>Ga0209281_1000115_pt1 | contig 210393 bp, 184 predicted proteins | sample MedtruBG_FD_187514 | JGI IMG/M metagenome (GOLD analysis project Ga0209281, IMG submission 187514) | Root nodule microbial communities of legume samples collected from California, USA - Medicago truncatula BG (SPAdes) (version 2) | ecosystem: Host-associated > Plants > Roots > Nodule | place... | reverse complement strand
TGAATCAATTTTTCACGCATAAAGTGCTTTTCAACTAAATGATTAACACTACTGCTAACTACGATATTTGTTTCGTTTACACCACGAGATGAGGTATAGAAAATATCAGATAAAGCATTAATATCAGAAATTAAATCGGCTTGTTTGTTTAATACAGTTTCTGAAGCTGAAAAAGTGTAATCTGTCAACTCAGAACGAACCGTAATTTCGCCAATATTCTTGATGACTTTATTGATTTTATGGTTCAATTTAAAATCCAATTCTTCAGTAAGTCTTTTAAGTGACATTACTACAGCGCCTTGTTTTACTTCTTTGCCAAATTCACTTTCTAATTCGGTCATAATGTTCCGGGAAAGAGAGGTTAAATTAATGATTCCTAACGATAATGCATTTAATAAAAACGGCTTTGTTTTGATGTAATTTTCGACGATTGAAGAAACGGTTTTCATAATTTTTTTTCTTTTTTTTGTAATGTAATTGTGTTGGTTTGGTGTAATAGTGATGTTATAAATCTTTGCAAATATAAATAAAAAAACAATTTGTTACAATTATAACAATAAAAAATTATGTTAAAAGTGATAAAACGCATCGGTAAGATGTTCAATTGCAAATGATTCCCCATTTTTATGGATTGCAATGATATCAAAACGGATTTCTAAATCATCCTGAAAATCCTTTTCCCTATCGTTTATGTAGGCATTTACTGCTTTTATAAGTAATTGAATTTTTTTTGGCTTCACAAAATCTTGCGGAGAACCAAAATCTAAACTCGAACGGATTTTTACTTCAACGATAGCCAAAATAGAACCTTTTTCAGCAATTATATCTATTTCGGCTTTACTAAAAACGTAATTTCTATCACGAATAGTATATCCATTTTGTTCTAAATGTGCCACTGCAAGATCTTCTCCAAGTTTTCCTAAATCATTATGTTCTGCCATGGTTTGTTTTTTGTTTCAAGTTTAATGTTTCAAGTTTTTTGCATGCAAAAACGCAAAGTCGCAAAGTTTTTAAAAGCTTTGCGACTTTGCGTCTTTACGAGATTTGTATGTGGTATTTTATATATTTTCTTTAAATAAAAAGGATATTGATATTACTTTTTAAAAGTAACGGTGCTTCCAGAAGCAGTAACTTCTATAGAAACGGTATTTCCCATAATTAAAGCTCTGTTGTCTCTAATGTGGCCTGCAGGAAAATTAAAAATTACTGGAATATTGTATTTTTTAGTTACATCATCAATGATTTCCAGAGCATTTTTCCCCCACGGAACTTCATTGTCTTTCATGCTTGTCATTCCGCCAATGATAATACCTTTTAGATTTTCGATGCATCCGTTTCGTTTTAGATTCATCATCATACGATCAATATGATATAAATATTCATCCAAATCTTCAATAAATAAAATTTTATCTCTACAATCAATCGCTGATGGAGATCCTAATAAACTATATAAAATTGATAAATTACCGCCAACCAATTCTCCTGTTGCACTCCCGAAACGATTCATCGGAGTTGGACTGATTGTATACGAAATGGGTTCACCAAATAAACCTGCTTTTAACGAACTTACAGCGTCTGGGGTTGCTCTAGGAACCGTAACAGGCATAATCCCGTGAATAGATTTGTAACCCATCGTATTCAAATGGTTATGGAGAACCGTTACGTCACTAAAACCAATTACCCATTTTGGGTGCTGTTTAAATTTGGTAAAATCCAATAAATCTAACATTCTAACAGTTCCATATCCACCTCGAACACACCAGATTGCTTTAATATTTGGGTTGTCTAATTGCTTTTGGAAATCGGCGGCGCGCTGTTCATCTGTTCCAGCCAATTGGTGATAATCTAAGCCAATTGTAGATCCAATTACGGCTTCCAATCCCCAACTGTGCAATAAATCTATGGTTGGTTTTAAATTGTCGTCGATGTTTTTTCTAGCTGTTGCTAAAAGCGCTACAGTGTCTCCTTTTTGTAAATAAGGCGGTGTTATCATGTTTTGTTGAGATTGACAGTTGAATGATTGTAAAGCAAAAATAAGAAATGCGAGTTTACAAAAGGCAAAATGTGTTTTTATATAGTCAAAGCAGTTTTTAATCATTTTTTTCTTTTGCTTAAAATTATAAAATTAATTTTTAAGGTTGGGTATTTAACCTTCATATTGTTTTTGGAGTTCAGACAAAAGTAGCATCAGACCTTTATCAGCTTCTTTAGATTGTATGTTTGCAAATAATATAAAAGCTTTATCGATGTCTTTGCAAATATACACTTTGGTTAAAAATGTTCCCGGATTTCCGTAGTGAAAAGAATATTTTAATCCTGATTTTTCATTAATTTCAGAATACCACCCAAAAGAAAATTCTGGAAAACCAAAATGCATTTTATTAAATTCTTCTTTAGATAATGCTTTTGATTTTCCTAATAAACCTTGTAATTGGATTTGAGTAAATTTGCAAAAATCGGGAAGATTTACATTGACATTTCCTGCTGACGAAAGCCAATTTAATTTGTAATTGACAAATGGTTTTTCAGGTTGCAAATTCTCATCATGTCCCCAAGGCTGGTTTATGTCAGTAACGTTTGGCTGTCCAAAACCGAAGTTGATATTTAGATTTTGTCCCAATTCTTTCACTAAAGTTTCATAACTTTTTCCAGTTGTTTTTTCCAGCATTAAACCTGCAGCAACAAAACTTGGATTGGAACCGTACCAATCTTTTTTTTCATTAACAATTTGCTTTTGTCTAAAAAACCAGCTTATAAATTCATAACGCTGTTGCTGATTGTCTCCTTGTATTTCTTTTTGTGTTGGTGTCTCATTTCCATAAGACCAAGTTGGGATTGGCGCTCGAAATGTCAAGAAATCTTGCAATGTCACATTATAAATTTCAGAATTACTTTCTGATTTTAATTCAGGATATAAATCAAAAAACTTAGTATTCCAGTTTATTTTTCCTTCATTAACCAAGGTCGTTGCGATATAGCTTGTTATCGTTTTTGTGATTGATCCTAAACGAAATACATCATTAATTTTTGCTTTTTGAGAAGATCTGTAACGTTGAAATCCTAAAACTTTAATTTCATAAATAGAATCTGATGAAACTACAGCATAAGCGAGTTCTGGAATTTTATATCGTTTTCTAATTTCTTCTGCTCTGGAGCTGTTTTTTTGTCCGTAAAATGGATTTAGAAAATGCAAGAAAAAGGCAAAAAACAGTATTTTTTTCATGTTATTAATGATCAGATTTCTTTAGCAAGTTACAAGACTTTTGCGAGAAACAAATATAGTATTTCGAGAAATTAACTTACTAAAAATCTTACAAATTTATTAGTTTTGCTTTTAAAATATTTTCTATATGCCATTAAAATTTAAATTTTGCTTGCTTTTTATTTTTTCATTGTCAGTTTTATTTGGCCAATCCAAAAAATACAAAATACATATTGTTGCTTTTTACAATTTCGAAAACCTGTACGATACTGCAGATGATGCATTTACAAATGATGACGAATGGACGCCAAATGGAACACAGCATTGGACAACAGAAAAATACCAGCAGAAATTAACGAATTTGGCAAGAGTTATATCTGAGATTGGAACGCCTGAAAATTCAAATGCACCAACTTTAATCGGAGGAGCAGAGATAGAAAATAGAGCGGTTTTAGAAGATTTAATCAAAGAACCGAAATTGCAGCCCTTGGATTTAGGAATTATACATTTTGACTCGCCAGATAAACGAGGGATTGATGTGGCTTTATTGTATCAGAAAAAATATTTTAGGCCGACTTCTTTTTCGAATATTCCATTAATTATTTATAAAAAAGAAATTCATAAAAAAGAAGAAGAAACAGAAGTTTTGGATGATGAAATTGAAGTTAAAAAGGAAAATAAAAATCGAGTTTTTACAAGAGATCAGCTTTTGGTTTCGGGATTTTTAGAAGATGAAGAAATTCATATTATAGTAAATCACTGGCCATCGAGATCTGGAGGAGAAAAAGCCACCAGTTTGTTTCGAGAAGCTGCAGGAAAATTAAACCGTAGAATTATGGATTCATTACAACGAATTAATCCGAATGCAAAAGTAATGACAATGGGAGATTTTAATGACGGACCATTGAATAACAGCATAAAATCTGGATTAGGAGCGAAAGGAGTAAAAGCTGAAGTTCAACAATTTGGAGTTTTTAATCCGTTTGAGGAGCTTGCCAATAAAGGTTTAGGAACTATCGCTTATCGTGATTCCTGGAATATTTTTGATCAAATCATTTTTACAGAATCACTTATAAAATCTGATTTTTCAACTTTTAATTTTTGGAAAGCGGGTATTTTCAACAAACCGTATCTTATCCAAAATTCAGGACAATATAAAGGTTATCCCTTGCGTAATACTTTAGCGGAAGCTGGTTTTAGTGATCATTTTCCGGTTTATATTTATTTGATAAAAGAATTTAAGTAGAGACGCACTGCAGTGCGTCTAAAATCTTGTTTTAAAATGATATTAGGGGAATCTAAGACGCACTACAGTGCGTCTCTACAAATTTCACTATCTTAGCTACTCATAATTTAGTATTAAAAAAATGGCTATAGCAAAACCTTTTAACCTAACTCAATGGATTGACGAAAACCGTCATTTATTGAAACCGCCTGTTGGAAATAAAAACTTATATGTAGATTCTGGAGATTATATTGTGATGATTGTAGCGGGACCAAATGCCCGAAAAGATTATCATTACAACGAAACTGAAGAGCTTTTTTATCAGTTAGAAGGAAGCATTAAAGTGGTAATTCAAGAAGATGGTCAGCGTAAAGAAATGGTATTGAACGCAGGCGATATGTATTTGCATCCAGCTAAAGTGCCGCATTCTCCTGTTCGTTCAGAAAGTTCTATTGGTCTTGTTATAGAAAGAAAACGTGCTGGGCAAGGTTTTACAGATGGTCTGCTTTGGCATTGTGACAACTGCAATCATAAATTGTATGAAGTGTATTTTGAACTTCATAATATTGAGAAAGATTTCCTGCCACATTTTGAGCATTTTTACAATTCAGAAGAATTAAGAACTTGCGATAACTGCGGAACTGTGATGGAAACTGATCCTAGATTTGTGGCGAAGAAATAACTTTTGTGAAATGTAATCCACGAGTTTTTTGATACTTGTGGATGTATTTTAGTTTAAAATATGATTATTTTCATTTTTGTTATATATTTGTATCATAAATGATATAAAAAAGATAAATATGATACGAGAAATTCTCGCATATAAAAATGTAGTAAATAATATTGAAGATTTAATTAGTAAATCTCCTCTTAAAAAAAACTACATTATAGAAAAAGTTGGTATTCCGAGACCGACATTTTATCGTAAACTAAAAACTCAAACTTTTACTCCCGATGAAGTTCTTTCGATTGCTAAGATTCTTTCTCCAGAAGAAAATTTTATGCTTGAGCTAAAAGCAGATATTGAACAAGGAAAACGTGATTTAGAGAATGGAGATTTTATTACGCATGAAGAAATGTTGGCTGAATTAAAAAGTAAAAACTTTATATAAACGTCTTTAAAGGTTTTTGACGATTGTTATAGAAAGTAATTAACTCTATTTGTTCTTCCTTAGCTCTATAATATAATGTTATGTGTTTTGAAATTAGGATTTCTCGGCATGTCAAGTTTGAATTGTATTTGCCTAGTAAAGGATTTTTTTCTAAAAGCGCAATTACATTTAACGCATCCTTGATAAATTTTTGGGCTACAATTGGAGACCAAAAGTGTTCAAGATAATTTCGAATATTGTAAAAAGTGTAATTAGCCCTCTTTGACCAAATAATTTCCATTAATAAAATTTAATTATTTGGCTAAAATATAAAAAATAACCTACAAATATTTAATTACAATTCTAATTTTTTCCCTTGCTCAGGATAAATAATCTGCACTCCTAAATCATTTTGCTTTTGTAACTGTTCTTTAATTTTTGCAATATTTTTTGCAGGTGGTTTTAAATGCGTGATGATAATTTTGAAGTTTTTCAGAGAACCTATTCCTGCCAAATTTTCCAAAACATGAAGTTCTTTCATTAAATAATTTGGCGTTAAATGCCCAAACAAAAATTTGTCTGGCTGTTCATTAGGAAAAGAAACTTCAATAAAAATTCCTTTTAATTGTCCTTCTTTAACTAATGGCGCAACCGCTGTCCATAAATCACGGAGATTATTGCTTTTTTCTACTTCATCTGGTCCAGTGTCACCCAAATATAAAGCGTAATTATTATCGTTTTTAATTAAAAATGCAGTACTCTCAAACGGATTGACATGACTTAATGGAAATGCTTTAACGGTCATTTTTGCATTGGTCAAAAGAGTTTCCTTGGCCAAATCTAAAGTTTGAAAATGATATTTTCTTAAAGGGAAACCTGGTCCAGAATCTCCAAAATTTGCCCAAGTTTGATCGTTAAAATAATGCTTTTCCATCATTTCCATGCATTTGTTTGTGGCATAAACTGTTTTCGAAGAATCAGCAGGAGAATTAATTATTAAACCAGAAACATGATCTAAATGCGCATGAGAAATCAAATATCCTTTAATATATTTTCGTAAAACTTCGCTTGTCGAAACTTTAAACGTTTTCATTTCAATAGCTTTTTCAATTCCGGCGTTTAAGGTTCCAGCGTCAAGACAGATATAATCGGTTGTGTTTGAAGGAGCTATTAAATAAGCCGAAAGATTTTTTTCGTCAATTCCGCCCATTACTCCTAAAGGAACTACAGAAAAAGAAGTTTTAACTTTTTGAGAAAATGTGTTTGTTGAAACTAAAAGAAAACAAAGCAGTAGCCTAAAAAAATGGGTCATATTTTTAATTTTAAGTACTGCAAATTTCATTAAATAAATTCAATAATGAAGTTTGTTTCTGTTAATACTCTAAAATAAACTTAAATTTACGTTCATTGTGAATTAACTTCAATTGAAAATCAATTCTAAAACAATATCTTTACATAAAAACATAACAATTTTAACCAAAAAAGTTACAATGACAACAATAGCATCGCAATTTGGAATGAAGGAAGCTCTTGAAAAATTGGGCATCAAGACAATAAATGAAGGAACTTCAACGGGAATAAATAATTTTTCTTCTGGGGAAATTCTAGACAGTTATTCGCCAGTTGACGGAAAATTAATTGCTTCGGTAAAAATGTCAACTCCTGCCGATTATGAAAAAGCAATTCAAACCGCTGCAGAAGCATTTAAAACATTTAGATTGATTCCGGCGCCACAGCGTGGTGAAATTGTACGTCAATTTGGAGAAAAATTGAGACAAAATAAAGAAGCGCTTGGTAAATTGGTTTCTTATGAAATGGGAAAATCATTGCAAGAAGGTTTCGGAGAAGTTCAGGAAATGATTGATATCTGCGATTTTGCAGTGGGTCTATCTCGTCAGCTTCACGGTTTAACCATGCATTCTGAAAGACCAGGTCACCGCATGTACGAACAGTATCATCCGTTGGGAATTGTTGGAATTATTTCGGCATTCAATTTCCCAGTTGCAGTTTGGTCTTGGAATACGGCTTTGGCATGGATTTCTGGAGATGTTTGCGTTTGGAAACCTTCTGAAAAAACACCTCTTTGCGGTATCGCATGTCAAAATATAATTGCTCAAGTTATAAAAGAAAATAATCTTCCAGAAGGAATTTCATGTTTAATAAACGGAGATTATAAAATAGGGGAGTTGTTGACTGCTGATACTCGTATTCCGCTTATTTCTGCGACTGGTTCAACTAGAATGGGGAAAATTGTGGCGCAAACTGTTGCGGGAAGATTAGGTAAATCATTGCTAGAATTAGGAGGGAATAATGCTATAATTGTTACTCCAGATGCTGATATAAAAATGACCGTTATTGGAGCTGTTTTTGGAGCGGTTGGGACTGCAGGACAGCGTTGTACATCAACTAGAAGATTAATCATTCACGAAAGTATTTATGATAAAGTAAAAGATGCGTTGGTTGCGGCTTACAAGCAGTTACGAATCGGAAATCCGCTTGACGAAAATAATCACGTTGGACCGCTAATTGATACTCATGCTGTCGAAATGTACGCTACAGCTTTAAATAAAGTTGTGGCTGAAGGAGGAAAAATTTTGGTTGAAGGCGGAGTGCTTTCTGGTCAGGGATACGAAAGTGGCTGTTATGTAAAACCTGCCATTGCAGAAGCTGAAAATTCATTTGAAATTGTGCAGCACGAAACATTTGCTCCAGTTTTATATTTACTTAAATATTCTGGTGAAGTAGAAAATGCAATCGAAATTCAAAATGGTGTTGCTCAAGGATTGTCTTCAGCAATTATGACGAATAATTTACGAGAAGCAGAAAGATTCTTGTCTGCAACAGGTTCAGATTGCGGAATTGCAAACGTAAATATTGGAACTTCGGGAGCTGAAATCGGAGGAGCTTTTGGAGGTGAAAAAGAAACTGGCGGCGGACGCGAATCAGGTTCTGATGCTTGGAAAATTTATATGAGACGCCAAACGAATACAATCAATTATACGACAAATCTTCCGCTTGCGCAGGGAATTAAGTTTGATTTGTAATTTTACAAAATCTGAAATAAAAAAGGGCTTCCAAATTTGGAAGCCCTTTCAGTTTAGGTAAGTTAGTTTTACTTTTTAATAAGTGTTTGGTTAATTGATCCATCCACAGTATAAATTTTTGCTAGATAAGTTCCAGGAATTAAACTGCTAGTGTCAATGCTCTCCGAATTTCCAGAATTAATTACTAGATTTCCAGAAATATTGTAAATAAGTACTTTCTGTACTTTTTGTTCTGGATCTGACAAGTATAAAATGCTTGAAACGGGATTAGGATACAAAACAATTTTTGAAGCTTCTGTAGTAGTAGCTGTTTCTGATGCCGCAATTTTTAAAGTGCTTCCGCCATAAACTGTACTAATATAAAATAAGTTGCCAACGGAATTTTTGGTAATAGTGTGAGAACCAGCTGCAACCGAAACCGTTACAATACCAGCAGATGCAGTATAAGAAACATTATCTACTTTAATACTTCCTGTAAAAGTAGAATCAAAAACCAAAGTTAAAGTGGAAGCGCTTGTTGTTGTATACGTTATTGAGGTGCTTGATTCTATTTTTAGGCGTTCAGTAAGCGTTAATCCATTGTACGTTACAGAACCTGGAGTAGAATTCATATTTCCTGTAATTGCATAAAATGAACTTGTTTTTCCAGAAGTTGTAAAATTATGAATTTCAGATTCGCCCGAAGAGCCAGTTGTTACGGTTATAGTTCCAGATGCAGTAACAGGAGATCCTGCAGATCCAGAAGTTGCTACAGAATAAGATACATTTGCAGTTGGAGTTCCTGTAATAGTTATAGTTTTTGCAGATGTGTTTTTTACAAAAGATAATCCAGAAGCTGGTAATCCAGTTACAGTTGCATCTGTTGCATTTCCTCCCCAAGTGAATACGATAGAAGAAATAGCAGTTCCAGAAGAAACCGTTTGGCTATTGTTCCCTGACGAAGTCAATGTTTGATTTCCTGCAGCATTTACCGTTACAGTTCCTGAACCAGTAGCTGGGGAACCACTGGTTCCAGAAGTTGCAATAGAGTACGAAACTGTTGCAGTTGGCGTACCCGAAATAGTGATAGTTTTAGCCGTAGTATTTTTTACAAAAGTTAATCCAGAAGCTGGTAGTCCTGTAACAGTTGCGTCAGTTGCATCTCCGCCCCAAGTAAATACGATCGAAGAAATTGCGGTTCCACTTGATACAGTTTGATTGTTATTTGAAGCAGATGTCAAAGTTAAAGTCTGCGTTCCAGCTGGAGGATTTCCTTCTCCTTGTACAGCAACTAAAGTACCGTTGTAGTTTGTAAGCGCTGTTTTTAATGCTGTGATAACTAAAGAAGAAGTATCATCTGTAGCATTATTAAATGTCCATTTCAAATCTCCTCCAGAAACACGTCCTGCATATTGCGTAGTTTTTGTTTTTGCATCAGCAGGAGTATCAACTACTAAGTTTTTTACATACAAATTAGCATCTGTATCAAAGTTATTGTAGGTATTCGCTCCAGATTTAGATTTTACTGCACTGCTTACCACTTCTCCTCTTGTAGAGGCTACATATGCATCAAAATCTGTTGTAGAGCTTATTTTTCCTGAGATATTATATAACGGATTAGGATCATTATAAGCCACAAAACGCATGTTGTTTGTTCCGTTAGAAGCGTCAAAAGTATTGTTGAAAGCTTTAATGCTTCCTCCAGCTTCACCAGAAAATGTTCCCATTGTTCCTGCGTTATTTACTTGATTGGCTTCATCCCAGATGTCAGAGCCTTGAAGCGATGTTAACATTGGGTGTTTGCTATTTCTGAAATAATTTCCTTCCATGAAAAGCGAAGATCCAAGAGTAGATCCTGCTCCATATTTAGAAACTCCATCATAATAATTGTTGTAAATGTGAGCTGAATAGTAGCGTACACGTGGATGGCGAGAATCTGAGTGGTCAAACCAGTTATGGTGATAAGTGATATATAGACCAGCAGTTGTACCTTCACTTAAACCTAAAAGACTTGCTTTCCCATTATCCCAAAAGTGATTGTAAGATAATGTGATATAAGTTGAGGTTTTATTGTCTAATGCTCCATCACCTTTTATCTGGTCAGCGTCGCTTCCTGCATTTCCGTAGAATAAATCACAGTTGTGAACCCATACGTGATCATTGTCCTGTTGCATTCCTACATTGTCGCCTGCAGTACTGTCACAATTCATAAATCCAAGATTGCTCACCTCTATGTTCGAAGCCGATTTCAATCTAACACCCCAACCGTTTGCAACCGCGTCATCACCAATTCCTTCAATAGTAACGTAGCTAGAAGCATTGTTTGCGTTTTCAATTACAACATCACCACCTTCCATAACTGTCATGTCGGTAATATTTCCAATTAAACGAATAATAAACGGACGAGTATCTTTTCCTTTTTTAATTGCATAAAGAATGTTTTGTAAGCCAATACAAGGATTTGCACTAGCTCCAGTAATATTCATCGATATGGTATTTTTGGTATTTTGTGTGATGTAAAGAATTACAGCATTATCTTTAGGAGTTCCATCTGCTTTATATCCTCCAGGAACGCGACCGCCATCAAAAGCAAATCCGTTTCTGTCATGTGCGCTTACAGTTAAACTGCTTGTTGTCGTTCCTGTTCCTTCAGTGCCGTTTATAACTGGTTTTACTTTTACAGTGTAAGTTCCGGCTTTAAGTCCTGGAATATCAGCACGAAAATAAGAACCATAACTTCTGATAAGCTGGTCATCAATTTTTTTGTCTGTTAATCCATTTCCTGTGTAGTAAACATTGTAGGTCTGGGCACCGCTGACTGGTTGCCATTTTACAAAAGCAGATTCTAACCAGCCAGAAGCTTGATTAATCGTTTGTGCCCATAACTGGACTGTCATAAGAAAGACAGCCACGAAAAGTAGGTTTTTTTTCATAAGTGTTTGTTTAAGATAGTTAACAAATAAGTAAGTGGTTTTACTTTCAACTACAAGTGGTTTAATTGTAATCGATTACACAAAATTATATATTAATTTTTAATACCGTAAATTTTTTGCTTAAAAAAAGAACATACTTTATTTTTTTTGGTTTTATAATATTAAAAATGCAACTAATTGCATTGATTGTAATTTATTACATATTTTTAATAATTAATGAAGGCCATGTTTTCCTAGTCTTTGATAATTATGTGTTTTGAAACGGAGAATTTTAAATTATCGATAAATTTTTTTAATTACAAAAATTACATTATAAATTTTTGTAAGAAATGGATTCGTTTCGGATTTTTAATAACAGATTATTCTTAAAATTTTTGTGCATTGTAAACATAATTCTCATTGGAAACATCTAGTATAAGCAATAAAAAAAGCCCCTTTGATTTTACTCAAAAGGGCTTCAATTTTATATAAGGACAAATTAGTCTCTGCTTGCAAATTTAGAGAGAAGTCTTAAGAATTCGATGTATAACCAAACCAATGTAATCATTAATCCCATAGCTCCGTACCATTCCATGAATTTTGGCATTTTTTCTCTTGCGCCTTTTTCAATTAAATCAAAATCTAAGAAAAGATTAAGAGCGGCTATAATGATAACAAAAACACTGATACCAATACTCATCATAGAATTTCCGTAATGAACAGGCGTCCAGCTTGTAAACAGAGATACAACCCAAGAAATTAAATAATAAGTAGCAATTGCCAATGTTGCAGCAACAACAACAGATTTGAACTGTTCTGTAACCTTAACGATTTTAAATTTGTATAAACCAAGGCAAACCAAGAAAGTAACTAAAGTTGCGCCAACGGCATTGATTACGATTCCAGGAAATTTTAATTCAAATATTGCAGAAATACCTCCTATGAATAATCCTTCAAAGAGCGCATATCCTGGTGCTAAGTAAGGAGAAAGCTGTGGTTTAAATGAAGAAACCAATACTAAAATAAAACCAATAATGGCACCTCCAATTGTAGGCAACATTGGGTTCATTCCGTTAAATGCCATCCACCATGTTACCATTGCAGCACCGCACAAGATAAGAAATAAGATTGCCGTTTTGTTGATTGTTCCAGACACCGTCATTTCTTGATTGTAATCAATAATCTGAGCTTGGTGTACTTCTGTTCTTGGTTCAGCATTAGATGAAAAACGCTTACTGTTTAAGAATGGATTTTTTGAATTAAAGTTCATGTTTAATACGTTTAATTGAATTCAAATATATGGAGATTTTTTGAAGTGCAATCTTATGAAGGATTTTTTAACATGAATTTTTGTTCTTTTTATGTAAGAATAAGATGAAAAAAAATCCATCAAAACTTAATTTGATGGATTTTCTAAGTATTTTTATTTAAAAGATAATCTTATTTCAATAAGTCTAAAACTAATGATGGGAATAAACCTAAAGCAATGTTTAAAACAATTGATACTACAGCGGTAGCATAAATAAGGAATGGTTTTCCTGTCCTTTCTTCATTTGGTTCTTTAGAATACATTGCAATGATTAATTTGAAATAATATCCAACACTTATAATAGAGTTGATTACTGCTACAATTACTAAACCAATATATCCTGCTTGAATAGTTTGGTTGAATAAGAATAACTTAGCAAAGAATCCAGAGAAAATAGGAATTCCGGCCATTGATAATAATGAAGCTGTAAGAACTGCAGCTAATAGCGGATTTGTTTTTCCTAAGCCGTGGAAGTTTGTAATGTCTTCGTTATCACGATCTCTGCATACATATAAAATCACACTAAAAGCAGCAATACCAGATAAAGCATAAGCAGCAGTGTAATACAATAAAACTCCAGCAGATGCAGAAACGGTTAGTAAAGTCATTAACATGAAACCTGCGTGAGAAATTCCAGAGAATGCCAACATACGTTTTACGTTTACTTGTCGTAATGCCATAATATTACCAACCGACATAGAAGCGATAGAAATAATAACTACGATAATTTCAAATGTGTGTAAAAGGTCTTGATTGTCTAATGAAGCAATTAGGTTCATACCAGAAATCAATTTGAATAAAGTTGCAATTGCTACCACTTTAGCCAATGTGCTCATTAAAGCTGTTGTTAAAGCAGGAGAACCTTCGTAAACGTCTGGAGCCCAGAAGTGGAAAGGAACAGCCGCCACTTTAAATAGCATTCCAATGACCATTAAAATCATTCCGATTGGAAACCAGATTGGTAACTCTGCAGAAAGTGCACTTTCGTGAATTTCACTAATATCAAAACTTCCCATTGCGCCATAAATCAAACAGATTCCAAAAAGAATAATTCCTGAAGCGAAAGATCCCATTAAGAAATATTTCATACCTGCTTCGTTACTTTTGATATTCAAACGATCACTTGCTGCAAGTACGTATAAGGCAATAGATAAGATTTCAATTCCTAAAAAGAACATAGCTAAGTTTCCAAAAGAAACCATTGCTACAGCTCCAGCTAGTAAGAAAACTTTAATGGCAACAAAATCTGAAATTTTCGTTGGATGATTTTGGTAAAAATTATGACTTAATGCTACAAGGAAAATAGTCAAAACGATAAACAATGATGAAAAAGCTGTAGAAAACTTGCTCACTGCTATCATATTGTTGTAATAACTTTGTTCTGTTCCAAATTCACAGTAATTAAGTGCCAAAACACCTATTAAACCCAAAATGGTAATAGGAATGATGGCCTTTCTTAAATTAAGAATTTCAAACAATAGGCAGAAAATACCCAATCCTGTTATAGCTATTAATGTATTCATTTTTGTCTTTTTGATTTAGGATTTCAATTTAACTCGAATCCTAATTTATTTTTTGTTTAAAATATTAGTTCTTATTGATAACTTGTAAAATCGTTTCCAAGCTTGGTGTAATCAAATCTGTAATTGGTTTTGGATAGAAACCAAAGAATATTAAAACTGCAATGATTACTGCAAATGAAACTCCTTCGTTAAGCGTAACATCAGCAAAAGTTTTAGTATTTGTTTCACCTAACATTACATGCTGGAACATTCTCAACATATAGTAAGCTCCTAAAATAATAGTAGTTCCTCCAAGAATAGCAAACCAGATATTAATTTGAGATAAACTGTATAATACTGTGAACTCTCCAACAAAGTTAAACGTACTTGGCAATGCAACAGAAGCTAATACCAAGATTAAAAACATCGAAGTGAATTTTGGAGCTTGAGTACGAATACCGCCTAATTGCTCAATTTCTCTCGTTTCGTATCTTCTAAAAATTACTTCAGCAGCAAAGAACAATCCCACTACAACAAAACCGTGAGCAATCATTTGCAGAACAGCTCCTCTTAAACCATCAAGAGTTAAAGTATAAGATCCTGCAGCGATTAATCCAACGTGAGCAAGAGATGAATAAGCTAATAATTTCTTTAAATCTTTTTGTCTTAAAGCTACAATAGAACCGTAGATAACACCTGCAATTCCTAAAGCAATAAAGATATATAGATATTCTTTTGCAGCGATTGGCGCAAGTGGCAATTGCCAACGAATTACACTATATAATCCCATTTTAAGCATGATACCAGACAAAAGCATTGTTCCAACTGTTGGTGCTTTTTGGTATACATTTGCCTGCCATGTGTGAAAAGGAATAATTGGAATTTTGATAGCATAAGCCAGGAAGAAAGCCAAGAAAATCCAGAATTGTTCTGTAGCGGTTAGATTTACTTTATATAAATCTTCAATTAAGAAAGAACCCGCTTGTTGGTACAAGTAAATGAATGCAGTTAACATAAATAACGAACCAGCAAGTGTATAAATAAAGAATTTAACCACCGCTTTTCTTCGTTCTTCAGCATCTCCATTACCCCAAATTAAAGCAATAAAGTAAATCGGAATAAGAGCTAACTCCCAGAAAATGTAATATAATAGGCCATCAGAAGCTAAGAAAGTTCCTGTCATAGCAAAAGCCATGAATAAGATCAATGCATAAAAGTTTTTTGCGTTTTTATATTCATTTCCAAAAGAAGAAAATATAATAATCGGAGTTAAAGCTGCAGTTAATAAAACCATTGCAAGCCCTAGTCCGTCAGCATTTAAAGCAAATGAAACTTTTGGCTGAGTGATCCAGCTGTTGATTACGCTGATGTTTTCGCCAGCATTATAATTATTCAATAATACAATTGAACCTCCTAAAGCCGCTAAACTAAATAGCAAAGCAACTTTTGAAGCTAGTTTGTCACCAGAAAAATAAGTGGCAAATGCACCAATTAAAAGTATAATTAATATAGTAGAAACGTTCATAGTTATAATATTATTGAGCTAAAAATATATAGGAAACAATTGCACAAAGGCCTAAAACAAAAGCGAATAGATATAATCCGATGCTTCCGGTTTGTAATTTTTTTCCTTGAAAAGCAATTTCGTTTGCGATCTTACCTAATCCAAAAACAAGCGCAGATAATCCTGTCTCGATATAGTCTCTAAAGAATTTAGATAAACTATTAATTGGTGCAACAAATACCGCATCGTAAACTTCGTCTACATAATATTTGTTGTATAATACTTTGCTTAAACCAGTAATGTTTTCATCAGATTCTGGAACATTATCTTGTTTAAAGTATTTTATGTAAGCAATTAAAATTCCTAATAATCCTCCTAGAACTGCAACACCCATTAAAGTGTATTCAGTTGTACCTAAGTGGTGTTCTTCGCCAGCCACTTTTGTGAAAAGAGGAGCAAGGTACTCATTTAACCAGCTGTTTCCTGGTAAGCTAATCAATCCTCCAAAAGTTGCTAAAATAGCTAAGATGATAAGCGGAATAGTAATTAATGAACCACTTTCGTGTAAATGGTGTTTTTGCTCTTCAGTTCCTCTGAATTCTTTGAAGAAAGTTAAAAACATTAAACGGAACATATAGAAAGCCGTCATAATTGAAGCAACAGATCCAACAACGTATAATGGAATACTGTGGTGGAAAGCTGTCAATAAGATTTCGTCTTTCGAAAAGAATCCTGAGAAGAATGGAACTCCAGAAATGGCTAATGAAGAAATCAACATGGTCCAGAATGTAATTGGCATTGCTTTACGCAAACCTCCCATGTTACGCATATCTTGCTCTCCGTGTAATCCGTGAATTACAGATCCAGATCCTAAGAATAGACAAGCTTTAAAGAAAGCGTGAGTGATTACGTGGAAAACTGCGACCTCATAAGCTCCAAATCCTAAGGCTAAGAACATTAAACCTAATTGTGAAACGGTAGAGTAAGCCAATACTTTTTTGATATCGTTTTGAACTAATCCAATTGTAGCCGCAACTAATGAAGTAATTGCTCCAATAATTGCAATTACAGATTGAACGTCTGTTGCAAGGTCAAAAACAAAGTTTAATCTTGTTACCATAAAAATACCAGCAGTTACCATGGTAGCCGCGTGGATTAATGCAGAAACTGGAGTTGGTCCAGCCATCGCATCAGGTAACCAAGTGTATAACGGAATTTGAGCAGATTTACCACAAGCTCCAATGAATAAACATAAAGCTGCTAAAGAAAGTAATGGTAAATTTAAATTAGTAGCTCCAGCAATTGCTGTTTTTAAAGTTGCATAATCTAATGTTGAGAACATCGAACCAATGATGAACATTCCGATTAATAAACCTAAATCTCCAATTCTGTTCATGATAAAAGCTTTTTTCGCAGCATCATTGTAATCTTGTTTTTTATGCCAGAATCCAATTAATAGGTAAGAACAAAGTCCAACACCTTCCCATCCAATGAAAAGAACTAATAAGTTGCTTCCAATTACAAGCGTAATCATAAAGAATACGAATAGATTTAAATACGCAAAAAACTTGTGCATATTTTCATCATCGTGCATGTAACTGATAGAGTATAAGTGAATCAAAGATCCAATTCCAGTTACAAAAAGTAACCAAAGAACAGATAATTGATCTAATAAAAATCCAAGATTGATTTTTAAGTTACTAATTTGAATCCAATCAAATAAGGTAACCTGAATTCCTTTTCCAGTTGAAGTTATTTGATTAAAAAGTAAAAGAGAAACTACAAAAGAAATCGCCACGGCAATAGTTCCGATTGCACCAGAAACTGTTTTCCCTAAGCTCTTTCCAAAAAAGACATTTACTAGAAAACCTAGTAAAGGAGTTAAAACTAAAATTAAAGCTAAATTGGTATCCATTTCTGATTATCCTTTTAAATTTTTTAAATTATCGATACTAATTGATCCGATATTTCTAAAGATAGAAACTAAAATGGCCAATCCTACCGCAACTTCGGCTGCAGCAACCGCCATCGAGAAGAACACAAAAACTTGTCCTTGCGCATCTTGATGATAAGTTGAAAAAGCAACAAATAAAAGGTTTACCGCATTCAACATAATTTCGATAGACATGAAAACGATAATAGCATTTCGTCTGTACAATACACCAAAAATACCAATACAGAAAAGTACAACACTCAAAAAGATGTAGTTTTCAATACCTATTTGATTTAATATATTACCCATTATTTATTTAATTTTTCTTTTTTAGACAATAGAACTGTTCCAATCATAGCAACCAAAAGTAGGATCGAAGCAAATTCGAAAGGAACCATATATTCGTCCAATAAAATTTTTCCTAAAACTTTAATCGATTGGAAATCTTCTCCAGTAGAATCGTATTCACCCACAATTGGTTTTGAGTTGATAAAGAGTGTAATCAAAACAATCAATATCAAACAGAAAGAAACAATAGCTCCTAAACGTGTAATTCTAGGACGGTGAACTTCTCGTTGTTCGTTCAAGTTCATCAACATAATTGTAAACAGGAACAGAATCATAATAGCTCCGGAGTACACAATTATATGAACAACAGCTAAGAATTGAGAATTTAATAGTAAATAATGACCAGCAATTGAAAAGAAACAGATTACTAAATAAATGGCACTGTGAATCGGGTTTCTGCTGAAAATAGTCAAGAAAGCAGTAATTACGGTAATAAACGCTAAGATACAAAATATCACTCCTACAGGAGTTGCGTTTGCAAGATCTGGAATGTGTATCATTTAGTTAGCGTTTTTAAGTTGAGCGTTTTTCATAGCCATTTCTAACGGCATTACTAATTTATCTTTCCCGAAAATGAAATCTTCTCTCTTGTAGCTAGCAGGAACTAATACTTTAGATTCCGTTAAGTAAATAGCATCTTTTGGACAAGCTTCTTCACATAAACCGCAGAAAATGCAACGAAGCATATTGATTTCGTAGATTTCAGCATACTTTTCTTCTCTGTACAAGTGTTTTTCATCAGGCTTACGTTCTGCAGCTTTCATAGTGATTGCTTCAGCCGGACATGATAAAGCACATAATCCGCAAGCTGTACAGTTTTCACGACCTTGCTCATCGCGTTTCAGCATATGCTGACCACGGTAAACCGGACTCATTTCACGAACCTGCTCTGGGTAATGAATGGTAACTTTTTTTCTGAAAAGGTGTTTTACGGTAATAACCAAACCTTTTACAATCGCCACAAGATACAATCGCTCAACAAAAGACATGTCCTTATTTGACACCACCTTTTTTCTACCCGATAATGATATAGTTTCTATTGACATTTTTACTATTATAGTTTATGATTTACAATTTGACATCAATCAAATTCAAAATCTATTTTGTTTTTTATTTGAAGCTAATTACGGTTCTTAGAATCCTAAAGCTGCTAAAATTTCGTGTCTTAAAATAACAACACCCGTAATCATGATATTAATGATAGAAAGCGGAATTAAAATTCTCCATCCTAAATGCATTAATTGGTCATATCTAAATCTTGGAATTGTCCAACGTACCCACATGTAAAAGAATATGAAGAAACATATTTTTACAAATAATGCCGCGATTCCTAGTAAGTTGGCTGCATTTACACCTACATTTTCTACCATCCACTGCATTCCTGGGTAGTTGTATCCACCAAAGAATAAAACAGAAATAATAGTTGAAGAGATAAACATACTTGCATATTCAGCAAATAAATAGAATCCCATTTTCATTGAAGAATATTCGGTATGGTAACCACCAATTAACTCGTTTTCGCATTCTGCTAAATCGAATGGAGTTCTGTTTGTTTCTGCAAATGAACAGATTAAGAAAATTAAGAATGATAATGGCTGATAAAAAACATTCCAGTTCATTCCTTGTTGCTGTAATGAGATCTCTTTTAAACTCATTGTTCCAGTCATCATCAATAAAGCGATTATTGATAATCCCATTGCAACTTCGTAAGAAACCATTTGAGAAGCTGCACGAATAGCTCCCATCAAAGAGAACTTGTTGTTAGAAGCCCATCCACCAATCATGATACCGTAAACTCCAACAGAAAGAACTCCAAAAATGTATAATAAAGCAATATTAACATCTGTAGCCTGAAGGATAATATCTCTTCCAAAAAGATGCAAACGATCTCCCCACGGAATTACAGCACTAGTCATTAAAGCTGTACTCATTGCAATTGCAGGTCCAACTACGAATAAAAATCTGTTTGGTGTATTTGGGAAAAATTCTTCTTTAGAGAACAATTTCATACCATCTGCAAGAGGTTGTAATAATCCTCCCCATCCAGCACGGTTTGGTCCAACACGGTCTTGCAAGAATGCTGCAACTTTACGTTCTGCCCAAGTAGAATACATTGCCATAATCATTGTTACCGCAAAAACGACAACAATAACAACACTTTTTTCTATAATAAATGCACTTTCCATTTCTTATTGTTTTTGATCTTTATCAGTTAATGGAATTGCTGCCATACTAATTTTTTTACGGTCAATATCTCTACCTAAAAGAATATTCTTTTCAGTATCGATGGTAACTTTCTCTAATTTTTGAGTGTAATTATTTTGGTTGATTACAGAGTCTTTTTCAAATTCTCTTGGTCCTTCAATTACCCAGTCATTCACATCTTTATGATCAAAACGACAGCTATTGCAGATGAATTCTTCCACTTCATGGTACTCGTCTTTACGACCAGTTACACGCTGAATTTCTCCACCAAACATCCAAACTGTAGTTTTACCACAACATCCTGGAGTTGTACACTCTCTGTGGGCGTTGTAAGGTTTGTTGAACCAAACTCTTGATTTAAAACGGAAAGTTTTATCTGTTAAAGCTCCAACAGGACAAACATCGATCATGTTTCCAGAGAACTCATTATCGATAGCTTTAGAAATACCAGTCGAAATATTTGCGTGATCACCACGATCTAATACACCGTGAACTCTGTTGTCTGTCAATTGATCTGCAACTTGTACACATCTTTGGCATAAAATACAACGGTTCATATGCAGTTGAATATTTGGACCAATATCTTCTGGTTCAAAAGTTCTTTTCTCTTCAATGTAACGCGATTTCGGATTTCCGTGTTCAAAACTTAAATTCTGCAAATCACATTCACCAGCTTGATCACAAATAGGACAGTCGAGTGGGTGATTGATTAATAAAAATTCTGTTACAGATTTACGAGCCTCAGTTACCCTTGCAGACGATTTACTGTTTACTTCCATACCATCCATACATCCTGTTACACAAGATGCCATTAATTTTGGCATTGGTCGTGGGTCAGCTTCACTACCTTTAGAAACTTCAACTAAACAACAACGACATTTACCGCCGCTGCCTTTTAATTTTGAGTAATAGCACATGGCAGGCGGAACTAAATCTCCACCAATCATACGTGCAGCCTGCAGGATCGTTGTTCCTGGTTCTACGTCTATACTTTGACCGTCTATGGTTACTTTCATCTCTTATTTTGTTTTTTTAGTTTCAGGTTTCACGTTTCACGTTTTCACTTGAAACTAAAAAAACTTGAAACTTTAAACTATTTTTTAAACTGTTTGTTTGCCTACTAAATGCTTAACTTGTGAGAAAGGCTCGGCAACAAAGTGATCTCTATTTTTAATTTTTTCTGGGAAACGAACGTGATATTCGAACTCATCTCTAAAGTGACGAATCGCTGCAGCTACTGGCCAAGAAGCGGCATCACCTAGTGGACAGATGGTGTTTCCTTCAATTTTACTTTGAATGCTCCACAATAATTCGATATCTTCTTCACGGCCTTGACCGTTCTCGATTCTCCATAAGATTTTTTCTAACCATCCAGTTCCTTCACGGCACGGAGTACATTGTCCGCAAGATTCATGGTGGTAAAAACGAGCGAAGTTCCAAGTGTTTCTTACCACACAAGCAGTGTCGTTGTAAACAATAAATCCTCCAGAACCTAACATAGATCCAGTAGCAAAACCACCATCACTTAAAGATTCGTAAGTCATTAATCTGTCTTCTCCATTTGCTGTTTTGAAAATTAATTCGGCTGGTAAAATTGGCACAGAAGAACCTCCAGGTACAAATGCTTTCAAAGGTCTGCCTGAAGACATCCCTCCTAAATATTCATCAGAATTCATGAATTCGTCAACACTTAAACCTAATTCAATTTCGTAAACACCAGGATTTTTAATGTGTCCTGAAGCAGAAATTAATTTAGTTCCAGTAGAACGTCCAATTCCAATTTTTGCATAATCATCACCAGAATTGTTTACAATCCAAGGCACAGTCGCAATGGTTTCAACATTGTTTACTACAGTTGGATTTGCCCAAAGACCAGAAACCGCTGGGAAAGGTGGTTTAATACGAGGATTTCCTCTTTTGCCTTCCAAAGATTCGATTAATGCCGTCTCTTCTCCACAGATATAAGCTCCAGCTCCACAGTGTACGTGAAGTTCAAGATCATAACCTGATCCTAATATATTTTTTCCTAACCATCCGGCAGCTTTTGCCTCGGCGATTGCTCTTTCTAAGATTTTGAAAACCCACATGTATTCTCCACGGATGTAGATATAAGATAGGTTAGCGCCCAAAGCGTAGCTTGAAGTAATCATTCCTTCGATCAATAAGTGAGGAATATATTCCATCAAGAAACGATCTTTGAATGTTCCAGGCTCCGATTCGTCGGCATTACACACTAAATGTCTCGGTCTTCCTGATTTTTTGTCAATGAAGCTCCATTTCATTCCCGCAGGGAAACCAGCTCCACCACGGCCACGTAATCCTGATTTTTTTACTTCTTCAGTAACTTCATCTGGAGTAAGTGTTTTTAAAGCTTTTTCTACAGAAGCATAACCACCATTTTGGCGATATACTTCGTAGGTTTTAATTCCAGGAATATTGATTTTATCTAATAATATTTTTTGTGACATCTTATTTATCGTGTAATATTATTTTATCCTCTTTACAATCAGCAATGATCTGATCGATTTTCTCTTCTGTCAGTTTTTCTTTGTAGAAATCTCCCAACTGCATCATCGGAGCGTATCCGCAAGCACCTAAACATTCTACACCAGCAATGGTAAACATTCCGTCTGGTGTTGTTTCTCCCATTTTAATGCCTAATTTTTCAGAAGTGTAATCCATTAAATCTTCAGCACCTCTTAAACAACAACAAGAAGTTTGACAGAACTCAAACATGTACTTACCAATTGGCTTTTGGTTGAACATTGTATAGAAAGTAACCACTTCATAAACCTCGATTGGTTTGATCTGAAGGATTTCGGCAACTTTATCTTGCAATTCAATACTAAGCCAGTTGTTATGTGCATCCTGAACTTCGTGCAAAACAGGCAATAAAGCCGATTTTTGTTTGCCCTCAGGATAATGACTGATCAATTCATTGATGCGGTTCATCAATGCCTCAGTCATATTTATTTCTTGTTTGTAATGTTTACGTTCCATTTTTAATTTTAGATTTCAGATTTTAGATTTTGGATTTTTTAACCTTTGTCTATAATCTATGATTCTGCAATCATTCTTTAAGTTTTAGATTCTTCAATCTGAATTTTTCAATTCCTAATTATAATTTTAAATCTAAATTTTAAAATCTGCATCTTCAACAAGCAATCTAAAATCTAAATTCTAAAATCAACAATTCGTTAGGCGTCTAATTCTCCTGCAATTACGTTCAAACTTGAAAGGATGATAATTGCATCAGAAAGCATGGCACCTTTAATCATTTCTGGGAATGCTTGGTAATAAATAAAGCATGGTCTTCTGAAATGTAATCTATATGGAGTTCTGCTTCCGTCGGTTACTAAATAGAAACCAAGTTCTCCATTTCCTCCCTCTACTGGATGATAGATTTCTGCAACTGGTACAGGAACTTCTCCCATTACGATCTTAAAGTGATAAATTAAAGATTCCATAGAAGTATAAACATCTTCTTTTGGAGGAAGGTAGTAATCTGGAACTTCTGCATGATACTCGTTTCCTGGAGGCATTTTTTCTAAAGCCTGACGAATAATGCTTAAACTTTCCCAAACTTCAGCGTTACGAACACAGAAACGATCGTAAGTGTCTCCTGATTTTCCAACAGGAACGATAAAATCGAAATCTTCATAAGAGGAGTAAGGTTGTGCTACACGTACGTCGTAATCAACTCCAGCAGCACGTAAGTTTGGTCCTGTAAATCCGTAGGCCATTGCTTTTTCAGCAGTGATACCACCTACGTTTACGGTTCTATCCAAGAAAATTCTATTTCTCTCGAATAAGTTTTGGAATTCCTGCCAAACCGGTGGGAATTCTTCTAGGAATTTATCTAGTTTTTTGAAAACTTCTGGCGACCAGTCTCTTTCAAAACCACCAATTCTTCCCATATTTGTAGTCAAACGAGCTCCACAAATTTCTTCGTAGATTTCGTAGATTTTTTCTCTAAATTGAAAAACGTATAAGAAACCAGTATACGCACCAGTATCAACACCTAAGATTCCGTTACAGATAATGTGGTCTGTAATACGAGCCAGCTCCATAACGATAACTCTTAAATACTGCGCTCTTTTTGGAACTTCAATACCTAATAGCTTTTCTACTGTCATCCACCATCCCATATTATTAATAGGAGAGGAACAATAGTTCATACGGTCTGTAAGCGGTGTGATTTGATAAAAAGGACGATTTTCGGCAATTTTTTCGAATGCTCTGTGGATATAACCAATAGTCGGCTCAGCCTCAAGAATTTTTTCACCATCCATCAATAAGATATTTTGGAAAATACCGTGAGTTGCAGGGTGAGTCGGACCTAAATTTAGTACAGAAAGTTCGCTTCCGTCTTCATTTAATCTCTCCTTAATTATTTTAGCATAACGATGCTCTGGTGGTAATAATAGTTCTGACATTTTATAATGTTGAATTATTTTTTAGCAATTTGTTGTTGTTCTTCCGAAGAATCGGTCATCCTTATCTGTTCTTCCGCTGTCTTCCATTGGGAATTCTTTTCTCATTGGGTGAGACTGCATTTCGTCCATATTTAAAATACGTTTCAATTGAGGATGTCCTATAAAGTCAATCCCATAGAAATCGAATGTTTCTCTTTCCATCCAGTTAGAGGAAAGAAAAATATTTGAAATAGATTTGATTTCAGGTTTTTCGCCGTTTAAAAAAACTTTGATTTTTAATCTTTTGTTTTCGTACCAGTTGTGTAAATGATAAACAACTGCAAACTGACGTTCTGTTTCGTTATCTGGATAATGAATGCCGCACAAATCTGTTAAGAAGTGAAAACGAAATTCTGGATCGTTTTTAAGGAATAGAATCAACGCTGTAATTTTATCAGCTGAAGCTTCTAAAGAAAAAATATCTCTTTCTTGTTGAAAGTTGAAAACATCGTTACTGAATGTTTCTACAAGTTTGTCTTGAATTTGGGTATTTTCTAAGGCCATCTTATGAGATATTATATGAAGCTAATAATTCTTGGTATTCTGGTGAGCTTCTGCGTCTCACAGATTCGCTTTTTACCAAGTCCTGAAGTCTCATAACTCCATCAACAATTTGTTCTGGTCTTGGTGGGCATCCTGGCACGTAAACGTCAACAGGAATTACTTTGTCAATTCCTTGAAGAACAGAGTAAGTATCAAAAACTCCTCCTGAAGAAGCACAAGCTCCAACAGCAATTACCCAGCGAGGTTCTGACATTTGCTCGTAAACTTGTCTTAAAATAGGCGCCATTTTTTTAGAAATAGTTCCCATTACTAATAACATATCGGCTTGTCTTGGCGAGAAACTCACACGCTCAGAACCAAATCGAGCTAAGTCATAGTGAGATGCCATTGTTGCCATGAATTCGATACCACAGCATGAAGTCGCGAAAGGAAGCGGCCATAATGAGTTAGCTCTTGCTAAACCAACAACATCACTAAGTTTTGTAGCGAAGAAACCTTCACCAGTAACTCCTTCTGGTGGCGCAACCATATTTACTTTTGAATCGCTCATTTTATTTTAGATTTCTGATTTTAGATTTTAGAATTTTGGAAATCGTAAAAAGTAAAATCAATTTTTTAAATCAGTTTATTTCATTTCGAACTTTAAATTGAAGCGTAGATAAATCTAAAATCAACAATCTAAAATCATTATTCCCACTCTAATGCTTTCTTTTTGATGATATAAAAGAAACCAACTAAAAGCAAAGACATGAAAACTAACATTTTTAACATTCCTTCAATTCCTAAGTCTTTGAAGTTTACTGCCCAAGGATAAAGGAAAATAACCTCTACGTCGAATAATACGAACAAAATGGCAACTAAGAAGTATTTTACAGAAAATGGAATACGGGCATTACCAACAGATTCAATACCACATTCGAAGTTTTTATCTTTAACTTCAGAGGTTCTTCTTGGTCCTAATTTTCCAGAAATAATGATTGTTCCTACCACAAAACCAACAGCTAGAATAAACTGCATTAAAATAGGAATGTAACTGTATTGATCAGATTGCATAAACTTCGATTTTTTACTTGAAAAATGAGCCACAAAGATAACTTGGAACTCTGTAAAACACAAGCTAAAAAAGGATTTAAGTAGGGTAGTAAACCGCGTTTATGTCTAATTTTTATTCATTATAAATAACATTGCGTTATTTTAATATTATTTTAAGATATGGGTAAAAAAAAACGTCTCGAAATTAATCGAAACGTTTTCTGAGACCATTCAGAGGCAAAAAAAATAAATTGCTATATTTTTCTTAGATTACTGCTACTTTAGCAGCAACTTTCCCTTTTCTTCCTTCTTCTTCTTCATAGCTTACACGGTCACCTTCGCGTAATTCTTCCGCGTTAATTCCTGAAGCGTGAACGAAGATGTCTTTTCCTGTTTCTTCGTCTGTAATGAATCCATAACCTTTAGACTCATTGAAAAATTTTACTGTACCTGTACGCATTGTAATTGTAATAATAATTTATAATAAAACAAATGTAATATATAATATCATACAAAAGACATATACGTGTTAATTTTTTGTAAAAATTATTGATTTACAGTGTTTTTACGTGGTTTATTGAATCAATTTGTTTATAAAATACCATAATTTGCGAATCATTAATTGTAAGAATCTAAAAAACATCAATTTGTAAGAATTTGATAATCCAAAAAATATAACTAAGATTTTTCTTAGTATTCCCAAAATCAAAAAAGCCGTCGAAATTTCAACGGCTTTTTTGGTTTTCTATGTAATTACTTCAAATTAAGCAATATCAACTTTAATTCGAAGTTCTTTTAATTGTGCATCGTCAATTGCAGCAGGAGCATCGATCATTACGTCGCGTCCTGAATTGTTTTTAGGGAATGCAATAAAATCTCTAATTGTTTCCTGACCCCCCAAGATCGCAACAAGTCTGTCTAGACCAAATGCTAATCCACCGTGAGGTGGTGCTCCAAATTGGAAAGCATCCATTAAGAATCCGAATTGTGCTTTTGCTTCTTCTTCGGTAAATCCTAAATATTTAAACATCAATTGCTGTGTCGCTTTATCGTGAATACGAATAGATCCTCCGCCAATTTCGTTTCCGTTTAAAACCATATCGTAAGCGTTTGCACGAACTTTTCCTGGTTCTGTTTCCAATAAAGCCATATCTTCTGGTTTTGGAGAAGTAAATGGGTGATGCATCGCGTGATAACGGCCGCTTTCTTCGTCCAATTCTAATAATGGGAAATCTACAACCCATAATGGTGCAAATTCCTCAGGATTACGTAATCCTAAACGAGTTGCCAATTCCATACGTAAAGCAGAAAGCTGAGCGCGTGTTTTGTTTGCTGGTCCAGAAAGAACGAAAATCATATCTCCAGGATTTGCTTCTGTTGCTTTTGCCCAATTTGCTAAATCATCATTATCATAGAATTTATCTACAGAAGATTTGTATGTTCCATCTTCGTTACATTTTACGTAAACCATTCCAGATGCTCCAACTTGAGGACGTTTTACCCAGTCAATTAATCCATCGATTTCTTTACGAGTATAATTTCCTGCTCCAGGAACAGCAATTCCGACAACTAATTCAGCAGCATTAAATACAGGGAATTCTTTATGTTGTGCGGATTCGTTTAATTCTCCAAACTTCATTCCGAAACGAATGTCCGGTTTGTCGTTTCCGTATGTTTTCATGGCATAGTCGTAAGTAATTCTTGGAAATTTATCTACTTCAATACCTTTAATTTCTTTCAATAAATGTCTTGTCAATCCTTCGAAAACATTCAAAATATCTTCTTGTTCCACAAAAGCCATTTCGCAGTCAATTTGAGTAAACTCAGGCTGACGGTCTGCACGTAAATCCTCGTCACGGAAACATTTCACAATTTGGAAATATTTATCCATTCCACCCACCATCAATAATTGTTTGAAAGTTTGCGGAGATTGTGGTAAAGCATAAAACTGACCTTCGTTCATACGGCTTGGCACCACGAAATCTCTTGCTCCTTCTGGAGTAGATTTGATTAAATAAGGAGTCTCAACTTCGCAGAAATCCAAATCAGATAAATATTTACGAACTTCCATTGCCACTTTGTGACGGAATAACAAGCTGTTTTTTACCGGATTTCTTCTGATATCCAAATAACGGTATTTCATTCTGATGTCTTCTCCACCGTCAGTTTCATCTTCAATTGTAAATGGAGGAGTTAAAGCCGAATTTAAAATTGTCAATTCAGAAACTAAAATTTCGATTTCACCCGTTGGAATATTTTTGTTTTTAGCTTCACGCTCGATCACAGTTCCTTTTACTTGAATTACAAATTCTCTTCCTAGAGTTTTAGCCAATTCAAAAACAGTTTTATCGGTACGACTTTCGTCGAAAATAAGTTGAGTAATTCCATAACGGTCACGTAAATCGACCCAATTCATAAATCCTTTGTCGCGTGATTTTTGAACCCAGCCCGCAAGTGTAACTTCGGTATTAATATTTGAAGCGTTTAATTCGCCACAATTATGACTTCTATACATAATCAAAATTTTAGACTGCAAAAGTAAATACAAAATTCAAGATAATATAGTAAAGTGATAAGTTGATGCAGAATAATTTTAAATATTTTGTTAATTCTAAAATCCGAAAGCTTTTATTTCTTTAGTTTTGATTCTCTAAAAAACTAATAACAATACCTATGAAAAAACTTTTTGTTGCAGGTTTAGTAATTTTTACTGCTTTGAACGGTATCTCGCAAAGCAAAAATCCAATTAAGTTCACGGCTAAAATCGAAAATAGAAATAGCGATACGCTCATAATTAGAGGAAGAAATAATTTTAAGCAAGTAATTCCAATCGATAAAAGCGGTGTTTTTGCGGCAACTTTTGATGCTCCAAAAGGATTCTATATGTTTTCTGACGGAACAGAATCTTCAAATTTATATTTAAAACCAGATTCGGAAATTAATTTGACGATGAATGCCAAAGAATTTGACGAGACAATTGTATATAAAGGTAAAGGTGTAAACGAAAGCAATTTTTTGGCGCAGCAAGCTTTAAAGGACGAAACTTTTCAAAATGATGCATTTAAGAAAGAAGCTGCAGAATTTACCGCTCTGCTTGATACTAAATTGAAAACAGATACGGAAAAACTTGAAACGGGCGATTTTGATCCAGAATTTAAAACGGCTTTAAAAGGAAGTTTTGAAAGTTTTCATCAATACGCAAATGCAGAATATGCAAGAGTTGCCGCTGCAAATAAAATGGTTGGAAAACCTTCTCCAAGTTTTGATTATGAAAATTTTAAAGGTGGAAAAACAAAACTTTCTGATTTAAAAGGAAAATATATTTACATTGATCTGTGGGCAACATGGTGTGCACCTTGTCGAGCTGAAATTCCTTATTTGCAAAAGCTTGAAGAACAATATCATGGAAAAAATATTGAATTTGTAAGTATTTCTATTGATAAAGCAAAAGACAATGAAAAGTGGAAAAAATTTGTAACGGATAAACATCTTGGAGGAACACAACTTTTTGCTGATAAAGATTGGGAATCTGAGTTTGTAGTTAATTACGGCGTAACAGGAATTCCGAGATTTATTTTGATAGATCCAAAAGGTAATATTGTAAGCTCTGATGCATCAAGACCATCAGATCCAAAGCTGCAGGAGCAGTTAAATAGCTTATTGAAATAATTTATTTACGAAATTTATAACGTTATCGTAAAATACAAATACTTCTAACATTCCAGTAAAACCAGTGCCTGAGCGCTGGTTTTTACTTTTTTAGATATTTTCCAATGTTAAGTTTTTACTCAATGTTACCAAATTGTTAAGCAAAAGTTTTTTTAATGTAAACAATTAACTATATTTGATAAAGATTTCTTAACATTAAAGACCTAAAGATATGAAAAAGAGTGTAATTTTAGCTGCAATATTGTTCTCTGGAATTGTAGTTGCACAAGAAGGAAAGCCTGAATTAGAAGCTGCTGGAAACAAGGTAAAAGCAACCTATTACTATGAAAATGGTAAAGTGCAGCAAGAAGGCTTTTTTAAAGACGGCAAATTAGACGGTGTTTGGGTATCTTATGACGTAAATGGAAACAAAAAAACCGTTGGAGAATACGCAGACGGAGTTAAAACTGGAAAATGGATTTACTTTAATGAAGACAGCTTGAAAGAAGTTGCTTATGTGGACAACAAAGTAAGTTCAGTTAAAAATTTACAGAAAAATGCTTTAGCAAATAGGAATTAATATAATTTCTGCATCTATAAAAAAACCGTCCCGTTTTAACGAGACGGTTTTTTTATGCGTTTACCTTTTTTAGATTTCCTATTTCTTCCAAACCAAATTATAAATCCGCTGACAGGAAGCGCGGCAGCAATTAAACTTGTGATGAAAGCTATAATTTTCCCTGGCAGATCTAAAACTTGACCTGTATGGATTCCGTAATTCATTTCGACAACTTGTAGTCCTAAAGTTTTTCTATCGAATGTCTGACTCTGGATCAATTTTCCGCTTGACGGATGAAAATAATAATTGCTCTGCTGATCATAACGCAACGTATGCGGATAAGCGCCTGTACTCACAATGTCGCCTTTTTTTTGCGGAATCATGATAAAGAACATCTCAGCTTTTGGCTGTAATTTCAAAGTCAGAGCAAATGCTTTGTCAATTGCAATAACCGAATTTGCTGTGAATGTAGTGGTGTCAATGACAGGCGTTTTTGTTTCGGCGGCTTTGTCTCCGCCCAAATTGAAAGATTTGTAAATTCCGTCACTAACCCATTCGTAAGTAAAAGTAAGTCCGGTTATTGCGAGGATTAAGGCAATTATCGAAATGTAAAAACCAGAAGTATTGTGCCAGTCATAATTTACCCGACGCCATTTTGCTGACCATTTTACAGTGAAACTTCTCTTGATATCACTTTTTCGCTTTGGCCACCATTGAATTATTCCCGAAATCAACAATAAAATAAAAATGATGGTTGCTCCGCCAATAATATGTTTTCCGATATAATCGGGTAGAAGCAGATACAGATGAATATATTCTATAATAATGAAAAAGTCGGTTTCAGGGTTTTCAGATTTTAAATATTTACCAGTATAGGGATTAAAATACAAATAAAGATTTCCTGTATCTGAATACGTATAAACAATTGCCGATCTGTTTTTTCCGTAATAAGCGACCATGCTCGTTTTGTTTGCAGGAGCAACTGCTTTTGCTTTTTGCTGTAATTGAGATGGTAATAGAAAAGGTTTGTTTTGAGGTTCTACTAAACGCCATTCTTTTCTTGTGATGTCTTTTATTTCGTCATGAAAACAAAAAATACAGCCCGTAACACAGACTATAAAAACAATAAGCCCAGAAATTAATCCGAGCCATTTGTGTATAAAACGTATTTTGGTTTTGGATCCCATTTTTTGATTAAAAGCGTAAAAGTATACGCAAAATCAATAGAGGACAAATAAATTAAGCAAATTTTTAAGCAATTACTTTTTTAGGTTTTAAATGATAAGCCGTGTACAATGAAATTGCGGCTAAGAAAATCCAGAAAACATCAATAAAGAAAATCTGAATTTTGTTCTCCATAAAAGAATTCCAAAACCAATTTCCAGAAACGATTCCGTTTGCAATCGGAATTAAGAATCCTAAAATACTTCCAGAAGCCAAGCAGAATTTATTCGTAAATGCATCATTCTTTTTAAGGATAAAGAAAATGGCAAGCAACAGCCATCCTCCAAAATAAATTGCATACAAATTGGACTGACTTAAAGGATAGAAAATTTTGCTTCCGATAAAAGCCAATGCCGTAATAGGGTACATGCTTAAACAAATCGCCAAATAAACACGAACAACAGCATTGTTGAAACGTCTTTTCTTTTCTGGCATATTGTTTTTTTGTCGGGCAACAAGCCAGATCATAACTCCAGAAATGATGACAAAGCAAGTTATAATTCCTAAAATGAAGCTTACTATTTTTAAAGCGTATCCGCCGTAATCGCCGTAATGAATGCGGTACAAAACATTTTTTACCACATCTAAATAGGTAGTTTGCGCAATCGGATCTTTTTTGGCTATTTCTTTTCCGTCAGCAATACGGTAAACTACTTTTCCGATTCCGGTAAATTTTTTATGGTTTAAAAGCTCACCTTCAACCAAAACGTGCATATTTGCATCCCCATAGTTTTGGATGAAAACACGTGTAATTTCAAAATCGGACCAATTCTTTTTGGTTTTAGCAACCAATTCATTAATATTAAAAGGATTGGCTAGTTTTTTATATTCAAACTTATAATCGGGATCAGTGTATTCTAGTTCCTTATATAATTTATCCTGATCGCCTTTGTATAAAGCCATTACAGCCGGTGCAACGATTAAGAGTTTAATCATAAAAAAAGCACCAGTAACTGCGTAAACAAACTGAAACGGAAGACCAATCATTCCTAATGCTGTGTGCGCGTCTGTCCAAAGCGTTTTTAATTTTTCCTTCGGACGGAACATATAAAAGTTAGAAACAATTTTATTCCAATGCAATAAAACACCTGTTATGATTGCGAATAGAAAAAATAGAGCCGTAAATCCAGAAAGATAATATCCAACTGGATATTTAATTTGTGCCAAGAAATGTAGGCGATATAAAAGTTCTCCCAAAGAATAAGATTCTTCGTAGGTGTAAGTTTTGTAGTTTTTATTGTCTAAATAAAAAAAATCTCCTGCTTGTTGTTTTTTTGGAGCCAGAGTGTCTTTGGTACCTTCCATATAAACAGCAACTCGATTTTCTACTGAAGGTTTAGAAATCGTAATATTTCTTCCGTGCAAAACATATTTTTCGTCAAGATGATGTAGAGCATCATTGTAATTCAATTGAATTTCTTTTGTGATTGCTGTAGATTCACTTCTTTCCCAATTGATGATTTCATCTCTAAAAAAAGAAAAAGACCCAGCGAAGAAAATTACAAAAAGAACTACACTGATAACGATTCCGCTAACAGTATGTGTGTGAAAATAGATATTGTAATGACGGTTATTCATAAATATTAATGTGCCGTATTATAGGTTTGACCCAAATAAATGAAAAGACAAAAAAGTAAAGAAAGAAAAATGTAAATTCCCCAGATTTTCCAGCCACTTTTGGCTAAAAAAGCAATAACCATTAAAGCAACCCAAAGAATAAATCCGCTAAAAGCCATTGTGATTAGTACGTTTGCACGATTAAACCATGAAGCTAGAGCTAAATGGAAAGTAACAGAAACAAAGTATCCTCCTAAAATTGCAGCAGTAATTTTAGAAAAACGAGGCCAAAAAGATGGATTTAGATATTTTGCATTTGCTGGCATAGGATAATTATAATGGATTTTAATTGTAATAAAATTCAGTTATGGCAATAAAAATAAGTAAAGCTAAAAGGAGCTTACTGTTAATTTTTTTCAGAGGAGTAAGGATAATGATTAAGCTTCCAACTGTCATTAGCTGAATAAAAAACATCAAAGTGCCGCAGCCTAAGGATTGTGTAAAAAGCCACATCATGTAAGCAGATAACAAAAGCATCAAACCGATGATTTTAGTTTGCTTTGGATTTTTCTGCATCCATTTTTCAAAACCTAAATCATACGACAATACAGCTCTTTTAGAAGTATAATAAAGAGTATAAAAAGCTAGGAAAACGATAAGACTGGCAATTGTAATCATAATCTTAAAATTTAAAAACACCTTCCTGTAAAAGAAAGGTGTTTTTGTTATTTTTATTAGAATCTGTATGCGAAGTTCGCTGATACACTTCTCATGTTTTTTGGATGAATTGTTGACCAACCATCATATGTATCAACATTAGCAATATTGTCTAATTTTAATGTCAATGTAAATTTTTCTGTTCCGTAGAAAATAGAAGAATTTAAAACAGTATAAGAAGGAATTGTAAACTGACCCACAACATTTCTGTTCATGATCAGGTTTTTGTCAGCATAATTTCCTCCAAAACCTAAACCAAAACCTTGTAAATCTCCTTGAGGAAATTTGTAGCTTGCCCATAAGTTTGCTGTGTTTCTTGGGCCAGAACTTTCAGGTCTGTGTCCTACGAAAGAAGGATCTCCGGCATTTAAGACAGCATCAACGTAGCTGTAACCCGCAACAATGTTTAAACCAGTAACTGGATTTGCAACGATTTCTGCTTCAAAACCTTTGTTTCTTTGTTCTCCATCTTGGTAAGAAGTTTGAGTTGGTACTCCACCTGTAGAGCCATAAACCGTATAAACCTGATCGGTTACTTTGATGTCATAATAGCTAAATGTTGCGTAAACTTTATCTTTAAGAACATTCAATTTAGTTCCGATTTCAAATTGGTTAGCGTGTTCTGGTTTGAAAGTTCTTGGAATAACTACGCCACCTAAACCAGTATCAGTTGTTGGAGCTGTATTGGTAAAACCATCCATATAGTTGGCAAAAATCGAAACTTTGTCAATAATTGGCTGATAAACTAAACCAAATTTTGGTGAAAAAGCAGTTTGATTAAAATCATCAGCATTTGTAGTAACGTCACCGGCAGTCATAAAACGATCTACACGTAAACTTGCCATTGCAGATAATGCAGGAGTAATATTGATTACATCTGATGCATAAGCACTAATAACTTCTTGTTTTGTTTTATTATTGTTTGCATTGGTTTCTGCTAGAAGTTTATCAGAACCAGCTTTTGTTAAGTTACCGCTGTCACCATCTGTAATGTATTTTGTAGGATCTGTAATGCCGAATACGTGTTCGTTTACAGTAGCCAAATCTAAGTTTCCGATATAAACATTTCCATTTGATACGTATCCAGAACCATTATCAACTTGGCCTCTATTAAAGTAATCGAAACCAACAACAATTCTGTTTCTTAAGTTTCCAAGTTTAAAATCTCCGATAAAGTTTTGTTGAATGTCTGTTGTTAAAGTCGTTGTGTTTTGGTAATTCATTGAACGGCCCAAAACAATTCCTTGATTTATTTCTTCAGGAGCAAATTGCGTTCCTTCATATAAATAAGTATAATATCCTTCAGATTTAGATGATCCTCTAGATAGAACCGTTTGAGAAGTCCATTGATCTGAGATTTTGTAGTTCATTTGCCCTTGAAGAGAGTATGAAGGAGTTTCAATTGCAAGTTCGTTACTTGTATAAGAACGTTTGTTATTATAACCCAATTCATTCATATTATGAACTCGTAACGGCGCACCTCTATCTAAAAATAACATAGTAGGATTCGTCTGTCTGTTGTTCATGAATTCTGTATTAATAGAAAACGAAAGTCTGTCGCTAACTTGGTAAGATAAAGATGGAGCAAAGAAAAATGATTTTCTAAAGCCAGCATCTTGAAAGCTATTTTCTGTATGATACGCAGTATTAACTCTAAAGTTAATTTTGTGTTCATCGTCTACTGGAGTATTAACATCCGCAGTAACGCGGTTTAATCCATAGCTTCCAGCGGTATAAGTTACTTCTCCTCCAAAACGATCGTAAGGTTTTTTAGTAGTTAAGTTAATTAAACCTCCGTAAGAAATTAAACTACTTCCGAATAAAGTTCCAGAAGGTCCTTTAATAACTTCAATTTTATCAATATTGGCAGGATCTATACTTCCGTTATTCAAAGCAGGTAATCCATTTGTCATTGTTGGCTGTACAGCAAATCCTCTTAGAGAGAAATATCCTGCACCATCGCCACCACGTCCAGTAGAAGCCCAAAGCGGAGATAATCCTGGTGCATTTTTAAGTGCATCATCAATATTTGTAACTACTTGTTCTTTTAAAAGTTCACCAGTAATTGTAGTATAAACTTGTGGATTTTCAAGATTTTTAAGAGGTAATCTTGATACTTGTTGATTTTCTTTACGAGCTAAAGGATTTTTTCTGTTTCCGTTTAAAACAACTTCATTTAATTCTTGAGAATTTTCACTAATTCTAAAATCCTCAATAATTGAGTCACCACCATTAAGAGTAACGCTTTTTTCTTTAGAAGAATAACCAATTCCAGAAACTTTGATCACATAATTTCCTGGTTTAATATTTTTAATTTCATAGAAACCATTAGCATCTGTGCTAGTTCCTATTTTTGTTCCTTTTAATACTACAGATACATTATCTGCTGCTTGATTATTCGTTAAGCTAATTTGACCTTTAATAGTTGCTTTTTCTTGAGCCAAAGCTGATACGCTGGTCATTAAAGCAAAACAAAAACTCAAAAAAGAAATTGTAAATTTTAATTTCATTTTTATTTAGAATTAATTTTGATAGCGCAAATTTAATTGTTGGACAGCAACTAAACAAGTTATTTTTATTTATTCTAAATTAAATATTTTTTAAAGGGTAAAATTTACATTTTTTTAAAAAATTAACATCTTAAGTTAAAATTAAGCTAATCTTAAGCAAAAAAACCTGCTCAAATTAATGAACAGGTTTTTATTATTGTGAAAAATTACTTAAAAATTACAATTCTAAAGCACGTTTAGCATCGCCATTCATCAATAATTCTACTGGATTTTCTAAAGCTTCTTTTACAGCAACTAAGAAACCAACAGACTCACGTCCGTCGATGATTCTGTGATCATAAGAAAGAGCAACGTACATCATTGGGTGAATTTCAACTTTTCCGTTTACAGCAATTGGACGCTCAATGATGTTGTGCATTCCTAAGATTCCTGATTGAGGAGGGTTGATGATTGGAGTAGATAACATACTTCCGAAAACACCACCGTTAGTGATTGTGAAAGTTCCTCCAGTCATATCGTCAACTGTAATTTGACCATCACGAGCTCTTAAAGCCAATCTTTTGATTTCAGCTTCAATTCCACGGAAAGTTAAAAGTTCAGCGTTACGAACAACAGGAACCATTAATCCTTTTGGTCCAGAAACTGCGATTGAGATGTCAGCAAAATCATAAGCGATTTTGTAATCACCGTCCATCATTGAGTTCACATCTGGATATAATTGTAAAGCTCTTGTAACTGCTTTTGTAAAGAATGACATGAAACCTAAACCTAAACCACCGTGTTTAGCTTTGAAAGCATCTTTGTATTCATTACGAATTTGGTTGATTGGCGTCATGTTTACTTCGTTGAAAGTAGTCAGCATAGCCGTTTCGTTTTTAGCTGAAACTAGTCTTTCTGCTACTTTACGACGTAACATAGATAATTTTGTACGCTCAGTTCCACGGCTTCCTCCAGTTGGAGTTCCCATAGAAGGTACTGCGTTTACAGCATCGTCTTTAGTAATTCTTCCGCCTTTACCAGTTCCAGAAACTGATGCCGGAGCAATATTTTTCTCGTCTAAAATTTTTCTTGCTGCTGGAGATGGAGTTCCTGCTGCATAACTTGTAGCTGCTGGAGCTTGAACAGGTTCTGCTTTTGGAGCTTCTGCTTTTACTTCCGCCTTTGGAGCCTCTGCTTTCGGAGCTTCAGCTGCTGGAGCTGCAGATCCGCTTTCTGCTGGTTTAGCAGCATCTGTATCAATTAAACAAACTACAGCACCTACTGCAACTGTATCACCTTCTTCTGCTTTTAGTGTAATTACACCGCTCATTTCAGCAGGTAATTCAAGAGTAGCTTTATCTGAATCAACTTCAGCAATAGCCTGATCTTTCTCTACATAATCTCCGTCTTTTACTAACCAAGTTGCAATTTCAACTTCTTTTATTGATTCCCCTGGTGATGGGACTTTCATTTCTAAAATCATCTTATTTTTTTGTTTAAGGTTTTTATGGTTTCAAGTTTTAGGTTTCAGGTTGTTAAACTTGAGACCTGAAACTTGAGACCTGAAACATTTTTTTTATCTAAATAAATTTTTATCGAATACCATTCTGATTGCATCTGCATGACGACGTTTTGCGCGTGTATAACTTCCAGATGCAGGAGCAGAGTATGCTTTTAATGAAGCCAATCTCCATTTTACAAGGTCAAAGTTCATTAACATATAGCTGTAAGCTCCCATGTTTTTAGGTTCTTCCTGAGCCCAAACATAATCATCTGCATTTGGATATTGTGCAATGATTTCTTTGATTTGCTCAACTGGGAAAGGGAATAATTGCTCGATACGAACAACTGCAACGTCATTTCTTCCGTTGTTTTCTCTTTCTGCTACAATGTCATAATAGAATTTACCTGTAACGAAAACTAAAGTTTTTACACCTTTTTTATCTACTGCATTGTCATCAATTGTTTCTTGGAAACTTCCGTTTGCGATCTCGTCAACTGTAGAAACACATCTTGGATCACGTAATAAACTTTTTGGAGAGAAAACGACCAATGGTTTACGGAAATTCGTTTTCATTTGTCTTCTCAACAAGTGGAAGAAGTTTGCAGGCGTTGTACAATCTGCAACATACATATTATGTCTTGCACAAAGTTGTAAGTAACGTTCCATTCTTGCAGAAGAGTGTTCTGCACCTTGTCCTTCATATCCGTGAGGCAATAATAAAACAATACCATTTTGGTTGTTCCATTTATCTTCTCCACAAGAAATGTATTGGTCAATCATAATTTGAGCTCCGTTAGAGAAATCTCCAAATTGTGCTTCCCAAATAGTCAAGGCTTTTGGATTTGCTAATGCATATCCGTAATCAAAACCTAAAACTCCGTACTCAGATAAAAGAGAGTTGAACACGCCAAAGTTTCCTTTTTTGTTTTCAATTCTATCTAACAGAACTACTTCTTCTTCAGAATCTTCAACTTTTACTACAGCATGACGGTGAGAGAAAGTTCCACGCTCAACGTCTTGACCAGAAATACGAATATCGAATCCTTCTGTTAAAAGTGAACCGTAAGCTAATGCCTCTGCAGTTCCCCAATCTACTGTATTATTGTCGTACCCAGCTTTTCTGTCTGTAACAATTTTAGTGATTTTGTTGATGAATTTTTTATCTGATGGTAAAGTTGAAATGGTATTGATAATAGAATCTAAACCTTCTTTAGCAAAAGTAGTATCCACTTTTTGAAGCATTTGAGTATCTGTTACCTGAACAAATCCGTCCCATTCGTTTTTCATGAATGGCGTAATGATAGTCAAATCTTTTTTACGAGAAGCTTCTAAGTTTTCTTCTAAAGCAGTTTTGTATTCTTTTTCTAAACCATTTACATAAGAGGCATCGATTACACCTTCAGAAAGTAATTTTTCTGCGTAGATGTCTCTTGGGTTTTTATGTTTCGCGATGATTTTATATAAAACAGGTTGTGTAAAACGAGGTTCGTCACCTTCATTATGCCCGTATTTTCTATATCCTAATAAGTCGATAAATACGTCACGTCCAAATTGCATTCTGTAGTCTAACGCAAAAGATACAGCGTGTACAACAGCTTCAGCATCATCAGCATTTACGTGTAATACTGGAGATAAAGTTACTTTAGCAACGTCTGTACAATACGTAGAAGAACGAGCGTCTAAGTAGTTTGTTGTAAATCCAACTTGGTTGTTGATTACAATGTGGATTGTTCCTCCAGTTTTGTAACCATCAAGCTGCGCCATCTGAATGATTTCGTATAAAATACCTTGACCTGCAATTGCAGCATCTCCGTGTACTGCGATTGGCAATACTTTAGAGAAATCATCAGCATAATATTTATCTTGTTTTGCTCTGGTAATACCTTCAATTACAGCTCCAACCGTTTCTAAGTGAGAAGGGTTTGGTGCTAAATTGATGTTTATGCTTTTTCCAGATCTTGTTTTTCTGTCGGCAGTAAGACCTAAGTGGTATTTTACGTCACCGTCAAAATATTCTTGATCGTAATCTTTTCCGTCAAACTCGCCAAAGATATCTTGAGTAGATTTTTTGAAGATATTTGCCAAAACGTTCAAACGGCCACGGTGAGCCATTCCCATTACGAATTGTTCTACACCTTTTTCTGCAGCTTGCTCGATCAAAGCGTCAAGAGCAGGAATGATAGATTCTCCACCTTCTAATGAGAAACGTTTTTGTCCAACATATTTAGTATGAAGGAAGTTTTCAAAAGAAACAGCTTCGTTTAATTTATTTAAGATGGTTTTCTTTTCTTCTGTAGAAAAAGTAGGCTGGTTAACATTTACAGCCAATTTATCCTGAATCCATTTTACAACACCAGGATTTCTGATGTACATATATTCAATACCGATATGCTGGCAGTAAATAGCTTTAAGGCGATTTACGATATCTTGTAAAGAAGAAGGCACCATTCCAATTGTTTGAGCAGCATCAAAAACAGTTGAAAGGTCAGCTGTAGATAATCCGAAGTTTTCGATATCCAAAGTTGGAGATGAAGTTCTACGGTCACGAACAGGATTTGTTTTCGTGAATAAATGCCCGCGCGTACGGTATCCGTCAATTAATTTTAGAACGTTGAATTCTTTCTTTAGTTTTTCTGAAACTTGACTGTAATCTGTGTTGTCGCTAGTCACGTACTCAACGATCGTCTGCACAGGGTTTTCATCATTATAAGTCGTTTGTCCAAAGTCAAAACCTTGAAAGAAACTTCTCCAGCTAGGCTCAACGCTGTCTGGGTTTACTAAATATTGATCGTATAATTGTGCAAAAAACTCGGTATGCGCTGCGTTTAAAAATGAAAACCTATCCATAATATGAGTGAATATACTTTTTGTTATATAGAATGGCAAAAGTACAACAATCACATTTATTTAAATCTTTTTTTTACGTACTTTTACGTAAAAATTTGTTAAAATAAACGTTAAGTATGAATAAAAAACAATTTTCAATCGATTGCAAATGTTTTTTTGTGATTTTGACCGTCTTATTCTCAAGTTATACATTTGCACAGCAAAAGTATGTCATTGATAACAACAATAATTTTTGGGACAAAGTTCAATTTGGAGGCGGCTTAGGCCTCGGCTTTGGTTCCGGTTACACCAATATCTCGGTAATGCCAAGCGCCATTTACAACATCAACGAAATCGTTGCTGTCGGAGTTGGATTGCAGTTTGGTTATTTATATCAAAAGAATTATTACGAATCGTTTGTGTACGGCGGAAGCTTTATCACGCTAGTAAATCCGATTCCGGAAATCCAATTATCTGCAGAATTGGAACAAGTTAGGGTTGATACCGATTATGAAGAAAATTATTATCATCCCGGTTTTTCTGATGCGTATTGGAACACTGCTTTGTATCTAGGAGCAGGTTACAGAACCAAAAATGTAACTATCGGAGCACGTTATGATGTCTTATACGATCCTAATAAAAGTCTTTACGGCTCTGGATTTATGCCTTTTGTGAGGGTTTATTTTTAAGCTGCTGAGATACTAAGATTCTAAGATTTAAAATTATTGATAGAAAGCCGTAATTTATGAATGATAAAATTGCCTATACATCTGATGAACTTTTAGAAATCTTTAAAGAACAACATCGACTTTGTGGACCATTGGATTTTATGGTTGATATGTCTTTTGTGTTAAGGAAGGATACATTAATTTATGAGTGGAGGGATGCATTAGATCTTATGCCTTGGAAACAGCTTGCTGAATTTTTGAATAAAGAATTTAGAATTGAAGTGCCATTAAAAATTTGGAAAACAATTTTAAATCCTGAAGATAAAAAAACACTTGGAGAACTTTGCGATTTTTTAGCAACTGTAGCGATAAAAGAAATTGCAAAACCTATCAAAATTTTAGGTTCAGAATGTTTAACGGCATCAATTTTTAAGACTTTAAAAAGAAATTTACAAAATAAAGGTGTAGATGTTACAAACTTAAAGCCTTCAACTAAAATTGAAGATTTCCTTATTGTTGATGATAATTTTTCTCCATTAGTAGAAGAAGCAACGCTAACGGGAATGCAAATTTTTGAGAAATTAGAATATGGAAAATCTTATTCAGAAAGAAGGTTTCAATATTGGATTGACCGAATATTTCCAAGTTTGATATATAAAAGAAGTATCAAGAGCACTAATATTGAAACATTTAAAGATTTAGTTGAAAAGATAGTCGAAAACAGAAAGTTAGAGGCCTTAGAACCTTAGCGTCTTAGCACCTCAGAACCTTACTTATAATAATTCCTAAACCAAACCTTCTGCCATTCTCTTTTTAAAATCAAGAAAGCAACTTGTTCCGCAAGAATCACCAAATCAGAACCATCAAGGCTTTTTATTTCATTTTCGGGAACGTCAATGATGTAGAGTAGATTTAAGTATTCAGCAAATTTATACTGAATCATTCGGTAGATTTTTTCGTGAAGCTGGATTTTTAATTCGTCAGGCGAAATGCTTAACGGAAAATCAATTCCTTCATTAGCCAAATTAAAATCTTTGTTAATCTGCTCAATAAGATTCAGATATAAAGTCTCTGCTTGCGCCTGAGCCAATAAAGATTCGGTATTTACGGGTGCTACAAACATGAGATTTTAGATTTTAGATTGCTGATTTATGATTGTAGATTTTTTACTGAATACTTAAAACTGAACACTGAAAACTAAACTTTACGCCCCATTAAATTCTCTCCGAAAGTTCTCAGAATATTTTTCTTTTCGGCATTGAGATCCATTTTTTCTAACGTTTCAAAAGCTTTAAAAGTATACATTTCAATAGCCTCTTGCGTTGCTTTTGATGCGCCTGATTCGTTAAAAATTGCTTTGGCAGTTTCAATTTTTTCTGTGTTTTCGTCTGATTGAAGCGTGAATATTTTCTCTAATTCTGAAGCTTTTTCGCTTGACGAAAATTCTAAAGCTTTTAGATATAAATACGTTTTTTTATTTTCAATAATATCTCCGCCAACTTGTTTTCCAAAAGTTTCTGGATCTCCAAAAGCATCCAAATAATCATCTTGAAGCTGGAAAGCCAATCCTAAATTCAGTCCGAAATCATAAATTAAATCAGCTTCTTTTTCTGAAGTTTTGGCAACAATTGCACCCATTTTCATTGCCGCAGCAACCAAAACAGCCGTTTTATATTCAATCATTTTAAGATATTGCGGAATCGTAACATCATTACGAGTCTCAAAATCTACATCCCATTGCTGTCCTTCGCAAACTTCAAGCGCGGTTTTGCTGAATAATTTGGCAAGATTTCTAAAAACAATCGGTTCGTATTGTTCAAAGTATTGGTAAGCCAAAATCAGCATGGCATCTCCAGACAAAATTCCAGTATTTAAATCCCATTTCTCGTGCACGGTAACTTGTCCTCTTCGCAAAGGAGCATCGTCCATAATATCATCATGAACCAGCGAAAAGTTGTGGAAAACTTCAACCGCCATTGCCGCTGGAAGCGCATTCGAATAATCAGTATCAAAAACTTCAGCTGCCATTAATGTTAAAACTGGACGGATACGTTTTCCGCCAAGTCCTAAAATATATTCTATAGGTTCGTAAAGATTTTTAGGCTCTTTATGTATGTTTTGGCTCTGTAAATAATTAATGAAAAACTCCTGGTACTGACTTATATCGTGCATAATGAATTCTAATTTCGAGCCTCAAAGATACAATTCAAATATGAATTTTAATTATTGAAACGATTAAAAGCGTATTAAAGAATTTAACAGGCTCTTAACCATTCTCATTTCTAATATGTTAAAATTTTTTCTAAAAAACTTGGAAACTTTTTTGGTATTTAGAGTTTCCTGTCTATATTTGCAGCGTTATAATGGAAACTAAGAACACTGTAAAAGTTTCCGTTTAGAGTTTTAAAGATTTATAAACTCAATTAAACCAAATATTTATGAAAACAAAATGGACTTTAGACTCTAGTCAGTCAGATGTTTTATTGAAAATGAGACGTTCAAGAACTGCTTATTTAGGAGGAGATGCAAATAAATTTGATGGGTATGTGAATATTGAAGATAATGAAATTGAAGATGCTTCTGTTGCATTCTCGCTGGATATCAATAACAAAGATGAAAGTTTCCAATCTATAGACGCTTATTTACAGCTTCAGGATTTTTTTGAAGAAGATGAACATCCAATTATCAGTTTTAAATCGACATCATTTCAAAAAGTAAATCAGAACATCAATTTTTTCAAAGGCGATTTAACCATAAAAGATATTACCAGAGTAGTTGAATTGGATGCTGAATTTTTAGGAGAAAATATTTATAACGGAGAAAAGAAATTGGCTTTTGAAATTAAAGGAAACATCAAACGTGAAGACTTTGGTTTAGATTACAGCTCTTTTAATCATTCTTCGGGTACTGCTTTAGGAAAAGATATTAAGCTTATTGCAAATTTAGAATTTGGCATATAAATCTTACTAAATCAATAAATTAATGTAAAATTATTACAAAAATATTGGAAACTATTTTTTTGGTTTTAGTTTCCAAAGTATATTTGTAAGACAATTGGAGAATTTAAAATGAAAGAGAAGATTATAGCAAAAGCAAGCGAATTATTTTTAAAGCTTGGTTTTAAAAGCGTTACAATGGATGATATTGCGGGTGAAATGTGTATTTCGAAAAAAACGATTTACAAATATTTCTGCAATAAAGAAGTTTTGATCGAAGAAAGTACTTCATTAGTTCATAGACAAGTACACGAAATTATGGATAGCATTGTTGCGAAGAATTATAATGCTATCCATGAGAATTTTGAAATTAGAGAAATGTTCCGTGATATGTTTAAGAACAACATGGATACTTCGCCGCTTTATCAGCTAAAAAAGCATTATCCAGAGATTTACCAAAATATCCTTTCTCATGAAATAGAACAGTGTACGCAGTGTTTTAAAGACAATATCGAAAAAGGAATTAAAGAAGGTCTTTACAGAAGTGATTTAAATGTAGAGATATATGTTAGGTTTTATTATACGCTAATTTTTCATATAAACGAAAATACAGTTTCTGAAAGTGAAGCCCAAAGAATAGAGTTAGAAGCCTTAGAGTATCATACTCGTGCAATGGCAACTGAAACGGGAGTAGAAGAATTAGAAAAACAGTTAAAAAAGATTAATAATTAATTATCCAAATAGTCGTCATTTTTCTGGGAGAGTTGTAAAGATGAAATGACGCTGCCATCTCAAATTTTTTAAAATAAATAGTAACTACTTATGAAAAGAATCTTTCTTATATTTTTGTGCACAATAGGCTTGTCTGCTGGCGCACAAACCACTTTAACACTGAGAGACGCTGTCAATTATGCGCTTCAAAATAAAGCCGATGCGAAGAAATCGAAACTTCAGATTGAAAACGCTGAGTACCAAATTCAGGAAGTGCGTTCTAGAGCATTGCCTCAAATTGTGGCTAACGGAAATTTAACGTATAATCCGATTATTCAAACAACGGTTATTGATGGTGCGGGATTCGGGCAGCCGGGAACAACAATTCAAGCAGCATTTGGACAAAAATGGACATCTACTGCGGGAGTTTCTTTGACTCAGGCATTATTTGATCAGGCGGTTTTTACTGGATTACGAGCGGCGCAGACAACACGTGAATTTTATCAAATCAATAATGAGTTAACAGAAGAACAAGTTATTGAAAGAGTTGCAAATAACTATTATTCAGTTTATGTACAGCGTGAAAGATTAATTCTGTTAGACAGTAACTATGTAAATACGCAAAAAGTTCGTGATATCGTTCAAGGCCAGTTTGATAACGGTTTGGCTAAAAAAATTGACTTAGACCGTATCATTGTAAAAATGTCGAACATTGATACAGAACGTCAGCAGGTTAAAAATCAAATTGAATTACAGGAAAATGCTTTGAAATTTTACATGGGTATGCCTATCGAATCTCAATTTGTTATGCCGAAGGAAGAATTTGAGGTAGTGCCAGCTGCTTTGACAGAAGAGCCAAATATTGAAAATAGAACAGAATACTTGCTTTTAAAGAAACAAGAAGAGCTTTTGGTATTTAATAAAAAAGCGATTCAGGCAGAATATTATCCGACACTTTCTTTGACTGCTGGTTATAACTATATTGGTCAAGGTCCTGAATTTCCTTGGTTTGCTAAACCTTCTTCAGGAGTATACTGGTCAGATTTCTCAGGAATCGGTTTAAACTTAAGAGTGCCGATTTTTACAGGATTTGGAACACGTTCTAGAGTAAGACAGGCCGATGTTGAAATTAGAACACTTCAAGAAGATATCAAAGACACTAAACTTTCTCTTGATTTAGATTATAGAAATGCAATGACGCAGATCAATAATAACTTGGTTACAATTGACAATCAGAGAGAAAATATGCGTTTAGCGCTTGATATTTTATCCAATACCAAAAACAATTACCTTCAAGGTTTAGCCTCTTTAACCGATTTGCTAGACGCACAAAATGCATCACTTGAAGCACAAAATAACTTTACAAGAGCAGTTTTAAATTATAAAATTGCCGAAATATCTCTAATCAAATCGAAAGGCGAACTAAAATCTCTTACTAAATAATAAATTATTACAATGAAGAAAACTATTATAACAATCGTAATCATAATTGCATCCTTAGGTGTAATTGGATATATCTTAAATAATAATAAGAAGAAGAATAAAGAAAAAACAGATATCGTTGCGGAGAAAAATGCGGCTGTTTCTGTAAAAGTTTCGGAAGTTAAAACAGAAGAGATTTCATTAGATTTCGTGGCAAACGGAAACTTTGAGCCAATTCAGCAATTAACTTTCTCTGCAGAAAAATCTGGAAAAGTTATTAGTGTTTTAGCTAAAGAAGGTGACTATGTAAGAGTTGGCCAGACTTTGTTAACCATGAGAGGTGATGCGATTAATGTAAATGCTCAGCAGGCACAAGCGGCTTATCAAAACGCAAAATCAGATTACAGCAGATACGAAAACGCTTTTAAAACAGGCGGTGTGACAAGACAGCAATTAGATCAGGCAAAATTAGCTTTGACAAACGCTGAATCTAACTTGAAACAAGCAAATATCAATGTTGGTGATACTAAAGTGAAAGCTCCAATCAACGGATTTATCAATAAAAAATATATTGAGCCAGGTTCTATTTTAGCAGGAATGCCAGCTACTGCAATGTTTGACATCGTAAACGTTTCTAAATTGAAATTGGTAGTTACAGTAAACGAAAATCAAGTTGCTAGCTTAAAAGTTGGAAACCAGATTAACGTAACGGCTAGTGTTTATCCTGATAAAACTTTCTCTGGAAAAATCACTTTTATCGCTTCAAAAGCAGATGAGTCTTTAAACTTCCCAGTTGAAATTGAAATTACAAACAATTCAAATAACGACTTAAAAGCAGGTATGTACGGAACAGCAAATTTTGCTTCAAACCAGCAAAAACAGCACCTTATGGTTGTACCTAGAAATGCTTTCGTAGGAAGTGTGAGCAGTAACGAAATCTTCGTAGCTGAGAATGGTGTTGCGAAATTGAAAAAAGTAACGGCTGGAAGAATTTTAGGTGATAAAGTAGAAATCATCAACGGATTATCTGATGGAGAAAAAGTAATTACTACAGGTCAGATTAACTTACAAGACGGAAACACAGTAGAAATTATTAAGTAAGCTTTAAGCATTAAGCTATAGGTTTTAAGCATGTTGCCCAAATCTATAGCCTAAAGCAAAAAAATAAATTTAAACATTAAAGCTTAAAGCATACAGCCTAAAGCTTATAGCATTAAAAAAAATATGAAATTAGCCGAAATATCCATAAAACGTCCGTCGTTGGTAATTGTATTGTTTACAATTCTGACTCTTGGTGGATTGTTCAGTTACAGCCAATTAGGCTATGAGCTGATCCCAAAATTTGAACAAAACGTTATTACGATTTCTACTATTTATCCTGGAGCTTCTCCAAGTGAGGTAGAAAATACAGTGACAAAGAAAATTGAGGATGCGATTGCGTCACTAGAAAATGTCAAGAAAATCGATTCGAAATCGTACGAAAGTTTATCTATTGTTTCGATTACGTTGACCTCAAACGCGAAAGTCGATTTCTCTCTGAATGATGCGCAGCGTAAAATCAACGCCATCATTAGTGATTTGCCAGATGATGCTGAGACTCCTTCGTTAACCAAATTCTCGCTGAGTGATTTACCAATTATGACGCTTGGCGCTAACGGAAAAATGGACGAAGCAGCATTTTATGACTTAATTGACAAAAAAATTGCACCTATTTTATCTCGTGTACAAGGTGTTGCTCAGGTAAATATCATTGGTGGTTCTGAGCGTGAGATTCAGGTGAATCTTGATGCTGTTAAAATGCAAGGTTACGGACTTTCTGTTCCTCAGGTACAGCAGACTATTTTGTCTTCAAATTTAGATTTCCCGACAGGAAACATTCAGACTCGTAATCAAAAAATATTGATTCGTTTAGCGGGTAAATATAAAAGTGTTGAAGAATTAAGAAACTTAGTGGTTTCTTCTCAAAACGGAATCCAAATTCGTTTAGGTGAAATTGCAGACGTTCAGGATACACAGAAAATTGCAGAAAAGATTTCTCGTGTAGACCAAAAAAGTGCGATTGTATTGCAAATTGTAAAACAATCTGATGCGAATGCCGTTGCGGTAAGTGAGCAGTTATTGAAAACAATTGCAGTTCTTGAAAACGATTATAAAGCAAATCAGTTACAGCTTGAAGTAGCAAAAGACAGTACAATCTTTACTTTAGAGGCAGCAGATTCTGTTGTACACGATTTATTGATTGCGGTAGTTTTGGTTGCTTTTGTAATGTTGTTTTTCTTGCACAGTATTAGAAACTCGCTGATTGTAATGGTTTCTATTCCTGCATCGTTAATTGCAACTTTCATCGGAATTTATTTAATGGGATATACCCTGAACTTAATGAGTTTATTAGGATTATCTCTTGTAGTGGGTATCCTAGTGGATGACGCGATTGTGGTACTGGAGAATATTTACAGGCACATGGAGATGGGTAAAAGCCGTATTCGTGCGTCGTATGACGGAACTGCTGAAATTGGAGGAACGGTAACTTCTATTACATTAGTAATCGTGGTTGTATTCTTACCGATCGCGATGAGTTCTGGATTGGTTTCTAACATTATTACGCAGTTCTGTGTTACGGTAATTATCTCAACATTGTTATCATTGTTGGCTTCGTTTACAATTATTCCTTGGTTATCTTCTCGTTTCGGGAAATTAGAGCATATTGAAGGAAAGAATTTATTTGGAAGAATTATTCTTGGTTTTGAAAACTATTTAACACGTTTTACTGATTGGGTTTCTAATTTATTGACTTGGTGTTTAGATCACTATATTAAAACTTTTATTGTTGTAGTTGTATTATTCTTTGCTTCAACTGTCGGATTAATGGCAGGAGGTTTCATCGGAGGTGAGTTCTTTGCTTCTTCTGATAGCGGTGAGTTCTTAGTTCAAATCGAAATGCCAAAAGATGCTTCGTTAGAACAAACTAACTTCATGACGCAAAAAGCAGAGGCTTATTTAAAATCTCAAGAATATGTTCACAGCCAGATTACAACGGTTGGACAAACTTCTGAAGGTTTTGGGGCATCTCAAGCGACAGCTTATAAAGCAGAGATCGACGTAAAAATGATCGAGCAAAAAGATCGTACAGATGATGCGAACGTTTACGCAGCAAAAATTAAACGTAAGTTAGAAAAAGTACTTGTTGGAGCAAAAGTAAAAACAGTTCCTGTAGGTATCTTAGGTACTGCCGAAGATGCAACTTTAGGATTAATTGTAACAGGTCCTTCAACAGAAGCGGCGATGGCTTTTGCTAAACAAGCTGAAGCTGAATTACGTACAATTCCTGGAACAACAGAGATTAAATTAACAGTTGAGGACGGAAATCCTGAAATTAACGTAAAAGTAGACCGTGATAAAATGGCTGCTTTAGGATTAACACTTCAAACAGTTGGTTTAACGATGCAAACAGCTTTTAGTGGAAACACTGACGGTAAATATAGAGCAGGAGAATACGAATACGACATCAATATCAGGTACAATGCTTTTGACAGAAAAAGTATCAAAGACGTTAGTAATCTAATCTTTGTAAATGGAGCTGGACAACAAATTAAACTGTCTCAATTTGCTGATATTACAGAAGGTTCTGGACCTTCTCAATTAGAGCGTAGAGATAAATCTGCATCTGTAACCGTAAAAGGACAAAACGTTGGGGTGCCATCTGGAACAATTGTACAGCAGTGGCAGGCTAAATTAGATAAATTGAAAAAACCAGCCGGAGTAAACTATATCTGGGGTGGTGACCAAGAGAATCAATCAGAAGGATTTGGTACTTTAGGAATCGCATTGTTGGCCGCTATTATCTTGGTTTATCTTGTAATGGTGAGTTTGTACGACAGTTTCGCACACCCATTCGTAGTATTGTTTGCCATTCCGCTTTCGTTTATTGGAGCGATGTTAGCACTGGCATTAACAAACAACTCATTGAATATCTTTACCATCTTAGGTATCATCATGTTGATTGGTCTGGTGTGTAAGAATGCGATCATGCTTGTCGATTATACCAACCAGAGAAGAGCAGCAGGAGAGTCGATCAGAACGGCATTAATTCAGGCGAATCACGCACGTTTACGTCCGATCTTGATGACAACAATTGCGATGGTATTTGGTATGTTCCCGATTGCATTGGCATCTGGAGCAGGAGCTGAATGGAAAAACGGTTTGGCTTGGGTAATTATTGGAGGATTAATTTCTTCATTATTCCTAACCTTGATTGTAGTTCCTGTAATTTATAACATTATGGAGAAATTAATTCACAAATTCTCTAAAGGAGAAAAAATCGACTATGAAGCTGAAATGGTTGCCGATTATGAGCATACAGAATTAAGCGAAGACGGTTTTAATCCAAAACATACTCATTAATAGTTTTGATTTTCAATAGAAATTCCAAAGTCCGAAATTGGAATTTCCCCATTAAAATCCCAAATTCCAATCCCGAAGTATCGGGAGGAATTTGGGATTTTTTCATTGATTTTCTTTAAAGTAATTCACGCAGATTTTGCAGATTAAGGCGGAATTAGATCAGATTATAAAATCTTTATTTATCTGCTAAAATCCTTTCTAAATCTGCGTGAAAAATTATAAGCAGTTTTAATTATTTAATAGTAAAATTGCCAGTTTTTTAATTGGAATTTTGGATTTTTTCATTGATTTTCCTTAAAGTATTTCACGCAGATTTTTCATATTTAAGCGGGAATTAGATCAGATTATAAAATCTTTATTTATCTGCTAAAATCCTTTCTAAATCTGCGTGAAAAATTATAAGCAGTTTTTAATTATTTAATAGTAAAATTGCCAGTTTTTTACAATTGGAATTTTGGATTTTTTCATTGGAATTTAATTATACGTAGGCTTTTTCGTTTATTTGTATCACCTTACAAACATATTATGTTACAAAAAGATAAATCTGCAGCGATTGGCTTTATTTTCATCACCATGTTAATAGACATTACAGGATGGGGAATTATTATTCCTGTAATACCAAAATTAATCGAAGAATTGATTCACGGAGATATCAGCGAAGCGGCAAAAATTGGAGGCTGGTTAACTTTCGCGTATGCGATAACTCAATTTGTTTTTGCTCCCGTAATTGGAAATTTAAGCGATAAATTCGGAAGACGGCCAGTCATCTTAATTTCTCTTTTCGGATTTTCTTTAGATTATATTTTACTGGCATTTTCACCAACTATTTTATGGCTTTTCATCGGAAGAATTATTGCTGGAGTTACAGGTGCAAGTATCACAACAGCTTCAGCATACATTGCCGATGTGAGCACTCCAGAAAACAGAGCTAAAAACTTCGGATTAGTAGGAGCAGCTTTCGGATTAGGATTCATCATCGGACCCGTTATTGGCGGACTTTTAGGTCAATACGGATCACGAGTTCCTTTCTATGCAGCTGCAATTTTATGTATGGTAAATTTCCTTTACGGATTTTTCATTTTACCAGAATCGCTTAAAAAAGAAAACCGCAGACCTTTCGACTGGAAACGCGCCAACCCGATAGGAGCTATTTTAGGTTTAAGAAAACATCCAACATTAATTGGTCTGATTGCAGCAATATTTCTTTTGTATGTAGGTTCGCATGCTGTACAAAGCAATTGGAGCTTCTTCACCATTTATCAATTTAATTGGGATGAAAGAATGATCGGAATTTCATTAGGAATAATCGGCCTATTAGTCGGAGTTGTACAAGGCGGATTGGTGCGTTATATCAATCCAAAAATAGGGAACGAAAAAAGCATTTACATTGGTTTAGCTCTGTATACAATCGGAATGTTACTATTTGCTTTTGCAACAGAAAGCTGGATGATGTTTGTGTTTTTAATTCCGTATTGTCTTGGCGGAATCGCAGGACCAGCATTACAATCTGTTGTTGCAAGTAAGGTAGAACCAAGCGAACAAGGAGAAATTCAAGGAACTTTGACGAGTTTAATGAGTGCTTCTTCAATTATTGGTCCGCCAATGATGGCCAATACATTTTATTTTTTCACACATGATGAAGCACCGTTTAAATTTGCAGGAGCACCTTTTATTCTTGGAGGAGTTTTAATGTTGCTAAGTACAGTTGTTGCTTATTTTTCATTGAAAAAACATGCAGTTCCAAAAACAGAAATTGAGCAGTAAAACAATATATTTTAAATCAAAAAAGCCTTCATATTTAGAATTATGAAGGCTTTTTTGATTGTGATGAAGTTTTATTCTTTAATAAATTTCACTGCTTTTTCTTTTCCGTTAGATTTTATATTTAAAATATACATTCCTTTTGAAAGATTTGATAAATCAACTTCAGAGTTTGTATTATTTACTTTTTGAAATAAAATAGATTTTCCTGAAATTGAGAAAATCTGAATGTCTTCAATAACCGATTTATTTTTGATTGTTAAAATATGTTTTACAGGATTTGGGTAAAACTGAAAGCCAGTCAAATCAAAATCTGGGGTAGAAAGCGAACCATTTAACTTTGCAGTTACGGCAAGACGCTCTTTACTTTCGATTCCGTCTATAGTTTGAGAAGCATAATACGTTACACCATCAACCAAAACTGTAGATAATGGTAGAGTTGGTTCTACGGCAGTTTTACTTGTTTTTCCAGTTGGCGAAGTCCCAGGGCTACTATACCATTTAATGTTTTGACCTTCGATAACAAAATCTCCTAAGGTTTGTCCAGATTTAAATTCTAAAATTATTTCTTTTTTGCCATCAATTACAGGAGCTGGAGGATTAACATTTATATATAGCATTGTCATGCATCCTTTCTCATCAATAACCATAACTTCATGAGCTCCATAATTTACATTTGTAAATACATTATTACTTGAACGATTTTGATAATCTATCTGATACAAATAATTGCCGTTTCCTCCAGTAGCATTTACCGTTACCGTTTGATTTTCTATATCAACGGTTACATCTATAGGTGTAGGCTCTTTCAGTTCAACTTGTAAATTCAAAATACAGTTTGCAGCGTCTGTAACTTCAACATTATAAATTCCGGCTTTTAAATCTTTAAAAATGTTAGAGGATTGCTGGCTTTTTATTGTAGTTCCTGTTGCATTTTTAAGTGAATATTGATAAGGAGAAATTCCACCTTGCACAGTTACTACAAGCTCTCCATCACCAGAATTTAGACAGCTTGGATTTTTTGTCTCAACATTTACTGTTAAGTATCGATATTGCTGCAATTCAATTACTTGTGTAATTACACAGTTTGCGTCATCTTTTGTTGTTATCCTATATGAACCTGCGTCTAAATTTGTAATAACATAATTAGGTGTTTGAGCAGATATGTAAGGCGCTCCGTTTACAGAATATTGGTAGGGTGCTTTTCCTCCTTGTATGACAATTGTAATTGAACCTTTATCTTTGCAAGTAATAGGGGTAGACGTAAGAATTGATGATAGTGAAGATTTATATTGATTAACCGTAACTGTTGTCGAAGCAATACAACCCATTTGATCTTTTACATACACAGTTTGAGTTCCTGCTTTCAATTCACTCGACGTATTTGAATATGAATAATTTACGCCATCAAACGAGTAAGTGTATAAAGCTGATCCTCCAGTTCCCGTAATTGTAACAATATCTTTATCGCCACAGTTAATACCTTCTGTTACAATTACATTTGCTTTTAAAGGTGTATAAGATTTTATCTCAATAAAAACAGGATCATTAGTTTTACAATTATAAGAATCTTTTACTAGAATTGTATAATTGCCGGGCTCCAGATAAAATTCCCTATTAGGAAGATAGGTCTGTCCATAATCTAAGGAATAGCTAAAATTTTGACTTGCACCTGGTAGAATTGAAACTAACTGAACTTTTGTTCGTGGTTCATTACAGTAAGGATTTGCAGTTAATGCGACAATCTGCTCAGTCGGATAGAAGATTAATTGAAAGGAATTCGTTGTTATAGTACCTTTATTATTTATTCTCGCATAAACAGTTTGGGATTGAGGCGAAACAAAAGCAGTTGGATCTGAAATTGGACTTGTATTAGCAGTCGCGTCATTAAGACTTAAGTGGTAACTTACAGTAGTTTCGTTAGGATTTAAGTTACCGATTAATTCAGCATTCCGAGTCGTCAAATTAAATATAGGATACGATTGACATCCCGAAAGAGGGCTAATCTGGGCGAAGAATAAAATAGGAAACAAAAAGAGAAAACAAAGTAGAGTTTTTTTCATACGGATATATTTGTTAAAATGGTTCGACAAATATATCAAAAAAAGGAAATTGTCTTATTTTAAATACAAATAATGATTAAAATAATCTATAATTGCTTTTCCTTCCAATAAAACATCGGCGCCAATAATGCCGTGAACAGGTTTCGCTTTATAGGATTCCAAAGCTTCGTTTACATGCGAAAGATCAAAAATGACGAGACTAAAATCTTTATTTTTCCAGCTTCCTAATTGCAATTTATTTTGAGAAGAAATCTGAGTGGCCATTCCAGTTCCGCCAGCTCCAGAAGCTTTTGTTTTAGAGTTTTTTGCAGCCAGTTCAAAACGCTCGATACACTCAAAACCCACGCAGGTATTTGATGCGCCAGTGTCTAAAATGAAATTCCCAGAAATACCATTAATCTTAGCTTTAATCTGTAAATGCTGTGTTTTTGTTATTTTGAATTTTATTTTTTTGTAATTCTCTTTTTTGAGAATTTCGTGAAGATTTTCCATTTTCAGTACTGATTGAAACTCAAAAATAAAGCAAATCCAATCAAAAAACTAACTAAGCAAAAAATTTTCCACAGAATAAATTAGATGTAAAAAACAATAAAGTGGCTGTTTTTTTATTAATAAATTATTGAATATGATGTAATTGACATTATCTTTTAAGATTCTTTTTATTAAATTAGCTATAAAATGTTTTTTTATGGATTTAAATAAAATTCATCCTGATCAAAAATATATCGACGGACTCCTGGCGAACGATTCGGTAATTATTGAAATGATACATAAAAAGTTTGCACCCAAAGTGGTGCAGTTTATAAATAATAATTCTGGAGACAAAGATCAGGCGCAGCATGTGATTAAGCACATTTTGACGCTGCTATTTAATTATGGTAAAGCAAACCAGCTTATTTTGGATTGCTCGTTTGATGCCTGTTTTTTCTCATTATGCAAAGGATATTGGCTTAGAGAATTAGAAAATTCTGTTCATAAAGATGTTACCATTTATGAGAATGTGGTCTCGCGAAATGAATCGGCTTATGCGTTAATTGAGAAAATTGAAGCATTTGAAGGAAAAGAAAATCAATTAAAAACACAGCAGGATCACCAGCCTTTTATCGAAAACCTTACAAAAATATCAGATAGGTATTTTAAGAATATAACGAACAAAGTACCATCACTAAAACCTTGGTATTATATCGCCGCATTGTCCCTGCTCATCATGGCAGGATTATTCTTCTTCGATACGAATCATTACCCTAATTTTGAAGATTATAATCATCCAGAAAGCGCATATTTCACAGAAAGAGGCGTTTCGGAGGAAATTTTAAAGCGTGCTGAGAATAATTTTAACGGAAAAAGATATGAAACTGCGATTCCGATTTTTGAAAAGATTTTGAAAGAAAACAATTCAGACGAAATTAAATATTTCTATGCGATTGCATTAATGCAGGTTGACAAATACGTAAAAGCAGAAATTATTTTTAAAGAATTAGAAGCCGGAAATTCTGTTTACAAAGAAAAAGCAAAGTGGAATTTGGCTTTGTCTAAGCTAAAACAAGGAAAATATCAAGAATGTAAAGCCATTTTACAAACCATTTCACAGGACTACGAAGACTATGATGACGTAGAGCAACTGTTGGAAGAATTGGACTGATTTTGTAATTATTAAGAAAAAAATTTATCCCTTTACGGGAAACCTCAATCGAATTTGGAATTTTAGTTCTAAATTCGATTTTCTTTTAAAGAATTAACCCAAAGTAACTTAACCTAACCACTAAAACCAAAATGAAAAAAGTTTTACTAATTTTTCTTCTTGTTTTTTGCCAAACGACTTTTAGTTTGAATAAAATTACGGAGACCGAAAAACTAGCAGCAACTTGCAAAGTTTGGGGTTTCTTGAAATATTATCATCCAAAAGTTGCAAATGGGGAGGCAAATTGGGACAATCAGCTTTTGGAAAAATTACCTTTAATAGAAAAGGCACAAACTAAAGAAGAGTTTTCCTTAATCCTAGAAAATTGGATTGATGATCTTGGTCCAGTAAAAGAAATTGCTCCAATTCCTGAATCAAAAGACGTTAAATATTTTGATAAGAATTTCGATTTAAGCTGGTTTAATAATAAATTGTTTTCTAAAAAACTTTCGAAGAAATTAAAATTTATTGAAGAAAATAGATTCCAGAGCGAGGAAGAATTTGGACCAAGCTTTGACGCTTTTAAAAACGAAAAAAACTATTTTAATCTAGATTGCAATGATAAAAATTCAAAGCTTTTAATGCTTTATGCGTATTGGAATGTTGTAGAATATTATTTTCCGTACAAATATTTAATGGATCAAAAATGGAATGTAACTTTAAACGAGATTTTACCTTCTGTTGTTCAGTCAAAAACTTCAGAAGATTTTTATAAGATATTAAGAAAAGCCGCCGCAAAACTTGATGACAGCCATGTCGAATTTTTTATATATCCATCTTCAGCTTCAAAAAAGAGTTTTTATTATTTTCCAGCAACAGGTAAAATATTAGAAGACAAGCTTGTTGTAACAGAGATTTTAGGAGATAGCCTAGCAGAAGCAGATGATATTAAAATTGGAACCGTTATTACTAAAATCAACGATAAAAGCATTAAAGAAATTATTGAAGAAAAGAGGGAATTGATTTCTGCTTCAAACGAGGCTGCTTTTTTGGACAAAGTTATAGGCACAATTTTAATAAGTGAATCTGAAAAAGTTAAAGTTGAATTCCTTAATGATGGAAAATACGAAACAAAGTCAATGACTTGGTTTAATTATCACGATTCGCATCGAAATGAGTATAAAAAAGGAGCTCAGAAAAAGAAAGATAAGTTCAAACTTTTGGATAATAATATTGGTTATGTAAACATGGGCGTTATTAAACCTAAGAATATTCCTGATATGATAGAAGCTCTCAAATCGACAAAAGCCATAGTTTTTGATATGAGAAATTATCCGCAAGGCACATTTAAGGAGATTTCAGATTTTTTGAACCCTGAGGAAAAGAAATTTGCCATTTATACGTATCCGTATTTAAATTATCCAGGAAGATTTTATTGGAAAGAAGGACGAAATGCAGGATTTGAAAATAAAGACAATTACAAAGGAAAAGCCGTTGTATTACTTAATGAAGATTCTATAAGTCAGTCAGAATGGACCGCGATGTGTTTTCAAACGGCAGGAAATACCACAATAATAGGGAGTCAGACAGCTGGAGCAGATGGTAATGTGTTTGAATTTGATTTTAGCGGATTTCATACAGGCTTTTCAGGAATAGGCGTTTATTATCCAGATGGAAGAGAAACCCAACGTATAGGAATTATACCCGATATTGCAGTAAAACCAACAATAAAAGGAATAAAAGAAGGCAAAGATGAAGTTTTGGAACGGGCTTTGCTATATATTGAAACAGGAAAATAAAATCTCCTTGTTGTACTGAAGCACGAGGGATCGCACTAGCTGATCGAGAGAAAAAATGGGGGTTTTCTTTTCGACGCTTCTTGTGAGGTCCTTCGTTCTTCAGAATAACAAAATGAGGTGATTATTGTTCAAACCTTTGTCAAAGTTTAATCTTTGACAAAGGTTTTTTTTGTACCATCCTGAGTGATCGGGAGAAGGTAGCGTTGAGAATAGACAAAGATTAGCGATTAGGTCTTCGACTCCGCTCAGCCTGACAAAAAAATAAAATCCGTGACAATCCGCGTTTTCACGAAAGTGAATCAGATTCATCCGCGTACCAATCACACCGAATTGCTATTCTTTTAATATTGTCGTAATTTTGACTGCTTTAAAAATTTAGACAATTGAATTCAACACCCATAATTACCGATACCCACACCCATTTATATTCTGAAGAATTCGATCAGGATCGTGACGCCATGATTCAGCGCGCCATCGATGCCGGAATTACACGTTTTTTTATTCCCGCAATAGATGCCGCTGCAACACAATCTATGTACGATTTAGAAAAAAATTATCCTGAAAATATATTCTTAATGATGGGTTTGCATCCCACTTACGTGAAAGATAATTTTCTGGAAGAATTGGCACACGTGGAAACCGAATTAGCAAAACGAAAATTCTATGCTGTTGGCGAAATTGGAATCGATTTGTATTGGGATAAAACACATTTAAAAGAACAGCAGATTGCTTTTAAAAGACAAATTCAGCTGGCAAAACAATACAAATTGCCAATTGTAATTCACTGCAGAGAAGCTTTTGATGAAATCTTTGAAGTCTTAGAAGAAGAAAAATCTGAAGATTTATTTGGGATTTTTCATTGTTTTTCCGGAACTTTAGAACAAGCAGAACGCGCGATTTCTTATAAAATGAAATTAGGAATTGGAGGAGTAGTGACTTTTAAAAACGGAAAAATCGATCAGTTTTTAAATCAAATCGATTTGAAACATATCGTTTTAGAGACCGATTCGCCGTATTTAGCACCAATTCCTTACAGAGGAAAAAGAAATGAAAGCAGCTATTTGGTAAACGTTATTGCTAAATTAAGCGATCTATACGGTGTTTCTGCAGAAGAAATTGCAGCAATTACAACCCAGAATTCGAAAGACGTTTTCGGGATTTAACCATGACCTTACAAAACTTTAATTTTTTTTTTGTTCTTTTGCCCACTTAAACCCAAATAAATAATGCAGAGATTTGATGCCATTCGACCGTTTTATGATTCAGAAATAAATGAAGCACTTCATGGTGTGGTCAATCATCCTATGATGAAAACCATGATGAACTTTACTTTTCCGGATGTAGAAGATGAGGTTTGGAAGGAACAATTGAAGAAAACACATTCTATTCGTGATTTCCAGTGCAACTTTATTTACAACACCATCCAGAAAGTTTTGGAAAAAAGCTCTGAAGGCTTAACGACTTCAGGTTTTGAAAAACTAGAGCCTAATACTTCTTACCTTTTTATCTCCAATCATAGAGATATTCTTTTAGATACAACTTTATTAAATGTATGTTTGTTTGAACATGGTCTGGTAATGACCGCTTCGGCAATTGGAGACAATTTAGTGAAGAAAGCTTTCTTGGCCACTTTAGCAAAATTAAACAGAAACTTTTTGGTTTTAAGAGGATTAACACCTCGAGAAATGTTGCAAAGTTCCAAATTATTGTCTGAATATATGGGACAATTATTGCTTCGCGAAAATCGTTCAGTTTGGATTGCACAAAGAGAAGGAAGAACAAAAGATGGAAACGACGAAACCAATCCAGGCGTTTTAAAAATGATCGGAATGGGTTCTGACGAAAAAAATCTAATGGATTATTTTAAGAAATTAAAAATCGTTCCGGTTTCTATTTCTTACGAATATGATCCAACCGATGTTCTGAAAATGCCGCAGTTAATGGCAGAAGCAAACAACGAAGTTTACGTAAAAGACAAAAACGAAGATTTCATGACCATTTTGAGCGGTATCATGGGAACTAAAAAAAGAATACATATTTCTGTCGGAGATGTTTTAGATACAGAAATCGATCAGATTGTAGCAGAGAATGACAATGCAAACAAACAAGTTCAAGCTTTGGCACAAACTATTGATGATGTTATTTTGAAAAATTACCAATTGTGGCCGACTAATTTTATTGCTTACGATATTTTAAACGAAACAGACAAATTCGCTCACAAATACAAAGAGAATGAAAAACAGCTTTTTGAGCGTCGTTTAGAAATGAGAATAGGAAGTGATAATCCTGTGACAAGACAAGGATTTTTATCAATGTATGCTAATCCTGTTGTCAACAAATTAAAATACCAAGATGTCATCTAAAGCAAAAATATTATTGATTTATACCGGAGGAACCATCGGTATGAGCAAAGATTTTGAAACTGGAGCGCTTAAAGCATTTAATTTTGGTAAATTAATTCAGAAAATTCCAGAAATTAAACAATTGGACTGCGAAATTGAATCGATTTCTTTCGAACATCCAATTGATTCTTCGAATATGAATCCTCAAATGTGGACCAAAATTGCCACAATCATTGAGGAAAGCTACACTTCTTTTGACGGGTTTGTAGTATTGCACGGATCGGATACGATGTCATACTCCGCTTCGGCATTGAGTTTTATGTTGGAGAATTTAGCCAAACCAGTTGTATTTACAGGTTCGCAATTGCCAATTGGAGATTTGCGTACAGATGCCAAAGAAAACTTGATTACAGCAATTCAGATTGCTTCTCTTCAAGAAAACGGAAAACCGGTAATCACAGAAGTTTGTTTGTATTTTGAATACAAATTGTACCGAGGAAACCGAACTTCTAAAGTAAATGCAGAACATTTTAGAGCTTTTACAGCACCAAATTACCCAGAATTAGTAGAATCTGGAGTGCATTTAACCTTAAACAGACATTTATTTCTTCCTATAAATAAAGATGCCAATTTGATCGTTCATAAAAACTTGGACAATCATGTTGCCATCATCAAAATGTTTCCAGGAATGAGCGAAATTGTTTTAGCTTCAATCCTAGCAACTCAAGGTTTACGCGGAATTGTTCTAGAAACATATGGTTCAGGAAATGCCCCAACCGAAGATTGGTTTTTGAATTTAATTGAAAAAGCCATCCAATCGGGCATACACATCGTAAATGTAACGCAATGTTCAGGCGGAAGCGTGAATATGGGACAATACGAAACCAGTACAGCGCTTAAATCTCTAGGAGTTATTTCTGGAAAAGACATTACGACAGAGGCAGCAATTACAAAATTAATGTATTTGCTAGGGCATGATATTCCGCAAAAGGAATTTAAGGATATTTTTGAGACTGCTCTTAGAGGGGAGATTTCGTAAATTAAAAATTCTTGATCTAGTTTTGTCATCCTGACGGAGGAAGGATCACACTAGTAATTCCGCATGCAAAAGGCCAATCTTTGACGAGTTTCTTGTGTGATCCTTCCTTCGTCAGGATGACAAGAATGTGGATTAATGAGATGGAAAGAACTTTGTCAAAGTTTCAAACTTTGACAAAGTTGAACGTTTTTGTCATTTCCACTCCAATATTGGAATTTGGATCCAGCGATAGCGAACAGGCGAAGCAATTTGTTTTTTTGGAATTTCCCTTTTAATTAGAATTTTTATAAGTAACCGGGCAAGTCTCCAAATCTTCAATTGTTTTATGTTTTTTGTAATACTGATAAACAATTACAGAAATAATACATATAACTCCCTGAATAGCAACGGTAGCTCTTACGCCTAAAAAATGAGAAACATAACCGATAATTAAACTTCCCACAGGAATCATTCCTTGATACGCCATCATGTAATAACTTATACTTCTAGAACGCATATTAACAGAGCTATGAGTCTGAATGTAAATATTGATCGAAGAAGTTTGTCCCATCATCCCGATTCCGCTCAAAGTCATACAAATTAAAGCAATTGTAATACTGCTTGAAATCGCTAAAATGATTACACTGAAACCAAGAAGTAAACTGGCCGAAATCATCAATTTGCTCATGTTTTCAGCAGACTTTAGGTTTGCTAAATAAATTGCAGAGAGAACAGAACCAATTCCGGCAGCGCTTTCAAACCAGCTGAAAGTTTGCGCATTTCCGTTAAAAAGATCTTTGGCAAAAACCGGCATTAATGTATTAAAAGAAATGACAAACAAACTGCTGCAGGTCAACATTAAAAGCATTCTGGCCATTTCAGTTTCTTTTTTGACATAATCTAAACCCTCCACTAGATCATCCATCATATTCAGCTTATTTTCTGCTTTAATATGCGGAGTGATTTTCATCATCATTAACGAAATCAAAACTGGAACATAGCTTACGAAATTTCCAATAAAACAGATATCTTCTCCATATTGATGCAAAATAATTCCGGCAAGCGCTGGGCCCGCAATACGCGCAAAGTTGTTCATAGTGGAGTTAAGTGCGACAGCGTTTGGAAGGTCTTCTTTTTTGTCGACAATATCAATCATCATGGTTTGTCGGCACGTCATATCAAAAGCATTGATGATTCCCTGAATAAGGCTCAAAGCCAATATGAAGTTGATGTTATATATTTTAAGATAAATTAGCAAAGCTAAAGTTCCCGCTTGCAGCATAGCCAAAGACTGGAGTACTAGCATGGTGCGGTGTTTGTCGTGACGTCCAATAATACTTCCTGCCAAAGGTGCCAGAAACAAAGACGGGATCATGCTTAAGAAAGTGGCCAAACCCAATAAAAAAACAGATCCTGTAATGCTATAAACCATCCAGCTTACTGCCGTTTTTTGCATCCAAGTTCCGATAACAGATACAGATTGACCGTAGAAAAATAATTTGAAATTTTTTGATTTTAAGGCTTTGAACATGATTCTAAATATTTAATACAAAGGTCGGGATTATGATAGCATTAGAAAAATTAATAATTTTACTTATTATAAGTAGTAAAAATGATCAATATGGAAATTTATCAATTGCAATATTTTATAAAAACTGCTGAGGTTTTGCATTTTACAAAAGCAGCCGAATTGTGTTTTGTGACACAATCTGGACTTTCGCAGCAAATTAAAAAACTTGAAGAAGAACTTGGATTGCCATTGTTTAAGCGAATCGGGAAAAAAGTGCAATTGACCGAAGCAGGTTCGGTTTTTTTAATTCATGCCAAAAAAGTAGTAGAAAATGTAGAAAACGGAAAACAGGCAATCGAAGATTTAAACGAAATGATTGGCGGTGAATTACGCATTGGCGTGACGTATATTTTTGGTTTATTGATTTTGCCAGTGGTAAATGCATTTGCAAAACAATACCAAAACCTAAAAATTGTTGTAGAATACGGAACGACAGAAGTTTTAGAACAAAAATTAATAGACAACGAATTGGATTTAGTATTCGTCATTTCCTCACACGAAATTGAAATGCCGATTCAGAAAGTGCCATTATTTACTTCAAACATGGTTTTGGTCGTTTCTGAAAATCATGCTTTGGCAAATCTGGATAAAATTGCTTTCAAGAAAATAGAAGAGATTCCGCTGATATTGCCTGGGAAAGGATCCAATTCGAGAGAATATGTCGAAGAACTCTTTAAGAAGTTCAATATGAAACCTAAAATTTCGATAGAACTCCAATCTATTCATGCATTGCTGCAAATGGTAGAAAACAGCGATTGGGCCACCATTGTTGCAGAGATGGCGCTGAAAGACTGGGGTAATTTAAAATCGATTCAAATTACAGGAGTTTCAACCAAAAGAGATTCATATATGCTAACGATGGGAGGTTACCAGAAAAAGGCAGTAAAATTGTTTATGGAAGAATTTAAGAAAAGCATATAAAGGAACTTGGATTTTACTTTTGTAAAGTCAGATTTTTTTGTGTTATTTGCAGACCAAATAGAAAGGTGTCCGAGTGGTTTAAGGAGCTAGCCTGGAAAGCTAGTATATGGGTAACTGTATCGAGGGTTCGAATCCCTTCCTTTCTGCAGAATAAAGACCGTAATTCATAATTGAATTACGGTCTTTTTTATTAAAAGCTATTTGATTTTAAAGGTTATAAATAATTTAAACTAATAGTTTTTATCAATTTTCATCTGAGTTTAACCAAACCACATTTTGCTCTGATTGATGATCTTGGCCAATAATATCTTTGTACAATTCTGGTCTTCTTGCTTTTATATAACGATTTCCTCCGGCCAGACTACATTTTTCAGGAGTAAGTACTGCCACTGCAAAAGAGTCTTCAAAAGTGTGGCATTCTGCCAGAATATCTCCAAAAGGATCAATAATCATAGAACAGCCATTTTTTAATTGATCGTCATCCATGCCAATTGGATTTGAAAATATCGCATAAATAGCATTGTCGTAAGCTCTTGCAGGAAGCCATTTCATTAGCCAGTCTCGGCCTTTCATTCCGTTAAATTCTAATCGTAAAGAAGTAGGATCAGTTTCACGATTTTCCCAAAGTTGAGGAGAAACAAAACCTGCTCCAGGACGCGTAGAAGGAGTGCACATGGTTACGTGAGGCATAAAAATAATGTCAGCACCCAAAAGTTTGGTAGCACGAACATTCTCAATAATATTATTGTCGTAACAAATTAAAATGCCACATTTCCAGCCTTCAATTTCAAAAATGCAATACTCATTTCCAGCAGTTAAATGAGGATTTATAAAAGGATGCAGTTTTCTATATTTTGCGACTAAACCATTTTTGTTTACGCAAACATAGGCCTTGAATAAATTGTCATTTTCATCTTTTTCAAAGAGTCCAGCTAATATTGTAATGTTGTTTTTGGCAGCAATTTCGATTAATTTTAAAATACTTTCTCCACTCGGAATTAATTCTGCTAAGTCTAACATTTGTTCTTTTGATAGCTTTCTTGCAAATGTATATCCCGTAATTGAGCATTCATGAAACGAAATTACGTCGCATCCTTCTAAAGACGCTTTTTGAGAAAGTTTTTCAATTACAGATAAATTATAATTTTTATCACCGCTTTTATTTTCAAATTGGGCTGAGGCTATTTTTAAATTCTTCATATCGTACCATTTAATTTGAACCAAAAATAGCCTCAGAAGAATTTTAAAAATTGTACAAAACCGACATTTAAAGTATAGAAGGAGAAAATCTTTCTATCAGATTATTGGTTAGTTTTTTGGTGCTATACAAATATTCTCTAGGTGTTATTCCGGTATGTTTTTTAAATTCTTTTATGAGATGTGATTGATCTGAAAATCCAGCATCATAACAAATTGAAGTCAAATTGACATCAGAAGGTTTGTCTTTTAGCAGTTTCAGGAAATGATGCAATCTAACAATATTTCCAAATTTCTTTGGATTTAATCCAACAGATTCTTTAAATTTTCTCTCCAATTGTCTTTCCGTAAAACCGGTATATTCGATCAATTGCTTTACAGAGAAATGTCCATTACAGCAAGTAATGAAATGCAAAGAATGGTTTATTAGCAATTGATTATAAGTTGGTTTTGTGGTAATCATTGAGCTGAAAAAATGATTTAAAAGCGAAATTCGTTCTTGATTATTTTGTTTGGATAATTTTTCCTCCAGTACTGTTGCTTTTTCGCCAAATACGTCTTCAACAGGAATAATCGAATTATAAAATTCACTTGCAGGAATTCCTAATAACTGATTTATTCCGTTCGGCTGAAAAACAACGATTATAATCGTTATTTGGTTTTCTGAATAAAGGTCTTTAAAGCTATTAAGCTGTCCATACAAAAATGAAGCTGGCAAATATTCTTTTGTTTCGGGTTTAATTTCAGAAATCAATCTCTTTTTTACAGAAAATACAAAACCAGTATTACCATCAGAAAATAAACGAAGTTTTTGAACAGCAGTTCCAGCATTATCTAAAAAAATATAATGCTTAATATATGGAGCTAATTGTTTTGATGCTAAAACCTGCATGAGTAATGAATTTTACAAAATCATTTAAGCAAAATTAGTTGTTTTTTCTTCAGAAAACTAAAACTCTAATCTAGCCCCGATAGGAGCGGCATCCTTTTATGGCGGGGTTCGCCATAAAAGATACAGTCCCGAAGCTTCGGGACGGGACTAAACTTGTTATGAAAATGAATATTCTGCTACTAAAAACTAATCATTCAAAGCGCTTTTTACTTTCGGCATCATTTTGTCGACAAACATTTTATAAGCGGCTTCTGAAGGATGTAAACCATCTGACGCAACAAGACTAGGATTGTTGAGTCCCTCGCGTGTGATTTCTGTGATTGATACAAAAGCAACTTGATTGGCGTTGCAATAGTTTTCTGCAAAAGCGTTGTACTGATCGATCTCTGCTGAAATTGCACTGCTTTGAGTTCCAAACAGACTTTTTCCGTAAGGTGTGTAGGCGTAATCTGGAATAGAAATTACAACCACATTTTTTCTGTCGCCTTTGGCAAGCATAATGGCTTTGTTGACCAATTCTGGAAATTCTTTTTCGTAAACAGAGAAACTTTTATGCTGATATTGATTGTTAACGCCAATTAAGAGCGTCACCAAATCGTAATTGGGTTCTGGGTTTTGAGAATTGATCGCCGAGATTAAATTCGTTGTTGTCCAGCCCGTTGTCGCAATAATTTTGAGCGAAACCGTGCTAGAATACATTACGTTTAAACTTGTTTTGAGCTGTTCTGGGAAACGGCATGTAGCACAAACGCTTTGACCAATGGTATAACTGTCGCCTAAAGCTAAATAATTTACTTTGCTGGCAACTGGAGGTTCTGATGTTTTGGGTGGAGTTACAACGGGTGGAGTTGTGGCAGGAGGAGTGGCGTTGTTTTCTTCTGCATTGCAGCTCAAAAGAAACACTGAAAATATAACAGTAACTATTTGTTTAAAATATGGTTTCATAATTCGTCTAATTAGATTCTAATCGCTTTAAACAAATAGTTACGTCAAATATATGTTTTTGGATTTTTAAACCATTTCGGCTTTCATCACGATTTCTTCCTCGATGGCGTTCCAAAGTGCGATGCGTCTTTCTAAGGCAAGAATTGATACTTCTTCCACTTCTTTCCATTTTTGAGCATCGTCTTCACATAATTCTGTAATCATCTGCATGGCCATTGGTCCGTGTTCGTCGGCATCTAATTCGATATGTCTTTCAAAATAGTAAAGCAATTTTGCTAAATCTGTATCTGGAAGGTTTTTTTGGAAATTCTTCAAAATCTGAGTAAACATGCTCGGAATCAAATCTTCTCTTCCGAAAGTAAATGCTGCTGCGATTTCGTGTGGTTTTCCTTCTTCGATTACTCTAAAAGTAAAGTCTAAGAACGATTTTACATTTGGATGCAATGAACTTTGTTTGATGGCAACAAATATATTATGAAGCGAATGTACTTGGGATAAAAAGCTTAAAACTCCAGTCGTGTTGGCTCCACAAGCTTCCATTGCTTCTAGGTACATTTCGTAATGGCTTTGTCTTCTTCCGTCAATTGTTAAATCGGTTTCTTCTGCAAGAACAATTTCGTTAATTAAATATCGGGTTTCCGGGTTTTTAGTTGCAAACCAAGGTGTTGTTGTGCAAGTAAGTTTGGCTTGTAAGGCTTTTAAAAGTGACATAAAATCCCAAACAGCATAAACGTGCGTTTCTAGAAAGCTGTGCAAGTCATCTATGTTTTGAATCTTATTGTATAAAGAATGGTTTAATAGTTGGTCTTTTTGTGGTTGTATGCTTTTGTTTATCTTTTCGATATTCATTTTAAGGAAATTTTGATGCAAAGATAAAAGCTTCTCTGTTAGAAGAAGCTTTTTAAGATTGATTTTTTATATATTTTAATAATTATCAATTATTTAAAGGCCGGAATTCCTGTTACATCCATTCCCGTTATCAATAAATGGATGTCATGAGTTCCTTCATAAGTAATAACACTTTCTAAGTTCATCATGTGGCGCATAATCGAGTATTCACCTGTGATTCCCATACCTCCAAGCATTTGTCTAGCCTCTCGCGCGATGGTAATGGCCATGTTGACATTATTGCGTTTTGCCATAGAAATTTGTGCTGTTGTTGCTTTTCCTTCGTTTCTTAAAACACCTAAACGCCAAGTTAGTAATTGTGCTTTTGTGATTTCGGTAATCATTTCAGCCAATTTTTTCTGCTGTAGTTGAGTTCCCCCAATTGGTTTTCCAAACTGAATTCTCTCTTTTGCATATCTTAAAGCCGTATCGTAACAATCCATTGCTGCTCCGATTGCGCCCCAAGCGATTCCGTAACGAGCTGAATCCAAACAGCCAAGCGGCGCTCCTAAACCAGATTTATTTGGTAAAAGGTTTTCTTTTGGCACTTTTACATTGTCAAAAATCAATTCGCCCGTTGCAGATGCGCGAAGCGACCATTTATTGTGAGTTTCTGGAGTTGAGAATCCTTCCATACCGCGTTCTACGATTAATCCATGAATTCGGCCTTCTTCATTTTTAGCCCAAACAATAGCAATATCAGCAAAAGGAGCGTTCGAAATCCACATTTTAGCACCATTTAAAAGATAATGATCACCCATGTCTTTAAAATTGGTAATCATGCTTCCAGGATCTGAACCATGATCCGGTTCTGTCAAACCAAAACAGCCGATAAATTCTCCTGTAGCCAATTTTGGCAGGTATTTCATTCGTTGTTCTTCGTTTCCGTATTTCCAGATTGGGTACATTACCAATGACGACTGAACAGATGAAGTAGATCTTACGCCAGAATCACCTCTTTCAATTTCCTGCATAATCAATCCGTACGAGATTTGATCTAGTCCTGCACCGCCATATTCTACTGGAATATAAGGGCCGAAACCGCCAATTTCGCCAAGACCTTTTATAATTTGTTTCGGAAATTCAGCTTTTTGAGCATATTCTTCTATAATAGGTGAGACTTCTCTTTTAACCCAAGCACGTGCTGATTCGCGAACTAATTTGTGCTCGTCTGTTAACAAATCGTCTAAGTTATAGTAATCTGGAGATTGAAATAGGTCTGGTTTCATGTTGTTTAATTTTATCAAAGCAAATTTAAGCAATAAAAATATAACAAAACACGACTAAATTGTTATATTTTTATACGGTAAAAATAAAATTAATAGGAATTTGGCAAATTAATTGTAGTTTATTGATAATTTATAGACTATTTTTGAATTCCAAAAACAAACTTTAATGAGGCTGATCATCTCTTTTTTCTTTTTACTATTTATGCTTGCCAATGGAGTCGCACAGACGAATGGAGAGCTTACAGAACAAAAGTATTTAGAATTACAGGATAAAATCCGTTTTAGCGCAAACGGAAATTATGATGAAGGTTTGACTTATGTCAATCAGATGCTTAAGTCTAAAAATGAGATCCATCAGGCTTTTGCTTATGGAGCTGGTTCTTATTTGTATCAGCTAAAAGGAAATGCAGATAAGTCTGAAACATTGTATAAAGAATCAGTAAAGCATTTGAATAAGGTTCTGGAGTCAAATAATAAAACAAAGCTTCAGGCTTATTTATGCAATTATAGAGGACTTACTTACTGGAAAAGATCTAATTATGGTAAAGCTCTCAGCAGTTATCAAGAAGGCGTTAAACTTTCTTCTAAGATAAATGATGTTGTTCAAATTATAAAATTCAAGGCTAATATTGCTCTTTTAAACGAAAGTGTTGGTAATTATCAGTTATCAATAAAAATCTTAAGACAGAATGAAATATTTATAGATAGAAACGAGAGTTTATACGAAAAAGAGCAATTTCAGAATGCTAAAAGTAATACCTATACCAACCTTGGAAATTCTTATGAAGGATATTACAATAAAAATCGTGAAAAGACCTATTTATTAGATTCCGCCGAATATTATTATAAGAAAAGCATCGCCTATTCGGATAAATTTATCGACAACAAGATGACTTCTAAATTGAGTTTGGGGAATATTTATGTATTTAAAAAGGACTTTACCAATGCAGAAAAGATTTATTATGACATCTCTTTTTACGCAAAACAGACTAATAATGAAGCAGTATTTCAAGTTGCTAGCTATAATTTAGGAGATCTTTATTACTCCATTAAAAAATACGATAAGGCACTTATATTTTTAAAAAAAGTAGATTCTATTAGTCTTAGAAATAAAACTATAGATCTGAGTTTTTTTAAATCTAACTATATTCAGGCCAAAATTTACAGTATCAAAAATGAACCAGAACTTGCTTATAAACACTCCAAAATATACTTAGATTCTTATGAGAAATATGAAGGAAATCTCAGAGAAGAAACTTTAGAGGTTAACTATAAACTAGGTACAGCAGATCTTAGTGCAGAGATGCTTGGAGTGCAGGAACGTTATAAATACGAGGTTTTTTGGAATAAAGCATTGAAAATATTTTATGTAATTCTGGTAATCGGAATTGTATTTTTCCTCATTAAAAATATTAGGGATAAAAACAAAGCCCAAAAGAAAATGAATGCTTTAATTGAAGAGTTTAAAGCTAATCTGGAAAGAAAAGAACTGGAAAAAACAGAAATAGAGAAAGTTCCTGCCGAAGAAATAATAGTAGAAGTTCCAGAAAATGAAGATGTTACTCTGAAAAAGGAAAATGCAAATTTAAGTATTGATGAGGCCAAGGAAAATAAAATTGTAGAAAAATTACTTGCTCTAGAAGAAAAACTAGAATACTTAAATGCCGATTTTACGCTTTCATACGCGGCCAAAAAAATCAAAACCAATACGACTTATTTATCTTATGTGGTGAATAAAAGATTTGGAAAATCTTTTAGTGAATATTCTAATGAGCTGAAAATTAATTATGTTATTAATCAAATGATTACCAATCATTTATATCGTAAATATTCTACGCAGGCAATTGCAGAAAGTGTCGGGTTTAAAAATGCAGTTTCTTTTGCAAAATCATTTCGCAAAAGAACTGGAGTATCTCCAGCTCAGTTTGCGAATAATATTTAGGTACGGACAATCCGAGTATTTTATGTGTTTCCTCCACCGCCTAATTTTTTTGGATCGTTTGGATCGATAGGTTCTTCACCATCACCCCCTTTAATTTTCTTTTGTGCTTTTTTAGAAATTGTATCTAATTGAAAATCTTCTAATGTTATTGTGCTATTTTTCATGACTTTAATTTTTTGGAATAGTTATAAAATATTTTTTTTATTGTCGATTAGGTATTTCCACCACCACCAACTTTACCTGGATCAACTGGGTTAATTGGCTCTTGTACGTCTCCACCTTTAATAGTTTTTTGCTCTTTTCTAGAGATTGTATCTAATTGGAAATCGTTGAATGTTAATTTTGAACTTTTCATGATATGTGTTTGAATTAATAAATTAGTACTATAAATCTTTCATAAATTTTTTTAGCCGTTTTGTCAAATGCGACAAAAAACGGCGCTTAAAAAATTGGTTTATGTAAAAATTCAGGTTTTATATTTGGTTAAAAAAAACAGTAAACACAGAGTTTTTTGTAGGTTAATTCTGTTGTAAAAAATATACTGATTAATTTTTTTTGGGGAGTTTTTTGCTGTTTTTAAAGGGCGATTTTGACTTTTCTAAGCCATTTTCTAGAGCCTCTTTTTATGATTTTTATCTTTTAAAATCTTCAATTTTTATTGGCTTTTTTTCATGTTTTTTCGTGTTTAGATTATTGCTTATCCAAAACTAGATAAAAAGGAAAACCGTTAATCGAAAATACACTTTCTAAGCTTTTTAACCAAAAAATAAACGTGTAAACATTTGTAAAACAGAGTTTTACAACATGTACTATACTTGGTATAATTTATAAATTGTATGTGGTATAATTAATAAAATGTATGTGTTCATGTAATTTTTATCAATAAAAACCCCAATCTTTGCAGTGTAATTATGATTTAAAAACGATCAAAAACGATGTTAAAACTGGTCCAAAAATTTCTGCAAATTAATCGCTACTCAGACATCAAAAATGAGTTCAAGGATCTGTTTTTGTCTCATCCAAATTATCCGAGTTTGTTTGCCATTACAGATTCGTTTGATTTGCTTTCGGTAGAGAATGCAGCAGTGAGAGTTTCGAAAGAGCAGATTGAAGATTTGCCTTCTAACTTTTTGGCGTATTTTAAAGATCAATTAATATTAGTTGAAAAGATTAAAAGCGGTGTTAGAATCACCACCACAAAAAAAGGAACTCAAAAATTATCTTATGATAAATTCCTTTTAGACTGGAATGGTGTTATTGTTGCCATTGAGCCAAACAATGTAGTGGCAAGAGAGAATCTAAAAGTGGAATATAATTGGTTAAAATATTTTATGCCACTTGTACTTGTAGCAGGATTGTCTTTTTTCTACAATCGTTTTGATCTTTTTAGCGCTACGTTTTTGGTAACATCAGTTCTTGGTTTAGTGGTCAGCATATTTATTGTGCAAGAGAAATGGGGAGTTAAAAACACAGTAATTTCCAAATTTTGCAATTTAAGTTCTAATTCTTCTTGCCACTCTGTTATAAGTTTTAATGATGATATTGCAAATAGATGGTTGAGTTTTTCAGATTTGCCTTTGCTTTTCTTTAGTTCAAGTATCATTGCCATATTAGTTCAGCCTTTGAGCTCTTCTATTTTGGTTGGATTTTTAAGCCTTTTGGCTATTCCAATAATAGTATGTTCGATCTGGATTCAAAAATTTGAAATTCAAAAATGGTGCATAATGTGCCTGGCAATATCATTTTTAATCTTGGTTCAGAGTATTGTTTGGTTTTCATCAGATCTTTTTACGTTGAGCTTTGGTTTTAATGAAGTTTTTCCATATGTATTTTCATTATTACTACTAATTCCAATTTGGGCAGCGGTTAAGGTGATGATTAGAAAAATGCTTGACAATGAAAACGCATTAAAAGAATTGAAAAAATTTAAAAGAAATTATTCGCTATTAAATTTCTTATCTAAAAAAGTAAAATATACAAAAGGATATGAAGATTTAAGAGGTTTAACATTTGGAAATAAAAATGCAGGGGTTAAACTTTCTGTAATTCTTAGCCCAAGCTGCGGCCATTGTTACAAAACTTTTCAAGAAGCTTTTGATCTCGTATTGAAGTTTCCAGACAAAATATTTTTGAATGTTCTTTTTAATATTAATCCAGAAAATAACGACAATCCTTATAAAGCTGTTGTTGAAAGACTTCTCACTATAAACAGAGCAACACCTGGAAAAACAGTTGAAGCAATTTCAGATTGGTATATTAAAAGAATGACACATAAAAAGTGGCTTAAAAAATGGAATGTTGATTCTGTAAGCATGATGATAAATCAAGAAATTCAGAAACAATATGATTGGTGCTCAACGAACAATTTTAATTATACACCGATTAAAATTGTAAATGAAAGGCTGTTTCCAAATGAATATGAATTAAATGAACTGAAATATTTCTTAAATGATTTTGTAGAAGAAGTTCAAGTTTTGGATAAAACAGCATAAGAAATACAAACAGAAGTTTCGACTGTTAAAAATAGAAATGGTCAACCCAAATTAAAAACCTGCAGACATGTTAAAGAACATTTTGAAATTGAAAGGTGCAGTAGAATTGACTGCGAGTGAGCTGAAAACAATAAATGGAGATCATGCTCCAATTTGTGAAGACGGATTTAAAGCTAAAAGATGTACAGAGTTTGGAACTGTGCCAGCATACTGGAACTGCATACCAAATAATTACATTGGAAGCTGTTAAGGAAGATTTTTAAGCATCAAGTTATTACAGATTTGAGGCTTAAACCCAAGAAACGTAAATAACTAGTTATGTTAGAAAAAATTTTAAAAAGCAAAGAAACAAGAAAGCTGACAAAAAAAGAGCAGAAAAACATTTTGGGTAGTGAATATTCACAAGAACTCAATTGTAATGATGCTGGTGTTGAGAAATATTAAGATTGCTAATTTAAATTTTTAAATAGTGATAGAAGAAAACGCTGTTACTATATAAAAGATGGTATTAATTATGTTAAAGAAAATTTTAAACCTTGAAGGAGCTCAGTACATTAGTAAAAATGAACAGAAAACCATAAAAGGAGGAATTCCAGAATGCTGGGTTTATGCTTTAGAAGCTGGATGCATTTTAATACCGCCAGGCGAAACTTGTCCGCTAAATACATCATCGGGTATTTGTGATACAAGCCGTCTTTGTTGTTAATTTTTAACTTTTTTAAAGTAACCGATATAGCCTTATTTAGAATTTAGTCATGTTTTTTTTGAATGTATAGGCGCTCGATCGTGGAACATTGAGCATATTCTCAGTATTGATGATTGGTACTGAGATTCTTAGGAGTTGACCGCTGTGTTAATTTATTTGGTTAGGTAACCGCGGTCATGTCCTAAGAAATTGAGTTGCTAAAATTTGTTTTTAAATAGTAAAACAGAGAAGATTTATATCTTCTCTGTTTTTTTTATGGATTAACAAGAAAATTTTTTCTTAAATTGGTCGGGAATAAAGCAAATTAAATTGAAAAAATTCAGTCACTACAGACAAGCTGATCAGAAAGATTGCGGACCGACATGTTTAAAAATAATTGCTAAATATTACGGAAAAACAATCAACATTCAGGAGTTGAGAGATTTTAGCGAAACAACTCGTGAAGGAAGTAATTTGCTTTTTCTGAGTGATGCTGCCGAGAAAATCGGTTTCAGAACCTTAGGAGTAAAATTATCTGTAAAAAGAATTAAAGAAGCTCCTCTGCCTTGCATTCTGCATTGGAATAAAGACCATTATGTGGTTCTTTATAAAATAAAAAAAGGCAAATATTATATTTCAGACCCTGCTTTTGGCCTTTTAAAGTACAATAAAGAGGAGTTTGTAAAATTCTGGATTGGCAATAATGCCGGAGATGAAACAAAAGAAGGAATTGCATTATTGATTGAAGCAACGCCTAAGTTTTTTCAATCAGAATTTGATAAGGAAGAAAATTCAGGATTAGGATTTAGATTCCTTTCCCAATATTTATTTCAATACAAATCATTTCTTATTCAGCTTGCGATCGGACTATTTGCAAGCAGTTTACTTAACCTGATTTTTCCGTTTTTGACTCAAAGCATTGTCGATGTCGGAATCCAGAATCAGAATCTCCATTTTATCTATTTAATTCTCTTCGCCATGCTTTTCGTTTTTGCAGGAAGAACAGGTTTAGAACTTATAAGAAGCTGGATTTTGCTTCATCTTTCAACCCGAATCAATATTTCTCTCATTTCAGATTTCTTTATCAAATTAATGAATCTGCCGATTTCCTTTTTTGATGTAAGAATGACAGGAGATATTATGCAGCGAATTAACGATCATAGACGCATTGAAAAAATATTGACAACATCATCTTTAAATGTATTATTTTCAGTAATTAATATGTTTGTCATGGGCGCTGTTTTGGCCTATTTCAATCTGCAGATTTTTTTAGTCTTTTTTGCGGGAAGCTTACTTTATTTTGGCTGGATCGTTTTGTTTTTAAAAAGAAGGGAAGTATTGGATTATAAACGATTTGCAGAAGTTTCAAACGAACAAAGCAAGGTGATGGAGCTCATAAACGGCATGCAGGAAATTAAACTGCACAACGCCGAAAAGCAAAAGCGCTGGGGCTGGGAGTATGTTCAGGCAAGACTTTTTAGAGTTTCGATAAAAGGATTGGTTTTGGAGCAAACGCAAACCATCGGTTCTTCAATTATAAATGAATTAAAAAATATATTTATCATTTTTTTATCGGCCAAATTAGTAATTGACGGTTCTATAACGTTAGGTATGATGCTGGCCATAAGCGCCATTGTAGGAAGTTTAAATGGCCCGATTACGCAATTAATCGAATTTGTAAGAGAATTGCAGGATGCTAAAATTTCGTTGGCCAGATTGTCTGAAATTCATGAGAAAGAAGACGAAGTGCAGCAGGAAATCAACCAGACAAATGATGTTCCGCAAAATGTGGATATCGAAATCAAAAATCTGTCTTTTCGATATTTAGGTTCAGATGTTCCTGTTTTAGATAATTTAAGTTTGTTAATTCCGTGCAATAAAGTAACCGCGATAGTTGGAGTCAGCGGAAGCGGAAAAACAACGTTAATGAAACTGCTTTTGAAGTTTTATGAACCTGAAAATGGGGAAGTTCTCATTGGAAATGCACAGCTTAAAAACATATCACAAAGTGCGTGGAGGTCGAATGTTGGCGCCGTCATGCAAGAAGGTTTTATTTTTAGTGATACCATTGCCAATAATATTGCTTTTGGAGTTGATAAAATTGATAAAGAAAAGCTGCTCTATGCCGTAGATGTGGCAAATATTAAAGAATATGTCAGCGAATTGCCGTTAGGTTTTAATACCAAAATAGGAGCTGAAGGATTGGGAATGAGTACTGGACAAAAACAGCGATTATTAATTGCAAGGGCAGTGTATAAAAATCCTGAAATATTGTTTTTTGATGAAGCGACTTCTGCATTAGATGCCAATAATGAAAAAGCGATTATGAAAAAGCTCGATGTTTTTTTTAAAGATAAAACCGTGATCGTAATTGCGCATCGTCTAAGTACGGTTATGAATGCAGATCAGATTGTGGTTTTAGACAAAGGAAAAATCATCGAAATTGGAAGCCATTCGGCATTGGTAGAGCAAAAAGGAAATTATTTTGAATTGGTTAAAAACCAGCTGCAATTAGGAAATTAATCATGAACGAAGATACATTTGAATTAAGAAGCGAAGAGGTTCAGGACATTTTGACCAAAGTACCACATTGGATGATACGGTGGGGAACCGTTTTGATATTTGCTATAATTATCATGCTGTTTTTTGTTTCTTGGTTTGTCCAATATCCTGATGTTGTAAAAACTGAAATTGTAATTACGACTAACATTCCGCCAGAGAAAATAGTGTCAAAATCTTCTGGACGAATTGAAGCGATTTTGGTTAAAAATAAGACGCTGGTTCCCAAAAACAGTACATTGGCGATTATTGAAAATACAGCCAATTACAAAGACGTATTTTTGTTAAAAAGCATTGTAGAAGGTTATAATATTAATAATCCAAAAAAAGAATTTCCGTTTGATGTTTTGAAAAACACTCAATTGGGAGAAATCGAAAGCGCTTATGCAATTTTTCAAAAAGATTATCAGGCGCAGGAACTGAATAAGGACTTACATCCTTTTCAGGTTGAAAGAAGCGCGCAGCAATCTGAAAAAATTCAGATAACAGAAAGATTAGAAATTCTAAAACAGCAGAAATTAATTAACGAAAGGGAATTGGAACTTCAAAAAAATGAAGTGGCTCGTTTTGAAACTTTATTCAATAAAGGAATTATTTCCGCTCAAGAAATGGAAATTAAAAAATTAGCGTTCCTTCAGGCACAAAAGAATTATAGAAGCTTATTATCATCAATTTCTCAGTTAAGGTCTTCTTTGATTGATAATACAAAATCGAGTCAGAATTCGCAAATAAACAGCACTAAAGAAGAAGCTAATCTTGGACGAAGTGTTTCACAATCCTTTTATCAGTTAAAAAAAGTTATCCGCGATTGGGAACTGACATATGCACTGAAATCATCAATCAGCGGGAAGGTTACTTTTCTGCAGGTTTGGAATGAAAATCAGACTATAAATGTTGGCGATAATGTATTTTCGATTATTCCAGATGCTAAAAATAGTTTCATTGGGAAGGTGAAAGCTCCGGCTTTGAATTCAGGGAAAATAAAAGTGGGACAAAGAGTTAATATTCGTTTGGCGAATTATCCAGATCGCGAATTTGGCGTGCTGAAAGGCGAAATTAAAAATATTTCGTTAGTGCCAGATAAAGACGGCAATCTGCTTATAGATGTTGCGCTTCCAAAAGGACTTAAAACATCATACGATAAACAGATTACTTTTCAGCAGGAAATGAAAGGGAGCGCAGAAATTGTAACCGAAGATTTGCGTTTAATCGAACGAATTTTATATCAATTTAAAAACATTTTTGAACAAGTTTAAAACTTTGACAAAGATGTCTTTTACATCTTTAAATAGAAATCCTTAGTCAGCTCAATATATTCGGGTGTATAAACATGACGATCAATTTCGATAACCAATTCATCGATTTCAATTTCAGAAACTTCATTTCGGCTAAAAGCCAATAAACTGCGTTTGATTTCAGATTTTGGAGTGCCTTTTACTCGGGTAATTTTTATTGGATATAATTCGAATTCTTTTGCTAAAGCCATAAATTTTTCTTCCTCTTTGAAAGGAATAATTACAGCTAAAATTCCATTTTCTGAAAGTAACAAATCGGCAGCTTCTGTAATTTCTTCAAAAGGCATTGCATCTTGAAAACGTGCTAAATCACGCTGTTCACTTTCTGTTTTATAATCTTCGGCATAAAAAGGCGGATTCGAAACAATCAAATCATACTCATCTTCTGGTTCTTCAATAAACTCATCTAAACCCGCATGAAAACAGAATAAACGGTCGCCCCAAGGAGAACTTTCGAAATTTTCTACCGCTTGTTCATAAGCGTCTTCATCAATTTCAAGAGCATCAATTTGCTCTGCTGATGTTCTTTGAGCCAGCATCAAAGCAATAATTCCGGTTCCGGCACCAATATCCAAAATACTAAACGGATTATGAGAAATAGGAGCCCAAGCACCAAGTAAAACACCGTCTGTGCCTACTTTCATAGCGGTTTTGTCTTGTTTAACAGAGAATTGTTTAAACTGAAACATAGTAAATTGTAATTAATTATGAAGATATTGAGTTCAATTGAGAAAACTGAACACTTAAAACTGTGACTGAATACTTTAATTAAAGGTACATTTCCACAAGACCTTCAGGAAGATCCATGATTACTTTTTTGTTCTCGCGATCAATTTTTACAAGGAAATTATCGATCATTGGAACTAAGATTTCAACTTCGCCATTTAAAACTTCGAAAAGAGGTTGAGCAGTTGAATCATTTATAGAAGTTATTTTTCCGAAAACACCTAAACGTTTGTCTTCGATTTCAAAACCAATAACTTCGTGGAAATAAAATTTGTTGCCTGTAAGTTTTGGCAACATAGTTAAAGGAAGATAGATGGCGTTTCCAACCAAGGCATCAGCATCTTCTTCGGTGTTTACATCTTCAAAACGGACTCTTAAAAAGTCGTTTTTGTGTAAAGAACTTGTTTCAATAAAAAAAGGAACCAAGTGTTTGTTGTGTTCAACAAACACTGATTCCAGATTTTCGTATAACTCAGGTTCATCTGTGTCTAAATAGACCAAGACTTCACCCTTGAAACTAAATTTTTTAGCGATTTTACCTAAATAAAAACATTCTTCTTTACGCATTATCGCTAAATAAAATTATGCTTCAGTTGTTTCGTTATTCTCTTCAGCAGCAGGAGCTTCTTCAGTTGTTTCAGCAACTTCTTCAGCAGCAACTTCTTCTGTTGCAGATGCAGCAGCAATAGCATCAGCTTCAGCTTGAGCAGCAGCAGCTACACGTTTAGCGTTAACTTCTTGCTCAGCTTTTAAAGCTTTAGCTTTAACATCAGCTTGTGCTTTTGATAAACCATCTTTTTTAGCATCAACTTTTCCAGCTTTAGACTCTAACCAAGCAGCTAATTTAGCGTCAGCTTGCTCTTGAGTTAAAGCTCCTTTACGGATACCTCCATCAAGGTGGTGTTTCAATAAAGCACCTTTGTAAGAAAGGATAGCTCTTGCAGTATCAGTTGGTTGAGCACCATTGTGTAACCATTTAACTGCGCTGTCAAGGTTTAACTCAACAGTTGCTGGGTTAGTGTTTGGATTGTAAGTACCGATTTTCTCTAAGTATTTACCATCTCTTTTTGAGCGTGCATCTGCAGCTACTACCCAGTAAAAAGGTTTTCCTTTTTTACCGTGTCTTTGTAATCTAATTTTTACTGACATAATCGTATGATTAAATTTTGAGGTACTCGACCTCTGTTAATTAAGGGCGCAAAGATATAATTTTTTTACGAAAAACACGTTTTAAAAATAATTAAATATATCTAAGCTGTTTTTTTAGCATTTTTTTGACTTTTTAATTCAAGTATTGAGTTCTTAAATGCAATACTTTTGCATCAAATTCATTTTAAATATGAAAAAATACTTATACTTTTTATCATTTTTACTTCTGCTTGTATCTTGTGAAGAGGATATAAGATTTAATAACCCAGCTTTTCAGACTTTAAAAGATAATGTTTTTTGGAGGGCTCAAGCTTATCAAGCTGGAGCAGAATCAAATGGTTCTTTTATAATTGAAGGTGTTTTAGGTTACGAACAAATAAGTTTTCAGCTTCCGACAGCATCTGAGAAAACATTTGTTTTAGGTTTGGATGATGCCACAAAAGCCATTTATAAATATACATATAAAGGACAAGAAGCAGAATTTAGCACTGGAGCAGGTAAAGGAAATGGAGAAATCATCGTTACAGAATATAATGCAACTGAAAACACTATTTCAGGAACGTTCAAATTTACAGCAGTTAACGTTGATCCTGGAACCGAAAAACAAACCATGCATTTTTCAGAAGGCGTTTTTTATAAAATTCCTGTAACGCCGCAATCAGACTTTATTCGTTTTAATAATTAAAACCTAAAAAAGGGATCTACTTTTCGTTGATCCCTTTTTTAGGTTTTGTAGAGACGCACTGCAGTGCGTCTAACACAACGAAAAGACGCACTGCAGTGCGCCTCTACGATGTTTCTATATTATTTATACGTTGGCCGCCAACCAGTCACCAACTTCTTTAGTACCGTAAGCTTTTCCTCCGTTAGCTAAATCTTCAGTAACTACTCCAGCTTCTAAAGCTTTGTTTACTGCATCTCTCATTGCTTTCCCTTCTTCCATCAATCCGAAGTTTTCGAACATCATAGCAGCAGATAAAACGGTAGCCATTGGATTTGCAATGTTTAGTCCTGTAGCTTGTGGATACGAACCGTGAATAGGTTCAAACAAAGATACTTCAGCTCCCATAGATGCAGAAGGCATTAATCCCATTGAACCTGAAATTACAGAAGCTTCGTCTGTTAAGATATCTCCAAATAAGTTTTCAGTAATCAACACATCATACGAGTTTGGCCATTGAACCAAACGCATTGCAACAGCGTCAACAAATTCGTATGAAACTTCAACCTCTGGATAATCTTTTTCCATTGCTTGAACTGTTTCTCTCCATAAACGTGAAGTTTCCAAAACGTTAGCTTTATCAACGCAGCACAATTTTTTAGAACGAGTCATGGCTAATTCAAAACCTTTTTTAGCCAAACGCTGTACTTCTGCTCTTGTGTAAACACAATTGTCGTAAGCGGTGTCGCCACCGTCTTTTCTTCCTTTTTCTCCAAAGTAAATTCCGCCAGTTAATTCTCTTAAGAAAACTAAATCAGTTCCTTCGATTCTTTCTCTTTTTAATGGAGATTTATCCAATAAAGATGGGAATGTAAAAGTTGGTCTTACGTTTGCGAACAAACCTAATGCTTTACGCATTTTTAATAAACCTTGCTCTGGGCGAACTGGCGCAGAAGGGTCGTTATCGTATTTTGGGTGACCGATCGCTCCAAAAAGAACAGCGTCAGCATTTTTGCAAATTTCGTGTGTTGCATCTGGATAAGGTTCACCTACTGCATCAATTGCTGCAGCACCAGTTAAAGCTGGTTTCCAAGTAATTTCATGTCCAAATTTTTGTGCAACAGCATCAGATACTTTTACTGCTTGATCGATTACTTCTGGTCCGATTCCGTCTCCGGCTAAAAGAGCTATGTTTAATTTCATTCTATATTTTTTAAAAGGTTCTAAGGTTCTGAGTTGCTAAGGTTCTAAGTTTTTTTCTCTTAGTGGCTTAGTTTATTTTTTAGGTTCTAAAGTTCTGAGTTGTTAAGATTCTAAGGTAAAAGAAAAAACTTAGAACCTCAGAACCTTAGCATCTTAGCACCTTAAGTAATTATATTCAACATTTTCTGCGTCGCAATAATCGCTGCAACGGTTTGATCTGAATCTAATCCGCGGGTTTTGAATTCTTTTCCGTTGTTGACCCATGTAATAATGGTTTCGCACAACGCATCAGAACTACTTCCTGGGGGAATTCTCACGGCATAGTCAATCAATTTTGGAAGCGTTAGTTTTTTGCTTTTGTAAATTTTAGATAAAGCATTCATAAAAGCATCAAACTGACCGTCTCCTTGCGCGTTTTCTTCGATAACTTCTCCATTAAGATTTAAGGACAAAGTAGTCGACGGACGCATTCCTTTTGAGTGGACTAATATATAAGATTCGATTTTGATTTTTTCTTCGTAAGTATGGCTGTCCAAAACATCTGAAATAATGTATGGAAGGTCTTCCTTAGTTACGGTTTCTTTTTTGTCGCCCAATTCGATAATCCTTTGGGTCACCAATTTCAAATCTTCATTGTTTAATTTTAAACCTAATTCCTGAAGATTCTTTTCGATATTGGCTTTTCCAGAAGTTTTTCCGAGCGCATATTTTCTTTTTCTCCCAAAGCGTTCCGGAAGAAGATCGTTAAAATAAAGATTGTTTTTGTTGTCTCCATCCGCGTGAATTCCAGCTGTCTGCGTAAAAACGTTGTCGCCGACAATTGGCTTATTTGCTGGAATTCTGTAACCTGTAAATGTTTCTACCAATTTGCTTACAGAATACAAAGAAGTTTCTTTTACGTTGATATTTACTTGTGGCAAATAATCGTTGATTACGGCAACAGTACTTTCAAGAGGTGCATTTCCAGCGCGTTCTCCCATTCCGTTTACTGTTACGTGAAGTCCGTTGATTCCGGCTTTTATGGCTTCCATAACATTCGCAACGCTCAAATCGTAATCGTTGTGGGCATGAAAATCAAAGTGGATCTGCGGATATTTTTCTTTAATTTTTGAAATAAATTCAAAAGTTAGAGACGGAATTAAAACGCCTAAAGTATCAGGAAGTAAAATTCTTTTGACTGGTTGAGTGGATAAAAATTCAAGAAATTGAAAAACATATTCAGGAGAATTTCGCATTCCGTTGCTCCAGTCTTCTAAGTAAACATTGGTTTCAATGTTGTATTCTTTTGCTAAAGCAATGATTTGAGCGATTTCAGAAAAATGCTGTTCAGGCGTTTTTTTTAGTTGATGTGTCAAGTGATTCATTGAACCTTTGGTCAATAAATTCTGAACTTTAGCACCTGCTTTTTTCATCCAATCAATCGAAACGCCACTGTCAACAAATGTTAGGACTTCAATTCTGTTGATGTATCCTTTTTCTTCAGCCCAAGAAGTAATACCTTTTACGGCCTGAAATTCTCCTTCGCTCACGCGGGCAGAAGCAATTTCAATTCTATCAATATTTAATTCCTCCAACAACAATTGTGCAATGGTCAGTTTTTCTGCAGCAGAAAATGATACTCCCGAGGTTTGTTCACCATCACGAAGCGTTGTATCCATTATTTCAATTTTTCTTTTTTCCATATTGATATTGTAGTTCTGATCTAATTGGACGCGGATTTTACGGATTTGCTATCGCAAAAACGCAGATTGACGCGGATTTTTAATTTAGCTAAAAAATAAAATCAGTTTTTTTCCGCGTCTTCGCGAAAGCGAATCTGTTTAATCCGCGTTCTGTATTTTCGCATTTTAACTTATAAAGACCCGACAAGTTTCAAAAACCTGTCGGGTCTCAAAGGACTTAACCTGATTTTTTAGTAAGGAAGTTTATCGGCGAAAGCCTTAATATCTTCTTTCATGGCTTGTAAATAATCAATGTCGTCAAAACCATTAATTAGGTTGTTCTTTTTGTAGCCATTAATAGCAAAAGATTCTTGCTCACCAGTTGACAATAAAGTAATGGTTTGGTTTGGAAGATTGATTTCTAATTCTGTCTTTGGATCAGCTTCGATAGCATCAAAAATGTTTTTCAAAAATTCTGGGCTGATTTGTACTGGCAAAACACCAATATTTAAACAGTTTCCTTTGAAGATATCAGCAAAGAAACTAGAAACTACAGCACGGAATCCGTAATCGTAAACTGCCCAAGCAGCGTGCTCTCGAGAAGATCCAGAACCGAAGTTTTTTCCTCCTACAAGTATTTTCCCGCTGTAAGTTGGGTTATTTAAAACGAAATCTGCTTTTGGAGTATCATCTCCATTATATCTCCAGTCTCTGAAAAGATTATCTCCAAAACCTTCACGTTTTGTAGCTTTTAAGAAACGAGCTGGAATGATTTGATCTGTATCTACGTTCTCAATTGGCAACGGTACACCGCTGCTTGTAAGTATATTAAATTTATCGTATGCCATTATTCTGTGCTTTAGGCTGTAGGCTGTAAGCTTTAGGCTTTTCCTACAGTGTGTTATTTTTTTTGCTTTAGGCAGTAAGCTATAAGCTGTAAGCCTTTTTCAAGTTGCTGTAAAAAGCTTAAAGCCTATTGCTTAAAGCTTACAGCGGGAATTAAAATAATTCGCGCGGATCTGTTAGTTTTCCTGTAACAGCAGCTGCGGCAGCCATAATCGGACTTGCTAATAAAGTTCTAGAACCAGGACCTTGACGACCTTCAAAGTTTCTGTTTGAAGTACTCACTGCATATTTACCAGCAGGAACCTTATCATCGTTCATGGCTAAACAAGCAGAACATCCAGGCTGACGTAATACAAAACCAGCTTCTGTCAAGATATCTAAAATTCCTTCTTCTTTAATTTGTGCCTCAACAACGTGAGAACCCGGAACTAACCAAGCTGTAACATTATCCGCTTTTTTTCTTCCTTTTACAATTTCAGCGAAAGCTCTAAAATCTTCAATACGTCCGTTTGTACAGCTTCCTAAGAAAACGTAATCGATTTGTTTTCCGATCATTACATCATCTTCGTTGAAGCCCATGTAAGCCAAAGATTTTTTGTAAGTTTCCTCACCGCCTTCAACTTCTTTTGCATTCGGAATATGTTTTGTAATACCGATTCCCATTCCAGGGTTAGTACCATAAGTAATCATTGGTTCGATATCTTCCGCTTTGATGTTTAATTCAGCATCAAAAACAGCGTCAGCATCTGTTTTAAGGGTTTTCCAATATTCAACAGCTTTAATCCAAGCCTCTCCTTTTGGAGCATATAATCTTCCTTCTAAGAAATCGAAAGTAGTTTGGTCAGGAGCAATCATTCCGCCTCGAGCACCCATTTCGATACTTAAGTTACAAACTGTCATACGGCCTTCCATAGTCATGTTTTCGAAAACATCACCAGCGTATTCAACAAAGTAACCTGTTCCTCCAGAAGTAGTTAATTGAGCAATAATATAAAGCGCAACGTCTTTTGGTCCAACTCCCTTACTAAGTTTTCCATTTACATTAATACGCATTTTCTTTGGTTTAGGCTGCATAATACATTGCGTAGAAAGCACCATTTCAACCTCAGATGTTCCGATACCGAAAGCGATAGCTCCAAAAGCACCGTGAGTAGACGTATGCGAATCTCCACATACAATAGTAGCACCTGGCAAAGTAATTCCATTTTCAGGACCCACTACGTGTACAATTCCATTTTTTTGGTGGCCTAATCCCCAGTGCGAAATTCCGTATTCAGTCGCATTGTCTTCAAGAGCTTTTAACTGATTAGCAGATAAAGGATCTTCTACTGGTAAATGTTGGTTTATAGTTGGTGTATTGTGGTCTGCAGTTGCAAAAGTACGTTCTGGGTATAAAACGTTAACGCCTCTTGATTTTAATCCTAAAAAAGCAACAGGACTCGTAACTTCATGAATGAAATGTCGGTCAATAAAAAACACATCTGGCCCATCTTCAATTTTACGCACAACATGTGAATCCCATACTTTGTCAAATAATGTCTTACTCATTTTTTATTTTTTTAAATTGTAATTTCTATAACCACAGCAATTCCCTGTTCATTATAATAGCAAAACAAAAGTAAAAAAAGATAAAAAAGCGTCAATTTCAATATTTCATTATATACGATACCCAAACTAAATTACAAATTGCCAATTGGCTTTTGCGACTTCAAATTTGACAGAAAAATGATTTAAAAATTGATTTTGTTTTTCTTTTTCAGATTTAATTTTGCTTAAATGTTTTTTGTTTTAATAGTTTGCAAATTTATCTCAAAAGCAATACAAAATACAGTAATTTGTTTGTAAATATGTAACAAATTAGATAAAAATAGTAATAATTATCAGTTTTGATTTCTTTTGTGAATGAGTGTTTTTTGGTTTTTTTATTAGTTTTAAAGCGCTGTTTTAGGAGTTATTTAGATTCAATAAATGGTTAAAATACTACGACATCCAAAAGGTGTATTTTTATGAATTTTTATGTTTTTTAAGAGAAAATCTGATGAAAAAATAAGAATGCGTTTTTAAGAAATTATCCATTTTCTTTCTCTAAAAAAAGCGTAAATTTGACTTCCTTCCACTTTCAATCCCGCATATCGTTATGTCTCATATTGTCAATGCATTGCGACATGAGGGATTTGGAATTTGGGATTTAATTTTTTGCTTTTAAAAATTCTATGTATTTAATATTCGATACCGAAACAACCGGATTACCAAAACGCTGGGATGCCCCGATAACTGACTCAGATAACTGGCCTCGCTGTATACAGATCGCTTGGCAGCTTCATGACGAAATGGGACAGCTTGTTGAACATCAGGATTATTTGGTAAAACCAGAAGGATTTAATATTCCGTATGATGCCGAGCGTATTCACGGAATCTCGACTGAATTGGCTGAAGCCGATGGAATCACTTTGGCTGAAGTTTTAGAAAAATTCAATATTGCATTAAGCAAAACCAAATTCATCGTAGGTCAGAACTTAGGTTTCGACGTAAATATTATGGGAGCCGAATTCCATAGAATGGGCGTAGATTCTACAATGGCTTCCATTCCGGTTTTAGATACCTGTACCGAAGTTACAGCTTCTTTATTACAGCTTCCTGGAGGTCGTGGAGGAAAATTCAAACTTCCAACTTTGACCGAATTACACAGCTACCTTTTCGATCAGCCTTTCGCGGAAGCGCACAATGCAACTGCCGACGTTGAGGCAACTACGCGTTGTTTCTTAGAATTGGTTAGAAGGGAAATTTTTACGAAAGAAGAATTGGATGTTCCAAAGGAATATTTCAAAGAATTTCAGGAAAGAAATCCACAGCCATTTCAGCTTATTGGTTTAAAACACATCAATTTAAAAGCGGCTTCTGATAAAATTAGAGAACAGCTTAAAGCTTTGGCTGGAGAAGGTCAGCAGGCTGTTGTTTCAGAAGAAGATAAAGCCGATTTCAAAGCAGCGAAATTTGCACATTTGCACAATCATACGCAGTTTTCGGTTCTTCAATCGACTATCGGGATTGGTAATATTGTTGCCGCTGCCGCTAAAAACGGAATGCCAGCCGTGGCAATGACCGATACTGGAAACATGATGGGAGCGTTCCATTTTGTGAGTGCTGTGATGAACCACAACAAAGCGGCTTCTGGAAAAAATAAAGCTTTAGTCGAAGCAGGAGAAGAGCCAACAGAAACAGAGGTAAAACCTATTGTGGGCTGTGAATTTAATATCTGCGAAAATCATTTAGATAAAAGTAAAAAAGACAACGGTTACCAAGTTGTTTTAATGGCGAAAAATAAAGCGGGTTATCACAATTTGGCTAAAATGGCATCGATTGCCTATACCGACGGATTTTATTATGTTCCGAGAATTGACCGCAAAATCGTTGAGCAATACAAAGGCGATATCATGGTTTTGTCTGGGAATTTATACGGAGAAATTCCGAGTAAAATCTTGAATATTGGTGAAAATCAAGCCGAAGAAGCTTTAATTTGGTGGAAAGAACAATTTGGAGAAGATTTCTATTTAGAAGTTATGCGCCACAATCAGGAAGATGAAAATCGTGTGAATAAAACCCTGATTGAGTTTTCTCAAAAGCACAATGTAAAGCTGATTGCAACCAACAATACGTATTATTTAAATAAAGAAGATGCCAATGCACACGACATTTTATTGTGTGTAAAAGACGGTGAAAAACAAGCAACACCAATTGGTCGTGGCCGTGGTTACCGTTACGGACTTCCAAATCAGGAATATTATTTCAAGTCGCAAGACGAGATGAAAAAGCTTTTTGCCGATTTGCCAGAAGCGATTATTAATATTCAGGAAATTATTGATAAGGTTGAAGGATATTCGCTTTATCGTGATGTATTGCTTCCGAAGTTTGATATTCCAGAAGAATTTGTTGATCCTGAAGACGAAAAAGACAATGGTGTTCGTGGTGAAAATGCTTATTTGCGCCATCTTACTATGGAAGGTGCGAAAAGAAGATACGGCGAAATTACCGAATCGATTCAGGAACGTCTAGATTTCGAGTTATTGACGATTTCGAATTCAGGATATCCAGGTTATTTCTTAATTGTACAGGATTTCATTGCAGAGGCAAGAAAAATGGATGTTTCGGTGGGACCCGGACGTGGTTCTGCGGCGGGTTCAGCCGTTGCATACTGTCTCGGAATTACGAATATTGATCCGATTAAATACGACTTGCTTTTTGAGCGTTTCCTAAATCCTGACCGTGTATCGATGCCCGATATTGATATCGACTTTGATGACGAGGGTCGTGGACGTGTAATGGAATACGTAATCAACAAATACGGTCAAAAACAGGTGGCGCAGATTATCACGTATGGTAAAATGGCAACCAAATCGGCAATTCGTGATACAGCTCGTGTATTGGATTTACCACTATTTGAAGCCGATAGAATTGCAAAATTGATTCCGGGAATGATGCCGTCAAAATGGAATCTGGCGCGTTTTATTTCGGAGAGTGAAGAGGAGGTTAAAAAAGCCCTTCGTTCGGACGAATTTGATAATGTAAAAGAATTAATCGCGATTGCCAACGAAGATGATTTGGCAGGAGAAACCATTCAGCAGGCAAAAATCCTTGAAGGATCGATGCGTAATACGGGAATTCACGCCTGCGGGGTGATCATTACGCCGTCGGATATTACGAATTATGTTCCGGTTACGACCGCAAAAGATTCGGATTTATATGTAACCCAGTTCGATAACTCGGTTGCAGAAAGCGCCGGATTGCTGAAAATGGACTTCTTGGGTCTGAAGACTCTTACACTGATAAAAGATACCGTAAAACTGGTAAAATACAGAACAGGAATCGAATTAGATCCAGATACTTTTCCAATTGATGATGAAGAAACGTATGCGCTTTTCCAAAGAGGTGAAACGGTTGGAATCTTCCAATATGAGTCGCCCGGGATGCAGAAATACATGAAAGATCTGAAACCAACGGTTTTTGGAGATTTAATTGCGATGAACGCACTTTATCGTCCAGGACCTTTGGAGTATATTCCGTCTTTTGTTCGAAGAAAAAATGGTGACGAGGAAATCAAATACGATTTAGATGCCTGTGCCGAATATTTGTCTGAAACGTACGGAATTACAGTTTACCAAGAGCAGGTAATGCTTTTGTCTCAGTCTTTGGCAGGATTTACAAAGGGTGAGGCCGACGTCTTGCGTAAAGCGATGGGTAAAAAACAAAAAGACGTACTAGACAAAATGAAGCCGAAGTTTGTGGAACAAGCGGCAGCAAAAGGACACGATGCCAAAATTCTGGAGAAAATCTGGAAAGACTGGGAGGCCTTTGCGAGTTACGCCTTCAACAAATCGCACTCTACTTGTTATGCTTGGATTGCGTATCAAACGGCTTATTTGAAAGCGCATTATCCTGCAGAATATATGGCAGCGGTACTTTCGAATAATATGAACGATATCAAACAAGTTTCGTTTTTCATGGAAGAATGTAAACGTATGGGATTGCAGGTTTTAGGACCTTGTGTAAATGAGTCGTACTATAAATTCACGGTAAACGATGATTACGCCGTTCGTTTCGGAATGGGCGCAATTAAAGGAGTGGGTTCTGGAGCCGTAGAAACGATTGTAGAAAACAGAAAAGACGGAAGATATAAATCGATTTTTGATTTAGCGAAGCGAATTGATTTGCGTGCAGCCAATAAAAAAGCAATTGAAAATTTAGCTTTGGCAGGAGGTTTTGACTCTTTTGAAGGAACAACGAGAGCGCAATATTTCCACGATGATGGCGACGGAATTACTTTCTACGAAAAAGCAATGCGTTATGGATCGAAGTTCCAAGAAAATGAGAACTCATCTCAGGTAAGTTTATTCGGAGAAACCAGTGAAGTTCAAATCGCAGAACCTGTTGTTCCTCCTTGTGAAGACTGGAGCACAATGGAAAAATTGGCAAAAGAAAAAGAGGTTGTCGGAATCTACATTTCTGGACATCCGCTTGACGATTTTAGGTTTGAAATGAAATACTTCTGCAATGCTCGATTGGAAGCATTAAAGAGTATGAATGAATATGTTGGAAAGAATTTACACTTTGCCGGAATTATCAATAACGTTCAGCACCGTGTGGCCAAAAATGGAAAAGGCTGGGCTGCATTCAACTTAGAAGGTTATGATGAAAGTTATGAGTTTAAGATTTTTGGTGAAGAATATTTGAAATTCCGCCATTTCTTAATTCAAAATAATTTTGCCTTTTTGAAAATATTGATCAAAGACGGATGGGTAAACCATGATACTGGTAAGAAAACTGAACCAAGAATGCAATTTGTGGAAATTCGCCAATTGCAGGATATTTTGGAAGCTTTCGCTAAAAAGTTAATCGTATTATTGAATATTAAGGATCTTCATCCTGAATTTATTCATAAACTAAGTCATTTATTTAATCAAAATAAAGGAGATAATTCGGTGACTTTTGAAATCATGGAATTAGAAAAAATAAAAAAACTGGTTGAGGTTGAAACTCCAACAGATTTCGCAGATTCTGAAGATGCAGTTTTTGAAGGCGAAAATGAAAATGAAGATGCCGTAATGGATACCAAAATACAAGAAGTAAATGAGGTTGAAGAGATAAAAGTGGTAACAAAATTAAGCATGCCAAGTCGTCGTTTGAAAATCAAAATATCAGCTGAATTATTGCAGGAATTGGAGAAAATGCAGATTAACTTTAAACTGAACTAAAAATTTAACAGTTAAAATTTAAACACATGTTAATTTTTTATGTTAAAAATATGCATGCATAATACTTTTTTAGTAATATTGCCCAAAATTACAACGTTTTCGTTCCAAGTCTAACTTTGCAAACAAAAAGAATATGTTAAAATATTTTAAGTTTGTATAAAACAATAAATCAAAATTATGAAAAAGAACCTATTTTTATTAGGACTATTAGTTTGCTCTATGGCCACTATGGCGCAGACAGAAAAAGCAGAAAAGCCAGAAAGCTGGTATTTCAAATTAGGAGGATCATATTTCAATCAAACAGCTTCAACTGAATTTCCAACTGTTGGAGGAAATGCTGCTTTAGATAGAACTTATGTTGGAGGAAAATTAGTATCTGAAAAAAGTATTACGGGTTCTTTCGGACAAGGTTTTAGAACTGGTATAACAGCTGGATACCGTTTTTCGACACGTTTAGGAGTTGAGTTAGGGGCAAACTATTATTCTAGTAATACTAAAACTATGGCTCAAACTACCACTGATGCAATTTTTGTATCAGGAGGAAAACCAGTTTATAATTTTAAATCAGTTGGTGAAATTACTGCTTTTGATATTGCTCCAGCACTTGTAATGTTTTTAGGAGAAGCACATGGTTTTGAACCTTATACTAAGGTTGGTGTTTTAGTTCCAATTCATGGCGATTTAGAGATTACCACTGATGCTATTGCCCCTACTGGAGTTGCAAATCCAGCAACTGTAGCAGTTCATAGCGTAGATAAAGTTAAGCCAAATCCAACAATTGGGTTTTCTGCGGCTTTAGGAACTTCTTATAAATTAGGGTCACATATTTCAGCTTTTGCAGAATTAGAATACCGTAATTTTACAGTTCATGGAAAAAGCAAAGAAACTACTAAGTTTACTCAAAATGGAGTAGATGCATTAGCAGGAAGAACAACAGCTCAAATTCATACAAATTACAGAGATGGCTTAGATGTTAATTCAAATAATGCAGCAACTAATCCAAATGGTGTTGATCAAACAAAACCAATGGACGAATTAAGTTCTTATGTTGGAATTTCTGGTTTAGGATTAACTTTAGGTATCAAATACAGCCTATAATTTTCCAATTTTTTATAGTTTACAAAAGAGGATATTCGAAAGAATATCCTCTTTTTTATGCTCATTTTTGTCATTTCGACGAAGGAGAAATCACACTAGAAACTCTGCAAAGTGTCGTAAATCTTTGTCGACTCCCGCGTGTGATTTCTCCTTCGTCGAAATGACAAAAAAAGCGATGTCTATTTAGAAGACTCTCTAAACTCCTTCAAAACTTGATCAATAACCCAAGTTGTTCTAGCACCAGAATTTCCCTTTGATGGTGAAGCACCTTCTTTTCCTAATAATTCAGCAATGACGGTCTCAATAAAAGGCTGCTGAATATGAAGCGGATTTTCTATTGTAATGGTTTCTTTTTCTCCATTTGCATATTGAATATGAAGCGGATCATTTCCAAAAGTAGAAAAAGAGATTTTCCCTTTATCACCCACAATTTCGGTATTGTCATAACGTTCGAAACTCGCAAAGTTCCAAATTCCTGAACCGTGAATTCCGTTTTCAAACAAGAACGACATTGAAACTGAATCCTCCGCAGGGTAAGCTAATAATTGAGAAGTCGCATGCCCGTGAACCGATTTTATCGGACCTAAAACAAAATCTAAGAAATCTAGAGTGTGGCAAGCCAAATCAACAAAAATTCCACCTCCGGAAATGTGTGGTAAAACCGTCCAAGGAAGATTGATTTCGTCATCGTAACGTTCTTCAAAAGGATGATATAATACACAGTTGACATGTCTAATAGTTCCTAATTTTCCTTCATCAATAATTTCTTTTATTTTTAAAAAACGAGGTAAAGCTCTTCGGTAATAAGCAACAAATAGCGGTACGTTATGTTCTTTGCAGGCGCTGATCATTTCGTTACATTCTTCAAAAGTCAGAGCCATTGGTTTTTCAACGTAAACAGGTTTTCCTGCTTTGGCGCATAAAATAGTATATTCTTTATGAGAAGATGGAGGAGTGGCAATATAAACGGCATCAACTTCTGGATCATTAATTAAATCTTCAGCATTAGAATACCATTTCGGAACGTTGTGGCGTTTGGCGTAATCTTGAGCAAGAGCGGCGTCTCTTCGCATCACAGCTACCAAAGCAGAGTTTGGAGCTTTCTGAAATGCTGGTCCGCTTTTAACTTCGGTTACATTTCCGCAGCCAATAATTCCCCATTTTATAATTTCCATTGTTTAAGTTTTAAGTTTCTCAAATTTAGTATAAAAGCTTTGTATAAAAAAGTTAGCCACAAATTCACGAATTTATTTTAATCTATGTGGATAAAAAATTTTGTGTTTAATTGCACGAATTTATTTCACGCAGATTTTAAATGATTTAAGCAGATTCACACGGATTTTTTTAAATTAAATCGACTTAGATCTGCCTAAATCTGCCAAATCTGCGTGAAACAAAAAAAGATAATTCGTATAATTCGTGGCAAAAAAAAGCCACGAAATTCAGAAAAATAATTCGTGAATTCGTGGCTAAAAAAAATTAAGTTTAAAGGTTTACTTTTTCGGTAAAGCTTTAAAACCCATATTGTAAAGTGTGAAAGCTTGAATGTCTACATTTTCTTGAATAGTAGCCGCAACAGATTTTCCTGCGCCGTGTCCGGCTTTTACGTCGATTCGAATTAAAACCGGATTGTCTCCTGTTTGTTTTTCCTGCAATTCAGAAGCAAATTTGAAACTATGTGCTGGAACTACACGGTCGTCGTGATCTCCCGTCGTCACCATTGTTGCAGGATAATGAGTTCCTTTTTTTACGTTGTGAACTGGCGAATATCCTTTTAAATATTCAAACATTTCTTTGTTGTCTTGAGCAGTTCCGTAGTCAAAAGCCCATCCTGCGCCCGCTGTAAAAGCATTGTAACGAAGCATATCCATAACTCCAACAGCTGGTAAAGCTACTTTCATTAAATCAGGACGCTGAGTCATAGTTGCACCAACCAATAAACCTCCGTTCGACCCTCCGCGAATAGCTAAATAATCAGAAGAAGTATATTTTTGGGCAATTAGATATTCCGCAGCAGCGATAAAATCATCAAATACATTTTGTTTTTGAAGTTTCGTTCCCGCATCATGCCATTTTTTTCCATATTCACCGCCACCTCTTAAATTAGCAACAGCGTAAACACCGCCGTTTTCCATCCAAACCGCATTAGCAATGCTGAAACTTGGTGTTAAAGAAATGTTGAATCCGCCGTAACCGTAAAGGATTGTTGGGTTTTTACCATCTAGTTTTGTTCCTTTTTTATAAGTAATAATCATCGGAACTTTTGTACCGTCTTTTGAAGTATAGAAAACTTGCTTAGACTCGTAATCTTCGCTTTTAAAATCTACTTTTGGTTTTTGATAGATTTCAGATTTACCAGATTTTGGTTCCAAAGAATAAATGCTTCCTGGAGTTGTATAATTGGTAAAGCTGTAGTATAAAACTTTATCTTCTTTTTTACCGCTAAATCCGCCCGCAGTTCCAACAGCTGGAAGTTTGATTTCGCGAACTAATTTCCCACTGTAATCGTATTGCTGTACAAATGAAACCGCATCTTTAGTATAATTAGCAAAGAAATATCCAGCACCAGTTGATGGAGATAAAATATCTTTGGTTTCTTTAATAAAATCTTTCCAATTCTCAGGTTTCGGATTTGAAGCATCAACAGTAACAACACGTTTGTTTGGCGCGTTTAGATCAGTTTCGATAAACAATTTGCTGCCTTCATTTTCGATAACACCACTATCGCTGTTAAAGTTGTCTACAATGGTAACAATCGGACTATTTGGTTTGGTTAAGTCTTTAATGTATAATTCGTTACCATAAGTCGAATTAGCCGCTGTAATTACTAAATAACGATTGTCTTCGGTAACATAACCGCCAACATATCTTCTTTTTTGGTCAGCTCCAAAAATTACTTTATCGTCTTTTTGAGAAGTTCCCAGTTTATGGAAATATAATTTGTGCTGATCTGTTTTTGCAGATAATTCGCTTCCTTTTGGTTTGTCATAACTAGAATAGTAGAATCCTTCATTTCCGTGCCAGGAAACACCGCTGAATTTTACATCAACCAAAGTATCTTCTAAAACTTTTTTAGAAAGCGCATCAATAATAATAACTTTTCTCCAATCGCTTCCGCCTTCAGAAATGGAATAAGCAGCCTTGTTTCCGTCTTTAGAAAAATTTAAACCGCCAAGCGAAGTGGTTCCATCTTTAGAAAAAGTATTCGGATCTAAGAAAACTTCTTCTTTTCCATTTTCATCTTTTCTATACACAACAGATTGATTTTGAAGTCCGTTGTTTTTTGAATAATAAGTAAATTTTCCTTCTTTGAATGGAGCTCCAATTTTTTCGTAGTTCCAAAGTGTTTCCATTCGTTTTTTAAGTTCTCCACGAAACGGAATTTTATCTAAATAAGCATACGTAACTTCGTTTTCAGCTTTTACCCAAGCACCCGTTTCTGCCGATTTATCATCCTCTAACCAACGGTACGGATCGCTTACTTTGGTGTCAAAATAAACATCAACAGTTTCTCCTTTTTTAGTTTGCGGATATTGAATTTTGCCTTGTCCAAACGAAATTCCTGCGGTTGTTATAGCCATTAATAAAAATGTTTTTTTCATAGTTAGTTTTTATCTGTTGTAACAAAAATAATGCTTTTTGTGAGAATTAAGAATTTAACCGCAAAGATCGCAAGGTGTTACGCAAGGTTCGCAAAATTTTAATCTCGCAAAGGCGCAGAGCCGCAAAGTTTTTTAATTTTTTTGAGACTTCGCGTCTTTGCGAGATTTTTAAATTATGGATATTTCTTGATCGAGCTAAATATGCCTTTGTGTTCTTTGCGAAAAATCCTTGCGATCTTTGCGGTTAAATAAAAATTTATAAAGTGAAATTAACTCCCAAAACGATATTTCTTCCAATATTCGGAATACCATCTGTTTTTAATCTTGAAAGGTGTGCAATATATTTTTTATCAAATAAATTGTTTCCGTTTAAGTTAATATCGAAAGCCGTTTTTCCTAATTTAACTGTTCCTCCCAAGCCTAAATTGACCAAAGTATATCCTTTAGAAGCCGTTTCAAAACCGCTCACATTGTCTTGATTGAAAGTCGAAGAAACATTCAAAGAAGCAAAACCTTCGCTTAGCCAGTTTTTGATGTTAAATTCTGTTCTCAAAGTATTATTCCAGTTGTTTGCAGGAATCAAAGGCAGGTAATCTTTATTGTCTTTTTTACCTGTAACGGTTTCAAAACTAGTTTCAAAATGAAGCCAGTCTAATGGATGTGGGTGAAAGTGCAGACCAACTTCCCCACCGTACAATTGCGCATTGTCCTGAACATAAGCAAAAACATCATTGTCGTCTAAAACTTCTCCTGTTGGCGAAGTGTAGATGTAATTATTTACGTGGTTGTAAAATCCGTTTATGAAAAATTCAAAGTGAGAGTTTTTGTATTCTAAGTTCAAATCAGTCTGAACGTTTTGTTCGGTTTTCAAATTAGCGTTACCAATTTCATAACGATTTGTTCCTTCGTGAACACCGTTTGAAGTTAACTCAGCTAAGTTTGGTGCTCTAAATCCAGTTGCCACATTTAAACGGAAAGTCAAAGGCTCGGCAAATTTGGTTTTGTAACCTAAAGAAGCATTAAAACTGTCAAAAGAACGATTTAAAGCCTGAAAATACCCTTCTTCGCCTTTAGTTCCGTGCGTGATAGACGTGATGTTTCTGTTGTCAAAACGCAATCCAGCTTGAATAACACTGTTGTCCCATTCGTAATTTGCAGTTCCAAAAACACCAAAATCATTCGTTGTAGCGTCTGGAATCAGGTATTCTTCACCAGAATTTTTGTTGGTCTGATGCATTCCTTGAACACCAAAAATAGTTTCAATTTTTCCGAATTTAGGAAAATGATATTTCGCATTGTAATTGAAAGTATTCAGTTTCATGTGTAAAGAAGCTTCATTGCTGTCTTCAAACTCGCTTCTGTCATTCGCAATATAGCCTAAATCAACATCCAGTTTTGAGTTTTCGAAGAAAATCACATTATTCAAACTCAATAAATGGTTGTTGATTCCCTGTCTCGGAAACTGAGTGTCTTTGCTAGAAGATTGTTCCGCAATTCCGTCTTCTGGAATTCCAATATCTAGTTTGTTAAAGTTGTATCGAACCACACTTGAGAAACTTGAATTGCTGTACCCAATTCCAGTTTTAAAATCAGTTTCGTTGTAGCGTGAATTGGTTACGCGGTCACCGTCGGCAATTTTATAATCAGAATGTGTGTTATAGCTTCCTCTTGCTAAGAATTTCCAATTATCTGTAGAAGTTTTTAAACCGATAGAAGAATTGCTTCCTTCTGTATTCGTAAAATATTTTTGACTGAAATTTGCCTTAAAATCACCAGCATCAGCAAATTTTTCAGGATTGAAATACAAAACACCTCCTAAAGCGTCAGAACCATATAATAAAGATGCAGGTCCTTTAATAACTTCAACACTTTCAATTCCAGCATCGTTTAAACCTAATCCATGTTCGTCTCCAAACTGCTGATTTTCGATGCGAACACCTTGAGAATAAACCAAAACACGATTACCGCTAAGTCCGCGAATTACAGGTTTTCCGATAGAAGTTCCTGTAGAAATCTGAGAAACCCCAGGAATTGTCGCCAGACCTTCAATTAAAGTTGAGGTTCCTTTTTGCTGTAGCGTTTTGATGCTTTCGTGCTCGATTTTCATTACGTTTTGCGATTGCAATTTGTTGAAAGGCGTTGAAACCACCACTTCATCCATTTCTAAAATAGATTCTTCAAGCGCAATATCTAAAGTGTTTTGTTTTAAAAGCTTAGCTATATTTTTATTCTGATTGGCATATCCGACATAATTAAAAGTGATGCGCAGACTTCCGTTTGGAAGATTATTCAATTCGTATTTTCCGTTTGCGTCCGTTGTTGTTCCTTTATGTAATTCAGGAGCATAAACAGAAACTCCAGGTAATGGATTATTTTGATTGTCGGTTACCGTTCCAGAAACCGAATTTTGAGCAGTAAGCATGCCCGAAAACCCTAAAACAAGGGCGATTATAAATTTTTTCATTTGAAAATGATGCTATAGTTAAATTGAATTTTTTTCTTTAAATAAAACCAAATGAACAGCAAAGCATTCTGATCCCAACTTTTAATTAGTTAGGATTAGGAAACTCAACGGTTTTTGAATTTAATTAAAGAAAATGTGATGTTTTTCGAATGATCGAAAATTAAGAAACTGTAGCAGCAGGCGGTCCTCGTAAGAAATACGAAATGTTTGAAATAGAAAAAATCTTCTCTGAAAACGGGAAGAAATAGGGAGTTTCTTTATCAAATGAATGAAATTCAAAAGAAAAATTTTGCGGAAGAATGAAAGACTCCAAAGCAAAATGGCAAACAAAACAAACGTCATAATCATGATGCTGGTGCGTTATTTCGCCACTTGGATCATTATAATTATGATGACATTGCTTTTCGGAAAGCTGTTTTACAATGTGCTCATAGCTGTGTATCGACTGAAACAATATCGAAAACAATATTGTGACAGCAAAAGATAAACTTAATATGAGCTGTTTTTTCTTCATGCCTTGCAAAGGTATAAAAGATAAAAAGAAAATTGATTAATTTTTTGTTTGAACGAATTGATTTATTGAAAATAATGCAGCAATTAATTTTATTCGCAGTCAAAAAGAGAATATTTTTTACTTTGTATCTTTACTAGAGAAACCATTATATTATATTTGTATGTGAAATAAATAGACGTAAAAAAGCGTTTATTTGTAATCAATCTTTTAAAAACCAAACCACGATATGCGAATCATTTTTAGCTGCTTATTTTTACTCACTTTTTTTAACTCTTTTGCACAAGAAGAAGTTAAGCCTGAGATAAAACCAGTTATAAAAATAGATTCTCTGTATCGAGAAGATCAGTTTTATTTCTCGGTAACCTATAACATGTTTACCGATATTCCGGTCAATTTCAAACAGAATAAATTTTCTCTTGGACTTTCAGGAGGTTTCTTACGCGATATGCCCGTTAATAAAACCAGAACGATGGCTATTGCTGCTGGTTTAGGGTTGAGTTATCAAAATTACAATCAAAACTTGAACATTTCTGAAGATGCGTCGGGCAACATTATCTATGCCGTAAATAATTCCAGCGAATTTGTTACGAATCGATACCGACAATATTCTGTAGATCTTCCAATAGAATTTAGATGGCGTAATTCGACTTACGAAAGCACTAAATTTTGGCGAATTTATGGCGGAGTAAAATTGAGTTATGTTTTTTCGAGCACTTCTTTTCTAGACGACGGCGAGAAAACCTTTAAAATTAACAATAACGACGATATAAATAAGTTTCAATACGGACCATACCTTTCAGCAGGATACAACACATGGAATCTTTATGTGTATTATGGTTTAAGTCCTTTATTTAAATCGGCAACCACTTTAAATGGTGAAAAGATTAATATGAAAACTCTAAATGCAGGTTTGATTTTTTATATTTTATAACCACAGATATAAAAATAAAAGCTGAGGCATTATTCCAACAAATAATCCGATTAATATTTCTCTAGAAGTATGCGCGTTCATTTCTAAACGTGATGAAGCCACAATTCCAGATAATAAAATAAGTAAAGCCGGCCAATACGGATTATGAAGCTGGAGATGAATATTCAATCCGATAACAAAAATCGTAAAACCTGAAATGGCGACCATATGCAGACTCGCTTTTGTTTTAAAAAGCACGCACACCAATGCTAAAATCGTACTGAATAAAGCAGCTAGAAAAAAGAAATGCAATTCAGGATAACGGGTAATTACAATACTTCTTTTCACTAATAAAATATACAAAAAACATTGCAGAATAAGCGGAATGGTTCGTTCTGAAGTCTGGCTCAGCATTATCGATTTTACATGTCCAGTAGATTTTAGCAGTAAATAAAATAAGACTGGGACAATTATGTTAATCACTAAAATCTGGGTTAAAACGAAATATTTCTCTTGCTTACTGAAAACATCATCCTTATAAAACAAATAAAACATCGTCGCATACAGCGATATGAAAATCGGATGCAATATATAAGAGAAAAGTGGAAGTAATTTTTTCAAAATGCCTCAATTTATGGTGTAAAAACAAATATACTCAATAAATGTTTTCTAATACAAATTACACGAATTCGCACGAATAATTTTTTTTTGCCACAGATTTTAAGGAGTAAAAGGATTATAATCAGTGATAATCTTTTAATCTGTGGCTAAAATTTTCCCGCAGATTTAGCAGATCTTAGCAGATTTTTTTTAAAAAACTAATTCGTGTCCATTCGCGTAATCCGTGGCAAACTTTTTTCAAAATCAGTGATAATCTTCTAATCTGTGGCTAAAAATTTTTCCCGCAGATCTAGCAGATTTGGCAGATTTTTTTTAAAAATTAATTCGTGTGAATTCGCGTAATTCGTGGCAAAATTTTTTCAAAGTCAGTAATAATCTTTTAATCTGTGGCTAAAATTTTTCACGCAGATTTAATAGATCTGGCAGATTTTTTTTTAAAAAACTAATTCGTGTGCATTCGCGTAATTCGTGGCAAACTTTTTACAAAATCAGTGATAATATTTTAATCTGTGGCTAAAATTTTTCACGCAGATTTGGCAGATCTGGCAAAATTTATTTTTAAAATAATTTGGGAAAATTTGGGAAATTGGTGGCAAACCTTTTTTTAAATTTGAAAAAAAGAAATTACTAAATGAGCATAAATTTAAAAAGCCTAGTTTCAGTTCTCAATGCCAAATGGATTGGCTCAGATGCTGCTATTTTAATCGATCATATCTCAATTGACAGCCGTTCTCTGCAAAACGGATCGCAGACTTTATTTTTTGCACTGGCCGGCGTTAATAATGATGCTCATTTGTTTATTCCTGATTTAATAGAGAATAAGGTTCAGAATTTTGTAGTTCAATATATTCCAGAAGGTTATGAAGCTAAAGCTAATTTTTTGGTTGTCGAAAATACGCTTCATGCACTTCAGGAATTTGCTGGTTATTACAGAAGTCATTTTCATTTTCCAGTTATCGGATTAACGGGAAGTAACGGTAAAACGATCGTAAAAGAATGGCTTAATTTCTTATTAAGCCCTGATTATAATATTATTAGAAGTCCAAAAAGTTATAACTCACAAGTTGGAGTTCCGCTTTCTGTAATTGCCATTAATGAAAAACACAATTTAGGGATTTTCGAAGCAGGCATTTCGACAGTTAACGAAATGGACAAACTCGAGAAAATCATTAAACCGACAATTGGTGTGCTCACTAATATTGGAAGTGCACATGATGAAGGGTTTTTAAATTTAGTGCAGAAGATCGATGAAAAATTACTTTTGTTTAAAGATTGTCCGATAATTATCTATCAAAAAACAGAAGTTGTAGAATCCTGTCTGACTCAATTTGCGGCAGAATATGCGGTGCATCCCCGAAAACTATTTTCTTGGAGTTTTACTGATTCTGACGCAGATGTTTTTATTCAAAAAAGAGAACATAAAAACGATCACACTTTTATCCAATATCAATATAAAAATGAGGTTTGCAGTTTAGAAATTCCGTTTAACGATTCAGCTTCGGTAGAAAATGCGATTTCTTGTTTGCTGGTTTTGCTGCATTTTAATTACGATCAAGAAACAATTCAGAATCGAATGGAGATGTTGTATCCTGTTCGAATGCGTTTGGAAGTAAAAAACGGAATTAACAATTGCAGTATTATTGATGATAGTTATAGTTCCGATTTTCAATCGCTTAAAATTGCCTTGGATTTCTTAGAAAGCCAGAAGAAAAAAGGCGCTTCAAAAACCGTTATTTTATCAGATATTTTCCAAAGCGGATTTTCGAATGAAGAATTGTATTCTAAGGTTGCCCAATTAATTTCAGACAATAAAATCAACCGCGTAATTGGTATCGGGCCAACGATTTCTTCTTTTAAAGCTAAGTTTCTAAACAGCACAATGTTTGAAAACACAGCCGATTTTATTCAAGAAATTGATAATCTGAATTTTAATAATGAAACGATTTTAATAAAAGGAGCAAGATCTTTTCAATTTGAGGAAATTGTTTCGCTTTTGGAAGAAAAAACGCATGAGACCATTCTAGAAATTAATTTGGATGCCATCAGCCATAACTTTAATTATTATAAGTCGAAATTGGCAACAAACGTCAAAATCATGGTAATGGTGAAGGCTTTTGGCTACGGAAATGGCGGATTAGAAATTGCGAAATTGCTAGAACACCATAAAGTGGATTATTTGGGTGTGGCTTTCGCCGATGAAGGAATCGCGTTGAAAAATGGCGGAATTAAGCTTCCAATTATGGTTTTAAATCCCGAATCGACGAGTTTTCCATCTATCATCCAATATCAATTAGAACCTGAAATTTATAGTTTGAAAGGATTAAATGCCTTTTTGAAAATTGCTCGTGAAAAGAACTTAAAAGATTATCCAATTCATATTAAAATGGATACAGGAATGCATCGTTTAGGTTTTGAAAACAATACCATCGATGAACTGATTGCAACTTTAATAGGAAATTCGACTGTTCGTGTTCAAAGTATTTTATCGCATTTGGCAACAAGTGATGATCCGAAGCATTTTGATTTTGTGAGACAGCAGATTGCCTTGTTTGAAAAACTGTCTTCAAAACTTATGGCAGAATTAAATATTAATCCAATCCGACATATTTTGAATACTTCTGGAATAAGCAATTTTCCGGATGCGCAATACAGTATGGTGCGTTTAGGGATTGGTTTATACGGAGTTTCAAACGATTCGGATGAACAGAAATATTTAGAAAACGTCGGAACTTTGAAATCGATAATTTCTCAAATCAGAACTATTCCTGCGGGCGAAAGCGTAGGTTACGGACGTCGTTTTATGGCCGATCGAGAAACAAAAATCGCAACCATCCCAATTGGTTACGCAGACGGAATTGCAAGATTATGGGGAAATGAAGTCGGTTATGTCATGATTAAAAACCAGAAAGCAAAAATCGTGGGAAGCGTTTGCATGGACATGCTGATGGTGAATGTAAGTCATATCGATTGCAAAGAAGGCGATTCCGTAATTATTTTCGGCGAAAGCCCAACCGTTATTGAGATGGCTGAGGCATTAAAAACCATTCCGTATGAAATAATGACGAGCATTTCGCAGCGAGTAAAGCGCGTATTTTTCCGATAGAATTATTTTAAAACCATATAAGTGATATAAGAAATTATAAGCGTGTGCAAATTGTAATGCGCAGTTAAGGAAAAAAGAAATAAGGTTTATCTAAAATGAACTTATATAACTTATATGGTTCAAAAGACGTTTAAAATCTAGCTTTTTTTAAGAAAAATGCGTATTTTCGATATTCATTAATGTAAAACTAAACAAATCAGATATGGGATTTTTTTCAGAATTTAAGGCGTTTGCAATGAAAGGCAATGTAGTTGACCTTGCCGTTGCAGTAATTATTGGAGCTGCTTTTGGTAAAATTGTAAGTTCATTTATTGAAGACGTAATTACACCTTTAGTATTAAAACCAGCTCTAGATGCGGCTCATTTATCTAAAATTGAAGATTTAACTGCTTTTGGAGGCGTGAAATACGGAATGTTTCTTTCGGCAGTCATAAACTTTTTAATCGTAGCCTTTGTTTTGTTCCTAATTATTAAAGCGTTAAACAGCCTTAAAAAGAAAGAAGAGCCGGCACCGAATCAGCCTGCCGCACCAACTCAAGAAGAGTTGCTTACAGAAATTAGAGATTTATTAAAAAATAAATAAAAATATAATACCGCTACACTAAGTCTAATTTAACCGCCTTTCTAAAAGGGCGGTTTTTTTACAAAATGTTTAAATTATAACATTTTGTTATTTTTTGTGAATCGTCTTGCCAAGACTTTTATTATACTTATTTTTGCCATATAAATTTGATTAATTGATTATTTAAAAATATAAAAATGAGAATTGCAGTTGTAGGTGCTACCGGAATGGTTGGCGAAGTAATGCTTAAAGTTTTAGCAGAAAGAAATTTTCCTGTTACAGAATTGATTCCTGTTGCGTCTGAAAGATCAGTAGGAAAAGAAATTGAATACAAAGGAACCAAATATAAAGTAGTAGGATTACAAACAGCTGTTGATATGAAAGCGGATATCGCTGTTTTCTCTGCTGGAGGCGATACTTCGTTAGAGTGGGCTCCAAAATTTGCCGCTGCTGGAACAACTGTAATTGACAACTCTTCTGCATGGAGAATGGATCCTACTAAGAAATTAGTAGTTCCAGAAATCAATGCTGATGTTTTAACGAGAGAAGATAAAATCATTGCAAATCCAAACTGTTCTACAATTCAGATGGTGTTGGCTTTGTCTCCTTTGCACAAAAAATACAACATCAAAAGAATTATCGTTTCAACTTACCAATCTATCACAGGAACTGGCGTAAAAGCAGTGAAACAATTAGAAAACGAGTACGCTGGAATTCAAGGCGATATGGCTTACAAATATCCTATCCACAGAAATGCAATACCACACTGCGATAGTTTTGAGGAAAACGGTTACACTAAAGAAGAAATGAAATTAGTTCGCGAAACTCAAAAAATCTTAGGTGACAATACCATTAGAGTTACGGCTACTGCGGTTCGTGTTCCTGTTGTTGGAGGGCACAGTGAAGCAGTAAACGTTGAGTTTACAAATGATTTTGAAGTAAATGAAGTTCGCGAAATCTTGCATAACACAGATGGAGTAGTGGTTCAAGATAATTTAGATACTTTTACTTACCCAATGCCATTATACGCAGAAGGTAAAAATGATGTTTTTGTTGGAAGAATCCGTCGCGATGAAAGCCAGCCAAATACATTAAACATGTGGATCGTTGCTGACAACTTAAGAAAAGGAGCTGCAACAAACACCATCCAAATCGCTGAATATTTAATTAAAGCAGGTTTGGTATAATCTAGAGATTAAATAAAATTGTTATAAAGAGAAAAAGCCGTAATTGCGAAAGTAATTACGGCTTTTTTGAAGATTAAAATATTAGACTATTTCTTTTTTGCCCACTCTTCTCCACAGGTAACACCAGTTTTTCGCGCCAAATCCCCATTTTCTGGTTTTTCAAGATCTGCAGGGCTAAGATTTTGCTCTTTAAATTTGTCTATTGCACAATTCGAAATAAATGTAGCAGCATCTTCTTTTGATCCACTATTAATTAACATCTGTTTCATCATTGATTTATATTTCTGTTCGGTTTGTGCATTCCAAGATGTTTCGCCTTTTCCAACGGTACTAGCTGAATTGTTTTTTGACATCCATTCTTCGGCACATTCTTTTCCCATTTGTTTTAATACTTCTGTATTTTCGGGTTTTGCTACGTCATCCATCTGCATACCCTTTGCTTTTAGTTTTTCTACTGTGCAATCTGTTATATAGTTGATCTGTTCATCTGACAACACTCCTTTTCCTGCACTTTGCATACTCTCTTTGAAACCCACTTTAAATTCGGCTTCATTTTCCTTTGTCCATTCGTTTTTATTGCATGAAAATAATGTGATGGTTAATAATGCAATGCTGATAACGCTTAAAAATCTTTTCATTTTAGATTGTTTAAATTATTAATGTTTTTAAATGAGCTCAATTACAAAGAATTTATTGACTCTTATTTTTGCGAAGGTATTATGGATTAAAAATTTTATGAAGACATTAAAGACAAAAAACTGTCATAATAAGACGCATTTGATTGATTAAAAAGGTCGCTCAAATGAAATTAGAAAACCGTAATTACACTTTTTAATTCCTGTTTTTTTTATTTTATAAATGTCTTAATTTGATAGTTTTATGACTTATAAAAGTATTTTTGAAAAGCTTTATCTTATTATTTTTGCGGTTTAAGGAATTAGAAAAAAAGTTTTATGAATAAATCAAAGATTAAAGAACAGCTTTTAGATTTTACTGTTAAAGGGGTAAAACAATTTTTAAAAGAGAATCCTGGTTTAGAGTTTTACGCATTTGCATATGATTGCAATGCAGAATATGCAGAAGTGAATTTATGTTTTAATACAATTGAAGATTTTAATAGAACACTAACTCATTATAGAAATGGTAAGTTTGCTGAAAATTATAAATCGGATGAAGCTATTAAAGATTTGAAGTATAATACAGGCGATTGGGAATATAAGTGTTTTGATTCAATAAATGTTTTATCAGAAGAAGAATTAAATGAAATATATAATAATTTTTCAGATGATGATTATAAATCGTGGAATCTTTTTATTGAAGAATTAGTGGAACTTTTTTGTGAATGTTTGATTGAATTTAGGGATTCAGAAGTTTATAGGACTATACCTAAAACTGAAAATTTTACATCATTCTGTATTGATCATGATGAAGATTTTGAAGACGCAGAACAAAGAATGGTACGGATTGAGAAAATCTTACAAGCAAAAAGGCGTGATTTGTGAGTATGTTTTTTATGTCTTTATAAATATTGTAAATGGAAGAAGAAATAGAGCCTATTCAAATATTAGTTGGGAACATAATACCAGAAAGATATTTTGGGCCAAATAAGGTAATAAAAAAAGGGACAAAACATTTTAATGGAGGAGCTAAGGTGTATATAATTGATTGGTATCCTGGTATGGCTGAAAACATAATTGTTGTAGGGCTTCACAGAAAAGCAAAAAGAAAAATATCACTTTGCATCGCTGTAAATTTTGTTGAGAATTTAAGAATAAAAACTACTTATAATAAAAATATAATTAAAAAAGCAAAAGAGCGACATACTGAATTTGATGCTAAATTCGCAGCAGAGTTGGCTGAAACAATGTTAAAATGCATTCCAATATGGCAGAAAAATTTAAATAAAGAAAAAAAACCAGTCTAAAAGTAATTACGCTTTTTGTATATATCACTTCTAGCTTGACTACTAAATAAGTAAATTAGCAGTTAAAACTTATATTTATGAATTTCGATAACTACAAAATAATTCCGAACTACAATACCAATAAGACAGACCTGTTTACTGCCGATGAAGAAGATATTCTGGCTTGTGAAAAGACTTTGAATGTGGTATTTGATGAAGATTATAAACAGTACATTCAAACATACGGAAGCGGAATTCTAGGAGGTACTTACGTACGAGTTTATCTTCCTGAAACCATTATTTTGACTTTGGAAGAATGGAAAAACCGTATAAGCGAATATTGGTTTTGGGAGGAAGGAAAAGAAGTTCTAACAAAAGAGGAAGTTTTGAATTCTATCAGGATTGGAGATACTTTTGATGGTGACGAAATTATTCTTTTAAACAGTCAATATTACATTTTGCCTCGATATAGCGAAATGATTTATAAAGCAGGAAATTCGCTTGAAGAAACTATTACATGGCTTTGCTCAGCAGGAATTTTGACTGAACCATTTTCTGAAAGAGAATTTGAACCTTTTAACCCAGAAGAACTTATACCAAAAGAATAATGAAAGATTTAAACATACAATATATAGAAGATAATTATCTGGAATTTGAAGAAATACAGAAGCTTACAAATCTTTCATCAGAAGAATTAGAGTCTCTTGTTGACAGGAAGTTAATTCCGTCTCCTTCTTATGTTATTAGCTCAGTAATAACCATTAGTTCGCCTTTAAATGATCTTCATGAAATAAAGATTTCTAAGAGGTATTTTGCCAAAAATATTGTAGATCTAATTAAGAAGAACAGCAAAGAATCTTACGAAGAATTGAAAAAGGAATTTAAGGAAAACCTACTTTTTAATTTGACGAATCATCACAACAAAGCATTTGCATATGGAAATGTTTTTGATGCCAATGGACAAATAGATGCTGAAAAAGCCGATAAAGCTTTAGAAGAAGAATGGGATTATTTCTGTAAAGGGGTTTACGGAATCTGTACATTAAATAATAACGAAAATGCTATTATCGAAAAAGAAATCATTATTAAACGAATCTTGGATTTTATAGCTACGAAATCACCTTCACAAACAATAGAGGAACAAAATTATCTGAAAGAACTCAATGACGAACTTAATAAGTCAACAAGTTTATTTGCTCCTTATCAGCGTGAATTGAGCAGCAGAGGAAAGTATTTGGATAAATTGTTAAAGGAATTCTCTTTGGATGAATTGATTAAAAAGTATTAAAACAAAAAAGCGAGAACTTTAAAAATTCTCGCTTTTGTATTTTTAGTATTCTGGTGCCAATTCTAACTCCAATCCTTCTAAATCTTCAGTAATTGGTATCTGACAGCCTAAACGGCTATTAGACTTAACATAAAATGCTTCTGAAAGCATGGCTTCTTCATCGTCACCCATTTCTGGTAATGCAACATCATTTAGAACATAACACTGACAAGAAGCGCACATGGCCATTCCTCCGCAGGTTCCTTCAACAGGAAGTTCGTATGCTTTGCATAACTCCATTATATTCATTGCCATATCAGTTGGAGCTTGTAATTCGTGTATAACTCCTTCTCGATCTTTAATTTTAATTAATACATCCATTTTAATTATTGGAATTTTGGCAGTATTTTATAACGTGAAAAAATCCTAATTTATATTAGCTAGTAGGTTTAGTACTAAATGCGTATTCTTTTCTATTGCTGTCCTTTAAGCGCATTTTTACACCAAGCACACTGTCGTTTTTTTCAAGAATAGTAACCACTGCAATTACAGAATAATAATCTCTGTCAGATTGAAAGACTAATGTTCCTTCATAAGTCGTGTTTAAAACTCCTTGTTTATCAGTTGAAGCCGAAAGTTTTCTCGGATGAGAAAATTCCGCAGAGCTGTAAGTTGTTTTTGCTGTAAATTTGGCTTTTCCTTCTACAAAGTCGTATAAGAAATCGTAGTTTCCAATTCGTAATGTTCCAGGTTCATCATTCGGATTGATCGAAAAGACAATTTTACCCGAATATTGAAAGTCAGACCATTCCTCAGATTCACTTACCCAAGCCTTGTCAACCACAACATTCTTACTTTGGGCATAATCTACAGAAACAAAAAACAATAATAAAAAAAGAGCGTAATAGTTTTTCATAGTTTAAGATTTTAAGGGTTTTGTGACAAATTTAAGTTAAAAATGTAACAATTCCTTAACGGAAACTCTTAAATCTTTGCGTGGTTTTTTATGAATGTGACAAAAAACGTCTTTTTTTCAGTGTTATTTTATCAATTTATTAATCAAACGATAAATCAGCAATTATTCCTGTTAAATCTTCGGGGGTAAATTTGGAAAAAAGATACTTTTTTGTTACATTACGTTTACCACCGTTTCAATTTGTGGCGCATATTTTTTTATGGTTGTTTCTACACCCGCTTTCAATGTCATTTGATTAACGCTACAGCTAATGCAAGCCCCTTCCAAACGAACTTTTACATGTTTGTCCTCTTCGATAGAAATCAATGAAATATCTCCACCGTCAGATTTTAAGAATGGTCTTATCTCGTCTAAGGCCAATAAAACATTACTTGTTAATTCTTCTGTTGTCATAATATTAATGTGTCAATTAGAAAATGTGCCAATTAGTAAATTCATTAAAATTATCTAATTGTCACAGTATCTCAATTATCTAATTATTTTTTAACTGCAGAGCAGCCTGCCATTGTTGTAATTTTGATCGCTTCTGTTGCAGGCAAGCTTTCGTTTCTGTTTACTGTTTCTTGAACTACATTTCTCGTGATTTCTTCAAAAACTTTTTCTATTGGAGAAGCAGTTTGTAATGCAGCTGGACGACCGTAGTCTCCTGCTTCACGAATAGATTGTACAATAGGAACTTCTCCTAAAAACGGTACATCTAAATCTTGAGCAAGGTTTTTAGCGCCTTCTTGTCCAAAGATATAGTATTTGTTTTCTGGCAATTCTTCTGGTGTAAAATACGCCATATTTTCAATAATTCCTAAAACAGGAACATTGATGTTGTCTTGCATAAACATTGCCACTCCTTTTTTAGCATCTGCTAGTGCAACTGCTTGCGGCGTACTTACTACTACAGCTCCTGTAATAGGAAGCGATTGCATGATAGAAAGGTGAATATCTCCCGTTCCAGGAGGTAAGTCAAGAAGCATGAAATCTAATTCTCCCCAATCTGCGTCAAAAATCATTTGGTTTAATGCCTTTGCTGCCATTGGTCCTCTCCAGATTACAGCTTGGCTTGGCGCTGTAAAAAATCCGATTGAAAGCATTTTGATTTCGTAGCTTTCAATAGGTTTCATTTTTGATTTTCCGTCAACGGTTACAGAAACTGGTTTTTCGTTTTCAACGTCAAACATAATCGGCATAGATGGCCCATAGATATCTGCATCCAAAACACCAACTTTAAAGCCCATTTTTGCAAGTGTAACAGCCAAGTTTGCAGTTACAGTAGATTTTCCTACTCCTCCTTTACCAGAAGCAACTGCAATAATATTTTTGATTCCAGGAATTGCGCGGCCTTTAATTTCCGGTTTCTCTGGAGCTTCAACTTTAATATTTACTTTCACTTTCGCATCAGGAGATATCAAATCATGAATTGTTTTTTTAATATCGTCTTCCGCTCTTTTTTTGATGTGCATAGCAGGCGTATGCAATACAAGGTCTACAACAGCTTCATCTCCAAATGTAATAACATTGGTAACAGCGCCGCTTTCAACCATATTTTTTCCTTCTCCAGCAATAGTGATTGTCTCTAAGGCTTTTAGAATTTCTTTTCTATCTAGTTTCATTGTAATGGGCTATTTTTTATTCTGAAGAATCAGTCTCATAAGATTATATTTATTTAAACTGATTTCAGGGTGCAAAGATAACAGATTAAGTTCGGAAATTAAGCGTTTTTGGATTGTAATTATTGATATTGAGATTATTCAAAATTATTCAACATAACATTGCATTACAAAATAGTGCAAAGATTTTGATTCTTTTTAGTAAAGTTTTTTTGGTTGAAAGGAATGCTTTTATGTAAGTTTTCTTTTAAATAAATTAAAATTCTCACAAAACTTCGTTATATTTGATAGCCCAAATCTATGATTGCCAGACATGAAAAAAATAGGTGAAAACTAAAGTTTTTTTGAAGTTTTTATGGGTTTTCGGTATTTTTTTTAAAGTTATTCTACCAATTTTAAACTTTAAAAATATGCGAAATTTTACTTTTTTATCAATTCTTATTGCGACCAGTTTTTTTGCATTTTCGTTTAAGTCTTTTCCAGACAAAATCAGAAGTATCGATCATACTGCTGTTTCTAATGAAGCAGTAATAGTTAATTCAACTGCTATAAATGCTTTTTTTAAAAAATACCCGAAGCTTAAAAAATATCAGAAAGATGTTGAAGATATTTATAAAGCGAAAGAATATAAATCTATTTGGTATGATGATAAAAACATAACCGAATTAGGAGCTTTATTGTATCAAAAAGTCAATGTTCTTAAAGATCAGGGAATAGAGGATAAAATGCCTTATAAAGATGTGATTGACGAAGCATTTAACGAAAGTGACAATATTGATCCGCCTCATGTTGATACCGAATTGCTCCTTACAAGTATGTATGTTTTTTATGCCAGTAAGGTGTATTCTGGCGTAGATCCAGGCACGCTGAAAAAAATAGGCTGGTTTCTTCCTGCAAAATCCCTTTCATACTCTCGAATTTTAGATTCGCTTATTGTAAATTCAGATCGATTAAATGAAGATGATTATCTGTTGTTTAAACAATACTATAAACTTCAGGACGCTTTAAAGAAATATCGAAAAATAGAAAAAGATGGTCTTTGGCAGAAAATCACCATTGATAGTGCTACTTATAAAGAAATGAGACCAGATGATACTGCAGTGGCGATAAAGCAAATTAGAAATCGATTATTTGTGGACGGAGATTTAAACAGAGATACCGGAAGCGATATTTATGACGAAGAACTGATGCTCGGAATTATGAAGTATAAAAAAAGGTATAATCTGAAATTAAATTATGTAATAACCCGAGATCATATCAACCAGTTAAACGAACCTATCAGTAAAAGAATCAGAACAATTATGCTGAATATGGAGCGCTGCAGATGGATTCCGACCAAATTGGCGCGTGCACAAGAATTTGTGATGGTTAATATTCCGTCGTTTAGGATGTTTTATGTTAAAAACGACAAAATAGATTTGATGTCGGATATATTTGTTGGTAACAGAATGAACGAAACCGTAATTTTTAGCGGCAATATGGACCGTATCGTTTTCAGTCCGTACTGGAATGTTCCCAACAGCATTGTTCAAAATGAGCTCAAATCACAAATTGCGAGTAACAAAAATTATCTCGCAGAACATAATATGGAGTGGAATGGAGGAAGGGTAAGACAAAAACCTGGACCAAAAAACTCGTTAGGATTAGTCAAATTTATGTTCCCAAATCCGAATGATATTTACATGCACGATACGCCTGCCAAAACTTTGTTTGATTTTGAAAATCGAACTTTTAGTCATGGCTGTATCAATGTAAAAGAAGCAAAACAATTGGCGTTGCATATTTTAAAAGACGACCCGGACTGGCCAGTTGATAAAATAGAAAAAGCGATGAGCGGCGAAAAAGAAACGACTTGTATGCTTAAGAATAAAATTCCGGTTTACATAGGTTATTTTACCTGCTGGGTTCAGGAAGATGGTGAAATCCATTTTTATCGAGATGTATATGGGCGAGATGAAAGCTTGGATAAACTCCTCTATAATGATGCAGTTACGATGAACTAAATAAAAATAAAAGCCCGACGGATTTAACTGAAATCTGTCGGGCTTCTTTAAAAAAAATGGTCTACAAGCTTATTCGTATTTTAGATACTTTAATACATCTATTTTAGTTACCTGAAACGCCTTCGTTAAAACAATCACTAATGTTAAAAGCAAAAGAGAAATCAGGGCAATTACAAAAGGAACTGATGATATTCCAATTCTAAAAGCGAAATCTTCAAGCCATTTCTGTAATAATATGTAAGCAGGAACAATTCCGATTCCAAATCCTATAAAACAGTAAACAATATATTGTTTCGACAATTCTTTTAGGAGAATATCTGTTTCAGCTCCTAAAGTTTTTCGAATGGCGATTTCTTTCAGTCTCCTCTCCATCGAAAATGATGCCAAAGCGAACAATCCGAAAATTGCAATTATAATTACAACCAGATTTAGGATAAAAAATAAGTTTTTCTGCTTGATTTGCTCCTCGTAAGTTTTTGCAAATCCTTTGTTAACAAATTCGTAATCAAAAGGATAGTCTGCGTTTACATTTTTCTCCCAATATAATTTCAAATTTTCTAACGTTTCTGTTAAATTATTTGGAGAGACCTTTATAAGCACATGATTAAAATTATTCCATTGTAAAGTTTTAAGATTTATAAAAACCATTGGCGGAATTTTATTTTGCAATCCAGTCAAATTGAAATCTTTCACTACTCCAACAATTTTAAACTTTAAATTATCGCTGCCGTTTATGCTCCATCCAGAAGTTATAACGGTATTAATCGGATCTTTAAGGTTAAGAGCCTTAACAAGCGTTTCGTTCATAAGCATACTACTTATCGTGTCTGATGCATATTGAGGAGATAAATCACGCCCTTTGACTATTTTTATTTTCATCAAATCTAAGAAACCAAAATCCATTTCGATATTTTTTGGCTGAACGAAAATACCATTATGTTTAAATCCAGAACTGGAACCGCTTGTTGTTCCAAAAGCCCCTGCAAACGTAGAAACATCTACAACGCCAGGGATCTTTTTCATTTCTTGTTTTGCAGCCAGATAATCTTGAGTTCTTTTAAGTCTGTCTGAGGTATTGTAAGGAATTGAAAGAATCTGATCTCCGCTAAAGCCCAAATCTTTCTCCATCATATAGTTAACCTGAGAATTAACAATCAAAGCACCTATGATAAAGAATGCTGCGATTCCGAATTGAAAAATCAGCATCGAATTACGAATCCAGATTCCGCTTTTACTTCTAGAGAAATTCCCTTTTAAAACCTTTAAAGTTTCAAAATTTGCAATATAAATGGCAGGGAAAATACCCGCAAAAATGATTACTAATCCAAATATCAAAATGAGCTGCAGGTAAAATTCACTGCCATTCATAGTCAGTGCTTTGTTCAAAAAATTATTGTAGTAAGGCAATGACAGTTCTACAATTGCCAAAGCGAATAAAATAGCTAGTGTTACAATTATGGCGGTTTCAAAAATAAACTGAGCTATAATCTGGTTTTTTGAAGCGCCCACAATTTTGCGAACCCCAACTTCTTTTGCTCGTTTTATTGCTGATGCTGTCGCTAAATTGATGTAGTTTACCAAAGACAAAACTAAAATCAAGACGGACAAACCACCCATAATGTAAAGCAGTTTTAAATTACCAACACCTTCAGGGTAATTTTGCCCAGCAGAACTTTTAGTTCCATACAGACGAGACGTTTTCAGCTGATCTAAAATGACTATTGTTTCGCCACTTTCTTTCACGTATTGCTCCACAGTCATCCCACTTTCTTTGGCATCTTTTACGGTTCTGTTTATAAAATAAACATTCTGCATTTTTTTTAAAACATTGGCTACGGGTGCATCTTTTTTGATTTTAATCAGTAAACCATAATTAAAATTCCCCCATTGGTTTAAGTCGTTTTCTCTTTTTACTCCGCTAAAAACATAAGTTGGCTCTATAGACGAAGGCTTAATAATGCGGTAAACTGATTTTACAGTATAATTTTTATTCCCATAAGTAATCGATTCGCCAATAGGATCTTCGTTTTTAAAAAGCAGTTTGGCTTGTTCGTCAGAGATAGCGACACTGTTTTTTTCTTTTAAAATGTTAGTTTTTGCGCCTTTTACAATTTCAAAAGGAAAAAAATCGAAGAAATTTTCATCACTCATAGTGATGTCTTTCGTCATCAGTTTTTGATCTTTATATTTGATAATGTCTTGATCGTACCAAGTGTTGAAAAAGCAAATTTTTTCAATTTCTGGAATTGTAGCTTTACAAGTTTCTCCAAACGGAATCGAGTTTGAACCCCAAGTATCTCCAGAACTTATTTTGTTGAGAACCATATACGTATTCTCTTTTCCAGGATTCCATTGATCGTAAGAGTGCTCGTTATTCCAGTACAAAATCGCAAAAATCACGGCTGCAATTCCGATACTTAATCCCATAACATTTAAAAACGAAAACAATTTGCTTTGTTTTAAATGATATATAAATATTTTAAACCAGTTAAGAATCATTTGATGTATATTTTTTATAGTTGATATGGCTGTTTTGTAATGCTTTTGGTTTAAAGCATAGTAAATATTCTGCAGACAAATTCTACCAGAACTACGAGTGCAGTAACAATAATTTTAATCATAGCTTTATTATTTAGCGTCCATAAAAACATCAACATTACGTTGATTTAATTTCTCAGAAAATATAACTCCGTCTTTCATATGAATGGTTCTTTGCGAAAAAGAAGCATCATAATCAGAGTGGGTAACCATCAAAATAGTCGCGCCTTTGGCATGTAAATCAGTTAAAAGTTCCATTACTTCATTACCGTTTTTACTGTCTAAGTTTCCAGTTGGCTCATCGGCCAAAATAATTTTCGGGTCGTTTACCAAAGCCCTTGCAACGGCAACTCTCTGCTGTTGTCCTCCAGAAAGCTGTTGCGGAAAATGTTTCAAACGATGAGAAATATTCAGTTTCTCAGCAATTGCTTCAATTTTTTGTTTTCTTTCAGAAGCTTTTACATTGTTGTAAAGCAAAGGCAATTCGATATTATCGTAAACAGAAAGCTCATCGATTAAGTTGAAATTCTGAAAAATAAATCCAATATTTTCTTTTCTCACTTTTGCTCTTCCTTTTTCTTTCAAACCAATCATTTCTTGGTCTAACAGTTTGTAACTTCCGTTGTCTGCACTGTCCAAAAGCCCTATAATATTCAATAAAGTCGATTTTCCACATCCTGAAGGCCCCATGATCGTTAAAAAATCTCCTTTTTTTATTTCTAAATTGATACCGCTCAAAGCAGCAGTTTCTATTTCTTCTGTTCTAAAAACTTTGGTTAAATTCTGAATTGTGATCATAATTTTAAGGTTTTGAAATGTTATTAAATTCGTTTTTTGATTGATGATTGAAACGATGATGTTTTTTGGTTTTGTTTGTTTCAGGTTTCAAGTTTCATGTTCTTGTCGTTGCGTTAACTTGGAACTTTAAACTTTAAACTTGAAACAAAAAATCTATTCTTTCTCAAGCGCAAGCTCTTCAATGTCTTTGTAATCAGAATAAGAAGAAGTAACTACAGATTCGCCTTCTTTTAAGCCTTCTAAAACTTCATAATAAGAAGGATTTTCGCGTCCTAATTTGATATTTCTTCTTACGGCTTTGTTTCCGTTGACGACAAAAATCCATTTTCCTGCAACTTCCTGATTAAAAGCGCCTCTCGGAATTACTAGCGTTTTGTTCTTTTCAGATAAAATCAATTTTACGCCAAAGCTAAGTCCGTCCTGTAACACAATGTTTTCTTTAGAAGCAAAAGCCAATTCTACAGTAAAACGTCCGCCTTTCACTTCCGGAATTACTTTAGTAACCATAACTTCAAGGTTTTTTCCTTTAAATTCTACCTGACCCTTTAAGCCTTCTCTAATTTTTTCCAAGTAAAATTCGTCAACTTCTGCTGTCAGTTTGTATCCTTTTTTAGAATCAATTTTTCCGATGCTTGCTCCCGCTTGGAAAGTTTTTCCTAAAACAGGTTCAAAAGAAGTCAATCGGCCTGTTTCTGGAGCTGTAATCAAGAAGTTTTTTTTGTTGTTTCTAAGGATATCCAAACTCTTTTCCATGGTTTGGATTGAACGGTTTATCTGCGAAATCTGAACCTGATTGCTTTGTTTTTCCTTTTGAATGCTTTGCTGGATCGTTTTTCTGCGTTCCTCTTGAAAACGGAGACTTTCCTTAAACGTATTCCAGTCGTTTTTAGAAATTACATCTTTCTCATAAAGCTTCGCATTCATGTCGTACAATCTTTTGGCATCATTATAATCGTGTTCGATTAAAACAAAATCTTTAGTCAAGTTTAATTCCTGATTTCTGATGTTTAATTTCCCCGTATTCAAATTGTTGATTTGCTCAATAATAGCGGTTTCCTGAGTCAGGTAATTCAATTCTGTATTCGGATTGTACAAACGAGCCAGCGATTGTCCTTTGGTAACCATGGCGCCGTTTTCTACAAAAATTTCTTTTACAGAACCGCCTTCCGTAACATTGACAAGCATTACATTCAAAGGTTCTACTTTTGCCTGAAAAACCACGAAATCTTCGAAAAAGGCTTTTTCTGCTTTTTGAATTACCAATTCGTCTGCTTTTACGTTTAAAGTTCTTTTGGTATTGAAAGAAAAAATCGTGATAGCAAGAAAAACTAAAAAAACAGCAATTGCTATTGCGAGATATCTAAATTTTTTATTTTTACGAGGAATTACCGTGTCCATTTTTTTTATTATTTTACTGATACTCAATAGGTAAATATTGTGCCATAAAATTTATTATTTGTAAAGTATTGATTTTAAAGAGTCTTTAAAAACCACCGCAAAAAAGAAGTGTTCGATAATGAACAGTTGACCGTTCGGAAGCGGACAGAAAAAATACCACATGAGAAAAAAACTAGCCCAAATATTAGTTGTTGACGATCAGGAAGAAATTCTTTTTTCTGCAAAAATGATTCTCAAAAAACATTTTGAGACGATTTTTACAACTAATAGTCCAAAAAAAATCATTTCTATTTTAAGCGAAAATGACATAAATGTGGTGTTGCTGGATATGAATTATCGAATTGGTTTTGAAGATGGACGAGAAGGAATTCATTGGCTGAAAGAAATTAAAACACTTTCTCCAAGTACCATTGTGATCTTAATGACGGCTTTTGGTAAAATTGAAACTGCTGTAGAAGGTATTAAAATCGGTGCTTTCGATTATGTTTTAAAACCGTGGAATAACGAAAAACTGTTGGAAATCATTGATAAAGCGGTTACCGAAAGCAGAAAAAACAATAAAAAGACAACTGAAAAAGTTGAGAAAACCGAAAAGAAATATTTTTTAGGCACTTCACCAAAAATAAAACAAGCCTATTCCATTGCCGAAAAAGTAGCCCGAACAGATGCTAATGTTTTGATATTAGGTGAAAATGGAACAGGAAAATATGTTTTTGCAGAATATATCCATCAGCATTCTGAAAGAAAAAATCAGCCTTTTGTACATGTCGATTTAGGTTCTCTGAGCGATAATCTGTTTGAAAGTGAACTTTTCGGTTATGCCAAAGGCGCTTTTACCGACGCCAAAATCGATACTCCTGGCCGTTTCGAAAATGCTTCAAACGGTACTATTTTCTTAGACGAAATCGGAAATATTCCGCTTCATCTTCAAGCGAAACTGCTTCATGTTTTGCAGACTAAAACCGTAACGCGTTTGGGAGAAAGTAAACCAAGACCGCTCAATGTACGTGTTATTGCGGCAACAAACAGCGACATTAAAACCGAAGTAAAGAACAAAACGTTCCGCGAAGATTTGCTTTATCGAATCAATACAATGGAAATAAATCTTCCGTCTCTGCGAGAAAGAAAAGATGATATTGTACCAATGGCGAATTTCATCTTAGAACAGATTGCCGAAAAATACAATCATAGTCCCGAAGCTTCGGGATGGCGTTTTGAGAACAATGTAGCAGCTTATTTAGAAAGATATCCATGGAAAGGAAATGTCCGCGAAATGGAAAATAAAATAGAACGCGCTTTAATTCTGGCAGAAAACAACACGATTTCTGTTATGGATCTGGATATTTTAGACTTTGAAGAAATTCAGGAAAATGATGAAAATCCGCTTTCTGAAATGGAAAAAGGAGCGATTGAAAAAGCACTTTTTAAACATAATGGAAACATTAGTAAAACGGCTGAAGAGCTCGGATTGTCGCGTGCTGCGCTTTATAGAAGAATTGAAAAATATGATTTAAAAATTAAAATTTAAAAATTAAAAATTAAAAATTAAAAATTTTACTTATCTGCTAAATCTGTTGAATCTGCGAGAAACTAAAATTTTCAGTCAAAGAGAAAATCTTTTAATCCAGATAATCTGTGGTAAAAAAAATAATTAAATGAAGAATTGGAAATTTTATAATGCGTTGTTTATAAGAGTGGTGTTTGTAATGGCGCTATTTCTTTGCAGTGCTTTATTGTTTTATAAAGGATTTCAATTCAATGCTTTATTGGTTGGAGTTTTTGTGTTGATTTTCCTTTTCGAAATGTATTTTTTTGTCAAAAACCAATTGCTGTTTTATGATAAAACCATAAACTCCATTCTGCACGACGATTTTTCTGCTCACTTTCCAGAAGAACTTAAGAAAGACAATTTCAATAGTTTATATCTTTTATATGATGCTTTAAAAGTTCAGAAACAGGAACAAATATCTAAAGAATTGATCTATCGTTCGATTTTGAACAGTATCGATACCGCAGCTTTAATTTTAGAAAAAGACAATGAGGACTGGTCCATTTTTATCATGAACGATTGCTTTTCGAATTTATTTAAAGTACCAAAAATGAGCCATTGGAAATACCTGAAAAACTATCTTCCCGCACTTTGTAATGAAATTGAAAACGTAGATTTTGCCGAACTGAAAAAGGCAATTTCAATTAAAATTGAAGATTCGGATTTGCAGACTTTTATGCTCCAGACTTCTCGTACGCAAACATATGACAAAGAATATTTCATTATTTTATTGGATAGTATTCAGCGCGTTATTGAGAAAAAAGAAAAAGAAGCTTGGATTAATTTAATGAAGATTATTTCGCATGAATTAATGAATTCGCTAACTCCAATTCGTGCGCTTTCACAAAATTTACTTCATATTGTAGATCAGGAAGAATTGGAAGAAGATGATTTTGAAGATATTAAAAGCAGTATTTCGACTATTATTAACAGAAGCGATCATTTGCAGTTTTTTGTAGAGAATTATCGTAAACTCGCTATGCTGCCAACGCCAAACAAACAAATGACCCCAATTAATGCCTTGTTTGAAGATTGTTTGCGTATCATGAGTCCGATTTTGAAAGAAGAAGGAATTGAATTAATAAATGAAGTTCATAGTTCCCGTTCGATTATGATCGATAAAAATCAGATGGAACAGGTGATTATCAATTTGATTACCAATAGTATTCATGCTTTAAAAGAAAAACAAGAAAAGAAATTGGTGATTTCAAGTTATACCGAAAACAATCGCTTTTTTATCGTGATTTCTGATAATGGAAAAGGCGTAGATGCCGAAATTAGAGATAAAGTTTTCTTGCCGTTTTTCACCACCAGAAAAGACGGCGCCGGAATTGGATTAACGCTTTCTAAAAACATTATTGAAGCTCACGGAGGTTATCTGAGCTATCAAACTGACGAAGATCAAACGAGTTTTGTGATTTGCTTGATCTAAAAATGAACCATATAAGTGATATAAGTTCATTTAAAGTTTTGCTTTGTCATTTAATTTCGCAAAGAATTCGCAAAGATTTTATCGTAGAGGCGCACTGCAGTGCGTCTACGCAAAGAGAGCAAGTATTGAATGTTTATCCCGAAAATGTGCAAAATCTGCGAGAGAAAAATAAATTTTCAAGTCAAGCTAAAATGAACTTATATTACTTATATGGTTGAATATTAATCTTGAATCTCAGGTTTCCAGAAATGCTTTTCAAAATCAACAATCTGATTATTAACCACTTTAATGCCTTCATTTTCTAAAAGTTGCTGCATTAAATTAGTTCCGTCAAAATGATGTTTTCCTGTTAGAAGTCCTTTCTGGTTTACAACGCGATGTGCGGGAACGTCGTCCATGTTATGAGAAGCATTCATGGCCCAACCCACCATTCTTGCAGAGCGAGCCGTGCCTAAGGCTTTCGCGATAGCGCCATAAGAAGTAACTTTCCCAAACGGAATTTGTCTGGCGATTGCATAAACTCTTTCGAAAAAATTCTCTTCAGCCATAAGTTTAAAATTAAACCATTAAGATATTAAGTTTCATTAAGTTTAAGCTTAAAATTTTAGAAAAATTAAGAAGTAGAGTTAATACAAAACGAGATTTAATTTTTTTAATCTCTTAATGGTTTAATTTTTAATAGTTTTAACCGAAGTAATAATTTAAGATATTAAAAAGGGTCACAAAGGCAACCAATCCTGTAATAGTTCCGATAATGGTATTCATGTTGCGCATGAAGTAGTCAGTTTTCTTTTCAATTCTTCCAAAGAAGGCAATGTAACTGTATAAAACTCCAAAAGCACCAAGAACAGATCCCAATACAAAAGTTAAAATAATCGTATTTTCGAATACAAAAAGATGATACGAAGCCAACGTTACACTTATTACAACATAGTAAGGAATAGGGAAGAAGTTCAAGCCAGAAAGTAGCATTCCGAGAAAGAAACTGCTTTTTTTACTGCTCTGTTTAAGCTTCGTTTTTTTCTTTGTTACAGGGTCTTTGGCAAAAAATAAAAAATAAATGGTTAAGATCGAAAAAATGATAAAACCGCCTTCACGCAACAATATTACAACATCTGGCCGATTGTCTATAACGCGTGCAAACAATACCGCAACATAGGCTTGAAAAAAAATAACTAAAACGGCACCAATTATAAATGACAACGCATTTTTTTTCCCCTCTTTCATTTTTATTTTGGCAGCTGTCATGTTAAGCAATCCAGGCGGAAAAGTTCCAATGGCAGCGGCAATAAAACCTGAAATTAATGGGGTTAAGTACGTCATTTAGTGGTTAAATCGGTTAGGTAAAGGTTTCAAAATTAAAGTTAGTCCTTAATTTTGAAACGAATATACGTAATTGCCTTGTTAATTTCTAAATATTGTTTTTCGTAGAAAGTCTGAATAGTAGTTACAACCTCTGGGCTTCCTTCGTTTTTATAAACATTATGATTTGCGTAAAGAACCTCATGACCTTCGCCGTGAAGCAATCCAAGCGTATAACCGTGCATAAATTCGCTATCGGTTTTAAGATTTACTACACCATCTTTTTTCAAGATTTTTTTGTACAACTTCAAGAACTCAGAATTGGTCATTCTGTGTTTGGTTCTCTTGTATTTGATCTGCGGATCTGGGAAAGTAATCCAGATTTCGTCAACTTCGCCTTCGGCAAAAATATGATTGATCAACTCGATTTGTGTACGTACGAAAGCAACATTATGAAGACCGTTTTCAACAGCGGTTTTAGCGCCTCTCCAGAAACGAGCCCCTTTAATATCAATCCCGATAAAATTTTTGTCTGGGTATTTTTCTGCTAATCCAACAGAGTATTCTCCCTTCCCGCATCCTAATTCTAAAACTAATGGATTGTCATTTTTAAAGAAATCAGAATTCCATTTCCCTTTTAAAGGCATTAAATCACCTACAACTTCTTCTCTAGTTGGTTGAAAAACGTTTTGGAATGTTTCGTTTTCTCTGAATCTTTTTAATTTATTTTTACTTCCCACTTTACAAAAATTTTCCGCAAAATTAAGGAATATAAACGAATGAAAGTAGCGGAATTGTGTTTAAAAGTTTTTCCGCCACGAATTCACGAATTATTTTTTCTGCACGACGCTGAAATCCGATAAGCTCTGATTTTTAAAGTGAATTGTGTATAAAAGTTTTCCGCCACGAATTCACGAATTATTTTTAAAATAAAATTCGTGAATTGCTGCGCCATTTCGCTGTCGCTCGGGTCGTGGCTGAAAAAAAAATATTTAACCGTAATGAGGTTCTGTAATTGGCTGTGCTTTTGGATCGAGAGATTCATCGTGTTGCGATAAATCCAATCCGATGTGTTCTGATTCTTCTGAAACTCTCAGCGGAATAATGAAGTTCGTTACTTTAAATAAGAAATAAGCTCCGAAGAAAGTAAAAATCGAAACTAGAACCAATGCCATCATGTGATGTCCGAAAACATTCCATCCGCCATGAAGCAAGCTTGCATTTTCGCCGTGAGCGAAAATTGCAGTGAGAATCATTCCCATAATTCCACCAACGCCGTGGCAGGCAAAAACGTCAAGCGTATCGTCAAATCTTTTAGAATATTTACAATTTACAGCCGTGTTAGAAACCAAAGCCGTAATGAATCCGAAGAACATACTTTCGGGTACAGAAACAAATCCGGCAGCAGGCGTAATGGCAACCAAACCTACAACAGCTCCAATACAGGCGCCTAAAGCAGAAACTTTTCTTCCGTTCATTCGATCAAAGAAAATCCAAGTTAACATGGCTGCAGCCGATGAGGTTGTGGTTGTAGCAAAAGCCATAGCGGCAGTTCCGTTGGCCGCAAGCGCTGATCCAGCGTTAAACCCAAACCAGCCGAACCAAAGCATTCCTGTCCCTAATAATACAAAAGGGATATTGGTTGGAATATGCTGACTATTTTTTCTTTTTCCTAAAACAATAACTCCTGCTAAAGCTGCAAAACCAGAACTCATGTGAACGACAGTTCCTCCAGCGAAATCTTTAACTCCAAAATAGCTTCCTAAGACTCCAGTCGGATACCAAACTGCGTGACATAAAGGAGCATAAATAAATATGGTGAATAAACTAATGAATACTAAATAAGAAATAAAACGAACACGTTCTGCAAACGAACCAGTAATAATTGCTGGACAGATAATCGCAAATTTCATTTGAAACAAAGCAAAAAGCATAAACGGAATCGTGTTTGCCAATTGTTTATGAGGCAGAACACCAACATAATCCATAAAAGCAAAAGTAGTCGGATTTCCGAAAAAGCTATAAAAATGATCTCCAGAGCCAAAACCAACCGGTTCTCCAAAAGCCAAACTAAACGCGACAACAACCCATAAAAGCGTCACCACGCCCAAACAGATAAAACTTTGAAGCATGGTAGAAATTACGTTTTTCTTACCCACCATTCCGCCATAAAAAAATGACAATCCAGGAGTCATGATTAAAACCAGACAGCTCGAAGTAAGCATCCAAGCCACATCAGCGGGAACGATATGAGCTAAAGTTCCGAATTCTGATAAAACATAATTATTTTCTGTTACTGTTGGCCAAAATGCACCGATTGTACATACGACACTGATCATAATAAAGGAAATAATCCAGCGTTTTTCTATTTTCATTTTTAAAATACTTTGTTTAACCCTATTTTTTTTGGGGTCAAAGTTAGAAAAAAATAAAGATTCTTGTTTTAAAGGCTGATAAAATAGAGGTGTAAGTTTTATTTTGATTGATTTTGTAAAATACGAGTCGTTTTTTTGACAGTATGGTATTCTAAAGTTACAAAAAAGCACTGTTTTTGACGAATTAATTAAAAATAATTCAGCAGTGCCTTTTGTAAAGTGCTCAAAAAGTTATGTTTATAATAAGAAAACCTAAAAATGTTTTATTTTTTCTGAAGTTTTGCAATCAAAGCGTCTTCGATTGGTGCTTTTATCTTCGTTACAGCATCTACTTCGTCATTCGGAACTGTCATTGATAATACATAGTGTTGGATTTTCCATTCGTTACCCACTTTAACCAAAACTCCAGAACCGCGACAGATTTTCATTTGTGTATCTAGCAATTCGTCAAACCAAGCAATTTTTCCGCTTTTGTCAAAAAAGATATGACGTTCTAAAGCTTTGAAGTTCCAAGTTGTTCCTTTATCGAAAAAAGGTTTTGCCCAAATTGCAAATTCTTTTTTAGTCCAATTTTCGGTTGCGTCAGTTCCAATGTAAATCGCATCTGAATTTAAGACGTTAAAATAAGCGTCAAATTTCACCTCAGCAGCCGCTTTGTGCCAAGCATCTAAGGTTTGATTGATTTTGATTTTGTCTGTTTGTGCATTCGCAAAAGAAGCAACGAATAAAAGAAATAAAAGTGTTTTTTTCATGATAATAATATTTGAGTTTAAAGGTATAATTTTTTTGAACCATATAAGTGATATAAGGAAATGGAAATTTTCAAAACAATTAAATATCTTGTGTTTAATTATCATTAACATTACTCATGTCATTTAATCTCTCAAAAAACCACTATATTTGATTCTCAATAAAAATATCCCCAAAAATGAATGCAAAATTACTTCTAAGATCACTGGCTGTTACTTCTTTACTTTTTGTTTCTTGTAAAAAAGAATTAGAACCACAAGAAAGCACAGCAACCTCAGAATTAGTAAGGTTAGGACTTGCAAAAGACACAACCAAAACTGCCGCGCCAGTTGTTCAAAATGCTACTACAGCAAACCCAAATACAGTTTTAAACGATACAAAAGGAATTAATCCTGCACACGGACAGCCAGGACACCGTTGCGATATTGCGGTGGGAGCGCCATTAAACTCGGCACCTCAACAGCAAGGCCAGGTTACGGCGCAAGCAGGGCAGACGGTAAAAATGAGTCAGCCTCAAGTAGTAACTACGACAACAACGGCACCAGTAAAAACGGCAAAAGGTATGAACCCGCCTCACGGACAGCCAGGTCATAGATGTGATATTCCGGTTGGAGCACCATTAAATTCTGCTCCAGCAAAAACAACAACAACCACAGCGTCTAATACAGCGCAAAGTGGAACAGTTACGCAAAACTTTACGGTAACTCCGCCATCAAATGCAGTTCCGGCATTGTTGAGTACTGAAGGAAACGAAACTACAGTTGCTGATGGCATGAACCCGCCACACGGAAAGCCGGGCCATCGTTGCGATATTGCCGTTGGAGCTCCATTGCCTAAATAATTAAAAAAGTGACAAAGGTGCAAAGTAACAAAGGGTCTAAGTTTTTTCCTTTGTTACTTTGCACCTTTGTGCCTCTGTCACTTTTATATATTTAATGTTCTTTTATTTTTTCGAAAGTGGTAGTCAACGATTTTTTGATTTTTGCCAATGCTCCGCTAAAAGCTTTTTCAATTGAGTCGGCGTGTTCTGTAACCGTTATAGGCTGTAATTTTACAGGACGCACTTCAATCACGCATTTTTTGTCGTTCAAGCTGAATTTTTCTCCATTTTCATCTCCAAAGTGAACTTCTACACGGGTAATTTTATCTTCAAAACGAGTTAATGTTTTTTCTATTTCTCCAGAAAAATAACTTTCTAATCTTGCGCTTCCTTCTATGTTTTTGTCTGTATTGATTTGTACTTTCATAAGGATAAAATTTAATGATTCATACTCAAACTTATCCAATTAAAAGGTAAAAGACAAGTGAGTTAAGGAAATATTATGAAATTTTAAAATGATTTATTTTTCAATTTTGTAATTTAGATTTGGAAAAATATACTTATAGTATTTTAATTTTTAATTAAAGAAAAAACTTACAATTTATTTTTGTTTTTCATATATTTGAAGTTCCTAAAACTTCAAATAATGAACATAAAAAAAAATTTTGCCCGTGCGGAATGCTGGCGGTATTGGAAACAACTGCAACGCGTATTTGAAGGCGTAGGACAGCTAACCCGTGCGGGTTTTATTTTCCCTAAACTTCAAAATTATGAGTACAAACACTTTTTCCAAAGAAACCGAATTGAGGTTAACTGAATTCTTCAACACTTCAATTGATTCCAAAAGTATGGCGAAAACCATTAGACAGGTAAATTTTCTAATTGCCTTAAATGCAATACGAGAAGATGGATTTATGAAAACAGAAACCATCAATATTGATGAAGGTTTCTTTTGGCTGAATAAATTAGCAGAGATTCTGGATCCTTATTTGGAGGAGTAAGAAATGAGAAAAAGCCACTGAGGAGTGGCTTTTTAATAATTATTTATTTAGAAATTATTTTATGAATCTAATTTGCAGATTTAATTTAAAAAATAAATTACCATCTTTTTTATATAGTTTCCCAAATCCATGTCTACTAGAACTTGCTGTCTCAAGTTTTGTATTGTTTAGTAAATAATTCTCAAATTCACTTTTATTATAAATATGATAGCAAACAATTTCTCCATCTTCTTTGACTATTAAGTAACCTCCTGTTGCATCATATTCTCCATTCCATACCTTTGACGGAGTCATTCCTAATGCAACATCAGTCAAAAATCGTTTAATTTTATAAGAATAAAATTTATGTTGATTTGTTACATCAAAATTTAATGGGTTTATTTTTTCAATCTTAGAGACTAAATCTAGAAGTTTGGAGTTAGTACTCGTGTAAAAATTAAATAGCATAGTAGCAATAATTTTAGGTAACATACTATCTATCAAAATAAGATTATTTGAGAAAATTTGTTGTTCAGTTTCTAAAAAAATAAAATATCCACCTTTATTTATTAAAAATTCGATTCTATCTTTTATTTTGCTTCTTGAATCAATTGAATTAACAAAATCTATTTCTTCATCTGACAGATTTAATCCAGTAATTGTAAAAATAAAATTCGTTGTTCTTCCAGCATTTAAAAGTGTGGATGGATTACCTAATTGCGATTTTATACTAAAACCAAGAACAGGTAGCTGATTTGTTCTTTTGTCATGTACAACTATTGTTATGTCTGTTTTTGCTGAAGAACTTGCCTTTATTGATATGCAATTGATAGTATGCATGAAATCTTCAATGACAGGGACAGAAAAAATCCCATTGGGATTTGACTTTATAACCTGTAATAGATATGATGCTTTTTCTTTAAAAACAGAAACAGGAACTCTTAAAAGCTCCTCTTTTTCAGATATTAAAACGATATCATCTAGAATTGAATATTGGAAATTTCCATTCCTTTCTGAGCGTAAAATTTTAATTATTGGATAAAGGATACCTGGTATTTTTTCAATTTTTTCATTTCCTGAAGCTAGTACTTTGTCGCCAAGTAATTTGAAAAGCGTATATATCTCACTCCATTCTCCTTTATTGCCTGTCATTATAGTTTATCTTTAATTAAATCTATTATTTTTTCAGCGGTTGCCTGAATTGCAGGAATTGCAACAGAATTTCCAAATTGTTTATATGCAGATGCATCCGCAACTGGAATTACAAAATGATCAGGAAACCCTTGTAATCTTGCCCATTCGCGCGGAGTCATTTTTCTAATTCCCTCACGATTTACTTCTCCTTTAATATGCGTTGATGGAGTAAAATCAGTAATTCGATCGTCAAAAACTAAATTTCTTTCCCTCCCCATTCCACCAACTAAGATAGAATTTGATATTTCGTCATCTTTTATGATTTGATATCCAAATCCATTTCCTTTGCTGGCGTGTCTTTCTTTGTGATTTTTTAAAGTATGTAAATATTGATTTGATAAATAATATTTTGTAGGTACGACATTTGTTTCTTTTACATCTTTAAATGCAACTGTTTGATTTAATGGATCAGGATATTCAAAATTATTTATTCCTAAATCACCTCTAAACCCAACAATATAAATACGCTCTCTATTTTGAGGAACCCCAAATTCTTTAGCATTCATAATTTCAGGATCAGGAACATAATATCCTAAATCATTTCTAAGAACATTTAAAATTGTTTCTAAAGTTTTTCCTTTATCATGACTTTTTAAGCCTTTTACATTTTCTAAGAAAATTGCTTTTGGCTGTTTGTCTTTTATAATTTTGGCAACATCAAAGAACAAAGTTCCCCTTGTATCTTCAAATCCGCCTCGTTTTCCTGCTATTGAAAAAGCTTGACAAGGAAACCCTGCACATAAGACGTCAAATCCTGTTGGAATATAGCTTTTCGTTCTATCTTTTGTTATGTCACCAAAAGGCGTTTCACCAAAATTTGCTTTATAAGTTTTTTTAGCATTTTCATCCCATTCAGAAGTAAAAACACATTTTCCACCTAAATTTTGTAAAGCAATTCTAAATCCACCAATTCCAGCAAATAGGTCTATAAATTTGAAACTATAATTTTCAGGAGTAGGAAATGGAACATCTTCTACTTCAAAAAGTAATTGTTGCAATGCAGAATCAGAAACCATATTTAGTTTTTCTTCTTCATTTTTATATTCAACAATTTGTTTTATGTATTGTGCAGCTTCCTCTTCAAAATGATCTTTAACGCCATTGTGATAATTGTGCAGATAATGTGTTACAACGGCTTTTCTATTATCGTCTTCTTCTACGAAGCGATTTTTAAATTTTTTACCATCAAATTCGTCAATTTTGATCTTTTCTTCTCCCGTCATTTTGCGCTAAAATTAGTGGTGCAATTTATGAATAATAATCCAAAATCAGGAATTATATTTTCCACAAACTGGATTTGATAAGAAGTAATTATTTGCTTACGACTTCCCCTTCTTCCCCCACTTAACCTTCATTTTCCCCTCATTATCATAAGCAATCAAATGCAGGACGATTCCTTTTTCGCGAACGGCTTTTCGTTCTTCTTTGGTGGCGAGTTTAGCGTCGTTTTTAGAGTTTCTTAGCGGAACAGTGAGGGCGAGATTGGTGCCTCGGCCGAAAGAATAAATTCCTTCTGCATCCATATTGAGAACGCTCGAACTGATGGTAAGTTTATGGACATCGATCTGCTCGCCGCGAAGATTGAGCGAACCTGATAAATCGCTGAACGTAATATTCTCTACATCACGAAGCGGAAAAGCAAATTTGCCAACTTTCATTATGGGTTCGAAGTTTAATAATGCGCCTTGATTGACGTTAAAATCAAGTTTTCCTTTCATCGAATTCACAATCAGATCGCCTTTGCTGCTCATTAAACCCACGACATTGGCAGTGCTGGTTAATCGGCCGCGAATGTTTTTCGGACTAAAAGATGTGATTTGGAAGTTGTTGAAAGATCGTAAAAAGCTCGCAATATCAACTCGGTTTACTTGAGCGTTTGAAGTAAAAACATAATGGTTTCCGCTTGGCTGAATGGATCCGCTAAAATTGATGCTTCCGCCAGAAGTTTGTACCGTTCCGTTTTTTAGCAGGATTTTAGAATTGAGCATTTGCAGCGTTGCCCGAGTATTCGTAGCCGTAAGCGCGCCATAAGTGATTTTATCGGCTTTAAGATTGATTACCGCCGTACATTTTTCGATAACCGATCTTAACTGATTCGTAAAATTGACATTGTTTTTAGCAGGTTTTTTCGTTGCTACTTTCTGTTTCGGAGAATTCTTTAAAACGCCTAAAAACTGTTTTACATCAATATTCGGACAATAAATATTCCAGTTTACAACCATTTTTTCTGGTGCGTCGTAATACAGATTCAGGAAATTATCGATTTTTCCGTCAATGCGGATGATGTTATTTTTGTGTTTGTAAGCAATTTTTTTGATGTAAAGCGCTTCTTGCGTAAAAGACAATTGCACGGCCGTATTTTCGGCATGAATGCTTTTCGGAATATATTCGAAAGTCGCCTTATCAATATCAACATTTCCAGTAAAACGAGGCTTGTTGATATACAAATCGACAATATTAAACTGGAATTTCAGGTTGGCTTTGGCGTGACCACTTTCAAAATGGAGTATTTTCTCATTCATCATTCCGTTCAATTTCGAAATATCAAAATCAGAATTTACAACTCCAGTCGCGATTGGTTTTTCGAGATCATTAATAACAGCTTGTGCGATGTTTAAAGGAATGTTTTGATATTCGGCTTTAAAATTGGTTAATATAATTGCAGAATTCGGATCGCTTGATTCCTTTTCAGGTTTAAAAGTGTTGGTGAAAATTCCTTTGAAAGAACAATTGGTAAACAAACCATCCGGAATGCTCAATTCGTTGTTTCTCACGTCTGCCTGAACCACAATTTTCGGATCACCTTCCACATTCAAATCGCCTTTGATGTCGCAGTTTACTTTAATCGGTTTTTTGATGTCAAATTGATTCAGCTTTGAACTGATGTTTCCAGACAATAAATTAGATGCATTTTGCCATAAAATATCCGTTCCAATATTGATTCCGAACAGCGAATTGTTTTTTCCGATATTAAAGAAAGCTACAATGTCAAAAGCATCAGAACCAATTTTGAGGTTTTTGGTGTTGATGTCGATTTTTTGTTTGGCTTCAGCATACGAAATATCAAATTTACCTTCGAGCACTTTGTCTTTGGCAAAACTTCCATGAACGGTATTAAAAGCCAGACTGTTGATTTTCGTTTTCAAAAACAGATTCGTCTGCCAGTTGTCATCGTCATATTTGACTTTAGACTCTAAACTCGCCACATCAAAATCAAATAATTTATGCCCTAATTGATTGTCGATAATTACATGAACTCCGCTTAAACTTACCTGATCGATTGTAGTTTCAGGTTTTTCTTTATCAGTTTTAGGTTTTTTCTTTTTAGGTTTAAAAATGTTGGAATTAGAATAACCATCTGCGGCTTTGTAAATGTAAATGTTAGCGTCGTTAATCAAGATTTTATGAATATTAATTTCGTGATGCATCAAACTCCAAACGTTCAAGCGCGCTTCTATCTCTTTTGCTTTCAGTAAAGTATGTTTATGGCTTTCCCATTTATTGTCTTTTATTTCGACATCATTAAGAGCCAGCGTAAAGTAAGGGAAACCTGTTAGAAACTTATAATGAAAATCGGTAACATGAAATTTACCATTTATGTTTTCGTTAATTTTGGTATTGACTTTTGCAATAATTTCCGTTTTATGTTGATTGAAATATAGAGACAAACCTCCGCAGGCAAGCAGAAGAATTGCAAATAAGCCGAGGATAAAATAACCAAATCGTTTGGCATATTTTTTAAAAGTATCAGATTGCAGAAAGGATTTTGTTTTATGTAAAGTTTCTTTCATGTTAATCATGTTTTTGGACATACTAAAGATACTAAAAAAATGCTAAAACTTTTATTGATTTGATTTTCAGACAAATAAATTGTAAATTTAGCCTTATACAGTTTATAACTATTGACAATACATTTATAATGAAAACTAATTTAGTAATGGTGTTTGATTTATTTTAAATTTTTAAATTTGTACTGTAGTTTGAAAGTTAAATATTCAGACATAAATTTAATCTTAATATATTATGGCATTAGCAATAACAGATGCTACTTTTGATGAAGTAGTTTTAAAATCAGATAAACCAGTAATGGTAGATTTTTGGGCAGCATGGTGTGGTCCTTGTAGAATGGTTGGTCCAATTATTGACCAATTGAGCGAAGAGTATGCTGGTAAAGTAGTTGTTGGTAAAGTAGATGTAGATGCTAACCAAGAATTTGCTGCAAAATATGGTGTGCGTAACATACCAACCGTTTTGGTGTTTCAAAATGGTGAAGTAGTAGGAAAACAAGTAGGAGTAGCTCCGAAACAAGCCTACGCAGATAGTTTAGACGCTTTATTGTAATCTTAGATTGCAATTTATATAAAGAAGGTTTGGCGAAAGTCAAACCTTTTTTATTTGGTTTTTTGCCACGAATGGCACGAATTTTTACGAATTACTTTTTACCATTTTTCCAGTATGTCGTTTTCTTAGATGAGAACAAAATGAAAAATTAGTGGAAATTAGTGCCATTCATGGCAAACCTTTTTTATTTTTACGAATCTTATACTCCTCTAAAAATGAAAATTTTCTCCTCCTTTCTTGCTTTATTCATGACAATTACGATTGGCTTCTCCCAATCAAAACCAAAAGGGAATCTTGTTTTAGAAGATGGTGTTTCAGGGCAATTGGCCCAGTTTAGAAAGCATCAGATTTCAGACCTCAGCTATCAACTTTTATTTGAAATTCCGAATAAAAAAAGTGAAGACATTACCTCCGAGGTTACTCTGGATTTGTCTTTGTCCGATTTGAGCGAGCCATTATATTTAGATTTTAAAGAGAAATCTCAAAACATAAAATCAATTGAAGCAAATGGTAAAAAAATTGCAATTATTCATGAAAAAGGACATATTGTAATTTTTGCAGACAATTTGATTTTAGGAAAAAATAAAATCAAAATTTTATTCATCGCAGGAAATTTATCTTTAAACAGAAATGACGATTTTCTATATACTTTATTAGTTCCAGACCGGGCAAGCACATTATTTCCGTGTTTTGATCAACCAGATCTAAAAGCGACTTATAAATTGAATCTTTCTGTACCAAAAGATTGGAAAGTTTTGGCGGGAGCCAATGTAAAAGATAAAGTTGAAAAAGGCGATTTTACGTTGTATACTTTCGGAGAATCAGATAAAATGAGTACGTATTTGTTTTCGTTTGTAGCAGGAAAATTCAACAGCGTAACGCAAAAACCGGAAAATAGAGAAATGACAATGCTATATCGTGAAAATGATAAAGGAAAAATAGAAAGTAGCATTGATACGATTTTTAATTTGCATAAGCAGTCGTTAGATTTTTTAGAAAAATATACCCATTATAAATTTCCTTTTCAGAAGTTAGATTTCGCTTCGATTCCAGTCTTTCAATATGGTGGAATGGAACATGTTGGTGCCATTCAATACCGAGAATCGACGTTATTTTTAGATAACAGCGCCACCGACAGCGAAAAATTAAACCGCGCAAAATTGATCGCGCATGAAACCTCGCATATGTGGTTTGGTGATTTGGTTACCATGAAATGGTTTGATGATGTTTGGATGAAAGAGGTTTTTGCGAACTTTATGGCAGACAAAATCATGAATCCGATTTTCCCAAAAGTCAATCATAATCTGCAGTTTTTCACGGCGCATTATCCTAGCGCTTACGCGGAAGATAGATCTTTAGGAACACATCCGATACGACAGCATTTGGCTAATTTGAAAGATGCTGGTTCGCTTTACGGCGCAATGATTTACAACAAAGCACCCATTATGATGCGTCAATTAGAAGCTTCAATGGGGGCAGCACCTTTTCAAAAAGGAATTCAAAAATACATTCAGAAATATGCCAACGACAATGCGGATTGGAATAATCTCGTAGAAATTCTAGATGCCGAAACATCTTTGGACATGAAGAAATGGAGCGAAGTTTGGGTAAACAAATCGGGAAGAGCGATTTTTTCAGATAAAATCGAATACGACGCTCAAAACAAAATCAAGAGGTTTGAAATTACACAGCAAGCTGAAGATAAATCAGAAAACGTCTGGCCTCAGATTTTTCAAATTGGTTTAGTATATGTTAACGATGTAAAAGTGTTAACGGCAAATATTACAGATAAAAATTTGGTTTTAAAAGAAGCTGTCGGACTTGAAAAACCGCTTGCCATTATTTACAACTATAATGGTTTTGGATACGGCGTTTTTCCGCTTGACGGGAATAATTTAAATTATATTGCAAGTTTGAAAGATGAGGTGGGGAGAGGTTCAGCTTACAGCAATCTTTATGAAAATACGTTGATTGGAAATATTTCACCAAATGATGCTTTTGATTGTTTTTTGAAAGGAATTCAATCAGAAGAAAATGAATTGGTTTTGCGAATTGCAACAGGAAATTTAAACACGATTTATTGGCGATTTTTAACCGAAAAACAGCAAAATAATGTCCAAAAACAACTTATAGCTACTTTGTACGATCGCTTGCAAGCTAATTTATCTTCGAATATTAAAAAGACATTGTTTGGTTTATTTAGTTCGGTTGCGTATTCAGATTCTGGAAAAGCGACTCTGTACAAGGTTTGGAATAGAGAAATTTCGATTCCAAGTTTGAAGTTAAACGAAGACGATTATACCAATATAGCAATGAATCTGGCGATTTTCAAACATCCAAAAGTAGATGAAATCTTGGAGAGAACTAGAAATTCAATTTCAAATCCAGATAAAAAGAAACGATTTGAGTTTTTGCTTCCATCATTATCAAAAAACGAATCGGTTCGAAATGCTTTTATAGAATATTTAAAAGAGGAATCTAATCGAGAAAAAGAATCTTGGGTTTCGGTTGGTTTGACCAATGTGAATCATCCGCTTCGTCAAGAAAGTGCGAAAAAATATATTAGATTTTCACTAGATTTGGTAGACGAAATTCAGCGTACGGGAGATATCTTCTTTCCGAAAGATTGGTTAGATAACACTGTAGGGAAATATTCGTCGAAATATGCTTTTGATGAAGTACAGCGATTCTTAAAAGAAAACCCTAATTTTAGTCCGATCTTGAAACGCAAGTTATTCATGGCGACAGATTTGCTTTATAAAGCGCAAAATATTAAAAAAGAAACCGAATGAAAATTGAATCGGAAATAGAGAAAGTCTCGAGTTTTCAGCATCTAGAAATGCTGGCTAATCAGGTTGTGGAAGGTTTTATATCTGGAATGCACAAGAGTCCGTTTCATGGATTTTCAGCCGAATTCGCTGAGCATAAAGTCTATAACGCAGGCGAAAGCACCAAACATATTGACTGGAAATTGTTTGCAAAAACCGATCGTTTGTACACCAAACGTTTTGAAGAAGAAACGAATTTGCGCTGTCATTTGATTGTTGATAATTCATCCTCGATGCATTATCCTGAGTTGAAATCGAATCAGCCTTTTTATGAAAAGAAGATTGGTTTTGCAGTTCTGGCTTCCGCAGTTTTGATGAATATTTTGAAGAAACAGCGTGATGCCGTTGGTTTAAGCGTTTTCTCCGATCATTACGAATATTATGCTCCAGAAAAAGGAAGCGATCGCCACCACCGAATGCTCTTGAATAAACTGGAACAATTATTAGAACAGCTAAAAGTCAAGAAAACTACTGCCACGATTACGTATCTGCACCAGATTGCTGAGAAAATGCACCGTCGCTCAATGATTATTTTATTTACAGATATGTTTCAGACGCAGGATGACGAGAAGTTATTTAACGCTTTACAGCATTTAAAACATAACAAACACAAAGTAGTTTTGTTTCATGTGGTTGACAATCAAACCGAAATGAAGTTTGATTTTGATAACACACCAAGAAAATTTATCGACTTAGAATCAGGAGAAGAAGTTTCGATTTTTGCTGATAATGTAAAAGAAGAATATGAAAAAAGGGTAGAAGCGTACTTTAAAAACCTGGCTTTAACTTGTGCGAAGAACCAAATTAAGTACGTTCCGGTAAATGTGGGCGATAATTTTGAAAAAATATTGACGACTTATTTAGTTGAAAAACAAAACTTTGGATAATTTTTAAAACTTTTTTTTGATTTTTTTTATAAAAACACTTGCAGAAACGAAATTCTGTTATATCTTTGCAACCGCAATAACGCAGAGGTTTGGTAGTTCAGTTGGTTAGAATACATGCCTGTCACGCATGGGGTCGCGGGTTCGAGTCCCGTCCAGACCGCAATATTGGGAGAAGCCTTTCCTTCATGGAAAGGCTTTTTTGCCCAAAAACGGTATCTAAGATTAGTTGTGTTGTTTTGCTACGACTTTGTAACTCGTAGCTGGTTTAGTAGTTAGACCAATGAAAAGCTTTCCACTTTTGTGGATGGCTTTTTTGATTTAAGACTATTTGGTTTTTTAAATGCAATGAAAATTTAACCGCTAAGAGCGCTAAGATTTACGCAAAGTCCGCAAAGTTTTTTATAAGCTTTGCGGATTTTTTTTAAATCAATTCCAATTTTCACGACACAGTTTGTCATTCCGACGGAGGAGGAATCTTCGCAAGTAGCTCTACGCAGATTAGCATTCTTATCTGTGTTTGCGGTTAATAAGAAAGATTTTTCTTCTTTTTTATTAAAATCTGAATTTTTAAAATATTGGAATTTAATCAATTAAAAAATTCTCAAAATTTTATTCTCAAAAACACTTGCAGAAACGAAATTCTGTTGTATTTTTGCACCCACAATAACGCAGGGTTTGGTAGTTCAGTTGGTTAGAATACATGCCTGTCACGCATGGGGTCGCGGGTTCGAGTCCCGTCCAGACCGCCTAAGTTTGTAAAAAGCTTCTCTTAATGAGAAGCTTTTTTGTTTTTATGCACTTTGTGGGATTTAACCGCAAAGCTAATGTTTACGCAAAGTACGCAAAGGTTTTTTTAAGTGATACGCCTAGTTTGTCATTTCGACGAAGGAGAAATCTCCGCAAGAAACTCTACAAAGATTGGCGACATTCTATACGGAGCTACTTGTGGAGATTCCTCGTCCCTCGGAATGAACTGTGTGGAGATTGGAATTTGGAATTTTAAGTTTTAGAATTTATTTCTTTCCTATCTTTATATTATGGAACAAGGAACATTCAAGGTAGACCAATATTACCTCACTAAAGTAGATGCCGATAAAAAAAGCATTTATTGTCACCACGATATAATGGGTGAATTGTTGGTTCCGACGCATAAACACAACAAAGCTCAGATGCTGTATGCAGAAGGCGATGTGGTTTTTGTGACTACTGAAACAAAATCTTATTTTCTTCCTGCAAGACATTTTATCTGGATTCCCGCTGGTGTAGAGCATAGCATCGAGCCGAAGTCGGAACATGTAATGATGCGAAATTTGTATTTCCCGGTTGAAAAAAACGAAGATGAATTCTATAAAAGTGAAGGTATTTATCCCGTTAACAATTTACTGCTCCAAATGATGATGTTTACTAATCAGTGGAATGGTGATTTGAAAAAAGGAAGTCCTAGTTTTGTGATTGCGAAAGCCATAAAAGCGATTCTTCCTCAAATTTGTCATACCAATTTACCCTTAGAACTTCCGCAGCCTAAAGATAAACGAATGGGGAAAATTCTTCGATATATCGAAAATAATCTAGGAGAAACGATTCTCTTTGCCGATGTGGCCCATGAATTCGGTTTTAGCGAACGCTCTTTGTATCGCTTATTTCAGAAAGATCTCAAAATGTCGTTTATTCAATATTATACCATTCGAAGGATTCTTAAAGCGATCGAACTTTTATTAGAAAGGAAGCTTTCTGTAAAAGAGGTAGCTCTAGAAGTTGGTTATAATAGTGTTCCGACTTTCAGTAACACTTTTTTCAAAATTTTAGGCCAAAGACCTTCTGATTACTTAAATAGAGAGGAAATTTTGGAACGCGGTAAATAGATTTTAATTTCACGCAGATTTTACAGATTTAAGCTGATTTGGCAGATTTCTTTTATCCTTTGCTAAAATTTTTCTCTCGCAGATTCCGCAGATTTATGGGATTTTTATGAACGCGGTAAAATTGTTTCACGCAGATTTAAAAAGATTTAAGCTGATTTAGCGGATTTTTTAAAAATTTTATCTGCTCAATCTGCCAAATCTGCGAGAGAAAAAAATAAATCTGCTTAAATCTTTTTAAATCTGCGTGAAATACCTTTGGTTTTCAACTATTTGTTTGTCAGTGTTTTAACATAACGTTTTCGAAAAATGGAATTTTAACATTTGTCCGAAATGAATACGTTATTGACTTTTTAGAATCTTCCGCCAAGGAAAAAATGAAGGAACTTTGCAGCATAAAACATTTAAATATTCATGTTCCTTACAAAAACAAACTCTAAAGAAGATTGTTTTCCCAGAAGCTTATTGATTTTACTAATGGTGTTAGTATTCAATAGTTTACAAGCTCAGGAAGTTCATACGGTTTCTTTACAAGAAGCGATGAAACTGGCGAAGGAAAACAACAAAAAAGTCCTTAAATCTCAACTGGAGATTACGCTCGCTGAGCAAAACATCAAAGAAAGAAAAGTACTTAGATTGCCAGATGTGCAACTGAACGGAATGTACTCCCGAATTACCAACATTACAGAATTTAAAGGAGATGGTTTTCTTAACGGAAAAGAAGTTACGAAGGCAATTCCCGAAATCTATGAGGTAAATTCGACTTTTAAAATGCCAATTTACGTTGGAAACAAGATTAATAACGCGATTAAAATTGCGAATCAAGAAAACGAAATTGCGAAAATAAAATCGGAAAAAACAGAAAATGATATTGAACTAGAGGTTGTGGCGAACTATCTGGCGATTTATAAAATGATGGAACTTCAAAAGATTTTTGAGGAAAATATCAAAGAAGAAAAAAACCGATTAAAAGAAGTGCAATCGCTTCAAAAACATGGAACGATAACCAAAAATGAGGTTATACGCGCCGAATTACAGCTCTCAGATCGTGAGTTGAATGCGCTTACAAACTCCAAAAACATTAAAATAGCGCTTCACGATCTGAAAACTTTAATTCAGATCCCAGAAAACGAAGAAATTACAATTGACACGACTTCAAATCTGGACGAAATGAACGGCGTAGATCCGTATGATTCCTATCTGAGCAAAGCCATGCAAAACGAAGAAATGAGAATGGCAAGCCAAGAATTAGACATCAGTAAAACCGAATTGAAACTGGTAAAAGGGAATTATCTGCCAACTGTAGATTTCTTCGGGAATTATGGTTTTTATTATCCGAACTACAAATTCTTTCCGCCCAATCCGTATTTGTACACTTTAGGACAGGTGGGAATCGAGGCGCGTTTTGATCTTTCGGCTTTGTACAAAAACAAAACGAAAGTAGCAAAGGCGAATACTAAAATTGATATGCAGAAAATGCAGACTGAAATTTTAAAAGATGAAATTCAGGATCAGTTGTACAAAGAGCATACGCAATATCAAGAAATCCTTGAAAAGTTTGTCGTTGTGGACAAAGCTTTGGATTTAGCAGAAGAAAACTATCGAATCGTAAAGCTGAAATACTTAAACCAGCTGGTTTTAATTACCGAAATGGTCGATGCTGATAATGCTTTGCTTCAAGCGAAATACAATAAAATTGCTACTCATTTGGATGCTGTTTTGAAACATTATGAAATGATGCACACGGCGGGGATTATGCCTAATGCGGGAAGTTAAATGTGAAAAGTTAGAAGAAAGAAGCAAGACTTAAAGAAACAAGAAGAAAGAGAAAAGATTAAAAGTATAGTTTCTCAGTTCCTTAGGAACGCTCCATATTGTAGCGCCGGATTTCAATCCGGGGAGAGAAAAGATTAAAGAGTGTGGTTTCAGTTCCGTAGGAACGCTCCATATTATAGCGCCTCCCGATAGCTATCGGGATCAATCCGGTGGAGAATTAAGAAAAAACTAAGATAAAGAGATAAAGATGGTTAAGATAAAAAATGAAACTAAAAGAAATAAGACGTTTCATATACTAATAACAATTATTGCGTGTACGCTGGTTATAAGCGGAGTTATTTTGGGAATTTGGTTTTATGTGTTTAACCGAAACCACGAAGAAACCAATGACGCTCAGGTAGAGCAATACGTTACGCCAATTATGTCGAGAATTACTGGTTATGTGCAGGAAGTTCGTTTTGACGAAAATCAGTTTGTGAATAAAGGCGATACTTTGGTTGTGATTGATAACAGAGAATACAAATCGAAATTGAATGTGGCTTTGGCCGATGTTCAAAACGCGCAGCAAAACAGTGTTGTAGCTCAGAAAAATGCCATTAATACAGCGAGTGCAACGGCAATTAACGAATCGCAATTGGAAGCCGCAAAATCTAATCTTTGGAAAACTAAGTTAGAATACGAAAGATATAAAGCTTTGGTAACCGAAGAAGCGGCAACTTCTCAGCAATTAGAAAAAGTAAAAGCAGATTACGAATCGGCTCAAGCACATTTTTCGGAAATGAAAAACAGAATTCATTCGGCTACTTTGAGTACTTCTGTTGCTGAAGCGAATGTTCCGACCACGCAAACTAATATTGCTTCCAAACAAGCTGTTGCAGATAATGCGGCATTATTTCTATCATACACTGTAATTACAGCTCCTTATGACGGCTGGGTTGGAAAAAGAACTTTACAGCCAGGACAAATGGTAAAAGAAGGGCAGTCTTTGCTTTCTATTGTAAGCAAAGAAAAATGGATTACAGCCAATTTCAAAGAAACACAATTGCAATATTTAACCGTTGGGCAGGAAGTAGAAATTAAAGCTGATGCTATTGACAATAAAGTTTTTGTTGGAACAATTGCTTCGTTATCGCCTGCGAGTGGTGCGAGATTTTCTTTGCTTCCTCCGGATAATGCAACAGGAAACTTCGTCAAAATCGAACAGAGAATTCCAGTTCGAATTCAGTTAAAAGAACAAGACAAACAAACCGATTTTTTAAGAGCAGGAATGAACATTACGGTTGTGGCGGAACACAAATAAAATGGAAGATAAAAGTATATTTAAATCATGGGTTCCAAAATGGGCGATCATTACTATTTTGTTCGTTTGTTTGCTGCATTCTATGATTTTATTGGGAGTTTATACGTCAAACGTTACGTATGCAGCTAGTTTCCTGGACATTGAGCCAGAAGATTTACAGTTCGCTATGTGCGTTACGTACGGAACACTGCTGGCAACTATTTTAATCGAAGGCCGATTCTCAAGTTTTTTTCCTGCGAAAAATTATCTGATGGCGGTCTATTCCTTAATCGGAATTACGATTGTTTCATCGGCTTATATTACTAATTTTTCGGTCTTTTTATTGATGAGAGTTGCCGAAGGAATCCTGATGGCGCTTCCGGTAATTACGATCAGACAATTGCTTATTGAACAATTCAATACTAAAAATGCCATAATTATTGGATTTTCATTTTACTACGGCGCGCTGTTGTTGTCAACGCCATTTATTATGAATATTGCCGTTTGGTTTCTCGATCATTACGACTGGAAATACATGTTGTATGTTTCGGGCGGACTGCAGGTTTTAAACGTCTTTTTAATCTTAGTTACTTTTAGGGGGCACCGAATTACAAAGAAGATTCCGTTGTATCAAATCGACTGGATGAGTTATTTTTTGGTTTTAATTTCCATTCTTTGCGGTGCCTACTTTTTTGTTTATGCTGAGAAAAAATACTGGTTTCAGTCTTCAGAAATGGTTTTAATGCTGATGATTTCGCTTATCACAGGCGGATTATTCATCTTTAAAGAACGTTTGGTAAAACGACCAAGTTTTAATTTTGAAGTCATAAAATACGCCAATCTGCGAATAGGATTTTTATTGTTTTTCCTTTTCTATATCAGCAGAGCAACGTTGAGTCTTTGTCATTCGGCGATGTTTTCCATTTGGAATTGGGATCCATCGCGTGTGGCAGGCGTACAATACATAAACGGACTAGGAAATGTAATCGGACTTGTTCTGGCTGCTTTTTTCCTAATGAAATCTGTTTCGACTAAAATAATTTTCATGATTGGTTTTACGCTCATTGCTATTTTCCACTTCTGGTTTACGTTTCTTTTCGTGCCAGATGTTGTGCTGAGCGATATTATCATTCCCTATATTTTGCAAGGAATCGGTGTGGGGTTTTTATTTGTTCCGCTCATCTTATTTACCACATCATCGGTTCCGGCAAATATGGCGGTTTCTTCGGGAATTGTTGGGGTTTCAGGGCGTTTCTGGGGAAGTACAATTGGTTTCTGTGTGATGCAGAATGCCATGGTTTTCTTGAACAAAAAACACTTTTTGAAACTAAGCCAATTCGTAACAGGAGAAAATCCAGAAGCTCAAAACGCTATTGCTTCAACAACGCAAAGTTTTATTGCCAAAGGATATTCTGCAGATAATGCCAATGTTTTAGCAATGAAAAAGCTTTTCGGTACAATCTCTAAACAATCGACTTTATTGGCCGATATGGAGATTTATACCATTGTAGGTTACGGTTTAGTCGTTTTGATTATTCTAATTGCCTGCAATCAGCATTTGAGACAAACGATGACTTTGGTGAAAAGTAAAATTTGGATTGGGTAATTTTGTTTCAAGTTTTAAGTTTCAAGTTTTTGCTAATCTTTGTCTTTTAGTCTCGCAATCCCAGGAGCGAAGTCGCAACGTTTTTACCGCATTTTTGTCATTTCGACGAAGGAGAAATCTCCGTAAGTAACTCCGCAATGAGAATCCAATCTTTGTAGAGCTTCTTGTGGAGATTTCTCCTTCGTCGAAATGACAAACTTTGCGTCTTAGCGCCTTTGCGAGATTCAAAAAATCTGTGCATATCTGCTTATATCTTTTTTAAATCTGCGTGAAACAAAAAAACTTGGCGTCTTTGCTCCCGATAGCTATCGAGATTGCGAGAGTAAATTTAGTGTATCTCCGCAAAAACCTTTGCGAATCTCTGTGTAATAACCGCTTTATTGCCTTATCTTGCACCCGTTTAAAAAACAAAATAAATTATGAGCCAGCAATGTGTAATTTTTGATATGGACGGCGTGATTTGCCACACCAATCCGCATCATGTAGTCGCTTTTGAAAAGTTTTTCGATAAATATAAAATTCCCTACACCAATGAAGAATTTGAAGAACATATGTACGGAAAACACAATAGTTATATCATGACGCATTTCTTCAAACGTCCGATTGCGGGAGAAGAATTGATCAAATTGGAAGACGAAAAAGAAGGAATGTTTCGTGAGATTTACAAAGACAAAGTCGAAACGATTCCGCATTATATGCAGTTTTTGGAAGAACTAAAATCCCGCGGATTCAAGACAGCTGTTGCGACATCTGCGCCGCGTGCCAATTTAGATTTGATTGCCAATTTCTTGAAACTCGACCAAAAAATGGATTCGATGATGTCAAGCGAAGATGTTACGTTTCATAAACCAAATCCAGAAGTGTATTTAAAATCGGCAGAACGTGTTGGTGTTTCTTCGTCCGACTGCGTGGTTTTCGAAGATTCTTTTTCGGGCGTTACAGCAGGATTAAATGCAGGAATGAAAGTCGTTGGCGTTTTAAGCACACATACAAAAGAACAGCTTCCGCCATGCGATTTTTATATCAATGATTACAGCGAAGTGAATGTGGACAAGGTTCTTGAAATATTAAATTCCAATAAATAATCCCGAAGCTTCGGGACCAAATTCCAAAAAATGATATATTGATCCTTTGTCAAAGTTTTAAACTTTGACAAAGGTTTTTTAGTTTCAAGCTTTTTCTGCAGATGCGCATTTTTTCACGCAGATTTTACAGATCACAGCAGATTTTTTTTAGATTTTGAAAATAAATAATCTGCGTGTATCTGCTTAAATCTTTTAAATCTGCGTGAAATAAAAATATTTAATACCTCTCCTCCAAAAAAGCAATCCAGCCTTTTTCAAATTCTTCGGTTGAGATATTCAATGTTTTTTCGATATTGCCAAAAGAACCAATTAATTTGGGTAAAATATCTTTTCCCCATTTTTGAGTAAGATATTCTATTATCGTGTAGCCAATATTATAGATTTGATTGCTTTTATTAAGTTCTTCCAAAGTCAGGTTTTTGCTTTTAGCATATTTTACGCTTAACGTATTTACTTCTTTAGCTTCAAATATACTGATCGATTCCCAAAGCCAGCGCGGATATTCTGCTCCAAACTTTTTATCAAATTCCCTTTCAAAAGTACGTCTGTCTTGTGTGATAATTGTGTCTTTGGCTTTATTGATCAAAATGTTTAACTGAACGCAATGCGTAAATTCATGCAACGCTGTTTTTAGCGGATCGTCGGGAAAAATCGAATTAAACCAATTCGTCCAGACAAAATGAAATTCGTTTGGGCCACGGCTTGTGCCTTTTGTGTTTTCTTTTAAACCTGTAGAGGCGTTAAACTTATATTGCGAACCGTAAACAAAAACCTTTATCAAATCGTGCGGAACATCTTTTAGATTTTCTCTAATTTTAGAATAATTCTCTTCTAAATGTTTGTTGACTTTTTCGGCCTCGCTTTTGTAAATTCCGGTATAGGAAACAATAAAATGTTCCGATTTTAGAGTTCGCGTTTCTTGTTTAACGGTATAGCTTCGAATTGTTCTCACGAAGAAAAAAACCGCAATAATTCCTAAAAGGAAGACTAATAATCTGTATTTTTTCATGTGTTCTAAATTATTTTAGAGATTTAAAAATGAATAAAATATGGAGAATTAGGTTTTTGGTATTTTAAAAATAAGAATATTTAAAGATTAAACACAAGATAATTAAAGAAATTTCTGAAATATTTTTGATTTTAGTTTTCCCGTATTTTGTGTCATTTCGACGAAAGGAGAAATCTCCGCAAGTAACTCCGCAAAGTTTTCCTGTATTATAGCCACAAAGCTGGATGAATTGCCTCCTGCTTTAGCTGGAGGTTTTTTGATTTTGATGAAAATAGGCTTTAGCCAAATTATTTATTCTTAATCTTTAAAAACACTTCATTTTTAAACCAATTTTCATCTTCCTGAGATTCGAAAACTCTTTTTGGAAAGTAAATGCATTGGCTTTTTGAAACATATAAAAGGTAAAGGTCTTTTAATTCTAGGACTTTTATAAAATTCTGTATAGCAATTGTGCTTTCAGATGTTTCTCCAACTGTAGAAATAATTTTATCTGTAAAAACTTCATGTTGCATTTCTGCAAAAAAGTTTCTGTTTTCTTTTGAATTTGCAAACCTCCAATATTGAAATAATATAATTAAAGGATATAAAATACTAAATACAATTAGAAAAGTGTCTGAAGAGTCTTTTTCATCTTTAAAAAGAATTGCAATCGTCAGAAACCAAATGAAAGCAAATAACCACCATCGCTTTTTTAATAAAATTCTAATAATAAATGAGAGGTATTCTTTTTTGGTAAGTTGAAATTTTTTGGTTTTAATCATTAGAGTTTAAAAGATTTATTTCAAAGGAAAATCCAACAATTCTTTAGGTTCAATATCTAAAGCATTGGCGATTTTCACAAGGGTTTTTATGCCAGTATTTACTTTAGCAACTTCTAATCTTGCTATTTGAGATTTGGTAATATTACAGTCGTCAGCTAAAGCTTGTTGGGACAAGCCTTTCTTGTCACGTAATTGTCTAACGTGAATGCCAAGATTAACGAGAAAAGTTTCTTCTGAAATATTCATATTTCAAAAGTGTAAAGATTTATTTTGTTCATGGAGGCTAATTCACCTACAAATTATTATATTTGTCTGAAATAAAAAATAAGATAATGGCTACAGAATACTTTTCAAAAGAACTTGAAACCAGACTAAAAGATTTTTTTACTGATGTTATTGATGCAAAAGATATGGCGAAAGCAATAAGAGAAGTCAATTATGCGCTTGCGTTAAGCGCAATGCGCGGGTGCGAAACCTTAGATTCTGAAATAAATCATATCGGTGATGATTTTTATTGGCTAAATAGATTAGCAGAAGTTCTGGATCCTTATTTAAATATTGATTAAAGAAATTCTATTTTATAAAAGTTCATTTCGACGAAAGGAGAAACCAAACAGCAAAACCGACAAAATTCCAGAGTAATTTCAGCAATTTTTTTCATAGTTTGACAACTCGTTGGTGATTCTGGGAATCTTCTTTCGTCAAGATGGATTAAAGCATAGCTTATTATTCTAAGGGTTGGCGAATTTCAAATGGCATTTAGTCAATGTTTTTTTGTTATTCTGTTGGTTTTCCATCAGAAGAAAATGACTTATAGTAAATCATTTTCTTATTTTCGATTTCACCTTCAAATTTTAGAATTCCATTCCCGTAATAACTATAGAATTTGCCATCAGGAATTCCATTAACGACTTTTTCAAAATGAGAAATTTTTCCATTATTGAAATAGCAGGTTATTGTACCATTGAATTTTTCATTATTCTTAAACAAAACTCTTCCTTTGTAATATCCAGAAAATATGATTTCTCCGTTTTCACTAAGATATTTTACAAAAGATTCTTCACTATTTACTTTGTCGTACTGTTCCATTAAATTACCGTTAGAGTAATAATAATATTGCAGAACGTTTTCTATGAATTTAAATTTAGGGTTTCCATTTTCCCAGTAATCCGTAGACTCATTTTTGTCATTATCGAATTGTTTTTCAATTTTTCCGTTTTCTCTAAACTCGATATTTTTTCCAATTTGATTTCCGAGATCATAATTGCGAACCCATTTCCTTTCGCCATTCTCATACCAATCAATATATTCGTTATGGCATTGGCTATTTTTTACTTCTCCAATTGATTGTTTTTTACCAGATTCATAAAAGTTTACATTAATATAGTTGCTATTGCTTTTGTAAAAACGTAAGGTCTTTATTTTTTTATTTTTATAAAAGATAGTATCAACTGAATTGAAATTTTTAGAGAATAGGTTTAGAGAATCTAATTCTTCTTCTATTATTGATTTTTTTGTACATGAAAATATTAAGATGCAAATAAGGAGTGAAAATGAGGATATGTTTTTCAATTTGAATTTTTTAAATGACGTTTTGAATCACTTATAATTTTGAGAATTATAATCTTTTGAATAAGCTTTAAAAGTAACCAATAAGAAATAGAAATAAATGTTTGTCTTAAAATACTTATAAACAAATTTGATGCAAAATGCAGTAAAAACAAAAAAGCTTCTGAAAATATTCAGAAGCTTTTTTTGGTGCGGATAATAGGACTCGAACCTACACGCCTTGCGGCACCAGATCCTAAGTCTGGCATGTCTACCAATTTCACCATATCCGCGGAATTGTGGGTGCAAAGATAGGCATACTTTTGAATTATCAAAGCATTTTTTGAAAATTTTTTTTAATTCTCTTTTTTGTACTTTTGGTTTTCTATAAAAATTATTTAAATGGAAAATATTAAGTCCTACGTTCAACAACATAAAGATCGGTTTATCAATGAATTGATCGAATTATTAAAGATTCCGTCGGTTTCTGCCGACACTGCATATTCTCAAGATGTTATTGACACAGCAGAGGCTGTTAAAGAAAGTTTATCAAAAGCAGGGTGCGATTATGTCGAAACTTGCGACACTCCAGGTTACCCAATTATCTACGGAGAAAAAATAATAGACCCAAATCTTCCAACGGTTTTAGTTTACGGACACTACGACGTACAACCGCCAGATCCTTTAGAATTATGGACTTCACCACCTTTTGAACCTGTTATTAAAACTACAGATATTCACCCAGAAGGAGCGATTTTTGCACGTGGAGCGTGTGATGACAAAGGTCAGATGTACATGCACGTAAAAGCGCTTGAATTAATGGTACAAAACAATACGTTGCCTTGTAACGTAAAATTCATGATCGAAGGAGAAGAAGAAGTAGGTTCTGCAAGTTTGGCTTGGTTCGTAGAGCGTAATCAAGAAAAACTAAAAAATGATGTTATTCTTATTTCAGATACTGGAATGATTTCGAATCAACAACCATCAATCACGACTGGTTTGAGAGGTTTGAGTTATGTTGAGGTTGAAGTTACTGGTCCGAACCGCGATTTACATTCTGGTTTATACGGTGGAGCTGTAGCAAACCCAATTAATATTTTGGCAAAAATGATTGCTTCTCTTCACGATGAAAACAATCATATTACAATTCCAGGATTCTACGATAAAGTTCAAGAATTATCTGCAGAAGAAAGAGCCGAAATGGCAAAAGCACCTTTTAGCTTAGAAAAATATAAAAATGCCTTAAACATCGCTGATGTTTATGGTGAAAAAGGTTATGTAACTAACGAAAGAAATTCTATTCGTCCGACATTAGACGTAAACGGAATCTGGGGCGGTTATACAGGAGAAGGTGCTAAAACGGTTATTGCAAGTAAAGCTTTCGCTAAAATCTCAATGCGTTTGGTTCCAAACCAAGATTGGGAAGAGATTACAGAGCTTTTTACAAAACATTTTACAAGCATTGCTCCAGCTGGAGTTACAGTAAAAGTTACGCCTCACCACGGTGGTCAAGGTTATGTAACGCCAATTGACAGCATCGGATATCAAGCGGCTAATAAAGCGTATACAGAAACTTTTGGAGTTCCTGCAATTCCGGTTCGTTCAGGAGGAAGTATTCCAATTGTAGCTTTATTCGAAAAAGAATTAAAAAGCAAAACGATCTTAATGGGCTTCGGATTAGACAGTGATGCAATTCACTCTCCAAATGAGCATTTCGGAATCTTTAATTACTTGAAAGGGATTGAGACGATTCCGTTGTTTTACAAGTATTTTGTGGAATTGAGTAAATAGTTTTTTTAACCGCGAAGAGCGCTAAGAATTACGCAAAGTTCGCTAAGATTTTTTTCTTAAGATTTATAAAAGTTCGCAAAGCTTTATGTACAAAGCTTTGCGAACTTTGCGTTTATATGCGTAAGCTTTGAGAAAAATCCTTGCGGTCTTTGCGGTTAATTTTTTTGACCACAGAGTTCGCTAAGGTTTACGCAAAGGTTGCTAAGCTTTTTTAAGTAAGAATTATAAAAAGTTCGCAAAGTTTTGTACATAAAGCTTTGCAAACTTTGCGTTTATATGCGTAAGCTTAAAAAAAAACTTGCGTCCTTTGCGGTTAAAAATTATCGCAACGATAAAAAAATAAGAAAAAACTTGTTTGTTTTAAATTTAATTCTACATTTGTAGAAACGAATCTATAATTGTAGAGCAAATGAATTTGAAAAACTTTATTTTGGTACTGTTTTGCGGATTAATTCTTTTGAGTTGTAAAAGCGTGCCAATTAATCAGAAGATTGACAAGAAAAAAGAAGGCGTTTGGATTGATTCATATTCGCAGGACGGCGTCAATTATAAATCGTATGAATATTATAAAAATGACCTTCCTGTAAAAAAGTGGAAAACCTACATTAACGGTAAAATCTACAAAACAGAGAAATACAAAAAAGGAATTTGCGTTGTAAAAAGTTACTACGAAAACGGGAAATTAGAATCGAAAGGAAAAACGAAATTTGAAACCAATTCAGTTGAGTCGCACTGGTTTTATTTTGGAGAATGGAAATTTTATTCGGATAACGGAAAATTAAAAAGTATCAAAAACTACGAAAAAGGAGAATTAATCTCAGAAAAACATACTAACTAACCAACTTTAACCTTATGAAAAAATTAATTGTATTCTTGTTTATTGTGATGAGCGTCACTTTCGCGAAAGCGCAAACGTACAAAGATTTAGTCCGCAAAGCTGATTCTTCTTATACTGCAAAAAACTATAAATTATCTGTAGATTATTATAGCCAAGCTTTTAAAATAGAGCAGCAATCATTTAGAGATTTATACAATGCCGGCTGTTCTGCATCTATGGCAGAAGAAAATAAAAAGGCATTCAAATGGCTTAATCTTTCTATTGATAATGGATATGAAAATATTGCTCATATGAAGATTGATGGTGATTTAAAAAGGCTGCATTCAGAAAAAGAATGGGACAAGACAATCGATAAATTTCAAAAGAAATTGGATGTTTTGGGAGCGAATTACGATAAAGTTTTAGAAAAGCAACTTGCAGAAATTTATACAGATGATCAAGAAATTCGGGGCGAGTTTATGAATGTTTATAAAATGCCAAATCCTGATAAAAGAAAGGTGGATAGCATTAGTAAAATTATGGATAGAAAAGACAGTATTAATCTCGGTAAAGTGATGAAAATACTGGACGAAAGAGGTTGGTTAGGAAAAAATGTGGTAGGCACACAGGGAAATCAAACGCTGTTTTTGGTTATTCAGCATGCCGATTTAGAATACCAGCAAAAGTATTTGCCCATGATGAGAGATGCAGTTAAAAATGGGAACGCAAATCCAGCGAATTTGGCATACTTGGAAGACAGAGTAGCTTTAAGAGAAGGAAAGAAACAGATTTATGGCAGCCAGAGTTCAAAAAATAAAAAGACGAATAAGATTTGTATAGCTCCAATGATAGACCCAGATAATGTGGATAAAAGACGCGCAGAAGTCGGACTTGGAACTATGGCTGAATATGCTGCAAAAATGAATATTGAATGGAATTTGGAAACCTATAAAAAGGAATTAGCTGAGACAGAAAAACTTGAAAAGCAGTAAGCAATGACACAATTATCAAACGCAGAAGAACAATTAATGGAGCATTTATGGAAGCTTGAAAAAGGGTTCATGAAAGACTTGCTCGAAGCTTATCCAGAGCCAAAGCCAGCAACAACAACAGTCGCGACGCTTTTAAAGCGAATGATTGACAAGAAATTTGTGGCTTATAACGAATTTGGAAATTCGAGAGAATATTATCCTTTGGTGAAAAAAACAGATTATTTTTCTAAACACGTAAAAGGATTAATTAGCAATTTCTTTAATAATTCGGCTTCACAGTTTGCTTCGTTTTTTACTACGGAAACCAATTTGTCTGCTTCAGAATTAGAAGATCTTAAAAAAATAATTGACTCAGAAATTCAAAAAAAGAAAAAATGATAACCTATCTTTTAAAATCAGGATTACTGCTTGCAATATTTTTTGCAGTGTATAAATTATTGCTGGAAAGCGAGAAAATGTTACGTTTTAACCGTGCGTATCTGATTGGAAGTTTGATTTTTAGCTTTGTAATTCCGTTGAAATTGTTTTCGATTGCGCCATTTTTTACTTCAAAAATTAAAACAATCCAGATGGACGAAATTTTGATTGTAAGTAACAAATCAATCCTAAACGAAGTTTCATACAATGAGATTTTCTTTTACTTTTTAGGTTTGATTTATGTTGTTATCGCCACAATTTTACTGATTCGATTTGTTTTAAATGTGTTTTCTTTTTACTTGAAAATGAAGAAGAATTCAGTGGAATTTATCGAGAGCCAGAAAATTGTTTTAATGAAAGAATCGATTTTGCCGCACTCTTTTTGGAACACTATTTTTATTAATGAAGAAGATTTTGAAAGCGGTAAAATTCCATCAGAATTAATTGCCCACGAGAAAGCACATTTGCAGCAAAAACATACTTTGGATCTCCTTTTTATTGGGCTTTTCAAAATTGTGTTTTGGTTTAATCCAATGTTTGTTTTGTTTGAAAAAGCAATTAAACTCAACCACGAATTTTTGGCCGATGAAGCGGTGAACAAACAGTTTGGAGCAGTGAAAAATTATCAGAATCTGCTTTTAGATTTTGCTTCAAATAAAAGTACTGTTTCGCTTGCGAGTACTATCAATTATCAAATAACTAAAAAACGTTTGCTTATGATGACTAAAAAAGAATCTGCGTTAAAAATAGTTTTTAAAGTTTTTATTGTCGGAATAATTAGCAGTTTGTTATTATTTGTTTTTAATACAGAAGCCATTGCGCAATCGAACTCTGCTTTAGGTAATCAAAAATATGTTGCTGGTAATATAAAAGAACCGCAATTTCCAGGTGGAATTGAGAAATTTTACATGTTTGTCGGCGAGAATTTTAAGATTCCGGCCGAATTTGAAAAACAAAAAGCAGAAGGAAAACTTAAGATGCAATTTATGGTTGAAAAAGATGGAACTTTATCTGAATTTAAAATTGTAAAAGATCTTGTTTACGGAGCAGGCGATGAGGCAATAAGGGTTTTAAAGCTTTCGCCAAAATGGATTCCTGCTACTGAAAATGGAAAAACTGTAAGAGTGTTGTATTCTTTGCCAATTACTATTCAAAGTAGCAAAGATGCAAAGTAACAAAGTGACAAAGATTTTTCAATAGACTCCAGCTAAGACTGGAGTTTTTTTTGCACAAAGTAGAAAACCTTTGTCCCTCTGTTACTTTGTCCCTCTGTCCCTTAAAAAGAAAAAAAATCCGCTTCTGATGGAGAAGCGGATAAAATCAAAAAACTAATTAAAAAAAATTCTAAAAATTAACAATGCAAATCCAAACTAAAATAAGTCTGGATTGTAACCAAAATAAGGTACATTTTGTTCGTTAAAAATGACCCCATATTCTTCTAACTCTTTCAGGATAGGTTCATAAACTTCTTTTTTTATAGGAAGCTGAACGCCTGGAGTTGTAATTTTTCCGTTTAAAATCAATAATGTCGCAATCGCAACGGGAAGTCCGACTGTTTTTGCCATTGCCGTATACGTTTGATCGTCGCCAATGCAAACCATTTTAGAATCGATTTGCTTTTTCTCGCCGTTCAATTCATAACCAAATTTATGATACATGACAATCATGTCTTTGTCCTCTGGTTCTAAAGCCCAGCCTTCAGACAATATTTTTTCTAAAATCTGCGCTGGAGTTGCGTTTGGAAGATTTACTTTTTTGTTTGGGTTAAATAAATCCAGTTCCAGAAGTTTGTCCCACATGATATCGTCTTGATCAATTTTTAAGATCAAACGCGTTTTAATTTCTACAGAATCTGTTGGATGATATGGAAGGAAAGAGTTGATAAACTGACGATAACTCATATCTTCTGACCCCTCTAAAATATAACTATCATCAGTCATTCCAAGTTGAACAAACATGTTCCAAGCTCTCGAAAAACCAACTCTTCTAATTGTTCCCCTATATAATGTCAAAATATCGTCTAAACCATAAACCGAACGGTATTTAAGAGAATCACGATTTGAATACGCCTCAAATTTTCCGTAGCCTTCCACTTCTAGAAATTCCGTTCTTCGAAACAAAGCACTGTACGGAATATATTTATAAGTACCTTCCTGAATAAATTTGGCTGCGCCGCCTTGTCCAGCCAAAACTACATTTCTTGGCGCCCAAGTAAATTTGTAATTCCATAAATTATTGTCAGACTCAGGAGCTACGAGTCCGCCGCAGAAAGATTCAAACAACAGCATTTTTCCGCCTTTAGATCTGATTTCGTCAATCACTTTCATGGCACTCATATGATCGATTCCCGGATCAAGGCCAATTTCATTCATGAAGATGAGATTGTTCTGTTTAGCATCTGTATCCAGAGCTTGCATGGCTTCACTTATATAAGAAGCGGTTACAAGATGTTTTTTAAACTCAACACAATCTTTCGCAATTTCGATATGAAGATGTGCAGGAAGCATTGAAATGACAATTGAAGCATTTTCGATAGCATTTCTTCTTTCATCAGTATCAAAAATATTTAAAGCGAGTGGTGTTGCATTGGGATGATTGTGTGTTTTAGCTTCCGCTAAAGACAAAGAAAGATCGGCCACAGTAATATGCAGTTGTTCTTCATTTGACTTTGATAATAAATATCGAATCAAAGACGATGCTGATCTTCCTGCTCCAATTATTAAAACGTTTCTCATGCTTCAAATATTTAACACAAATATATTTAAATGTTATAAATATAACAATTGAAATTAAATTAAATTGAATTTATTTTTTGAATGCCAGCAAAAGATAATTTGATTTAGTTCTAAATTATCGAGAATGTAAAGCGGTTTTTCGCTTCGTTTGAAGTATTTTTGTTTCAAATTTTCAAAGAAATAATTATGAAAAGAAAAATCGTTCTAACGGGAGCTTTTATTGGTTTGTTAGCTATTATTTTGGGTGCTTTTGGAGCCCATTTATTGAAAAAATATCTTTCAGTTGATCAATTAAACAGTTTTGAAGTTGGTGTTCGTTACCAAATGTATCACGCTCTTTTTCTTCTATTTTTATCTACGCAAAAAGACATTGCAGAAAAAACTTCAAAAACCATCTATAACTTAGTTGTTGCAGGTGTTGTTCTTTTTAGTGGTTCAATCTATTTAATGGCGACAAAAGATTACACTTTGTTCGAATCTAAAATTATCGTATTCGCAACTCCAGTGGGTGGTTTTCTATTAATTATTGCCTGGATGCTATTATTCTTTACGATTTTGAGGAGAAAATCATAAAATCCCGAAAAAAAAATTCTGTCTAAGAATTAATCTTTAATTTTGTCACATAAATAACATATCAACTTATTTGTGTGACTTTTTTTTGTTTTCTGTTGTTAAACAAAAATAATATAACAAAATCATCCATTAAGTTGTAATTAAACAAATTAGAAGCGATTATTTTTTTCTTTTTGTAATTTTTAAAGTGAAATTTCTCTTTTTTCGTTATAAATCAAAGTGAAATTTAAGTATTTTAAGAGGAGTAAGAATAAATCTGTAATTTTGCTTTAAACAAAAAATCACACACAACTTAAAAATTTATGGACACTAATACAGTTTTCGCGCAATCGATTTCGTTAAAAGAATTAGGAATTGAAAATGCAAAAGTTCGTTATCAACTATCTGCAGATGAATTACATGCGATTACTTTGCAGTCAGGACAAGGTGTTGAGAATTCTACTGGAGCGTTAGCAATTAATACAGGTGAATTTACAGGTCGTTCTCCACAAGATCGTTTTATCGTAAAAGATGATATTACTAAAGATCAAGTTTGGTGGGGAAATGTAAATATCCCGTTTGAGCCCCAAGCTTTTGAAAAGCTTTATAATAAGGTAACAGCATTTTTATCAGACAAGGAAGTTTTTGTTCGTGATTCTTATGTGTGTTCTGATCCAAATTATAGATTAAATGTTCGTGTCGTAACAGAGACTGCTTGGTCAAATTTGTTCTGTTATAATATGTTCTTACGTCCAGAAGCATCAGAATTGGCAAATTTTACTCCAGAATGGACAGTAGTTTGTGCTCCAAGTTTTATGGCAGATCCTGCTGTTGACGGAACAAGACAATCTAATTTTGCTATTTTAGATTTTACAAAAAAAATCGCTTTAATTGGAGGAACAGGTTATACAGGAGAAATGAAAAAAGGAATTTTTTCTGCTTTGAACTTTATTCTTCCAGTTTTCAAAAATACACTTCCAATGCACTGCAGCGCCAATGTTGGTGAAGCAGGAGATACCGCAATTTTCTTCGGTCTATCTGGTACAGGAAAAACAACTTTATCTGCAGATCCAGAGCGTAAATTAATCGGAGACGACGAACACGGCTGGACTAATGAAAATACGGTTTTCAATTTTGAAGGTGGTTGTTATGCTAAAGTAATCAACTTAACTGAAGAAAATGAACCAGACATTTTTAGAGCAATCAAAAAAGGAGCGCTTTTAGAAAATGTGGTTTTCAAAGCAGGAACAAACGAAGTAGATTATGATGATGTTTCAATCACTCAAAATACTCGTGTAAGTTATCCAATAACGCATATTGACAATGTACAGCCAGGTTTGGTTGGACATAATCCTAAAAATATATTTTTCTTAACGGCCGATTCTTTCGGAATCTTGCCTCCAATCTCAAGATTGACTCCAGGTCAGGCAGCTTACCATTTTATTTCTGGATATACAGCAAAAGTTGCTGGTACAGAAGCGGGTGTAACAGAGCCTCAGCCTAATTTCTCGGCTTGCTTTGGAGCTCCGTTTATGCCTTTGCACCCAACACGCTATGCAGAAATGTTGAGCAAAAAAATGAAAGATGCTGGAGTAAAAGTTTGGTTAATCAACACAGGATGGACTGGCGGACCTTACGGAATTGGTAGCCGTATGAAACTGAAATATACTCGCGCTATGATTACGGCTGCATTAAAAGGAGAACTGGATAGTGTAGAATTCGAAAACCATGCAGTATTTGGAATTGCTAAACCGCAAACTTGTCCAAATGTTCCGGAGGAAATTTTAAATCCTAGAAATACTTGGGAAGACAAAGCTTTATACGATAAAAAAGCGTTAGAATTAGCAAGTAAATTCAAAGCTAATTTTGCGAAATTTGAAGAGTTTGCAAATGCTGAAATTTTAGCAGGAGCGCCAATTACAGAATAAAAGGAATTAATTCAAATAGAAAAAGCTGTTCAGAAATGAACAGCTTTTTTGTTTTTTGTGTTTGTCTGATACTATTTGGTTGTCCCCCTGAGCGATCCCGAGGTTTCGGGAGAAGGGCGCTCCAATTGGAAACTGGGCTTCTCCCGAAGCCTCGGGATCGCTCAGCCTGACAATAAGCACTTTTTAAAGACATTGAAACGCAGTTTTCAGCACAATTTAAAGGAAAGTACTGAAAAACTGCAATTTCAAAGCAACACTGAATCTTTATTTCTTCGCTTCGTCTATGCGTTTTTGGATTAAATCCCAAGCATAATAATGAAACGTCATTCCGTTGCTCATCGCTACGAAAAGTCCATTTTTATAAGCTCCGCCTAAATTTACACTCGTTACATCTGCACCATCACATTCGATTGTAGAAGTTGGAACTTCTGCCAATAATGGATGCTTGTTTGGGTTTCCCTTAGCACCTTCTCTTGGATAAACCATAAAAGTATTTGCCTGTTGGTTGGATACTAAAATATATCCTGTAGAATCTGTTTTTTTGTAAATCGCGATTCCTTCATGATCTGCTTTGAAATCTTTTTGACCGAAGAAAGCCAATTCTTTATTATCGTTTAAAGCTGGATCTGCTTTGTATTTTCTAATTCCAGCCTGTTCGTCACAATAGTACACAAAACCTAATTCGTTGTCAACGGCAATAGCTTCGATTTCTTTTTTACCGCTGTAAGTTCCGAATTTGCGAACTACTTTTGCTGCAGCAAATTTGCCGTTTCCAGAAAGTTCATATTGCCATAAATAAGTTCCAGAAGGCCCTGTTTTTCTTCCCACGATAGCGAAAATCTTTCCATCGCTTGGGCGAGTGTACAAAGAAACTCCCATTGGGTCGCGCTGTGCTTCTCCTTCAAAAACTGGAATTCCTCCATTATCAATTGGTTCTAAATCAGGTAAACTAAAAATTCTGATTTTGTTTTCTTCACGCTCAGTTGTAACCGCAACATCTACTTTTTTTCCGTCAATAATCAATCCGTAAGCGATGTCTACATTGTTTGGACGTTTTAACGGAATTGATTTTTTGAGGATTTTTCCATTCAAATCAAAAGCATATAAACCGCCATCTGTATCTTTATCTGTTCCAACAATAATACTTTTTGTAGCATCTGTTGGGTGAATCCAAATAGAAGGATCATCTGTATCGTGTGGCAAAGCTTCTGTAACTGCTGTTGGTTTTACCGCGTTTGGCTGAACTGGAGCTAATTTGTCGTCTTTACAAGCTGTAAATGAAAGGGCTAAAAGTAAAAGAGCAACTAAAGATCTATTTTTCATTTGTGTTATATTTTAATGCAATTAGACAGAGCGCAAAACTCTGTCTAATTTAAGAATTTTAAAAAGTTCAGATTACAAGTCTAATTTCAATCCGAAATTGTAACGTGGCTGATAATATTCAGCTTGTTTTGTGTGAGCTTCAACTCCTTGGTAGTAACGTAACGGCTGATTTGTTAGGTTATTAGCTTCAGCAAAAAAGCGCAATTTTGGAGTAATTTTATAAGCAGCATTTGCATCTAAGAAAAACTGTTTGTCATAATAACTGTCTTTGTAAGACTCAGAACCTAATTCATCTAAGTAATCTGATGTAAAATTGGTTGAGATTCTTGCAGAGAAACGTTTGTTTTCCCAAGATAAAGAGCCGTTAAACATGTGCGGAGTTGTTCCAGGAAGGCTGATGTCGTTTCTTTCGTTTCCATCCTCATCAGCAATACCTTTTGCTTCAGATTTCGTATAAGTATAGTTTAAGTAGATGGCAAAACCTTTTAAGAATTTACCAGGCAAGAAATCTAACTGACGCTGGAAAGCAACTTCAAATCCGTAAACATCAACACTTTCTCCATTTCTTGATTGTAAGAACGACCAGTTTTCTCCCGCTGGAATTGGGTTTGCTTGATTTGGGAAATCTGCAGCAAATTTCGCATCAGTATATTGATTGTCGCTGTAGTTGTAAATGAAATCATTTAATCTTTTGTAGAAAACACCTCCAGAAATTAAACCAACAGATTTAAAATAGTTCTCTGCCATGAAATCATAATTATAAGAATAAGTAGCTTTAAGATCTGGATTTCCAGCTGTAATTTCTTTATCAGCAGCAATATTGTTTACATAAGGAGCCAATGCATAATAGTTTGGTCTAGCCAAAGCAGTTGTAGCAGCAGCCCTTAAAACTAAATCTTTTGTAGCATTGTATTGGAATGAAATACTTGGCAATGCATTAGTGTATGAATTCGTGTTATTGATTTTGCTTTCTAATTCTTCTTCATCCAATACACGGTTTCCTGTATAATCAATATGGGTGTTCTCAACACGAACCCCTACTACCATAGAAAGTTTGTCGTTAAAATCCTGATCCCATCTTACGTAAGCCGCTGTAATTCTTTCTTTTGCATTGTAATTCACCGCTAAATATTCTGCTGGATCTGTTTCTTTTTCGAATAAAGTTGAATTATTTAAATCTAAACTTCCTAAGTAGGCAGCCGAAGCAAAAGTTCCTGGCACATATTTACTTCCTGGATTAAAATCTTTTCCATCAAAATAAGATGTTGGAACTTGCGATAATAATTCCATATCATCGTTGATTGGAGTATAAGAATAGAACATATTGTTTCTTTCTTTTTCCTTCAAACGAAGTCTAAGACCCGTTCTCAATCTTCCTTTTTCTCCGGCAATTACAGAGAATGGAAAACGGATGTTTACTTTTGCACCAAATTCGCTTTCGCTTGTTTCGTCTGTGTTTTCAGTAACTGAATCAAATTTAAATTCGTCAGTTGATTCGCCAACAGTTGTTAGTAATGGGAATCTAATATCTGATAAATCTTCAAACATTTCTAAACCTTTCTGACGGTATTCGATATAACGCTCACCTGGACGGTATTCTCTAGCTTTTGCATAATTAGCAGACCAGTCTAAATCTAAAGTAGAATTGATTAAGTGCTCTCCACGAAGTGAGTAATTCTGCACTCTTTGATCTTCTAATCTTCTGTTTTTGTTTCTGCTATTGTCTAATCCACCTTTTGTTTGGCGTTTTACACGTCCTTCAAAACCAATAATTTCTTCACCATTATAAAGAGGTTCGATATCATCGTAAGTAGTTCTGAAACGGTTTTCCCTATCATCTCTCCAGTTGTAAATCGCATTTGCAAAAATCGTATTGTTGTCGTTGAATTTATAATCTAAAGCAACAGATCCGCTGCGGCGAATACGCTGTACGTCATATTTTCTAATTTCAGAAGCTTGTAAATATTCATTTCCAAAATCATCTTTTACCCATTCGTTTTCGATGTTATCAGAACCGTAATCTACATTATTATAAGATCCGCTGAAAACTACTCCTAATTTATCATTTGCAAAACGGTTACCATAAACTAAACCAGCAGTGTAAGAAGCGTGATCGCGAATTGGCAAATATCCTCCAGCAAGAGTAGCAGAAATTCTCTCTCCATTTGGAGTTGCTCTTGTAATTAAGTTTACAGAACCTCCAATCGCATCTGCATCCATGTCTGATGTAAGCGTTTTGTTTACTTCGATTGTAGAAATCATATCAGACGGAATTAAGTCCATTTGCACGTTTCTGTTGTCTCCTTCAGCAGATGGAATGCGGTCACCATTTAAAGTAACTGAGTTTAAAGATGGAGCTAAACCTCTGATAATAATGTTACGAGCTTCACCTTGGTCATTTTGCATGGTGATACCAGGAACACGTTTTAAAGCATCTCCAACGTTAGCATCAGGAAAACGTCCCATTTGATCAGAAGAAATTACGTTTCCGATGTTTTTGTTGTTTTTCTGTTGGTTCAGCGCTTTTGCCTGACCTTTTAAGATGTCTCCAACAATAACTTCTTTCAGTTCATTTTCAGAAGCTTTAAGAGCAAAGTCAATTACGTTATTTCTTCCTTGCTCTACTTTTATTTCTTGAGTCGAAGTAGTATATCCAATATATTTTACTTCAACTTTATAAGTTCCTTCATTAATATTTAATAATTCAAAACGACCGTTGTAGTCAGAAACGGTGTATTTTTTCTCGCCTACAATTTGAACCATAGCTCCAGGAAGAGGCAGTTTGTCATCGGCATCTAATATCTTTCCAGATATGATCGCTTTCTGAGCAAAACCTGTAAAGGCGAATAAAAAGAATGCTGTTAATAGATAAAATTTCTTCATTGTGTGTGTTTAGTTTGATTTCGGTTGCGAAACTAAACACCCTATATTACTACAGCCTTGAAAAAAAATTAACATAGTGTTATGATTGTCCGCTACTATTTAAAATCTATTAATGTTTAAATAACACTTAGAAGGCAAATAATTGATTCACAATCAAAAAGAAAATAATATTTTGACCGTATTTAAAAATTTGGCGTTAAATTTGCCGTATCATCATAATCAAAAATCATCAATCATGTTAAAACAATTTTTTATCCTATGTTCAGGAGTCGACCGAGACATCCTGAAAGACTGTTCAGAAGGCGAGCAAACCAAATATGTTGGTATTGGCGCCACAGTATTCTTTACAGCAGTTATGGCCTTTTTGGCTAGTGCTTATGCGCTTTTTACCGTTTTCGATTCTATTTATCCCGCTTTGATTTTTGGATTTGTATGGAGTTTGCTAATTTTTAATCTAGACCGATTTATTGTTTCTACTATTAAAAAAAGAGATCGTTTTTTAGACGAATTCCTTCAAGCGACTCCACGTATTGCCTTGGCAGTTATTATTGCGATCGTTATTTCTAAACCTTTGGAAATCAAAATTTTCGAAAAAGAAATCAATACGGTTTTATTGAAAGAGAAAAACGAAATGGAATTGGCTAATAAAAAGCAAGTTGGAAACTATTTCAAATCGGATTTAGATAAAAATAAAGCGGAAATTGCAGCGCTAAAAGCGGATATTGTAAAGAAAGAGAAAGAAGTAAACGATTTATATTCGACTTATATAACAGAAGCTGAGGGGACTACAGGAACCAAGAAATTAGGAAAAGGTCCCGTTTATAAAGAAAAACGAGAAAAGCACGATGCGTCTTTAAAAGAATTCGAAACGCTAAAAACCACAAACGAAGCTAAAATAGCCGAGAAAGAAAAAGCTGGAAAACAACTCCAAGCCGATTTAGATAAAAAAGTTTCGCAAACACAACCCATCATTGAAGGTTTTGACGGCTTAATGGCACGTATTAATGCATTGAACAAACTGCCTTGGTTGCCATCATTTTTCATTATGCTGTTATTTTTAGCAATTGAAACCTCTCCAATTATCGCCAAATTATTAGCACCAAAAGGAGAATTCGATTTCAAACAAGAAGAAGCCGAAACAGCCATGAAAGCAACTTTGGCCCAAAACAAATACCAACGTGATTTATTAGTAAAAACGAGTGCCGAAATGCACGACAAAGTTTATGCTGACATCGCCGAAGATAAAGGATTATTTGACCTGCAACGTAAAAATGCAAAAGAACTACTGGAATTGCAATCGCATAAATTTGTAGAGAAGCAGAAGGCTACGCTTTAGTCGAAAGTTGGAAAGTCTAAAGTCATAAAGTTTAAGAAGATACTTTAAAAAAGAAAGTCCGAAATAGAATTTCTATTTCGGACTTTTATTTTAGACAAAATTAGAAAGACTTTAAGACTTTCGACTTGACGACTGAAAATACTTTAAGACTTTCGACTTTGGACTTTAAGACTTACATGTAGCTCAATATCTCTTTTTTATAAGCATCATATTCTCCTTGCATGATTAAACCATTATCAAGCAGTTTTTTGTAATTCTGTAATTTATCAAAAAGTTCTTCTTTAGATAAATCACTTAATCTGCGTTCTCCAGCAGGCTGAGTCGGTTGAGTCGGAAGCGGTTCAAAAGTTTCTGTAACAGCAGGAGCGGCTGGTAAAATTTCAGCAAAGCTAGTTACTTCTTCAACTTCAACTTCTTCGATTTCTTCCACTTCTGGTTCAGCTTCTTCTACGATTTCTTGAACTGGAGCTGCAGTCTGAACTGGATTTTTTAATAAATCCAATTGTTCTTTAGCGTAAGTATACATTTTTCTAGCCTGAATTTTCGGAATATAATCTATAGAAAGAATCAAGTCTGTATCTGTGCTAAATGAAAATTCAGAACCTAAAATGTTTTCTTTTACAAATGCGCCTGTAATATCATCCCAAGTATAATCTGTAAAATTCATTGAAAGACCTAAGTTTTTAGGCGTGCAAATAATGATACGTTTATTGGTTAAGATTATACTATCCGGAAAAACAGTGATTGCAGGCTTTTTTTGTACGGCGATGTAGCCAACTTCTTCACCTTTCATCAATAAATCATTAAGTTTCGAAGTTATTTTTTCGATCGCTTTAGGATCTTGTTCTTCGTTCAGAAATTTTTTAAATTGTTCTTTCATTTTTTTTAAAGGTTCTAAGTTGCTAAGCTACTAAGCTGCTAAGTTTTTTTTCTTACGATGCAAATGTAATGCCTAATTTTCTAATTGCGTTATTTCATTTTGAATTTTCTTTGTCAAACTTTTGAAGACCAATTCGTACGAATGATCTATGAGTTCTTTCACGAATTTATCAGGTAAATTTCCGTTTAAAGCCACGGTATTCCAATGCACTTTGCTCATATGAAAACCGGGTTGAATCTCGTCATATTCTGCTCTGAGTTCCTGTGCGCGGTCTGGATCGCATTTTAAATTTGCCGATTGTTCATTTTTTTCCCATTGCGAAAGAGAAGACAAAGCAAACATTTTTCCGCCTACTTTAAAAACCAAAGTATCTTCATCAAAAGGAAAATGTTCGCTCACTCCTTTTTTCGAAAGACAATATTCGTAAAACGTCTCTAAATTCATAATTGTTTTATATTACTGGTTTCATTTGACTATTTTTTCCATCATTTTTTCAGGATGATTCAATTTTGTAAATCCGAATTTCTCGTATAAAAAGTGGGCGTCAGTCGTTGCCAATCGCCAGATTTTGACTTCTTGCAGTTGCGGTTCGTTCATCATCGCCTCAATTAAAATGGAAGAATATCCTTTTCCACGATGTTCTTCTGTAATAAAGACGTCCATCAAATAGGCGAAAACCACGTAATCGGTTATAACTCTTGCAAAACCAATCTGTTTGCCGTCTAAATAAATTCCAAAACAAACCGAAGCATCGATTGTTCTTTGAACTTCATCAATTGTTCGTCCCGAAGCCCAATAAATGTCTTTTAAAAAGTTCTGTATAAACAGAACGTCGAGTTTTGTTTTGTCAGTAGAAATGGTAATCATGAATGGTCAGTGTTCAGTTTTTAGTGTTCAGTTTAGTCTCAGTCTCAGTTGTCAGTCTCAGTTTTTACAAATCTAAAATCTACAATCTAAAATCTGAAATTTTATATAATATCGGCTTGCTTGGACTAGCATCATTTTCAAACGAAGCGATTTGAAGATTTAGTATATAGTTTCCGTCTTCAATTTCGTTTGGAACATAAATCATTTCTGTAATTGTTGCGTTTAACCGTGCATCTGGATTTAAGTTTAAAGTGTCTTTTACATTCCAAAATGCTTTGTGCGCCAATAATTTCCCTTCGTCGTGCTCTTTATCCACACTTGGCAGATCAATTAGTAAATGTTGAATTTTGCTTTCGCGGATGAAAACCGCAGCCTCTTCACTTAAATATGGCGGATTAGTATTCGAATATTTTCTTGATTTTTTATCCAGCTGATTTGGAAGTGTTCTGATAATCAAAGCATCGTTTGTCGCACTGAGCGATCCCGAGGCTTCGGGAGAAGTGCTTTCCGATGATGTCACATTGAGAGAAGTCGAAATGCATTCTTTCGTAATCACAAAATCATCACCAATTTTTTCTGGTTCAACCGTAATCAATTTAGCAGTAAAGAAAAACTGTTTCAAAGATTGATTGATGCTGTAAAAATCATTGGTAATATGTCCCAAGCATTCCGTATGTGTTCCATGCCCATGCGGATTAAAGAAAATATTATTGAAATTTGTAGATGATTTTCCCTCAGAAACTTTCCCAATCCAATCGCCAAAAACTACGGGTTCAATTGAAGGTTTTTCGATATACCAAGCAATCAGATTTTCATCTGTATTGGTTAAAGGAATCGAAATATCGATGGGTTTTGATAAGTCTATTTGATATTTATTGTCAAGAATTGCAATCATTTGGGACACGGATTTTACAGATATTCTAACGCGGATTTCTACGGATATATCAGCGTTGCTTGCATCCGTTTAATCAGCGTTCCATTTTTACTCTTCCAAATTTAGATAAAACAAATCACTCGCAATTCCATCCGTTAAAAATTTTCCTTTTGGAGTTGGCTTTAGAATGTTATTTTCAACTGAAAGCAAACCATCATTTAAGAATTTTTGAGCTTGTTTTTGCAGATATTTCAAATATTCCAAACCGAATTCCTTTTCAATTCTTTCTAAAGAAACGCCCCAAATTGTTCGTAATCCTGTCATAATATATTCATTATAACGATCAGAAATAGTCAAGACTTCCGTTTCAATAGGAAGTTCGTTGTTTTGAATTGCTTTTAAGTAAAGGGAATTATTAGCAATATTCCAGCCTCTTTTTTCACCATCATAACTATGTGCAGAAGGGCCGATTCCGATGTATTTTTTACCCAACCAATACGCCGAATTGTTTTTAGAAAAATAATTCTCTTTCCCAAAATTTGATAATTCGTAATGAATAAAACCTTTTTTCTGAAGCATTTCCACCAAAATCATAAAATGGTTGGAAGCAACTTCATCTTGAGGTTCAGCAATTTTTCCAGTTTGAATTAATTTGCTTAAAGCGGTTTTTGGTTCAACCGTCAAAGCATAACTCGAAATATGCGGAATGCCAAAATCTAAAGCCGTTTGAATATTCTGTTTCCACATTTCGCCGCTCATTCCTGGAATTCCATAAATCAAATCCAGTGAAATATTATCGAAATATTTGGTCGCTTCTTCCAAACATTTTTTGGCTTCCGCCGAATTATGAGCGCGATTCATCATCTTCAAATCTTCTTCATAAAAAGACTGAATTCCGATGCTTAAGCGGTTTATCGGACTTTTAGATAATTCTAAAATTCGCTCAGCAGATAAATCATCAGGATTGGCTTCCAGTGTAATTTCTGGATCTTCAACGACTCTGTAATTCTTGTAAACTTCAGAAATCAGAAAGTTAATTTCTTCATTACTTAAAACGGAAGGAGTTCCTCCGCCAAAATATATCGTTTCAATGATATTGTCATCCTGAGCGGAGTCGAAGGGTTTACGCATGCCAATTTCCTTAGCTAAAGCCAAAACCATATCGTCTTTCTTTTTCATCGAAGTAGAAAAATGAAAGTCGCAGTAATGACAAGCCTGCTTGCAAAAAGGTATGTGAATATAGATCCCCGACATTTTTAATTAGATAATTAGAAAATGTGTCAATAAGATAATTTTTCCGTTGTCTATAGAAATTATATAATTATCAAATTTTCTCATTGGCACATTATTTTTTCACTCGATTTTCGTTTTGTTTCACAAAAGCATCCCAGCCTGAATAGCTCTTTCCAGCAACAACTTTTCCGGAATTAAAATGATGACAAACTGCTGCTGCCAAACCGTCTGTTGAATCCAGATTTTTAGGCAATTCTTTTAAACCTAAAAGCTGCTGCAGCATTTTCGCAACTTGTTCTTTGCTAGCGTTTCCGTTTCCAGTAATCGCCATTTTGATCTTTTTAGGTTCGTATTCTGTAATCGGAATGCCTCTTGAAAGTCCAGCAGCCATGGCCACTCCCTGCGCGCGACCTAATTTCAGCATCGACTGAACGTTTTTACCGAAGAAAGGCGCTTCAATTGCAATTTCGTCAGGACAATGCGTTTCGATTAGTTCGATCGTTCTTTCAAAAATAATTCTCAGTTTTTGGTAATGATTGTCGTATTTGGAAAGTTGCAATTCATTCAACTGCAGAAATTCCATTTTTTTGTTGGTAACCTTAATCAGTCCAAAACCCATAATTGTGGTTCCAGGGTCAATACCCAATATGATGCGTTCTTGTGTCAAGAGTTTTTTGTTTCAAGTTTAATGTTTCAAGTTTTTTTGAAAAACGAAACGATCATTTTCTAATTGCCACATTGCCTAATTTACAAATTGCTTACTTTTGCGGCATGATTTCAATTCCTCACAAAGCTAAGCAATTCCTAGTTCTTCTAGCCAAACTTTTAATTGTTGGCGGCGCATTTTATTTTATTTACAATCAGCTTGCAAATAATGACAAATTAGACTGGCAGAAGTTTATTATTTTGTTTAAGAAAAACCAATCGGTTTTAGGAATTGGATTCATTCTGCTTTTAAGTGTTTTAAACCGTTATTTTGAAATTTTGAAATGGCAGAATCTGGCGCAGGTTATTCATAAAATATCCGTTTACGAAGCTACGAAACAAGTTTTAGCCGCCTTGACAGCTGGGATTTTCACACCAAATGGAGTAGGAGAGTACGCCGGAAAAGCGTTATATTATCCAAAATCAGAAGCCAAAAGAGTGGTTTTTTTAAACTTAATCTGCAACGGAATCCAGATGATTTTAACGATCATTTTTGGAATTTTCGGATTGCTTTATTTCAACGCACAATTCAATGTAATTACAGGCAAAACAGTTCTCATTCTCTTTGGCGGATTTGTACTGATTCTCGTTATATTATTTTCAATTAAAAAAATCAAAGTCAAAGGATATTCGATTGAAAAGCTGATTCATAAAATCAATGAAATTCCGAAATCTGTTCATCAAAAAAATATCTTTTTAGGAATCTGCCGTTACTTGGTTTTTTCCCATCAATACTATTTTTTGTTTTTAGGTTTTGATGTCGATTTGCCTTATTTAACTTTAATGGCCGCGATAACTTCGGTTTACTTTTTAGCATCTTCACTTCCGACTTTTCAGTTTTTAGATTTTGCAGTGAAAGGAAGTGTGGCGATTTATTTCTTCGGAATTGTGGGCGTAAACGAATGGATTGTCATTTTTATCAGTACGTTAATGTGGTTTTTAAACGTTGTGCTTCCAGTAGTTTTAGGAAGTTATTTTGTACTGAATTTTAAAACCAAAACTACAGAATGATTTTCGGATTATTCTTCATATTAACCATTTATATATTAAGCATTGCATTGCTGATTTATGGTTTTTTCAGAATAAAAATTTATCAAAAATCTGATTTAGAACCGAAAACAAGTTTTACGATTATAGTTCCGTTTCGAAACGAAAAAAAGAATCTTCCCGTACTTTTAGAGAGTTTTTCGAATTTAAATTATCCAAAAAATCTATTTGAAGTTATTTTGGTAGACGATAATTCAGATGAGAAATTTCTCATTTCACATTTCACATTTGACATTTCACAAATAGACAATATTCGAGTTTCCAAATCTCCTAAAAAAGATGCAATTACAACCGCAATGCAACATATAAAAACCGATTGGGTGATTACAACTGATGCCGATTGTATTGTTCCAGAAAACTGGCTTTTGACTTTTGATCATTATATTCAAGAAAACAAAGTTTCGATGCTGGCTGGTGCCGTAACTTATAAATGCGGAATTACTTTTCTTGATCATTTTCAGCAATTGGATTTAGCAAGCCTGCAAGGCGCAACAATTGGAAGTTTTGGTTTAAATAAAGGATTTATGTGTAACGGAGCTAATTTTGCTTACACAAAATCATTGTTCGAAAGTTTAAATGGTTTTGAAGGAAATGACAAAATTGCTAGCGGAGATGATGTTTTTTTACTCCAAAAAGCAATTGAAAAATTTCCAAACCAAGTCCATTATTTAAAAGCTTACGGCGCCATTGTAACCACTAAACCAACCGAAAATTGGAAAGCTTTATTCCATCAAAGAGTGCGCTGGGCGGCAAAAACCAGTTCGTATAGAAGTACTTTTGGTAAATTTTTAGCATTAATTGTCTTCTTCGGAAATCTGAGTTTTGTAATTGGATTTTTCTTTCTCCTTTTCGGAATCTGGTCTTATCCAATTTTTGTAGTTTTTGCTTTTTCTAAATTTGCAATTGACTTCGTTTTGCTTTCCATAACCAATCAATTTTTAACGAAAACGAGAATTAAAAGTCTTTTGTTGAGTAGTTTACTGTATCCGTTTTTTAGTTCAGCTGTGGCTTTGTACAGTTTATTTGGCTCTTACGAATGGAAAGACCGACGCTTTACAAAATAAATTAAACATTTTTGTCATCCTGAAGAATGAAGGATCACACAAGAAACTCCGCACAGGAATTCGAAAATCTTTGTCGAATCCAGAGTGCGATCCTTCATTCTTCAGGATGACAAACGTGATCAAAAAACTACTCTTTTGCTTTTAAAATAACAGGCAGAATAAATTGCGTTTTTACTGGAATGCCGCGTTTTATAGCTGGATTTACTTTTGGGAAATCAACTAGACGTGCATGAAGTATGCTGTCGATTTTTATCGTGTCGTAAACGACAGAATCTTTAGGAAACTGCGGCTCAAATTTCATTGTAGAATTTGGAAAAACGGTTACTTTTACTTCTATGGTATCCAATTCTGGATATAAAATAGACAAAGTATCAACATTAAGTTTTTCTTGAATAAGGTTAGACATTACTTCAAAAAAGCATTGCTGACGAAGTTTTTTATCGCCAATTTTATCGCAATCCGGAACAGAAGGATATTCGTCGACTTCTTTCCAATTGATTGATTTTAATTCCTTCTGAAGTAACTCTTTTTCAGACGGAACCTGCTTCTCAAAGTATTGACAAGAATTGAAAGTAACGCATATAAAAAGAAGAAAAAACTGCCTCAAGATTTGGATGTTGAATGAATGAATATAAGTATAAAAATACGATTTATTTTTTTGAGAATCTATTACTTTTGAATCTTTAAACTTTGCTAGAATACATTTGGGGGATTTGTATGGCAAAGAATAAAATAGTAATTTGTAACAACAAATTTATCAAAAAAATATGGATTTATTACTGCTTATTTTAGGTTTTATATGCATGATTGTTGGCATTTTCGGGAGTTTCATTCCGGTGCTGCCAGGATTATCAAGTTCGTGGGTCGGATTGCTTTTACTGTATTTGACCAAAGCTGTCGAAAATAATTATTGGGTGCTAGGCATCACATTTGTTCTAATGGTCATCATTACTATATTAGATTACGTCATTCCATCCAAAGGAACTAAAAAATTTGGCGGAAGCTCTTATGGAGTCTGGGGAACTAACATTGGATTGATTGTCGGAATCTTTGCTCCAATTCCCTTCGGAATCATAATCGGCCCATTTGTAGGCGCTTTTATAGGCGAGTTAATGTTCGATTCTCAAGATCATAAACGCGCATTAAAAGCGGCTACTGGATCGCTCTTAGGATTCCTTGCTTCGAGTTTTGTTAACTTTATGTTTGCGGTAGTTTATTTGGGTATTTTTTTGACCGTGGTGTGGAAATTTCGAAACATTTTATTTTAATTCTATAACATTTTCAATCATTTAGCGCTGGCTTCAAAAATAAATATCAAACTTTTCTTAACTTTTTTTCTTTTGTATTTGAGTACGAAATGGTTGAGTTTACTAGTGTTAAGGCACTTTTAGTGTTATCAATGGGTTATTAAGTAGGTAAATTTTTAACTTAATTTTTGGAAATGTTAAAATATTTTATATTTTTATCACAATAAACGATAAAAAGCCTCACTTTATCGCTTATTTCAAATAAGTATAAATAATCACTTTTTAAGTTATGAGTATGACCCCAAACCTACAAATTGAACTTAGACGCTTTATTTCTTCTAATGTTGTCTCCAAGTTAAACAAGTTTTATTTTGAAAATGATGCACTTTTAATAAAGGGAATAGATGTCTCGATCGGCACAATTTTAATGGGACTCTACAACAAAGCCGAAGAATCTGATTTTTATTCTGAAATTGTTTCATTAATCCAAGAAGATTCCACTTTTTACCAAGAAGTAGATTTTAATGCAGGCAGAATTTTATCAGTCGACGACTGTTACCGCTTAGAAGGGAATGTTTTACTTAAAGAACTATTCTCCAACAAAAAAGGCAGAATTTCAGAAATGGTTTCAAACGAAGTTGGCATAAAAAGCGAAACTGCTAGAGAAATACTTAACTTTTCAGCATTACTTGTAATGTCTTACTTAAGATACAATCTTCAATTACTAGAAAGTTTAAAACTCCTTTTAGAAGACCAAAAAAGAGATATTTTAAACAGCATTCCTCCCGGAATCAAAATCATCCTAGGTTTTTCATCTTACGAAACTGTAGAAGAAAAAAACCAATCTATCGGAAGATCTATTTTTACTCTTTTCGGACATAATTTCTTTAGTTTCTAAAAATAAAAAATCCCATTTTCGAGAGAAAACAGGATTCATTTATAATTTAAATTTGAAAAGCGATTAAGTGTTTTTCAAATTGATAATTTCTTGATCGGTCAAAAAGCGCCAATTTCCACGAGGGAGATTCTTTTTGGTCAGTCCAGCAAACGAAACACGGTCAATACGTAACACATTGTATTCGAAAGATTCAAAAATAGAACGCACCACTTTTACATTAGCAGTACGCAATTTAAGACCAACTTCACTTTTTGGTTCATTATCGATGTAGCTTACTTCTTCAACAGAAACGCGGTGTCCGTCTAGAACTAAACCTTTGCTGATTTTTTCTAAATCTTCAAACTTCAAGTTTTTATCTAAAGAAACCTGATAGATTTTAGGAGATTTCTGATTCGGCAATGTAAACTTACGAATCATATCCGTATCGTTTGTAAACAATAGCAAACCAGTTGTATTTTTGTCCATTCTTCCGACAGCAGCAATTTTTGCATTTGTAGCACCACGAACAAGTTCTAGAACGTTACGATATTCCTGACCTTCGTCAAAAGCAGTCGTAAAGTTTTTAGGTTTATTTAATAAAATATATTCTTTCTTTTCAGGAGTCAGAGTAACACCGTCAAAGTTTACAACGTCATTCAGTTTTACCAAATATCCCATTTCGGTAACTACATTACCGTTAACTTTTACGTTTCCAGACTGAATGTAAATGTCAGCATCGCGACGCGAACAAACACCAGAATTAGAGATATATTTGTTCAGACGAATTTCATCTGAAGCCTTCTGTCTCTTTGCAGGCTGATTTTGTTTTCTAAATTTTTCGGCTGCTGCTTCCTGCGCTGCTTTAACTTCGGGTTTTACTTTTTTCGGTCCCTGCGCGCGTTTTGGTAAAGCAGGTTTTGGCTTGTTAGAGTTTGATCTTGAGCTATTTGGTCTAGATCCGCCTCTTTTATTATTGCCTTCCTTGTTGTTCATAGAATCATTAATTTGTGCAAAGATAGTTTTTTCCTGCTAATAAATCTTAAGTTCAATGTTCTTAGATTAATAGCTTTAAAATTTATATTGATTTGAAGCATCACATCAGGCTTTTTTTTTAGACATGGTTTCCCGCTTTCCGTTCCAATCTTTTATTTTTTAAAGAAAAAAATAAAAGGATTTCCACTGCAATCGGGGCTAATTTCAAACAATTGGCTCCTTTTAAATATTTTGGTTATTCCGCAGAGAATCATAAAGTTTTAGTCAAGTCACACAAAAAAGCTTTGCGCATCTCTGTGAATTTCTCCGAGTATCTCCGCGGAATAAAAAAAACTTAATAATTAGAAATCAATTCTCTTCCGTGCCATAAAACGCTAGGATTGATCAAGACAATGCAAAAAACGCCAGAAACAATCAAGAATTTTAAAACATTATGAAGCCTTAAAAACTGTTCTTTAGAATTCGATTTCCATAAATAAATAAGAAAAAAAAGTAAAATTCCGAAACAGACATAAAAGTAGATATCCATGTAACCCACGTCGTATATATTCACCAAAACGTAAACAGGAAGAATCGTTAAAATCGTCAAAGCGGTTATAATTTGCTTAGAAATCTTTTCTCCATACAAAACCGGAATGGTTCTATAGTCGGTTACTAAATCGCCTTTTAAGTTCTCTAAATCTTTAATCATTTCGCGAATAAGCAAAAGCAAAAACAAGAAAACCGCATGTGCCCAAATGACCACAAAATGACTCATATGATTTTCTATTTCTTCAAACGAAATCTTGTTGTAGAAATAAAGCAATATGGCAAAAAACGGAGTCACTGCAAGCAAAGCCGACATTAGGTTTCCGATAATTGGATATTTTTTAATTTTATGCGAATAAAACCAAATCATGAAAATATAAACCGAAAAGAACAAAAAAGCGCGCCAAGAAACAATTCCCGCCATTAAAACCGCTAGAAAATTCAAACCAAAATACACATTCAGTTTTGTTTTTTGACTAACCAAACGATCCAGCATCGATTTGTTGGGTCTATTAATTAAGTCTTTCTGACTGTCGTAAAAATTATTGATAATATAACCCGAAGCAATTGTAATAGCCGAAGCAAAAACAATCAGAAACAAATAAAAATCAAGCAAGATATCCAGCGCTCTAATCTCTGGAGCCAATATAAAAATCGCCGATAAATATTGCGCTAAAACAATTATTGGAATATTATAACCTCGAACCACAGAGAACAGACTAATAATTTTCATCATTAAAAGTTTTTGCTGTCTGCTTAACATATACAATAGTTTGTGTGGGATTAGATTGTTGAAGTTAAAAAGATATTTTGATTTTTGAGATTTAGAATTAGTTTTTTAACAATTCTTTAGACCGCAAACGCAAATCAAAAAGATTTTGCAGCTAGAATATTTCCTAAAAAAATACTTTTCATCAATTTCTATTTGAAATATTTGATGAAAAGTATTTAGTTATTTATAGGAAAGGAATTAGAACTGATAAACAACTTCTAATTTATAATCTTTTAAAGAAGCTTTAGCACGTTCTAAATCTTCGGTAAAACCAAGAATATAACCGCCTCCGCCAGAACCGCAAAGTTTTAGGTAGTAATCGTTCGTGTCAATTCCGTGTTGCCAGATTCCGTGAAATTGTTCTGGAATCATTGGTTTAAAGTGATTTAAAACTACTTTAGAAAGCTTTTTTGTATTGGTAAAAAGCGATTGCATATCACCATGTAAAAAGTTGTCTACACAAGCGTCAGTATATTTTACAAACTGATTTTTAAGCATAGCACGGAAACCTTTGTCTTTTAGGTTTTCCATAAAAATGCTGACCATTGGAGCAGTTTCACCAACAATTCCTGAGTCTAACAAAAAGACAGCGCCTTTTCCGTCAAAACTTTGAGTTGGAATTCCGGTTGCTTCGATATTATCTTTTGAATTAATCAAAATAGGAATACTCAAATAACTGTTTAATGGATCTAAACCAGAACTTTTTCCGTGGAAAAAGCTTTCCATTTGAGAAAATATATTTTTCAACTGTAATAGTTTTTCGCGGGTCAGATTTTCTAATACTGTGATTTTGTTTGTAGCATATTTATCGTAAATAGCCGCCACAAGCGCACCGCTGCTTCCAACTCCATATCCTTGCGGAATACTAGAATCGAAGTACATTCCAGTTTCGACATCATTTTTTAAAGTTTCCAAATCGAAAGTAACCAACTCAGGCTGCTGTGTATGAAGAACTTCAAGATAAGAAGCAAAACTTCTTAAGCTTTTGTTAGATGCAATTGCTTCATCAGTAGGCTCTTCGCTTTTTTTCAAAGCGCCGTTGTAAAAATTATAAGGAATAGAAAGTCCTTTAGAGTCGCGGATAATTCCATATTCTCCAAAGAGTAATATTTTTGAGTAAAATAAGGGTCCTTTCATGATTTATTTAATGTCTTTCTTTATATTATTTGGGTTTTGTCTTGTGTCGAAAAAATTGATAATAGTTATTTCTTTTGAAGTAAAAACGTAATAAAAAGTTGTCTGTCTTGTTAAGACACATTTTCTAATCATTTTGTTTTTTTCACTACAAGGAAAGCTTTCAGGATGTAAAAGAATTGCTAAAGTTGATTTGTCAAATTTTTTCAGAAAATCAATTTTTCTTTTTGTTGACCATTTTGTTTCAATGTAATCCAGAATATTTTCAAATGATCTTTCTGCTCTTAGCGTGAATTTAATTTTTTTCAACGTAAGCCGTGTCTTTGTAAAATTGATTCGTAACTTACAACTTCTCCTCTTTCAAATTCCTCCATACTTAGTTCAAGCTCTTCTTTTTGCTGATCAGTCAGATCTTCCCACCAATCCTTTTCTTCTTTTTTGAAAATTTTTCGAATAGATTTTAGGATAGCTGGATTTTCTGTATCAGCTAACAATTTTATTAATTCGAGTTTTTCTAATTGAATGTCCATAACAAAAAATTTAACTAAAGATACGCAAAATTATAATGCAATCGCGCCACTTCCAATTTTGTCGCAAATGTATTGACTATTCTGACAAAACACAACTAATTCGTCTTGAATAAATTGAAGCACTTTTTCCGCAACATTTTCAGGATAAAGAACATGTACATTTGCTCCAGCATCTAGCGTAAAACAAACCGGAATCTGGGTTTCATTCCTAAATTTCCAAATTGCATTTATGATTTGCAGCGTATTTGGTTTCATCAGAATAAAATAGGGCATCGAAGTCGTCATCATAGCGTGCAAAGTCAAGGCTTCGCTTTCTACAACTTTAATGAATTCGTCTAGATTTCCATTTTCAAAAATGGCGATTAATTTATCCAGATTTTCGTGTGCCTGAGCAAAACGTCTTTCCGCATACGGATGATTGTGCATCAAATCATGTCCAACTGTACTCGAAACTTGTTTTTCGCCTTTATCAACTAATAAAATCGTGTCTTGATAATTCTTGAAGTTTTCGTGAGTCGTGTACGGAAATTCAACACCAAATAAATCGGTGCTTCCTTCAATATTGGCCTGATTTCCCCAAACGACTACATTTCCTTTTACGCTTCTGCAAGCACTTCCAGAACCTAAACGAGCCAAAAATGAAGCTTTTTGATAAAAATAATCCTCTGTCATTTCTGGGTTTAATTTTCGTTCTAAACTCATAAAATTCATTGCCAAAGCCGCCATTCCAGACGCCGAAGACGCAATTCCAGAGCTATGTGGAAATGTATTTTGAGTATCAATTGTAAAATGATATTCTTTCAAAAACGGCAAATAAACTTCAACTCTTTCTAAAAACTTTTGAATTTTTGGTTTGAAATCTTCTTTTGGTTTTCCTTCAAAAAGTAAATCAAATGAAAAACTATTTGAAGCGTCTCTTTTTTCAAAGCCTAATTTAGTAATCGTTTTACAATTATTCAAAGTAAAACTCACTGAAGGATTTGCTGGAATCTGGTTATCTTTTTTCCCCCAGTATTTTACCAATGCAATGTTGCTTGGAGCGCTCCATTCGAAGTTTCCGTTTTCTATTGTTGAAGTATATGGATTTGGTATAAAATCAGCTGCTGTAAACATGAAATATAAAATTTTGGCAAAGATAACTTTTAAATTTTTTCACCATATAAGTAATATAAGAAATTATAAGTTGGCTTTGCTAAATGAACTTACATAACTTATATGGTTTAATTTTTTTTCACCATATAAGTAATATGAGAAATTATAAGTTGGCTTTGCTAAATTAACTTACATAACTTATATGGTTTAATTTTTTTTACCATATAAGTAATATAGAAATTATAAGTAGGCTTTGCTAAATGAACTTACATAACTTATATGGTTTAATTTTTTTTTACCATATAAGTAATATAAGAAATTATAAGTAGGCTTTGCTAAATGAACTTAGATGAATTATATGGTTTAATTTTTTTTACCATATAAGTAATATAAGAAATTATAAGCAGCTTTGCTAAAATGAACTTATATAACTTATATGGTTTAAAATTTTCTTTTGACTATTTTTGAATTCAAAATTTAATAAAATGAATAAGTTCGTAAAAATCGCTATAGCTATAATAATTTGTTTAACAGTAGGATATTCTGCAAGTTTGGTTACAAGACCAAGTATTGAAACTTGGTATGTAACGCTGGAAAAACCAGTTTTTAATCCGCCGAACTGGATTTTTATGCCAGTGTGGACAATTCTTTACATTTTTATGGCAATTGCAGCTGCTTTGGTTTGGGACAAAATAAAAGACAATACCGAAGAAGTAAAAAAAGCACTGCTTTTCTTCATCATTCAATTGATTTTAAACTCAATTTGGTCCTATTTATTCTTCGGATTGAAAAACCCAATGTTGGCTTTAATCGAAATTGTGCTGCTATGGCTGATGATTTACGAAACATATTTGAAATTCATCAAAATCAATAAAGTTTCAGCTTATTTACTGATTCCGTATTTGGCTTGGGTTGGATTTGCAACGGTTTTAAATGCAAGTATTTGGTGGTTGAATAAGTAGGTTTTTGTTTCAGGTTGTTTACTTCAACTTCTTAAATTCTTTATTTTTAGCAATTAAAAAATCCATTGCGTAAAGTAAGTTTCTCTGTTTTAAAATAATTTTCGATTGAGGATCGGCTTCGCAAAAGTCTAGAAAAAGCGCTTTTTCATCAGGTTTTAAACTTAGATCTTTTGTAAAAAAATCTAAAGGGCAAGTTGATTCTGCGAATGTTTTGAAATCTAATTCAGGAACTTTCTTTTTAGATTTTTTATTTGTGTTTTCTTCTTTTTTAAACAAGCTCGCAAGACCTTTTCCCATTCCCATAAAATTCATTCCATTGGAAATAGATCCATTATAAACGCCAGTATATTTTTCTAAACTGCGAGAAGCTCTCATTAACGCAATGGAGTCTGAAACTTCTGGTGTACTATTGACTTTAGGGAATTTTATATTTGTAATTAAGACTTCATCCAATTCTTCAGGTTTCAAAATCATATTCACAACAATATTGTTCTGATCAATATTCGCCTGAGAAATTTTTAATCTTTTGAAAAAGTAATCTTTGGAGAAAAAAAGCAAACTGTCTTTTGGTCTTACTAAAATCGAAAATTCTCCCGATTCATTGGTTCTTGTACTGGTTAGCGCCGTTTTATTAATTACTTCCACTTTATTAAGTGGGATGTTTTGCGAAAGAACTTTTCCTTGAAGTAATTTTTCGGTTTGAGAAACGCCGATTTGATAAGTGAAAAAAGAAATTGTAGTAAGTAATTTTACTCTCATAAAGGGATTAATTAGTTGAGAGCAAAATTATTAGAATAGTCTTAAGAAAAACTTTTAGAATCTGTAAATTCTTGTTAATTAATAAAATTGAGTTTTCAATTTCTCCAATTCTCCATTATTAAACAAGACTGGACCATGACCAAAACACAATATTTTGGGTTGTAATGAAGCTAATTTTAGAATAGATTTTCTATTCGTTTCTTGATCTGTGGTAAATAAATGAGGAGGCTCGTACAAACCAACTTTTGTAGTCAGTAAATTCATATTCGTCATAACATCACCTACAATTAAAACGCCGTCTTTTTCTCTGAAAAAAGATATATGACCTCGAGAATGTCCAGGAGTTTCAATAACTGTAAATCCGTCAATGTGATCGCCTTTTTTTAGAGTTTGAGAAACTTGTATGTCCTTTTCCTGCCCAGAAATTCTTCTGAAATTTTGAAATAATATGATTCGGATTTGGGTATTCTGTAGTTACATTTCCGTTCTCGGCGAATTCTTTTTCAGGCTCACTGCATAAAAGCGGAATGTTCAGCTTTTCACAAATTATTTTACTGCTTCCTTGATGATCGGCGTGAGCGTGTGTCAGTGCGTGTTTGTTTACGGATTTGTCTTTAATTGTCTTTAATATTTTATTGGCAGAACATCTAATTCCTGCATCAATTAAACATCTTCAATCAAATAACAGTTTATAGCGTTCCGAGGGAATAACGGAATTTGGTAAACATCTTTGGCGATATTCTTCATCTTTCAAATTTTTTGACAAAGATTCGAATTCGATTTTTTAATCCACTTGATAAATGTTAAGAAATGTCCTGACGAATTCTGCTTAACGATTCTGGAGTAATTCCGAGAAAAGAAGCGATATAAATTAAAGGAGTGCGCTGAATTATTTTGGCTGGAGCCGAAGCTAAAAAAGTTTGGTATTTTTCTTTGGCAGGAATCATTTGAAGTTTTAAAACTCTGTCTGCCATACAAAGGTAATTCTGTTCAGCTAAAATTCTCCCAACGCGTTCCCAATTTGGAATTTCGTAATAAAGAAATTGCATTTTTTCGAAAGTAATCGAAAGCACTTCGCAATCTTCAATACACTGAATATTTTCAAAGGATGGCATTTGATTGATGAAACTGGAATAAGAAGCAATAAAACCTTCATCACAGCTTAAATATGTTGTGATTTCTTTTCCGTCTTTTAAATAATAAACTCGCGCCAATCCGTTCAAAATAAAAAAAATCATGTTGCTGATTTTTCCCATTTCTGAAAGATATTCTTTCGCTTTAAATTCTTTATATTCAAAACAAGAAGCAATTGTCTCGATTTCATTTTCAGAAAAAGAGGCAATTGCTGTAATTTATTTTTGTAATGAAAGATTTTTCTTTGCCAATTAGATTATGTGAGGATTTTTTTTTATTGGATACTAATTTTTTCTATTGCCCATTCTTTGTTTAAACCTGCTCCAGTTGCCTTTACTATTACAAATAAATTATTTCCAGCAGAATTACTAAACGCAAAAAATGGTTCGGCATCATAAAATACTTTTTCGGATTCATTTTTAGAAACTAAAAATTGCTCTAATGATATTTTGTTTTTAAAAGCAAGATTTGTGTCATTATATACATAAACGTAAGGAAGTTTCTTTTGAATCCAACTATCATCAGCTACAAGTAGTAGATAAAGATTGTTTTTTGTTGCTGAATGATCTAGCCATTGAATAGGTGAATATGGGTTTGTTTCAGTATTGATTGTACCATTATATATCATATCCTGACTTCTAAGTTCCGAAGTTTTAAAGACAGTTTTTCCTCTAGTAAATATTCTATTACCATCTTCAGAAAACCATAGACTTCCATTCATAATATAATCTCCATGATAAGGAGAGTCATAGCGATATTCTGCATTTCCATTTTGAATGTCATATTTTTCTATATCTGATGGAGATAAATTGTTTTCTGCGCCATATATGTATTTACCTGATGGATGTAATCGTGCTTTATTTCCTTCGTAAATTTTCTCACCAATATGTTCGTACTCATTATCAGTTATCAAGCTTAAATTGATGGATCTTATAAAAGTTGATTGTCCATTCTTAGGAAAAACATATGCCCATTTATTGTTTCCAAGAACAATATCATTAGCGTAACAAGATATAGGATAAGTTTTTATGATAGTTTTGTTAATTAAATCGATGTAAGAAATGTATCGATCATGTCCAGCAACGGCTGTTTTTCCATCTAGAGATAATGAAATACATGTAGGGGCGTATGACAAAGGTATACTTTCAATCAAGCCTGTATTTGTAGATAGAATATTTACTGCGGCAGGACTTGCTGAGACATATACAAGTTGATTGGTAACTTTAGAAAACTCTGCATCAACAACATCAGAATTTAAAATTACCTTTTGTTCTACGTAATTAGTTACACTTACAACTATCGAATCTTTTTTATTATTGACATTCAAATATAATTTTGAGTATGATTTACCATTTGGCAAGTTTTGCTTATCAACCGTAACCGTAATTTCATCATGATTTAAAGCAGTTACAACCCCATCTTTTTTAGAAAGATTTACATGATTTTTTGAACTTGTCAACGTATAATTTAAAATTGATTCACCTTGATTTTCAATATTAAGAACAAGTTTGTTATTGAAAATTGTAAAATTTAAGGTGTCTGGCACTGAGTAATTTGCTTCTGTAGTTTGTTCATTTGAATCATTACTTGAACAGCCAATAATTGTTAACAATGTGATTAATGCTAATACAATTTTTTTCATATTATTAAAAAGAAAAGGTGGATATTAATTGGTTTAATTAAAAAAACATTTGTTAGTTGATATCGATTTTTTGAATTGCCCATTCTTTGGCTAAGTCAGAATTAACGGCTTTTGTTATCACAAACAAACGATTTTCTGTTGAGTTGCTAAAAACAAAATAAGGTGCAGCATCATAAGTTTCTACATTATTTTTTTTCGCTTGATTGAAATATTTTTCCAAATCAAACTTCTTTACATAACTAAGATCTGAATCGCTAAAAACATAAATGTTGTTTAATTTTATCGGATTCCAATCATCGTCATTTGCAAAAATCACATATAATTTACCTTTTGAAGAAGAATGATCCAGCCAATTGATCATGTAATTGTTTTCAGAAGGAATTGTGCCATTATATACGCCATCCAAACTATTAAGTTCAGAAGTTTTTAAGACATTTCTATTTCTTGTAAAAAACCTGTTGCCATCTTCTGAAAACCATACGTTGGGAATAGTATAGCTTTGTTCTTCAAAATCAGAGTCATATCTATCATCAATATTTCCATTTTTAACTGTAAGTCTTTCAGTTTTAGATCTTGATGACGGACCTTGTGCATAAATATACTTGCCTGAAGGATGTAGTCTTCCTTTAGTCCCTGCGTATGTCTGATTGTACATACTTTCAGGCATTTCATAATTATACTCCAAATTCATATTAACACTTCTTAAATACGTCCACTGATCTTTTTCAGGAAAAACGTACGCCCATCTATTATTTCCAAGAACAATATCAAGCGCAGAGCAAGAAATATCGTAGGTCTGGATTATTGATGGATTTTTTAAATTAATATGAGTAATGTGACCATCATGACCTACTACAGCTGTATTACCATCTAGCGAAATAGAAATACATTTAGGAGCATAAGCAAGGCTAATTTTTTTTAATGACTGTGTATTAGTGTCAAAAATGTTTACTTGAGCGGGATTTGATGAAACATACACCAACTGATCTGTTTTCTTTGAATATTCAGCATCAATTACATTTGTACTTAGCAGTATCTTGCTTTCTTTAATATTTTCAGAATCATTAGAATCACAGGCAAATACAGTAAAAAGTAAAATAGTTGCCAAGAGTATTTTTTTCATTATTATTGGTTTTTATTTGTAAGGGAGCTCTTATTTAAGCAGCAAATATAGAAAAGTATTTGAAAGAATCCTTACAGTAAAACTACATGATGATTAAAAAAAAGCACTTAGTTCTGAAGGAGTATTAACAACCACTTTCGCACCACTATTTTTTAATTCTTCTTCTGTTCTATAACCCCAAGTCACGCCAACAGGAAACATATTGGCATTTACAGCTGTTTGCATATCGATATCAGAATCGCCAACAAAAAGAATTTCTTCGGGTTTTAAATTCCATTTCTTGCTTATTTCTAGCGCTTCAAACGGATTTGGCTTTTTAAGCGCTTCCGTGCTTAAACCAACCGCTTGATCAAAATGATTTGGAAATATTTGTGATGCTATTTTCTTCGTCAATTCATCTGCTTTGTTCGAGAAAACCGCCATTTTGATGTTTTGCGAAGTCAGGTTTTCTAGAAGTTCTACAATTCCTTCGTACGGTTTTGTTTTCAGCGTACACATTTCACGATATTCGTTAATCATACATTCAAAACAAATTTCGATCTGCTCGTTTGAATTGTCTGTTGTAGGAAGTGCTTTGCTAACTAGATTTCGCAAACCACTTCCAATAAAATATTGATACGTATCGTAAGTATGAGTTGGGAAATTTAGACCTTGAAGCACTTTATTCATGGCATCTGAAATGTCTTCTAATGAATTGACCAATGTTCCGTCTAGATCGAAAATAATTCCTTTAAATTTCATGTTGTTTTAAATATTTTGAGCCAGAATAAACCCGCTTGTCCAGGCATTCTGAAAATTAAATCCTCCGGTTATGGCGTCGATATTTACAATTTCACCAGCAAAATAAAGGTTTTCGTGAATTTTGCTTTCCATTGTTTTAAAGTTAATTTCCTTTAAATCGATTCCGCCAGCCGTTACAAATTCCTCCTTAAAAGTACTTTTTCCGTTGACTTTAAATTCGGCTTTTGTTAATTGGGAAGTTAGATTTTGCAATTGATTTTTAGATAAATCAGCCCATTTCGTTTCTGAATCAATTCCCGAAGCCAAAACCAAATTTTCCCATAAACGATTTGGAAAGTCGAATGGAGATTTCTTTGAAACTGCTTTTTTAGCGTGTTCCTGTTTTAGGTCTTTTAGGATTTTTTCGGCATCTTCAAAATCCAAATCGTTTAACCAATTCACAAAAATGGTAAACTGATAATTTTTATCGTGCAGAATGCGTGCGCCCCAAGCGGAAAGTTTCAAAATCGCTGGTCCGCTCATTCCCCAATGTGTGATTAACAAAGGTCCGGTCGATTCCAATTTGGTATCTTTAACATTTACGGTAACTTGTGCAGCAACGCCTGGCAATTCTTTGATTCGTGGGTCTTTGATGTTGAAAGTAAATAGGGAAGGGACAGGGCTTACAATAGCGTGACCGTGTTCCTGAAGCATTTCCCAAATTTTTGGATTGCTTCCCGTTGCCATCACTAATTTTTCAGTAGCATAATTATCAGTTTGCGTATCAATTTTCCAATGATTTTCTTTTTTGAAAATGGACTGAACGCTTTGACCTGTCAATACTTTAATGCCTAATTTTTCAGTTGCTTTTAAAAAACAGTCAATTATAGTTTGCGAAGAATTAGAAACTGGAAACATTCTGCCGTCTTCTTCGATTTTTAATTCGACACCGTGTTTTTCAAACCATTCAATCGTATCTCCCGAACAGAATTGGTGAAACGGACCACGAAGTTCTTTTTCGCCTCTTGGGTAAAACTTCACTAATTCATTAGGCTCAAAACAAGCGTGCGTTACGTTGCATCGTCCCCCGCCAGAAACGCGGACTTTAGAAAGCACTTCTTTTCCTCTTTCTAAAATAGCGATTTTCAGTTTCGGGTTTTTCTCGGCAATATTAATTGCGGTAAAAAAACCAGCAGCGCCTCCGCCAACGATGATAATGTCGAAATTTTTAATCATATTTTGTTTTCCGCCACGAATTCACGAATTATTTTTTGACAATCTATGAGAATAAAAATTCGTGAATTCGTGGCTATTATTATATTTTGTCTGGATTATCAGAGATAATTCCGTTTACTTTATAACTTTTTACTTTTTGAATGTCTTCTTCTGAGTTTACTGTCCAAGGAAAAACTAAAAATCCTTTTTCTTGGATCTCCTGAACATTTTCTTTGTTCAATAACTGGAAATCAGGATGAATGGCTTTTGCGTTTATCTCTTCGGCGAAAGCCAAAGCAGTTTCAATATTTTCTTCTGTTAAAACTCCAATCGGGATATTTGGATTTAGTTTTTGAACTTCTTGTAATGCATTCCAATCAAAACTCGAAATAATAAAATGCTCATAATTCCAGTCTTTTTCAATGATGTATTCTTCAATTAATGAAACTACATTCTTTGAAGTATCAGCGTTTTTTAACTCAACGTTGATGAAGCATTTTTTATCAACTAGATCAAAAACTTCGTTAAGTGTTGGGATTTGAAGGTTGCCAAGGATTCGAAATGACTTTAATTCGGCTAAAGTGAAGGTGTTAATTTCACCTTTTCCGTTAGTCATTTTATCGATGGTTTCGTCGTGCATTACGATTATGTGTCCGTCAGCGCTTAGGTGAACGTCCAATTCGATTCCGTCTGAATGTAAGTCTAAGGCTTTTTGAAAAGCTTGAAGTGTATTTTCAGGTTCGTATGCTTTTGCACCTCTATGAGCTATTTTTAGCATTTGCTGCGTTTTTTTCTAACCGCAAAGGTCGCAAAGTTTTACGCAAAGGTCGCAAGGAATTATTAAAAATATTATAGCCACAGATTATACGGATTAACACAGATTTTTAAATCCTTTTTTAATCCAATAATCTGTGGCAAAAAAATCTCTCGCAGATTTTACAGATAATTTTAAAATAAATCTGCGAAATCTGCGAGAGAAAAAAAATTTAAATTTTCTCTAATAAAACAATTCCGAATTCGCTGTCTATGACAACCTTTCCATCAACAACCTCTGTTTCCTTATTAGAGAAAGCATCACGTAATTTAGTTCCGTTTTCGAAAAGAGAATATACAGAAAGTTCTTTTCGCCCTTCGTTTAAATCTAAACCAATTAATACTTTATCTGTATAAGATCCTTTAGAATATGTTCGAGAAAACAAATACGGTTCACTGTTTAATTGCGTATGAACTCCCGCGCCAACAGCGGGATGATTTCTTCTAAACTGACCTAATTTCTGCCAGTGTGAAAGCATGAATTTTGTATCAGGATTGTTTTCAATATCATCCCAATTCATGTTGGAACGTAACGTTGCATCGCCTTGAGCCCCTTCAACAATTAAAGAACGATTCGATTCGTCTCCATAATAAACTTGTGACATTCCTGGCGAAAGCAGGAGTTTTGTTCCTGCTTCAAAGCCTTTTACTCGATTGGCATCAAAAGGCTGGCCGTCGTCGTGAGAAGAGACATAATTGAGAACCGAATAACCTTTTAATTCATTATTTAAGTGATTGGAATATTTCGAAAATAAAGTTTCATAATCGCTTTGCGCAGCATTCCATTTAAATTCAAAATTGATCAAGCTGTTAAATCCATTTCGAAAATAATTGACTTTTCTATCTCCAAAATCATAATCCTGACCACCGCTAATTCCGTAACCGTAAACTTCAGCAATTGTGTAAAACGGATTCTGGTCTAAAACTTCTAGAGGATGATGTTTTTTCCAAGTTTCAAATGCGTAATCGCATTCTTTTTTGAAATCGGCCCAAACACCTTCTTCGGTATGTTTCACTGTATCGGCGCGATAACCGTCAATTCCAAATTCCAGAATATAATCAGTCAACCATTTTATAATGTAATATTTCGGACTTCTCGGGTAACCTGTTCTTTTGAAGAATTCATCTAATGAAGCGACTTCTTTTTCGTAACGACCTTCTTTTTTCCATTTTTCAATTAAAAAAGGAGGGAGTTCTACGTTTTGAGAACTTTCGGTTCTTACATCAGGAAGATTATCAACCAAAGTACACATTGTAGTGTTTTCAAACGATTTGTAATCGCATACTACGCCAGTTCGTACCCAATCAGAAGGCCAAACGGGATCTTCGGTAGTTACCGGACCTGTATGATTGATTACACCGTCTAAAACTATTCTGATGCCTCTTTCATGTGCTTTTTTAACCAAATTGGCCAAATCTTCTTTTGTTCCGAAATTTGGATCTAAAGCTGTCCAGTCTTTTGCCCAATAGCCATGAAAACCATAACTCAATCCGGTTCCTTCGTCAACACCATCATGAATCTGTTCTACAATCGGCGTAAGCCAAATGGCATTGATTCCTAATTTATCGAAATAACCTTCTTCAATTTTTTTAATGATTCCGATGATATCTCCGCCTTCAAATCCGCGAAGTTTTCCAGGCGTTTTGGTTCGGTTGAAATTTAAATCGTTTGATTTGTCGCCGTTGTAAAAACGGTCTGTAAGTAAAAAATAAACATTTGCCCCTTCCCAAACGAAAGGTGTTTTCGAAGTATTGTCGTTATTCATTGAAACTGATTTTGAGCCAGAACAACCCGTAATTATGAATACTAAAGATAAAAAAAGGAAAGTGTATTTTTTCATTATTTAGGAATTTTTTAGGGTGAAAAAAATAGCCACAGATTAAAAGGATTGGAAAGGATTTTTTTTGTTTGCCACGAATTTCACGAATTTTCACAAATTTAAAAGGATTAAATAATTCGTGGAGATTCGTGAAATTCGTGGCGAAAAAATCAGTGTTAATCAAATTAATCTGTGGCCAAAAAACTTTGCGTAGACGCACTGCAGTGCGCCTCTACAATATGCGTGGTAAATACTATTCCAATTCTAAAACTAGTGCCGATTTTGGTTCTAAAGTAATTTCAGAAGCTAAATCGAATGTTTTTCCTGTGATAACATCTTTTCCTGATTTAAAGTTTTTGATGTTTTCTTTGAAACGATTTGTTTTTACAACCTGCTCTTTTGCATTGTTATTGAAAACGACCATAACTGTTTTAGCATCTGTATATCTGAAATATACATAAGTATTGTTTTCAGGAATATAATGCGTCATTTTTCCGAAATGAACCGCTTCGTTTGTTCTTCTCCAGTTGAATAATTTAGAAGAGAAATCAAAATAGGCCGCTTGTTCAGCCGTTCTTCCTTCTTTTGCAAAAGCATTGTTTTTGTCTCCAGCCCATCCGCCTGGAAAATCCTGACGAATATCTGCGTCACCACCTTTTCCTTTATCACCGCCCATTCCAATTTCTGAACCGTAATAAATCTGCGGGATTCCGCGAACTGTAGCCAATAAAGTCATTGCTAGTTTGTATTTTGGCAAGTCGTATTTGAACTTCTCATTCATACGATCGGTATCATGATTTTCGGCAAAAACTAAAATATTATTTGGGTTCGGATATAGAAAATCCATTGCAAAATTGTTGTAGAACTTAATCAAACCGTTGTCCCAGCTCGGCTCATTTTCGTTGAAAGCAGAAGTGATCTGACTTTGAAGCGTAAAATCCATTACACTTGGAAGATTTGAGTTGTAGTTTTCAATTGCTCCAACTTTACTGTCTTTCTGCCAAAAAGCTAAATTTGCCTGATTGTGCATCCAGATTTCCCCGACAATATTAAAATTTGGGTATTCAGTTGTAATTGCTTTTGCCCAATTTGCCATTGCCGTTTTATCTGAATAGTTGTAAGTATCTACACGGAAACCGTCCAAATTGGCGTATTCAATCCACCAAATTGCATTTTGAGTCAAGTATTTTGCAACAAGCGGATTTCTTAGATTCAAATCTGGCATTGAAGGCACAAACCAACCATCAACACAAACTTCCTGATCGATTTTTGAAGCGTGGATATCTGTAATTACTTCACGTCTGTGGTGCGTTTGTGTGTAATTTTCGAATTGGTTCAACCATGATTTTGTTGGCAAATCTTTCACCATCCAGTGGGTAATTCCCCAGTGATTGGTTACATAATCCATAACCAGTTTCATGTCTTTTTTGTGCATTTCAGAAGAAAGACGAACGTAATCTTCATTTGTTCCGTAGCGCGGATCAATTTTGTAAACATCAGATTGTCCGTAAGTGTGGTACGAATGCTGTTTGTCGTTGTCCTCGCATAAAGGTGTGCTCCAGATTGTAGTGGCGCCAAGAGCCGAAATGTAATCTAAGTTTTTGATGATTCCTTCAATATCACCGCCGTGGCGTCCGCTTGGATCTTGACGGTTTGCTTTTTCAGTTAAAGAAGCGTCGCTGTCGTTTTTCGGATTTCCGTTTGCGAAACGATCTGGCATGATTAAGTAAATTAAATCAGAAGCATCGTAGCTTTTTCTGTCGGCCGAATTCGCTCTTCTTTCTTTAAGCGTATACTTTTGTTTGAAAGCAACTTTGTTTCTGTCTTTGAAAGAGAAAACTAATTCAGAAGCTTTTACATCTTTTGTGTCAATAGTTACAAAAAGATAGTTTGGGTTTTCTGTTTTTTCGACATTTTTAATCGCAACATTATTAGAAACCGAAGCTTCGTATTGCGAAATATTTTTTCCGTAGAACATGATTTGAAGTTCCGGATTTTTCATTCCAGCGTACCAGAAAGGCGGTTCTACTTTTTGGATTTGCGCTTTCGCGGAAGCGGAAAAAATAAGAACAAATAGGAATATTTTATAAATAATATGGTTTGTTTGAATTCTCATAATCTATAGTTTTAGTTTTCCTTCAAGGTTTCTAAAACCTTGTAGGTATGTTTGAGAAAAGTTTAAACCTACAAGGTTTAGGAAACCTTGCAGGATAATAGAATTTAAACCATATAAGAAATGTAAGAACATTTAAGACAAAAACTGGGGAGATTTCTATTTAAATGGACTTACATTTCTTATATGGTTAATTAAAATTATTTAGTTTCAATAATGCTAATCGCATAACCTCCTCCAGGAGCAGATAACTGAGATAATTTTGATTTGTTTGTTACAGCAATTTTCTTAATCGTATAAGCTTGCGGATTTGTTTTGTAATGCGCATCTTTTGCATCAGCATAAATTGTTGCAGTGTATTTTTTACCTTTTTCAAGGAAACTGAAATCGATGTTTGAAGTACGTGGAGTTTCTCCGTTTACGTTTCCAACGAACCAGTTGTTTGTTCCCTTTGCTTTACGAGCAACGGTGATAAAATCTCCAGGCTCAGCCTCGATGTATTTACTTTCTGACCAGTCTACAGCCACATCTTTAATGAATTGGAAAGCATCTGGAAAACGGTTGTAGTTTTCTGGAGTATCAGCAGCCATTTGTAACGGACTGTACATTGTAACGTATAAAGCCAATTGGTTACAAATCGTACTGTTTACGTGCGATTTGTTATCCGGATTCATTTTGCTGATATCCATTTCGAAGATTCCAGGCGTATAATCCATTGGACCACCAATTAATCTTGTAAAAGGTAAAACCGTTACGTGATTTGGTTTAGAACCACCAAACGCTTGGTATTCTGTTCCTCTTGCTGCTTCGTTTCCAATTAAGTTAGGATACGTTCTTGCAATTCCAGTTGGACGAACTGCTTCGTGAGCGTTCACCATAATTTTGTAATCAGCTGCTTTTTCAATGGCATATTGGTAGTGATTTACAATCCATTGGCTGTAGTGGTTTTCACCGCGAGGTAAAATATCACCTACATAACCGCTTTTTACAGCATCGTATCCGTTATCATTCATGAATTTGTACGCAGCATCCATGTGACGCTCGTAGTTACGAACAGAACCAGAAGTTTCGTGGTGCATGATGATTTTTACACCTTTAGATTTTGCATATTCGTGAAGACCTTTCACATCAAAATCTGGGTAAGGCGTTACAAAATCAAAAACATAATCTTTAGAATGTCCAAACCAGTCTTCCCAGCCTTCATTCCATCCTTCCACTAAAACAGCGTCGAATCCATTTGCAGCAGCGAAGTCAATGTATTTTTTTACGTTAGCATTGTTTGCTCCATGCGTTCCGTTTGGTTTTGCTTTCGCGAAATCTGTAACACCCAATTGAACTGTTGGATAGTCATTTGTGTAAGCCCAAGAGCTTTTTCCTGTAATCATTTCCCACCAAACACCAATGTATTTTACAGGTTTAATCCAAGAAGTGTTCTCAATTTTTGATGGATCGTTTAAGTTATACGTCATTTTTGAAGCTAAGATTTCTCTTGCATCATCGCTTACCATAATCGTTCTCCAAGGCGAGTGATTTGGCGCTTGCATATGACCTTTGTCACCTTTTGCATCTGGCGTTAACCAAGATTCGAAAACTAAGTTTTTATCATCTAAGTTTAAGTGCATACAAGAATAGTCGATCAAAGCCGCTTCGTGCAAATTGATGTAGATTCCGTCAGCCGTTTTTAGCATCAAAGAAGTCTGAACTCCCGTTGGTGAAAAAGACTTTTGAGAAACGTTTGCCGTATACGCTTTTTGAGCTAAACCTCTAATTTCTGATAGTTTCGATTTTGTATAATCGTATTCCTGAGTATCGTAATCTCCTGGAATCCAGAAAGCAGTGTGATCTCCAGTCATCGCAAATTGAGATCTTTCTTCTTTGATTATAAAGTAAGTAAGATTCTTTTGCGCTGGGAATTCGTAACGGAAACCTAAACCATCATCAAACAAACGAAAACGAATTACGATTTGTCTGTCTGTACTTTTTTGGTTTAAAGTTACTGCCAATTCATTATAATGATTTCTGATGTGATCTACTTCTCCCCAAACTGGTTTCCAAGTTTCGTCAAAAGTTGAGGTTTTAGTATCAGCGATTGTAAAGTCGTTCAATAAAGATTTTTTATCATCTTTAAGTTCAAGACCTAATTTACTGGTTTTTACAACTTCTTTGTTTTTGTATTTTAAATTGTAAGTTGGAGTTCCGTCGCTTTGAAGCGAAAATTCCATTACGAACTTTCCTTCGGGAGATTTTAATTGCTGCGCCTTAGCAATCGTGCTAACCGCAAACAAAACTAAACTGGCGAAAAATAAGTTTTTCATGTTTTTAGATTTTTAGAGTGTTGTAATTTAATTTATTTGTACGAGTTTATCGGCGGTTACAGTTTTACCATTAACGATAATGTTTAAATCCTGATCGCCGTCAACTGTGAAAGTAGTTTCGTTATGATTTACAGTAACTTTTAAAATTTGGTTTCTGAAATTTATTTTAAACGAATACCCTTTCCATTCTTTTGGGATTTTTGGTGAGAAATGAAGCTGGTCATTTTTAACACGCATTCCTCCAAAGCCTTCCACGATACTCATCCATGTTCCAGCCATTGACGTGATATGACAACCTTCTTCTACTTCTTTGTTATAATCATCTAAATCCAAACGAGACGTTCTCAAATAAAAGGTATATGCCATGTCCATTTTATCTAAAGCTGCCGCCTGAATTGAGTGTACGCATGGTGAAAGCGAACTTTCGTGAACCGTAAATGATTCATAAAATTCGAAATTGCGTTTTAATTCTTCTTTCGAAAAATGATCTTCGAAGAAATAAAATCCTTGTAAAACGTCGGCTTGTTTGATATACGGCGAACGTAAAACGCGATCCCAAGACCATTTTTGGTTGATTGGTCGCTGTGATTTATCTAAATCTTTTACAGGAACTAAATCTTTATCTAAGAAACCGTCTTGCTGCAAATAAATTCCAAGTTCTTTTGAAAAAGGGAAGTACATATTATCTGCTACTTTTTTCCATTCTTGGATTTCATTCGCGGAAAGCGTAACTTTCTCCAAAACTCTTTTGTGATCTGCAGGATATTCTGAAGCTGCTTTTTCGATTTGTTCAGCCGCAAAATCGATACACCATTTTGCAATATAATTCGTGTAGAAGTTATTGTTGATATTGTTTTCGTATTCGTTCGGACCAGTAACTCCAAGAATTACATATTGGTTTTTATCTTTTGAGAAAGAAGCTCTTTGATGCCAGAAACGCGCAATTCCGATTAAAACTTCTAAACCTTTTTCTGGAATATAAGAGTAATCTCCCGTGTAACGGTAATAATTGTAAATCGCAAAAGCAATCGCTCCATTTCTGTGGATTTCTTCGTGCGTGATTTCCCATTCGTTGTGACATTCTTCACCGTTCATGGTCACCATTGGGTACAAAGCCGCACCGTTTTTGAAACCTAAATTGTCTTTGGCGTTTTCAATCGCTTTGTCCAATTGATTGTAACGATACGTCAATAAATTTCTTGCAACTTGCTGATCTTTTGTAGCCATGTAAAACGGAATACAATATGCCTCAGTGTCCCAATAAGTTGATCCACCGTATTTTTCTCCGGTAAATCCTTTTGGGCCAATGTTTAATCGGCTGTCTTTTCCTGAATAGGTTTGGTTCAATTGGAAAATGTTGAAACGAATTCCTTGCTGCGCCTTAACATCACCTTCAATCGTAATGTCTGACATTTCCCAAATTTTTGCCCAAGCATCGATTTGGTTTTGAAGCAAGGTTTCATATCCTAGCGCCACAGCAGATTTGATTACTTTTTCGGCTCCAGCCAAAGTATTTTCATGGTTTAAAGAAACCGTATATCCTCCAATTTTCTGAATTGTTGAGGTTTGTCCTTTTGCAATGATAGTTCCGTAAGTGTATTGAACTTTATCTGTTGTTGAATCGATTGTTGACGGGGAAATATTAGCATTTTCTCCGTTAGCAAAAATCGTATTGTGCATGAAAGTCGTAACTTTAAAATGCGTTTTGAAAGTCTGAGCCGTAACAAAAGCTTCATTTGTACCTTTTTTAACTTCCAAAGGTTCCCAGAATTTTTCTTCCCAGTTCGCATCTTCATTCGTTACACCAGCGTCAATATACGGTTTGTAAACGATTTTTGCGTCTTTGTTTAAAGGCGTAATATCGTATTTTATAACTCCGGCTTCATCCAAATCTAAGGAAAGAAAACGACGGATATTTACCGAAATTTCAGTTCCGTTTTTAAGAACCGCTTCAAAAGAACGATTGTACCATCCTTCTTTCATATTCAATTCTCTGCGGAAATTTCTAACTTCGGTACAATTATGTAAATCAAGGTTTTCTTCGTTGATTTCGATATCAATTCCAATCCAGTTTGGGGCATTTAAGACTTTGGCGAAATATTTCGGATAACCGTTTTTCCACCAGCCCACTTTTGTTTTGTCTGGATAATAAATTCCGGCAATATAACTTCCTTGGAAAGTTTCGCCAGAATATGCCTCTTCAAAATTCGCACGCTGTCCCATAGCACCGTTTCCGATACTAAAAAGACTTTCAGACGACTTTACTCTTTCTACATCAAATCCTTCTTCTATTATGGACCAATTGTCTGGTTTTATATAATCTTGATTCATTTCTTTCTTAATTAGATAATTAGAAAATGTGTCAATTTGATAATTATTTGACTGATTCTTCTAATTTGATTTTATCTGTTAATTGATGATTTATACTATTTTATTATTTGATAATTATCATTTTCTAATTATCAAATTGACACATTTTCTAATTGATTAACTTTTGGATAAAACTTTCCTCGATAAGAGTGAAGTCCTTGAAAATGTAGTCAGCTTCATGTAAAATTGTTTCCTCACCAATTCCAACACTTACCATTTCTGCAATATTTGCTGCCTGAATTCCGGCAACAGAATCTTCAAATACAATTGAATTTTTTGGATCAATATTTAATAATTGAGCCGCTTTTAAGAAAACTTCAGGATCTGGTTTTGCATTGGTCACGTCATTTCCGTCAACAATAACATCGAAATAAGACAGAATCCCCGTTTTTTCTAGAATTGGTCTTGCATTTTTACTGGCAGAACCCAATGCAATTCCTTGATTTTTCTCTTTTAAAAGTTGTAGAATTTTAAAAACTCCTGGAAGAATCTCACTTTCATCCATGTCAACTAAATAAGATAAATAATCTTCGTTTTTTTGAATCAGCCATTTGTCTTTGTCTTCCTGAGAAGCCTGAACATTACCTAATCCAAGTATGATGTCTAAAGAACGAACTCGGCTTACGCCTTTTAAAAGTTCGTTGTCCTCATGTGTAAAATTTATATTTAATGACTGAGCGATTTTCTGCCAGGCCAAAAAGTGGTATTTAGCGGTGTCTACAATTACTCCGTCAAGGTCGAATATAAATGCCTTCTTATTCATTTTAGTGAAAAATTATTCTTATTTATGATTTTTGAGAAAAGTCGTCTACGTCTTTTACTTTAGAAACTAAAGCGGCGGCAATTAGAAAACTAACACCACTTGTAACTAAAGCATAAATGGCATCTCCGTTGTAAAGATATTTTACAATTGGGCCTCCAATTAATGCATTTACAATCTGCGGAATAACAACAAAGAAGTTGAAGATTCCCATATAAACACCCATTTTCTTTGGGGTTATAGATCCTGCAAGAATTGCATACGGCATTGCCAAAATACTTGCCCAAGCAACACCAATTAAAATCATTGGCAGGACAACCCAGTCTTCATTTGGCATGAAATAAATGGAGATTAAACCAATTCCTCCGATTATTAATGAAAGTGAATGTGTTGCTTTTCGGCCGATTTTTTTAGCGATGTACGGTAAGAAAAACAAAGCGACAATGGCAGAAACTAAGTTGTAAACACCAAATAGGATTCCGACCCAGTCGCCAGCGTCTTGATATTGCTGGCTTGAAGTGTCATCTAATGGTAATCCGTAAATATGGTGCGCGATGGCAGGAGTTGTAAAAACCCACATTCCGAATAATCCAAACCAAGAAAAGAACTGCACCCAGCTAAGCTGACGCATTGTAGTTGGCATTTTTGCAAAATCGGTAAAGATGTCTGTAATTTTTGATTTTTCTTCAGAATCAGAAACCACTTCATTTTGCGGATCTTCAAATCTTGCCAATTCTTCTGGTGAATATTCTTTGGTTGTGAATAAGGTTACTAGAATTGAACCAATTAAAACCGCAGCTCCAATAATGAACGATAAAGTCAAATTTAACGGAACACTTCCTGGAACAGTGCTGTTTGGCACGCCAAAATACTTCGTTAAAATGTACGGAAGTGCTGAACCAATTACGGCTCCAAAACCAATTAATGAAGTTTGGATACTAAATCCTGCAGTACGCTGGTCTGTTCTTAAATTGTCGCCAACAAGTGCGCGGAAAGGTTCCATGGCAATGTTAAAAGAGGCGTCCATGATCATTAGCATTCCGGCTCCAACCCACAGAGCAGGAAGTACAGAAATGAAAATGTTAGCCTGTGGCATTAAAATTAATCCCACAGAAGCTAAAACAGCTCCAACTAAAAAGAAAGGTTTTCGTCTGCCGAATTTTCCCCACGTTTTATCGCTGTAATGACCAATAATAGGCTGCACTATTAATCCCATTAAGGGAGCAATAATCCAGAACCACGAAAGTTCATGTACATCGGCACCAAAAATTTGGAGAATTCTGCTGGCATTTGCATTCTGAAGTGCAAACCCCATTTGGATTCCTAAGAAACCGAAACTCATGTTCCAGATTTCCCAGAAACTTAATTTACGCTTTTCCATTATCGTAATTTGAAAAAATTATACGATAAGCGCTTTGCTTATCAAAACTTACTGTTTTTTCGAAGTAAAAGTAAAAGCCTTGACGGGCGTAAAAGTATAAATTATTTTTTTATTAAAGCTAATAAAAAAGCCATAAAAATTAATTATGGCTTTAGAATGTATTGATTTTAAGAAATTTAGTCAGTCGATTCTCGTTTAATTAAATGAGTCTCGATTACTTCTGTGGTATAATTTTCAGTATGGTCTTCGTCATCATCTTCTTCTGCTTCGAGTCTTTCAATTAGCATTTTGGCTGCCTTATTGCCCATTTTTTCCCCACTTTGGCTCACTGTTGTAATAGTTGGAGTAGAGTATTTTGAAATCATTCCATCAGTAAAAGCGATTACTGCTAAATCTTCAGGAACTTTTAATCCCATTTTATTCGCTGTTTTGATAATTGTTACGGCAAAAAGCTCATTTACAGCAAAAACAGCATCGAAAGCCCTCTCGTGTAAAAGCTGACTAATGGTTATTTCGCAAGTTTCTACATCTTCAATTTTTATTATTAAATCTTCATTAAAGGGCAATCCGTTGTCTAATAAAGCTTTTTCGTAACCGTCAGTTCTAAGTTTTCCAACACTCACATAATCAACAGTAGTCACCAAAGCGATTTTCTTACGGCCATTATCAATTAAACTCTGAACAGCCTCATAAGCAGCAGCTTTATCATCAATAATTACTTTGTCGCATAAAATATCGTTTGTAACACGGTCAAACATAACTACAGGCATGCCTTGATTGATAACTTCGGTAATATGGTGAAAGTCGCCTTTAAACTGTGTTTCCTTAGAAAGAGACATGATAAAACCATCGATACTACCATTGGCTAACATCTCCATATTTAGAACTTCTTTGTCAAAAGAATCGTCTGATACACAGATTACTACGCTATATCCGTATTCATTTGCAACTTGTTCCACTCCATTAATTACTGTTGAGAAGAAATAGTGTACAATTTCAGGAATAATAATACCAATACTCTTGGTTTTTCGGTTTTTTAAACTAAGCGCAATATTGTTTGGTTTGTAGTTGTAAAACTTCGCAAAAGCCTGCACTTTTAGTCGTGTTTCTTCGCCAATTTCAAGACTGTTTCTCAGTGATTTTGAGACAGTTGATATGGACACGTCAAGCTCCTTTGCAATCTGTTTAAGGGTTATTTTACGTTTCATGTAGTTAATTGAAAAAAATCTAATTAATAATAAAGGTATCTGAAATTTTTATAATTGACAATTTTAACGCTAAAAGATTACAAAATATAGAAAGTTTTCAACACTACCACGTTTTCGTAAAGCAATAAAAATTGTGTCTGGTTGAGCATGTTAATAAATTCATAATTTTGAAATTCGAAGTAAAATTAAAAACTTAACTAACATTCAAAAACTCAAAACTAATTTAAACAAAAAGTATGAAAACAATTTACAAAAAGTTGTTATTTTTATTCCTATTGTTGCCTTTTACTGTGTTGGCTCAGAACACTTTAAAGGGAACTGTTGTTGACAAAGCAACGGGTCAGCCAATACCGGGAGTAAATGTAAATGTACAAGGTGCACCAAGTGGAGCATCTACAGGATTTGATGGTAATTACCAGCTGTCAAATGTTAAAAACGGAAGCAAAATTGTTGTTTCTTTTATTGGTTACAAAACGCAAACGATTGATTTTACCGGACAAAACCCATTAAACGTTTCTTTAGAAGAAGATACAAATCAACTTCAGGAAGTCGTGGTACAAGTAGGTTATGGTACAGTTAAGAAAAAAGATGCAACAGGCTCTGTTTCTCAAATTTCTGCGAAAGAATTTAATAAGGGTATCAACGTAACGCCAGAAAGTTTAATTGGCGGACGTATTGCTGGTGTAAATGTTGTTGGAGGAGGAGCTCCTGGAGCAAAAGCAGATATTAGAATTCGTGGAGGATCTTCATTAAGCGCTTCAAACGATCCATTAATTATTTTAGACGGACTTCCATTAAGCAATGCTGTTCCAAGCGGTGCTACGAGTATTTTGTCTACAATTGATCCAAATGATATAGAGTCATTTACAGTTCTTAAAGATGCTTCTGCAGCAGCTATTTATGGTTCTCGTGCAGCAAATGGGGTAATTGTAATTACAACTAAAAAAGGAACTAAAGGTGGTGTAAAAGTTAATTTCAGTTCTCAAGTTGGTATCAATACAGTTGCTAATACAGTTGATGTGTTAAGTGCAGATCAATTCCGTAATTTAGTAAATACATTAGGTAATGATGACCAAAAAGCTACAATGGGAACTGCTAGTACAAACTGGCAAGATGAAATTTTTAATACAGCTGTAACAACTAACAATAATATCTCAGTGAGTGGTGCTTTATTTAATAAATTGCCAGTACGTTTATCTGTTGGTAATGTTGATAATCCTGGAATTTTAAGAAACACTTCTTTTGAAAGAACAACGACATCGATATCGTTAAATCCAGTGTTGTTTGATAATCACTTAAAAATTGATATTAGCGGAAATTTATCTTTCAGCAAAAATCAATTTCAAGATGAAGGCGCTGTAATTGGTTCTGCAATCAGTTTTGATCCAACTCAATCACCTTACCAGGCGGGTTCTCGTTATGGAGGTTACTTCGAATGGCTAGAGCTAAATGGAAATATAGCGTTATTGCCAGCTAAAAACCCTGTAGCAAGATTAAATCAAGAAGATAAAAGATCGAAATCTACTAGAAAATGGGGTAATATTAGTTTAGATTATAAATTTCACTTCTTCGAAGATTTGAGATTTGTAGCAGAAGCAGGTATCGACAGATTTGATAGTAGCGGATACAACAGACAAAGTACAGAAAGCATTTTAGGTTTTCAGCCAGTTCCTTTTACAGGCCAAGGTTATGTAAACTTAGGAAACTATGATACTTATACTGACGATCTTCAAAATAAAAATTTAAATACGTATTTTGTTTACAGCAAAAATATAGGTAAACTTAAATTGGATGCTACAGCTGGTTACAACTATCAGTTGTTCCAAAAAGAAAAATACCAGTCAGGTGCGCTTACACAACCTGTTCAAACTAGAAATGAAGACGTTATCACTGATCCAGATATCAATTTACAATCGTATTTCGGACGTTTGAACTTAGGATGGGACAGTAAATATTTACTGACTTTAAACTACAGAAGAGACGGAACTTCTCGTTTCTCTGAAGAAAATAGATGGGGTAACTTTATGGGAGGTGCTTTTGCATGGAATATTGCCGAAGAGTCTTTCTTAAAAGATAATGAAACACTTTCTAGCTTGAAATTGAGGGTTGGTTATGGTACTACTGGTCAGCAAGATATTTCTGCTCAGTACGATTACTTAAGAAGAGTTACTCTGGGTACTGTTAATACTCAATATGTGTTTAACGGTGTTGTTTATAAAACAGCTAGACCTGAAGGATACAACCAAAACATCAAATGGGAAGAATTGGCTGAAACTAATATCGGAGTTGATTTTGGATTCTTAAACGATAGAATGACAGGATCTGTGAACTATTTCGATAAAAAATCTACAGATTTATTAGCTGATGTATTAGTTCCAGATGGTGCTAACCTAAGAAACCAAGGATTTAATAACATTGGAAATTTAAGAACTAAAGGACTTGAATTCAGTCTTCAGTCTGATATTATTAAAAAAGACAATTTCAATTGGAATGTTGCAGTTAATGCTACTTACTTAGATCAGAAAATAGAAAGTTTAGGTCAAACTGTTGAAGGTTTTCAAGGTTATGAAGTTGGAGATAATATTCAAGGAGGAAACGGAAATAAAATTTTAATTAATACAGTTGGATCTGCTCCAAACTCATTCTTTGTATATGAGCAATTGTATGATGCGAACAAAAAACCTATTGCAGGTGCGTATGTTGACAGAAATGCAGATGGTAAAATTGATGCTTCCGATCGTTATAGATATAAGAAGCCAACAGCAGATTATACATTTGGTTTATTCTCAACTTTAAACTACAAAAAGTTTGATTTTACAATGAACTGGAGAGCAAGTTTAGGAAATTACATATTTGATAACGTAAATTCTAACTTAGGATATTCGGATGCAGCTTTAAGAAGAGATCATGATTTGTCTAACCTTAGTGCAGATTATTTAAATACAGGTTTCAAATTTGAAGATAATGGAACACAACGTTATTTGTCTAATTATTACATAAAAGATGCATCTTTCATCAAATTAGATAATGTGACTCTTGGGTATACTTTGGACAAGTCTTTATTGAAAGATGTTTCATTAAGATTCTCTGCTGGTGTTCAGAACGTTTTTGTACTTACAAAATATGATGGGTTAGATCCGGAGAAATTCAACGGAATTGATGGTAACGTTTACCCAAGAGCAAGAACTTACTTGTTTGGAGTAAATGCAAGTTTCTAATAGTACATTGAAAAACAAAATTTAAAACACACAAAATGAAAATATCATTTAAATATATATCTTATTTTTTCCTATTCATACTAGGAATAAGTATGACGTTTACTTCGTGTACTGACGATTTAAACGTGACGCCTAAAGATGACGATGAGTTTTTGTCGGAAACTTTTTTCCAAGATCCAGATTCTTATAAACAAGTACTAGCCAAATTATATGCTGGTTTATATGTTGGAGGTAATGATGGTGATGGTGATGCAACCCAGCCAGGTAAAAATCCTGATATTGCGGGGCTTGGAGGAGATTTTAGCAGTTATTTACGTTTGCTTTTTGTAACTCAAGAATTTACAACTGATGAAGCGATTATTGCATGGGCAGATGGAACTTTGCCAACATTAAATACACAGACATGGTCGCCTGTTAATGAGTTTTTATACGGAACTTATTCTAGAGCATCTTACCATATCAGTTTGGCAAATGAATTTTTAAGACAAACTACAGATGAGAAATTAGAAGCAAGAGGTGTTGACGCAAATCTAAAAGCTGAAATTGCAAATTTTAGAGCTGAAGCGCGTTTCTTGAGAGCTTTCTCGTATGTTAATTTAATGGATTTATTTGGAAATGTGCCGATTACAACAGAAGCTGATCCTGTTGGATTCTTCTATCCAGTTCAAAAATCAAGAGCAGAAGTTTTCGCTTTCGTAGAATCTGAATTGAAAGATTTAGAGAACACTCTTCCAAACGCGAGAACAAATGAATATGGTAGAATTGACAGAGTAGCAGCTAAATTTTTATTGGCCCAAATCTATCTAAACTCTAAAGTGTATACAGGAACAGAAAGAAATAATGAGACAGCAACGTTATGTTCTGAAATCATTAACTCAGGTTATACATTTGCGAATGTTCCTTATGCTTATTTGTTTTCTGCAGATAATGATAAAAATGGAGCGCAAGACGAATTTATTTTTCCAATTATAAGTGATGGTATTGCTATTAGAGCAACAGGTGGAGGGATGAGTTTTATTCTTCATGCTTCTATTGGAGGAAGTATGGACGCGGCTTCAAGAGGAATGGACGGCGGATGGCAAGGGATCAGAACTCGTAAAGAATTCGTAGCCCTTTTCCCAGATGCAACTGCAACTGGAGACAAGAGAGGTACATTTTATACTGATGGGCAAACTCTAGATATTACCAATGTTTCAACATTTACAAACGGTTATGCTGTAACAAAATATATCAATAAAAAGGCTGATGGTTCAGCTGCACAGAGAACAGATATTCCAGATACAGATTTTCCAATGTTTAGAGTTTCTGATGCTTATTTAATGTATGCTGAGGCTGTAGTTAGAGGAGCAACTACTGGTAATTTAGCGACAGCAGTTGGTTATGTAAACCAAATTAGAAGTAGGGCAGAGGCATCGCAAATAACAAGTGCAGATTTAACTCTTGATTTCTTATTGGCAGAAAGAGGGCGTGAGTTATTCTGGGAATGCCATAGACGAACAGATTTAATTCGTTTCGGAAAATTCACAGGAGGATCTAAAATTTGGCAATGGAAAGGTGGCGTAATGAACGGAACTTCTACAGATTCTTATAGAGATTTAATGCCTATTCCTGCGAAAACAATTCAGGCTAATCCGACTTTAAAACAAAATCCAGGATACTAACACCTAAGAGAACTGAAAAATGAAAAATATATATAAAATTTTAATCGCATTTATTGGTGTGTTAGCGGTGTCGTGTAATGCTGACGCTGTAGACGAAAGACCAATTCTTAATGTTGTTGCAGCTCCAGAAATTACAGCACCAACAACAGGACAAAATTACGTTCTGGATGTTGAAAAGGCAGCAGACGAAGTGGCTAAATTTACTTGGTCAGCTGCAGAGTATTCAACAGATGTAGCAATAAAGTATACTTTGCTTATTGATAAGAAAGGTGGAGATTTTAAAGCAGCAAAAACATTACAGACTACAACAAACAGTATTACTGAAGTTTCTGTTCTTGAAAGAGAACTAAATCAAGCAGCAATTGATTTAGGAGGTAAGCCAGAGGTTGCAGCAGAGTATGATGTAAAGATTTCTTCAAATGTTTCTGGAGGGTTTTCTCAAGTATCTAAAGGTTTAATTACTATTACTGTAACTCCTTACGTAGGAAAAGTTCCGTACAACTTTGTTGAGTGGTACTTAGTTGGAGATGCTACAGTTTCTGGATGGGATAATAATAAAGGAAACCAAATATTATTTAGAAGTCCAACAAATTCTAATGAATATGCCTTTACAGGATACTTTAAAAAAGGATATTTCAAGACTATTAAAAACTTAGGAAACTGGGCTCCAATGTATGGAGGTAAAGATGGTTCTCTTGTCTACAGAGCAACAGACGGTGACGATGATCCACCTAGTATTGAAGTGCCTACTGATGGATACTATAAATTTAAAATGGATGTTCAAAAGTTAACATATACGTTTGAACCATATGCAACAGGAGCAACAGCACCAACATATAGTACTGTAGGTATTATTGGAGACGCAACTGCTAAAGAATGGCTTGAATCAACACCAATGGTGAAATCAACATTTAATGCGCATGTTTGGACTTTGGGTGTAACATCTTTAAATGATGGCGGAATGAAATTCAGAGCAAACAATGCATGGGAGGTTTCATGGGGTGGAACTACTGCTTTTTCAGGTGGTGGAAACGGTGAAAATATACCAGTTGCAAAATCTAAATATGTTATTTATTTCAATGATTTAGACGGAAGTTATATGATGATTCCTAATCAATAAACTTTAGTTAATAACTGAAAAAGGGCTATCTCCAGATAGCCCTTTTTTAATCCAACTAACTAACCAAACAAACCACGATATTATGAAAAAAACTTTACTATCAATCTTTTTATTGATGGCGCTAACTGCTTTTGCCCAACAACAAACAGTTAGTTATTCAATAAGTCCACTCCCTTTTGAAGATACAAATTCCATTACTATCTCAATCGCGGGTACAAGTATTAACGAAGGCACTTGGGGAGTTACAGGCAATGCATTATATCTTTGGTCATGGTCTTATGATGTGAACGATTTAAATCAAATGGATTCTCCTTCAAACGGATCTTGGACTTCTTCAAACGAAGCCAGCAGGTTTACATATAATGCCGGAACTGATACTTATACCAAAACATTTACACCAGCTTTATATTTTGGCAGAAACGGAATTGGCAGAATAGGATTTTTAGTTAAAGCAAAAGACGGAACCGGATCAAAACAATCTCAGGATATCGTCGTTGAAGTAGGATCTTTTCAGGTAAATCTAACTTCGCCAGTCGAAAACAGCACTTCCATTATTTCTTCTGGTGCAAGTTTTAATATTGCAGCAACAAATACAGGAGGAGCAGGCAGTTATATTTTAAAAGCTAACGGAGCAACTATAAATACAAATGCTAGTACTTCAAGTTATTCGTATACCCATACTAATATTACTGTAAATCAAAATTATGAATTGATTGTAACTCAAGGAGCCACTGTAATTTCAAAGAAATTCGCTGTGGTTATTAATCCAAATACTGTTTCCGAAGCCATGCCAGCTGGTTTGGTTGATGGAATTAATTATAATCCAACCGATTTTACAAAAGCAACTTTGGTGTTAGATGCGCCTTTAAAAGATTTTGTTTATGTTGCCGGAAGTTTCAATAATTGGCAGCCAACATCGGCTTATGCCATGAAAAAAGATCCAGCTTCGGGGAAATTTTGGTTAGAAATAACAGGTTTGGTTTCGGGCGTAAACAATACCTATCAATATTGGGTTGTAGATACAACACCACTTGCAAATTCGCCAGCAATGGTAAAAACAGCAGATCCGTATTCTACTTTGGTTTTGTCACCTTATGACGATCCTTCGATTCCTGCTTCAAAATATCCAAATATGCCTGTTTATCCTTCGGGACAAAATTTTGAGGTTACCGTTTTAAAAACAGGACAAACTCCTTACCATTGGCAAGTGACTAATTTTGAAAAACCTCAAAAAGAAAAATTAGTAGTTTATGAAGTTTTAGTTCGTGATTTTGATGCTGCAAGAAGCTATCAGAGTTTAATTGATCGAATAGATTATTTTAAAAATCTAAAAATCAATGCAATCGAATTAATGCCCGTAATGGAATTTGAAGGCAATGAAAGTTGGGGATATAACACTTCATTTCATATGGCTTTGGATAAGTTTTATGGTACTTCAGATAAATTAAAAGAGTTTATAGATTTGTGCCATCAAAACGGAATTGCTGTAATTCTAGATGTGGCTTTAAATCACGCTTTTGGAAGAAATCCAATGGTAAGAATGTGGATGAATGATCCTGATGGAGATGGTTTTGGTTCGCCAACAGCAGAAAATCCATATTTTAATACCGTGGCAAAACATAGTTATAATGTAGGGGAGGATTTTAATCATCAATCACTAAAAACACAGAATTATGTAAATCGAGTTATTAAACAATGGATTGAAGAATATAAAATTGATGGCTTCCGTTGGGATTTAACTAAAGGATTTACACAATTGTGTTCAGCTAGTGACAATTCTTGCACTGATGCGTACCAACAAGACCGTGTCGATATTTTGAAAAAATATGCTGATTTTTCTTGGGCGATAGATCCAACACATTACACCATTTTTGAACATTTAGGAACCGATACTGAAGAACAGCAATGGGCAAATTATCGTGTTAATGAAACGCCAAGCAAAGGTGTAATGATGTGGGGAAAAATGACAAGCCAATACAATCAATTGTCGATGGGATATGCTTCAGATAGTAATATTTTCAGAATGAATAGTGCCATCCGCGGATTTACGGCAAATCGTTTGATGGGTTATGCAGAAAGCCACGATGAAGAACGTTTAATGTATAAAAATGTACAGTATGGAGCTTCAAACGGAAGTTATAATGTAAAAACATTAAATACAGCTTTATCCCGAATGTCTGCAATTGGAGCTGTTTCTTTATTAATTCCTGGGCCTAAAATGATTTGGCATTTTGGCGAACTAGGCTGGGAGAAATCTATTTTTACCTGCAATGACAATTCTGTAAATACAGATTTTGATGCCATTGGCGGTGACTGCAAATTAGATACAAAACCACAGCCGCAATGGACGTCAAATTGGCTTGGAGATTCAAATCGAAATAAAATTTACAACGATTGGGCTAAGATGATTACGCTTAAAAAAACAGAGCCAGTGTTTTTAGGAACAGCAACAATGGCTAATACAGCGACTTTGACGGTAAATATCAAAATCACAAACAGCAGTTTGACTTCTGCTCAGCTTAAAGATGTTGTGATTTTGGCAAATTTTGATACAGTTGCACAAAACATGATTCCAGGATTTCAATACGCTGGTGCATGGTACAATTTAATGGATAATTCGACAATTAACGTTGCAGATGTAAATGCACCAATAAATTTAGCTCCGGGAGAATTTAGAATTTATGGTAATAAACAAGCAAATTTAGCAATTGAAGATTTTGAAAAAGGAAACCAACTTAGTTTGCATCCAAATCCTGTTGCAGATTATTTTACGTTAGGTTTTATAACTTCAAAAGTAGAAATCTATTCGATTACAGGGCAATTAGTAAAGACATTTAATACAAACGGAAATGCAGATTATCAATTCTCAGTAAGTGAACTACCTTCGGGATTGTATCTTGTAAAAGCGTTTGACGAGTATAATAAAATTCAAGTTGCGAAATTTATTAAAAATTAGGTTTGGTTAGTAATGAAAAGGGCTGTCTAGAAATGGACAGCCTTTTTTTCTTTAAGTAGTTTTGTTTTATAAAATGTCTTTTTTGGTGTTAACTAAATAGATATTTATATTATGATTTAACTATAATTGGTTTTGTTTTTTTCTTTTAGAATCGTTGTATTCTCCGATTAACGAATAATAGCCAAATGTTCCTAATCCCATAACGATAAGCGGAGTCAGAATAAATAGAATAATGGCACCAAATACTAAATCGTCCTGTTGGTCTGAAAGAAGTTTAGGCAAACCAAATTCAAACACGCAAAAATAGGCAGCAGCTGCGGCCAAAGCAATCCATAACGCCCCTAAAACTTGTTTAATCGCATTCATTTTTTTGTAATTTTAAAGGTGAGTAATTTTGTTTTTGTTGTCAATATAAATCATCCCAATAACAAAGCAGATTCCAGCGATAATTATCGGATACCATAATCCGTCCAGATAAAAATCGGCTTTGCCTGCTGTTTTGGCGTGTGATACAAAGTAAGTAGAAATAGCGGGAAGCAATCCTCCAAAAATTCCATTTCCGACATGATATGGCAGTGACATAGAAGTATATCTGATTTTAGTTGGAAACATCTCAACTAAAAAAGCCGCAATCGGACCGTAAACCATGGTTACAAAGAGTACTTGAATAAAAACCAGAAAAATTAAAGTCCATTTATCATTTGAAGTTATTTGGATTGAGATACTTGTTTGCACATCTTTTTTCTCCATGTACGTTTTTTTCTCGGTTACGGTTGTACCGTCAGTATATTTTTTTTGAATCGTGGTAACAAAACTGCCGTCAGCTTTATTTTCGGTTGTTTCTCTATAATTTTCAAAAATTTCTGTTTTTAGGCTAATATTTGTTGTGTTGTACATTTCCTTATAAATAGATCTGTACGATAAAATAGCCAGCAGCATTCCGAACATCATAATATATTTACGTCCGATTTTATCGCTCAGCCATCCAAAAACAATAAAAAATGGAGTTCCAATTAAAAGAGCAATACCTAATAATTCATCTACTTGAGAAGAATCGACATTCATTACCGTTTTCATAAAACTCATCGCGTAGAATTGCCCCGTGTACCAAACCACGCCTTGTCCCATCGTAGCGCCAAATAATGCCAAAAGAACAAATTTTAAATTGTATCGGTTTCCAAAACTTTCTTTTAACGGATTTGTGCTCGTGGTTCCTTCTTTTTTAGCTTTCGCGAAAACAGGAGACTCATCCATATTTTTTCTAATTAAATACGAAACACCAACCATGGCAATCGAAACCCAAAAAGGAACACGCCATCCCCATAAATCAAAAGCTTCGGCAGAAAGTACGCTTTTAGTTGCTAAAATAACCATGAGAGAAATAAATAGACCAACAGTAGCAGTGGTCTGAATCCAAGAAGTCCAGTATCCTTTTTCTCCCGCAGGCGCATGCTCGGCAACATAGGTAGCGGCTCCGCCATATTCGCCTCCGAGAGCAAGACCTTGAAGCAGACGTAAAATCAGAACCAACAGAGGAGCCAGAAAACCAATCGTTTCATAACTCGGAATACATCCAATTAAGAACGTGGAGCCACCCATTAATAATAAGGTAGCCATAAAAGTATATTTACGTCCGATAATATCGCCAAGCCTTCCAAAGAATAAAGCTCCAAATGGACGGACTACAAATCCGGCAGCAAACGTGGCTAAAGTAGATAAAAACGCCGCGGTCGGATTATCGCTTGGAAAGAATTTAGTTGAAATAACAACAGCCAGACTGCCAAAAATGTAAAAATCATACCATTCAATCATGGTGCCCATAGAAGAGGCCGAAATTACCTTCCAAATGCCCTTAGTAGAAGTTTTGCTCATAAAACCGCTTTGAGATCTCGTTAATAAATGAATTTTAAAAATACAGTTTTACGAATATAAAAGATATTTTGTTATTCACTTAATACTTTTTTAACAAAAACTATTTATTTGTTGACAATTGGTTTTCTAAGGAAAAAAATTTAACCGCTAAGGCGCAAATAAAAAAAAACGCAAGGTTCGCAAAGCTTAAAATAACTTTGCGAACCTTGCGTAAATCTTTGCGCTCTTTGCGGTTTAAAAAAAACAGAAAAGTACAAAAAACAAAAAACCCGAATATTTCTATTCGGGTTTTGTGGTACCTCCAGTCCCGAGGCTTCGGGAGAACCAGGGGACATTATGATTTTCTTTTACTGAGAATATCTTTTAAAATAGATGGATCTGCTATTATTTTATTATTAAAAATTTTGCTTTTCATTTTTTTAATGAATTTTTCAAGATATAAAGCTTCATCCCTGTCATCACAGATAAAACTTAAAACTATTTCCCAGTCATTAGCAATTTTTGTGAAAGAATTTGTGTATGAATGATTGTTATGTTTTAACATTCTTTCATTAATATCATTTGTCTCGCCAATATAGAATTTTTGAGATGAGTTTGAATATAAAATATACAAGTAGTGCATTTTGTAAAATATATTAAAAACAAAAAACCCACTCAGTGAGTGGGTTTCGTGGTACCTCCAGGGATCGAACCAGGGACACATGGATTTTCAGTCCATTGCTCTACCATCTGAGCTAAGGTACCGTGCTTGTTGCGGGTGCAAATATATAATCATTTTTGGTTTGTGCAAAACATTTTTTAGAAAAAATCTATTCGTATCTTCGCAAAAGCAAAAAAATAAATATGATTTTAACGGTCGATATTGGAAATAGCAGAATTAAAGCATCTGTATTTGAGGACAATACTTCTCTAGAAAAATTTGTTTTTGATAAAAGCGAGATCGAAAATAAAATTGAAAATATTTTAAAAAAATATCCAAAATGCTCCGATTTGGTTGTCGCTTCTGTTGGAAGTGTCGAAAAACAATCCTTTTTAACATTCGAAAACAGACTAAAAGTTCATTTTTTTACTCACGAAGATGTTTTCCCTTTCCATAATAAGTACGCCACACCAAAAACTTTAGGAATAGACCGAATGATTTTGGCGGCAGGAGCGACATTGCAATTTCCAAAACAAAATCGTTTAGTTATTGATGCTGGAACTTGCATTACCTACGATTTTATCGACGAAAATGATAATTATTTAGGAGGAGCCATCTCTCCCGGTCTTCGTTTGCGATATGAATCGCTGCATAATTTTACGGCCAGACTGCCGTTACTAACCTTAGAAGAACCCGATTCTTATGTAGGAAACTCTACAGCACAAGCCATACATTCTGGTGTTGTCAATGGTTTCGTCTATGAGATTGACGGTTTTATCGATGAATATCGCAAAGAGTTTTCAAATTTTATCATAATTTTAACGGGAGGCGATGCAGATTTTTTGGCTAAACGATTAAAAAATACCATATTTGCCAATTCAAATTTCCTTCTGGAGAGTTTGAGCCAAACATATCAATATAAAATCGACAATGATTAAAAAAGTAATACTAAGCGCTTGTTTGCTTATATCGTTCGTTTCATTCGCGCAACAAGGTACTGCTTCACCTTATTCTTTTTTCGGAATAGGAGATGTGAGATTCAAGGGAACACTTGAAAACAGATCTATGGCAGGAGTTGCAGTAGAACAAGATACGATCCACCTAAATATAGAAAATCCAGCGAGTTATGCTAGCTTAATACAGACAACTTTTACGGTTGGAGGAACATTTGCTACTTCTAATTTAAAAACGAGTTCTCAATCAGAAAAAGCACAACGTTCGACTTTTGATTATTTAGCATTAGGTATTCCGATGGGTAAATTTGGTGCTTCATTTGGTTTAATTCCTGTGAGTTCAGTAGGATATAAAATTCTTAACGACAACTCGGCTACAGAAGGTGCAACAAGTTCTCAACTTACAGGAACTGGAGGTATAAATAAAGTATATTTCGGTTTGTCATATAAAATAATGCGTGACTGGAATATTGGAGTAGATGCACAGTATAATTTTGGAAAAATCACAACAACCAGCATAGAAGCTGTTACTGGTGTTCAAAACGGAACAGGAGAGGTTAATACTTCTGAACTTTCAGGTACGGCATTTAGTTTCGGGACAATGTATCAGAAAAAGATATACAAAAAGACTAGCATATTCTCTAGTTTAAGCTACACTTTTGCTAGTAATTTGAATTCAGATAACACAAGAGTTATTACTGTTCAAGGAGACTCTGATTCTTATGTAGTTCCGGTACAATCAACAAAATTAAAACTTCCAAACAAATTAAGTATTGGTTTGGGTATTGGTGAATCTAGAAAATGGCTTGTAGGGGCGAATATGACTTTCCAAGGAGACGGGCAGTTAGCAAATTATTATAACTCTGAATCAAATGTGAGATACGAGAGCTATTCTAAATATGCCGTTGGAGGATATTACCTTCCAAATTACAATTCTTTCACTAGTTACATGAGCAGAATTACATATAGAGCCGGTTTGAAATATGAAAAAATTGGTTTGATTGTTAATAATGAGTCAATTAAAGATATCGGAATGTCATTAGGAGCTGGAATTCCGATTCCAGGATCTTTTTCAAATTTAAATTTCGGAGTTGAATTTGGTAAACGTGGTACAACAGCTGCAGATTTAGTTCAAGAGAATTATGTTAACTTCAGCGTGGGTTTCTCTTTCAATGATAAATGGTTTGTGAAGAGCAAATACCAATAAAAACAAATATTTTATCTTTTAGAAGCTCATTACAATTTACTACATTTGGCAAATGAATTTACCAAAAAGATATAGTCTAATAGTTGTCACAGTTATTGCTGTGACAATGTTTTTTGGATGCGAAAGTAATTTTAAAGAAGTTCAGAAAATTAACTTCTCAGAATTCGTTCCTGCCAGTGATGCCGATACTGTAAATATTAAATACACAGATTCTGGGCGCATTACAGGAGTTTTGATCAGTCCGAAAATGTTGGATTATTCCAATCTTGATTTTCCTTTTACAGAATTTCCAAAGGGAATAGATGTTATTTTATATGATAAAAAGCAAAAACGTACCTTTATAAGAGGAAATTATGCTGTTTCGTATAAAAATACAGGGATCATTGATTTGATTGGAAAAGTAAAAATTACTTCTGAAGAAGGTCAAATGTTAGAAACAGAACAATTGTATTTCGATCAGAAAAACGAATGGTTTTATACAGAACGAAAGTTTAAACTGACGGATAAAAAAGGAGTTTCTTACGGTCAGGGAATAGATTTTAGCAAAGATTTTAAAGTGATTAATTCGCAGCGAATAAGTGGCGAAATCGAATCAGACGAAGAATTATAAATTATGGGTTATTTAAAATATACACAATACGTTTACATCCTTTTTGCAGTTTTCTTTACTTATGATGGTATCGTGAAACTAAATGAAGGCGATGAGAGTTATCCTTTCTATTTTGTAATTGCAGGAATGGCTGTTTT
>Ga0209281_1000114_pt1 | contig 210536 bp, 220 predicted proteins | sample MedtruBG_FD_187514 | JGI IMG/M metagenome (GOLD analysis project Ga0209281, IMG submission 187514) | Root nodule microbial communities of legume samples collected from California, USA - Medicago truncatula BG (SPAdes) (version 2) | ecosystem: Host-associated > Plants > Roots > Nodule | place... | reverse complement strand
AGGTAAAATCAAGTCTATCACTGACTTCGGTATCTTCATCGGCCTGGACGGCGGCATCGACGGCCTGGTTCACCTGTCTGACATCTCCTGGAACGTTACAGGCGAAGAAGCAGTTCGTGAATACAAAAAAGGCGACGAAATCGCTGCGGTTGTTCTGCAGGTTGACGCAGAGCGCGAGCGTATCTCCCTGGGCGTTAAGCAGCTGGCAGAAGATCCGTTCAACAACTACGTTGCCCTGAACAAGAAAGGCGCAATCGTAACCGGTAAAGTGACTGCAGTTGACGCGAAAGGCGCAACCGTAGAGCTGGCCGACGGTGTTGAAGGCTACCTGCGCGCTTCTGAAGCTTCCCGTGACCGCGTTGAAGACGCAACTCTGGTTCTGAGCGTTGGCGACGAAGTTGAAGCTAAGTTCACCGGTGTTGATCGTAAGAACCGCGCCATCAGCCTGTCTGTTCGTGCTAAAGACGAAGCTGACGAGAAAGATGCAATCGCTACTGTTAACAACAAACAGGAAGAAGGCAACTTCTCTAACGCTATGGCTGAAGCGTTCAAAGCAGCGAAAGGCGAATAAGTTACCCTCGGGTAGCTTGACAGATTACAAGATTAGTCCTGTAATCAATAACAAAGGGCGGCTACGGCCGCCCTTGTCTAATCTGCTGTTAGTGAATATTCCTGATTAAGGAAACCGGAGGAATCATGACCAAGTCAGAATTGATCGAAAGACTTGCAAGCCAACAATCTCACATTCCGGCCAAGTCTGTAGAAGACGCCGTGAAAGAGATGCTGGAGCATATGGCCTCGACCCTGGCCCAGGGCGAGCGCATTGAGATCCGCGGTTTCGGCAGTTTCTCTCTGCACTATCGGGCACCACGCACCGGGCGTAACCCAAAAACAGGCGATAAAGTGGATCTGGAAGGCAAATATGTCCCACACTTTAAGCCGGGTAAAGAGCTGCGCGACCGCGCCAACATTTACGAAGAGTAGGTTTTACGCCGCACTGGCGAAAACGTACTTCTATGGAGAGAGCACCTGCGGGTGCTTTTTTCATTTCTGTCGTCCACGATTTTTCAATCCCTTCTGAAGCTGCCTCGTAAAACCGAAAAGCCATAGCCGACAGCGTTGCCCGATGCCTGCATACTCGCGGCACAAGGAGGTGGCTATGGGTCTGCCCGCCGTTGCATTTTGTCTGATTACCGCCGTTCTACCCCTGCTATGGCTTCCGGCCCTGCCGGAAATCAGCGGCATCGGGGCGATCATTGTTGCTGGCTGCCTGCTGGGGGGCTGGCCGCGCGTCCGCTGGCTGGCGCTGTGGCTGCTCTTTTTCGCCTGGGGGCTACTGGCCGCGCAGGAGGCCGTCTGGCCAGCAAAAGCGCTGCCGGGGGCAACCCAGCGGGCGGTGGTAAAGATCGTTGCCACCGACAATATGACCGCGCACCGGGGCATTATCGAACAGCTGGACGGCAGGCGGCTCTTCCCTGCGCCGGGGATCAGGCTCTACGGACAGTATCTGCCTCAGCCAGGCTGTGCTGGCCAGCGCTGGGAGATGACGCTGAAAGTGCGGGCCGTACATGGGCAGCTTAACGACGGCGGCTTCGATACCCAGCGCTATGCCATAGCCCAGCATCAGCCTGTGAGCGGGCGGTTTATCCACGCCACGCCGATTGACCTCCGCTGCGACCTGCGCGCCCGCTATCTTGCCTCTCTGAGCGAAACACTGACGCCTTACGCGTGGCGAGCAGTAATGCTGGGGCTAGGGATGGGGGAGCGCACCGCGCTCGACACCGATATTAAAGCGCTAATGCGCCAGACCGGCACCGCACACCTGATGGCCATCTCCGGGCTGCATATTGCCCTGGCGGCGTCTTTGGGCTGGCTGCTGATGCGCGGCCTCCAGTTTTTTCTGCCTGGCAACAGGATCGGCTGGCGACTCCCACTGCTGTTTGGTCTTGCCTGTGCTATTTACTATGCCTGGCTTACCGGTATGCAGCCGCCAGCCCTGCGTACGGCGGTCTCCCTCGTCGTCTGGGGGGCGCTGCGCCTCTCCGGGCGGCAGTGGTCGCCCTGGCAGGTCTGGCTCTGCTGCGTAGCCGCGATCCTGTTTATCGATCCCGTTGCCACTCTCTCCCAGAGCCTGTGGCTCTCCGCGTTTGCCGTTGCCGCGCTGATCTTCTGGTACCAGTGGCTTCCGCTGCCCCACCTGCCGGGAGGGCGCATCGTGCGCAACGTCCTGAGCCTGCTGCATTTGCAGGCAGGGATGATGATCCTCCTCCTGCCCATTCAGGTCACTATTTTTCATGGCATCAGCCTGACCTCCATCGCCGCCAATCTCATTGCCGTACCGCTGGTGACCTTTGTCACCGTGCCGCTGATCCTCACTGGTATGCTGCTGCACCTGAGCGGCCCAGCGATCGTCGAGAGCGGCAGCTGGCTGCTGGCAGATAAAACCCTGGCGCTGCTGTTTTGGTTTTTACGCCAGCTGCCTGACGGCTGGTATGACATTGACCAGCGCTGGCAGGGGCTGGTCTGGCTCCCGTGGGTGGCGATAGCGCTTTGGCGGCTACGCATCTACACCAAAGCACCGTTTCTGAGTCTGGCGATTGTTGCGCTGCTGGCGTTGCCGCGTGGGCGTCCTGCCCGCAGCGACGAGTGGGCCGTACACATGCTGGATGTGGGGCAGGGGCTGGCGATGGTCATTATCCGCAACCAGCACGCCATGCTCTATGACACTGGAATGGCGTGGCCGGGCGGAGATAGCGCTCAGCAGCTGATCGTGCCCTGGCTACGCTGGCATCATCTCCAGCCCGATGGCGTTATCCTGAGCCATGAGCATCTCGATCACCGGGGCGGGCTTGATACGCTGCAAAAAGCGTGGCCGAAGATGACCGTGCGCAGTCCGCTGGGGTGGGCTGGGCATCTACCCTGTTTTCGCGGTCAGCGCTGGCAGTGGCAGGGGCTGAACTTTACCGTACACTGGCCGCTGGCGGGGGAGGTGGCGAAAGGAAATAACGGCTCCTGCGTCGTGAAGGTCGATGACGGTCGACGGAGCATCCTGCTTACCGGCGATATCGAAGCTCCCGCCGAGCAGCGCATGCTGAGCCGCTACTGGCAGCATCTACAGGCTACACTTATCCAGGTTCCACACCACGGCAGCAGCACCTCTTCGTCGCTGCCGCTGATCCAGCGGGTGAACGGCCAGGCGGCGCTGGCCTCCGCCTCGCGCTACAACGCCTGGCGGCTCCCCTCGACAAAGGTGATCCGCCGCTACCGGCAGCAGGGCTACCGCTGGTACGACACGCCGCACGCGGGGCAAACGAGCATCAATTTTTCCTCAACGGGCTGGACGATCCTCAGCCTGCGCGAACAACTTTTCCCCCGCTGGTATCATCAGCGGTTTGGCGTCCCTGCAGATAACGGGTAGAATATGCGGCTATTTCAACAAGTGCTGGTTTTTTGAATGCATAACGACAAAGATCTCTCTACGTGGCAAACGTTCCGCCGCCTCTGGCCAATGATTGCACCTTTCAAAGCAGGTCTGTTCGTGGCGGGGGTCGCACTGATCCTCAACGCAGCCAGCGATACCTTTATGCTATCGCTTCTGAAACCGCTGCTCGATGAGGGTTTTGGCAAAACGGACCGCTCCGTGCTGCTGTGGATGCCGCTGGTGATCATCGGCCTGATGATCCTGCGTGGGATCACCAGCTATATCTCAAGCTACTGTATCTCATGGGTTTCTGGCAAAGTGGTGATGGGCATGCGCCGTCGCCTGTTTAGCCACATGATGGGCATGCCCGTCGCCTTCTTCGACAAACAGTCCACCGGGACGCTGCTTTCCCGTATCACCTATGACTCTGAGCAGGTTGCCTCCTCCTCCTCCAACGCGCTGATCACCGTGGTGCGTGAAGGGGCGTCGATCATCGGCCTGTTTATCATGATGTTCTACTACAGCTGGCAGCTGTCGGTGATTCTGATCGTGCTGGCCCCGATCGTCTCGATTGCCATTCGCGTGGTATCGAAGCGTTTCCGTAGCATCAGCAAAAATATGCAGAATACGATGGGGCAGGTGACCACCAGCGCGGAACAGATGCTGAAGGGCCACAAAGAGGTGCTGATGTTTGGCGGCCAGCAGGTCGAAACCGAGCGTTTTGACAAGGTGAGCAACAAGATGCGCCTGCAGGGGATGAAGCTAGTCTCCGCCTCCTCGATCTCCGATCCGATCATTCAGCTGATCGCCTCCCTGGCGCTGGCCTTTGTACTCTATGCGGCGAGCTTCCCCAGCGTGATGGAGACCCTGACCGCCGGGACCATTACCGTGGTCTTCTCCTCAATGATTGCCCTGATGCGCCCGCTGAAGTCGCTGACCAACGTTAACGCCCAATTCCAGCGCGGCATGGCGGCCTGTCAGACACTGTTTGCTATTCTCGACAGCGAGCAGGAGAAGGACGAAGGGAAGCGCGAAATTGAGCGTGCCGAAGGCAACGTTGAGTTCCGCAACGTCACCTTTACCTATCCAGGACGTGAAACCCCGGCGCTGCGTGACATCAACCTGAACATCGCCGCAGGCAAAACCGTGGCGCTGGTGGGTCGTTCAGGCTCGGGTAAATCGACGCTTGCCAGCCTGATCACCCGCTTCTACGACACCGACAGCGGAGAGATCCTGCTGGACGGCCACGATCTGCGCGAGTACAAGCTGCACTCACTGCGTAATCAGGTGGCGCTGGTATCGCAAAACGTGCACCTCTTTAACGACACGGTGGCGAATAACATCGCCTATGCGCGCACGGAAGAGTACAGCCGGGAGCAGATCGAAACTGCTGCCCGCATGGCCTATGCCATGGACTTTATTAGCAAGATGGATAACGGCCTCGACACCATTATCGGCGAGAACGGCGTGCTGCTCTCCGGCGGCCAGCGCCAGCGTATCGCTATCGCTCGTGCCCTGCTGCGCGACAGCCCGATCCTGATCCTCGACGAGGCCACCTCGGCGCTGGATACCGAGTCTGAACGTGCTATCCAGGCCGCGCTGGACGAGCTGCAGAAAAACCGCACCTCGCTGGTGATCGCCCACCGTCTCTCTACCATTGAAAAGGCGGACGAGATCGTGGTCGTCGAAGACGGTCGTATCGTTGAGCGCGGTAGCCATGGCGAACTGCTGGCTCAGCAGGGTGTCTACGCCCAGCTGCATAAGATGCAGTTTGGCGCATGATAGCCCGCATCTGGTCAGGCGAATCACCGCTGTGGCTGCTGCTGCTTCCGCTCTCCTGGCTCTATGGCCTGGTGAGCGGGGCGATCCGTCTCTGCTACCGGCTGGGCATTAAAAAAGCCTGGCGCGCGCCGGTGCCGGTGGTGGTCGTGGGTAATCTCACGGCGGGCGGCAACGGCAAAACGCCGGTGGTGATCTGGCTGGTTGAGCAGCTGCGCCAGCGCGGCGTGCGGGTGGGCGTGGTCTCTCGCGGCTACGGCGGCAAGGCGGATAGCTATCCGCTGGTGCTGGACCGACAGACAACGACGGAGCAGGCGGGCGACGAGCCGGTGCTGATCTATCAGCGTACCGGCGCGCCGGTGGCGGTCTCTCCGGTGCGCAGCGACGCGGTGAAAGCCCTGCTGGCTGCGCACGATCTCCAGCTTATTGTGACTGACGACGGCCTCCAGCACTACCGTCTCGCCCGCGATAAAGAGATTGTGGTGATCGATGGCGTACGCCGCTTTGGCAACGGCTGGTGGCTGCCTGCCGGACCGATGCGCGAGCGGGCCTCCCGTCTGCGCTCCGTCGATGCGGTGATAACCAACGGCGGCGAGGCGCGGGCAAGCGAGATCCCGATGCGCCTGCAGCCAGGCCTTGCCGTGAACCTCAAGAGCGGCGAGCGCCGCCCGGTTGATGAACTCCCCGCCGTGGTTGCCATGGCCGGAATTGGTCATCCGCCGCGTTTCTTCCAAACCCTGGCTGACTGCGGTGCAGCGGTAGAGAACACCGTTGCGCTGGCCGATCATCAGGCGCTCAGCTATGCGCAGGTCAGCGGGTTTATTCAACCCGGCCAGACGCTGGTGATGACCGAAAAGGATGCGGTCAAGTGCCGCGCCTTTGCCGACGAGAGCTGGTGGTATCTGCCGGTTGATGCCCGTCTGGAGGGGGATAAACCGGAACGCCTGCTACAGGATCTGCTCACTCTGGTGCGCTAGCGGCACAGTGCCGACAGCGCCCTGTTAACCACGGGAACCCGTATGTCTGTGCCGCAACTCTCTCTTACCGCCGCCCGTCATCTTCATCTTGCCGCCCAGGGCCTGCTGAAAAAGCCGCGCCGCCGCGCCAGACCTGCCGATATTCTGACAACCATTCAGCGAATGTCGCTCCTGCAAATCGACACCATCAATATCGTGGCCCGCAGTCCCTACCTGGTGCTGTTTAGCCGCCTCGGCGACTACTCGCCGTCATGGCTCGATGAGGCGCTGCGCCGGGGCGATCTGATGGAGTACTGGGCGCATGAGGCCTGCTTCCTGCCGCGTGAGGATTTTGCCCTGGTGCGCCACCGAATGCTGGCTCCGGAAAATATGGGCTGGAAATACCGTGCCGCCTGGATGGATGAGCACGCGGCTGAAATTGAGCAGCTTATCGCCCATATCCATGAGCATGGCCCGGTGCGCTCGGCGGATTTCGACCATCCGCGCAAAGGCAGCAGCGGCTGGTGGGAGTGGAAACCGCACAAGCGGCACCTTGAGGGGCTGTTTACCGCCGGGAAGGTGATGGTAGTTGAGCGGCGCAACTTTCAGCGCGTCTACGATCTGACCCACCGCGTTATGCCCCACTGGGATGACGAGCGGGATCTGCTCTCTCAGGCGGTGGCGGAGGATCGTATGCTGGAGAAGAGCGCCCGCAGCTTAGGTCTTTTTCGCCCCACCTGGCTGGCGGACTACTACCGCCTGCGCCAGCCCGCACTGCCCGCGCTGATGGCGCGCTGGCAGGCTGAGCAGAAGGTGGTGCGCGTGGAGGTTGAAACCCTGGGGGAGGCGTTTGTACACGCCGACCTGCTGCCGGAGCTTGAGCTGGCCCAGGCGGGCAGGCTGCACGCCACCCACAGCGCGGTACTCTCGCCCTTCGATCCGGTAGTTTGGGATCGCAAGCGCGCCGAGCAGCTCTTTAACTTTACCTACCGGCTGGAGTGCTACACCCCGGCACCGAAACGCCAGTACGGCTATTTTGTCCTGCCGCTGCTGCACTGTGGGCAGCTGGTGGGGCGGATGGACGCCAAGATGCACCGGAAAACGGGCGTGCTGGAAATTATCGCCCTGTATCTGGAGCCGAACATCAAGCCGGGCCGCAGGCTGGAGAGTGGCCTCACAGCGGCCATTGAGGATTTTGCCCGCTGGCAGGGCGCGCGGCAGGTGGTCTGCAACCGCCTCCCGGACGGCCTCTTTAGCGACAGGCAAGGCGAATGGGAAATTGCCGCTGCGGATTAGGGGAATATGATAACATTTAAGGCATACCACTTTCGGTCCCTCAGGAGGAACTATGGATCACCGTCTACTCGAAATCATTGCCTGCCCGGTCTGCAACGGTAAGCTCTACTACAGCCAGGATAAACAAGAGCTGATCTGTAAAGTCGACAGCCTCGCTTTCCCGGTGCGGGAAGGCATTCCGGTACTGCTGGAAAACGAAGCGCGCCCGCTCGCTGCTGAAGAGAGCCGTCCATGAGTTTCGTTGTTATCATTCCTGCGCGTTATGCTTCTACCCGCCTGCCGGGTAAGCCGCTGGTAGATATCAACGGCAAGCCGATGGTCGTGCACGTGCTGGAGCGGGCACGTGAGTCCGGGGCGGCGCGAATTATTGTCGCGACCGATCACCCGGACGTGGCGCTGGCCGTCGAGGCGGCAGGGGGTGAAGTGTGCATGACCCGCGCCGATCATCAGTCGGGCACCGAGCGGCTGGCAGAGGTGGTGGAGAAGTGCGGCTTTAGCGATGACACGGTCATCGTTAACGTTCAGGGCGACGAGCCGATGATCCCACCAGCGATTATTCGCCAGGTGGCGGAGAATCTGGCCCAGCGCCAGGTGGGGATGGCGACGCTGGCCGTGCCGATCCACAGCGCGGAAGAGGCATTTAACCCCAACGCGGTTAAAGTGGTGATGGACAGCGAGGGTTACGCGCTGTACTTCTCCCGGGCGACCATTCCCTGGGATCGCGATCGTTTCGCCCAGTCGCGCGAGGCTATTGGCGATACCTTCCTGCGCCATATCGGTATCTACGGCTACCGGGCCGGGTTTATCCGCCGCTACGTCACCTGGCAGCCAAGCCAGCTGGAGCAGATCGAGATGCTCGAACAGCTGCGCGTGCTCTGGCACGGGGAAAAAATTCACGTTGACGTGGCGCAGGCCATTCCCGGAACTGGGGTGGATACCGCAGAAGATCTCGCCCGCGTGCGCGCTGAACTCCGCTAATTCCTCTCTCCCCTCCGCCCGGAGGGGAATTTCTACACTTTCTACCGCTGTTTTGATCTTATCAGGGTGACATCTCTGTGACGGACGCCCATTATAATAGGTGTAGTCTGCGTAAGGGTATTCCTGAGAGGTAGCGTGAATGGAACAACTACGTGCCGAACTGAGCCACCTGCTGGGGGAAAAACTCAGCCGCGTGGAGTGTGTTAATGAGAAGGCGGACACCGCGCTGTGGTCACTGTACGACAGCCACGGCCACCCCATGCCCTTGCTGGCGAGAAGCTTTACCACGCCGGGTCTGGCGCGGCAGCTGGCGTGGAAGATGTCGATGCTGGCCCGCAGCGGTACGGTCCGCATGCCGGTGGTCTACGGCGTGATGACTCATGACGAGCATCCCGGCCCGGACGTGCTGCTGATCGAGCGGCTGCGCGGCGTGCCCGTTGAGGCCCCGGCCCGCACGCCGGAGCGCTGGGAGCAGCTCAAGGATCAGATCGTTGAGGCGCTGCTCGCCTGGCACCGACAGGACAGCCACGGCTGCGTCGGCGTGGTGGACAGCACCCAGGAGAACATCTGGCCCTCGTGGTATCGCCAGCGGGTTGAGGTGCTGTGGAACACTCTCAACCAGTTTAAAAATACCGGTCTGACGATGCAGGATAAACGGATCCTGTTCCGCACCCGGGAGTGCCTGCCTAAACTCTTCGAAGGCTTTAACGACAACTGCGTGCTGGTGCACGGCAATTTGAACCTGCGCAGCATGTTAAAGGATGCCCGTACCGATCAGCTGGTGGCGATGGTGGGGCCAGGGGTGATGCTCTGGGCACCGCGGGAGTACGAGCTGTTTCGCCTCTCCGACAGCGCGCTGGCGGAAGGGCTGCTGTGGCACTATCTTCAGCACGCCCCGGTAGCAGAGGCGTTTATCTGGCGGCGCTGGCTCTACACCCTGTGGGACGAGGTGGCGCAGCTGGTGAACACCGGCCATTTCAACCGCGCCAATTTTGACCTCGCCTCAAAATCACTCGTGCCGTGGATCGCCTGACGAACCCTTAAGCCACTGCCAGACGCGACCCAGCGTCTCATACCCGACCCGGTCGCTGTGCATCAGCCACACCGGGGAGGGGATAATGCGCTCCCAGGGGTTCAGCGGCGAGTCGATCGCCAGCTGGTTAGCCGGAGCGGGCAGGGGATTTAAGCCTGCGTGGCGGAAAAAGATCATCGCTCTGGGCAGATGCGACGCCGAGGTCACCAGCAAAAACGGCGTCTCGCCAATAGCCTGCTTCACCGCGGCCGCTTCCTCTTCCGTATCTTTGGCGGTATCGAGCGTCATTATATCGCTGCGCGGGATGCCCAGCGTTTCAGCCACCCGCGCCCCGGCCTCGGCGGTGCTGACCGGGTTGGTGACCGCCGCCGCCCCGGTGAAGATCATTTTGGCGCCTGGATTAAGCCGCCACAGGCGTACCGCCTCTGTCAGACGCGGTAGGCTGTTGTTGATAAGGTTCGAGCTGGGTGCCCACGTATCGTTCCACGTGTAGCCCCCGCCGAGCACCACGATGTATTTCACCTGCTGGGTGCCGCGCCAGGTAGGGTAGGTCTGCTCTATCGGCCTGAGCATACCGTCCGCCACCGGTTGGAGGCTAATCAGCACCAGCGCCAGCCAGCCTGCGCTCATCAGCGCCTTACCTGACTTCTGATAGCGGGTAAACCAGACCAGCGTCAGGCCAATCCCCATCAGCAAAAGCAGCAGCGGCAGGGGCAGCAGCATCCCACCAATGTATTTCTTCAGCGTAAAAAGCATGGCTTCCGTTTCCTTTTTGACCATACAGCAGGTTATTCTGTGGATCTTACACCAGATAGGTTCCTTCTTAACGTGGGTGTGACAAAATAGCGGTTTTGCCAGGATCGTGGAGTAGTAGATGCAGGATCGCAATTTCGATGACATCGCGGAGAAGTTTTCCCGCAATATTTATGGCACAACGAAAGGGCAGCTACGCCAGGCGATCCTGTGGCAGGATCTTGACGCACTGCTGGCGACCTTTGGTCCACGGCCGTTGCGCATCCTTGATGCGGGTGGCGGAGAGGGGCAGACGGCCATCCGGCTAGCGAAGCTCGGTCATCACGTTACCCTGTGCGATCTGTCGGGTGAGATGGTCGCCCGAGCCAGCGCGGCGGCAGAGGCGGAAGGTGTGATCGACAACATGCATTTTATCCACTGCGCCGCTCAGGACATCGCCCAGCATTTGGAATCGCCGGTCGATCTGATATTGTTCCATGCCGTGCTGGAGTGGGTCGCCGAGCCGGTTGCCGCTCTGCAAACGCTCTGGTCGGCGCTGCGTCACGGCGGCGCGCTGTCGCTGATGTTTTACAATGCCAATGGCCTGCTGATGCGGAACGTGCTGGTAGGTAATTTTGGCTATGTGCAGCAGGGCATGTACAAAAAGAAACGACGGACGCTTTCACCGGACTTTCCGCGCGATCCGCAGCAGGTTTACGGCTGGCTCGAAGAGATGGGCTGGCAGATCACCGGTAAAACCGGTATCAGAGTTTTTCATGATTATCTGCGCGATAAGCAAAAACAGCATGACTGTTTTGCTGCATTAGTGGAGCTGGAGACGCGTTACTGCCGCCAGGAGCCCTACCTGAGCCTGGGCCGCTATATACACGTTACCGCGCAGAAGCCGCAGGTAGATACAAGGATTAACGATGAGTGAATTTTCCCAGACAGTCCCCGAACTGGTTGCCTGGGCCAGAAAAAATGATTTCTCGATCGCGCTGCCGGTGGACAGACTCTCCTTTCTGCTGGCCGTCGCCACGCTTAACGGCGAGCGGCTCGACGGCGAGATGAGCGAAGGGGAGCTGATTGACGCGTTTCGTCACGTCAGCGAGGCGTTTGAGCAGACCAGCGAAACCATCGGCGTGCGCGCCAATAACGCCATCAACGATATGGTGCGCCAGCGCCTGCTGAACCGCTTTACCAGCGAGCAGGCCGAGGGGAATGCCATCTACCGTTTGACGCCTCTCGGGATCGGCATCACGGACTACTACATCCGCCAGCGCGAGTTCTCTACCCTGCGCCTCTCGATGCAGCTCTCTATTGTCGCCGGCGAGCTGAAACGCGCTGCCGACGCGGCGGCGGAAGGCGGGGACGAGTTCCACTGGCATCGTCACGTCTATGCCCCGCTCAAGTACTCCGTTGCGGAGATTTTCGACAGCATCGATCTGACCCAGCGGATCATGGACGAGCAGCAGCAGCTGGTGAAAGATGACATCGCCCAGCTGCTGAACAAAGACTGGCGGGCGGCGATCTCCAGCTGTGAGCTTCTGCTGTCAGAGACCTCCGGGACCCTGCGCGAGCTGCAGGATACGCTGGAGGCGGCGGGGGATAAGCTGCAGGCCAACCTGCTGCGCATCCAGGATGCAACCCTCGCCCATAACGATCTCGAGTTCGTTGACCGTCTGGTATTCGATCTGCAAAGCAAGCTGGACCGCATCATCAGCTGGGGCCAGCAGGCTATCGATCTGTGGATCGGCTACGACCGCCACGTGCATAAGTTTATCCGTACCGCCATCGATATGGATAAAAACCGCGTCTTTGCCCAGCGTCTGCGCCAGTCGGTGCAGTCTTACTTCGATGCGCCATGGGCCCTGACCTACGCCAGCGCCGATCGTCTGCTGGATATGCGCGACGAAGAGATGACGCTGCGCGATGAAGAGGTCACCGGCGAACTGCCGCCGGATCTCGAATTTGAAGAGTTTAACGAAATTCGCGAGCAGCTTGCCGCCATGATTGAAGCGCAGCTGGCGGTCTATAAAACCAGAGAAGTGCCACTGGATCTCGGTCTGGTTGTGCGCGAATATCTGGCGCAATATCCGCGGGCGCGTCACTTTGACGTTGCGCGAATTGTGGTTGATCAGGCGGTACGCCTCGGCGTAGCGCAGGGCGATTTCACCGGGCTGCCAGCAAAATGGCAGCCAATTAATGATTACGGAGCCAGGGTACAGGCGCATGTCATTGACAAATATTGAACAAGTGATGCCAGTCAAGCTGGCGCAGGCGTTGGCAAACCCGTTGTTCCCGGCGCTGGACAGTCAGCTGCGTGCCGGTCGCCACATTGGTCTTGATGAGCTGGATAATCACGCATTTTTGATGGACTTCCAGGAGTATCTGGAAGAGTTTTACGCTCGCTATAACGTGGAGCTAATCCGCGCGCCGGAAGGGTTTTTCTACCTGCGCCCGCGCTCTACGACGCTGATCCCGCGCTCGGTGCTTTCAGAGCTGGATATGATGGTCGGCAAGATCCTCTGCTACCTCTATCTCAGCCCGGAGCGCCTGGCCAACGAAGGCATCTTTACCCAGCAGGAGCTCTACGATGAGCTGCTGTCTCTGGCGGACGAGAGCAAGCTGCTGAAGCTGGTCAACAACCGCTCCACCGGCTCTGACGTCGATCGCCAGAAGCTACAGGAGAAGGTGCGCTCCTCCCTGAACCGTCTGCGCCGTCTGGGCATGGTCTGGTTTATGGGGAACGACAGCAGCAAGTTCCGCATCACCGAGTCGGTGTTCCGCTTCGGCGCGGACGTGCGCGGCGGAGACGATCTGCGTGAAGCGCAGCTGCGCATGATCCGCGACGGCGAGGCCATGCCGATAGAGAACAACCTGCAGCTCAATGATGAGCAAGACGAGAATCAGCCGGACAGTGCGGAGGAAGAGTCATGATCGATCGCGGTAAATTTCGCTCGCTAACGCTGATTAACTGGAACGGCTTTTTTGCCCGCACCTTTGACCTTGACGAGCTGGTCACAACGCTGTCAGGCGGTAATGGGGCGGGTAAATCCACGACGATGGCGGCCTTTGTCACGGCGCTGATCCCGGATTTAACCCTGCTGCACTTCCGTAACACCACCGAAGCGGGGGCCACCAGCGGCTCGCGTGATAAGGGCCTGCACGGCAAGCTGAAGGCGGGCGTCTGTTACTCGGTGCTGGACGTGATCAACTCGCGCAACCAGCGCGTAGTGGTCGGCGTGCGCCTGCAGCAGGTTGCTGGCCGCGATCGCAAAGTCGATATTAAACCCTTTGCGATTCAGGGCCTGCCGACCAGCATTCAGCCGACCCAACTGCTCACCGAGACGCTCAACGAGCGCCAGGCGCGGGTGCTGACCCTGAACGAGCTGAAAGAGAAGCTGGATGAGATCGAAGGCGTTCAGTTCAAGCAGTTCAACTCGATTATCGATTACCACGCCCTGATGTTCGATCTGGGCATCGTGGCGCGTCGCCTGCGCTCCGCCTCGGATCGCAGCAAGTTCTATCGCCTGATTGAGGCCTCGCTCTACGGCGGGATCTCCAGCGCCATTACCCGCTCGCTGCGCGACTACCTGCTGCCGGAAAACGGCGGGGTGCGGAAGGCATTCCAGGACATGGAAGCCGCGCTGCGGGAGAACCGCATGACCCTGGAGGCGATCCGCGTCACCCAGTCGGACAGGGATCTTTTTAAGCACCTGATCAGCGAAGCCACCAACTACGTGGCCTCGGACTACATGCGCCACGCCAACGAGCGCCGGGTGCATCTCGATCAGGCCCTGGCCTACCGCCGGGATCTCTTTACCTCCCGGTCGCAGCTGGCCGCCGAGCAGTATAAGCACGTTGAGATGGCGCGGGAGCTGCATGAGCATACCGGTGCCGAAGGCGATCTCGAAGCGGATCACCAGGCCGCCAGCGACCATCTGAATCTGGTGCAAACCGCGCTGCGTCAGCAGGAAAAAATTGAGCGCTACGAAGCGGATCTCGATGAGCTGCAAATCCGTCTGGAGGAGCAGAACGAGGTGGTGGCAGAAGCCGCCGACCGGCATGAAGAGAATGAGGCCCGGGCGGAAGCCGCCGAGCTGGAGGTGGATGAGCTGAAGAGCCAGCTTGCCAACTATCAGCAGGCGCTCGACGTTCAGCAGACCCGCGCCATTCAGTATAACCAGGCCCTGGCCGCGCTGGAACGCGCTCAGGCCCTGTGCCACATTCCGGATCTGACCCCGGAGAGCGCCCAGCAGTGGCAGGAGACCTTCCAGGCCAAAGAGCAGGAAGCGACCGAGAAGCTGCTCTCGCTGGAGCAGAAGATGAGCGTGGCCCAGACCGCGCACAGTCAGTTTGAGCAGGCGTACCAGCTGGTGGCGGCCATTAACGGCCCGCTGTCGCGGGATGAAGCCTGGAGCGTCGCCCGGGAGCTGCTGCGCGACGCCGTTAACCAGCGCCACCTGGCGGACCAGGTGCAGCCGCTGCGGATGCGTCTGAACGAGCTGGAGCAGCGCCTGCGCGAGCAGCAGGATGCCGAGCGTCTGCTGGCTGAATTCTGCAAGCGTCACAACAAGCGCGTCGAGGCCGATGAGCTCGAAGCCCTGCACCAGCAGCTGGAGGCGCAGATTGCCGCCCTCTCTGAGACCGTTGCCAACGCCGGTGAGCAGCGCATGGCCCTGCGTCAGGAGCTGGAGCAGCTGCAGGCGCGTATTCAGCGTCTGCTGAAGCGTGCCCCGGTCTGGCTGGCCGCGCAGAACAGCCTGAACCAGCTTTGTGAGCAGAGCGGGCAGGAGTTTGAATCGAGCCAGGACGTCACCGAGTACCTGCAACAGCTGCTGGAGCGCGAGCGCGAAGCCATTGTTGAGCGGGATGAGATCGGTGCCCGCAAGCAGGCGGTGGATGACGAGATCGAACGTCTGAGCCAGCCGGGCGGGGCAGAAGATGCTCGTCTCAACGCCCTGGCGGAACGTTTCGGCGGCGTGCTGCTCTCTGAAATCTACGATGACGTCAGCCTCGACGATGCGCCTTACTATTCGGCGCTGTATGGCCCATCCCGTCACGCTATCGTGGTGCCGGATCTCTCCCTGATCGCCGAACAGCTGGAAGGATTAACCGACTGCCCGGAAGATCTCTACCTGATCGAAGGGGATCCGCAGTCCTTTGACGACAGCGTCTTTGCTGCCGACGAGCTGGAAAAAGCGGTGATCGTCAAGGTCGCCGATCGCCAATGGCGTTACTCTCGCTTCCCGTCGCTGCCGCTGTTTGGCCGTGCCGCCCGCGAAAGCCGTATTGAAAGCCTGCACGCCGAGCGGGAAAAGCTGGCGGAGCGCTTCGCAACGCTGTCGTTTGACGTTCAGAAGACCCAGCGTCTGCACCAGGCCTGCAGCCGCTTTATCGGTAGCCATCTGGCGGTCGCCTTTGAGGACGATCCGGAAGCGGAGATCCGCACCCTGACCAGCCGTCGGGGCGAGCTTGAGCGCGCCATCAGCGCTCACGAGAGCGACAACCAGCAGAGCCGCGCCCAGTACGACCAGGCCAAAGAGGGCGTCAGCGCTCTTAACCGCCTGCTGCCGCGCGTTAACCTGCTGAGCGATGACACCCTGGCCGACCGCGTGGATGAGATCCGCGAACGTCTTGACGAAGCTCAGGAAGCGGCACGCTTTATCCAGCAGTACGGCAACCAGCTGGCGAAGCTGGAGCCGGTGGTCTCGGTACTGCAGAGCGATCCGGAGCAGTTTGAACAGCTGAAAGAGGACTATGCCTATTCGCAGCAGGTGCAGCGTGAAGCGCGCCAGCAGGCGTTTGCCCTCACTGAGGTCGTGCAGCGTCGCCCTCACTTCAGCTACAGCGATTCCGCTGCGATGCTCACCGGCAACAGCGATCTTAACGAGAAGCTGCGCCAGCGTCTGGAGCAGGCGGAGAGCGAGCGCGCCCGTGCCCGTGAGGCGATGCGCAGCCACGCCGCCCAGCTCAGCCAGTACGGGCAGGTGCAGGCGTCGCTGAAAAGCTCCTACGACACCAAAAAAGAGCTGCTGAACGATCTGCATAAAGAGCTGCAGGAGATTGGCGTGCGGGCAGACAGCGGCTCAGAAGAGCGGGCCCGCATTCGTCGGGATGAGCTTTATGCCCAGCTCTCCAGCAACCGCGCGCGCCGCAACCAGCTAGAGAAAGCCCTGACCTTCTGCGAAGCGGAGATGGATAACCTGACCCGCAAGCTTAAGCATCTTGAGCGTGACTACTACGGGAAGCGCGAGCAGGTAGTGACGGCCAAAGCGGGCTGGTGCGCGGTGATGCGCATGGTGAAAGATAACGGCGTTGAGCGCCGCCTCCACCGTCGCGAGCTGGCCTATCTCTCTGCCGATGAGCTGCGCTCAATGTCGGATAAGGCGCTGGGTGCGCTGCGTCTGGCAGTGGCGGATAACGAACACCTGCGCGACGTGCTGCGGATGTCCGAAGATCCGAAGCGCCCCGAGCGTAAGATCCAGTTCTTCGTCGCGGTCTACCAGCATCTGCGCGAGCGTATCCGTCAGGATATTATTCGCACCGACGATCCGGTTGAAGCGATTGAGCAGATGGAGATCGAGCTGGGCCGTCTGACGGAAGAGCTGACCTCCCGTGAGCAGAAGCTGGCCATCAGCTCCCGGAGCGCGGCGAACATCATTCGCAAAACCATCCAGCGCGAGCAGAACCGTATCCGCCAGCTCAACCAGGGGCTGCAGAGCGTCTCCTTTGGTCAGGTGAACAGCGTGCGTCTGAACGTGAACGTGCGGGAGACCCACGCCACGCTGCTGGACGTGCTCTCCGAACAGCACGAACAGCATCAGGATCTCTTCAACAGCAACCGTCTGACCTTCTCGGAAGCGCTGGCGAAACTCTATCAGCGCCTGAACCCGCAGATAGATATGGGCCAGCGTACGCCGCAGACCATCGGTGAAGAGCTGCTCGACTACCGTAACTATCTGGAGATGGAGGTCGAGGTTAACCGTGGCTCTGACGGCTGGCTGCGTGCCGAGTCTGGCGCGCTTTCTACCGGGGAAGCGATCGGTACCGGGATGTCGATTCTGGTGATGGTGGTGCAGAGCTGGGAAGACGAAGCCCGTCGTCTGCGCGGGAAAGATATCTCCCCATGCCGTCTGCTGTTCCTTGATGAGGCCGCCCGTCTTGATGCCCGCTCTATCGCCACGCTGTTTGAGCTGTGCGAGCGGCTGGAGATGCAGCTGATTATCGCTGCGCCTGAAAACATCAGTCCGGAGAAAGGTACCACCTATAAGCTGGTGCGTAAGGTGTTCAACAATCAAGAGCACGTGCACGTGGTGGGCCTGCGCGGCTTTGCCCCGCAGCTGCCTGAGCCGCTGCCTGGCACAGCGGATGCCAGCGCAACCTAACGGGTAACCGAGTAAAAGGGCGGCAGCATAGCCGCCCTTTTTTATTGCCTGCTGGCCAAACCAGCGTCAGATCAATCTTTAATCTTCTTTACATTTTGCCGGGCAAATGTATTTTTGTCTTTATATACTCATACAATCAGACGGATTAATCGATTCGTTTTTAAACAGGGGGCAAGGGATGTTGCTGAAGAAAAAAGAGAGTCGGGCATCCGCATTGAGTTTGTGCGTGGCCCTTACGTTTGCTCCGCTGTTTAACGCTATGGCCGATGAGCCAGAAGTTATTCCAACCGACAGCTCTGCCAGTATGGGCGTACAGCCTACGGCACTGGCCGAACCGCTGGTGCAGTCCCACGCTACCGCCGTGCTGGCAGGCGTCGAGGCGCTGGCCGATGCTGGCCTGATGGCCAAAACGCGCGCTGAAATCCAGGCTCAGCTGCCGGCAGGCTATACCCCAGTCTACATGAACCAGCTCGTTGCGCTGTATGCCGCCCGCGAGCAGAAGGGCATGTGGGACGATCGCGAGGCAGTTAAAGCGTTTCAGCAACAGCTGGCCGAGGTGGCCATCGCTGGTTTCCAGCCCCAGTTTACGAAATGGGTAGAGCTGCTGACCGATCCTGCCGTGACCGGTCAGGCCCGGGACGTGGTGCTTTCTGACGCCATGCTGGGCTACCTGCACTTTATCGCCGGTATTCCCGTTAAGGGTAACAGCTGGCTCTACAGCGCCAAACCATATCAGCTGGCAACCCCACCGCTGACGGTGATTAACCAGTGGCAGATGGCGCTGGATAACGGCCAGCTGACGCACTTTGTTGCCAGCCTTGCGCCGCAGCATGATCAGTACTCCCTGATGCATACGTCGCTGCTGAAGCTAGTGAGTGATACCCAACCGTGGCCGACGCTGAAGAGCACCGCCACGCTGCGTCCGGGACAGTGGAGCAACGATATTCCCGCCCTGCGCGAGATCCTCTCCCGCACGGGGATGTTGGATAGCGCCGAGAACATTGTTCTGCCGGGGGATAAACCTAAAAAGGCGAAGCCTGCGCGCGGCGGCACCTACGATCCCGAGCTGGTGGCGGCGGTAAAACGCTTCCAGACCTGGCAGGGGCTGGGGAGCGATGGCTCTATCGGTAAGTCCACTCGCGACTGGCTTAACGTGACCCCCGCCCAGCGTGCAGGCGTGCTGGCATTAAACATCCAGCGCCTGCGCCTGCTGCCCGGAACCCTCTCCACCGGCATTATGGTTAACATTCCGGCCTACTCGCTGGTCTATTACCAGCAGGGCAACGAGGTGCTGGCCTCCCGGGTGATCGTCGGTCGTCCCGATCGTAAAACGCCGATGATGAGCAGCGCGCTCAATAACGTGGTGGTCAATCCGCCGTGGAACGTTCCGCCCACCCTGGCGCGCAAGGACATTCTGCCGAAGGTATGGAACGATCCGGGCTATCTGGAGCGGCATAACTATGTTGTGCTGCGCGGCTGGAACAGCAAAGAGACGATTGATCCGTGGCGGGTCGACTGGGGCACCATCACCCCGTCCAATCTGCCATTCCGCTTCCAGCAGGCACCGGGGGCGCATAACTCTTTGGGCCGCTATAAGTTCAATATGCCAAGCTCGGATGCTATCTACCTGCACGATACGCCGAACCATACGCTGTTCCAGAAGAACGAGCGTGCGCTCAGCTCCGGCTGCGTTCGCGTGAATAAATCCTCCGAGCTGGCCAGCATGCTGTTGCAGGACGCGGGCTGGAACGATACGCGCATCTCTGACGCGCTGCAGGAAGGAAACACGCGCTACGTAAATATTCGCCAGAATATTCCAGTGAACCTCTACTACCTGACCGCCTTCGTCGGCAGCGACGGGCGTACCCAGTATCGTACAGATATTTACAATTACGATCTCACTGCCCGTTCAGGGGCTGACGTTCTGCCGAAGGCGGAACAATTAATCAGATAAATGAAGTAGTTCAGATTAATCCATTCACTAAATCACTGGTAAAAACGGGCCGTCCAGGCTACGCGGCCCGTCTTTACCACGCTTGACCTTCCTTGACGTAAGAAATTTTGCCCGGTAATGTGCCTTTTCACGCGCCAGAAGTGCATTAATTAAGCAACCTTTTTACCTGTAGACCTGATTATCATGGATAAATTTGACGCTAATCGCCGCAAACTGCTGGCGTTAGGTGGCGTTGCACTCGGTGCAGCCATCCTGCCAACGCCTGCGTTTGCAACCCTCTCTACGCCACGCCCACGGATCCTGACCCTCAGTAATTTACATACCGGAGAGTCAATCAAAGCCGAGTTTTTTGACGGCAAGGGCTATATTCAGGATGAATTAGCTAAACTTAACCACTTTTTCCGCGATTTTCGCGCCAATAAAGTGACGTCCATCGACCCTAAGCTTTTCGACCAGATCTACCGCCTGCAGGGCCTGCTCGGCACGCGTAAACCGGTTCAGCTTATCTCGGGCTATCGCTCTGTTGATACCAATAATGAGCTTCGCGCCCATAGCAGCGGCGTCGCGAAGCACAGCTACCACACCAAAGGCCAGGCAATGGATTTCCATATTGAAGGCCTCGCATTAAGCAATGTTCGCAAAGCTGCGTTATCTATGGGCGCAGGTGGTGTAGGATATTACCCGCGCAGCAACTTTGTACATATTGATACCGGGCCGGTTCGGCACTGGTAACAGGGCTTAATGAAAAGGAGCAGTATGAACTATCGTCTTATTCCGGTTACCGCGTTTTCCCAGAACTGTTCTCTGATCTGGTGTGAGGAGACGCGTCAGGCCGCGCTGGTGGATCCCGGTGGTGATGCCGAGCGTATCAAAGAGGTGGTTGCCGCCTCTGAGGTTACGCTGACGCAGATTTTGCTCACCCACGGTCATCTCGATCACGTGGGGGCCGCCGCCGAACTGGCGCAACACTACGGTGTGCCTATTGTCGGCCCGGAAAAAGAGGATGAGTTCTGGCTGACGGGGCTTCCTGCCCAAAGCCGTATGTTTGGCCTGGAGGAGTGTCAGCCTCTGACGCCCGACCGCTGGCTGGACGAGGGCGAGAGCGTGACCGTCGGCAATATCACCCTGGCGGTGCTGCACTGTCCGGGCCATACGCCGGGACACATTGTCTTCTTTGACGCACAGTCGCGTCTGCTGGTCTCAGGGGATGTGATCTTCAAAGGCGGAGTAGGGCGCAGCGATTTTCCGCGCGGCGACCACGGTCAGCTAATTGACTCCATCAAGCGCAAGCTGCTGCCGCTGGGCGACGACGTGACCTTTATTCCCGGTCACGGGCCGATGTCGACCCTGGGTGAAGAGCGCCTGCACAACCCGTTCTTGCAGGATGAGCAGCCGATCTGGTAATACCGATCTGATAATAAATTGTGTCGGGTGGCGCTACGCTGACCCGACCTACCTAATCTGTAGGCCCGGTAAGCATAGCGCCACCGGGCTTTTCTTTACTTATAATACTGCCACAATGGCTTCACACAGCGGAGCCATATTGTCCGGGGTCATGCCCGCGACGTTAACGCGACCGGATGCCACCGCATAGACGCCAAACTCTTCGCGCAGGCGCTGAACCTGCTCTTTGGTCAGGCCGCTGAACGAGAACATGCCGTTCTGCTTAATGATAAAGCTGAAGTCACGGTTAGCCCCTTTCTCCTGCAGCGTGTTAACAAACAGCAGACGCATGCGCTGAATGCGCTGGCGCATATCGGTCAGCTCCTGCTCCCAGATGGCGCGCAGGGCTTCATTGCTGAGAATGGTGGCGACCACAGAGGCACCGTGTGCCGGTGGGTTGGAGTAGTTAGCACGAATCACGGACTTCAGCTGGCTGAAGGCGCGATCGGCTGTGTCCGCATCGGCGGTGACCAGGGTGCAGGCCCCGACGCGCTCGTTATAAAGACCAAAGTTTTTCGAGTAGGAGCTGGCAACGATCAGCTCCTTATGCAGCGCGGCAAAGGCGCGCAGCCCCTCCGCATCCTCCTCCAGACCACGGGCAAAGCCCTGATAGGCGAAGTCAAACAGCGGCAGCCAGCCTTTCTCAACGGAGAGCTGCGCCAGGGTCTGCCACTGATCCAGCGTTGGATCGATGCCGGTTGGGTTATGGCAGCAGCCGTGGAACAGTACTACGTCACCCGCCTGGGCTTCGTTGAGGCTCGCTAACAGGTTGTCAAAGTCCAGCGTATGGTTCGCCGCGTCATAGTAAGCATATTCGCGTACCTCCAGCCCGGCGGCGTTAAACACGCCTTTATGGTTCGGCCAGCTTGGGTTGCTCACCCAGATGCGCTTAACGTCGGTGTTTTTCGCCAGGAAGTCTGCCGCCACGCGCAGCGCGCCGGTGCCGCCCGGCGTCTGCGCCGTACGGGCGCGCTTGTCGTTAATCACCGCGCTGCCTTTGCCAAACAGCAGCTCCTGGGTGCAGCGACCAAATTCCGGGATCCCGTCGATGCCGAGATAGTTCTTCGTCGTCTCGTTCTCCAGCAGATACTGCTCGGCTTTCTTCACGCTGGTCAGCACCGGCGTTTTACCGGTTTCATCTTTATAGACGCCGATGCCAAGGTTAATTTTTGTCGGACGTTGGTCGGCACGAAACAGATCGGCTAACCCCAGAATAGGGTCAGCAGGGGCTGCAGTAATATTCTCAAACATGACGAGGTTCCATTTTGATGACAGAAGGGCGTTGCGTATCAGGTTAACGGGAGATTTATCAATTGCCAACCGTTTGCGACAAAAAGAAACAGAGTGTGACCGCAAGCAGCGTTGACCGGCTTTTCAGGCATAAAAAAACAGGGCCGTAGCCCTGTTTTTATCAGCATATAACGAGGAGGTCGTGCAATTAGAACTGGTAAGTTACCGCTACAGCAACCTGGTCGTCTTTGCCGTTGACGATGCCAACGTTGCGGCTGTAGTCGCTGTCGTCGATCAGGTTCAGCTGGTAGTCAACCCAGATGTTGAAGTTTTTGTTGAAGTAGTAAGTTGCACCGATTTCAACAAACTTCTGCAGGTCTTCGCTGCCGCCGCCGAATGCGCCGTCGGTCGTTGCTGCCAGGTCTTTACCGCGAGACTGAACGTAGGCCAGGGACGGACGCAGACCGAAGTCGAACTGGTACTGAGCGATGGCTTCGAAGTTCTGCGTTTTGTTAGCAAAGGTGCCGTCCGCTTCACGGGTGGTGTTGCGGGTTTCAGCGTAGGTGGTCGCCAGGTAGATGTTGTTGGCGTCATATTTCACACCCACACCCCAGGTTTCCGCACGGCTGCCGCGGGCGCTGCCACGGGTAACAACGCCATCTTCAACCAGATTCAGACCTTCCTGACGGTTAGTACGGTCAGCGTTGGAGTAAGCACCGATCACGCTGAAGCCTTCAGCGAAGTCGTAGCCCAGAGAGTAACCTACGCCGTCGCCGTTAGAGGTCAGCGGGTTAGTACGGTCGTTTTTACCCTGGTACTGGATGCCCAGGTTCAGACCATCAACCAGCCCAAAGAAGTTGGAGTTACGGTAGGTCGCAACGCCAGAGGTACGGCCGGTCATGAAGTTGTCAGCGTAGTTCGCCCAGGTCATACCGGAGAAGGACGGTGCCATATCGGTGTAAGCGTCAACGTCGTACGCGATACCGTAGTTACGGCCGTAGTCGATGGAGCCTGCATCAGCAATTTTCAGGCCGGCAAATGCCAGACGAGTACGCTGGGACTGGCCGCCGCTCTCTTCGCCGCTTGCCAGGGCACGGTATTCCCACTGGCCGTAACCGGTCAGCTGGTCGTTGATCTGGGTTTCGCCTTTGAAGCCAATCTGAGCATAGGTGTTATCGTTGCTGCCGGTGTCATCACCAGAGGTTACGAAGTCATGCTCACCTACAACTTTACCGTACAGGTCTAATTTGTTACCGGCTTTGTTATAGATTTCTGCAGCGTTTGCTGCACCGGCTACCAGCAGAGCAGGGATAACCACTGCCAGAATATTGCGCTTCATCATTATTTATTACCCTCATTAGGTTTTTTATAACACCTGCCACTGCCGTCAATAGATTCCGTCAATAAAACTTTACGGAACTATTGATGAGAGTTTGGTGTCTTTATGTGTCTGAGAAGCATCTTTCCATTCATATAAACGTTTCGCTACCTTGAAAGTGCTACAAATGTCTTAAAGAGGTAACAAAAAGAAATAATGTGTAAGAATTTGTGTATTTAAGGGAACTTTGTGAACCACTTCATGTTTCCAATAGAGTTGCTGATAAAATCAGCGGATCCATTGCTATATATATGAATTACTTATGTTTAATCTTGATATAGGATTAACTTATTCAGAAAAGGGGTGAGTGAGACATTTTCTCATTTCCGTGTTTAGACATCTGGATAGCTGTGCACCCTTTATCCAAATGTGCTAAAGCCAAAAAAGAAATTTTTGTGCAAGTTTTAGCCAGTATGATTTTTGTACGAAATTATTTCTGAAAAATACGCTTACAGACGCTAACGGGGAAAGGGTTGATTAGGGGAATAACTAACGATTTGTTAACAAAAGTTGACAAGAGGAAGGGAAGAAGGGCCAGCGTGTGCTGGCCCAGAAAGCATTAGAAAGTAGCGTTACGCGGCGTGCGTGGGAACGGGATCACATCGCGAACGTTCTGAACGCCGGTCACGTAGGCAATCAGACGTTCAAAGCCGAGGCCGAAACCGGCATGCGGTACGGTGCCGTAGCGACGCAGATCGCGATACCACCAGTAGTCCTCTTTATTGAGGCCCATCTCAGCCATACGTGCATCCAGCACGTCCAGACGCTCTTCACGCTGGGAGCCACCGATGATTTCACCGATGCCCGGTGCCAGCACGTCCATGGCCGCCACGGTTTTACCGTCGTCGTTGAGACGCATGTAGAACGCTTTGATCTCTTTCGGGTAGTTTTTCACGACAACCGGCGCTTTGAAGTGCTCTTCAGCCAGGTAGCGCTCGTGCTCGGAAGAGAGATCCACGCCCCAGTAAACCGGGTTCTCAAACTGCTTGCCGCAGTTTTCCAGAATAGTGACGGCGTCGGTGTAGTCTACCTGCGCGAAGTCCGCCTCGATGAAGCGCTCCAGACGCGTCACGGCATCTTTATCTACGCGCTCGGCAAAGAACTTCATGTCGTCTGCACGTTCGGTCAGCACCGCTTTAAAGGCATACTTCAGCATGGCTTCCGCCAGCGCGGCGTTATCTTCCAGATCGGCGAAGGCGATCTCCGGCTCCAGCATCCAGAACTCAGCCAGGTGACGGCTGGTGTTGGAGTTTTCCGCACGGAAGGTTGGGCCAAAGGTGTAAATTTTTGACAGCGCGCAGGCGTAAGTTTCGCCGTTCAGCTGGCCGGAAACGGTCAGGAAGGACTCTTTGCCAAAGAAGTCTTTGTCAAAATCGACCTTGCCCTGGTCGTTGCGCGGCAGGTTTTCCAGATCCAGCGTCGAGACGCGGAACATCTCGCCAGCGCCTTCGGTATCGGAGGCGGTGATCAGCGGGGTCGAAACCCAGAAGAAGCCCTGCTCGTCAAAGAAGCGGTGCAGCGCCTGCGCCAGGGTATGGCGTACGCGGGCCACTGCGCCGATCAGGTTGGTGCGTGGACGCAGGTGCGCCACTTCACGCAGGTACTCGATGCTGTGGCGCTTGGCCGCCATCGGGTAGGTGTCCGGATCTTCAACCCAGCCGGTCACCTCGACGTGGCTTGCCTGGATCTCAAAGCTCTGGCCCTGGCCCGGAGAAGCAACAACCGTGCCGGTTACCACCACGGAACAGCCGGTGGTCAGGTGCAGGACTTCATCATTGTAATTGGGCAGAGAATTATTAATAACGGCCTGTACAGGATCAAAGCAGGAACCGTCATAGACGGCCAGGAAGGAGATGCCAGCTTTTGAATCTCGGCGGGTACGTACCCATCCGCGCACGGTGACTTCTTGGTCAACGGCGACGCGGCCCTGGAGTACGTCGGCTACAGGCACAACGCTCATAATATTCTCTCTGTTAATTATCTGAAAAATACGCTTGCCACCCAAAGAGGGGGTTTGCCTATGTTACCTGGCGTGCGCCATCAGACAAGCAGAATTAACAGTAAGAAGGGAAGAAATAAGAAATTAATAAGGGAAACGGGAGCCGAAGCGGCTCCCTGCATGGATTAGCTGGCTTTTTTAACCTGCGGCAGATCGAACGCCTCACGCAGCGCCCGAACAAAGGCTTTATCATGACAGATGGTTTTACCCGGGCTGTCAGAGAGTTTTGCCACCGGCTTGCCGTTACACTCCACCAGCTTAATGACGATGTTCAGCGGCTTCACCTGCGGAATGTCGCAGGTCAGGCGCGTGCCAATGCCAAAGCTCAGATTAACCCGCGCGGAGAAGTGGCGGTAGAGATCCAGAGCTTTCTTGAGGTCGAGGTTATCCGAGAACACCAGCACCTTACTGAGTGGATCGATACCCAGCTTTTGATAGTGGGCGATCGCTTTTTCACCCCACTCAACCGGATCGCCGGAGTCGTGGCGCAGGCCCTGGTAACGGGTGGCGAACTCTGGGCCAAAGTCGCGCAGGAAGGCGTCCATGGTGATGCAGTCGGTCAGGGCAATACCCAGCTGGTCGGGGTATTCAGTCAGCCAGGCGGCAAGGGCGGCGCGCTGGCTCGTGGCCAGCTCGGGGCTGATCTGCTGGTGAGCCTGGAACCACTCGTGTGCCTGGGTGCCCATCGGCGTTAAGTTCAGGCGGCGAGCGAGATCGTAGTTGCTGGTGCCAACAAACCACGGCTCCTGCTGCAGGCGCTCAACGATGGCCTGCTGCACGTCGCGGGAGAAGCGGCGGCGGGTGCCGAAGTCCATCAGACGGAAGCGGGACATATCCAGTCCGGCGGTCATCTCGGAGAAATCCGCCAGCTTCGCTTCGAGGGTAGCCAGCGCTTCACTGACGCCCGCATCCGGCGAGCGGTAGCGGTGCACCACCTCGCTGATCACGGCCAGCAGCGGCACCTCCCACATGATCACCTCGCGCCATGGGCCAGCGAGGCGAATAGAGAGCTTGCCCTGGTCGTTGGTGATCACCACCTGGCTTGGGTCATAGCGGAACGTCCGCAGCCAGTCGAGATAGTCGGCGCGGAAGAAGGGCAGGCCGGAGAGCCACTGATATTCATCATCCTGCAGGCGCAGATGCTGCATGGCATCAACCTGCGCGCGAATGGCATCCGCATAGATACCCAGCAGGTCATCGCCCCGGCAGCGAAACTCAGCCGACACGTGGACATCATGATATTGATGAAAAACCGCCTGCTGCATATGCAGCTTATAGGCATCGGTATCAAGCAGCGTTCGCAGAATAGGGGTCGCGAGTTGTGTCATGGTGCGCCGTAGCATCCTCTCACTGGTGCGTATCCATCAAAGCCAAAGCAGATAAAGACGCAGGAGTATACCTTGATTATCGGTTTAATGAACCTGGATCACAACACAACCGCGTAAGATGTTCGAGGGCAATTTGTGCCTCTGTTATCAAAATGTAGCAAACAGGGCTTTTTGCCTTGAAAAGAGTGAGTTTCCGCGTAGCGCGAATGAGGCAACAGGAATAGACTGAGTCGTTACCCTAATGAGATGCTAAAGGTTTTTTATGACTCAACAGCCCCAAGCCAAATACCGCCACGACTACCGTGCGCCAGATTACCTGATTAGCGATATTGACCTGACTTTCGATCTTGATGCTGTTAAAACCGTCGTCACGGCAGAAAGCACCGTCTCTCGCCATGGCGCAACGGCCGAGCCTTTACGTCTTAACGGCGAAGATCTGACGCTCGTCTCCCTCCACGTAGACGGTCAGCCGTGGTCTGATTACCAGATCGCTGAGAACGCGCTGGTTATCAATAACCTGCCGGATCGTTTTACCCTGCGCATCGTCAACGAGATTAGCCCGGCCGCCAATACCGCGCTGGAAGGGCTCTACCAGTCAGGCGAAGCGCTCTGCACCCAGTGCGAGGCCGAGGGCTTCCGCCATATTACCTGGTACCTCGACCGCCCGGACGTGCTGGCGCGCTTTACCACTAAAATCATCGCCGATAAAAGCAAATATCCGTTCCTGCTCTCCAACGGTAACCGCGTAGGCGAAGGCGAGCTGGAGAACGGTCGTCACTGGGTGCAGTGGCAGGATCCGTTCCCGAAACCGTGCTACCTGTTTGCGCTGGTGGCTGGTGATTTCGACGTGCTGCGCGACACCTATACCACTCGCTCCGGTCGCGAGGTGGCGCTGGAGCTGTTTGTCGATCGTGGCAACCTCGACCGCGCCCCGTGGGCGATGACCTCCCTGCAAAACTCCATGAAGTGGGATGAAGAGCGCTTTGGTCTTGAGTATGACCTCGACATCTATATGATCGTCGCCGTGGATTTCTTCAACATGGGCGCAATGGAGAACAAAGGCCTCAACGTCTTTAACTCCAAATATGTGCTGGCCCGCACCGACACCGCCACCGATAAAGACTACCTCGATATTGAGCGCGTGATTGGTCACGAATACTTCCATAACTGGACCGGCAACCGCGTGACCTGCCGCGACTGGTTCCAGCTGAGCCTGAAAGAGGGGCTGACCGTGTTCCGCGATCAGGAGTTCAGCTCCGATCTCGGCTCCCGCGCGGTGAACCGCATCAGCAACGTGCGCACCATGCGCGGCCTGCAGTTTGCGGAAGATGCCAGCCCGATGGCGCACCCGATCCGTCCCGACAAAGTGATCGAGATGAACAACTTCTATACCCTGACGGTGTATGAGAAGGGGTCTGAAGTGATCCGCATGCTGCATACCCTGCTGGGGGAAGAGAACTTCCAGCGCGGGATGCAGCTCTACTTTGAACGCCACGACGGCAGCGCCGCCACCTGCGACGATTTCGTCCAGGCGATGGAAGACGCCTCCAACGTCGACCTCTCTCATTTCCGTCGCTGGTACAGCCAGTCCGGTACGCCGATTGTGAGCGTGCGTGACGACTACAACCCAGAGACCGAGCAGTACACCCTGACCATCAGCCAGCGCACGCCGCCGACGCCGGATCAGGAAGAGAAGCTGCCCCTGCACATTCCGTTTGATATTGAGCTGTACGACAACGAGGGCCAGGTTATCCCGCTGCAAAAAGAGGGACACCCGGTGCACAACGTACTCAACGTTACTCAGGAGGAGCAGACCTTTGTCTTTGATAAGGTCTACTTCCAGCCGGTGCCATCCCTGCTGCGCGAGTTCTCCGCGCCGGTGAAGCTGGAGTATAAGTGGAGCGATCAGCAGCTGACGTTCCTGATGCGCCATGCGCGCAACGACTTCTCCCGCTGGGACGCGGCCCAAAGCCTGCTGACCACCTACATCAAGCTGAACGTGGCTCGCCACCAGCAGGGCCAGCCGCTGTCGCTGCCGCTGCACGTGGCCGACGCTTTCCGGGCAATCCTGCTCGATGCGGATATCGATCCGGCGCTGGCGGCAGAGATCCTGACCCTGCCTTCTCCAGGCGAAATGGCCGAGCTGTTCGACATCATCGATCCGGTGGCGATCGTTGCCGTTCGCGAGGCGTTGACCCGCACCCTGGCGACCGAGCTTTCCGACGAGTTCCTTGCGGTCTACAACGCGCATAAGCTCGATGCATACCGGGTTGAACATGCGGATATCGGCAAGCGTTCGCTGCGCAACACCTGCCTGCGCTATCTGGCGTTTGGCGACGTGAAGCTGGGCGATGCTCTGGTTACCCAGCAGTATCACACCGCGGACAACATGACCGACGCGCTGGCGGCGCTCTCGGCTGCCGTCGCGGCGCAGCTGCCGTGCCGTGACGCGCTGATGCAGGAGTACGATGATAAGTGGCATCAGGACGGCCTGGTGATGGACAAGTGGTTTATTCTGCAAGCCACCAGCCCGGCCAGCAACGTGCTGGAGACCGTGCGCGGCCTGCTTAACCACCGCTCCTTTACTCTCAGCAACCCGAACCGCGTGCGCTCCCTGATTGGCGCATTCACCGGCAGCAACCCGGCGGCGTTCCATGCTGAAGACGGCAGCGGCTACCGTTTCATGGTTGAGATGCTGACCGAGCTTAACAGCCGTAACCCGCAGGTGGCGTCGCGTCTGATTGAGCCGCTGATCCGCCTGAAACGTTACGATGAAGGGCGTCAAACCCAGATGCGTGCCGCGCTGGAGCAGCTGAAAGTCCTGGAAAACCTCTCCGGCGATCTCTACGAGAAAATTGCTAAGGCACTGGCCTAATATATCGCCGGGCGGCAGCACGCTGCCCGGTGTTTTTACCCTCTCCAGGAAAACGTTTGCGTTTTAACTGAATTATTTGCCTCAGGTCAATTCCCTTTCGCCTCGCAATCGCAGATAATACGCCCCCGGTTTGCACACCGGGAATCCAGGAGAGTTCATGTACTACCCCTTCGTTCGTAAAGCCCTTTTCCAGCTCGACCCCGAGCGCGCTCATGAATTGACGTTTCAGCAATTACGCCGTATTTCCGGCACGCCTTTAGCCGCGCTGGTACGCCAGAACGTGCCGCAAAAACCGGTCTCCTGCATGGGGCTGACCTTTAAGAATCCGCTGGGTCTGGCGGCGGGTCTGGATAAGAACGGTGAGTGCATCGATGCGCTGGGCGCAATGGGCTTTGGCTCGATTGAGATCGGCACCGTGACGCCGCGCCCGCAGCCGGGGAACGATAAGCCGCGTATCTTCCGCCTGGTCGAGGCCGAGGGGTTAATTAATCGCATGGGGTTCAATAACCTTGGCGTGGATAACCTGGTAGAGAACGTCAAAAAAGCCCATTTTGACGGCGTGCTGGGCATTAATATCGGCAAAAATAAAGATACGCCGGTGGAGCAGGGGAAAGATGACTACCTGATCTGTATGGATAAAGTCTATCCCTACGCGGGCTACATTGCGATTAATATCTCCTCACCAAACACTCCCGGCCTGCGCTCGCTGCAATACGGTGAGGCGCTGGACGATCTGCTCGCCGCCATCAAAAATAAGCAGCGCGAGCTGCAGAATATTCATCATAAATATGTCCCTGTGGCGGTGAAAATTGCTCCCGATCTCACCGTTGAGGAGTTAATTCAGGTGGCTGACAGCCTGGTTCGCCATAATATCGATGGCGTGATTGCCACCAATACCACGCTCGAAAGAGGGCTGGTGCAGGGAATGAAGCACGGTAATGAGACCGGAGGCTTAAGCGGCCGTCCGCTACAGCTAAAAAGCACCGAAATTATTCGCCGCCTGGCGCAGGAGCTGAACGGTCAGCTGCCGATTATCGGCGTCGGCGGAATCGACTCCGTTATCGCCGCGCGGGAGAAAATAGCTGCCGGTGCGACGCTGGTGCAGATCTATTCCGGCTTTATATTTAAAGGCCCGCCGCTGATTAAAGAGATCGTTACCCATATCTAATCCTTTGCGTCTAAATGTTAACCAGGGCTTTATTTCCAGCCCTGGTTGTTTTATATTCCCCTGGTTGTTGTTTATTTAAACGTTCTCATTATTGACATTTTGTGATAAGCGGAACGGTAACAACGGAGACAAAAGCAGCAGGACGCTTAAGGGGGAGCGGAGAGGAATATGCGAATCAAACCTGACGATAACTGGCGCTGGTATTACGACGAAGAGCACGATCGGATGATGCTCGATCTCGCCAATGGGATGCTGTTTCGCTCCCGTTACGCCCGTCGGATGCTGACGCCGGACGCGTTCGCACCCTCTGGTTTCTGTGTGGATGATGCCGCACTCTACTTCTCCTTTGAGGAGCGCTGCCGCGAGTTTGAACTCTCCCGGGAGCAGCGCGCTGAGCTGGTGCTGAATGCGCTGGTGGCGATCCGCTTTCTCAAGCCGCAGATGCCAAAAAGCTGGCACTTCCACTCCTACGGCGACAGCTGGCAGCCCGCTCTGGGCGAAGCCGCCAGCGTCTGGCTCAGTGATACCGCAGAGCAGGTGAATTTGCTGGTGGTCGAGCCGGGTGATAACGCCACGCTCTGCCTGCTGGCCCAGCCCGGCGTGGTGATTGCCGGGCGTACGATGCAGCTTGGCGATGCGATTAAAGTGATGAACGATCGTATGCGACCGCTGCCCCAGATGTATAGCCTGGAGCAGGCGGTTTAAGGCTCCAGCACCAGCGGCGTTTTGGGAATACAGCTGCAGCTCAGAATGGTGCCGTCGTCGCCAATGGCGGACTGCTTCAGGGCGCTGACTTCCCCCTCTACAAGACGAACGCGGCAGGAGCCGCAGATCCCAGCCCGGCAAGAGTAGGGCACGCGGATCCCCTGGCTCTCCAATTGTTCAAGCAGCACCTGCTGGTTATTGCCCGTAAAGGTCTCTCCCTGCCAGCCAATGGTCACCGTTGACGCGGCCTGCTGCTCAATCTCCAGCGTCTCAACCGGCTCCCCCGCACCGTACACTCTCGCAGGACCGCTCGCCAGCACGCTCACCTCGTCGCCGACGCGGATCACGCCACTGTTGCGGGCGATCAGGTTCAGGCCGAAATCAACGTCGCCACTATCGACGGCAGTACGGAACTGTTGCAGGGTATGCAGCGGTTCACCGGCCGGGTGCTTCTGGCCGCGCTCGGGGCTGACAGTGGTCAATACGCAGCGGCTACAGGGTTTAACCACGTCAAAGATCACCTCGCCGATGCGCACAGTTTTCCAGGTATCTTCTTCCCATGCCTGCGCCCCGGTGACTACCAGGTTCGGACGAAACTGCTCCATCTGGATGCTGGCCGGGCAGCGATTTTGCAGATCGCGCAGCGAGGCGTCGTTGGTAAGCAGGTAAGGAAAGCCGTCGGCAAAGGAGAGCGGCACGCTTTCAAAGCGCTTCACCCGGCGAGTGGGCGCCTGACCAACCCAGCGCAGCTGGACTTCGCGATTAAAAAAGCCGCTCAGCCACTGGTTGATCGCCGCGGGGGCAATTAATGCGGTAAAATGGTTGCCCCAGACCTCCGTCGGCGCGGCATCGCTGATGAAATCAGCAAAGCGGACCAGCGCACTGCTGCCGTCGGGCGCGGTGAGATGGAGGCCGTCATGCAGCGGTGACGGGATAAACCGCACCAGCTGCGGATACTGGCGGGCGGTAATAAAGGTACCGTCGGGTTCAGTAAGCATAAAGATGCGGTCAAAAGCCAGACCGCTGATGTCGGCCAGGGCGTGCGTAAGGCCAATTCCGCGCATCGATTTGACCGGATGTATAAAAAGCCGCGACAGGGTAGCCACTGCGCCCTCCATGGGTGTGAAAATAGGGTCTCAACTTTATGACATCCAACTTATATTGGCTATAATGCGCAACAATTTTATTAGAGTAAAAGTGACGATATGAATTCTCTGTTTGCCAGTACGGCCCGTGGGCTGGAAGAGCTATTAAAAACTGAACTGGAAAACCTCGGGGCGCAGCACGTCCAGGTGGTTCAGGGCGGTGTCCATTTTGAAGGGGACACCCGGCTCATTTACCAGAGCCTGATGTGGAGTCGTCTGGCTTCGCGCATTATGCTGCCGCTGAACGAGTGCAAGGTCTACAGCGACCTCGATCTCTATATGGGCGTGCAGGCGATTGACTGGACGGAGATTTTCAACCCTGGCGCGACCTTCGCCGTGCACTTCAGCGGGCTGAATGAAGAGATCCGTAACAGCCAGTACGGTGCCATGCGGGTAAAAGACGCCATCGTCGACAGCTTCACGCGTAAGAACATGGAACGCCCGAACGTCGATCGCGAGCAGCCGGATATGCGTATCAACGTCTGGCTGAATAAAGAGACGGCGCATATTGCCCTCGATCTCAGCGGCGACGGCCTGCACCTGCGCGGCTATCGCGACCGGGCCGGGCTGGCTCCCATGAAAGAGACCCTGGCGGCGGCTGTCGTCATGCGCTCCGGCTGGCAGCCGGGTACGCCGCTGCTCGATCCGCTCTGCGGCTCCGGCACCCTGCTGATTGAGGCGGCAATGCTCGCCACCGATCGCGCACCGGGCCTGCACCGTGGGCACTGGGGCTTTAGCGGCTGGGCGCAGCACGACGAGGCGCTGTGGAAAGAGGTGAAAGCCGAGGCCCAGACCCGCGCCCGTCAGGGGCTGGCGGACTACGGCTCGCGCTTCTACGGCTCCGACAACGACGCCCGAGTGATTGATATTGCCCGCAGCAACGCCCGTCGCGCAGGCGTCGGCGAGCTGATCGATTTTAACGTCAAAGACGTGGCTCAGCTGACCAATCCACTGCCGGAAGGGCCGCACGGTACCGTGCTGAGTAACCCGCCGTACGGTGAGCGTCTGGAGAGCGAACCGGCGCTTATTGCCCTGCATAGCCTGCTGGGTCGCACCCTGAAAAACAACTTCGGCGGCTGGAACGTCTCCCTGTTCAGCGCCTCGCCGGAGCTGCTCAACTGCCTCCAGCTGCGCGCCGACCGCCAGTTTAAGGCTAAAAACGGCCCGCTGGACTGCGTACAGAAAAACTACTCCATCGCAGAAAACTTCGGTGATATCAAAGGCAGCGGCATGGCGGAAGATTACGCCAACCGCCTGCGCAAGAATGTCAAAAAGCTGGAGAAGTGGGCGCGTCAGGAGGGGATCGAGTGCTATCGCCTGTACGATGCCGACCTGCCGGACTATAACGTGGCGGTAGACCGCTACGCCGACTGGGTGGTGGTGCAGGAGTACGCTCCGCCGAAAACCGTTGATGCGCAGAAGGCCCGTCAGCGTCTGCTGGATGTCATTGCCGCCACCATTACGGTGCTGGGCATTGCGCCTAACAAGCTGGTGCTGAAGACCCGCGAGCGGCAGAAAGGCAAAAACCAGTACCAGAAGATGAACGAGAAGGGCGAATTCATGGAGGTGAGCGAGTACAACGCCCGCCTGTGGGTTAACCTGACCGACTACCTGGATACCGGCCTGTTCCTCGATCACCGTATCGCCCGCCGGATGCTTGGCCAGATGAGCAAAGGCAAAGATTTCCTCAACCTCTTCTCCTACACCGGCAGCGCCAGCGTGCACGCGGGTCTGGGCGGAGCGGCATCGACCACTACCGTCGATATGTCACGCACCTACCTGGAGTGGGCCGAGCGCAACCTGCGCCTGAACGGCCTCACCGGTCGCCAGCATCGCCTGATGCAGGCCGATGTGATGGGCTGGCTGCGGGAGACCGACGAGCAGTTCGATCTGATCTTTATCGATCCGCCGACCTTCTCTAACTCCAAGCGAATGGAGGAGGCGTTTGACGTCCAGCGCGATCACCTGAGCTTGATGAAAGACTTAAAACGGATGCTGCGTAAAGGCGGCACGATTATGTTCTCAAATAACAAACGCGGTTTCCGCATGGACCACGACGGGCTGGCTGAACTGGGGCTGAAAGCACAAGACATTACCCAAAAAACGCAGTCGCAGGATTTCGCCCGCAACCGTCAGATCCATAACTGCTGGCTGATTACCGCAGCCTGAGAGGAATAGAACACAATGTCATTAATTAGTATGCACGGTGCCTGGCTGTCGTTCAGCGACGCACCGCTTCTGGATAACGCCGAGCTTCATATCGAAGACAACGAGCGCGTCTGTCTGGTCGGACGTAACGGCGCGGGCAAATCCACCCTGATGAAGATCCTTAACCGCGAACAGGGCCTGGACGATGGTCGCATCGTCTATGAGCAGGATCTGGTCGTGGCACGTCTGCAGCAGGATCCGCCGCGTAACGTCGCTGGCAGCGTCTACGATTTTGTCGCTGAAGGTATCTCAGAGCAGGCGGAGTATCTCAAGGGTTACCATGAGATCTCCCATCTGGTGATGACCGATCCGAGCGAAAAGAACCTTAACGAGATGGCGCGACTGCAGGAGCTGCTGGATCACTACGGCCTCTGGCAGATGGAGAACCGCATCAACGAGGTGCTGGCCCAGCTTGGCCTGGAGGCCGATATGGCGCTGGCCTCGCTCTCCGGCGGCTGGCTGCGTAAGGCGGCCCTGGGCCGTGCGCTGGTGAGCAACCCGCGTGTGCTGCTGCTGGACGAGCCGACCAACCACCTGGATATCGAAACCATCGACTGGCTGGAAGGGTTCCTGAAAACCTTCAACGGCACCATTATCTTTATTTCCCACGACCGTTCGTTTATCCGCAATATGGCGACGCGCATCGTCGATCTCGACCGCGGCAAGCTGGTGACCTATCCAGGCAACTACGATCAGTATCTGCTGGAGAAAGAGGAGGCGCTGCGGGTTGAAGAGCTGCAAAACGCGGAATTTGACCGCAAGCTGGCCCAGGAAGAGGTGTGGATCCGCCAGGGCATCAAAGCGCGTCGTACCCGTAACGAAGGGCGCGTCCGGGCTCTGAAGGCGATGCGTCGCGAGCGCAGCGAGCGCCGTGAGGTGATGGGCAGCGCGAAGATGCAGGTTGAAGAGGCCTCCCGCTCTGGCAAAATCGTTATTGAGATGGAGAACGTCCACTACGGCGTGGACGGCAAAAAGCTGGTCACCGATTTCTCCGCCCAGGTACAGCGCGGGGATAAAATTGCCCTGATCGGCCCGAACGGCTGCGGGAAAACCACGCTGCTGAAGCTGATGCTCGGCCAGTTACAGGCTGACAGTGGACGTATTCATATCGGAACCAAGCTGGAAGTGGCCTACTTTGACCAGCACCGTGCGGAGCTGGATCCGGATCGGACGGTGATGGATAACCTCGCCGAAGGCAAGCAGGAGGTGATGGTTAACGGTAAGCCGCGCCACGTGCTGGGCTACCTGCAGGACTTCCTGTTCCATCCGAAACGCGCCATGACGCCGGTACGTGCGCTCTCCGGCGGGGAGCGTAACCGCCTGCTGTTGGCGCGCCTGTTCCTCAAGCCCAGCAATCTGCTGATCCTCGATGAACCGACCAACGACCTCGACGTCGAGACGCTGGAGCTGCTGGAAGAGCTGATTGACGGCTACCAGGGCACGGTTCTGCTGGTGAGCCACGATCGTCAATTCGTCGACAATACCGTGACCGAGTGCTGGATCTTTGAAGGCCAGGGGCGGATTGGCCGCTACGTGGGCGGCTACCAGGATGCGCGGGGCCAGCAGGCTGCTTCTCAGGCGTATAAACAGTCTGTTACCAAAAAGGTGACAGACAATCCGGTGGCAAAAGCAGAAACTGTCAAACGCGGCGGGAGCAAACTAAGCTATAACCTGCAGCGGGAACTTGAGCAGCTACCTCAACGGCTTGAAGAGCTTGAGGCCAATCTTAGTGCGCTACAGGCACAGGTGGCCGACGGCGCCTTCTTCAGCCAGCCTCACGAGCAGACGCAAAAGGTGTTAGACGAGATGGCTGCCGCTGAGCAGGCGCTGGAAGCAGCGTTTGAGCGGTGGGAAGAGCTTGAGGCGCTTAAAAACGCGACGTAATCAGGGAGTGCGTATGTGCGAACAACATCATGACGCCCGGCACATTTTGTGTTCGCAATGCGACCTGCTGGTGGCGCTGCCGCCGCTTGCGCACGGGCATAAAGCAACCTGTCCGCGCTGCGGCCATACGCTGACCACCCGCTGGGATGCGCCCCGGCAGCGTCCGCTGGCCTACGCGGTAGTAGCGCTGTTTATGCTGGTGCTGGCTAACCTGTTCCCCTTCGTTAACATGAAGGTGGCAGGGGTCACCAGTGAAGTGACGCTGATGGAGATCCCGCGCGTCATGTTCAGTGAGGACTACGCCAGCCTTGGCACCTTCTTCTTGCTCTTTGTGCAGTTCGTGCCCGCGTTCTGCCTGGTCACCGTCATCCTGCTGGTGAACCAGGTTCCGCTGCCGGATCGCCTGAAGCGCAGGCTGGCCCGCATCTTTTTCATGCTGAAAAACTGGGGGATGGCAGAGATCTTTCTCGCCGGGGTGCTGGTCAGCTTCGTAAAGCTGATGGCCTATGGCGATATCGGCGTCGGTAGCAGCTTCATCCCCTGGTGTCTGTTCTGCATTCTGCATCTGCGTGCCTTTCAGTGTGTTGATAAACGCTGGCTGTGGGACGACATCGCGCCCGCGCCAGCGCTTGCCCAGCCGCTGCACGTCGGCGTGCCGGGCATTCGTCAGGGGCTGCGCTCCTGCGCCTGCTGCACGGCGGTACTGCCCGTTGACCAGACGGTGTGCCCCCGCTGCCACAGCCATGGCCACGCCCGGCGCAGGAACAGCCTTCAGTTAACCATGGCGCTGCTGGTCACCTCCATCCTGCTCTATCTGCCAGCCAATATTTTGCCCATCATGATCACCGATCTGCTCGGGGATAAAATGCCCTCGACCATTCTGGCCGGGGTGATCCTGCTGTGGAGCGAAGGCTCCTATCCGGTGGCGCTGGTGATCTTTATCGCCAGTATTATGGTGCCGACCCTGAAGATGATCGCCATCGCCTGGCTCTGCTGGGATGCAAAAGGGCACGGCAGGCGCGACAGCGAGCGTATGCACCTGATTTACGAGGTCGTCGAATTTGTGGGCCGCTGGTCGATGATCGACGTCTTCGTTATCGCCGTACTCTCTGCCCTGGTTCGAATGGGCGGATTAATGAATATTTACCCCGCAATGGGCGCGCTGATGTTTGCGCTGGTTGTCATCATGACGATGTTTGCGGCCATGACCTTCGACCCACGCCTGTCGTGGGATCGTGAGCCAGAATCAAGCCAGAAGGAGTCGTAAAACATGGAGACCAAAGGTGGGGAAGCCAAAGTGCAGAAGGTGAAGAACTGGTCGCCGGTGTGGATCTTCCCAATTGTAACGGCGCTGATCGGGGCCTGGATCCTCTTTTATCACTACAGTCACCAAGGGCCGGAGGTGACGCTGATCACCACCAATGCCGAAGGCATTGAGGCGGGTAAAACCACCATCAAGAGCCGCAGCATTGACGTCGGCGTGGTGGAGTCTGCAACGCTAACCGACGATCTCACCCACGTTGAGATCAAGGCGCGCCTGAACGCCGATATGCAGAAGCTGCTGCACGGCGACACGGTGTTTTGGGTGGTGAAGCCGCAGGTAGGCAGGGAAGGGATCAGCGGGCTGGGCACGCTGCTCTCCGGGGCCTATATTGAGCTTCAGCCAGGTAGCAAAGGCGGCGTGCGCGATGATTACCAGCTTCTGGATTCGCCGCCGCTGGCACCGCCGGATGCAAAAGGGATCCGCGTGGTGCTCGACAGTAAAAAAGCGGGCCAGCTCACCCCAGGGGATCCGGTGCTGTTCCGCGGCTATCGCGTCGGCTCGGTAGAGACCAGCGTGTTTGATCCACAGAAACGGACCATGAGCTATCAGCTGTTTATCAACGCACCTAACGATCGGCTGGTGACCAGTAACGTCCGTTTCTGGAAAGACAGTGGTATCGCCGTCGATCTCACCTCGGCGGGCATGCGCGTAGAGATGGGAGCGCTGACCACCCTGTTTGGCGGCGGCGTCAGCTTTGACGTGCCTGACGGCATTGATCTAGGCCAGCCGGTGGCTGAGAAAACCGAGTTCGATCTCTACGATAACCAGCGCAGCATTCAGGAGTCGCTCTATACCCAGCACCAGGATTTCCTGCTGTTCTTCAAGGATTCTATTCGCGGCCTGCAACCTGGCGCGCCGGTAGAGTTCCGCGGCATGCGTCTTGGGACCGTCAGCAAGGTGCCGTTCTTTATGCCGGGCCTGCGTCAGGCGCTGAACGAGGACTACCGTATTCCGGTGCTGATCCGTATTGAGCCTGAGCGGATCGCAAGCCAGATGGGAGAAAGCCCGGATATTCTCACCAACCTGCCTGAGCTGCTGAAGCAGGGGCTACGCGGCTCGCTGAAAACCGGGAACCTGGTGACCGGCGCGCTGTACGTGGATATGGATTTCGTCTCGAAACCGCCGCCGATCACTGGCATCCGCGAGTTTGGCGGTTACAAAATTATTCCGACCGTGAGCAGCGGCCTGGCGCAGATCCAGCAGCGCCTGATGGATACGCTGGATAAGATCAACAATCTGCCGCTGAACCCAATGCTTGAGCAGGCGACCGGCACGCTCGCCGAAAGCCAGCGCACCATGCGTCGTCTGCAAACCACGCTGGATAACCTGAACAAGTTGACCGCCAGCCAGTCGGTGCAGCAGCTGCCGCAGGATATGCAGAAAACGCTGCGCGAGCTGAACCGCAGCATGCAGGGCTTCCAGCCGGGATCGGCAGCCTATAACAAGATGGTGGCGGATATGCAGCGCCTGGATCAGGTTCTGCGCGAGCTGCAGCCGGTATTGCAGACGCTTAACCAGAAGAGCAACGCCCTGGTCTTTGAGGCGAAGGGCAAAAAAGATCCTGAGCCGAAGGGGGTTAAACAGTGAGAAAAGGGATAATGGTCATTGCGGCGCTGCTGCTCAGCGCCTGCAGCAGCGGTAGCGAGGAGCCTCGCTACTACCAGTTACCGAACAATCCGCAGCCGGTGACGGCTTCGGCAGGTATGATGGCAGCCGGTCAGGGGCAGCGTCAGCTGTGGATTGAGCAGGTTTCTGTCCCGGACTATCTGGCGGGCAACGGCGTGGTTTACCAGACCAGCGACGTGCAGTACGTTATCGCCAACAACAACCTGTGGGCCAGCCCGCTCGATCAGCAGCTGCGCACCTCGCTGGTGGCGAACCTCAGTCGCAATCTTCCGGGCTGGGTGGTCGCCTCTCAGCTGATGGGCAGCGATCAGGATACCCTTAACGTTACCGTGACCGGCTTTCATGGTCGCTATGATGGACACGTAATTGTCAGCGGCGAGTGGCTACTGAACCATCAGGGCACGCTGATCAAGCGTCCGTTCCATGTGGAGATGACGCAGCCGCAGGATGGCTATGACGCGATGGTGAAGGTGCTGGGCGAGGCGTGGGCGCAGGAGGCCAACAATATGGCCCGGGAGATAAATCGCCTACCGTAATGGGTATCTAAGCCTGCAATTAATCCTAAAAAACCACGCGTTCGTTTACGGCAGCGTGGTTTTTTTTCGACTACTCAGCGGGATAAAACCTGTGCCTGCTCACACTTTTTGTACAAATGAAGTTTCGTATATCTCACATTTATGACGTTGGTATGAATTTTGTGCATTGACTGCACGTGGCGATCGCGCTATTTGTTAGACGTGGTTGCACATTTTGTAGCCACTGTTTTCTTTTCCACCAGACTCAAACAATGAGGGAAACGAGGCATGAAGAGACAAAAACGAGATCGCCTGGAACGGGCACATCAACGTGGTTACCAGGCCGGCATTGCCGGACGCTCGAAGGAGCTGTGTCCTTACCAGACGCTGAATCAGAGATCCTACTGGCTTGGAGGCTGGCGAGAAGCCATGGAGGACAGGGTAGTTATCGCCTGATTCTGTCTCTTTAAAAGAAACCTCCGCCTCGCGGAGGTTTCGCCTGTCAGGGGGATCAGAACGCAGAGGTGTCCTTGAACAGACCCACTTTCAGATCGGTTGCGGTGTAGATCTGACGACCGTCAACCAGCACTTCGCCGTCCGCGATGCCCATGATCAGCTTACGGTTGATGACGCGCTTGAAGTGAATACGGTAAGTCACTTTAGAGGCAGTCGGTAAAATCTGGCCAGCCAGTTTTACTTCGCCCACGCCGAGGGCACGGCCTTTGCCTTCACCGCCGAGCCAGCCGAGGTAAAAACCAACCAGCTGCCACATGGCATCAAGGCCTAAGCAGCCAGGCATTACTGGATCGCCAATGAAGTGGCAACCGAAGAACCACAGATCCGGTTTAATATCCAGCTCTGCTTCAACATAGCCTTTATCGAAATTACCGCCCGTCTCGCTCATTGTGATCACACGATCCATCATCAGCATGTTTCCTGCTGGTAACGGCGGGCCATTTTCGCCAAACAGTTCACCACGACCAGAGGCAAGAAGGTCTTCTTTCGTATAAGAGGATTTGCGTTTATCTACCATGTTCTCAGTAAGCCTTATTTTAGTGAAGCACGCAGGATAGCTAACACGTGTACGCTGAACAACTCCGATCAGTTAGGCGTAAACCAGCCGATCCAGCGTAGCGGCCACGGATAGCGATGACGCGCTTCCTGCTGCGTCGCCTGCGTAATACGTTCCTGAATAGTCTGGACCAGCGTGGTTTGCCCTTCACCATCCCATACCAGGTCTGTCAGTAAGGGTAGTGCATCGGTCACATCATCAATGGCCCAGATGAAAAATTGTTCTGCCTGGACCGCATCGAGCAGCTCCTGATGCAGGCAGAGGTGGCGCACGTTGGCCGCCGGAATGATCACCCCCTGCTTACCGGTTAGGCCCCGGTGCTGGCAGATGGCGAAAAAGCCTTCGATCTTCTCGTTCAGGCCACCTACCGGCTGCGCCCGGCCAAACTGATCCACCGAGCCGGTAATAGCGATATGCTGATGCAGCGGGACATCGGCCAGGGCGCTGATCAGCGCACACAGCTCGGCCATCGAGGCGCTGTCGCCGTCGACTTCGCTGTAGGATTGTTCAAAGGTCAACGACGCCGTGAAGGGCATCTGCTGCTCCAGCTCCAGCTCGGCCATCAGGAAGGACTGCATGATCATCATGCCCTTGGCATGGATGTTACCGCCCAGCTCGGCTTTCCGCTCAATGTCATGGAACTCGCCGTCGCCGATGTGTACCACGCAGCTAATGCGCGACGGTTCGCCATAGGGGCGGGGGTGGCCAGGAAACTCAACCACCGACAGGGCGTTAATCTGCCCTACGCGATCGCCTTCGGTCTCAATGAGGATCTGTTCAAGCAGGATCTCATCCAGCATCCGCTCCGGCAGATAGCCTTCACGCCACTCGCGCTGGCTCAGCATGGTACGCAGCTGCTCTGCGTCGAAGGTGCTCTCTTCGGTAAAGGCAGAGACCTCACGCAGCTGACGCGCAAGCCACAGCGGACAGAGCGGCAGCGTCTCCTGATCGTCGGTATAGCGTACCGCGGCGCGGATAAACACCGGCCAGGCATCTTCAGCCGGGGTGGGCAGTCCGGCCTGCTCGGCGTTAAGGATCACCCACTGACGCCAGGCGGCAAGCGCGTCCAGATCGGTGATCTGGATCGTCTCTTCATACTCGCTGTAGATAGACTGGGCAGCCAGATCCGGCTCCATCTCCTGGAAATCGGCCAGTGACTCGCGCTCGCCGACCAGAATAACCTTCAGCGTCAGCGGCATAGCGGGCACGCTAACGGGCAGGGGACGCGACTCGTCAAAGGAGACCCAGTCGAAACGCTGGCGAGTCACGATAGATTTCAGGCGCATCCAGAGCAGCGGCTGGCTCAGCAGGGTGCGCAGCGATACGACCAGCACGCCGCCGTTGGCCTGATGGACCAGGCCGGGCTCAAGGGTAATTTCATTATTGAACTGGCGCAGGCAACCGAATAGCTGCTCGGCTTCTACCCAGTCGGCAATCACTACGTCGCTCTGCCCGGCAAAGTTCGCCTGCGCGCTGGTGGCAGGCTTGACGCTCACCGTACGGCCAGCAACGCTGTACTCGACGCCGACAACCGGCGACGTCGCGGGTTGGAGTTCACGGGCGGCGGCGGCGATCAGGGCCAGATACTCTGGCTCTTCCGGCGCTTTGGCCAGTAAAAAGCGTGACGATGCAGAAGGATGCAGCAGCTGCTCCAGCGCGTACTGCAAACGAGGTTGCGTGTCACCAAGAGAAAGCTCAGACTCAAGGTCAACGTCAGACGGTGTAAACACCTCCTGATAGCTATCGGTATCAGGAACAAGGTCTTGCCAGGCTAGTTTAGTAATGGTCAATGTTGAGGTTTTATCGTCAGCTGTAAAGGGCGGAATTATAGCGTAAGCGGCAATTCAGCACACGCGGAATAGATGCTTTTACCCCTTTCCCGGTACCGCCTGGCTCACAGGATGTGATTTCTTTTCAGCAGATTGGCAAAAAACTGATATTCTGAACTAAGTTACACGGTAACACTGAGATCGCAATGAAATATCAACAACTGGAAAATCTCGAAAGCGGCTGGAAATGGAAGTACCTGGTGAAAAAGCACCGTGAAGGTGAACTCATCACGCGCTATTTAGAAACCAGTGCGGCTAAAGAGGCCGTCGATCTGTTGCTGAAGCTCGAATACGAACCGGTTCGTGTTAACGACTGGATTGCGCAGCACATGAATGCCGCGTTAATGAACCGCATGAAGCAGACCATCCGCGCCCGGCGAAAACGGCACTTTAACGCCGAGCATCAGCACACGCGTAAAAAATCAATCGATCTGGAATTTATGGTCTGGCAACGTCTGGCCGGTCTTGCCCAGCGGCGGGGGAAAACCCTGTCAGAGACGATTGTGCAGCTGATTGAAGATGCCGAGCATAAAGAGAAGTATGCCAGCAAAATGAGCACCCTGAAGCAGGATCTGCAGGCGCTGCTAGGTAAAGAGTAACGCGTTTTTCAGCCGAGAACAGACAATAAAAAACCCCGCAGAGCGGGGTTTTTTTATAAGACGTAAACTTAAGCCTGCGGCTGAGTTACAACGTCTTTAACGCCTTTAACTTCGATCTCTACGCGACGATCCGGAGCCAGGCAGTCGATCAGTGCCGGACGAGCTTTCACGTTGTCACAGGTGTTGCCAGTAACTGGGTTAGATTCGCCCATACCACGTGCGGAGATCTTGTTGGACGGGATACCTTTAGAGATCAGGTAGTCAACAACAGACTGAGCACGTTTCTCGGACAGACCCTGGTTGTAAGCGTCAGAACCGATACGGTCGGTGAAGCCCAGAACAACAACGGAACCGTCTTTCGGATCCAGGTTGCTCAGCTGGCTGTACATCTGATCCAGAGCCTGCTGGCCTTCTGGTTTCAGAGTCGCTTTGTTGAAGTTGAACAGTACGTCAGACTTCAGAGTGAAGTGCTTGGTAGAAACCTGCGGAGCCGGAGCCGGAGCCGGTGCAACAACCGGAGCTACGTCTTCCTGCTGGCCGAAGCGGTAGGAAACACCTACGCTCAGCATACCGTTGTCTTGACGGGTGCCCAGAGTTTTAGCATCGCCAATGTTGTTAACCCACTGGTATTCCAGACGGGTAGCGATGTCACGGGTCATTGCCCACTCTACGCCACCAGCGAATACTGGGGAAACACCGGTATCGTGGTCTTTGAAAGATGCGCCAGTGCCAGGAACCTGAGCTTTAGCATCTGCACGCCATACCATACCACCCAGGCGGGTGTAGATATCAACGTCGTCAGTGATTGGGTAGCCCAGTTTAGCGGTCAGCTGAACGCCCTGAGATTTGAAAGCACCGTTTACGTTGTCGCCTTTGTACGGCTCACGACCTAACCAGTCATAACCGAGTTCGAAACCAACGTACGGGTTAACCTGGTAGCCGCCGTATGCGCCAGCGCCGAGCTGGTCTTCACGGGTTGGGCCATTGTTGTCAATGAAACCATTGTCGTGGTACTGGGACCAGCCCAGTTTAGCACCAGTGTACCAGGTGTTATCTTTCGGAGCGGCCTGCGCTACGGTAGCGAAGCCAGCCAGTGCCACTGCAATCGCGATAGCTGTCTTTTTCATTTTTGCGCCTCGTTATCATCCAAAAATCGCCATGAACTTCTCGCCAGAGAAAACACGGTTAAATCCTTCACCGGGGGCATTGCTCAATATTAACTCTACCGATATCTTCGGCTTATGCCGAGCACCCCTGGCGATGTAAAGTCTACAACGTAGTTGGAAACTTACAAGTGTGAACTCCGTCAGGCATATGAAAAAAAAAGAGTTGTAGACACAATATTTAACATTTATGACGATAAATTCGCCGTCGAAATATCGTAGTTGCCGCGCCAGACAGGCTTCGCGAGAGAATTTAGCTTAATGACCAATGGCCTGGAACCGACGCAAAAAAGATCCCAGGAATTATCTTAAACTTACTTAATGAAACAAATTTGAGTGAATTTTTAGGCCGGATGACTGTCCTGAAGCCTGAGGGTCGAAGCGAACCGGCCGCATAATGAACCCCATCGCATTCCCTTCCTGAGCCGCATTAACGAGGCGGCGGTGCTCATCTTCCGACAGCTCCTGAGCATGCCAGCCGATAACAACGCTGTAGTTGCCCGTCTGTAATGCTTTGATCATCGAGTCCAGCGTATTATCCGGCGAGAGCTGGCTAATGTGCATCAGCTTGCTTAAGGGCAAACCCGCTGACTGTACCCACGCACGGCTCAATTTTTGCTGCGGCGTCAGCCAAAGCTGCCAGCGGGACTGTTGGCTTAGCTGTTGCAGCAGAGGCAGCAGCAGCAGCTGCGTCATCATCGGCTGGTCTTCACGGTAGACAACTTCACTGATCAGGCCAGCGGCCATAGCGGGCGTGTTGACCTGTGCGCGGTTGCCTGCAAAAGAAGCGTATTGAGATGAACGATTAGCATAGCCTGAAGTGTACATAGTCATTCCAGCCCTTAGAGTTACTGTATGGATATACAGTACCCCCTGAGCATTTAAAGATCAACCTTATTTTCTGAAAGCGTCTCGCAAATATGGTCTTAATGTGAGCTGAGAAGAAAAATCAACTTGCTGATGCCAGGTAACTTCCCTATGTTCCTTTTTAACGGATGGCTTAAAAATAGAAGATATTTTACGCCTTGATTTTAAAGGAATAATTATGAAAAACGTATCGTATCAACGAATCTATCAATCTCGGGAATATCTTTCCCCGCTAGGGCAGATCCACCACCGGGCACTGTTTGGGGGTTACAGCCTCGCCATTGAAGATACGGTCTTTGCGATGGTGGCTGAAGGGTCGCTCTACCTGCGCGCCTGTGAGGAGAGCGCACCCTACTGTGTGAATGCGAAAGCGCCTTTGCTGACCTTTGTGAAGCGGGGCAGGCCCGTGCTGCTGAACTATTTTCGGGTGGATGATGGCTTATGGCAGGATCGCGAAACGTTGCTGACGCTCTGCCAACACTCGCTGGCGGCCGCCCAGCGCGAAAAGGTGGCGCGGCGGGCGCAAAAGCGGCTCAGGGATCTCCCCAACCTGACTTTTCAGTTAGAGACGCTGCTGTGGTCAGTGGGCATCAAGGATGAGGCAAGCCTGAGACAGCTCGGCGCGAAAGCGTGCTGGCTCAGGCTAAAAGAGCGCAGTCCGCAGCTGAGCATTAAAGTGCTCTTTGCCCTGGAAGGAGCTATTACGGGTCTACACGAGGCGGCGCTCCCGGCAGATACGCGCCGGGAGCTGACCGTCTGGTTTAAAGAGCTAGAGGCGGAAAGCAGCGTCAATCAGCGGGGCACCTGACGCTGTAGCTGGCAGATCTCCGGCAGCAGTCCAATCAGCAGGCCAATCTGCTGCAGAACCAGCGGGGCCTTGCTTTTAGGATCTGGCTCAAGCTGGCGGATCCGCTCAGAGAGCGTTTCCAGCTGCTGCCCAACCCGCACTTCATCGGCAGGCTGATGGTGCAGGGCATCATCTACATAGCAGACGGCGTCATCGAGCAGCTGCAGGATCTCCGGCTGCTGGAGCTGCTCACGGTGCGCCCCCAACGTGGAGATATAGCTGGTAAAGGTGTGGTTGAGGCAGAGCAGGCGGAAAGCGACGTCGCGGGTCTGCGGCGTGGCGTTCGGCTCGGTGGACATGTTTGAGACCACTGATGCGAACTCTGCATCGCCATTGTGGGCGTAGCGCCGGGCAATGCGGTATGCCAGTCGGTTATCGCGCCCCTGATGATACTGTTCCAGAATGGCGTCCAGATAGCGGCAGTTGGCATCAAGTGCTCGCTCCAGCACGCGTGAAAGGTTGCGAAAGCGCCAGTCTGGCCAGATAAAGCTCACCGCCGCCCAGGCGATGGCGCAGCCGAGCAGCGTATCGATAATACGCGGGATCGCCACCTCAAAGCCCTCTCCGAGCAGATTAAAGCAGAGCAGCACCAGCAGGGTAATAAACATCGTGGCATGGGCATACTGCACGTTGCGGAAGGCAAAAAAGAGCACCCCGGCGATGACGATCAGCACCAGCTGCCCCTCCAGAGAAGGGACAAAAAGCAGGATCGGTAACCCCACCGCCACGCCTACCAGCGTGCCGATGATACGCAGCGTTAAGCGGTGGCGGGTGGCGTTATAGTTTGGCTGGCAGACAAACAGGCTGGTCAGCAGGATCCAGTAACCGTGCTGGAGCCCGGTGAGCTGAATAAAGGCGTAGCCCAGGCAGAGTACCACCGACATTCTCACCGCATGGCGAAACAGGGCCGACTCGGGCGTCAGGTTGCGCTTTAAACGCTGCCAGATGTCATCCAGCCCGGTCAGGCTGTCATCGGCAAGTTCATTCTCGGTACTCTGCGGCTGCTGCATAAGCGCCTGTTCAGACTCTATGGTCGCCAGCTGGGCATCGATAGCGCGCAGGTTATCCCGCACAAAGCCCAGCGACTCAATGTAGTCGGCGGAAATACCCTCGGTACGGGCGTGCTCAAGGGCCGCATCAAGATGGGCAAATGCACGCTCAAATTGCGGATCGTGCTGATAGGGCTCGCGCAGCAGAATTGCCCGTGAGAGGCGGGCGCAGGCCTGTGCCTGCATGGCGAGCATCCGCTGAAAGCGAAACATCAGGGAGCTATGGCGAAAACGCTCGCGCAGGGCATGGTATTGAATATGCGACGAGCTGGCGCGCTCGTGAATATCCTGGGCAACAAAATAGTAGTGCAGCGTGCGCCGGGTACCGCGCTGGCCGCGATCGCCCCGCAGCCTTGTCAGCAGCGAGGCTTTGGTCTGATTGAGCGTGGTTACCAGCTGGCCGTTGGCCTGCGCCAGATCGTAAAGCGGAGCCTCGGTCTCACTCTCATCGTCATAATCCGGATCGAAAAGACGTGATTTCTGCTCCAGATAGTTCGCCAGCTGCGCATAGCAGCGCGCGAGGTTGTCCTGTAAGGGACGCACCGGAAACACCAGATGCCCTATTAGCGTCAGCAGGCTAAACCACACCGCCCCCGCCAGCAGGAGCAGCGGCTGTTGATACCACTGGTCGAAGAGTGAAATACCCAGCATGGTATAGATAGCGATCAGCAGCGCGCCAAAGGCGATGGTGGCATAGCGCTGTCCCAGGCCGCCCAGCAGAATAAACCCGCAGGTAGAGACGATAAGCCCGAGGGCAAACAGCCACGGCCATGGGAAGAGTAGCTCTACCGAGGCGGAGGCAATAAAGAACGACACCAGGGTAATAACCAGGTTGCGCAGCCGTCCGGTGAGGCGGTCATCCAAATCCGCCAGCGCGGCGGCCACCACGCCCAGGGTCAACGGGATCGTGAGCTTCACCTCGCCCAGCCACCAGGGCAGGGCAACCGTACCGCTCAGGGCGATAAAAATCCTGACGTTATAGAGCCAGGCACTGTTCCATGTGTAACGGCGAAGCAGGGGGCTTAACATAAATGACGCGTCCTTCAGATTAGAAACGGGCCCGGGCGTTGGCTTCGCGGGCGGCCTGCGCCGTTTCTACCGACACGACCCGCCGTCCAACCGGCCACAGGGCAATGGCTGCGATTTTAAAGTTAGCGATGCCCACCGGGATGCCAATGATGGTCAGGCACTGGGTGATACCGGCGAGGATATGCATTACGCACAGCCACCAGCCGAAAAGCACCAGCCAGATAATATTCAGCAGCGTGCCGCCGGTGTTCATTATTACGTTACGGCGGGACGGATCGAGCTCGTCCACATGTACCGCTTCGTTGCCATACGGCACCAGTGACAGCTTCGCGATCTCCCAGCATGAGCGGGTCAGCGGCAGCGTGATGATAAAGACAACGCTCATTACCGTTGCCAGGATCCAGGCCAGCGTAGTCATAAAGCCGCCCAGGAAGAAGTTAAGAATATTCAGTACAGTACGCATACATCCTCGAAGTTATCTGCCGTATGAAAAGGCGTGCTAAGTGTAACGTCTTTTTGCGCTGGAGCGTAAATTCTCTGGCGGGTACACTGACGGGCAACGTTATGACCAGAGAAACGGCACATCATGGAACTGAAAGCGACTTCACTTGGAAAACGTCTGGCCCAACACCCCTATGACCGGGCGGTCATGCTCCACGCGGGCGTAAAGGTGTCCGGCGATCGCCATGAGTATCTTATTCCCTATAATCAACTTTTGGCGATTGTCTGCAAGCGCGGGCTGGTCTGGGGTGAGCTGGAGTTTGTGCTATCCGATGCCAAAGTGGTGCGCCTGCACGGTACCGAGTGGGCGCAGACCCAGCAGTTCTATCAGCATCTCAACGCCCACTGGCAGGCATGGAGCAGCCAAATGAGCGAGGTGGCCGCAGGCGTGCTGCAGGAGACGGTAGAGACCCTCTCCAGCGGTATGAAAGCCACCAGGTGGCTCACCCGCCAGCAGACCACGGGCCTGCAGGATCGGATCCGTCACGCCTTTGCGGCGCTGCCGCTGCCGCTGGAGCGTCTCAATGAGTTCGATAACTGCCGCGAAGCGTGGCAGCAATGCCAACGCTGGCTGGTGGACGTTGAAGCCAGCCGGGCAGCGCATAACCGCGAGTACACCCGCAAAATGCTGGTACAGTACGCGCCTTTCTTTGCCAGCGTGGAATCCTCACCGCTTAACCCCGCCCAGGCGGAAGCGGTGGTGAACGGCGAGCAGTCACTGCTAGTGCTGGCCGGAGCGGGCAGCGGGAAGACCTCGGTGCTGGTGGCCCGTGCGGGCTGGTTGCTGATGCGCGGTGAAGCGGCAGCGGATCAGATCCTGCTTCTGGCCTTTGGTCGGAAAGCGGCCCAGGAGATGGACGCGCGTATTCGCGAGCGCCTCCATACCGATGAGATCGCCGCCCAAACCTTCCATGCTCTGGCGCTCGCCATTATTCAACACGGCAGCAAAAAGGTGCCCACCATCAGTGCGCTGGAAAACGATACCGACGCCCGCCAGTCGCTGTTTATCGAGGCCTGGCAGCAGCAGTGCAGCGAGAAAAAAGCCCAGGCGAAAGGCTGGCGGCAATGGCTGGAAGAGGAGCTGGAGTGGGAGGTGCCCGAAGGCAGCTTCTGGGACGATAAAGCCCTACAGCGTCGTCTTGCCGGGCGGCTTGACCGCTGGGTAAGCCTGATGCGTATGCACGGCGGTGCCCAGGCGGAGATGATTGCCTCTGCGCCGGAAGAGGTGCGTGACCTGTTTTCAAAACGGGTAAAGCTGATGGCCCCGCTGCTCAAGGCGTGGAAAACGGCGCTAAAGGCGGAAAACGCTGTCGACTTCTCCGGGCTGATCCACCAAGCGATCAATATTCTGGAGAAAGGGCGCTTTATCAGCCCCTGGAAGCATATTCTGGTGGATGAGTTTCAGGACATCTCTCCCCAGCGTGCGGCGCTGCTGGCGGCGCTGCGCAAGCAGAATTCAAACACCACGCTCTTTGCCGTCGGCGATGACTGGCAGGCGATCTACCGCTTTAGCGGGGCGCAGCTCTCCCTGACCACCGCGTTTCATCACTATTTTGGCGAGGGGGAGAGCTGCGTGCTGGATACCACCTATCGCTTTACCCACCGTATTGGCGACGTGGCCAACCGCTTTATCCAGCAGAACCCGCATCAGCTCAGAAAGCCGCTCAACAGCCTGGCGGCAGGCGAGAAGAACGCCGTGACGCTAATGACTGAGGATCGGCTCGATGCCCTGCTGGATAAGCTCAGCGGCTACGCGAAGCCGGACGAGCGGATCCTGCTGCTGGGGCGCTATCACTACCTCAAGCCCGCCGTGCTGGAGAAGGCCGCCACGCGCTGGCCGCAACTGACGCTGGACTTTATGACCATCCACGCCAGCAAGGGGCAGCAGGCGGACTATGTCATCGTGCTGGGGCTGCAGGAAGGCAAAGAGGGCTTTCCGGCCCCGGCGCGGGAGTCGGTGATGGAGCAGGCGCTGCTGCCTGCGCCGGAGGATTACCCAGACGCGGAGGAGCGTCGTCTGCTGTACGTGGCGATGACCCGCGCCCGCAAACGCGTATGGCTGCTGTTCAGCAAGGATGCGCCGTCGCCGTTTGTGGAGGATTTAAAAGCGTTAGGCGTAACGGTAATGCGTAAACCATAGCATTACGTTCTGTAGGCCGGGTAAGGCGGAGCCGCCACCCGGCGATACATTATTTCAGGCGATCGGCAAGATAGCGCTGATAGTCCGGAATCTGAATGTCAAAGCTTTCGCCGAAGTGCGCTGACTCAATAATAAAGTCGGCGGTAGAGACGTTGGTGGCAACGGGGATATTCCACACCGTCGCCAGGCGCAGCAGGGCCTTGACGTCTGGATCGTGCGGCACGGCGTTAAGCGGATCCCAGAAGAAGATCAGCACGTCGATTTTGCTCTCAGAGATTAATGCCCCTACCTGCTGATCGCCGCCCATCGGCCCGCTTAGCATGGCGTTGACCGGCAGGCCGGTGGCGCGCTGGATCAGGTTGCCGGTGGTGCCGGTGGCATACAGCTCGTGCTGGGCCAGCAGCGCGTGGTGGCGCTCTACCCAGTTCATCAGCATGGTCTTACAGTGATCGTGAGCCACCAGCGCAATGTGTTTTCGCGCCGGAAGCGTACGTGTCGTCAGTTCCATAATCCGTTTCCATTATTGAATTTGCTACAGATTACTGGAAGCGTTTGATGCTGCAAGAGAAAGGCGTAAAAAAAGCGCGGCTGGAAAAAGGGAATGTGATTTAACGCACCCTCAGGAGGGAGGCTGCTGTTTTACCCACTCCATAAAGCGGCTGCGGGTCAGCGGGTCGGCCTGCTGAAACCAGTACTTGAGCCGCTGCTCGGTCAGATCCTGCGATGGCGGTACGTCCAGCTCTGATACGCTGGAGAGCAGCGTTCTGTCATCTGCCATTTGCGTGGCAAACTCCGGTAGAGAAGCGTGCTGTCCCTGCTTGTTATAGCGTTCAGTATCCCGCTCATAGTCGATCCCCTCCGACGTCTCCGTTACCGGCAGAATGTCAATTCTGGCTGGGATAGCGGCCGCGTGACCATCCAGCAGTGAAATCTGTGGCGAGGCGTCAAACATCTCTGACTCTCTCTGCGTCTCCAGCCGGGGCAGCGTCACGTTGACGAGATTGATAGCGCGGGTGTTAAAACTGACGATCAGCGGCGGGGAGATCCACATCCGCTGCTCGCGGTTGCTCATGCGGATGCTTTTTTCCACGCGAAACACCAGCTGGTGCGGACCGTTCTCCAGCTCAATACTGCCCGCACCGCGCAGCAGGGAGCTGGAGACCTTTTTGCCGTCGAGGATCAGAAGATCGATCTCCGTTGCCAGGCGCAGGGTCGTTGCGAAAGCGGTAACCGGCATTAAGCAGACAATCAGTGCGGTGGCAAAGCCGGCTCTCATAAAATCTCCGCTGTTTTTTAGGGTTAAAAGCGTGTCTGAACATGTCTAAAGGTATGTTTAGTAACATATAGAGTTATGCTTCTGATTACCCTCATGCAGAGGTATGGGATAGATGGTCGAGTGCCCAGCTTTGGCATACACTTGAGAAAATAGCCTGGAGATGATTATGAAAGAGACCGATATTGCTGGCATTCTGAAATCAACCCACACCATTGCGCTGGTAGGCGCAAGCGACAAACCCGACCGTCCTAGCTACCGGGTCATGAAATACCTGCTCGACCAGGGCTACCACGTGATCCCGGTCTCGCCGAAGGTGGCGGGAAAGACGCTGCTGGGTCAACAGGGCTACGCGACGCTGGCGGAAATTCCCGAGAAGGTCGATATGGTGGACGTGTTCCGCCAGTCAGAGGCGGCCTGGGGCGTGGCACAGGAGGCGATCGCCATTGGGGCGCAAACCCTGTGGCTACAGCTCGGCGTGATCAACGAGCAAGCAGCGGTGCTGGCTCGCGAAGCGGGGTTAAACGTGGTGATGGATCGCTGCCCGGCGATTGAGATCCCACGCCTGGGGCTTACCTGTTAAAAAAAGACCCCGCGCTGGCGGGGTCTTATCAGTTGCGCAGCCGGGGCGCCTGGAGCTGTTTGCGGATGGAGCGCGCGAGCTCATCCATAGAGGGTTGTTCCGGATGTTCATCCTGCACTTCGCTGCTGAGCTGAGCTTCGGCCAGGTAGGTATGCACCGGCTGTCCGTCATCATCTTCCATCACCACGTGATACCACGGGGCGACGCGCAGATCCGGGTTAACGGCCAGCTCGTCAGCTGAGGGTTCATCAAGAGAGTATTCCGGGTCGATATCCACCACCACGCCCAAAAATCCCAGCAGGGAGTGGCGCACCTGCTGGCCAATGCCGTATTTGCTGGCAATCATAGTCACCTCCGGGAAACAGTACTTATCCCCAATATGGGGATAAGGTTCCAGAATTCAAGCTACATGACGCGACAGGCAAACCCTTTAAGATACAGTCCTTCCGGGTAGGGAGCGATCACCGGGTGATCGGCGGCCTGACGGAACTGCTCTATAAATTGTACATCACGACCCGCATCTATTGCGGCATCGGCGATGATTTTCTGAAATAAATCGGTGGTCATCAGGCCGGAGCAGGAGAAGGTCAGCAGCACGCCGCCGGGATTCAGCAGCTGGATCGCCAGCATGTTGATGTCCTTATAGCCACGGCACGCGCCCATCAGCTGGCTTTTGTTCTCTACGAACTTCGGCGGATCCATCACGATAACGTCAAACTTCTCGCCACTATCACGATACTTGCGCAGCAGCTTGAAAACGTCATCGCGGACAAATTCCGCTTTGCTCAAGTCGAGCTGGTTGAGCTCGACGTTTTGCTTAGCCACGTCCAGCGCCTCCTGAGAGGTATCGACGCTCACTACCTGAGCACAGCCGCCCATCAGCGCAGAGACCGCGAAGCCACCGGTGTAGGAGAAGCAGTTCAGCACGCGCTTATCCGCAACGTACTGGCGGGTCGCCAGTCGACTGTCACGCTGGTCCAGGTAGTAACCGGTTTTGTGTCCGGTCTGGATATCCACCAGCAGCTTCATGCCGTTCTCTTCGATCGGCAGCAGCGGTGGTGGCAGCTCACCGCTCACCGGGCCCTGAGTCAGCTCCAGCCCCTCTTTTTTACGTACCGCCACGTCGCTGCGGTCGTAAATGGCGCACTCCGGGTAGTGCTCCTGCAGAGCCGCCACCAGCGCCGGACGCTGATACTCTGCGCCTGCGCTCAGCAGCTGCAGCACCAGGAAGTTGCCGAAGCGGTCGATAGTAATGCCGGGCATACCGTCCGACTCACCGGCGATCAGGCGATAGCTATCCAGACCATCGCGCTTCGCCAGCCAGTCGCGCCACTGCTGGGCCTGCGCCAGGCGGCGGCTAAAGAAGGCGATATCCACGCTTTCGTTTTTATCGAACGTCCAGACGCGGGCGCGGATCTGCGAAGCAGGGGAGTACGCGCCGCGAGCTAACCATTTTCCCTGATGGTCAACGATATCAACGGTTTCACCGAGGTTGGCTTTGCCTTCCATGCGGGCAACCGCACCGGAGAAGACCCAGGGATGACGGCGCAGCAGAGACTTCTCGCGCCCTTTGGCTAACACTAAACGTACGCTCATAATAAATTTGATTGTCTTAATGAAGAAAATGGCCGCCATTTTCCTGGGTTAGAGCAGGAAAAGCAACGCATCAAACAGGATATTGGCTTGAGGTTTCTCTTGTATCAATACGACACACTTTAATCAAAATGAGACCGCAGACACTCAGCAATGCGTCCTTTATCATAGTGGTTTAAGTTCATACAAATCCGAGGGAATGTTTATGTATGCGCATAAGTATAGGGATGAATTTAGACGGCAAAGTCAGCAGTTGCGGATTCTGACTCAGCAGTTGAGTACTAAAAATCTTCAGTTTTTTAAGGCTGATTTTAATTACCGAGCGGAGAAATACATAACTGATCTTGAGCGTGACGTTTACAGTCATTGTCTGACCTGGCAGGGCGCGACCGACAAGCTACTTAAAGAAATCCGACACTTAAGTGAACAGGATGTTCAGCTCACTGGCAATCACGCACGATTGTACATAATTTTACAAAAGGAAAAAAATGAACGGTCGATTAATCTTGTTTTAAAACAGCTTGGCTTTGTGGCTGGTGGGACACAATTTGCTGGAGGGCTTGGCGTATGTGTAGCATCGCTTGGTATAGCTTGTGCTGGATATGGTGCACCGATGATGCTGCATGGGGCTAACAACGTTTATGAAAATGGATATTATTTACTTTACAGAAGCGATAAGGCAGGCTACGTAAGAGATGGTTATCGATATGCCGCAAGTGTGCTGGGCTACGGTGCGAATCAGGCAGATTTCGTTTATGGTTCTGTTGATCTTGGCTTGACAGCATATGGTGCCACTAGACTGATATCATTACCCAGAGAAAAGTCCTGAAGCCTCTTTAGACATATTGAAAGTGACTATATCCGTGGTTGGCAGGAAGCACCAAAGGTAAGCTTATTAATTGATGGAATGAGTAGCGGCGCTACAGGATGGTCGATGTATCAGTTAAACGGAGAGAAATAGATTATGCATGAGGATTTTCAGCTGTTTACACCGCTCCCGATGTGGCCTGTTATTGTCTACTATTCGCTCTCCATTGCGGTTTTCGGTATCGCTTACTGCGGGCGTATTCTTGTTCAAAGAAAGAGCAATTACCCTTTTTTCATTTTGTATACGTTGGTCATCGTCATGATGGCTGCGATCCAGTTTTGCATTTTTGTGCACGGCACCGCTTTTACCCGTAGCGTCTTTCACGTAGATATCGATGTCGATTTGTATGATTCAATCAGGTGGGGGGCGGTTGTTTTTGCGCTGCTATTTTACTTCGCGATGCCAAGGAATAATTTTATTCGCTCCGTAGGCAGAAAGCGACCTGGCAGGTAAAAAAAGCCAGTACCTTCAAGGTACTGGCAAGACAGACAGGCAATGAGAGTTAATACTTACAGTTTGGTACAGCAAAGCGAAGCGGTATGTAGGAAAAAGTCTGATAAGCGACGGCGGCATGGATTACCCTTAGTGAAACAGATAAGGAATGTCACCATGACCGAAGAGAACAGAACTAATGAAAAAGCGACTGCCTACGTTAAACGTTAAATCCATGAGAATTGCCATTGAATTTGATGTATATTGTTCATGGCTTGACTAAACGATCATTATGTGCTCATTGAAGTTTGTGAAAAGAACACAGGTGTTTATAGTGACGAAATAACATTATGAGCTATGAAGGTTATCACAAGATATTAGGAAGGGTAGATAAGCTCTAATTGAATAGAATTTTTGTGTGTGGCGTTCAATTAATAAATTGTTTATGATTTTTTATTTACCATGAAGATATATGGGCTCGTCTTCCTGTGAAGATAGCATAAGTTTATGGTGGAGGGGTAAACCATCTAAAAAATTAATAGGGGCATTGAATGTTACTTAAGGATAAGTGTTTATAAATGATTACATAGCTAATCCCGTGACTATATTTAATAAGCTATAAGTACCTATATTATTATGGATGAGTGTTATTAAAATCCCCTAATGGTTGATATATGACAGATTATACATTGTCACCTTCAAGAATATACATTATAATTTGAGAGTGATTCTTAATACTTATGTGATATTCATTCTTACTTTGTGGTTGTAATCTAAGTGTAAGCCGTCAAACACCTAACTATGAAGGTGAGTGTAAGTGAATTTATATGAATAACAGTAGGGACCAACATTAATATGGCAACAAATGAGATAATTAATACTGTTGTTACGACTTTTATTGAAACCGCTTTAAGCGAAACTATAAAAAAGTTGTTAACTTTGAAGTGGAAAACTAATACAGATTTAGGTAAAGACATCTTAGAAAGATTTTATGATGAGGATGTTATAAAAAAATTCTCAACTAAAATTAATAAGGATATTCTAACTTTTAGAAGTCTTTCAAGTGCAGGGCAGAACGTTAATTTAGATGATGTGTATTATCCTTTATCCTTAAAAGTACAAGATAATGGAGATTTATTAAAGATAGACGATCATACTACTCTTCGGCATCGGGGAGTTATTGTTATAAGTGGTAGTGCAGGTCAAGGTAAAACAACTATATTAAGAAAGTTGTTTTTAGAAGAGATAAAATCGAAAGAACGTTTTCCTATTTTTATAAATCTTAGGGATGTCAGATTTACTAATGAGTTAACTTGCATAGATTTAATTAAAAATTTCTTTGAAGGCTATGGTATTGAAAGTTCATCTGACGAAGTTGTTTTTTTAATGCAGTCTTCAAAAGTAGTGATATTCTATGATGGTTTTGACGAGGTTTTACAATCTAATAGATTAAAAGCAAGAGATATAATAAAAGAAAGTTGGAACAGATATAACTGCCCTGGGATTGTTACAACTAGACCTCATACAGAAATTTATCGAGAATCTGGTTTAAAAAACTTGAGCGTTAACAAAATAAAAATAGAAGAACTAGCTTCCATCATTGAACGTATTGTTACTGATAACGCACAAAAGGGGGCAATATTAAAGCTGATACTTTCTAAAGATTTTTTAAAAGAAGCTCTAATTTACCCTATAATGATTGAATTATTACTAGTAAGTTACTATTCAATGCGCGAAGCACCACAAACAATTTCAGATTTTTATGATCAATTGTTTCGTAATCTAATGTATGCTCACGACCATTTAAAGAATTTTGAACGAAGTAGGCTATCCAAACTGAGCGTTAGTGAACTAGAAAGGGTATTTAATTCATTTAGTGCTTGTACTTTTTCCAATGATCGTTATCACTTCAATGAGCGTCAATTGGATTCTTTCTTTAAAAACAGTATAACTTTAATCGCAAAGGCAAAAGATAAAATTTATGATGCTAATGAAATACGAGCTGATATTGTCGATGGAACGAATTTGATTTCTCGCGATGGAAATGATTTTTATACATTTATTCATAAATCTATACAAGAATATCATGCGGCAAAATTTCATATTGAAGTTGATGGTAAAGAAAAATATATCAAAGATCTAATTTTTGATAACGATCCTGCATTGTTGAATTTTTTGCGATTTCTTTATCAGATATCACCGCGAGACTTTATGCTGTTTTATGTAGTGCCATATATGAGATCTTTAGGATTCAAGAAAAAGAGTTTTTTGAATAATGGGTATAGTAAGAGTGAAATAATTAAAATGCTTTTACCTAATTCAACGGTTGACTTTATAAGCTTGGCTGGGAAAGTAAGTTCTAAATATGTAAATGTATATCTTGGGGATGACAAAATTATTAAAGCTTATCATCGCTTACGTTTTTTGGTAGGGGTGTTAAAGGAAATTTTAAGCCCTGACTCTGAAAATAAATATTTGTCAAAGTTGTCTTTAAGAAGGAATCCTTATGTTAATACTAGCAATCTAACGATCATGATACATTCTAACTATATTTCTCTTAAAGATTTTTCTCCGGCCTGTATTATAAATGACAAGGGCAATCAAGAGGGTCGTTTATTGTTTACTGGGGATTTGGAAATAATCAAAGATAAATTCAATGAAGTGACGTATATAAATGAAGATTTTGCAGATTATACAGATCTATTAATATATATGAATGATTTTTATGCTGAGTATATTAAACAATATTATGTTCCGAAAAAAAGAGCGCGGCTAAAAAATATGGTTATATAGGTTTTTATCTCAAAGATGAGTGTTGGATCATGAGAGGCCTTGCTGGAACTTAAAATTTTAGGATTCAGATGTTTTGCTTAATAAATAAAATGGCAGTGATTTACTGCCATTTTAATTTGTTGCTTTTATTGTAATTCTTTTTTGGTTTTTTTTAGATAAGACTTGTTTTTTATGTTGAAATTATTCAGGTCATTTTAAGTTATTTATTTTGATTTTATTTTTTATAAAAACTAACATACTCATAATAAATTATTTTTTTTATGAAGAAAATGGCCGCCATTTTCCTGGGTTAGAGCAGGAAAAGCAATTCGGTAGATGGGAAGATAAAAAAATGCCAGCACCATCAAGGTACTGGCAAGACAGACAGGCAATGAGAGTTAATACTTTCAGTCTGGTACAGAGAAGCGAAGCGGTATGTAGGGAAAAGTCTGATAGTGGCGGCGGCATACGCTACCCTTAGTGAATCAGAGAAGGAGTGTCGCCATGACTAACGAGAACAGAACCAACGAAAAAATATCCGCCTGCGTTAAATGCTGGGTTCACGGCAGCGTGCAGGGGGTGGGGTTTCGCTACAGTACGCAGCGCGAGGCGCATCGACTTGGCTTGACCGGCTACGCGCGCAACATGGATGACGGCAGCGTTGAGGTCCTTGCCTGCGGTGACGAAGAGAAGTTAGCCGAGCTGATTGAGTGGCTGAAAGCAGGGGGGCCGCGCAGCGCTCGGGTCGACAACGTCTTAACCGAGCCGCATCAGCCCACCCGCGAGTGGACCAACTTTGGGATACGCTACTAGATGCACTTCACCGGTTTGGGCAGGCCAGCAATCTTGGTGGCCTGTTTGGCCGGGCCTTTTGGAAAGAGGCGGTAGAGATAGCGGCTGTTGCCTTTCTCCTCGCCAAACTTGTTGGCCATCGCCTTGACCAGCATGCGGATCGCCGGTGAGGTGTTAAATTCCAGATAGAAGTCGCGCACGAAGCGCACCACTTCCCAATGCTCAGGCGAGAGGATAATAGACTCCTGCGCCGCAATCACTTCTGCCAGACCTTCGCTCCACTGGCTACTCTCTTTCAGATAGCCGTCGTTATCGGTCTCTATCTCTTTACCTTCAAAGCTCAACATAATCATTCACGGGTCAGCTAAAAACCGCTGCAGTGTAGCAAAAAACAAAGCCCCGCATAAGCGGGGCTTGAGGGGATGCGTGTTCGGTTAGTCCCGGCTGGAGAAGCCCAGGATGCTCAGCAGGCTGACAAAGATGTTGTACAGCGAGACGTAGAGGCTAACGGTGGCGCGAATATAGTTAGTTTCGCCGCCGTGAATAATGTTGCTGGTTTCATACAGGATTGCGCCGGTAGAAATCAGGATAAACACCGCGCTGATCGCCAGATGCAAGGCCGGCAACTGCAGGAAGATATTGGCTACCATGCCGATCAGCACTACCACGATCCCCGCCATCAGCATCCCGCCGAGGAAAGACATATCTTTGCGGGTGGTCAGCACGTAGGCCGAGCAGCAGAAGAAGGTCAGGGCGGTACCGCCCAGCGCCAGACCTATCAGATCGCCCATGCCCGCTGAAAGGTAGGCGTTAAGCATCGGCCCAAGGATGTAACCCAGGAAACCGGTAAAGGCAAAGGCGGCCAGAATACCGGCAGGCTTATCCGCCAGCTTATAGGTCAGGAACATTAAGCCGTACATGCCCACCAGAGTCAGGATCAGCCCCGGTGACGGCAGGCCCAGCATTGTACTGGCGGTCGCGGTGATCGCGGAGAACGCCAGGGTCAGGCTGAGCATAAAATAGGTGTTTCGCAGCACTTTGTGCGTGCTGAGCAGCGATGTACGCCCGCGTGAAGCGCTAACAATACGATCCATGAGTCACTCTCTTATGACAGATGTAATTAAGGATGAAGGATAGGTAAACAGAGCGGTAGCTTAAAGCGGTTTTACCCATCTTTACCCAAACAACAATAACTTACCGACAGCAGAGCCTGCTTTAAATTTCACTTTTGGTAGTGCGATCGCATTTTTGCCCGAACGAAACAGATCAACCTCTTATAGGTGCCTGAAAAGTATTGCCTTCTTATCTGGCGGGCGCTAAGAGTGTCAGAGGTAACGTCACTATTAAGGCATGATATGAAACCACAGACAGGTCACCGTTTTGCCCTCACGCTGCTGGCAACGGGCATCATAAGCATAAGTACCGCTGCACTGGCGGCTCAGGTCCCGGCGGGAACCACGCTGGCGGAGCAGCAAACGCTGGTGCGAAATAACGGCAGCGAGCCGGCCTCCCTCGATCCGCACAAGGTAGAAAGCAACGTCGAATTCGATATTATCAGCGACTTATTCGATGGGCTTGTCGCAATCAGAAAAGATGGCAGCGTAGAGCCACGCTTAGCAGAGAAGTGGGAGAATCAGGACAACACCGTCTGGACCTTCCACCTGCGTCCGGGCATCACCTGGTCCGACGGGACGGCTATTACCGCTCAGGATGTGGTCTGGAGCTGGCAGCGTCTGGTGGATCCGGCTACCGGCTCCCCGTACGCGACCTATCCAGGCAATATGCATATCGTTAACGCAGCGGATATTGCGCAGGGCAAAAAGGCCCCGGATACGCTGGGCGTGAAGGCGCTGGACGATACCACGCTGCAGGTTACCCTCAACCAGCCTACGGCGTCGTTCCTGCCGATGCTGGCGCACCCGTCGCTGGTGCCGGTTGATAAGGTGCTGATTGGCCGTTTTGCCGATAAGTGGACCAAGCCGGAGCACTTTGTCGGCAGCGGGCCGTACAAAATCACCGACTGGGTGGTGAACGAGAAGATTGTTGCGGTGCGCAACCCGCGCTACTGGGACGACAAGCATACCGTAATCAACAGCGTCACCTATCTGCCTATCAGCTCCGAGACTGCCGACGTCAACCGCTACAAGGCGGGCGAGATCGATATGACCAACACCATTCCGGTAAATCAGTTTGCTCAGCTAAAGAAAACCCTGGGCGCAGAGGTGCATATCACGCCGCAGCTGGCGACCTACTATTACCAGTTCAATACCACCAAGCCGCCTTTTAACGACGCGCGGGTACGCCGGGCGCTAAATATGGCGCTGGATAAAGATATCATTGCCGACAAGGTGATGGGGCAGGGGCAGCGCCCGGCATGGGTCATCAGCCAGCCGGAGATTGGCGGCGTGAAGATCGCCTCGCCGGACTACGCCGCCTGGCCGCGGGATAAACGTATTGCCGAGGCGAAAAAGCTGCTGGCCGAAGCCGGGTTCAACGCGGCGCATCCGCTGACCTTTAATCTGCTCTATAACACCATGGAGACCCACCAGCGCATCGCCATTGCCGCCAGCTCGATGTGGCAGAAAAATCTTGGCGTGACGGCGAAGCTGCAAAACCAGGAGTGGAAAACCATGCTCGATACCATGCACACCGGCAACTTCGACGCCGTGCGCTATGCGTGGATAGCGGACTACGATGATGCAGCGACCTTCCTGAATACGTTCCGCACCGGTGACGGCGAGAATACCTCCCTCTACAGCAATCCAGCCTATGACGAGCTGATGCACAGTGCGGCAAAGGCCAAGGACGCTAACGAGCGCGGTAAGGACTATCAGCAGGCGGAGGCGATTCTGGCTCAGGACGTGCCGGCGATCCCGGTTTATCACTATGTCAGAGCGCGTTTGGTAAAACCGTGGGTAGGCGGATTCGATCCCAGCAACCTCGGCTACGTCTATACAAAAGATCTCTACATCACCAAACACTAAGTATTGTGCTGATTTAATGGTCAATATGCTGTTCTTTCAGCCGATTAGCAGCATATTGCTTGTTTTTCAGGCAAACAGATATCACAGGGGTTTACACGGCGCATCGAGGTGTTTATAGTGCGCCTCATTCCGGAAGTGTGGCCGAGCGGTTGAAGGCACCGGTCTTGAAAACCGGCGACCCGAAAGGGTTCCAGAGTTCGAATCTCTGCGCTTCCGCCAAATGCGGAACAGCCCTGCGATAGCAATATCGCGGGGCTTTTTTCTTTTGGGAATTCCATCCCCAATTTACGCGACCTAAAAATGCTGTCTGGAAAGATGGATTTTACTTCAGGCGCGTGGTGCAGCTTTTACCGCATCGATAAACAGCCTCAACGCAACGGGCATATGTCGATTTTGCGGAAAGTAGAGCGCGATCCCTTGCGATGCAATTGCCCAGTCGTCCAACAGCGTCACCAGTTGCTGGTTAGCCAGCCACGGCTGCGCATACAGTTCCGGAACATAGGCTATGCCTAATCCGGCAACGGCAGCCTCTACCATTAATGCACTGCTGTCGAGTGTCAGACTGCCAGGTACATCCAGTGCAAGCTGCTGCCCATGCTGCTGATACTCCCAGCGATAGCGTTTGCCGCCTGGCAAGCGCTGCCGCAAACAGATGTGCTGCATCACATCCTGGGGATGCTGGATTTTCGGCCGCTCTGCCAGGTAATCGGGCGCTGCCACGGTGACAAAGCGCAGCGGACCGCTCAGGAGAATGGCGACCATGTCTTTCGGTACATCTTCAATCAGTCGAATGCCCGCATCAAACCCTAGCGCGACAATATCTACCAGCTGACCCTGTGCGACCAAGTCAATTTCAATTCCCGGTTTCTGCTGAATAAACGTCGGCAATACTCTTTCCAGCAGAAGGCGGATCGCTGCATCGCTGGCGCTGATACGCAGTGTGCCATACGGCTGATGACCGCTCGCCGTGACGTCATTCAGCAGCTCATCCATCTCTGCCAGCAGCGGCGTTATGCGCGCAATAAGCATTTCACCTGCTTCGGTCAGCGCCACGCTCCGCGTTGTACGATGGAAAAGTCGTACACCAAGCGCCGCCTCAAGACCTTTGATCGTATGGCTGAGCGAAGAGCGTTTGAGCCCGAGCACCTCCGCGGCACGACGAAAGCTACGCTGCTCAGCAATGGTTTTCACGGCCTGCAGTTCGTTCCAGGAAGGGCGTTTCATTGTTGAATATTTCCCACTATCCCATGCCAGTTTGCGGAGATTATGCCACCAATCATCAGGTATATGATGAACGTCGGTTCACTAAACGGAGAAGACAATCATGAAAACCTGGCTAATTACCGGCGCGTCTAGCGGCCTTGGGCGTTTGATGTGTGAAAAACTACTGGCCCGCGGTGATAGGGTAGTGGCAACCGTTCGGCGTGAAGCTGCATTAGCTGATATGCGCACGCAGTACGGCGATCGTTTGCAGGTAAGGGTGCTCGATCTCAGCATGACGGCCACCATCAGGCCCGCCGTCGAAGCCGCGTTTGCTCAGGCGGGGCGGATTGATATTGTGGTAAGTAATGCAGCTTACGGGCTATTTGGTGCAGCGGAAGAGTTGAGCGATACACAAATTGAGCGGCAGTTAACCACCAATCTTATGGGCTCAATTCAGCTGGTTCGTGCGGCAATCCCCTTTTTACGACAGCAGGGAGGCGGGCGCATTGTGCAGGTGTCTTCGGAAGGCGGCCAGATTGCCTATCCCAACTTCAGTTTGTATCACGCCAGTAAATGGGGCATTGAGGGCTTTGTCGAAGCGGTTCGCCAGGAAGTTGCCGCGTTTGGCATCGACTTTTTGCTCGTAGAGCCTGGCCCCACGGCAACCCAGTTTGGTGCCGGACTGGATATGGCTGATGCTTTACCTGAGTACCAAGAGACAGCAGCAGGAAAAATGCGGGAAGCGCTACGTTCTGGCGAGTTTGTCATTAAAGGTGATGCGGAAAAATGCGTGACGGCGATGATTGCCGCAGCTGATGCGGAAAGCCCACCCCTGCGTCTACCCTTGGGCAGCACCGCCTATGACAATATTGACGCGGCACTCAGGGCACGTCTGGAGGCATTGCACGCGATGAAAGCCGTGGCCTATAGCGCCGATCGCAAGACGCCGTAAGCAGGTACCGATCGATGAGTTAAACGCTACACTGCCGCTCGGTTAATCTAATTCGTGTCGGTTCACGATTTTGTCGCGGCATAAACCACGGTCATACCTAAAGCATTACTACGCTTAGTGACGACTATGGTTCCTCTACCAAAGTAATTGCCTACGGGTTCGCACACTTTAATGCGTCTATTTAGATCCGGATCGTCAACGTCAGCGCCACTACAGCTATGACGGCCGCTCCCTGAAAACACATAGGGAGCCGAGTAAGTCGTTATTGTCCCCGGTATCAACCAGACCACCGTAATAACCAGGATATAGCTAAAAAAAATCGCCATCAGTAGCGATCCGGCAAAGACCTTGAGGTTATTTTTGATGCCGTAAAATGGCGGGCCTTTCCCCCATTTTTTGATGCTAAAAAAGAGCGCGGAGCCAAGTATTAACGTTATTGCAGCCAGCAGGGATTGAGTTTGCTGGGCCAAAAATGTGCTTTCATCAACCGTGGAGCGCCATGCGATGCAGGCAAATATGCAGCCCAATCCACAGATCGTTGCCAAAAGTAATTTGGGGTAGGAATACGTTTTCATTTGTCCGAATAGTCGCATAGAAAGTTTGGTCGTACAATCAATGCACACTCACACAGGAGATCACCATGTCAAAACCCACAATGCGTTACCGCCTGGGCGACCGTGAAGTAAACCGTTTAGGCTATGGTGCCATGCAGTTGGCTGGTCCAGGTGTTTTTGGGCCTGTTAAAGATGAAGCGCGGGCCATTCAGGTTCTGCGTGACGCCATCGCATCTGGCGTTAATCACATTGATACCAGTGACTTCTACGGCCCGCATGAAACCAACCGGCTGATAAAAAAAGCGCTGCATCCTTATCCTGACGATCTCTGCATCGTAACGAAAGTGGGCGCGCGTCGTGATGAGAAGGGCGGATGGCTTCCGGCATTCAGTCCGGAAGAGCTGACGCAGGCGGTAGAAGATAACTTACATAACCTGGGGCTGGACGTGATACCCGTGGTTAATCTGCGCAGCATGTTTAATGTGCATCATCCGCAGGAAGGTTCGCTGGAAAGAGAGCTGGAAACGCTGATTAAACTCAAAGATCGCGGACTGATCCAGCATATTGGTCTCAGTCATGTCACCGCCAAACAGATCGCCGATGCACAAAAAATGACGCCGATTGTCTGCGTTCAGAATATGTATAACCTTGCCAACCGGCAGGACGATGCGCTCATCGACGAATTGGCTGTACAGGGCATCGCCTACGTACCGTTCTTCCCGCTCGGGGGGTTCTCGCCGTTACAGTCGGAACAACTCAATGACATCGCCACCGAGTTACAGGCAACGCCGATGCAGGTTGCACTGGCCTGGCTACTGAAACGTTCACCCAACATTCTGTTAATCCCCGGCACGTCATCGCCCCAGCACTTGCAGGAGAACCTGGCCAGCGAACAGTTAATCCTGTCGGATGAGGTAATGAAAAGGTTGAACGAGGTAAGTGCCTAAGCAACAGCATGCTCCTCTTAGGGCACAGGAAAGCGTCGGCGAAGAAAAACTGATGAAAAAATTTCTACTTATTGCCTTTACCCTGATGGCCTTTGCCGCGAACTCTGTCCTGTGCCGCATTGCGTTGCGGGAAGGGCATGCCGATCCTGAAACCTTCAGCGTTCTACGTCTGCTGGCGGGGGCGGTTGTGCTACTCCTCCTCCAACTGACACTACGTGGCTGGCGGAATATTCGCTGGAACGTGGTGAATGCGGGTCTGCTCACCGCCTATGTTTTTCTGTTCTCGCTGGCCTATGTCCACCTCGATGCCGCCACGGGGGCGCTACTGCTTTTCGGTGCTGTTCAGGTCTGTATGGTGCTGTGGGGAGCATGGCAGGGAGAAAAAACGGGACCGCGAAAGCTGTCCGGTATTGCTGTCGCCGTTGCGGGTATCGCGATCTTACTTCTGCCGGGAGCCAGCATGCCCTCAGCTGTGCCTGCCGTTATGATGATCGCCTCTGGGCTGGCGTGGGGCGCGTATTCAGTGCGAGGCAAGCGCGTATCCGACCCAACCGGTGCTACCGCCGGCAACTTTCTTCTGAGCGTGCCAATTGTCACCACGCTGTTTCTGCTCTCACCAGATCACGCCTTAGCAGATAAGTGGGGCATCCTGCTGGCCATGGTTTCAGGCGGGATCACCTCTGGCCTCGCCTATGTGCTCTGGTATGTCATTGTCCGCGACATCTCATCCTCAACGGCCAGCACCCTGCAGCTCGGCGTGCCCTGTCTGGCCGCGCTGGGAGGCACGCTGTTCCTGGGGGAGGTGCCAGGTATCCGGATGCTTATTGCCGCCGTGCTGGTGCTGGCCGGGATCCTGATGGTGATTGCGGCCGATCGGCCCTGAATGGGCATAGGGTGCACTTATTATTATTTGAGTGGGTGAGCCAAAATGCGAAGCGCCGAGAGATTTTTAACTTTTACCAAGGCGGAACGGTCTTTGCCCTGAGGGTGAGAGTACAATTAGCCTCTTGCTATCACGGAAGATGAGGTGCTGATGCTAACCCTGGATGAGATCGGACAATCTGTCCGTAGCAACACTCAACTCGTTATTGATCATGCTGGTTTACCGTTAGCGATAGGTCCAATCAGCGATGAGGACTATCGTGTTTTATGTGGCGGGTATGGTCAGCTAGAGTGGGACTATGCTCTAAACACCTATGGCAACGATCCTGATAAATTTGAATTTTGCATAAAATTAGTTATGCAAGGTGCTGTTCAGGTAATACCAGCGGGTGCTGCAATATGTATTTATAAGGTTAAAGAAAAGCTCTTCCAAATTCACCTTATAGAAAGGTTCACGCGTGACGATGAAGATCATCCGCTAAACGGGCGAATGGTATTGATTACGCTTATGAGCACTTATATTTTCTGTAGAGCAGTTGAATGTGAAATTGTTCATATAGTTGAGCCTGTACCCGAGCTTCAAGAGTTTTATGCCTCATTTGGTTTTGTAATTGAAGGCTGCGGTTACATAATGTCAAATTCAGTATCTGCACTCGAAGACGTATTTATCAAATTCGCTCAATTTGGGTAGACGGGATCCCGCCAGTAACTGTAGGATTGAGCATGTGTTTATCTGAAGGGTAACATGCAGATGTTACTAATCGATAGAGTCAATTGGTAAAGGTCACCGTTACTGGCTACCTTTCAATTGAAAACATTACGAGACATACGGGTCTCCGAGGTAACCATGAAAAGTCAAAAAGCGACCAAGCCACAAGCCACGTTCGACACAATGAAAGCATTTGCAGGTATGGGTGCTGCTGTTGAAGTTCTGATGAAGGCTGCTCCTGGCGCGTTCAAACATGCTACTGTTTCAGGTAAGGAACAGCAAGGTAAGCAGCGTAGTCGTAAGGCAGCATAAACATAGCTGGTGCTTTTTGAAAAACCCGCCCTTGAGCGGGTTTTTTTATGCCTCGCTACTTGCACCAACGGCATTCAGCCCATGGAGGTGTTTTAATGCGATTTTTACCATTAGTAACCGGCAGCATTTTTTACGATCTCCTACAGCATGGACGGGAGATCGAAAGCGCTATCGCACGCGATGACGCCAGTCTATTGAACCATTCCACACCCGAACTGGAGCGTTATTTTTCGCGCCCGCTCAGTGAACTTCCCCGGCAGAACCCCTACACGGTAGCAACGCTATTACCCCTTTTCCTGGTAGCCTTTGCCTTAAACCTGCTGCCCTTTCTGCATGCTCTGCCTGGCTTATCACCGCCGCTACATGCACTGAGTTTTTTTGCGCCGTCGCTGGTAATAATAGTTGCGCTAATACGTGCATGCGTGCTGCTGGCTCGGGGCTTTACCGCCGGATTAATGGGGTTCTTATCGCTGTACCTCATCTTGCTAGCGCTGGCGGTTTTGCAGGGGGGACAGCGCCTGCTGACCGGAGGCGGAAGCGAGTGGACACTGGTTGCTGTTACTCTTGCTCTTTATGCTTGCCGGGCAGTGTTTAATTGCCGGGGTTTTGTGCTGTTTACACTTTATTGCCGCACTCAGCGTCTTGCTGCGCTTGCGCGCAAAATGCGCCTGAAGAGCCATTAATCAGTCATCGGAGTGGCTATGCGGCAACTTTTCTCCGCCTCGCTATTGCCCGTCTTTCCAGGCTGTCAGAACGTGTTATCTGAGCAACTGCCGCAGGGTAAGTGCAGGGTTGATAGAGTCAATATTAGTGCTAATAATATTATTGGGCAACGTTAATATATTAACATTGGCAATATTTATTGTATTGTATTGATTAGTAAGCGCAAATAAATCTCAGCGCCGGAACAAGGGCAGGGAGGCTGGGTTACTGTTTACGAGTAGCCAGCAACTCTTTAAACAGCCTGTCGAAGCCAGCTACTTTTTCTTTTAAATCAGCTAAATGCCTCTCTTTTTCACTCTGCGGCAGCCTGTCGTACAGGTTAACCAGCTCCGTATGCTCAGCGCCCAGCAGCGTCCAGCCTGGTCCGGTGCGGTCCTCAACATACTCCCCTGACTTTCTCACGTAGTTCATCGCCTCAGCCAGATCCGGACGGATCTCTTCCGGCTTAACTCCCAGTAGCGCAGCAAACTTCAGCGTCGCATCGGTGTTAAGCGGCGTGGTTCCGTTGAGGTAATGGCTTATCGACGCCTGCGTGCTAAAGCCAAGCGCCTCTGCGGCCCGCTCTTGCGTTAGGCGCAACGTCACTTTCTTCTCGTTCCAAATGTCACGAAGACGTTTGGCTGCGTCAGCCTCAGCTGCATCAAGGGTTTTCTTTCTCATGAGTGCATATTATTCGCAAAATTAATGAAGTTCTAAGGTCAACGTTATTGACCAATAATATTAGCATAACTAATATTATTGGCGAGGGGTAGTGCAAAGAATAGCTCCTCATCACCTGTTTTTGCCCATCCGGCGCTTCATTGGTAGAGAGGAGAGATCGTAATGCACGCTGAATACCCGCTAATGGCTACTGCTCAGAGGCTGTGAATATGAGCATGACGCTTATGGCCAGAGCAATGGCGATCAAAACAGGCAACCCGCTGCGTAAGCTGGTCCTGATTAAATTAGCCGATAACGCTAACGATAGCGGCGAATGCTGGCCATCTTACCGGCACATTGCCGATCACTGTGAATGCAGCAGAAGCGCGGTTCGCGAGCATATCGGCGCGTTAATCGCGCTGGGGCTGCTGGCGAAGGTTAACCGCATCGGGACCAACAATGGGAAAGGTAATGCATCAAATGTCTATACATTAAACCTCGATTCCCCTGTGTTGCCAAAAAGCACACCCCCTGTAGCGGCACAAACGCGCCCTATGCCGTCAGAAAGCACACCCCCTGTGTCAGGTGGCGACACCAGAATCAGTCACTCTTTTGATCCGATCATTGATCCTAAGGCGGTGATTGACGGCTATAACGACATTTTTGCCGATCTGCTGCCTGTCGCCACGCTCGATGTCGATCGCCGCGGCATGATCAGCCGCCTGGCTACCCACATGCTGAGTAACAGTACCGGCGCGTTTCTGGGCTATTTTGAAAAATTCTGTAATACCGCCCCGGATTTCTATTTTGGCGGCGAAAACGGCACCGGCTGGCGCGCCAGCTTTGACTACCTGATGAAGCCCGAGACGCTGCGCAAAACGCGCGAGGGGGCGCTATGACGCCGCAAGAGCTGGAGGCCTGCGTGCTGGCAGGGCTGCTCAACGGAGGTGCGACGCCGGACGCATTTGACGTTCTGGCAGGCACCCCGGATGAGGCCTTCTGCACGGTTTTTTATCGCCGTACCTTTCGTGAAATCAAAAAGCAGGCGCTGGGCAGCGGACTGATCGACATATTGTTTATCAGTGAAGCGCTGGGAGGCTCCAGCCTTGCCGATTTATCCGAGATAGCCCGGCTTCCAGCCACGGTTCCGAACCTGAAGGGATACGCGGGGAAAATGGTCAAAGCGTGGCGCAGTCGCGAGGTAGCCCGCCTGCTACAGGAGAGCGCCGAGGCTATCCGCACCGCCGTCAACCAGGCGCAGCGGGATCTGTTCATTGATAACGCCGTAGCCAAGCTGCTGGATATGACCGCTGATACCGGGAAAGTTCTGCCTCTGCATATTGCCGATCTCCTGCCTCGTTACCAGGATACGCTGCTCAAGCGTCTGGATGGCAGCGCTTCATCGTCTAATCTGCTGACCGGTATTCACGCGCTGGACGACGCCATGGGAGGGATTAACCCACAGGATCTGATCGTGGTGGCCGGGCGTCCCGGCATGGGGAAAACCGAGCTGGCGCTCAAGATCGTTGAGGGCGTCACCACCGCAGGCGGCGGGGCGCTGATCTTCAGCATGGAGATGGCCGCACTGCAGATCGCCGAGCGTGCTCTGGCAGGATCGCAGGCGATGCCGGTCTCTCGTTTACGCAATCCAAAAGAGATGCGTGACGATGAGTGGGCTGACTTAACGGCCGCAATCAGCAGGCTGGCGAGTCGGGATATCTGGATTGTAGACGCGACGGATCTGACCATTGAGCAGATCAGAGCTATTGCCGAAACCCATAAGCGACGCTATCCGCAGCTGGCCACCATTGTGGTGGATTACCTTGGGCTCATAAAGAAACCGCAGGCGGAGCGCAACGATCTCGCCGTGGCTCATATCTCCCGCAATCTGAAAACCATGGCGATGCGCCTGCATACGCCCACGTTCGCGCTCAGCCAGCTATCGCGTGCGGTGGACTCTCGCCCGGCGGCGCAGCGGCGGCCGGTGATGTCCGATCTGCGGGATTCTGGCGCAATCGAGCAGGACGCGGACAGCATTCTTTTTCTCTATCGGGATGAAGTCTACAACCCTGAAACGCCCGCCGCAGGCGTGGCCGAAATTATCCTTGGCAAATGCCGTTTTGCCGCGGCCGGTACCGTTATCTATCAACAGTTTACCCATGGCCACTTCCTGCCTATCGATCGGCATATTGCCGCCGAGAAAACGCGCCTGCGGCTGGCGGCAGAAAGGCCGCGCAGGCCACAGCGGAAGTATTCCGAGCTTTACAGCACTGAGAAATTTTAAACGCGTCTGACCCGCGCTAAACAGAACGAGGAGAAACCCATGACCGAAACCATCTTAACCCCTAACTCAGCCTATGTTGATGACGGCTGCGACTGGACTGAAACCATCCTCTGGCGGATGAACGCCGGAGCCCGCGCCTGCAGTCGCTCCGTGTTTGTACCCGCTCCGCATCGGGTACAGGTGGTACAGCCGCGTATCCCCGTTACGCCTAAAAAACATCCTGCGCCTGCCAGGGCTGCGGTAGAGTCAGAAACTGAGACGGCAAAAAATACCCTGTCGGCGCAGGCGCTGGTGGCCATTATGCAGGGCCGAACGCTGTCGTATCAGGCTATTCTTGCCGCTATTAACCGGGAGCACGGCGATATAACGATCACGCTGCCCCAGTTACAGAAGCGGGTGTTTGCGCTGCTGCAGTCGAACCTGGTGGAAATTCACCGCCACGACGATATGCCCGTGACGCACTTCACGCTTATCAATGTCGATCCGCGTTTTTACGCCCTCTCAGATAAAAACGCCAGAGCCTAAATCTTCACCGGGCAGGGGATCCTCCTCTGCCCGGTAACAGCACGCCTCTCCCGCCATCGCTAATCGCCCGCACGCCAACAAAATAACCAGTGCTGCTTATTTTTTGTTAACTCTATGGATACAAAAGGAAAATAGAGCACGTTTTTTTATTTCTTTTATCTAAAAGTTTGCACTTATTGGGAGGTGAGGGTATAACTACTGTAGATTTGTACAGTATTATTACCTGGAGGTGAACATGCTCGATAAGACGGAGGCCGGAAGATATCTTCCTGAGGACGGCCGCGTACTGTTCACCTGCAAAAACGGTAAGATTACGTCAGCAAGAGTCATCTACGACGACGAGCATGTTGCCTCACTTAAGGCGCTGATCGAGCTGGTAAAAATGGCTGGCTATATCGTGGAATTGGAAGACGATCCAGAGCTGTAACCCAGCGGCGGGCATGAACACCCCGACGCGCTGTTTCTGAGCAAATGCGGCACTAATAAGGATAATGTATGTCGCCTTTTTTATTATCACTCTGCCCGCAGAGCATATTTATCCCGCGACATCTTATCCCTCAGTTAATTCTGACACGCCCGCGCCATACCGCACCGGGCGCGTTTTGTATACCGCATATCTGCAAGAGGAGATATTACTATGATCTATCCAAACACTACCGGAAAATCCGCTGAATCAGCACGCCTGTTAACCCTGGAATCGGTCTGGATCCAAGGCAAGTTGCGCATGTGGGGGCGGTGGTCTGTTATTGGCCGTAGCCGGACCGGCAATATGTTTAATGCCCTGCTGGCATCGACTAAAATATCAAAAACAGCTATTCAGCAGGTGTTATCACATTTAAAAGCCTCCGGCATGGATGAGCAGGAGCTAAAAACCTATTTTCTCGATCTGCTGAGCGGCAAGCATAAATCCAGCCTGGCGTTCTGTACGGATAGCGAAGGGTTAATAATAGATAGCGTCATCGCCGAGGTGCTGGTGCGTGGCGGGCACGACGGCCTGTTTAAGGTAATTAACGATCGCTACCGTCACCGGATGAGTAAAAAAGAGATGGCTCGCCAGTTGCACGCAAAACACCCTGAATGGAGCCTGCGCACCTGCGAAAATCGCATTGATGCCTATCTGCAAGTAGCTGAATTTATGCTCTATTCTCCTATGAGCATTCAATTTGATAAAAATCCGCAAAGATTTCGTTTGCAAACTTGCGCGGGTGTTGGTTGAATTCAGATAAGCTTGTGAAGTTTTACCCGCTGCGACAAACAGCGACAACATAATTAAGGCGGATGCCTCTCTGGTCTCCGCCTAAAATAACCCGCCTTCGTGCGGGTTTTTTTATTTCAGGCCCCGGGCATCACTATCAGACGATCCCGTTATCAACAGAGCCCGCGGGCCTGACCCCTCACTTACCCCTATAACGTCCTCTTTTCTGCGGGCGTGGAAATACAGCGTATGAACCCTACAGATGGTCACCACCTGCCTTATTGGTGGTCGTCGATGCTCGGTGTTTTTTCGCTTCTCTCTTTGCAGGATTACGTTTTTATCGTCGGAGCCGCTATCTCAGCCTGGTTCACGATTAAGACGTATTACGCGAAGCGGCGCGACGAGCGTAATCGACTGGCAGAGGAACAGAAACGTACCCGGCTGTTGGCGGCTTATCTCAGCGAGATGGCAACCAGACCAGCCCATCAACGACCGGCAACGGCCGAAGTGATTACCGAAGCAATGAGGAGAATAGGCCATGACCCAGCTGATTAAAAAAGCGGGCGGGGCGGCCGGTGTTGCTTGCTCTGTCGGGATGATTATCACGATGGTGCTCAACGCCGGGCATGTCCGAACCAACGAGCGTGGTCTGAGGCTGATCGGTAACGCCGAGTCCTGCCGTCGGGAACCCTATCTCTGTCCGACAGGCGTGCTCACTGACGGCATCGGCAACACCCATAACGTCAACGCTGGCGTACAGAAAACGGATGCGCAGGTTGCGGCCGACTGGGAGAAAAACATCCTCGCGGCAGAGCGGTGCGTCAACGCCTGGGCCGCCGGAAAACGCCTGAGCGATAACACCTTTTCCGCCGTCACTTCGCTGACCTTTAACGTTGGCTGCGGCGCGATGCAGCGCTCCACGCTCTTCAGGTTGCTACGCCAGGAGAGAGTATCCGAAGCCTGCGCGCAATTTACCCGCTGGATCTATGCCGGAGGCGTACCGCTGGCGGGGCTGAAAACGCGCCGCAGCAATGAGCAGGCGCTCTGTCTGGAGGGCCTGCCATGAGCCGCCTGGTAATCCTGTTTTCTGGCGCAGCGTTGGCACTGCTGGCGGCTGGCTTCGCCGTTTTTCATTACGGCGGGCAGTACGCCAGCGAGAAAAATCGGGCCGATAACGCCGAGCGCCGGGCAAGCAGTGCCGCTGCGGTCGTCACAAATCTTCAGCGTACCGTAGCGCTTATCAACACCGTCACCGAGGCCAATCAGCATGCGAAAAACCAGATTACGCAGGAGGTTCAAAATGCGGCGCGTGATGTCCACTCGGCTATTGCGAATGATGAGTGCACTCAGCGCGCTATTCCTGCTGATGCAGATAGTCGGCTGCGGCACTACGCAGCCAGCCTGGGTACCCGCACCGCCGCTCCCGGCAAGCCTGACCGCTGAAACGCCCCAGCCCGCCATCCCGCCCGGTAGATTGCGCTGGGGCCAAAGCCTCGATCTGAACCTCTCTCTGCTTGCCGCGTTAGGCCAGTGCAACCGGGATAAAGCCGATATCAGAGATATCGAAATTCAACGGCAAACCAGCCAGAAGTGAGGAACTTACCTTGAGTAATGACAGCACCACGCGCGGCTACCTGACACCGGTGGGAGACGGCCCTGCGTATGACGACGCCTTAGAGCAAGAGATTGGCCGGTGGATAAGCGGCGTTGCCGGTCTGTCGGCCGAGCAGGTTCTGCCGCTGTGGAATGCGCCGCAGCCACCCGCTCAACCCGACGGCACGACCTGGTGTGAATTCAGCATCGCTGCCGTACCGCGGCCCTTAAGTCAATCTGATGTCCAGGTCTCAGACGAGCAGTCTGAGCAGTGGACGTGGGAAGAGATCGTGGTGAGCTGCAGCTTCTATGGCCCGCTTAGCGCCACCACCTGCGCAAACTTTCGCGCCGGAATGTTTATCGAGCAGAACAACGCCGAACTGAACGTATCCGGGCTGTCGCTGGTTGACGCTGGCGCCATTAAGAGCCTGCCTGAGCTTATCGATAATCAGCGGGTGCGGCGTTACGACCTTAGCGTAACGCTCTCCCGCAAAAACACCCGGACCTACAACATCCGGACACTTAAATCTGCATCTACACACTACTTCGGAGAGTAAATTATGCCACAGGGATTACCTGTATCTAACGTTGTTAACGTCGACGTGATCATGTCGCCGCGCGCGGCCGCTGGTCGCAACTTTGGTGCGCTGCTGATCCTCGGCTCCTCAACGATCATCCCGGTCAGCGAGCGTATTCGCCTCTACGCGTCGGCCGAGGATATCGGCAATGATTTCGGCCTGGACAGCCCGGAATATCAGGCGGCGAGCGTCTACTTCGCGCAGTCGCCGACCCCACAGGAGGTCTACGTCGGCCGCTGGGCGAAAACCCTGGACACCACCGAAAGCGGCGAGACGGAGACGCTCACCGAGGCGGTTAACGCGGTGCTGCAGTATACCAACTGGTACGGCCTGGGCGTGGCGGACAGTGAGGCTATCGACGACGCCGAATGGCTGAATGTCGCGTCAGCGATCGAGTCCGCCAGCCTGAGCCGCATTCTGGCGATCACCGTCAGCGATCCGCAAACCCTCGATGCCGCGTCGACTACCGATCTCGCTTCCCGGCTGAAAGCGGCGAAGTATGCCCGCACCTTTGTACAGTTCTCGACCAGCAGCAACTATGCGGCGCTCTCGGCCTTTAGCCGGGCGTTTACCGTTAACTTCAACGGCAGCAACACCACTATCACCCTGAAGTTCAAGCAGGAGCCGGGCGTTACCTATGAGGCGCTGACCGTGAACCAGGCGGCGGCGCTGGACGCCAAAAACTGCAACGTCTTTGTCTACTACCAGAATGACGCGGCCATTCTGCAGCAGGGCGTGATGGCCAACGGCGACTTCTTTGATGAGCGCCACGGGCTGGACTGGCTACAGAACTATGTCCAGACCAACCTGTTCAACATGCTCTATACCAGCACCAGCAAGGTACCCCAGACCGATGCGGGCGTAACGCGCCTGCTCGCCAACGTGGAACAGTCGATGGATCAGGCGGTGACCAACGGTCTGGTCGCTCCGGGCATCTGGAGCGGCGGCCCGGTCGGCCAGCTGGCGTCCGGGGAGACGCTGACCAAAGGCTATTACGTATACGCCCAGCCGCTGGCTGAGCAGGCCCAGGCCGATCGCGAGGCGCGCAAAGCGCCACTCATTCAGGTTGCGTGCAAACTGGCGGGTGCCGTGCACTACGCCGATGTGCAAATTAACGTTGTTCGATAAGGAAAAATTCAATGGCTACTTACTCTTTTATGGATGTTACCGCCTCTCTCGTTGGACCTACCGGCGAAATCGATTTTGGCTACGGCTCGGCTAACGCCGACGAGGGGATCGTCGTGTCGATGGGTGAATCAAAAAACACCATGACCGTAGGTCTGGATGGTGAAGTGATGCACAGCCTGCATGCCAATAAGAGCGGCACCATTGCCGTCAGCCTGCTGAAAACCTCCCCGGTCAATAGAAAGCTGTCGCTGATGTATAACGCCCAAAGCCTCTCCACCGCGGCCTGGGGCAAAAACGTCATCGTGATCCGCAACAAGGCCAGCGGCGAAACGGTGACGGCTCGCAGCGTGGCGTTCTCGAAACAGCCGGACGTGTCCAATGCCAAAGATGTTGGCGTGGTGAAGTGGGAATTTAACTGCGGCAAAATTGATCAGCTGCTAGGGGAGTTTTAATCCATGGAGTTTGAAATCAAAGGCCACGCGTATCGCGTAGCAAAACTCAGCGTCTTCGATCAGCTAAAGGTTACCCGCAAACTGCTGCCGGTGCTGGCTGGCATGATGGCGGACGTGGGCAGCCTGCGCGCGCTGCTGCCCGCTGAAGGAAAAATGGATGGTGCGCAGCTGGATGCGCTTGCACCGGTTTTTGAAAAGGTGCTGCCGCGCCTTGCCGATGAACTCTCCTCGCTGAGCGAAGAGGATACCAGTGCCATTATCCACCCCTGTCTTGGCGTCGTTGCGCGCCAGAACGGCAAGGGCTGGACGGCGGTGTTTACCGGTGGCGAGCTGATGTTTGACGATATCGACCTCTTCACCCTGCTCCAGCTGGTGGCGCGGGTGGTCGCCGACTCGCTGGGAAATTTTTTGCCCGCACTCCCTACCAGCGCGACGCCGGACCCGCATCAAGCCTGACGCTCAATAGCCTGCCGGATGGGCTTTCATACCTTCTTGACCCGGTTGACGCCGGGTTAATCCCCTACAGCGCGTTGAAAGACGGATCGATCGATCTGTGTGACGTCGCGCTGATGAATGACCATCTGGCCGTCAAAGCGGATAACCACTATCGCATTGAGAAATGGAGGGAGAGTAATGAATCCTAATATGATTGTGGCACTCCTTGGCTCTCTTGGCGTGCCGTCCGGGGAGGGCGGCGGGCAAAACCTGAGTGCCATGCTGGCCGGGGCGGCAGAGGGTGCGCTTAAGCTGGGGCTGGCGGTAAAAGACGCTGCGCTATCCCTCTATGATTTTACGCTCACTACCGCGACCGGGCTGGATAATCTCTATGCCCTTTCCCAGCGCACGGGGGCGAGCGTAGAGGGGATCGAATCCATCGGCTATGGAATATCGCAGGTGGGGGGCAACGTTGATGAGGCACGCGGCTCGCTTGAGAACCTGTCACGCTTTGTGCAGCAGGCGCCTGGCGCAGAGCATTTTCTCAACCAGCTGGATATTCAGGTGCGCGATGCGTCCGGTGACCCACGGGATACGGCTGTTATCTTTACCGAAGTAGGCCAGAAGCTCAGCGCGATGCCGCTGCCTCTCGCCAGCCAGAACGCAAAAACGTTGGGTATCAGGGATGATACCCTGGCGGCGATGCGCGGCGGGGCAGGCAATTTCTCAGCGCAGCATAGCGTTATGGCCAAGACCATCGGCTTTGACGCTGATGAAGCTGCTACAGATGCTAACCGGTTTATGACCTCCCTACGGGAAGTCAGCGTCGTGGTTGACATGGTGCAGGAGAAAATCGGCTCTCGCCTTGCCGGGGGGATGGCAGGCTGGCTCGACACCCTAAGCCACTTCATTCTCGATAATTATCCGCGCATTGAGCAGGCGCTGCTCGGGATTGTCGATGGGATCGTGGCGCTGGGCGATACCCTCATACCGCTGTTTCTGGGGATCATCGAAAGTGCGTTAGATCTTGCGGAGTGGTGGGGGGCGCTTGATGGGCAGACCCAGGATCTCATCACGCTGCTGGGCGGGCTGGCCCTCGCTCTCGGCGGGCTGAACAGCGCGTTTCTGCTGTCGCCTATCGGGCTTATCCTCGCCCTGGCGGCGGCCATTGCGCTGCTGTGGGACGACTATAAAAAATGGACCGAGGGCGGTCAGAGCTTTATCAACTGGGGTGAATGGCAGCCCGTAATTGATAATGCGATAGCGCTTATCAGCGGTTTTAAAACCGCCATCAGCAGTCTCGTACACGCCGTCGCCGGGCTGCTTAACATTGATCTGGGCACGTGGTCGCTGAAATGGGACTTCAGCAATGCGATTGCGCAGCTGGGTGAGTTCAACAAGATGCTTAACATGCTCGCCGAACTGCTGAAAGCCGTGGGTGAAAACCGCTGGTCCGACGCCGTCGACATCGGTAAGAGCCTGTTTAAGCAGGGCAACGATAAGCCTGATGCGCTGCCTGGGGTCACAAAGAGTGCGAACGAATTTGCTGATTGGATGAAAGAGCATTGGCACGTTGATCCTCGAAACGTCGGTAAATATCTCAAAAATCCATTTTGGGGTGACACTGTCAACGTTCTCCACCCGGAGAATAGCCAGAGTATCTACTCCCGCGATTTCATTGAGCGGGAGCGAGCCACTGCAGTCGCGACGAACGTTGCCGGGCCGCAGCTTGATCAGCACAACAGCTACTACATCTATGGCAACAACGCGCAGCAGATCGGGGCCGAGGTGGAGCTTCATCAGAACTCAGCCAACGCCCAGTTTATGCGCGTCAATCAGGTAAAGGTGGGCTAATGGATTATCTTTCAACGCTGTTTCATCAGCATACGCGGCAAATCGGCGTGATGATCCCCAGCGTCGTGACGTCTGAAACTCACACCGATACGCTGACCATTACCGAGCATCCCATTGAGGATGGCGCGGTGATTGCCGATCACGCCTACAAAAAACCGGCAGAGCTGACGATGAATGTCGGTTTTGCCGGCGGCGGCACGCTGCTGGACTTTGCCGGCAGCCTTACTGCCACCCGTCTGCTGGGACTAAGCCCACAGGAGACCTACCAGCAGCTGCTGGATCTGCAGGCAAGTCGAATACCTTTCAACGTCACCACCGGAAAACGGCAGTATAAAAATATGCTGATCGCCACGCTGAAGGTGACCACGGATAACGCGAGCGAAAACGTCCTCTTTGCTGACCTGACGCTGAAAGAGGTCATTCTCGTCCAGTCCAAAGAGGTTTACGTGGTAGATAAAAATGAGATGAAGACGGGTGTTAACACTGCTGAGGTGCGCAATACCGGTACCAAAACCACGAAATCGGCAGGCAGCATCGCGTTAGCGTCGGGAGGGCAACGATGACAATTGAAGAGATCCCGCTTACCGCAGATAACCAGCAGTTCAGCATCACCCTTGCCGGTACGACCTGGCAGATGCGTATCCTCTGGCGGGGCAGCTGCTGGGTGATGGATCTGCAGGATGAGAGGGGGGAGGCGTTAGTTTCCGGCCTGCCTTTGGTCACCGGGGTGGATCTGCTGGCGCAGTATGCCTGGCTGCAGCCCGGCATTAAGCTGATCGTCGTCTGCGATGCCAACGGTCAGGACTATCCCACGCAAACCGATCTGGGCAGCAGCAGTCACCTGGTGGTTATCACGGAGTAAGCAGCATGGCACAGAACTGGATGCGTCATTTCGAACTGCAGCTCAAGGACAAAGACGGGAAGTGGATCGACTTTAGCGAATTTAAAGTTTCTTTCACCATTCGCTGGTACAACAGCAGCAGCAGCCCGTCCCGGACGGCAGAAGTTAAAATTTATAATCTTAAAGCGGAAACGATAAACCGGATCGCCAAAAGGGAGTTTACTTACCTTCGGCTTGTTGCTGGCTACGACGGCATCGCCCCGGACGTAGCGGCCAGCAGCGTGGGTAAAGTGCGTGAGGTTGATCCAACAGTGGTTGGGCAGAGCGACGGGCGCAACTACGGTATGATCTTTAGCGGTCAAATCGACTCAACCCAGACCGGAAGAGAGGAGGATAAGCTCGCCACCTGGGTGCAGATTAAGGCAGCGGACAGTATCAAAGCGCTTATCACTACCACTAGCGCACGGACACTGTCAGCGGGCTACACGCTGGCAGATTATAACCGCCTACTCATGAAGGATTTTTCCATCGAGGGCATTACGGAGGGGCTGACGCCAAAAATGCCCGGTACGGTCTATCCGCGTGGCCGAGTGCTGTTTGGCATGACCCGGCATCTGATGGATAACCTGGCCGCCCAGTGCAACGCCACCTGGCAGTTCGTGGATGGCAAACGGCAGATGGTTGCCGATCGTGAGTACGTGCATGAGGCTATCCTGCTGAGCAGCGCTACCGGACTGATTGGCTCCCCGACGGCGATTGATGACGGCATAAAGGTGATGGTGCTGATTAACCCCAATATCCGCCTGTTAGGATTGGTGCAGCTTGACCAGCGCATACCTTATCCGCTTGTGTCGAATGGCGTCTATAGCGTGCGCGAGATTATCTATACCGGCGACACCCGGGACCAGCAGTGGTACATGGAGATGGTCTGCAGGCCACCTGGCGTAGAGGATCCGTCTCCGAACAAGACGCCGCAAGACAGCGCGTAAGGTAGCGCTTACCTGATGATAAACAGCCCGCCGCCCGGCGGGTTTTTGCTTTCTGGAGCTAATCCTATGTCTATATCAGATCAGACCCGCAGCGGCGATCTCTCCGACGCCTTTAAATCCGAGCGGGAGAGCATCAAAAACCAGCTCCGCGTCGCCATGCCGGGCATTATTCAATCTTTCAATCCTGACGCCGTCACCGCGGTGGTGCAACCAGCCATTCGCTATGTGCATATTGATATCGACGGCAGGCGGACAACGCAAAACTACCCTCTGCTGGTGGACGTACCGGTGGCGTTTCCCCGCGGCGGCGGCTGCACCCTGACCTTTCCGGTCAGACCCGGCGACGAGTGCGAGCTGATTTTTAACGATCGCTGCATCGATTTCTGGTGGCAGAGCGGAGGCGTGCAGGAGCCGGTAGACGATCGCATGCACGATCTTTCTGATGCGATCTGCTTTGTTGGCCCGATGTCGCAGGCGCAAAAGATCGGCAATATCAGCACCCGCGCTGCACAGCTACGCACCGACGATGGCGCGGCGTTCGTCGAGGTGGCAGCCGGTCACGACATCACCCTCACTACGCCTGGGAAACTTACCGCTACCGCGCAGGGGGGCACCATCGTGACCTCACCGACGATCACCCTTAACGGCAACGTCACCATCAACGGCAGCCTGTCGCAGGGAATGGGGGCCGCAGGTGGTACGGCAACGCTGCTGGGCCCCGTCACGGTATCTAACGATGTGAAGGCGGGAGGGAAAAGCCTGATGACGCACACCCACAGCGGGGTGCAAACCGGTGGCGGCAACACGGGAGGACCCAACTAATGCAGTACCGACAGGAAAATAGTGACGGCGACTACACCTTCGGCAGCGGTGATGATAGCTGGCTCGTCAATTCACCGGAGGCGGTGGCGCAGGCGGTTAAAACCCGCTTTATGCTCTGGTATGGAGAGTGGTTTCTTGATGTCACCGAGGGAACCCCGTGGATCCAGTCTGTGCTGGGCAAGCAGAGCTCGGACATCTACAGTCTGGCCATTCGCCAGCGCATACTGGAAACCCAAGGCGTAAACGCCATTCAGGCGTTCGATACCACCCTCAACACCTCATCCCGCCGCGTGATATTCACCGCGACAATTGACACCCGCTACGGGATCACCACCGTCACAAGCGAGGCATAATGGCACTTAATCTCGACACGCTGGGGTTATCCGCACGGGTAACTGACCAGGGGATCAGCGCGCCTGATTATCAGGCAATTCTCGCTGACATTACTGGCTACTTTCAGCAGATCTACGGTACGGATGTGTACCTTGAGCCGGACAGCAAAGATGGGCAGATGGTAGCGCTCGTCGCACTGGCGGTACACGATGCCAATAACACGGCTATTCAGGTTTATAACTCCTTCTCGCCAGCCACCGCCATGAGCGATGCCCTGACGCGTAACGTTAAAATTAACGGGATCGTACGTAAGGCGGCTACCCACTCGACGGTGGACGTTACGCTCACTGGTCAAACGGGAACCACGATTACTAACGGTTCTGTAAAAGATACCCGGGGCGTTGCCTGGTCTCTACCCGCCAGCGTCACCATTGGCAGCGGCGGAGCCGTGACCGTCACCGCTACCTGTGCGACCGCCGGGGCTGTGGAGGCGCTAGCGGGCAGCATCACTCGCATCGCCACTCCCACGCTGGGCTGGTTTACGGTATCGAACCCGATGTCGGCCACGTTGGGCGTTGAGGCAGAGCGGGACGCACAGATCCGCATCCGCCAGGCGCAGAGCGTGGCCATCTCATCCATTACCCCCTTCGAGGCGCTAGAGGGAGCGATTGCGAACGTGGCCGGGGTGACTCGCCATAAGCTGTATGAAAACGATACCGGCGTGGCGGATAGTAACGGGTCGCCGGCGCACTCTCTGTCGGCGATTGTCGATGGGGGTGACGTGACGGCGATTGCGCAGACCCTGCGCGGCAAGAAGGGGCAGGGGGTCAGCACGTTCGGATCGACTTCGGTTACCGTTGCCGATCTCTACGGCAACCCGCACGTTATCCGCTTCTCGCGTTCAACCAACGTGCCCGTTTACGCGGCGATAACGCTAAGCGTCTTTCCGGGCTACACCACCCAAGTAGGGGAGCAGATTAAAAAGGCTATCGCCGACTACGTGAACAGCCTGAGCATTGGCGATGACGTGCTGCTGAGCCGCGTTTACTCCCCGGCTAACCTCGGCGTCGTCAGTGGAGGGAGCAGCCGGTTTTACGACATCAATTCGCTGCGGATTGGCCGATCGGCCAGCAGCGTGGCGGCAGCGAATATTGCCATTGCCTATAACGAGTCGGCTTCGTGCAGCACGGCCAATATCGCGATAACGGTGGCGTCATGAGTAAATACACTGAACTCATCACCAACTATCACGCCACCCGGCCTCGGTTTGTGAACCATATCGACCTCAGTACCCGACCGCTGATTGACACCTCGGCTGCAGTCGCAGGCCTGATTGAGGCGTTTGACATAGACCAGGCGACCGGCGCGCAGCTCGATATTCTGGGGCTGTGGATCGGCAGGTCGCGGCAGGTTAGCGAGCCGATATCCGGGGTCTACTTCTGCTGGGATACCGATGGCTTAGGGTATGAGCAGGGCGTATGGCAGGGACCCTACGATCCCGACGCGGGCTACACCACCCTTAGCGATGAGACCTACCGCATCATCCTGAAGGCCAAAATCGCCATCAACAGCTGGGATGGGCAGAACGACTCGCTGCCTGCCATTCTTGATGCGGCAACCGCTGGCTCCGGGCTGCGAATGCAGATTGTCGATAACCAGGATATGACCATCGCGGTATGGGTTTTTCCAGAGACCGATATAGCAGACGTCTCGCTGGAGCTTATTGCCGCTATCAAACAGGGATATTTAACCGTCAAGGCCGCCGGCGTCTGGGCTGGCGATATTTTGACACCATCCATTCTCACACCATCCGTTGGTTCGAAATTTTTCGGCTTCGACATGGATAACGACTATATCGTCGGCTTCGATAGCGGCGCATGGGGAGTAAAACTCTAATGGCAACAAATGACTTTAAGCCCTTCGCAACAGGGGCAGGTGCTAACGTAACGGCGCAGGCAGAGTGGGCATCGCTCCCGGCGCTGTTTACCGGTTTTCAATCTGGCAAAGCCTCCAGCGCGCAGGTGAATAAAGCGATTCGCCAGGCCAGCTTTATTTCGGCGGCGCTGGCGCAGTACGTCACCAATAAAACCGGACAGGACGTGCTGGACGACGGCGACATGGCTGGGTTCATTGCCAAGCTGGTGAGCGGCCTGGGGAAAGATTTCCAGCCAGCGGACGCCACGCTGACCAATCTTAGCGGTAAGTCAGTGGCTGGGCTTCTCTCATACCTTGGTTTTCAGGAAGGGACCAACTGGTCAAAGACACCCGGCGGCTTAATCGTTCAGCGAGGAACCTTCGGTTATAACGTTGGCATCACTGAAACCAACGTGACGCTACCGCGCGCGTTCACAACGAATAAATATATTGTGGTAATGACGTGGAGTGACCGAAACTTCGGTAATTCCACGACCAAAACGGATCCAGCCGCTGTGGCTACCGTTGCCACGACTAAAACCACAACCGGGTTCCAGGCCTGGCAGGCTGGGGTCGGCGGATACAACGTTGATTATATTGCGGTGGGGTATTAAGTATGAATTATCTCTATAGCCCGTCAGCGGGCGGATTTTTTCCACTGTCGGATAAAGACATTTTTATTGCGGCCAATCTCTGGCCATTAGACGGCATCGACATTTCAGAGAACGAGCATGATGCGCTATTTCCAGTACCTAACGATAAAATTATTGGATTGAAGAACGGCAAGCCAGCATGGATCGACTTACCGCCGCCCACTGACGCACAACGCATTGAGCAGGCGGAACTGTATCGACAAGTCCTGTTAAAACAGGCTGACGATATGACCGCCGACTGGCGAACAGAGCTGCTATTGGATGAGATCAGTGCTGTAGACAGAGAAAAACTCTCGGCATGGATGGCCTATAAACGGGAGGTGAAAGCCGTAGATATTTCCACGGCATCCGTTATTACATGGCCTAATAAGCCACATGAATTATTTCAGCCAGTTTAAATTGCTCTACTATTCAGAGCTAACCCACTTTTAGCGCCGGGCTAAAGGTGGGCTATTGTTTTGGTCGCTCTGGCCATACAATCTCGGGTGCGGCTTCCGTTATGATTGTCTGAAGCACATCAAGATAATCTAACCAGAGGCCATATTGCAGCTTTTCATCTTCCTTTATACGACCCAATGCAGCTTTGCCCGGCCATTGCTTTTCATTCATATATGCATTTGCCTCCGCTATTTTTGAAGCCTTTTTTGCCACCGCCTGTGCTATCATTTCATCCTGCGTTGGTAATGGGATATCAACCCATTCGGGCATCCCGTTAGCATCGCTAATACGTTTTTTTCCAGATGGCGGATGCTGAAATTTACTGAATAAATCCTCGTCCACTTCAATTCCCTTTTCCGGCCAAAGCCCTACATTCACATAGTCCGCTTTCTTATCAAAAGGATAAAAAGCATTTGTCTTTGCATCATATAAGTATTTTTGCATGTTATTTACCTATAGCTATCCAGTTTGCACCCGCACCATTTGTATCTGAGTTTCGTGAACTCATGAGATAAAAAGCAACTAATCCCGTCCCTGCTGGGGAGGTTGCAAAGGAGGGACAATCGCCAGCGTTATTACCTGCAACATCAAAAGAAGTTGCAATTTTGTAATATGAAGTAAACGGTACAGGAAAATAGACCGTAGTAGGATAACCCACGGGGCCTGAAATAGAGGTTCCCATCTGAATAAGAGTACCATCAGGAAATCCCATCCAGCCTCCACCACCGCTAAAGCTGGACATATCCGGGATCTGATTTTGTCCGGTACCTACGTCTCTCTTTGCAGCCTCTCCTAAACCAAGGTTTAAGAAAATGACTGTTCTTGCTGCTCATGGCATGATCCCGGCTTTTTATGGAGCGGGTTATCATGCTGATCGGCTATGTACGCGTGTCAACAAATGAACAGAACACGGCATTGCAACGAAACGCGTTGGAGTGCGCAGGATGTGAGCTCATTTTTGAAGATAAGATCAGCGGTAAAACGGCAGACCGGCCGGGGCTAAAGAAGATCCTCCGGACGCTCTCGGCAGGCGATACGCTGGTGGTCTGGAAACTGGATCGACTTGGGCGCAGCATGCGGCATCTTGTCGGCTTGGTGGAGGAGCTACGCGAAAAAGAGGTTAACTTTCGTAGCCTAACCGACAGTATCGATACCTCCTCACCCATGGGCCGTTTTTTCTTTCACGTCATGGGTGCGCTGGCCGAGATGGAGCGCGAACTGATCGTCGAACGTACTCGGGCAGGCCTGGCCGCTGCGCGAGCCGAAGGAAGAGTGGGTGGACGTCGCCCTAAGCTTACTCACGAACAGTGGGCCCAAGCGGGACGGCTGATTGCCGCTGGTCAGTCCCGTCAGCAGGTCGCTATCATTTACGATGTCGGTCTATCAACGCTGTATAAAAAATTCCCGGTAAGCAAGTAACATGCTTCGCTCGTTAAAGTCATCGGCACTGGTTGCCCTGGCGAGGGCAGTCCCTACCTGAGAATAATTCTTAAGGCTGGCAGAAACGGGGAGGCAGGCTACAATGTCGAGGATACCTTTTTTGCCCGCATAGATCTTTACGGTATCGCCATAACAAAAGCCGCACGATTGCTGTGGTGAATATGAGCATGAAATCAGGGTGTTACAGATGAAAACCCTGTACATTGCGGGCGAAATTGTTTAGCGTCGTACCGTTTTAGAATATCCGGCAAAAGAAGCAACTGGCACAGATATGAATAGATTTAATGATAAAAGATTGACCGATATTGTGCTGGGAGAAGCCATTCTTGCTCTTTTGAGCGAAGGCGATCCCATTACGCCATTCAGCCTGATGGAAAAACTTCAGCTTATGGCCGTCTCAGAAAAAATGGCGTTCAGAAAGCAGGCGTGTACCAACGCCGTCATTGAGGTACAAAGCAGCCTTATGGCGCACTCCTCGGAGTACAGCAGCTTTCAGGCAGGTAGTGACTATCCTCCCAGCAGTAAGATGATCCACTGATAGCCTGAACGCGACGTCTATCTGCACTAGCTTCCACAGGAAGTCCGCCGCAGGGATCATCGTACCCTGTCGGCGATGGCGCGCATGGCCATAGCATAGTCCTGTTTACGCATGCCGTCAGCGGTCTGCTCTGCCTGATCCTGCAGAAACGCCATCATGTTTTGCGCCTGCAGCGGCGTACCGGTGTTCAGCATCTGTGACGCTATCTGTCCTATCAGCGCGTGAATATCGTCACTGCTCTCAAGCTGTAAATTTTCCAAAACGTTTACTCCGACCTGTCCTTAAGGGATGGCGTTAATCAATTTCTGCCGCAGCGCAGCTACCCTCACCGTCAGGTCAGATAGCTCTTCAATGGGCGTATCCATCACGGAAATCATATCTGCCGGGACGCCGGCAGCGCGGATCTTTAACGCCTCTCCCTGCTCGGTGAGCGAGATCAGAACCTTGCGCTCATCGCGGCCCACGTCACGCCGTCTGCTAATCAATCCCGACTCTTCAAGCCGCTTCAGCAGCTGGCTCAGGGTACCGGAGTCGAGCTGCACGCGCGCACCAATCTCAGAGACCGTCACATTATCCTTTTCCCATAGCGCCAGCAGAACCAGATACTGCGGGTAGGTCAGCCCCAGCGGTTTCAGCCGCGACTGGTAGAGCTTGGTCATGGCCAGAGAAGCAGAGTAGAGGGCGAAACAGAGGAACTGATCCACTGTTACAGGGGCTTCGCTCTGCGGCGGCATGCCACAGGCCTCGATTTTATCGTGTTCCATCTCGTCACTATTTTCAGTCAGAGTTCGGTTTAGAAACAGCAAGCTAACCGTCTCGTTACATGGATGTAAATATTGATCTAAATACAATTGATGTCAATTTAATATCCTCTTTGCCGCCCTTAATTGTTATGTTATAACATAAAGAAAATAACGCAGGGTGAGCAAAATGCCAGAAACGAGTATTCAAACAGGCGAAGTAAAAAGATTACCGGTCACCGTACTGTCCGGTTTTTTAGGCGCAGGAAAAACCACGCTGCTTAACCATATCCTGAATAATCGGGAGAGCAGGCGCGTCGCGGTGATCGTCAATGATATGTCCGAGGTGAATATCGATGCTGCGCTGGTCAGAGACGGTGGAGCCGAGCTGTCACGCACCGACGAAAAACTGGTGGAGATGAGTAACGGCTGTATCTGCTGCACGCTGCGGGAGGATCTGCTTGTTGAGGTGAACCGCCTGGCGCGAGAAGGGCGGTTTGACCAATTGGTGATCGAGTCCACTGGCATCGCAGAGCCGCTGCCGGTGGCGGAAACCTTTACCTTTGCCGACGATGAGGGGCGAAGCCTCGCGGACGTCGCGCGCCTCGATACTATGGTTACCGTCATCGATGCGTTTAATTTTCTTAATGACTACGGCTCTGAAGAGAGCATCCACTCGCGGGGAGAGTCGTTAGGGGAGGACGATACCCGTAGCGTGGTGGACCTGCTGATCGAGCAGGTGGAGTTTTGTGATGTGCTGGTAATTAACAAGATCGATCTGATCGACGACGAGCAGCAGCGCAGGCTGCTGGGCATGTTGCGCTCCCTGAATCCGGGAGCGAAAGTGGTGACCGCACAGTTCGGCCGGGTGCCGCTCAGTGAGGTATTGAATACCGGCCTGTTCGATTTCGCCAAAGCTGCTCAGTCGCCGGGCTGGCTCAAGGAGCTGCGTGGGGAGCATACCCCGGAGACCGAAGAATATGGCATCACCAGCTTTGCTTACCGAGCCCGTCGGCCTTTTCATCCGGCCCGCTTCGCACAGGTGATGGAGAATGAACTCGCAGGCGTGGTGCGCTCGAAAGGCTACTTCTGGCTGGCCAGCCGACCAGAGTTTGCCGGCTCGTGGTCCCATGCGGGGGGCGTGGCGCGTCAGGGGCTGGCCGGCAGCTGGTGGGCAAGCATCCCCCGAGAGCGCTGGCCGGAAGACGAGGAGTCGTTGCAGTTTATTATGGCTAACTGGCTGGAAGAGGTCGGCGATGCCCGTCAAGAGCTGGTGTTTATCGGCATGGAGATGGACGAGGCGCGGCTGCGGGCACAGCTGGATGCGGCCCTGCTGACGGATCGGGAGATGGCCGAAGGTCCAGAGCGGTGGACACGCTATGACGATCCCATCGACCCGTGGTTTGAGGAGGACGACGATGCGCAATAATCGTCTCCTTCTGCTCGCCGTGCTGCTCGGCTTTGCTGCCGCTGCGCCCGCCGCCGCTTTTCCCGTCACGGTAGATAACTGTGGCGTGAAGGAAACCTTCCCCGTACCACCGCAAAAGGTGGTTACCGTCGGCCAGCACGAAACTGAGCTGCTGTTGGCCCTCGGCTTGGGTAACAAAATTAGCGCTACCTCAGTGTGGTTCGGCAAACTGCCTGCGTCGCTCGCCGGGGAGGGAAAGGATCTGAAGAAACTGGCGGAGAACTCACCGTCGTTTGAAGCGGTGGTGGCCCAGCGGCCGGATCTGGTGCTGGCTCAGTACCACTGGCATATTGGTCCACAGGGAGAGGTGGCCACTCGGGAGCAATTTGCCAGCCTTGGGATCAAAACCTGGATCTCGCCTGCTGACTGCCTCGGAAAAAATGTTACCGACACGTCCAATGCCGACGGTGCCCGCACCGTTCCCTTTTCGTTGCAGGTCATTGAAGAGGAGGTAAGCCAGCTTGCTGCTATCTTCGGCGTCCCGGATCGGGGCCGCAAGCTCAATCAGGATCTGGCCGAGCGCATAGCCCATGCCCAGCACGCTGCCCATCGCCAGCATCCGCTGAAGGTCGTGTTCTGGTTCTCCAGCAGTCGCCTGAACGGCGACCCTTGGGTGGCGGGTAACTTTGGCGCGCCGGGCTGGATAAGCAAAACCTTGGGCCTAACCAATATTATTGACTCGAAGGATGAGTGGCCGGCGGTGACCTGGGAGTCTATCGCCCGCGCGCAGCCCGATATTATCGTCATTGCCGATATGGAGCGCCGTCTCTATCCGGCGGACGATGTGGCGATTAAGGAGCAGTTCTTGCGTAGCGATCCGGTGACAAAGGCACTCCCCGCCGTGAAAAACAACCGCATTATCGTGGTGCCTGCGATGTCTCTTAATCCCTCCCTAAGGAACGTCGACGCCGTTGAGCTGATTGGTGACAGGCTGGCGGCAGATCGGATTACGCCATGAGTCATGCCTTACCGAGATGGCGCATCACCGCGCTGATCTTAGCCTGTGTGCCGGGGTTACCGCTGATGCTGGTGCTGGCAGCCACGATTGGCGATATGCCGGTTTCGTTTATCGATACCGCAAAGTCGATCGGTAACGGTCTGGGATTAACGGCCTTTCCCCTTTCTGCGGTTGATGCCGGGATTGTCTGGCAGTACCGGATGAGCCGGGCGGTGATGGCCGCGTGCAGCGGCGGTGGCCTGGCGCTCTGTGGGCTGGTGATGCAGGCCATTTTGCGTAACCCGCTGGCGGAACCCTATCTGCTGGGTATCTCCGCAGGGGCATCGCTGGGGGCGGTAAGTGTGATGCTGCTGGGTATCGGCGGCAGTGCCCTGAGCGTTAGCGGTGGGGCATTCGTCGGTGCATGCCTGGCGTTTGGCCTGATCGTGCTGATCACCCGGGGAATGAGCGATAGCCCGCCGCGTATTTTGCTGGCAGGCATCGCCGGAACCCAGTTGTTCAACGCGCTGACGGCTTACGTAGTCAGCACCTCGGCTAACGCGGAGCAGTCGCGCAGCGTAATGTTCTGGCTGCTGGGAAGTTTAAGCGGGGTACGCTGGCCGGATGCGCTGCTGAGCATGGGGGTAACGCTGCTGGGTTTTCTGGTTGTGAGCCGTTTTGCACGCGCGCTCGATACTTTCACTTTCGGTGACGAGGTCTCGACGACCCTCGGGATCCCGGTCAACTTTGTGCGGATTACGCTCCTGCTGACCACGGCTTTGATCACCGCCAACATTGTCAGCGCCATCGGCGCGGTTGGCTTTGTCGGGCTGGTTATTCCCCACGTAACGCGGATGCTCACCGGCACGGGCCATACCGTCACGGTGCCCGTGGCGTTTCTGATCGGCAGCCACTTTATGATCGTTGCCGATATTATCTCGCGGACGCTGATCGTGCATCAGGTCTTGCCCATCGGCGTGGTAACCGCCCTTGTCGGTGCGCCGGTCTTTGTTGTGCTCCTGTACCGGAGCCGGGAGAAAAATCAGTGACCATGACCGCCGAACGGCTGGAGATTACCCTCCAGTCACGGAAAATATTGACTGACGTCAGCCTGGCGCTGGCGGGCGGCCAGACCATCGGCCTGCTAGGTCCCAACGGCTCGGGTAAGTCGACGCTGCTCCGCTGTCTGGCAGGACTTTATCCGGGGCTAAAATCGCGTATTCGTCTTAATGGCGACCCTTTAGATAGGCTGCCGTTAAAGTCGCTGGCGCGCCGGATGGCCTTCGTGCCCCAGCACGCCGAAGCCGATGGCGATCTGAGCGTGGAGCAGATTGCCTGCCTCGGGCGTACGCCGCATCGCCGGACGTTTGGCTCTCTGGGGGGCAGCGATTGTGCCGCCGTTGAAAAAGCGCTGGGCCTTATGCAGCTGGACAGTCTGCGCCACCGGCGATGGCGTCAGCTCTCCGGTGGGGAACGGCAGCGCTGCCAGATTGCCCGAGCCCTGGCCCAGGAGCCGGAGATCCTGCTGCTGGATGAACCCACCAACCATCTTGATATTCATCACCAGCTGGAGCTGATGGCGCTAATCGCCCGGCTCCCGGTGACGGTGGTCGTTGCTCTGCACGATCTCAATCTGGCGGCAAACTACTGTCAGCAGCTGGTGGTGATTGAGAGAGGAAGGGTGGTCAGCGTGGGCACGCCAGAGGCAGTGCTCACGTCGGACGAGATAGAGAAGCGCTGGAGGGTAAAGGCAAAAGTACAGCGAGAAGTGGGCGGCGCGATGAGCATTCAGTACTTTCCTCTTTGCCGCCCGGCATAACCCGTCACCTTACCGGTGCAGATAGGTGCTGACCCCGAGGTAGCGGGTGAAGGCCTCCTGTAAAATCTCGGCGCTGGCGGAGTGGTTCATGGCGACGTGATGCTCGAAACCGTTACGGCAAATCCACGCCAGCAGATTCTCAAGATGCGGAACCTGAATCACCGCCCGACAGCCGACGGTATCCAGCGGATCGTCCACCGACTGACCTTCGCCAACGTAGGCTTTGATCTCACCGGTGAGATCGTCCGTGCTCAGGCGGAAGTAGGTCAGATTGCCACTCTTCAGGCGACCATGCACCGCCCCGCAGGTGTTCTCCTTCCCAACCGTGGTGCCGATGATATCCGCAGTGCCCATATGCGGATCCTCAAGGCTGGCCGAGGCGAAGTTGCCGCAGTGGAACAGCACGCATTTGTCGCGATCGTCGCCAAAATTGTTGTTCCAGTCGGCAATAGACGCAGGGCTCATGTTGCTGCTGGCGAGGGCGTACATCGACAGCGCCCCCATGACATCGACCTCGCAGGCACTGGGCATCAGCTGCCCGGACATGATGCTCATGATCGAGCAGACGTTGATCCCCAGGTTCTCCTGCAACGAGGTCCAGCACTGGATGGCGGTGGTATCGATATCGTTGGCAATCACCCACTCACTGATCACCACGAACAGCTTCGCCATAGTGACAATTTTATCTGCCGGAATGCCGCTGGCGTCGGCGTTGTCGAGCAGCAGGCGACGCTTCTCATCGACGCGGATATCGTCATCGCGCAGCTGCTTCACGCGGGTAAAGACCTCGGAGAGATCCAGCGTCTCCACGGCGATGCCCAGCCGCTCAAGCAGCTTCTCGCTGTAGCGTACGGTGTTGAATCCCGCCGGGCGTGCGCCGATGGCCCCAACGCGCACGCCGCGCATGCTGCTTACCACGCGGCAGATCTGCTCGAAGCGACGGAGATCTTTTTCAAATACTTCGCCGCTGAGGGCGCAGACGTGCTGAGTGGTTAACGTAAACGGGATGCCGTACTGGCGCATGTTGTTGCACAGGGAGATCTTGCCGCAGAAGCTGTCCCGGCGGGTGGCGAGTCCCATTTTATCAAGGTTATCCTCTTCGGCCTGGATCAGCACCGGCACGTTGAGGCCCGACAGCCGCAAGGTCTCGGCTACCGCTTTCTCATCGCCGAAGTTAGGCAGCAGCACCACCACGCCGTGGATCTCATCCCGGTGGGTGCGAAACAGCTCGGCGCAGATCTTCGCATCCTGGCGAGTTTCAACTCCGCCCAGCTCGGTCTGCGTGTCATCAAGCATAATGGTGTTGATGCCAAAGCGGGCAAAGAGCGCCGTGGCCTGCTCGCGCGCTTCAGCCACCAGGTAGCTGGGGAAAAATCCACGGTTACCAATAATAACGCCCATGGTCAGATTCTGCGGAATTCGGGACATTGCTCTCTCTCCAGTCATCGACTTGAATATATATTCATTTATGATTTATTATTCATTAGTGTAAGATATGCGCTACTTTTCTCTTTGTCATCACGCGTACAGCCTATTTTCTGAGAAAGGAGAAAACGATCACAGTTGGTTCAGCAGGCGAAAGCAAGGCGTGCTTGTTATCTATTCAGGTATGCATAAAAATAACGGACAGAAAATCAAGGGGAATGCTATGTCGAAGCAGGATGAACAACGCTTGCTGGTGAAGATCGCCACGCTCTATTACAGCGAAAACAAAAAGCAGTCTGAAATTGCCTCGCTGCTGCACCTGTCACAATCTTTTGTCTCACGCGCGCTGACGCGCTGCCAGAAAGAGGGTCTGGTTAAGATCACCGTCGTCCAACCGACCAATATTTTCGTCGAGCTGGAGAAGGCCATTGAAGAGCGCTTTGGCATTCGCCAGGCCATCGTGGTGGATATCGGCGAGAACGCCAGCAACGGGCAGCTCAAACATGCCATCGGCAGCGCGGCGGCGCACTATGTTGAAACGCGCCTGCGGCCGGAGGATCTGGTAGGCATCTCCTCCTGGAGCAGCACCATTCGTTGCATGGTGGACGAGATGCACCCGCAGAATATCCGCGCGGCGGGGGTGATCCAGCTGCTGGGCGGCGTTGGCCCCAACGGCAACGTGCAGGCGACCATCCTTACTCAGCAGCTGGCAGCGCACCTGGGCTGCCCGGCGTGGCTGCTGCCCTCCCAGAGCATCGAGCACTCGGTGGAGGAGCGCGCCCGGCTGGTGAACAGTCCGGACGTGGCGGCGGCGGTGGCAAAATTTGACGAGGTGGACGTCGCCATCGTCGGCATAGGCGAGCTGGAGCCGTCCCAACTGCTAAAAAACTCCGGCAACTACTACAACGAAGAGATGCTGACCCTGCTGGCTGAGCGCGGGGCGGTAGGGGATATCTGCCTGCACTACTACGACGCCGCCGGCAATCCGGTGCTGAGCCAGGAGGAGGATCCGGTTATCGGCATGGAGCTGGAGCAGATGCGTGCCTGCCAGCACGTTATCGCCCTGGCGGGAGGCCTGGAAAAAAGCAACGCCATTCGCGGGGCGCTGGAGGGAAACTATATCGACGTGTTAATTACCGACTTCGCCACCGCCCGCAGCCTGATGAAGAAGTAACCCGCTTATCCCGGGCAGTGACGCCCGGGAAGAGGCGCAGGGCTATTTGCCCTCCATCACCGCTTTTTGCGCCACCACGGCGGCTTTCTGCTGCATACGGTTCTGCATCTGGTCGATGATGACCGCCACGATAATCACGATGCCTTTAATCACCATCTGCCAAAATTCACTGACGCCCATCATCACCAGGCCATCGGCAAGGAAGCCGATCACGAACGCGCCGATCAGCGTGCCGAGAATGGTGCCGCGCCCGCCCGCCAGCGAGGTACCGCCAAGTACCACCGCCGCGATAGCGTTCATCTCAAAGGCGGTGCCGTTGGCCGGATGGCTGGCCACCAGCTGCGCGGAGACCACGATCCCGGCAATCGCCGCGCACAGGCCGGAGAGCATATAGACCAGGATCTTCACCTGCTTGACCTTAACGCCGGAGAGCTCGGCGGCGCGCTCGTTATCGCCAATGGCATAGACGTGGCGGCCAAAGGGCAGGCGGCGGGCGACGTAGGCGATAATCAGCGCCAGCACGATCATCATCCAGATCGCCCACGGAATGCCAAATAGCGTTCCGGCCCCAATCTCATCAAAGCCGGTGTTGCCCAGCAGCGGGTTTCCGGACAGCCCAGGGAAGGTCTGCCCATCGGAGGTCAGCATTGCCGCCCCGCGCAGGACGTACATGGTGCCAAGGGTGCAGATAAAGGGCGCGACGTTGTAGCGGGTGATGATCCAGCCGTTGGCCGCGCCGATCAGCGCACCGATCAGCAGCACCACGGGGACGATCACCCAGACGCTGGGGAAGATGGCGATACCAAACATCGGCAGCACGATGCCTTTGGTAATCATCCACCCGGCAATCATCCCGCACAGGCCCAGCGTCGCCCCGATAGAGAGGTCGATCCCGGCGGTGATAATCACGAAGGTGATCCCCAGCGCCAGAAACGCGTTGATGGCGATATGCTTGATCATGATCACCATGCTGCCTGCCGACAGGAACCCTGGCACCATCACCGTGAAGAAGCCGACGATAAGAAAAAGGGCGATAAAGGTGCGTAGCTTCAACAGAATAAGCAGGATGTTCTCGCGGGACAGCGAAGCTGCACCGCGCGGCGTTAACGTAGCCGACTGGACTGTTTTCATCTTAAAACCCCTGAGCACTTGCTGTGACCAGCGCTGATTCTTCGGCCCGATCGCGAACGATATCAGCGGTGAGTTTGCCGCCGGACATCACCAGAATACGGTCGGAAACCGCCATAATTTCTTTTAAATCCGAGGTGGAGAAGACCACCGCGATACCCTGCTGCGAGAGCTGCACCATCATGCGAAACACGTCCGCCTTAGCACCAACGTCAATGCCCCGCGTCGGCTCATCAAGAAACAGCACTTTGGGATTGGTCAGCAGCGATCGGCCAATCACCACCTTCTGCTGATTGCCGCCGCTGAGGGCTTGGATCTCCACCTCGGGGGAGGAGACCTTGATCGACAGATCGCCGATGGTGCCCGCCACGACGGCATCCTCCTCTTTGCTGGCAATGGTAAGCCCGCGCTGCAGGCGTCGCCAGAGGCTGGCAATGGTCAGGTTGCTCGCCACCGAGGAGATAGGGAAGATGCCGGTCCGCTTGCGGTCTTCCGGCACCAGGCTCATCCCCATCCGAATGCGGTCGGCGGTCGCCAGCCGCTGGGGCACCGGCTTGCTGTCGAGCCACAGCTTGCCGAAGTAGTTACGCTCGGTGCCTAGCAGGCATTCGAACAGTTCGGTGCGTCCGGCTCCCATCAGGCCGTAAATACCGACGATCTCTCCGGCATGTACCTTAAAGCTGACGTCGTTAACCACCGTATTGCCCGCGGCGTTAACGCAGGTAATGTGCTCCGCCTCCAGCAGCGGCGGCCCAAAGGTGCGGCCCGCTTCGAGAAAGTTACTTACCGGATCGCTACCGAGCATCTCGCGGACGATCCACGGCACGTCGATATCTTTTACCCTGGCTTCCGCCTGGAACTTGCCGTCGCGCAGGATAGTAATGACGTCGCCGATAGCCATCAGCTCCTCCAGACGGTGCGAAATATAGATAATCGTCACCCCCTGGCGGGTCAGCTCACGGATCACCCGAAACAGGATCTCCACTTCGGTTTTACTCAGCGCCGAGGTGGGTTCGTCGAGGATCAGAATATCGGCATCCTCCGCCAGCGCTTTGGCGATCTCTATCAGCTGCTGCTGGCCGACCTTGAGGTTACCCACCAGCTCACGCGGGGAGATGGGCTGGTCGAGGCGCTGCAATAGCTCGGCGGCGCGGCGCTCCTGCTCGCTCTCATTGATGGGGGCGACCCCTTTTTGCAGCTCGCGGCCAAGAAAAATATTCTCGGCCACGTTAAGGTTTTCAAACAGGTTTAGCTCCTGATGCACCATGCCGATCCCGTGGGCCGCCGCCGCGCGGGTGCTTGGGAAGTGCACCGGCTCGCCGTTAAGCAGGATCTCGCCAAGGCTGGGCTGCTGGACGCCAGCCAGGATCTTCATCAGCGTCGATTTACCGGCTCCGTTCTCGCCAATGATGACGTTAACCTTGCCGCGCCAGACGTTATAGTCAACGTTATCCAGCGCCACGGTGCCGGGAAAGAGCATCGAGATACCGCGCGTGCGCAGGATAATGTCATCCACCGGGGTAACGCTCATTACGGGGCCTCCTGTTTGACATCCAGCGCGGCGGCATCCTGGGCTTTGCCGTTGGTCAGCGTCACGGCAAACAGCACGGTGGCCGGTTTACCGCTCCAGCTGGCGTCAATCTTCGACAGATGCTTCGCGGCCTCGCGGTTATAGGCGCGAGAGAGCTGGGCGAACTGAACCTGGTTAGTAAAGTCTTCAAACTTAAAGCCGGTAGCATCGCGAATGGCATTGCCGCGCATCACCGGCCCAAGCTGGATTGTCAGCGGCTGGTTGTCGACCGTGAACGTCAGCTTCTGCTCGCGCGCGTTGCTGACGTCGACGGCGGTCACCTGGCTGGTCAGGCGAACAAAAACACTTCTGGGTGCGCCGCTGGTGGTTTTTAGCTGGCTGGCAAACGCGCTGGCATCTAGCGCGTGTTGGTTAGCGGCATCCATAACGCGGGATTGCCAGGTCTGTTGCGCGATCTGCTGCGGGGTCAGATTGTCGAAATTCTGTTTCGCATTTGGATCGACAGGCATGATTGGCTTGCCGTTTTCATCCAGATCCACCACCGTGCAGGCCGTCAGCAACAGGGTGGTGCACCCTATCAGCGCGACACCCCATTGTTTTACGCCCATAGCGCCTCCGCCTTACTCGCTGAGTTTAAACATGTTGAGTTTTTTAGCGTTTGACTCATCGATCAGGACGCAATCCATCAGCTGTTTTTCCTCTTTCTGCGCTTTGCCGTTTTTCAGGAAGTAGTCTGCCTGTACAACGGCCATCTGCGCCTGCTCCCAGCCCGGTTGCAGAACGGTGGCTTTGATATTGCCTTTGTTAATAATGGAGTCGCGGGTGTAGTCGCTGCCGTCAAAGCCAACGACGATAACATTCGTCTTACCGGCGGCCTTCAGCGCGGCCTCGGCCCCTAACGCCATGGTATCGTTGCCGGAGATCACACCGGCAATATCTGGATTGGTCTGCAGAATGGCTTCCATACGGTTAAAGGCTTCGGTCTGGCTCCAGTTGGCGGTCTGCTGCGCTACCATCTTCATGTCCGGGTAGTCGTCCAGAATGTCGTGATACCCCTGAGAGCGGACGCTGGCGTTGGTGTCCGACTGGCGACCTAGCAGCTCGACGTAGGTGCCTTTGCCATCCAGCAGCTTGGCGAACTTCTCGGCACCGAGCTGTGCACCCTGATAGTTGTTAGAGACGATCTGCGCCACGGCGATGCCGGTTTTGTTAATTTCGCGGTCGATCAGGAAGGTCGGAACGCCTGCGGCCTTGGCTTTCTCCAGCGGCCCGACGGTGGCATCCGCCCCGGCGTTATCGAGAATAATGGCTTTCGCCTTGCGGGCGATGGCGGTCTCGATCAGCTGGTTTTGTTTGTTTACGTCATCGTCATGCGAGGCGACAAGGGTGGTATAGCCCAGCTCTTTGGCTTTCGCCGCCGCGCCGTCGGCCTCGGCTTTAAAGAAGGGGTTATCGTGGGAAGGGGTAATGATAGCAATCAGTCCGTTATCAGCAGCAAACAGCGAACCGGAAGCGGCGATCATAGAAGCGAGCAGTACGGATTTAACAAAGGTAGCGTTCATCGTTTTCTCCACATTGAATATTTATTCAATAATGATTTATTATTCATGTTAACGATAAGGCCGAGTTGTTAAACTGTCTACGGTTTGCGCAGGTAATTTCTTAAAAGGAGAAAAGGATCACGGTCTAAAGCGTGAACAGCAGAAAGCCGGAGGAGAGTACGGCTCTACTTTGTTGCCAGCAGCATACGGAGGCGCTTATGGCATTTTTCACCGCCTTCACTTCCTGCAGTGCTGCTTGCCATGCGCAGACAGGCTTCCCGGCGCAGAGCAATCCGCTCCCGTGCGCGGTCTGTCTCGACGCGATCGAAAATAAGCAGCCAGCGGGTGGCCGCTCGACGCCAGAGGCCTGCACGCTCAAGCGCTTCGGCAATGCCGTCGTTGAGCAGCATAGCTTCGGTTAGGGTCGATGATTCTGTTTCGGACATGGTTGATAGCCGTTAAATCAGTAAGAAAGCGCGGCAGGTAAAACCCGCCGCGTGAAGAGAGGCTTAACGTTTAGCCGCGTTTTTAACGTTAGTTTTCGCGTTATCGCAAGCGGCCTGATTGTTAGCACAGGCATCTTTCGCCGCCTGAGCCTGCTTTTGCGCAGTAGCTTTAGCGTTGGATTTTGCCTGAGAGCACTGGGTTGGGTTATCCTGGCAGGCAGTTTTGGCATTTGCCGCAACCTGACCGTTCGCTGCGCTGGCCGCGCCGCAGACCAGCAATGTACAGACACCCAGCATCGTAGCTAACTTTTTCATCATAATACCTTTTGTTAAAAGACTTATTTCGATAAAGCACAGCCAGGCTGTGCTGCATTTCCTTGCGGCAGCAATAATACAGGGATATAGCATCCGATAGTCGGGCTAATTAATTTCAACGAGTAACAATGTGCCAGCACTTTTTAATACTGTTACTTTTCTGGAAGGTATTAAAAGAAAGTGTACTTAAAGGGGCTTATTAATAGTGCGATACATCGCGTTGAGCTGCTGTAAACGGCTATTATAGGTATTAGTCAAACAGGTAATATCGCCGCCACACTGCCGCCGAGTGTTAAGCCACGCCCGCTGGGCATCCTGCATATCACCCTGTACACCCATGGCAAACAGGCCGCGTAGAAGACGGTATGTCGTTGTCATCTCAACATCTTTGTCGTTGAGCGCCAGGTTAGCACACACCGCCTTTTCATCTGCTGACTTTGCTTTTGTGCAGTCGAAGCTGGCGGCGCTGCTGGTAAAGGAAATAAAAAGGGCGAAGATCATGACTCTCTTTTTCATCTCTGTTTCTTCCCGCTGTTCAGAATGATGGATGGAAGCTGATTAATAAGTTAAGTTTATATTATTGTGATGGTGAATATTTAAAATGGGACTATACACTTAAGTATGACATATATAAAAAAACCGCCGAAGCGGTTTTTATTCTGCTACCAGCCACATGTCGGCTTCGTCAAACATCTCTTCCAGCATGCGGTTCAGTTTCTCTCTGTCGCTTTTACTGGCGTCGCTGTTTAGCCCGTTGGCCTGCATGGGTTTGACGCGTACCTCGGCGTCCGGGAAGATGCGGTGAACCCGACGCGTCAGCTCGTCCAGGATAATTTCACGCGCGCCCGGCAGACCGGCCACGTTTCGCTTGTCATACACTAATTCAACAAACACACATCTACCCTCGAAGCCTGGTTATATATACAGGCGTTACTATAGAAGGCTTGCCAGTCAAGGTAAAGCAAAATACGTCGCTTCCGGGTTGCGCTTTATCATGTTCATAGTTAAAGCTTTAGCGTGGGGTGTAAGCATATACAGGAGCAATATCGATGAAAATTGTTTGTCTGGGATGGGGATCGCTGGTCTGGAAGTCCGGCGCGCTGCCGGTGGCGGGTGAGTGGCACGCTGATGGCCCTGAGCTGCCCATTGAGTTTTCGCGCGTCAGCGACGGCGGTGAACTGGCTACCGCCATCTGCATTAACGCAGCGCCTGTTCCGGTGCTCTGGGCAATGTTGGCGACCCACTCTCTTAGCGAGGCGTGCCAGGCGCTGCGCGAGCGGGAGGGGATCCCAGAGGAGCGCGTGGACGGCGTGGGGTCGTTGACGCTCTCTTCTCAGACCACAGGGCTGCTCGCCGATTGGGCACGCGCGCGCGGTATTGATGCGATTATCTGGACGGCGCTACCGGCACGCATTGATAACATTGAGGGGAAAGTCCCGACGCCGGAAGCGGCTATCGCTTATCTGCGTGGTCTGACGGGAGAAGAGGGAGAACATGCGAAAAACTATATTCAACAGGTACCGGAACAGATTGATACGCGCTATCGGCAACAAATCAGAACGGCATTAGGCTGGTAGAAAGAGAGATGCTCCCCTGCACAGGCAGGGGAGGCGAGGGACTTAAACGTTTTTCCGCTCGATGGTCTGTTCACCCCAGAAGAGTGAATCTGCATCGGTTTTCTTGAAGGCACGGATCAGCACTTCGTCATTTCCCTCTTCCCAGATCTGTTCTGCCAGCTTCTCGTCGTAGTTGGCAACTTCAAAAATGGCTTCGGCAATTTCCGGCGAAGTATTGCGGATACTTGCCCATTCGCCGACGTGATGAGCTTTTGCTTCCTGATTTGGCATCTTACTTCTCCTGTTAGGATTAACCTTTTAACTTAACGGCCAGGCCAGCTACGTACTCGCCCTGATAGCGGGCAATAGCCAGCTCTTCTTCACTGGGCTGACGGGAACCGTCGCCACCCGCAATGGTCGTCGCGCCGTATGGCGTACCGCCGCGAACTTCAGAGATATCGAACAGCTCTTTTGTGCCATAGCCAATCGGCACAATCACCATCCCATGATGTGCAAGCGTAGTCCATGTCGAGGTAATTGTGTGCTCCTGACCGCCACCTGTACCGGTAGAGCTGAATACGCTGGCAACCTTGCCATAGAGAGCACCGGACGCCCACAGGCCGCCGGTCTGGTCAAAAAAGGTGCGCATCTGACCGGACATGTTACCGAACCGCGTCGGCGTACCCACGATAATGGCGTCGTACTCAGCCAGCTCCTGCGGAGTGGCGACCGGGGCCGTCTGTGCCTTACCGCCTGATTTCTCGAACAGCTCTTGCGGCATGGTTTCTGGTACGCGCTTAACCACCACCTCAACGCCTTCCACCTTTCCTGCGCCTTCAGCCACGGCGTGCGCCAGGGTTTCAATGTGCCCGTACATGGAATAATAAAGAACCAGAACCTTTGCCATCTTTTCACTCCTCGGTTGCCATCAGGGTATAGTTAAAGATATGCCGTCAGGCTGAGAGTGCAAATCGGATCGTGCTTATTTTGCAACGGGATTAGCATGCCACAGCGGCAAACTAATCCCGGAAGGCAGAGAAAACGGGGAATTTATTATGTCATTTTCTGTAACAAATTTACCGCATGCACTTCTGAGCGGGTGCGATATTTAATATCGATATCCAGTGAGAGGTTTGCTGATAAATTATACACCGTCGTCTGGCCGTAACACTCCATATTACTGTTAAGAAGATCGCCAGATAATACTTTGCAACCCGTTAACGTGGTGGCAAGCGTAAATTCCCCTTTTTCATTAACCGTACACAGGCAGCCGGTATTGACGTTGTAGTGGATAATAATGCTGCACAATTCACTCCTCCTGTTGGATCTATTTTTGATGATTTATGGCTGTTTAACCGGACGCAGCGCCGGGAAAAGGATCACATCGCGAATAGAGGGGGCATTGGTAAATAGCATCACCATGCGATCGATACCAATCCCTAACCCGGCGGTGGGAGGTAACCCGTACTCAAGCGCCGTCACATAGTCCTCATCATAAAACATCGCTTCGTCATCCCCGGCCTCTTTCGCCATTGCCTGCTCTCTAAAGCGCTCGGCCTGATCTTCCGCATCATTAAGCTCGGAGAAGCCGTTGCCAATCTCTCTGCCGCCAATGAAAAACTCAAAGCGATCGGTGATCTCCGGATTGGTATCGTTTCTCCGCGCCAGCGGGGAGACCTCTGCCGGGTACTCGGTAATAAACGTAGGCTGAATAAGGTGCTTTTCGGCGACCGCATCGAAGAGTTCGGTAATGACACGGCCATGTCCCCAGCCCGCCTCAATCTCAATCCCCAGGCGCTCGGCGAGACGCAGCGCCGCGTCCGGCGTTGCCAAATCCGCAGAGACAATGTCTTCCCCGTAGCGGAGGATCGCCTCGGTCATGGTCAGGCGGTCAAAGGGCCGGCCAAAATCAAACGTCCAGTCGCCGTACTGCACGGTCGTCATGCCGAGCACCGTCTGGGCAACGTGCCGGAAGAGCGATTCGGTAAAGGTAATCAGGTCGTTGTAGTCGGCATAGGCCTCGTACATCTCCATCATAGTGAATTCAGGGTTATGGCGGACGGAGATGCCCTCGTTGCGGAAATTGCGGTTGATCTCGAATACTTTCTCGAAGCCGCCGACCACTAGCCTTTTAAGATAGAGCTCTGGTGAAATACGCAGGTACATCTGCTGGTCAAGGGCGTTATGGTGGGTCATAAACGGTCTTGCCGATGCGCCGCCGGGAATGGCCTGCATCATTGGCGTCTCTACTTCCAGGAAGCCACGGGCCTGCATGAAGGCGCGAATGGCGCTGAGAATGTTTGAACGCGTAACAAAGGTGCGACGCGTGCTATCGTTGACGATCAGGTCTACATAGCGCTGGCGATAGCGCATCTCACGATCCGCCAGACCATGAAATTTATCGGGGAGCGGCCGTAGCGCTTTGGTGAGGGGGACGATCCGTGTGGCGTGCAGGGTCAGCTCGCCGGTTTGGGTTTTAAACAGCGTACCTTCGACGCCAATGATATCGCCCAGATCGCAGCGTCGGATATGCTGCTGGTACTGTTCCTCCCCCAGAGAGGTTTGGGCGGCATAGACCTGAACCTTACCGCCGCAGTCCTGCAACACCAGGAAGGCTGCTTTGCCCATAATACGGCGTGACATTACGCGCCCGGCAATGGCGACCTGAACATTTTCGGCCTGTAGCGTCGCGGTATCCCACTCTGCATAGCGCGCATATAGCGCGTCTGCGGTCCTGTTCCGGCGAAAATCGTTTGGGAAAGCGACCCCCTCTTCGCGTAGCTGCGCCAGCTTCTCACGACGCACTTCCCGCTCACCCGTTAACGTGTGCTCAAACACTGCTCTCTCTTCGCTCATAGCCGCTCCTTGTGTATCGCTGTTTTCACAACAATCATTTTCACAACAATCTACGACCAGGCAGCCAGTAAAAGCAAGCGTTTTTCTCTAAAATGAGATCAAAATGATCTTAATTGGGGTTACGCGAAGCGCTAATAAACGCCTCTTCAGGCGTCGCGCTTGATCTTATCGATAATCGCCATCGCTTCCTGCATAAACCGAGCCTTTTCAGTGGTGGAGAGCGAGGCGATATGCCGGGCCAGCGGGCCAAAGACTTCGGCATGGCTCATGATCCCCTGCACACCCTCTCTATGTATTACGCGCAGCAGCGCCTCACGCTCAGTGTCATCAAGCGACGAGTAGACCATTGACCAGGCAAACTGCAGCGGATCGTCTACCGGCTTAGGCGTGGTATGCCACTTCGCCTCGGTCTCTTTAAGGTCCCGTGAGTTACGCTCGGTGCCGCCGTAGGCCAGCCACTCCAGGGAGACGTTCTCTCGTTCAGCAATTTTTATTGCCACGTTAAACGAAGGGTCGGTTCCGCGGCTGATGTAGTTATTCAGCGTGGAGTAGGGAAGCTGCCACTCTTCGGCCGCCGCCCGGGTACTACGGCTACCAATCAGTAGCCTTAGCCTGTCCGCCAGCGTCTCCTGCCCGGCTGTACGGTATGAAATTGTCTCTTCGCCTTCCATTTTTAGTCCATCCGCGACGGTGTAGGTAGTCTGATCTTCATAGAGACCATAAAACGAGTTTGGAATCACAAATTTTTCAGATAACGCTTTTATTCATCTCAAAAGAGATCAATGGTGCTACCACGTTATCACCCGGTGATTAACGTTCGGGATTATCCCATAGGGTTGAAGAAGAGGTTAGATGAATTATGAGTAAAGTTGAAGCCACGCAGACGGACTGGTGTCGTATCGACATTGTTGCCGCGCTTCACAAGCGCGGATACTCGATACGTGAACTGTCGATTCAGGCCGGTCTCAAACCGGACACCTTAAAAAACGTGCTCTCACGCGCCTATCCAAAAGCAGAACGCATTATTGCCGACGCCATTGGTGTCGATCCTGCGCAGATCTGGCCCAGCCGTTACGCCAAGCAGAAGGATACGCACTAACAGAGGCACTCGCAGGCGGAAAGTCAACTCCGCCGTGCCGTTAATCATACCGTGCAGTGACACAGACGCATTATCAACAGGACAGTAATTAACGATTACTGCCAATCTATTTTTATATCTGTAAGAGGGCATTATGAGTCAGCCTGGAAATAAAATGGGTGTGCTCCAGCTCACCGTATTAACCGCGGTTAATATGATGGGCTCGGGAATTATTATGCTGCCGACGAAATTAGCCGAGGTAGGAACAATATCTATTCTGTCGTGGTTGGTCACGGCATTAGGGTCGCTGGCACTGGCCTACGCTTTCTCTAAGTGTGGACTGTTTAGTCAGAAAAGCGGCGGCATGGGTGGTTACGCAGAATATGCATTTGGTCAGTCCGGAAATTTTATTTCTAACTATACCTATGCCATTAGCCTGTTAATTGCCAATATCGCGATTGCTATCTCCGCAGTGGGTTACGGCAGCGATTTCTTCGGCGTCGTACTCTCGCCGGTGGGTGCGTGCGTGGCCACCATCGGCGTGATATGGGTGACCACCATCTGTAACTTTGGCGGGGCAAAGATCACCGGGCGCATTGGCTCCGTGACCGTCTGGGGGGTGATTATTCCTGTGGTCGGCCTGAGCATCTTTGGCTGGTTCTGGTTTAAGCCCTCGCTCTATATCAGCGCCTGGAACCCTAACCACAGCAGCTTCTTCTCTGCGGTCTCTACCTCTATTTCTATGACGCTGTGGGCATTCCTCGGTCTGGAATCTGCCTGCGCCAACATGGACGCGGTTGAGAACCCACAAAAGAATGTCCCTATTGCCGTATTCGGCGGGACCCTGGCCTGCGCCGTCATTTATATCCTGTCGACCAACGTCATCTCCGGCATTGTTCCTAATGCCGACCTGCTGAACTCCACCGCACCGTTTGGCCTCGCTTACGCCAGTATGTTTACCCCCTTCGTGGGTAAAGTGGTGATGTTGCTGATGACCCTGGCCTGTATCGGTTCCCTGTTAGGGTGGCAGTTTACCGTGGGCCGCGTCTTTAAATCATCGGCGGATATCGGCTATTTCCCGCGTATTTTCTCCCGCGTGACAAAAGCCGACGCACCCGTGGTTGGCATGATTGTTCTTGGCATCATCCAGACCCTGCTGGCGCTAATGACCATTAGCCCCTCCCTGAATAAACAGTTTAACAGCCTGGTTAATCTGGCGGTCATTACCAACCTTATTCCCTACGTGCTCTCAATGGCAGCGCTTATTCCCATGCAGCGGCTGGCCGGGGTCACCAAGTCCCAGTTCCGAATCAATGCCTGTACCGCCCTGATTGGCACCGTCTACAGCTTCTATGCCCTCTATGCATCTGGCGAAGAGGCGATGATGCTCGGCGCACTCACTACTTTTGCAGGCTGGTCATTCTGGGGAATTTTTATTGATAAGCAAGATAAACACACAGTGATTAATAAATAAGGATATTAAGATGAAAACCATAGCAATAATGAATCATCCTGGCGTTATTTTTAAAGAGACCGCACTGCAGGAGCTGGGCCAGCGCTTAGGTGCCATGGATTTCCGTATTCTCTATCCCGAGGATGCCGACGATCTGCTGGGGCTCATTAACAATAACGCCAAAATCTGTGGCGTGGTCATTGACTGGGATAGCTACAACCTCAGTCTGACCCAGCAGATCAGCGCGCTCAACGATCGGCTTCCGATGTATATGTTTGCCAATAAGAACTGCGCGCTCGATCTGACGCTGCGTGACTTAGAGGCCAACATTCACTTTTTTGAGTATGCTCTCGACGTGGCCTGCGATATTGCCAATAAAATTCAGCAGGTGACGGAAGCCTACTACGATAAAATTCTGCCGCCGCTGACGAAGGCGCTGTTTAACTATGTGAACGCCGGGAAATACACCTTTTGTACGCCCGGCCATATGTCGGGAACCGCGTTCCAAAAGAGCCCGGTGGGTAGCCTGTTTTACGACTTCTTTGGTGCCAACACCATGAAGTCAGATATCTCGGTATCGGTGACGGAGCTAGGCTCGCTGCTGGATCACTCCGGTCCGCATAAAGAAGCAGAGGAGTATATCGCCCGCACTTTCAACGCCGAACGTAGCTATATGGTGACCAACGGCACCTCTACGGCCAATAAAATCGTCGGCATGTACTCTGCGCCGGTGAAAAGCACGGTGCTGATCGATCGTAACTGCCATAAATCCCTGACGCATCTGCTGATGATGAGCGACGTCATGCCGATCTACCTTCGGCCTACCCGTAACGCCTTCGGCATTTTAGGGGGCATTCCGCAGAGCGAGTTTTCACGCAGGGCGATCCAGCAGAAGGTTGACGCTACGCCAGGGGCAAGCTGGCCGGTCCATGCGGTGATCACCAACTCCACCTACGATGGCCTGCTGTATGACACCGACTATATTAAGCAAAACCTTGAGGTGAAATCGATCCACTTTGATTCCGCCTGGGTGCCCTATACCAATTTTAACCCTATCTACAAAGGGCTGTGCGGCATGAGCGGCGAGCGCACTGAGGGCAAGGTGATCTATGAAACGCAGTCGACCCATAAGTTGCTGGCGGCATTCTCGCAGGCGTCCATGATCCATATTAAAGGTGACTTTAACGAGGAGACGTTTAACGAATCCTTTATGATGCACACCTCCACGTCGCCTCACTACGGTATCGTCGCCTCCATTGAGACCGCGGCGGCGATGATGGAAGGGAGCGCGGGTAAACGGCTGGTGCAGGACGCTATCGATCGCGCTATCTCCTTCCGCCAGGAGATCAAAAAGCTTCGCGCCGAGAGCGACGGTTGGTTCTTTGATGTCTGGCAGCCAGAGGATATCAGCACCACCGAGTGCTGGCCGCTGAAAGGGGAGGATGGCTGGCACGGCTTCAGGAACATCGATGACAACCATATGCATCTGGATCCGGTGAAGGTGACGTTGTTAACGCCGGGCATGGATAAGCAGGGCAAAATGACGGAGCGCGGTATTCCAGCATGGATCGTCTCGAAGTACCTCGACTACCACGGCATCGTGGTTGAGAAGACCGGCCCCTACAATCTGCTGTTCCTGTTCAGCATCGGTATTGATGAAACCAAGGCGTTGAGCCTGCTGCGCGCCCTGACAGACTTCAAGCGTGAGTACGACAGTAACCAGCGTATTAAAGAGATGATGCCAGCGCTCTATGCCCTCGATCCTGACTTCTATAAGGAGATGCGTATTCAGGAGCTGGCCCAGGGCATGCACGAGGTGATCAGTAAGCATAATCTGCCTGAGCTGATGTACCGCGCCTTTGAGACCTTACCAAAAATGGTGATGAACCCGTGGGCCGCGTGGCAGAAAGAGATTAACGGTGACATCGAGGAGGTCTATATCGATGAGATGATTGGCCGCGTCAATGCCAATATGATCCTGCCGTATCCACCGGGCGTGCCGCTGGTTATGCCGGGCGAAATGCTAACGGAAGATAACCGTCCGGTGCTGGAGTTTATTCAGATGCTCTGCGAGATCGGTTCACACTATCCTGGCTTTGAGACCGATATCCACGGCGCGTATCGTAAGGCGGACGGCCGATATACCATTAAGGTATTGAAAAATAATCACTAACCTTTGGGTGTGCATGGTAAACGGCGGGCGTGAAGCCCGCCGACGCAAGCGAGCTCACAGACTGTAGCAAATTGACACATTTTCAATCAGCTTCATTTCGCAAGATATAAGAATGGCTTATGAATTGAAGGGCGCGTAAACCCTACTTTTGCCTGATATCCTGTTGCAGAATATTACTGTCCGCTGGCCGTCAATGCGGGTTGCACTAAGCTTATTTCTACGCGGCGACGAAATATCCACTCTTTATACGCCGTGAGGTGAAAGAATTCTCTTTTACTGAATGCAGTATGATGTCTAATGTATTGATTCTGGAGGTCAGAAATGGCAGAACATCGTGGTGGTTCTGGTAACTTCGCAGAAGATCGTGAAAAAGCATCAGAAGCAGGTCGTAAAGGTGGCCAGCACAGCGGGGGCAACTTCAAAAATGACCCTGAGCGCGCATCCGAAGCTGGCAAAAAAGGGGGCAAAAGTAGCCATGGTGGTGGCGGCCAAGGCGGCGGTGGTAACCGCTAGATGCCAGTACCATCACAACGTAGGATAAGTTAATAGTATGACCTCTCTTACGTTTGTCCCGCCGTCGGGTTCGCCCGACGGTTTTTTTATGCCTTTTTTCAGCTAAGCCGTTGAACTGCCTTCTCTACCATCGCACACTACGGGGCTTCGTCCTGGGCTGGTGGTAAAATGACCCCGTTTTTCTCTCGCTATAAATTCTCTGTTAAGCCGCAAGAGGCACTTCTGATCCTCATCACCATGTTCTGGGGCGGCACGTTTTTGGCCGTTCAGTACGCGGTGACCCTGAGCGGCCCACTCTTTTTTGTCGGTCTGCGCTTTGCCACGGCAGCTATCGCGGTGGCGCTGCTCTCCCTTAAGGTGCTGCGCGGCATCACCTGGCTTGAGGTCAAGGCCGGAGTGGCAATCGGCGTCTCAATCGCCTTCGGCTATGGCCTGCAAACCTGGGGACTGCAAACCATCTCCAGCAGCAAGTCCGCTTTTATCACCGCGATGTATGTTCCGCTGGTGCCGCTATTGCAGTGGCTTTGCCTTGGCAGGCTGCCGGGGTTAATGTCCTGCGTAGGTATCGCTCTGGCCTTTGCCGGGTTGGTCCTGCTGGCAGGGCCGGAGGGTAATATGCTGGCGATGGGGGAGGGGGAGTGGATAACCCTGGTCAGCGCGGTAGCCATTGCCGCTGAAATTATTCTCATCAGCGCCTGGGCGGGCAAGGTGGATATCCGACGGGTCACCGTCATTCAGCTCGCCACCGCCTCGGTGGTGGCCTTTGCCGCCGCAGGTCCGGCGGGCGAATCGGTGCCGTCATTCTCACCCGCGCTGCTGCTGGTGGCCGCCGGGCTGGGGATCTTCAGCGCGATTATTCAGGTCACCATGAACTGGGCGCAGCGCAGCGTATCCCCGACCCGGGCAACGGTGATCTATACCGGCGAACCGGTATGGGCGGGTATTTTTGGGCGTCTGGCAGGGGAGCGTTTGCCGCTGCTGGCCCTGTTTGGCGGGGCGCTGATTGTGCTTGGGGTGCTGGTGAGCGAGCTTAAGCTCAGCAGAAAAAAAGCGCCGTCGGCGACGGCGTCGTTAAAAGAAGAGTAGCGTTACGCGGTCAGTTCGCAGGCGGCAGCGGGCAGCTGAGATCGCCCTCTTCGCACTGCATCAGTGAGGCCAAAAAGGCTTCGCGCTCGGCGGTTTTATCGTGCAGACACTGGTTATGGATCATCGGCTGCACGCTTCCTCCTTCGGTACCGGAGGCGATCAGCGCGCAGTCAGCATCGCGCACGCTAATCCACGTCTGCTGTGCCTTCTTCAACAGCTCGCGCTGGGGGGCCGCCGCCCGCTGCATGGCGGCCTGATACGTCTCATTGAGCTTTTTATCCGCTGCCTGATACTGCTGCGCGGTACAGCTGTTTAGATCGGACTGGGTGCTGGCATTGTCACACTCGTCCGCCAGCGCGCCGGTGCTCAGCAGCAAGGCCACGCCTGCAATAAGTAAAGGTTTCATATTGTCTCCGCAAAAAATAAGGCCCCGTTACCGGAGCCTTATTATCATAGCCTTAGCCGATTGTCATCAGGCTGGCGTTGCCTCCGGCTGCGGCGGTGTTGACGCTCAGGGAGCGCTCCAGGTAGAGACGCTCCAGCACGATCGCCGTTTCGCCCCGGGCAAAGCCCTGCACCGAAACGATCGCCCCGTCGCGGGCGGCAACCTGCTCGCAGATCGCCCGCAGCTGGTCGGAGTCACCGTGGTAGATCACGGCGTCAAACGCCTGAGCCAGCAGCGTATCCGGCTTGGCGAAGGTGATGCGCTCTGCCACCGCAGGCGGCAGCTGCTTCGCCAGATCGCGATGCAGCCCATCTTCCGGCCACAGCACCTTGCTGCCTACCGCCAGCACCGCCGCCAGCTGCACCAGCGCATCCTGCTCGTTGTCCGCCATGCAGAGCACGCTATCACGCGGCAGCAGCGTCCAGGTGTTGCGCTCGCCGGTTGGGCCAGGTAGCAGGCGCTGGGTACCGCTCTGCGCCTGCTCGCCAAACTGCTGGCAGAGTTCCACCAGCTCAGGGCGGCTGGTCGCCCAGGCGCTTAGCACCTCCAGCGGCTGGGCCAGCACGCTGCGCAGTCGGGCATCCACCGGACGCACCGCGTCATGGCGTGCCAGGGTCACACCCAGCGCATTTTGCGGTCGGCTTGCCAGCAGACGGTAGAGATAGAGCGGCCCGCCCGCTTTAGGCCCGGTGCCTGAGAGCCCCTCTCCGCCAAACGGCTGGACGCCGACGACCGCACCCACCATGTTGCGGTTGACGTAGAGGTTGCCCACGTAGGCGTTGCCGGTAACCTGAGCAATGGTTTCGTCGATACGGGTATGCACCCCGAGGGTCAGACCGTAGCCGGAGGCGTTGATCTGGCGGATGGTCTCATCCAGCTGGCTGCGGCTGAAGCGCACCACATGCAGTACCGGACCGAAGACCTCTTTTTTCAGCTCGTCGATGCTGTCCAGTTCGATCAGCGTTGGCGCAACGAAGGTGCCGGTCTGCCACTCTTTCGCATCCTCGCTATTTTCCCGCACCGCCTGGAACACCGGACGGCCTTTCGCCCGCATTGCCTGAATATGGCGCTCGATGGCATTTTTTGCCTCGGCGTCGATCACCGGGCCGATATCCGTCGACAGGCGGCCAGGGTTACCCATTCGGCTCTCTGCCATCGCGCCGCGCAGCATTTTCAGCGTGTGGTCGGCGATATCCTCCTGCAGGCAGAGCAGACGCAGCGCCGAGCAGCGCTGGCCCGCGCTGTCAAACGCCGAGGCCATGACATCGACCACCACCTGCTCGGTCAGCGCCGAGGAGTCAACGATCATGGCATTCATACCGCCGGTTTCAGCGATCAGCGGGGTCGGACGACCCTGTGCGTCAAGGCGAGGCGCAATGCTGCGTTGCAGCAGGGTCGCGACCTCGGTCGAGCCGGTAAACATCACGCCGCGCACGCGGTTGTCGGCGGTCAGCTGTGCGCCAACGGTTTCGCCCCGGCCTGGCAGGAGCTGAACCACGCCGGCAGGCACGCCCGCTTCCCGCAGCAGGGCCACGCTCTGGGCGGCAATCAGCGGCGTCTGCTCTGCCGGCTTCGCCAGCACGCTGTTACCTGCCGCCAGGGCTGCGGCAACCTGTCCGGTAAAGATGGCCAGCGGGAAGTTCCATGGGCTAATACAGACCACCGGGCCCAGCGGGCGGTGGGTCTCATTGTCGAAATCGTCCCGCACCTGGCCCGCGTAGTAGCGCAGGAAGTCCACCGCTTCGCGTACCTCGGAAATGGCGTTGCTAAAGGTTTTACCCGCTTCACGCACCAGAATACCGATCAGCTGCTGGGTCTGATCCTCCATCAGCATGGCGGCACGTTCCAGAATGGCGGCGCGCTCCTGAGGAGGGGTGGCAAACCAGATAGGGCCGGTATTTACCGCGCTCTCCAGCGCCTGCTCTACTTCCGCAGAGGTCGCTTCCCGCGCGTAGCCGACAATATCTTTCGGCTCGGCTGGGTTGATCACGGCAACCATCTCGCCGTCCTCTACCGGCTGCTCCAACAGCGGCCCGGCCTGCCAGGTGTGCAGTGCGCTGTTAAGCAGGGCAGAGGAGAGCGACGCCAGACGGTGCTCGTTCGCCAGATCCAGTCCGGCGGCGTTAACCCGGCCTTCGCCATAGAGATCCACCGGCAGGGGGATCTTTGGATGCGGCAGGCCAATCTGACCCTCCTGAGCCGCCAGTTTTTCAACGGCGCTCACCGGATCGGCCACCAGCTCGTCAAGAGGCAGAGTGGTGTCGGCGATACGGTTAACAAAAGAGGTGTTCGCGCCGTTCTCCAGCAGGCGGCGGACCAGGTAGGCCAGCAGCGTCTCATGGGTGCCGACCGGGGCATAGATACGGCAGGGGCGGTTCAGCTTGCCGTCGGCAATATTGCCCACCACCTGCTCATAGAGCGGCTCGCCCATGCCGTGCAGACACTGGAACTCATACTGGCCCGGATAGTAGTTCTCCCCGGCAAGCTGGTAGATGGCAGCCAGGGTGTGGGCGTTGTGGGTCGCAAACTGCGGGTAGATCAGATTCGGTACGCTGAGCAGCTTTTTCGCGCAGGCGATATAGGAGACGTCGGTGTAGACCTTGCGGGTATAGACCGGGTAGCCCTCCAGCCCCTCAACCTGGGCGCGTTTGATTTCGCTATCCCAGTAGGCCCCTTTCACCAGACGGATCATCAGGCGGCGACGGCTGCGGGAGGCGAGATCGGTCAGGTAGTCAATGACAAATGGGCAGCGCTTCATATAGGCCTGGATCACAAAGCCGATACCATTCCAGCCCGCCAGATCCGGATCGAAGCAGAGTTTTTCCAGCAGATCGAGGGAGATCTCCAGCCGATCCGCCTCTTCAGCGTCAATGTTGATCCCGATATCGTACTGGCGCGCCAGCAGGGTTAAGGACTTCAGGCGCGGATAGAGCTCGCTCATCACCCGCTCATACTGCGCCCGGCTATAGCGCGGATGCAGCGCCGACAGCTTGATGGAGATGCCCGGACCTTCATAGATGCCGCGGCCGTTTGAGGCTTTGCCAATGGCGTGGATTGCCTGCTGATAGGAAACCATGTAGGCCTGCGCATCCGTAGCGGTCAGCGCCGCCTCGCCCAGCATATCGTAGGAGTAGCGGAACCCTTTCTCCTCCAGCTTGCGGGCATTCGCCAGCGCTTCGGCAATGGTTTCACCGGTAACAAACTGTTCGCCCATTAGACGCATCGCCATGTCGACGCCTTTGCGGATCAGCGGCTCGCCGCTCTTGCCGATGATGCGGTTCAGCGAGCGCGAGAGGCTGGCTTCATTATGGGTAGAGACCAGGCGGCCGGTAAACAGCAGGCCCCAGGTCGCGGCGTTAACGAACAGTGAGGGGCTACGTCCGATGTGCGACTGCCAGTTGCCGTTGCTGATTTTGTCACGGATCAGCGCGTCACGGGTGGCCTTGTCAGGAATACGCAGCAGCGCTTCGGCCAGGCACATCAGGGCCACACCCTCCTGGGAGGAGAGGGAGAACTCCTGTAGCAGGCTCTGCACCATCCCTGCACGGCCGGTGGCGGTTTTCTGGTTACGCAGCTTTTCTGCCAGGCGGTAGGCCAGCTTTTGTGCCCGCTCGCCAACTGGCTCCGGCAGGCGCGCCTGCTCCAGCAGCATCGGCACGGCGTCGGTTTCCGCACGTCGCCAGGCGGCGGTGATGGCCGCACGGCTAACCGACTGAGGCAGGATCTGCTCGGCAAATTCCAGGAAGGGCTGATGCGGCTCGTCTTTCGGTACGCTGGCATCGGCGTGCTCGCTCTCTGTACCGTTGATCTGGCCCGGTAGCTCCGGCAGCGCGTCACCGCTCTCTACGCGCTCAAGATAGTTAAAGATGGCCTGCTTAATCAGCCAGTGCGGCGTGCGATCGATCTGCGTCGCGGCCTGTTTAATACGTTCCCGCGTGGCGTCATCAAGCTTAACCCCCATCGTGGTGCTACCCATGCATCTACTCCTCGTTATTATCGTCACTCTACTCGTTAGCGAGGAATATCTACCATGTTGCAACTTTGTGCAACCATGTTAATTGTGACGCGGTCAGCAAGCTGAAAAATGAATGGATTGTTAAAGGCGATCCCGCTCTCAGAATTAGCGCTAGCACTCTTAAAACCCAGGAACCATGCGGTGCTTAACACTTTTGCACGGTGTTACCTTGCAAAGCGTGAGCGAGTGCAACCTATTGGAAAATGGTATCGTAACGGGGATGTAATTCATGTGAATGCCATGTTAAATCGATTGTGGTTAGAAATCGCTTCCGGCAGGATACGGTCGCCCAATACAACAACGAAACCTTTTCCCCGTTCCGGAAAAGGTCAAGGCAGCAGATATGACGTTTGCTGACGAAGAGATCTGGAGACTTTTGAATGGCAATGAGCACCCCGATGCTGGTGACGTTTCTCGTTTACATCTTTGGCATGATTTTGATTGGCTTTGTCGCCTGGCGATCGACAAAAAACTTTGACGACTACATTCTCGGCGGGCGCAGCCTGGGGCCGCTAGTAACGGCACTCTCTGCAGGCGCGTCCGATATGAGCGGCTGGCTGCTGATGGGCCTGCCTGGGGCAATTTTTATCTCGGGTATCTCTGAAAGCTGGATCGCTATTGGCCTGACGCTGGGGGCATGGATTAACTGGAAGCTGGTGGCGGGCCGCCTGCGCGTGCACACCGAGGTGAATAACAACGCCCTGACGCTGCCGGACTACTTCACCAGCCGGTTTGAAGATCGTAGCCGCGTGCTACGCATCATCTCTGCGCTGGTTATTCTGCTCTTCTTCACCATCTACTGTGCCTCCGGCATCGTGGCAGGGGCGCGTCTGTTTGAGAGCACCTTCGGCATGAGCTACGAAACGGCGCTATGGGCCGGTGCGGCGGCAACCATCATCTATACCTTCGTAGGGGGCTTCCTGGCCGTGAGCTGGACTGACACCGTGCAGGCCAGCCTGATGATCTTCGCCCTGATCCTCACGCCGGTAATGGTGATGGTCTCCGTAGGCGGCTTCGACGACTCACTGATGGTAATCAAGCAGAAGAGCATTGAAAATGTCGATATGCTCAAAGGACTGAACGTTGTTGCTATCGTCTCGCTGCTGGGCTGGGGCCTTGGCTATTTTGGCCAGCCGCATATTCTGGCGCGCTTTATGGCGGCGGATTCCCACCACACTATTGTTCACGCTCGCCGAATCAGCATGGCCTGGATGATCCTCTGCCTGGCCGGTGCGGTAGCCGTAGGCTTCTTTGGTATCGCTTACTACAGCAATAACCCGGGGCAGGCTGGGGCGGTAAATCAGAACGCCGAGCGCGTGTTCATCGAACTCACCCAGGTCCTGTTTAATCCATGGGTTGCGGGCGTGCTGCTCTCTGCCATTCTGGCTGCGGTAATGTCGACCCTGAGCTGCCAGCTGCTGGTCTGCTCAAGTGCGATTACGGAAGATCTCTACAAAGCGTTTCTGCGTAAAGGCGCAAGCCAGACCGAACTGGTGTGGGTCGGACGTGTCATGGTGCTGGTGGTCGCGCTGGTGGCTATCGCCCTGGCGGCTAACCCGGAAAACCGCGTGCTGGGTCTGGTGAGCTATGCCTGGGCTGGTTTTGGTGCCGCCTTTGGTCCAGTGGTGCTCTTCTCGGTACTGTGGTCACGCATGACCCGTAACGGCGCGCTGGCGGGGATGATCATCGGTGCGGTCACCGTCATCGTCTGGAAGCATTTCGAACTGCTGGGCCTGTACGAGATCATTCCAGGCTTTATCTTCGGCAGCATCGGTATTGTGCTCTTCAGCCTGCTGGACAAAGCGCCGTCGACAAGCATGCAGGCGCGCTTTGCCGAGGCGGATGCGCACTACCACACCAAGCCGGAACCCCGCGTAGCAAACTAATCGTTATACACGCACCGGAGCCGCTTTCCGGTGCGTTTTCTCACTTCTTAATTACAATTCTGCAACCTTTAATTTACCTCCCAGCACGCGGCCTCTCCTGCGTAACATTCTGAGAAACTTCCGCGCAGAAATTACTTGTGTTTACGGCTGGCGTAATGATAATCACTATCATTGAAATTTACTTTTCTTTGCTTCATTTGACGCTGATTAACATTCAAAGGTTTACCGCATGTTTGTGCCATTTCTCATTATGTTACGCGAAGGACTCGAAGCGGCGTTGATCGTTAGCCTCATCGCCAGCTATTTGAAGCGTACCCAACGCGGCCGCTGGATAGGCGTGATGTGGATCGGCGTTTTTCTCGCCGCCGCACTCTGCCTTGCGTTGGGTATCATCATCAACGAAACCACCGGCGAGTTTCCTCAGAAAGAGCAGGAGCTGTTTGAGGGCATCGTCGCGGTCATCGCCGTGGTGATCCTGACATGGATGGTTTTCTGGATGCGCAAAGTGTCGCGCAACGTCAAGGTGCAGCTTGAGCAGGCCGTGGATAACGCCCTTAAGCAGGGCAACCATCACGGCTGGGCGCTGATTATGATGGTCTTCTTTGCCGTGGCGCGGGAAGGGCTAGAGTCGGTCTTCTTCCTGCTGGCCGCGTTTCAGCAGGATGTCGGTATCTGGCCGCCGGTGGGTGCACTCACCGGACTGGCGACGGCGGTGGTCATCGGCTTCCTGATTTATTGGGGTGGTATTCGCCTTAACATGGCCGCGTTTTTCAAATGGACCAGCCTGTTTATCCTGCTGGTGGCCGCCGGGCTGGCTGCGGGGGCGATCCGTGCCTTCCACGAAGCGGGCCTGTGGAACCATTTCCAGCAGGTGGCCTTCGATCTCAGCAATACCCTCAGCACCCACACGCTGTTTGGCACCCTGCTGGAAGGCATCTTTGGCTATCAGGAAGCACCCAGCGTCAGTGAGGTGGTGGTCTGGTTTGCCTATCTTATTCCGGCGCTGGTGCTGTTTATACTGCCGCCGCGCCCAGGGGCGCAGATGTCGCCTGGGGCCTCCTGATGTTTACTCAGCGTGACAATAATAGTTACAACATACTTTTAAAGGGAAAGGTCATGGCAACGCATTTTCGTCGTAGTGCTTTACAGGTTGGTATTGCCGCGCTGCTCGCCTGCGCGTTTAACGCCCAGGCGGCGGATGTTCCTCAGGTGAAGGTTACGGTAACGGATAAACAGTGTGAACCGATGAACCTCACGGTTAATGCCGGGAAGACGCAGTTCATTATCCTCAACCACAGCCAGAAAGCGCTGGAGTGGGAGATCCTCAAGGGCGTAATGGTGGTTGAGGAGCGGGAGAACATCGCGCCAGGCTTCAGCCAGAAGCTGACCGCTAACCTGCAGCCGGGCGAATACGAGATGACCTGCGGCCTGCTGACCAATCCCAAGGGCAAGCTGATTGTCAAAGGTGCCTCTACGGCAGACGCGGCTAAAGGTGACGCATTGCTGAGCCTGGGCGGAGCTATCACCGCGTATAAAGCTTACGTGACCCAGGAGATGAATGGTCTGGTGGCTAAGACCAAGGCCTTTACCGATGCGGTGAAGGCGGGCGATATCGAGAAAGCGAAAGCGCTTTATGCCCCGACGCGTCAGCACTACGAGCGTATCGAGCCTATCGCCGAGCTCTTCTCTGACCTCGACGGCAGCATTGATGCCCGTGAAGATGACTACGAACAGAAAGCCGCCGATCCGAAATTCACCGGTTTCCACCGCCTCGAAAAAGCGCTGTTTGGTGATAATTCCGCTAAAGGCATGGAGCAGTATGCGGACCAGCTCAACAGCGACGTGCTGGAGCTGCAAAAACGCATCAGCGAACTGGCCTTCCCGCCGTCAAAAGTGGTCGGTGGTGCGGCAGGGCTGATTGAAGAGGTGGCGGCCAGCAAAATCAGCGGTGAAGAGGATCGCTACAGCCACACCGATCTGTGGGACTTCCAGGCTAACGTCGATGGCGCGCAGAAAATTGTCGACCTGCTGCGTCCGCAGCTGCAGAAAAACAACGCTGACCTGCTGACGAAGGTGGACGCCAACTTCAAGAAAGTCGATGCCATTCTCGCGAAATACCGCACCAAAGAGGGCTTCGAAACCTATGACAAACTGACCGACGCCGATCGCACGGCGCTGAAAGGACCGATTACTACCCTGGCGGAAGATCTGGCCCAGCTGCGCGGCGTACTCGGACTGGATTAAGCATGACAGAGCATGATGTTGACGGCGTGAGCGAGCCTTCACGCCGCCGTTTACTGAAGAGTATGGGCGCGCTGGGCGGCGCGCTGGCGCTGGCGGGCGGCTGTCCGGTTGCCCATGCGGCCAAACCGACAAGCGCCCCCGGCACCCTGTCGCCGGATGCGCGGATGGAGACCCAGCCGTTCTATGGCGAGCATCAGGCAGGGATCCTGACGCCGCAGCAGGCCTCAATGATGCTGGTGGCGTTTGACGTGCTGGCCAGCGACAAGTCCGAGCTGGAACGGCTGTTTCGTCTTCTGACCCAGCGGATCGCGTTTTTAACCACCGGCGGTCCCGCGCCGGAAACGCCTAACCCACGTCTACCGCCGATGGACTCCGGTATTCTTGGCGGCTTTATTGCGCCAGATAACCTGACCATCACCGTGTCGGTAGGGGCATCGCTGTTCGATGACCGCTTTGGCTTAGGCCCGCAGCGCCCTGCCAAACTGGAGAAGATGACGCGTTTCCCCAACGATTCGCTAGACGCCGCCCTGTGCCATGGCGATCTGCTGTTGCAGATCTGCGCTAACACCGGGGATACGGTGATCCACGCTCTGCGCGATATCATTAAGTACACGCCGGATCTGCTCAGCATCCGCTGGAAGCGGGAAGGGTTTATCTCCGATCACGCGGCGCGCAGTAAAGGCAAGGAGACGCCAATCAACCTGCTGGGCTTTAAAGACGGTACCGGCAACCCGGACAGTCAAAACAGTACGTTGATGAAGAGCGTGGTGTGGGTCACGCCCGACCAGCAGGAGCCGACCTGGACGGTGGGCGGCAGCTATCAGGCGGTACGCATCATCCAGTTCCACGTTGAGTTTTGGGATCGCACGCCGCTCAAGGAGCAGCAGACTATCTTTGGTCGGGACAAGCAGAGCGGGGCACCGCTGGGCATGAAACATGAGCATGACGTGCCGGACTACGCTGGCGATCCGGACGGCGACGTTATTGCCCTCGACAGCCATATACGCCTTGCCAACCCACGCACGCCGGAGACCGAAGCGAACCTAATGATGCGTCGGGGCTATAGCTACTCGCTGGGGGTCACCAACTCTGGCCAGCTGGATATGGGCCTGCTGTTTGTCTGCTTCCAGCACGATCTGGAGAAGGGGTTCCTGACGGTGCAGAAGCGGCTCAACGGCGAAGCGCTGGAGGAGTACATCAAGCCCATTGGCGGGGGATACTTCTTTGCGCTGCCGGGCGTGAAGGATACGCAGCACTATCTTGCTCAGCCTCTGCTTGAGGCATAACGCGCTGTCTCCTGCCCATTGAGGCAGGAGACATCTTCCTCTCTTGTCTCCCCACCATCATTTTTTTCTATGAGCGCGATCCTGTTATATATTTGTAATATTAATGTCAGAAACTGGCTCGGTATGAGAACGCAGGCACGTTATATTTAGGTAAATATAATGTTGCTTTTATGAAAATTTTTGTTTTACTTATAACAACAGCGGTAGTTCCCGGCAGTGAACGATTCACTATGGAGATCGCGAATGGTAGCATCCGGCTCAGGACAAGCACGCAACTCAAACCATCAGGCTCGGTGCGGCCAGCACGCCACCGACAGCGATCGTCTCACCGCCAGAATCTCCTCTTTCCTCATCACAACACCTGAATTTACCGACGTGGCAAATGACACAGTGGGTGGGTTTGCCGCGTCTTTTCATCAGCAAGTCATGGCTTACAAGGAAGCCAAACCTCAGACGTTCGTGCGCATAATCGTGCCGGCAGCGGCGCGTGTGATGTAAACCTACAACTCAAGGTGCTATCCATGGGAAGACAGAAAGCAGTGATCAAAGCTCGTCGTGAAGCTAAACGTGTGCTGAGACGAGATTCGCGCAGCCATAAACAGCGTGAAGAAGAGTCGGTCACCTCGCTTGTGCAGATGAGTGGCGTTGAATCAATTGGCATGGCGCGGGATAGCCGTGATAACTCGCCAATTGTCGCGCGTAATGAAGCTCAGGCGCACTACCTGAATGCAATTGAGAGTAAACAGCTCATTTTTGCGACAGGTGAAGCAGGATGCGGTAAAACTTGGATCAGCGCAGCGAAAGCGGCGGAAGCCCTGATCCACAAGGATGTGGACAGAATTATCGTCACCCGTCCGGTCCTGCAAGCCGATGAAGATCTTGGCTTCTTACCCGGAGATATCTCGGAGAAGTTCGCTCCTTACTTCCGGCCCGTCTATGACGTGCTGGTCAAACGCCTTGGAGCGTCCTTTATGCAATACTGCCTGCGGCCAGAGATTGGTAAGGTAGAAATCGCGCCGTTCGCCTATATGCGCGGACGTACATTTGAAAACGCGGTCGTGATCCTTGACGAGGCTCAGAACGTGACCGCTGCGCAAATGAAGATGTTTTTGACACGCCTCGGGGAGAACGTGACCGTGATCGTTAACGGTGATATCACCCAGTGCGATTTGCCGTCGGGCGTCCAGTCCGGCCTGAGCGATGCGCTGGCACGTTTTGAGGAAGATGAGATGATTGGCATCGTCCGCTTTACCAAAGATGACTGCGTGCGCTCGGCCCTCTGTCAGCGAACGCTGCAAGCATACTACTGATGAACACGTGTAGTTGAGAATGCGATCGCAAAGCCCGGGTAACCGGGCTTTGTTTTTTATGTGGCGGAGTTCGACGGCAACCGCTGACGGCCTGTTATGCACCAAATGCGCCATCAATCGTGTGCATGGCACCCGTCACGAACGACGCTTCTGGACCCGCCAGCCATGCAACCATTCCCGCAACTTCTTCCGGACGTCCATGACGTTTGATGGCCATAAAACTGTGCATCAGATCCTTCATGGGACCGTTCTCTGGATTCGCATCGGTATCAATAGGGCCTGGCTGCACAACGTTGACAGTGATCCCCCGTGGGCCAAATGTTGCGGGCGGCTTCCACAGCAGCATGGTAAGGCGCGTGGATGTTAATACGGAATAGACGATCCACCGCATCACTGTCCTGTTCCAGGGCATCGCCGAAGAGGGCGATGCCAGAGTTGACGACCAATACATCCAGCGGGCCACTTTCACGCACCAGTTTTATCACCGCTTCACGGTCGGCGCTGTCCGCAACCACCGCACGGCTTCCGGTTTCTGCTGAAGGTTGCTTAGCGGCTTCTGGCGAACCGGCGTAGCTAAACACGACCGATGCGCCTTCTGAAACAAAGCGTCGCACCTCAGGGCGATCTCGCCAGTTTGATCCGGCGCAGGCTGTCGAAATGGCACAGCGTCTTTTTCACTCACGGGGTTACGATGCGGTGAGCGTAGCCGATTTAACAAAAGAGATCGGCATTAACCCCCCAAGCTTTTATGCAGCATTTGGCAGCAAGCTCGGGCTGTACACTCAGGTATTGATGCCGCCGCCGAAAAGGGCATCCGGATATATATTGCCCAGCAACATCCGCAAGATGCGCTTAGGCTGACCGACTATATGGGCACAGTAATGGCTGGACTCTCTGCGAAAGCACGGGCAGGGGACAGTTTTGATCGACTTCAGGAAACCGTGCGCCTGGCGGCGCTGGCGCTGGAACAGATCCTTCCACGCTGATAGTCGCTTTTACTCTGGCGAGGAGACGTCCCTGTTGCTGAACCCTGGCCGGGGGTTTTCATCCCCTAGCCAGGGGCTATAGGCGAAAAAAAAGCCCGCATTTGCATGCGGGCTCTTCTTTAAATGTGGCGGTGAGAGAGGGGTTCGAACCCTCGATACGTTGCCGTATACACACTTTCCAGGCGTGCTCCTTCAGCCACTCGGACACCTCACCGTATTGTTTTTGCTGCCTTCCTCTCGGGGGCAACGGGGCGCTACTATAGGGAGTTGCACTGAAACGGTCAAGCTTAATTTCTGCTTTAACGTGCGTTCGGTTAAGCCGTGAGCAAATGCACCAGAAGGGTAGATACCGTCGCCTTGGTAGGCAGAGCGCCACCGGGGGATCATGAGCATCGCCGGATGGCGCTCCGCTTATCCGGCCTACGTCCAGACATCGGACATGGCGCTAAAATTTGGCACAAACCGTAGCCCGGGCAACTGCCCGTTGTCGAACCCCGGTCGGAGGTTCTCATCCCCCCCGGTGGGGTGCAACATGCGAAAAAAAAGCCCGCATTTGCATGCGAGCTTCTCTTCGAATATGGCGGTGAGGGGGGGATTGACTCGCTTCGCTCGCCCTTCGGGCAGCTTCCTCGCAAGCTCGTCAGCTGTCCAACGGGCAACTGCCCGTTGTCGAACCCCGGTCGGAGGTTCTCATCCCCCCCGGTGGGGTGCAACATGCGAAAAAAAAGCCCGCATTTGCATGCGAGCTTCTCTTCGAATATGGCGGTGAGGGGGGGATTCGAACCCCCGATACGTTGCCGTATACACACTTTCCAGGCGTGCTCCTTCAGCCACTCGGACACCTCACCATATTGTCTTCCCAGCATCGCTGGGACGGCGCTAATGTAGGGAAATCCGGCTTCACCGTCAATCTCCTTTTTCAATAATTTAGCGCGTTTAGACAAACTTCAAGCAACGTGCTTTCTAAATATCCAGGAACTGTTTTTTTTATCATCAGCCACCTTTATCCCTGTCCCCGGAACAAATTTGTTATCCTCATCAATAGATAATGTTTCAACTAAACCATCGCATGAATGCATCTGGAGTCAGTATGGATATCATCTTCTATCACCCGTCCTTCGATACGCAATTTTGGCTGGATAAACTCTCTCAGGCCCTTCCCGATGCCCGGGTCCGTGAGTGGAAGCCGGGCGATAATGAACCCGCAGACTATGCCCTGGTCTGGCATCCGCCAGTCGACATGCTTCAGGGCCGTAGCCTGAAAGCCGTATTTGCCCTCGGCGCAGGCGTTGACTCTATCCTGAGCCAGCTTAATGCCCACCCGGATATGCTGCCTGAAAGCATTCCGCTGTTTCGCCTCGAAGATACCGGCATGGCATTGCAGATGCAGGAGTATGCCGTGAGCCAGGTTCTGCACTGGTTCCGCCGCTTTGACGATTACCACGCCCAGAAACAGCAGGCCCGCTGGCAGGAGCTGGATGAGTATCAGCGTGAAGATTTTACCATCGGCATTCTCGGTGCAGGCGTGCTGGGATCGAAGGTGGCCGAAAGCCTTCAAGCGTGGGGATTCCCGCTGCGCTGCTGGAGCCGTAGCCGTAAATCCTGGCCAGGCGTTGAAAGCTTTGCCGGCGAAAACGAGCTGGGCGATTTCCTGCAAGGCACCCGCGTCTTGATTAACCTCCTGCCTAATACATCAGAGACCCGGGGCATCATTAACATATCATTGCTGAACCAGCTGGCGGATAACGCTTATCTGCTCAACCTGGCGCGCGGCGTGCACGTAGTGGAGGACGATCTCCTCCAGGCTCTGGAGAGCGGCAAGCTGAAAGGGGCCATGCTGGACGTCTTCAGTAAAGAGCCTCTCCCGGCCAGCAGCCCGCTGTGGGCGCATCCCCGCGTGGCGATGACCCCGCACATCGCTGCGGTCACGCGCCCCAATGAAGCGATCGACTATATTGCCCGTACGATTACCAAACTGGAACAGGGCGAGCCGGTAACCGGCCAGGTTGACCGCACTCGCGGCTACTAGGCCCGGGTTTTCATTAAAAAGGGTAATAATTCCTGTTATCCTTGAGCGTCATTAACAGAGGAGAGCGTCATGTACCCCGTTGACCTGCACATGCACACCGTCGCCAGCACCCACGCCTACAGCACCCTCCACGACTATATTGCGACAGCCAAAAGCAAAGGCCTTAAGCTTTTTGCTATCACCGATCATGGCCCCGATATGGCCGATGCCCCGCACTACTGGCACTTTGTGAATATGCGGATCTGGCCGCGGCTGGTGGATGGGGTAGGGATCCTGCGCGGTATCGAGGCCAACATCAAAAACACCGCCGGTGAAATTGACTGCACCGGGCCGATGCTTCCCGCGCTGGATCTGATCATCGCCGGTTTCCATGAGCCGGTATTCGCGCCACAGGATCGGGCGACCCATACCGAGGCGATGATTGCTACCATGGCCAGCGGTAACGTGCATATTATTAGCCATCCGGGTAACCCAAAGTATCCTGTTGATATTCCGGCGATTGCCGCCGCTGCAGCGAAGTATGATGTCGCCCTGGAGATCAACAACTCCTCTTTCCTTCACTCGCGTAAAGGCAGCGAGGCGAACTGCCGCGCTATTGCCGCCGCCGTGCGTGACGCGGGAGGCTGGGTAGCGCTGGGATCCGATTCGCACACCGCTTTTTCGCTGGGTGATTTTACCGAGTGTCGCAAGGTGCTGGATGACGTCGATTTTCCGGAAGATCGGATCCTTAACGTCTCGCCGCGCCGCCTGTTAAACTTCCTTGAATCGCGCGGAATGCCGCCGATTGATGAGTTTGCTGAACTTTAATTTTTATCACGGAACCTATAATGAACGAGTTTTCAATCCTCTGCCGCGTGCTTGGCTCACTCTACTACCGCCAGCCTGAGGATCCGGTTTTGGTCCCGCTCTTTGCGTTGATCCGCGACGGTAAGCTGGCGGCAAACTGGCCGCTGGAGCAGGATGAGCTGCTTGCCCGCCTGCAGAAAAGCGTTGACGATCCGGCCCTGGCGACGGACTACCAGGCCCTGTTTGTCGGCGAATCTTGCAGCGTCGCGCCATATCGCAGCGCGTGGCAGGAGGGGGCAAACGAGGAAGAGGTGCGGGCCTTTTTAACCGCCCGGGGTATGCCGCTGACCGATGCGCCAGCCGATCACATTGGTACGCTGCTGCTGGCCGCCTCCTGGCTGGAGGATAACGCAGCGGAGGATGAGAGTGAGGCTCTGGAAACGCTGTTCGCTGACTACCTGCTGCCGTGGTGCGGAACATTCCTTGGCAAGGTTGAGGCCCATGCGGTAACGCCGTTTTGGCGCACCCTGGCAGGGCTTACCCGAGAGGCCATCGCCGCCATGTGGGATGAGCTTGAAGAAGAATCCGCAGATTGATGTGATCTAAATCACAATTAAAATGTAACTTGTGTCGATAGCTTGCAAATAACGTGTGGGCGATCTCATTTCAATGGTGCGCTTCTGCTAAGATGCGCGCCATGAACATACTCTTCTCAATTGCATTAACGACGGGCATTCTCTCCGGTCTCTGGGGTTGGGTTGCCGTCTCACTGGGCCTGCTGAGCTGGGCCGGCTTTCTTGGCTGTACAGCCTATTTCGCCTGTCCGCAGGGTGGGGTAAAAGGCCTGCTGATCTCGGCCTTTACCGTCATGAGCGGCGTCGCCTGGGCGCAGGTGATTATTTACGGCAGTGCGTTAAGCCCGCATCTCAGCATTGTCAGCTACCTGCTTACCGGCGTTGTGGCCTTCCTGATGTGCATCCAGGCGAAAAACCTGCTGCTCTCCTTTGTTCCCGGTACTTTTATCGGCGCCTGCGCCACCTTTGCCGCCCAGGGCGACTGGCGAACGGTGGTTCCCTCGCTGGCCGTTGGGCTCCTGTTTGGCTACGCCATGAAAAATAGCGGCCTATGGCTGGCGGCATGGCGCGACAGAGCGGCAAATTCCAGCGCAAAAAAAAGCGCGGCGGAGTGATCCGCCACGCTTCGGTCTTGCTCAGCCGCGATTATGACTCTGGCGGCGTCGCCATATGGCGGTATTTCACCAGAACCGGATCTTCGCTCTCGGCCTTGTTTTGCAGATCCCACAGCCCACGATCGATGCCATCGTTGATCAGGTAGATCACCCCGGTTTCAATCGCTGACATCAGGCACAGCATAACGGGTTCATTCGCGGTAAAGCCGACTTCACCCTCCAACAGACGCTGGTAGTCAATGAAGCGGAACACCCCGGCCTGCACCTCATAGGAGAGGATGGTCTTGCTGGTGTTGACTGACGACAGGATCTCCCCGGTGCTCACGTTGACCACGCGCAGGTTAACCGCGACCTGGTCAAGCTGGTACTGGGTGTCGGCCCCGATGCCAAAGTAACGCGCACCCACTCCACCGGACTTCACGTTGCTCTCGTAGCCGATAATCGAGCCTTCGACCATCACGTTAGCCGCAGTCAAAGACTGGAGCGGGAAGCGGTTATTGACCGCCACCGTGCCGTTCTCCTGTGCAGCCCGGATGATCTTCCGCTCGTTAAGCAGGTTCTGTAGCCCCTGACGCTCAAGCGGAATAAACCAGCGTGAATCCTTCAGCGCCGTGACCAGCATAGAGGTGGCGCTCTGCGGGACGGCGGTAGAGAAGTTACTCGCCGGATAGGCTTTAAACTGTCCGGTTTCATCCTGAATATTATAAACAGAGACAAATATCTTACCGGTTGGCATCGGCAGATGGGTTAAATCTTGATAACTCTGAGCCCGAGGCATTAATGTTGGTTTCGCTGCTTCTTTCGGTGGAGCCGTTAAGCATCCGCTGAGTAAACAGACAGCCAGTATGGTGAGTAAGCGCTGCATAATTATTATTCCTGTAGAAACGGTAGCTGTGCTTTAAAAGTCGGTTGAACCATTCTGTAAACCCGACACCTCTATAGTGGATGTTTTTCCGGTTTTTCGATCTGTTACGTTGAGCTGAAGCTGCCCGTCGTTATTAGCGATATCGACAATAAAATCACTGGTGATCATTCTTCCCGGCTTGCCAGTATTGATATTGGTCAGTAGTCCTCCCAGCACCTGTGATTGAATGGCTTGGGTAAAGTTATCCAACGCCGACGGTGTCTCTATTCCATAATTAGAGCCATAGTCCGGGTCTTTATAGGAGTTTTGTGCCTGAGCGCTATTTAATAAAAAAGCGCCGTTATTGGGGTTGCCACCAAAATTAGGGTTACGAAACTGAAATGTCATATTTGCAGCAAATAGTGACGGCGAGACAAGCAAAAGCGTGACTACGGCACAGGCGATACGCATGTGAGCCTCCGAAAGAAATTTATCGTGTTTTAGAATTCATCTCGCGCCAGATCGCCAGTACTCAGCAGAGCTTGATCGATCTGCCGGCGATCCAGTGCTTCCTGGGTTTGCGCTACCGCGGCATTAACGTTGCTGTCAAAGTCGCGTTTAGTGGGAAATAAAAACGTTTGAAACACGACGTCCTGATTGACCGTAATCGTGATCCAGCTTCCCCACCGCGCGCTGGGACGTTCATTGATACTCAGGTTCCCTGTATAACTGCTTTCCCATTTATCACTAAAAGCACGATAAAAATCGTGTCCAACAGACGAGACCGTACGATCGGTCAGTAATCCGGGAACTTCCACCTCGACAGCACGCAGGTTCCCGGCAGCCAGCAGAAGACCTGCGGCTGCAAACCATGCAACGAACCGTTTCATGGTGTTATCGCCTGAGGTTATCGTTAGCCCATGAGACGGCCTGCGTACGATTTTTTACGGATATCTTCTTGAAAAGATTGTAAAGATGGGTTTTTACCGTGTTTTCGCTAATAAACAGCGAGCGGGCGATCTCATTATTCGATGCGCCAATGCGCAGCTTATTGAGGATCTCCTTCTCCCGGTGCGTGAGCAGCGCGGCTTCGGAGCTGTTGTAACGGTAGTTACCGGAGTGGGTAATGAGGTAGCTGGCGAGCTTTTGGGAGAAGTAGCACTCGCCGCGCTGCACGCTAAGAAGGCCATCAACCACCCGGGACTGATCTTCTGTTACATAGAAAACGCCGTTGATGTGCGGCCAGCTTTCGATGTCACGGAATGGGTATTCGTCAGGCGTATTCAGTAACAGCAGCTTAACGGCATTGTTTTTCCTGCCTAAATTATCCTGCCAGTAATGGATCAGTTTTTTGTCTGCCTCCATCATGTCAAACAGGATCACGCTTCCGGGCGATATATCATCCAGAGAACGTTGAATATTATGCACTTTCCCCGAAAGAGAGAGGGACTGCTTCAGATGCTGCAGTAGAGCGGCAGCCTGTAAGGAAGGTTTAGTAATCAACAGAATAGACTGACTTTGAAAACTCTGGACTTCATTAAACATAATAAACCCCGCTTGTTGGTACACCTGTCTTTTTCCCCAGGTATGACTGGGTATCCAGAAGTACTGACAGATGTGGCACTGCTGTGTGTAATCAATAAGAGTGAGCCCTATGGGCAAAATTTAACAAAAACTCAAACATACTGCTGATTTCAATCTAGCTATTACCAATCTTAAATCAAGTGTTAAACATGTAACAAAATGTAAAAATAAATTTTAAAATGTTATTTTGTGCTTTTTTTGATGTTTAATTTTCACGGAAAAGTTGTACAAGCTAATACTTTTGCATCACATTTAAAAATCATACAAATTATTTTAACTACATGATTTTATTATAAATATATCTTCTTTTGTGCGATTTTAATTTTTTTATGCGTTATGTTTTTATGCGTCAGTGTTATCAAAATCAGGGAAGGGAAAGAAAAATTTGCTTTGATGATCGCAAAGCCACAAATTTTTTACGCCTATCCCTCAGGGGGTGCTAGCAAGGCATAACTCATTTCCGGTTGCTATAACGCTCAAACCTGTACCAAACGAAGGTGCGAGAATTTATTTAATACATTATCCCTCCTTTTTTTAGACCGTTAGTACTTTAAGGTGAACATGGAGATAAAAATACCACTGGCGGGTGAGATATTATTAATATTTACCGTTACATACTCTTTTCCGTAACGCAGCGTTAACGGATGTAAAAATACGTTAATAACAGCGGAGCACATTATTCATCAGTGAAAATACTCCAGGTCCAGGTGACAACATGAAAAACAGAACGTTGATTATGGTGTTAACAATGCTGGGTGCGCCTGGGATAGCCGCCGCGTCAAGTTATGATCTGGCCGTGTCAGAATATAATTTTGCGGTAAATGAATTGAGCAAAACGTCTTACAATCAGGCTGCGATAATTGGCCAGGATGGTACCAATAATAGCGCCCAGCTACGTCAGGACGGATCTAAAATGCACGCTGTTATCTCCCAGGAAGGGGCGAGTAACCGGGCAAAAATTGATCAGGCAGGAGCCTATAACTTTGCGTATATCGATCAGTCAGGCAGTGCTAATGACGCGAGTATAACGCAAGGTGCATACGGTAATACCGCGATGATTATCCAGAAAGGTTCAGGTAACAAAGCGAATATTACGCAGTATGGTACGCAAAAAACGGCAGTTGTAGTGCAGAGGCAATCACAAATGGCTATTCGCGTTATTCAACGCTAAATCCGTTGTGAAACTAATATATCAATCCGATGGGAGTTAACCATGAAATTCATTAAAGTGGCAGCATTGGCAGCGATCGTTATTTCCGGCAGCGCTTTCGCAGGTTCCGTTGGTCAATATGGTGGCGGCAGCTACGGCGGCCCGAACTCTGAATTAAGCATTTTCCAGTACGGTAGCAACAACTCCGCTCTGGCTCTGCAGACCGATGCTCGTGACTCCGATCTGACCGTGACTCAGCATGGCTCACGTAACGCCGCAGACGTAGGCCAGGGTTCTGATGACAGCTCTATCAGCCTGTCTCAGAACGGTTCTCGTAACAATGCCACTATCGACCAGTGGAACAGCCGCCACTCTGATATCGACGTACGTCAATACGGTACCGCTAACGGCGCGCTGGTTAACCAGACCGCATCTCAGTCTTACGTAGAAGTACGTCAGGTTGGCTACGGCAACAACGCAACGGCTAACCAGTACTAATTCTGTCTGGTGCGAAAAAACAGGGCTTCGGCCCTGTTTTTTTATCAGGAGGTCGCTATGCATTCTTTGCTCTTCGTTGCCGCCATGGCCAGCCAAATCACTTTCCTGACCGAGCGGCAGCAAGATATCTATACCATTACTCCCCAGGTCGTTGTCACCCAGCCCTGTGTATGCCAGATCCAGATCCTCACCGTCCATGCGGGCGTGAGCGGGCAGAGCAATACCCAGCAGCGAAAAACCCTAACGCTGCAAGCTAACCAGCCGACAAAACTTGCCCGCCTGAGCATGAATATCTCGCCCAAAGACACGGTTAAAGTCGTGGTTACCGTGACCGATGGCGATGCTCTGCACCTCGTACAGCAGTGGCCCGCTGAGTAATAACGCAGCCAGATCCGGTGTAAAATCAACCTGCTGTATCGTTATATAGTCTGACGGAGCGCCGTGTAATTTCTCCCGCCTGCCACACCCTGCTATACACTTAGTTGAAAGCGATGAGATAAGAGAGGCAAATATGCAATCGCGTATGGAGGTTATTCAGGGTGACATCACTACATTACAGGTAGATGTCATTGTTAATGCGGCTAACCCCTCCTTAATGGGCGGGGGCGGCGTCGATGGCGCTATCCACCGTGCCGCCGGGCCGGCGCTGCTCGCCGCCTGTAAAGCCGTGCGGGAGCAGCAGGGCGAGTGTCCGCCGGGCCATGCGGTGATCACCCTTGCCGGGGCGCTACCGGCAAAGGCGGTGATCCACACCGTGGGGCCCATCTGGCGCGGCGGCGAAGAGCATGAGCAGCGGCTGCTGGAGGATGCCTACCGTAATAGCCTGAAGCTGGCCGAGGCCAACGGCTATCACTCGGTAGCGTTTCCTGCTATCAGCACCGGCATATACGGTTTTCCCAAACCTGCGGCGGCAGAAATCGCTGTCGCTACGGTTTCGGATTATCTAACCCGGCATCCGTCGATGGGTCAGGTATACTTTGTCTGTTATGACGATGAAAATACCCGACTTTATCAACGACTCCTCACCCAGCAGGGTGACGAACCAGACGCCTAGTACGCGGCTGGGGCGCGCTATCGCCCCCGCCCGTGCGGCTCATCCCGACGCGTGCGGCATCCTGGCGCTGGATGACAGTCTTGATGCCTTTGCCGCTCGCTACCGGCTGATTGAGATGGCCGAGCGTACCCTGGACATTCAGTACTATATATGGGAAGACGATATGTCCGGGCGGCTGCTGCTGTCGCAGCTGCTAAAGGCAGCCCGGCGGGGCGTAACAATTCGTCTGCTGCTGGACGATAACAATACCCAAGGGCTGGACGATATTCTGCGCAAGCTTAATGCCCATGCCAATATCGATGTTCGTTTGTTTAATCCCTTCTCGTTTCGCCTCTTCAGATCGCTGGGCTACCTAACCGATTTTGCTCGCCTTAACCGGCGCATGCACAATAAAAGCTTCACCGCTGATGGTGAAGTTACTATCGTGGGCGGCAGAAACATTGGCGACGCCTACTTTGGCGCGGGGGAGCAGCCGCTCTTCTCCGACCTGGACGTGCTAGCGATTGGCCCGGTGGTAAGCGACGTTGTGGCGGATTTTGAACGCTACTGGACCTGCCAGTCGGTTTCCACCCTTGAGAAAGTGCTCGATATTAAAGATGACGATATCGACGGCAAGATTCAGGTGCCAGAGTCCTGGTATAACGATGAGACGGCGCGGCGCTACCTCTCCAAGCTTGAAACCACCCAGTTTTCTACCCGGCTAGAGGCGGGAACGCTGCCTATGCTGTGGGCCAAAACTCGCTTGCTAAGCGACGATCCACGCAAGGGGCAGGGCAGGGCTCGGGAGCATACCCTGCTGCCGCAGCGTCTGGTAAAGGTGATGGGGATGCCGGAGGAGCAGATCGATATCATCTCCGCCTATTTCGTCCCGACCCGCGCCGGGGTAGCACAGCTGCTGCAGATGGTGCGTAAAGGGGTGAAAATTGCCATCCTGACCAACTCGCTGGCGGCGAACGATGTGGCAGTAGTGCACGCGGGCTATGCACGCTGGCGTAAAAAGCTGCTGCGCCACGGCGTAGCCTTATATGAGCTAAAACCCACCCGGGAAGGTGGCCGACATATACACGATCGGGGCCTGACGGGTAACTCGGGTTCCAGCCTGCATGCTAAAACCTTTAGCATTGATGGCGGGAAGGTGTTTATCGGCTCGTTTAACTTCGATCCTCGCTCGGCCATGCTCAACACCGAGATGGGTTTTGTGATTGAGAGCGAGCCGCTGGCGAAAGTGATCCATAAACGTTTTCAGCAGAGCCAGCGCGATGCGGCATGGGAACTGCGTCTTGACCGCTGGGGGCGAATTAATTGGATCGACACCCATGATGGTCAAGAGCAGGTATTAAAGAAGGAGCCAAAAACGCGCTTCTGGCAGCGGATGCTGGTGCGATTAGCTTCCCGGCTGCCAGTAGAGTGGCTTCTTTAAGGCTAGTTTCGCACCTCTTTTGGCTGCGCTTTGTTCGCCTCGGGCTTGCCGGAGAAGAGAAAACGCAGCAGCGGAATACGCAAATGCACTTCATAGAGAGCAATCGCACAGCTCACCACAAAGATTAGTCCGCAGATAAAGCCCAGCGTATTTGAGTGAATATGCGGCGTGATCCATGCGCCAAAGAGCAGCGTCAGCGGATGGTGCACCAGATAGATAAACAGCGACGCATTCACGAAGTAGGTTACGCGAGCCGACTGGAAGTTGAGCAGCCGATGCCCCAGCGAGAAGACTACATTGACCATCCACAGCCCCATCACCATGGTGATGACACTCTCCGTCTCATACATCCACCCGTCACCGCTGCCGTAGCGCTGGTTAAGCAGATAGGCCACGAAAGCCAGCGCCGCGCCCAGGGTGCAGCCCCACGATGGCGTGATAAAGAGCGCCTTAAGCCGAGGCGTAATAAAGGTTAGCGCCCCCAGCACAAAAAACGGCAGGTAGAACAGGGTCTGCATAACGGCAAAGTTAAACAGGCCATCGCTAAGAATAGGCGGATAGAGCACCAGCAGCGTACGGCGGAACGCAGCATACAGCACGCCGAGCAGCAGAAATATCAGCGTCAGCTTGGGTAGGCTAAGCTGGCTGAGCAGTGCATCCGGGTTAGCCGCGACGGCCTGCTTCAGCTTACGAAACAGCACCAGCCCAAGCGTAGTGAGCACGACCAGCACTAGTAAAAACCAGAGGTGAGAAACCAGATCCCAGACTAAGGTATTATACTTGTCGTAAATAGAGAGGGTGTGCCAGCTGTCGGCCTTGCCCTTGACGTGCTGCAGCATCAGAAACTGCGGCAGCGTTAACAGCGGGATAGCGGTCAGCATCGGAATGCCCACGCGCTCGACGCGCACTTTCCACCAGCGCTTCATGGGATAGCGCAGATAGAGCATATACGAGAAGTAGCCCGAGATAACAAAGAAGACCTGCATCCGAAAGGCGTGGATAAAGTCGTTGAACAGGGTCAGCCACCACGAAGGCGCAGCGCTGTTCACGTGCCAGACGTGGCTTGAGTAGATTAATGAGATATGAAAGGGGATGCCTAGCAGCATCAGCCACGCGCGAATGGAGTCAAGAAAGTATTCGCGCTGTGCGGGTAGTTTACTCATATCACTCCGTGCAATATCAGACTTATCGTCTTATCCCTAAGACCAGTTATGATTACATTCGTTGGCAACCCTACACTAAGCGTCGCAGCCTGTCTCCAGGATAAACACGCAATTGGCAAGGTGTTGCTTTTATTTGCTTATCCACTGAGCCAGCGGCTGAACAAAGCGGGGATTAAGTTGTCGGATTGCCTGAAATACCATTAAAATAGATCGGATCGATTTAAGCACACAAAGGGGGAAGTGCTTAGTTACTATGAAACATAATCTACAAGTGATGAAAATGCGTTGGTTAGGCGCAGCGGTGCTGTTATCCCTGTACTCTTCATCGGGTTGGGCCTTTAACATCGATGACGTAGCAAAACAGGCGCAGTCATTAGCCGCAAAAGGCTATGAAGCCCCGAAAAGCAACCTGCCCTCTGTCTTCCGCGACATGAAATACGCGGACTATCAGCAGATTCAATTCAATCACGACAAAGCGTATTGGAACAACGTTAAAACCCCATTCAAGCTTGAGTTCTATCACCAGGGTATGTACTTCGACCTGCCCGTGACCGTCAATGAAGTGACGGCATCGGCCGTGCATAAGATCAAGTACAATCCGGACTATTTCAATTTTGGCAACGTCCAGCATGACAAGGATACGGTCAAAGATTTAGGCTTCGCTGGCTTTAAGGTTCTCTATCCCATCAACAGCAAAGACAAGAACGATGAAATTGTCAGCATGCTGGGGGCGAGCTACTTCCGCGTAATCGGAGCCGGTCAGGTCTATGGCCTCTCCGCCCGTGGTCTCGCCATTGATACCGCGTTGCCGTCCGGCGAAGAGTTTCCACACTTCCGCGAGTTCTGGGTTGAGCGTCCGAAGCCCACCGACAAGCGTCTGACCATCTATGCGTTGCTGGATTCTCCGCGTGCAACCGGCGCTTACCGGTTTGTGGTGATCCCAGGCCGTGACACCGTGGTGGACGTGCAGTCAAAAGTCTACCTGCGCGATAAAGTCGGCAAGCTGGGCGTCGCCCCGCTGACCAGTATGTTCCTGTTTGGGCCAAACCAGCCGTCACCGACGACGAACTACCGCCCGGAGCTGCATGACTCCAACGGCCTCTCGATGCATGCCGGCAACGGCGAGTGGATCTGGCGTCCGCTGAACAACCCGAAACACCTGGCCGTAAGCAGCTATGCCATGGAAAACCCGCAGGGCTTTGGCCTGCTGCAGCGTGGCCGCGAGTTTAGCCGCTTCGAAGATATCGACGATCGCTACGATCAGCGTCCAAGCGCCTGGGTCACACCGAAAGGCGAGTGGGGCAAAGGTAAAATCGAGCTGGTAGAGATCCCGACCAACGATGAGACCAACGACAACATCGTGGCCTACTGGACGCCGGATCAGCTGCCGGAAGCCGGTAAAGAGATGAACTTCAAGTACACCATCACCTTTAGCCGCGATGAAGACAAACTGCACGCCCCGGATAACGCCTGGGTTACGCAGACGCGCCGCTCTACCGGCGATGTCAAACAGTCCAACCTGATCCGCCAGCCGGACGGTACTCTGGCGTTTGTCGTCGACTTCACCGGTGAAGAGATGAAAAAACTGGCGCAGGATACCCCGGTTACTGCCCAGGTCAGCATCGGTGATAACGGTGAAATTGTTGAAAACGTTGTGCGCTATAACCCGGTCACTCAGGGATGGCGTTTAATCTTGCGCGTTAAGGTTAAAGACCAGAAAAAGACGACCGATATGCGTGCTGCGCTGGTAAATGCCGAGCAGCCGCTGAGTGAAACCTGGAGCTATCAGCTACCTGCCAATGAATAAGACAACTGAGTATATCGACGCGCTGTCGCTTTCTGCTGAGGAGAAAGCGGCGCTGCCGACAACGGATCTGCGCGCCGTGCACGAAGCGCTGGATGCTGAGTATCGTCGCTATGAGCGGGACGATGACACTCCGCTGGGTTCAGTGCAGGCGCGTCTTGAACACCAATGGCCGGATTCGCTGGCGGAAGGCCAGCTGATCAAGGACGATGAAGGGCGTACTCAGCTGAAGGCAATGCCTGAGGCGAAGCGCTCCTCAATGTTCCCCGATCCGTGGCGTACCAACCCGATCGGCCGCTTCTGGGACCGTCTACGCGGTCGCGACGTGCCGCCGCGCTACCTGTCCCGTCTGACGAAAGAGCAGCAGGCCAACGAGCAGAAGTGGCGTGCGGTGGGTTCTATCCGCCGTTACATTCTGCTACTGCTGACTATCGCCCAGACGGTGGTGGCCACGTGGTATATGAAAACCATTCTCCCGTATCAGGGCTGGGCGCTGATCGCCCCGGAAGATATGATGGGCCAGGATCTGCTTGTCTCCTTTATGCAGCTTCTACCCTATGTGCTGCAAACCGGGATCCTGATCCTCTTTGCGGTGCTCTTCTGCTGGGTGTCGGCCGGGTTCTGGACGGCGCTGATGGGCTTCCTTCAGCTGCTGATCGGTCGCGACAAATACAGCATTTCAGCCTCTACGGTGGGGGATGAGGCGCTCAACCCGCAGCACCGTACCGCGCTGATCATGCCGATCTGTAACGAGGACGTTGATCGCGTCTTCGCCGGTCTGCGTGCGACCTGGGAGTCGGTAAAGGCAACGGGTAACGCCGAGCACTTCGACGTCTATATCCTCAGCGACAGCTACAACCCCGATATCTGCGTGGCAGAGCAAAAGGCGTGGATGGAGCTGATTGCCGAGGTGCAGGGCGAAGGGCAGATCTTCTATCGCCGCCGCCGCCGTCGCGTGAAGCGTAAAAGCGGTAACATCGATGACTTCTGCCGCCGCTGGGGCAGCCAGTACAGCTACATGGTGGTGCTGGATGCAGACTCCGTGATGACCGGTGACTGCCTGTGCGGTCTGGTGCGTCTGATGGAGGCTAACCCGAACGCCGGTATTATCCAGTCGTCGCCACGCGCGTCCGGCATGGATACCCTTTACGCGCGTTGCCAGCAGTTTGCTACCCGCGTTTATGGGCCGCTGTTTACTGCCGGTCTGCACTTCTGGCAGCTTGGGGAGTCGCACTACTGGGGCCACAACGCCATCATCCGCGTGCAGCCGTTTATTGAGCACTGTGCGCTGGCGCCGCTGCCGGGCGAGGGCTCGTTTGCTGGCTCTATCCTCTCTCACGACTTCGTCGAGGCGGCTCTGATGCGCCGCGCCGGTTGGGGGGTGTGGATCGCCTACGATCTGCCTGGCTCTTATGAGGAGCTGCCGCCGAACCTGCTGGATGAGCTGAAACGCGACCGCCGCTGGTGCCACGGTAACCTGATGAACTTCCGCCTGTTCCTGGTAAAAGGGATGCACCCGGTACACCGCGCGGTATTCCTGACCGGGGTGATGTCCTACCTCTCTGCGCCGCTGTGGTTTATGTTCCTCGCGCTCTCGACGGCGCTGCAGGTGGTTCACGCCCTGACCGAGCCGCAGTACTTCCTGCAGCCGCGTCAGCTGTTCCCGGTCTGGCCGCAGTGGCGTCCTGAGCTGGCGATCGCGCTCTTTGCTTCGACCATGGTGCTGTTGTTCCTGCCGAAGCTGCTGAGCATCATCCTTATCTGGTGCAAAGGGACGAAAGAGTACGGTGGATTCCTGCGCGTGACGGCGTCGCTGCTGCTGGAGGTGCTGTTCTCCGTGCTGCTGGCTCCGGTGCGTATGCTGTTCCACACCGTGTTCGTGGTCAGCGCGTTCCTCGGCTGGGAAGTGGTCTGGAACTCACCTCAGCGTGACGATGACTCTACCCCGTGGGGCGAGGCGTTTATGCGTCACGGCTCGCAGATGCTGCTTGGCCTGGTATGGGCAATCGGCATGGCGTGGCTGGATCTGCGCTTCCTGTTCTGGCTGGCACCGATCGTTGTCTCGCTGATCCTCTCCCCGTTTGTCTCGGTGATTTCGAGCCGGGCGACGGTAGGCCTGCGTACCAAGCGCTGGAAGCTGTTCCTGATCCCGGAAGAGTATTCCCCGCCGCAGGTGCTGGTGGATACTGACAGATACCTGACGCTGAACCGTGCGCGTTCGCTGGAAAATGGCTTTATGCACGCGGTATTCAACCCGTCGTATAATGCACTGGCCACCGCCATGGCAACCGCCCGTCACCGGGCAAGCCAAGTGCTGGAGATTGCCCGCGATCGCCACGTTGAGCAGGCGCTGAACGAGACGCCGGACAAGCTTACCCGCGACCGCCGTCTGGTGCTGCTGAGCGATCCGGTGACAATGTCACGTATGCACTATCGGGTCTGGTCTTCGCCGGAACGCTACTCCTCATGGATTAGCGAATACGAGGCGTTGAAAACGAAATAAGTTTGCAACGCCCGGCGGCGCTGCGCTTGCACGGGCCTACAGAGTAAGTAGGCCGGGTAAGCGTAGCGCCACCCGGCAAAAACAATACCGGCTCAGTAGCCGGTATTTTTATATGGGATGAATTATGCGGATAATCACTCTGGCGATCGTGGCGATGCTGCTTAGCGGGTGCGGCAGCATTATCAGTCGTACTCTTCCGGGGCAGGGACATGGAAACCAGTACTACCCCGGCGTCCAGTGGGACGTGCGCGACTCAAAGTGGCGCTACCTCACCGTGCTGGATCTGCCTTTCTCGCTGGTCTTTGACACGCTTCTGCTGCCTATTGATGCGCATCACGGTCCCTACGAGTAATTAACGCTCGTCCCACTCGTCCGCTGCGGTGCGGCCCTCTTCGGTATCCAGCGGCGGTTGGAGCTGGTATTCACCCTCATCCCACTCATGGAGGGTATTCTCCTCCAGCCACTCCTGACGCAGCTCGATCTCATCGAAGTCACCGTCGAAAACGCTCTGCGCGGCTTCACCGGTCAGCAACGGCAGACACTCCCCGTCTTCGCCCTCATCGGCAAAAAATTCCACCTGCCACATGATCTCGCCATCCTGTAGCACATACTTCTGCATATTAAACTGCTGAATATTGGCGCTCTCTTCGTCCAGTTCCGGACTGTTGGCCAAAAACTCTTCACGAGCAGCATCAATGGCTTCTTCCAGCGTGGCGTACATGGTCATTGGTTTCTCCCTGTGAAATTGACATGTTGTTCAGGGAAAGAATAGTTGAATCTGAGATTTTGCCAGGGTAATTGAGGAAAAATTTCAATAATCCGACAGGTCAACACACTGTCCTTACCCCATCTCATTAAACTTTAATATTAAGCATTATCAATAACTTGCCTTGCTTTAATGGGACTGTCACAACCTGTCATGAGCATCCATACAATGATGCTATTGCTTAGTATCAAGGAACGAAAAAAATGACAGCGAAACTGTGCCACTACCAATTTATGGGCGAACCTATCACAGCTTTACCGGGCCAACTACTGGGAGTTGAGATCAAAACGCAAATGGAATGCGAAGGTATGCAGGTACTTTATCCAGAGTTAGTGATTAAGACCTGGAGTGCAGAAGCAAAACGTAACTATCTGTACGAACAACTTTCAGTAATCGTTAAACAAGCAAAATGGATCCTCAAACGTGGGATACTTGTATCGTTACCTCTTTATGATGAAGAGTCGGCACTACTATTTAGTCATGACACAGCACTCCGTTACGCTCTTAATTCCTTACCTTTCATAAAGCTCGAACTTCCGGAGGCTATCAGTACAGTAAGGAGTGAACTAAGGGGGATTACTAACGGTATGTGGCTAGGCAACCTGGGAAAAGGGGATGATAATGCGTCTGGCCTCGTTACTCATGCCTATGATGGAGTAAAGCTGGATAATCTTTTCTTTAGTAATGAGGTGATTAAACCCACCTTCACGATGCTCATTAAAAACCTTAGACAGTATTGTGACCGGATTATAGTTCCTTGCATAAAGGATAAAAGGCATATGCCGCTGCTACAGGAGGCGGGTATCTGGGGTATTCAGGGGCTGTATCGTTCAGTCCCCTTTACCAAATTACATACGCTTATGTAAAGGTAGAGAAAATATAAAGAAGCGAGGCGTACCCGGGTTAGGGACAGAGCGCCGTAAAACAGAACAGGAAGGCGAGGCGATCTTCCTCTCCTTTCTTATTACGGCGGTACGAAAATTCAGTTGTTTAATCCGAGCCTATGATAACCAGACCAAGTTTATGACACTCCTTAAGATGCACTTTGCCCCGACACTTACAAACGTAGACCGGCTCATGATGTATTGTATAAAAGGGAGAGTAGTGTTGATCAAGCGCATCCTCCGCCCTGTTAACGCTAAGCGGACTAAAGTCTCTGTAAAAACCAATGCTCCATAACGATCTACACTTTTGATTTGACTTGGTATAATGCGAGTTCACTATTTGATCGTTTTTAAGTAGATCTTGCCACATTTTAGCAATAAGGCGTGTTGCGCGATGACCTAATTTAAATTCTAAATAGATAAACCTGTCCAGCCGGGTGCGATGTTTTCTAAATATGAGATCAACGAAAACATGCCTTCTGCCGGTTCGATAACGTTGGTCGGCATCTGCTTTCACTTCACGTTTGGCGGAGTAGCCAAGGGAGTGTTCAAGGAAGTACTCGAATTCTATCTGAAACCATTTTTCCCAATCATTCGTGTTTTTATCTAATATATGAGAAAGCTTGTTTTTAACATTTTTGTCTGCAAGAAAGGCGTAAAGCGACTCTTTAACGGTTTCAAAGTCTCGACTACTCATTAAATATCCCTATACATAAAAAAACCAGTATGCTTATGTAAACGCATTTTCGATAAAAATTGCTATGCCGCTGATTTAAAAGATTTTCAAGCCGGACGGGACGTTATGCCGCCATCCGGCGTTACGGGACGCAATACTCAGTAGCGGGACGGCACGCCCTCGGGACGGGTTTTAAAGCGGCGGTGCAGCCACATGTACTGTTCCGGGGCCATCAGAATGCACTTCTCGACAACCTTATTCATCCAGGCAGCGGTGGTTTCAGCATCGTCCAGCGGCGGGGACAGCTCGGGATCCAGCATCACCAGCTCGTAGCCTTTGCCGTCTGCTTTGCGGCGTGGAACAAAGGGAACCAACGCTGCGCCTGAGAGACGCGAGAGCATCCAGGTCCCCGAGGTGGTTGCAGCCTGGTCGACGGCAAACAGCGGCACAAAGACGCTGGCACGCGGGCCGTAGTCATGGTCCGGCGCGTACCAGACGACGTCACCGTTCTTCAGCGCCTTCACCATGCCTTTCAGATCCTTGCGATCGAGCATGCTTTTATTGGAGCGCAGGCGTCCCCATGTTTGCAGCCAGTCGATCACCGGATTGTCGTTGGGGCGATAAACGCCAATGCCCGGCGTCTGCATCCCGAACATGCGTGCGCCCAGCTCCAGGGTTAAAAAGTGCACGCCGATCAGCAAAATACCGCGCTTTTGCCGCTGTAGCTCGTACACAGGTTCAAAATTGATGACCTCCATCCAGCGCGCAAGACGCTTATCTGACCAGAACCAGGCCATGCCGGTCTCCAGCAGGCCCATGCCGGTGGATTCAAAGTTCTTTACCGCCAGGGCATGACGCTCATTGGCGCTCATCTCAGGAAAGCACAGCTCAAGGTTGCGTATAGCAACGTGCGCCCGGCGCTTCATAAAACGCATGGCCAGACGGCCAAGACCCGAGCCCAGGCGGTAGAGGAGCGGGTAGGGAAGCTGGACGATAAGCCATAAAATCCCTATGCCGAACCACGTCAGCCAGTAGCGAGGGTGCAGCAACGCTGCTGAAAATTGGGGTAAATGCGTTTGGTCTTTCCTGTTATCCAACGCCGGTTCTCCTTTTTAATCATTCTGGTGTGCAAATGTAACGTAAACGCCAGGGATGTAAATTAACAGTAATTGCTTTATGATGCTGCCCGATTTTCATTCATCATTCATCGAACGCAGGAAACGTACACCATGCCAGTGTTACACAACCGCATTTCGAATGAGGAGCTGAAGGCGCGTATGCTTGCCGAAACCGAGCCGCGCATCACTGTCTCATTCTATCAATACTTTACCATTATCGATCCTCAGACCACTCGCGATGCATTATACAAGGCATTGACCGCTCTGAACGTTTTTGGTCGCATCTATCTGGCCCATGAAGGGATTAATGCGCAAATAAGCGTTCCGGAGAGCCAGTTTGAGGCGCTGCGTGCCTGCCTTTACGCCTTCGATCCGGCACTGGACGGCCTGCGTCTGAACGTAGCTCTGGATGATGATGGTAAATCATTCTGGGTATTGCGCATGAAGGTACGTGACCGCATCGTGGCCGACGGTATCGACGATCCGACCTTTGACGCCAGCGACGTCGGTGATTACCTGAAGGCCGCTGAGGTCAACGCCATGCTGGACGATCCCGATGCGATCTTTATCGATATGCGTAACCACTACGAGTATGAAGTGGGCCACTTCGAGCGGGCGCTGGAGATCCCGGCGGACACCTTCCGCGAGCAGCTGCCGAAGGCGGTCGACATGATGCAGGAGCATAAAGATAAAAAGATCGTTATGTACTGCACCGGCGGCATTCGCTGCGAGAAGGCCAGCGCGTGGATGAAGCACAACGGCTTCAATAAGGTCTGGCATATCGAAGGCGGAATTATTGAGTACGCGCGCCGGGCGCGGGAGCAGGGTCTGCCGGTACGCTTTATCGGTAAAAACTTTGTTTTTGACGAGCGGATGGGAGAGCGCATCTCTGAAGATGTGATTGCCCACTGCCACCAGTGCGGGACGCCGTGCGACAGCCATACCAACTGCCTGAACGACGGCTGCCACCTGCTGTTCATTCAGTGCCCGTCATGCGCGGAGAAGTTTAAAGGCTGCTGTAGCGAGCTGTGCCAGACGGAGCGTGAGCTGCCGGAAGAGGAGCAGCGCCGCCGCCGGGCGGGGCGTGAGAACGGGAATAAGATCTTCAATAAATCCCGCGGTCGCCTGAATACCAAATTAGGCATTCCGGACCCCGAGTAAGCGTTGCAACCCTGCCGGGCGCGATCCCGGCAGGGGCTATGCGAGGCGGCGCTATTTCTGGCGCACGCCTTCGACGGAGATAATCAGATCCACTTCCTGCGCTGCCGGACCCAGATCGGTATTGATGTTGAAGTCCTTCAGCTTGATTTTGCCTTCGGCTTCAAAGCCCGCGCGTACGCCGCCCCACGGATCGTCCCCCTGTCCAATCAGCTTCGCTTCGAGGGTCACCGGCTTGGTCACGCCGTTAAGGGTCAGGTTGCCGGTGATATCCAGCTCGTCGCCATCTTTCTTAACCCCGGTAGAGGCGAAGGTCGCCTGCGGGAATTTCGCTACGTTGAGGAAGTCCGCGCTGCGCAGGTGTTTATCACGCTCGGCGTGGTTGGTATCGACGCTGTTAGTATTGATAGTCACGTTGACCTTATCCGCAGCAGGATTCTGTTCGTCAAAGGTAAATGTCCCGTCGAAGTCCTTAAAGGTACCGTACAGCCAGCTGTAGCCAAGGTGCTGGATACGGAAGTTAACGAAGGCGTGCTGGCCTTCTTTATCGATTTTGTAATCAGCGGCCACGGCAGATCCGGTGGTGAACAGCAGCGCGCCGAAGGTTAATGCCAGCAGGTTTTTCTTCATCTTATGCTCCAGAGTCAGGGGACGATTTACCCAACATACGTTTGAGGGTGTCGTCTTTATCAATAAAATGGTGTTTAAGGGCAGCCAGGGCGTGCAGCACGGAGAGGATCACCACGCTCCATGCCAGCCACAGATGTAAAGTACCCGCAAGATCGGCCTGCGCACCGGCGTCGGTCAGGGTAGCGGGGAGCTCAAACAGGCCAAACACGCTAATGGCTTGCCCGTCAGCGGTAGAGATCAGATAGCCGCTGATCACAATGGCGAACAGCAGGGCGTAGAGAATAATGTGTGCGCCAATGGCGGCGACATGAGTCAGACGGGAGTAAGAGGCTAATGCTTTCGGCGGCGGAGAGACATGACGCCAGATCAGGCGAACCACCAGGCCCATCATCAGCAGTACGCCGATGCTTTTATGCAGCTCCGGGGCCTGATGATACCAGCCATCATAATAGCTCAGCGTCACCATCCATAGGCCAAGGGCAAACATGCCGTATACCACAAGGGCAACCAGCCAGTGTAACGCAATAGAGACCGCACCATAGCGGCGAGCAGAATTACGCAGTTGCATAGAGTTAACCATACTCAAATATAAAGTTAACTTAAAATGGCCTGCAAAAAATATTAATGCAACTTAAAAATAACAAAAAGAGAGGCTATTTAATTTTGTTCAGTTTTTTCGTCATAATTTACCTTATGACCTTCAATGATTTCGTCTCACATTGTGAATAATGAGATTATTGCTGCGCTTGCAGGCTGATTAGCCTGCTTACTTTCATTCAAAAAAACTGCGCGAAAATTAGGTTTTATTAAAGTAATGTCAACTTTTGTCAATATTACCTATCCGGCATAGAGTATATAAATAAAGTCAATTAAGGCCAGCAGCAACCAGAAGGCAATATAGGCCATCAAATGTTCACGGACGTTTTCTGTGAGGTAAGTAAATAGCCGGCGCATTATATCTCCAGGGATAATTAAGCGTGAACAGGCCCGCGAGGGGCCTTTTGCTTATCCTGCCATGAAACGTCGCAGTGAAAAGGGGGTTAAGTCAAACGCTGGCGTTTTACCTGCGGCAAAGTCAGCGACAATCTCGCCCAGCACCGACGCAAACTTAAATCCGTGTCCGCTGAGGCCGGTGATAACCATCGTGCTGGTGCTCTCCGGCAGCGTATCGATGATAAAGTCCTCATCCGGCGAATTATCATAGGTGCAGGCGGCACCGTACAGGCAGCCGCCGATGCCGGGCAGGCACTGGCGAAGGAACGGGAAGCACTCTGAGCCGTCGGTGTCAACGCGACCAAAGGGCAGGCGCTCGTCTTCGCTGCTGATAGGCTGCCCGCCGTTGTGCCTACCAATCTTAAGCGCATCGTCTTCTGCCGGAAAGCCGTAGTACTGGTCCCCATTGGCCAGCTCGCCGGTAAAGGCCGGGAAGTTGTTTTTACTGCTGTAGCGACCATCGGCCTGATACCAGGCAAACACCTTGCGTACCGGCTGAATGGGCAGGGTAGGTAGCAGCTGCTTAACCCAGGTTCCGGCACTGACCAGCAGCTTCGTACCCTGATACTCGCCGTCAGCCGTCTCAATGGTCACGCCATCATCATGGTGATGGATCGCCGTCACCGGGCAGTTAAACAGCTGTGCACAGCCCGCTTCCCGGGCGAGGCGGATCCAGGTTTTTATCGCCAGCTCGCTCTTCAGCACGCCAGAGTTAGCTTCGAACAGGGCGATATAGTCGTCCGGCACGCGAAATTCAGGCCAGCGTGCCATCAGCGTTGCAGCGTCGAGTTGCTCAACGTTAAGGTTGAACTGCTGCGCGCTCTGCGCAACGTTGTGTAGAAAATCAGAGTTGGCGGGCCCAAGGTTAACTACGCCACTGCGGATAAACACCTCTTCGCCGCTCTCAGCTGCCAGCTCTTCCCACAGCGCCTGCGCTCTGAGTACCAGCGGGACATACTTTTCGCCCTCACCGTAGGCGTGGCGGATCAGCCGCGTATCGCCATGATGGCTACCCTGCTGGTGGGGCGGCATATGGGCATCGGTCATCAGCACCTTCAACCCGGCGCGGGTAGCATAATAGCCCGCCGCCGCGCCAACTGAACCGCTGCCGATAATAATAAGATCGTATTTCATTAGGCTCTCCTGGCAAAAACGCGTGCTCAGGAGAGTAATTAACCCGCCGACGTTATACAAGCCAGAAATAAATAAGGCACCCTATGGGTGCCTGTTGGTTGAAAAATGAGCATTCACTAATGCCGCTTGTACTCGTTTTCCTGGTAGTCGCCAGATTCAATCTTGGCAATGCCGGCTTCTAGAATCGAAATAAATTGACGAGCAACGTCGGTGGTTAACCACAGAGTCTGTCCGACCTCGGTGTCGTCACGGTCGGCGTGATTTGGGGTCTGGTAGTGCAGGCGCAGCATCAGCGCATCGTAGCTGTCCACGGTGCTGATGTCCCACCCTACGAGCGGATGGGTTTGAATGACTTCATTATTTTTTACCATTTTAACCCCCTAAATGCGTGTGTAGAGACAACGACTCTTGAGGTTCAATGCGTGTTTATTGAAGCAACTTAAGTATATCAATAATTAAGCAGATTGCGCCAATAAAAAAATGGGGGGCATTTTTTCTGAACTTTCTTAGAATTTTTTGAACAAGAAAAGGCCTAATTACGGCTTACTTATTACAGAGATAAGCGGCACCATCAGAATAATGCCTAAAAATGAAAAAAAGCCGGGGCGACCCGGCAAAAGCACAATAGGGAAACAACCATTAATCCTGCGTAAACCAGTCGTCCGCGCTCTCCCAGGTTTGCTGGAGGATCTCGCTAACGCGTTCTTTATCACCTTTGGCACCGCCGAGAACAGAGAGGTTGTTGGCGGCTGCATAGCGGACGGTCACCTTGCCTTCGGTGTCGGGATAGTCGCTCTGCAGACGGCGGGAGAGTTCGCTTGCCAGCGCGTCAATCGCGCCCGGCGGTAAGGGTGTTGTTTTAGCGATAGTCACTTCGATACGCATGATTGCCCCCTGAGTAATGTACTGTATTTTTATACAGTATAGACGCAGAACTTACAACAGGGAGCAAACTCTTTTTTAGCGACGGATCCGCCAGTTAACGCGCTCGCCTGCCAGGAAAGGGATCAGCGTATCGTCAGTGAGGGCGATGCTTTCCGGAACCTGCTCCGCTTCGCGGACCAGCTCTACGTAACCCTCGTTGACCGGCAGGCCGTAGAAGCGCGGGCCGTTAAGCGAACAGAAGGCTTCAAAATGCGCCAGCGCGTTCATCTCTTCAAAGACGGTGGCATAGCTGGCCAGCGCCGTCGGGGCGTTGAAGCAGCCTGCACAGCCGCAGCTGGCCTCTTTACGTAGGCGCGCATGCGGGGCGGAGTCGGTGCCAAGGAAGGCACGCTCGAAGCCGCTGGCGACCAGCTCGCGCAGCGCCTGCTGGTGAACGTTACGCTTGAGGATCGGCAGACAGTAAAGATGCGGGCGTACGCCGCCCACCAGCATATGGTTACGGTTAAACATCAGATGCTGCGGGGTGATGGTGGCCGCCAGCAGCTCATTGCCCTCGCGTACATAGTCGGCTGCATCTTTCGTGGTGATGTGCTCAAACACCACCTTCAGTGCGGGCAGGCGCTGGCGCAGCGGCTCCATCACCGTCTCAATAAAGCGCGCCTCGCGATCGAAGATGTCGATTTCGGCGTGGGTCACTTCGCCATGCACCAGCAGCGGCATACCCAGCGTCTGCATCCGCTCCAGCACCGGCATGATAGCGTCAATGCTGGTCACCCCATGGCTGGAGTTGGTGGTGGCGTTGGCCGGATAGAGCTTGGCTGCGGTAAAGACCCCTTCGCGGAAGCCGCGCTCAACCTCGTTGGGATCCAGCGAGTCGGTAAGGTAGCAGGTCATCAACGGGGTAAAGTCGTGGCCGGCAGGGACGGCGGCAAGAATACGCTGGCGGTAGGCGATGGCGGCCTCGACGGTGGTCACCGGCGGTGCCAGGTTTGGCATCACGATAGCGCGGCCATAGGTTTCACTGGTGTAGGGCACCACAGTCTTCAACATATCGCCGTCGCGCAGATGTACGTGCCAGTCGTCAGGGCGGCGAATTTTTAAAACCTGGGGTTGTGCTGTCATGGTAGTGCTCCGGCTAAAGTGAAGTCAGTAATGGCTGGTTTTATGCCGGGCACTAAGCATAGGCGTAAACGTTTTCGTTTGCACCTCTTTCCTGACCGAGGTGCAAAAATTACGCTGCGCCTATGGGTCAGTTAACAAAGGGAATGACAATCTCACCCGCTTTAATCTCCAGCCCTTTGGCATACTTTTTCGCCAGCGCTTCGCCCTTGCTGCTGTCTTCGCTCAAGACGTAGGCAGGCTGCTGGTTAAAGTAGTTTTGCAGGGTCTGGTTCAGGTAGGGGATCAGGGTCTGCACCACCGGCTGCATTTTCTGCGGCATTACCGAGGCGTCTACCACCTCCATCTGCTGGAGAAAGATCGCCCCTTTCTCTTTATTAAAGACCGGGAGCGCCTTGAGCTTCAGCTTGACGGTGGCCTGCTGGCTGCCGAACAGAGAGTTAAGATCCAGCCCGGCATCGCCGGAGAGCGTAACTTTGCCCGGATCTTCGCGCCCGATGGCGCTGACCAGGTTATTTAGCACGATATGCGCATCCGCCACGCCCGGCAGGCCAATATCGCGGGAGAAATTGTTGTGCTTTTGCAGCGCCTGGTTGATCTCCTGCTCGCTGACGGTGTACTGGGTGAGCTGGTTGCAACCTGCCAGCAGGCCGCCTGCGACAAGGGCTGCGGCAAATAAAATCTTCTTCATGGGATCCCTCAAAAGCCATCCATTTATGCCATCGTGACATAAAGCAGCCTGGCGCACCAGCGGGAGGCGTAACAGCAGAAAAGGCCGAAAGCGGTGGCGGAAACCTGCGCTTCCGCCGAACCAAGGGTTAAATTGCGATAGAAGAGAGGAGGTTAATTTGCGTCTGCTTGGCCATGTTGTCGCGATAGTCGGCGACGCGGGTGGGCCAGACAATACCTGGCACAATCGTCAGGTTACGCAGCAGCGGGAAGAGGTGGATATCATCCTCAGAGAGTTCACCGTTAACCGCGTTGGGCTGGACAATATGCTTATCCAGATCGCGCAGGTCATCGCTGATTTTTTTCACCAGCCCTGGCGTATGGGCAAGGTGCTCGCTAAAGTCGCCGATAGCCGCCTCTTTTTTCTTGGTGAAGTAAGCGCGCGCTTCCGGCGTCGCAAACTCATCAAACGGCGCTTTGGCAAAGCGTGGGATCAGCAGGCGATTGGTGTACTCGTTGACCTTGCGCAGCCATGCCTCAATGGCTGGCTTACGTGCGCCGGTCAGCAGCGGCTCGCCGTCGAGCTGGTCAACGTACTTCACAATGTCCAGGCTCTCGGCCATGTAACGACTATCATCTTTTTGCAGGATCGGGGCCATCTTCTGGCCAATCATACGAGTGGGCGTGGCTTCATCATCGTTGAGCAACACGTTGAGTTCGACCGGCAGATTTTTCAGGCCGAAGATCATGCGGGCTTTCAGGCAGTACGGGCAGTGGTCGTAAATATAGAGCTTCACGTTTCCCCTCCAGGTGATGGTTGTCCGTAACCATCAGTATGGAAGAGAAAAAAGCGCCTTTCAAATCAGGCCTCCGGTTCGAGCACCCCTGTCTGGGGATGTCGGGGGCTGAACTGCCACCACAGCGCAAAGAGCGTTACCAGGCCAATCGCCGACAGCATCATCCACGGCAGCTCGGGCTGGCTGAAGGCTTTTCCGGCGTCGAACAGCCAGCCACCCCCCGCGTAGCCAAGGAATCCGCCGAAGGCGAGACCCAGGCGGCTAAAGCCCATATAGCTGCCCCGCGCCCGGGCATCCGCCAGCTCGGCGCTCAGCGTTTCCCGCGCCGGTTCGGCAATAATCGAGCCGATATAGAACGTGCAAATTAATGTAAAGAGCTGTTGTAGCGAGCTCACCATGCCAATCGGCAGCAGGCTGAAGGTCATAAACAGCAGGCCAGCCATCAGACGCTGCTCAAGGCGAAAGCGTTTTTCGCTCCAGCGGGCGAGCGGGTAGAGCAGGGTCAGCGACAGGCTTGCCTCAATGGCATACATCCACTTCACCGCTGCGGGGGAGCCAGCAATGTCGTTCACCATGATCGGCAGCATCAGCATCACCTGTACGGCCAGCATGTAGTAGCCGGTTAAGGTGAGAACATAGGTCACGAAGCGTTTGTCGTTCATCACCCGACTAAGCCCCTCCCGCACCGGGGTTTTCACCGTCGAGAGCCGCCACGCTGGCAGCAGCCAGGCGTTGAAGGCGGCGCAGAGGACAAAGATCACCGCGCCGGTGGCGCACACCAGGCGGAAATCGTACTGCAGCAGCCAGCTGCCGAGCAGGGCACCGATCACCGCCCCGGCGCTGTCCTGCATCATCAGCAGCGAGAAGAAGCGTCCGCGCAGGTGCGGGCGGATCAGCTTAACCACCAGCGCCGAGCGCGGCGGATCGAACAGCGTGCCGCCGAGGCCGGAGAGGATGCACGAGCTCCAGAGCAGCCACGGCTCCTGTGCCACGGCCATGGTGGCGAACCCGGCGGCCCGCAGCAGCATGCCGGTGACGATCATCGGCTTAGCACCAAAGCGGTCGGCAATAGCACCGCCGAAGATCCCCAGCCCCTGCTGAATAAGCTGGCGCAGGCCGAGGGCAATCCCCACCATCAGGGCGGCCCAGCCGAGCTGATCCACAAAACGAATAGAAATAAGCGGGAAGACAACAAAAAAACCCAGCACAACCAGCATATTATCGATGAGCAGGAAATATTTACCCAGGCGCCTGGCCTGCGATACGCGGGACATCTCCCCTCCTGGGAATGTCAAAATAGTTACCCTGCTATTTTGCGTGGTTGTTGGCCATTTTCCCACCGCTGCGGCGACAATATTTTTTTCTCAAAGCAACGCTTTGATTGATGCTCTTTATCGTAATAGTGGCCTGGCGCAGGTATAGTTATTCGCAGGGGTAACAAGACGTTTTGACAGGAGTGGTGATGAATGTTCGGCTATCGTAACAACGTTCCAAAAGTGCGCTTGACGACGGACCGGCTGGTGGTGCGTTTAGTGCATGAGCGCGATGCATGGCGTTTAGCAGACTATTACGCAGAGAACCGCCAGTTTTTAAAGCCCTGGGAGCCCATCCGCGATGAGAGCCACTGCTATCCGTCCGGCTGGCAGGCACGCCTCAGCATGATTAACGAATTTCACAAGCAGGGAAGCGCCTTCTATTTTGCGCTGTTCGATCCCGATGAAAAAGAGATCATGGGCGTCGCCAACTTCTCTAACGTCGTACGCGGCTCGTTTCACGCCTGCTACTTGGGCTACTCAATCGGGCAGAAGTGGCAGGGGCAGGGGCTGATGTTTGAGGCGTTGACCGCCGCGATCCGCTATATGCAGCGCACCCAGCATATCCACCGCATTATGGCCAACTACATGCCGCATAATCAGCGCAGCGGCGGCCTGCTGGCGCGGCTGGGTTTTGAAAAAGAGGGCTATGCCAAAGCCTATCTGCTGATCGACGGCGAGTGGCGCGATCACGTCCTGACGGCGCTGACCACCCAGGAGTGGACCGCAGGCCGCAACTAAGGAAAGACGAAATGAAAATCCTGTTAAGCCCCGCCGAAGCGCGGATTATTGGCTGCCTGCTGGAGAAGCAGGTGACGACGCCCGAGCAGTATCCCCTCTCTCTGAATGCAGTGGCCAGCGCCTGCAATCAGAAAACCAACCGTGAGCCCGTTATGTCTCTCAGCGACGCCGAGGTGCAGGATCTCCTCGACACGCTGGTCAAACGCCACTACCTGCGCAACGTCAGCGGCTTCGGCAACCGGGTCACAAAATACGAGCAGCGCTTTTGTAACTCCGAGTTTGGTAACCTCAAGCTCAGCAGCGGCGAGATGGCGCTCATCACCACGCTGCTGCTGCGCGGCGCGCAGACCCCAGGCGAGCTGCGGATGCGGGCGGCAAGAATGCATGAGTTTGCCGATGTGCCGGAGGTCGAAAAGATCTTAGAGGCGCTGGCGACGCGCGAGGATGGGCCCTTCGTGGTTCGTCTGCCGCGTGAGCCGGGCAAACGTGAAAGCCGCTATATGCACCTGTTTAGCGGCGAGGCGGCGCCGGAAGCCACCTCCGTAGAGCGCGACGCGCCACAGCCCGAGGATCTCGCCGCGCGGGTGGCGGTGCTGGAGGGCGAGGTCGCCGAACTGAAGCAGCGTCTCGATTCACTGCTGGCACACCTGGGAGATTAACCATGACACAGTTACGCATAGGCGTAGTGGGGCTGGGCGGTATTGCTCAGAAAGCCTGGCTGCCGGTGCTGGGCGCGGCCACCGACTGGACGCTGCAGGCGGCCTGGTCACCGTCGCGGGAGAAGGCGTTAGACATCTGCCAGCGCTGGCGGGTGCCCTACGCCGGATCGCTGTCGGAGCTGGCCGCCCAGTGCGATGCCGTGTTCGTTCACACCTCTACGGCCTCGCACTACGCGGTGGTGAGCGAGCTGTTAAGCGCCGGGGTCCACGTCTGCGTCGATAAGCCGCTGGCGGAGAACCTTGCCGATGCCGAGCGGCTGGTGGCGCTGGCCGCGCGTAAAAAGCTGATCCTGATGGTCGGCTTCAACCGTCGCTTTGCACCTCTGTATCGCGACTTGAAAACCCGCCTCGCCAGCGGGGCTTCGCTGCGCATGGATAAGCACCGGAGCGACAGCGTCGGGCCACACGATCTGCGCTTTACGCTGCTGGACGACTACCTTCACGTGGTGGACACCGCCCTGTGGCTGGCAGGAGGCGAAGGCCAGCTTAACGGCGGCACGCTGCTGACCAACGACGAGGGGGCGATGATCTACGCCGAGCACCACTTTAGCCACGACGCCCTGCAAATCACCACCAGCATGCATCGCCGGGCGGGTAGCCAGCGCGAGTGGGTGCAGGCGGTGACCGACGGCGGCCTGTATGACGTGACCGATATGCGCGAGTGGCGGGAAGAGCAGGGCAGCGGCATTACGCTGCGTCCGATCCCCGGCTGGCAAAGCACCCTGGAGCAGCGCGGCTTCGTGGGCTGCGCCCAGCACTTTATTACCTGTGTGAAAAATCAGACTGCGCCTGAAACCTCCGGCGAGCAGGCGGTGCTGGCCCAGCGCATCATCGACAGGCTCTGGCGCGAGGCGATGGTCGAATAACTCGCTGTCGTATCTGGTAATAGTTTCTGGATGTAGTATTTCATCGCAATCCAGGTAGACTAAGCGCTTCTTCTAACGCCTGCTATGCAGGCGTTTTGCCGCAGGGTTCGGATTAATACGGTAATGAATTTATTAAAATCGCTGGCTGCGGTCAGCTCGATGACTCTCTTTTCCCGCGTGCTGGGCTTTGCCCGCGATGCCATCGTGGCGCGGGTATTTGGCGCAGGCCTGGCAACCGACGCCTTTTTTGTCGCGTTCAAGCTTCCCAATCTGCTGCGCCGCATCTTTGCGGAAGGTGCGTTTTCTCAGGCGTTTGTGCCCATTCTCGCCGAGTACAAAAGCAAGCAGGGTGAGGATGCGACCCGCGTCTTTGTCGCCTATGTCTCTGGCCTGCTGACGCTGGTGCTGGCGATTGTGACCATTGCCGGGATGCTGGCCGCACCCTGGGTGATCATGGTCACCGCGCCGGGCTTTGCCGATACCGCCGACAAGTTTGCGCTCACCACCCAGCTGTTGAAGATCACCTTTCCCTACATTCTGCTGATTTCGCTGGCCTCGCTGGTGGGGGCGATCCTTAACACCTGGAACCGCTTCTCGGTGCCAGCCTTTGCGCCTACCCTTTTAAACGTCAGCATGATTGGCTTTGCGCTCTTTGCCGCGCCGCTGTTTCACCCGCCGGTGCTGGCGCTGGCCTGGGCGGTGACCGTCGGGGGCGTACTGCAACTTTTTTACCAGCTGCCGCACCTTAAAAAGATCGGCATGCTGGTGCTGCCGCGCATCAGCCTGCGTGATGAAGGGTCACTCCGCGTAGTTAAGCAGATGGGGCCAGCGATCCTTGGCGTCTCGGTCAGCCAGATCTCGCTGATCATCAACACCATTTTCGCCTCGTTTTTGGCCTCCGGCTCGGTGTCGTGGATGTACTACGCCGACCGCCTGATGGAGTTCCCCTCTGGCATACTGGGCGTGGCGCTGGGCACCATTCTGCTGCCGTCGCTCTCCCGCAGCTTTGCCAGCGGCAACCAGGACGAGTACTGCCGCCTGATGGACTGGGGCCTGCGCCTCTGCTTCCTGCTGGCGCTGCCGAGCGCCGTGGCGCTGGGGATCCTCGCCAAACCGCTGACGGTCTCGCTGTTCCAGTACGGCAAATTCACCGCCACCGACGCGCTGATGACCCAGAAGGCGCTGGTGGCCTACTCCGTGGGGCTGATGGGGCTGATTGTGGTGAAGGTGCTGGCACCGGGCTTCTACTCGCGGCAGGACATCAAAACCCCGGTCAAGATCGCTATCGTCACGCTGATTATGACCCAGCTGATGAACCTGGCCTTTATCGGCCCGCTCAAACACGCCGGACTGGCGCTGTCCATTGGCCTGGCGGCCTGCCTTAACGCCAGCCTGCTCTACTGGCAGCTGCGCAAGCAGAAAATCTTTACTCCGCAGCCGGGCTGGCAGCGTTTTCTGCTGCGTCTGGTTATTGCCGTTGTGGTGATGGCCGCCGCGCTGTTGGGCGTGCTCTCGGTGATGCCGGAGTGGTCGCAGGGCACTATGGCCTGGCGACTGCTGCGTCTGATGGCGGTGGTGGCGGTGGGAGGCATTGCCTACTTCGCCACGCTGGCGCTGCTGGGCTTTAAGGTGAAGGAGTTTGCTCGCCGGACGGCGTAAAACTGCACAGGCCTGGGCAGCGGTGCCCGGGCCTGTGCGGTGCGAGATCAGATGGAGATTTTCTTGCCGCCGCGGTGGGAAGCCGAGGTCTGGCCATTCGCGCCGTAGAGGGCGGGCTCCTGATGCGGTTTTAGCACCTCCAGCGCCTGCCTGTTGCGCTGGATCTGATCTTCCAGCAGCCAGCCGTTGTGCTGGTTAAGCTCGCGCAGGTGCTGCGTTTTTTTCGTGATAGTCAGCCAGCGGCCTGCGATATCATCATTTGCGCTCTGCTGCATATTCTGTTCGGTACGACGCTGCTGTTCAAGATAGTCCAGCGTGGCGAGCAACGAACTCTTCTCTTCGGTAATACGCTGTAGCGCGCTGCCGTTAATCTGGCCCGCAGAAAGATGTTGTTGCTCAGCATCCATCACGCCTTTCAGCGCGTTCAGGATAACTGTCATTTGATCAAGAACTTCTGACAGTTTGCTCATACGCTCACTTACTCTGTAGGAAACTCTGCGCTTCGCTAATCAGGGCGTCGGCAATTTTGCCGGTATCCATTTTCAGCTCGCCGTTGCGGATCGCGGTTTTCAGGGCTTCCACGCGCTCCATATTGATATCTTCACTGCCCGCCTGGGTCAGCTTGGTTTGCGCATTGCTAATGGTGACGCTGGTACTGTTCGCAGTAGCGGATTTTTCCAGACGCGCTTTTGGGGTCTGAGTATCGTGAGTTTCGCGCGGTTGGACAGTGCTAACCGACTTTAAAGGCGATGTACGATCAATGCTCATAGTGTTGTCCTCATCGAGGGTTCGCGGCCATTGTGGCTTGCCATCATCATATATTGCTTAATTATCGGCAGGTGCCGCAAATTCTTTAAAAAGATTACAGGTTAATAAGAATATTCCCATCAGGCGCTACCGTTCCGCTGACCACCTGACCCGAGGTCATGCGCACGCGGGCATTTTGCGCTACCGAGGCGTTGTTCAGCGCCTGGCCTTCACCGTTTACGCTAAAGCCGTCGCCGCTGGCGATCACCTGCACCCGCTGACCAGCTTTTATCCGCCACGACTGGCGCAGCATTGAGAGCTGAATCGCCTGGCCTGGGGCCAGATCGCGCAGGCTAACCGCATCCTGGGCCTGGTTAATGTCCAGCATGGTACGCGGCGGAAGCCGATCCAGACGGCCACGCTTGAGGGTCACGCTGCCCGGTTCGAGCGTGCTGCCGCGGGTAATCGCCTGGGCCGCCACCACGTAGTTGCCAGTCGCCTCTACCGTAACCTGCAAATAGCGTTTCTCATTGGCGCACTGGGCCAGCACGTTAACGTTGCCCCACAGCTTGGCATTACCCGCGACGCTCAGCGCCGGTTGTTCACAGGCAGGCAGCAGGTTAGCCGGTGTGCGCACGGTGACGGCGACCTCATCGCTAAAGCCTGCCAGCCGCTGGGCAAAAAAGGTGGTCAGCTGGGCAGTGAGATCCTGCGCGGCCGCAAAGGGGCTGACGAACAGCAACATGGCTGCGCAGAGGCTTTTCACACTGTGCATGGCGAACTCCTGCCTGGATGAGAAAGTGAGGGGATTTTACCCGGAGTGCAAATCTATCAACGCAATAAATAGCGACGCATTTTGCGTTTATTCCAACGATAAGGCGTGCCCTCTGACCTTTAAGCTGTCATCTGTCAATTTCTCATCAGCGTAATAGTCATCAGCGGGGGAGACATGCTCGATAAACTCGATGCCGCGCTACGATTTCAGCAAGAAGCATTAAACCTGCGCGCCCAGCGCCAGGAAGTTCTGGCTGCCAATATTGCCAACGCCGATACCCCGGGGTATCAGGCGCGCGATATGGATTTTGCCAGCGAACTTAAAAAAGTGATGGAGCGCGGCCGGGCCGAAAGCAGCGGGGTATCGCTGGCACTGACTTCCGCTCGCCATATTCCTGCCCAGACCATCGCCGCACCGTCTACTGAACTGCTCTATCGCATTCCCGATCAGCCATCGCTGGACGGTAACACCGTCGATATGGACCGGGAGCGTACCCAGTTTGCCGATAACAGCCTGCAATACCAGACCGGGCTGAGCGTTCTGGGTGGACAGATCAAAGGCATGATGAGCGTGCTGCAGGGGGGGAATTAATAGATGGCATTACTGAACATTTTTGATATCGCCGGATCGGCGCTGACGGCTCAGTCACAGCGGCTGAACGTGGCGGCGAGTAACCTGGCGAACGCCGACAGCGTTACCGGTCCCGACGGCCAGCCTTATCGTGCCAAGCAGGTGGTGTTTCAGGTGAATGCGGCTCCAGGTGCAGCCACCGGCGGCGTCAAGGTCGCCAACGTCATTGAGAGCCAGGCCCCGGACAAGCTGGTCTTTGAGCCAGGCAACCCGCTTGCCGATGCCAAAGGCTACGTGCGGATGCCCAACGTAGACGTCGTCGGCGAGATGGTTAACTCCATGTCCGCTTCACGCAGCTACCAGGCAAACGTTGAAGTACTTAACACCGTGAAGAGCATGATGCTGAAAACGCTCACGCTTGGCTCGTAAAGGAGAGTCGCATGTCTATCGCTGTAAATCTCAACGACACTACCAGCAGCACTACCGCCACATCGAAAACGACCAGCGCGACCTCCGGCAGTAGCGCAACGGATCTGCAGAGCAGCTTCTTAACGCTGCTGGTGGCCCAGCTCAAAAACCAGGATCCCACCAATCCGATGGAGAACAACGAGCTGACCACCCAGCTGGCGCAGATCAACACCGTGAGCGGCATTGAGAAGCTCAATACCACCCTCGGCGCGATCTCTGGTCAGATTGATAACAGCCAGTCGCTGCAGGCGAGCACGCTGATCGGTCACGGGGTGATGATCCCGGGCACTACCGTACTGGCAGGCAGCGAAACCACCACGCCGTTTGGCGTTGAGCTGACCCAGCCTGCAGATAAGGTCACCGCCACCATTACCGATAAAAATGGCCTTGTGGTACGCACCATTGATATTGGCGGCCTGAGCGCGGGTGTTCACACCTTTAGCTGGGACGGCAAGATGACCGACGGCACCGCCGCACCGGACAGCGCCTACAACGTTTCCATCAGCGCCAGCAACGGCTCTACCCAGCTGGTGGCTCAGCCGCTGCAGTTTGCGCTGGTGCAGGGCGTCACCAAAAGCAGCACCGGTAACACCTTAGATTTGGGTACCTACGGTACCACCACCCTCGACGAAGTACGGCAGATTATATAAGCCTTTACACTTATCAGGAGTAAGTCATGGCCTTCTCACAAGCGGTCAGCGGCCTGAATGCTGCGGCCACCAACCTCGATGTCATTGGTAACAACATTGCCAACTCCGCCACCTATGGCTTTAAATCTGGCACCGCGTCCTTCGCCGATATGTTTGCCGGTTCTAAAGTTGGTCTCGGCGTGAAGGTAGCGGGCATTACCCAGGACTTCACCGACGGCACGACCACCAACACCGGTCGCGGCCTGGACGTCGCCATCAGCCAGAACGGTTTCTTCCGTCTGGTCGACAGCAACGGTTCGGTATTCTACAGCCGTAACGGCCAGTTCAAGCTGGACGAAAACCGCAACATCGTTAACATGCAGGGCCTGCAGCTGACCGGCTTCCCGGCCTCCGGCACCCCGCCGACCATTCAGCAGGGCGCAAACCCGACGGCGATCTCCATTCCAAACACCCTGATGGCGGCGAAAACCACCGACACCGCGGCGATGCAGATCAACCTGAATTCCACCGATGCCGCGCCGACCGTGGCCTTCGATCCGACCAACGCCGACAGCTACAACAAAAAAGGCTCGGTGACCGTTTTCGATAGCCAGGGTAACTCTCACGACATGAACGTCTACTTCGTGAAGAGCACGGCCAGCAACACCTGGAACGTTTACACCCAGGACAGCAGCGTGGCAAACAGCCCTGCGACGCTCTCTACCACGCTGGGCTTCAGCAACACCGGCGCGCTGACCTCCGGCGGTACCGCCAGCGTGACGACGGCGACGATCCCGGGCGCGACCCCGGCGACCTTCAGCCTGAGCTTCCTGAACTCCATGCAGCAGAACACCGGCGCGAACAACATCGTGGCCACTAACCAGAACGGCTACAAGCCGGGTGACCTGGTGAGCTACCAGATCAACGACGACGGCACCGTAGTGGGTAACTACTCTAACGAGCAGAACCAGCTGCTGGGTCAGATCGTGCTGGCTAACTTCGCTAACAACGAAGGTCTGGCCTCTGAAGGCGACAACGTCTGGACGGCGACCCAGTCCTCCGGCGTGGCGCTGCTGGGCACCGCAGGCAGCGGTAACTTCGGTACCCTGACCAACGGCGCACTGGAAGCATCCAACACCGATCTGAGTAAAGAGCTGGTCAACATGATCGTCGCGCAGCGTAACTATCAGTCAAACGCGCAGACCATCAAAACCCAGGATCAGATCCTTAACACCCTGGTTAACCTGCGCTAAGCGCCTGACGGGACGGCTTCATGGATCACGCAATATATACCGCGATGGGCGCGGCCAGCCAGACGCTCAACCAGCAGGCGGTTACGGCCAGCAACCTCGCGAACGCCTCTACGCCGGGCTTCCGTGCGCAGCTCAACGCGCTGCGCGCCGTGCCGGTAGAGGGCCTGTCGCTGCCTACCCGTACGCTGGTGGCGGCGTCTACCCCCGGCGCGGATATGACCCAGGGCCAGATGGACTACACCTCCCGCCCGCTGGACGTTGCCCTGCAACAGGACGGCTGGCTGGCAGTGCAGACCCCAGACGGCACCGAAGGCTATACCCGCAACGGTAATATGCAGGTGAGCCCGACGGGTCAGCTGACCATCCAGGGTAACCCGGTGATGGGCGACGCGGGTCCGATTGCCGTGCCGGAAGGAGCGGAGATCACCATTGCGGCGGACGGCACCGTCTCGGCGCTGACCCCCGGCGATCCGCCGAATACGGTATCACCCATTGGCAAGCTGAAGCTGGTCAAGGCGACCGGGGCTGAAGTGGTACGTGGCGATGACGGCATGTTCCGTCTCAGCCAGGCCGCCCAGGCAACCCGAGGCGCCACCCTGCAGGCCGATCCCACCATCCGCGTGATGTCGGGCGTGCTGGAGGGGAGCAACGTAAAGCCGGTTGCCGCGATGACCGATATGATCGCCAGCGCACGTCGCTTTGAGATGCAGATGAAGGTCATCAGCAGCGTTGATGAAAATGAGCAGCGTGCTAACTCACTGCTGTCGATGAGCTAATACAGGACTAACTATGATTAACTCTTTATGGATTGCCAAGACCGGCCTCGACGCCCAGCAAACCAATATGGACGTCATCGCCAACAACCTGGCGAACGTCAGCACCAACGGTTTCAAGCGTCAGCGTGCGGTCTTTGAAGATCTGCTCTATCAGACCGTTCGCCAGCCTGGCGCCCAGTCTTCCGAGCAGACGACGCTGCCGTCAGGCCTGCAGATTGGTACCGGCGTCCGTCCGGTGGCCACCGAGCGCCTGCACAGCCAGGGTAACCTCTCTCAGACCAACAACAGTAAAGACGTGGCGATCAAAGGCCAGGGCTTCTTCCAGGTGATGCTGCCGGACGGCACCTCAGCCTATACCCGTGACGGCTCGTTCCAGGTGGATCAGAACGGCCAGCTGGTAACCGCGGGCGGTTTCCAGGTGCAGCCCGCCATCACCATTCCGGCGAACTCCCTGAGCATCACCATCGGCCGTGACGGCGTGGTGAGCGTGACCCAGCAGGGCCAGGCCGCACCGGTACAGGTAGGGCAGCTCAACCTGACCACCTTTATGAACGATACCGGTCTGGAAAGCATTGGTGAGAACCTCTACACCGAAACGCAGTCTTCCGGTGCGCCGAACGACTCGACGCCTGGCCTGAACGGGGCAGGGCTGCTTTACCAGGGGTATGTTGAAACCTCTAACGTGAACGTGGCTGAAGAGCTGGTGAATATGATCCAGGTTCAACGCGCTTACGAAATTAACAGTAAAGCCGTATCGACTACCGATCAGATGCTGCAAAAACTGACGCAACTCTAAGGCGCGCTCCGGCGCGGCAGTAACCGCCGCGCCGGGCCCCTGATTTCGAAGATGAAAGCAATGCATAAATCCGCCGCGTTTCGTTATCCGCTTATGGCTTTGGTGGCACTCACCCTCAACGGGTGTGCCTGGATCCCCTCGACGCCGCTGGTGCAGGGCGCAACCACTGCGCAGCCCACGCCCGGCCCGCAGCCCATTGTCAACGGCTCCATTTTTCAGACTGCCCAGCCCATCAACTACGGCTATCAGCCGCTGTTTGAGGATCGCAGACCGCGTAACGTAGGCGATACGCTGACCATCGTGCTGCAAGAGAACGTCAGCGCCAGTAAAAGCTCGTCGGCGAACGCCAGCCGCGACGGCAAAACCAACTTCGGCGTCGGTACTGCGCCGCGCTACTTAGAAGGCCTGTTTGGCAACGCCCGTGCGGATGTCGACGCCTCAGGCAGCAACGGCTTCAACGGTAAGGGTGGGGCCAACGCCAGCAACACCTTCAGCGGAACGCTGACCGTGACGGTTGACCAGGTTCTGGCCAACGGTAACTTACACGTCGTGGGTGAAAAACAGATCGCCATTAACCAGGGCACTGAGTTCATCCGCTTCTCCGGTGTCGTGAACCCACGCACCATCAGCGGCAGCAACTCCGTTCCGTCCACTCAGGTGGCGGACGCGCGCATCGAATATGTCGGCAACGGCTATATCAATGAAGCGCAGAATATGGGCTGGCTGCAGCGTTTCTTCCTTAATCTCTCGCCGATGTAACGGGGTGACCAATGTTTAAATATCTGGCAGGGATCGCGCTGGTACTGGTAGCAACCATTGCCCAGGCCGAGCGCATCCGCGACCTCACCAGCGTACAGGGCGTACGACAGAACTCACTGATTGGCTACGGGCTGGTTGTCGGCCTGGATGGCACGGGCGACCAGACCACTCAGACGCCGTTTACCACCCAGAGCCTGAACAACATGCTCTCCCAGATGGGGATCACCGTCCCCGCCGGGACCAACATGCAGCTGAAAAACGTGGCGGCGGTGATGGTTACTGCCCAGTTCCCGGCGTTTGCCCGCCAGGGGCAGACCATCGACGTGGTGGTCTCCTCGATGGGTAACGCCAAGAGCCTGCGCGGCGGTACGCTCATCATGACCCCGCTGAAAGGCGTCGATAACCAGGTCTACGCCCTGGCGCAGGGCAACGTGCTGGTCGGCGGCGCGGGCGCAGCGGCAGGCGGCAGCAGCGTGCAGGTTAACCAGCTCAACGGCGGCCGTATTACCGGCGGCGCGGTGGTCGAGCGTGAGTTGCCTAGCCAATTTGGCTCCGGCAACACCATCAATCTGCAGCTGAACCAGGAAGATTTCACCCTGGCGCAGCAGATCACCGACACCATCAACCGCTCTCGCGGCTACGGCAGCGCCACGGCGCTGGATGCGCGAACCATCCAGATCCGCGTGCCGAGCGGCAACAGCTCTCAGGTGCGTTTCCTTGCCGATATCCAGAATATGGAAGTGGGCGTGACGCCGCAGGATGCGAAGGTAGTGATCAACTCCCGTACCGGATCGGTAGTAATGAACCGCGAAGTGACGCTGGACAGCTGTGCGGTGGCCCAGGGCAACCTCTCGGTGACGGTAAACCGCCAGGCCAACGTTAGCCAGCCGGATACGCCGTTTGGCGGCGGCGAGACCGTGGTCACTCCGCAGACGCAGATCGACCTGCGCCAGAGCGGCGGTTCGTTGCAGAGCGTCCGCTCCAGCGCCAACCTGAACAACGTTGTTCGGGCGCTGAACGCGCTGGGCGCGACGCCGATCGATCTGATGTCGATCCTTCAGTCAATGCAGAGTGCAGGCTGCCTGCGCGCGAAACTGGAAATTATCTAATGCTAACCGACAGCCGGATGATGGCGAGCGCGGCATGGGATGCGCAATCGCTGAATGAACTGAAAACCCAGGCCGGGCAGGATCCGCAGGCTAACCTGCGCCCGGTGGCCCGCCAGGTGGAAGGGATGTTCGTGCAGATGATGCTGAAAAGCATGCGTGAAGCCCTGCCAAAAGACGGCCTGTTTAGCAGCGACTCCACCCGCATGTACACCAGCATGTATGACCAGCAGATTGCCCAGCAGCTGACCGCGGGCAAGGGGCTGGGGCTGGCGGAGATGATGGTGAAGCAGATGTCCGGCGGCCAGAGTGAACCGACAGAGGCACCTTCGCAGGTGCCAATGAAGTTCCCGCTGGAAACGGTGACCAGTTATCAAAACCAGGCCCTGACCCAGATGGTGCGCAAGGCGATGCCGAAAACGCCCGACGGTGGGGGCAACGATGCCGCACTGTCGGGCGACAGCAAAGAGTTCCTCGCTCAGCTCTCACTGCCGGCGCGGCTGGCCAGTGAGCAGAGCGGGGTGCCGCACCACCTGATCCTTGCCCAGGCGGCGCTGGAGTCCGGCTGGGGGCAGCGGCAGATCAAGCGTGAAAACGGTGAGCCGAGCTTTAACCTGTTTGGCGTCAAGGCCAGCAGCAGCTGGAAGGGGCCTACTACCGAGATCACCACCACCGAATATGAGAACGGTGAGGCGAAGAAGGTGAAGGCGAAGTTCCGCGTCTACGGCTCCTATCTGGAGGCGCTGTCGGACTACGTTGGTCTGCTGTCGCGCAACCCGCGCTATGCCGCTGTCACCACTGCGGCAACCGCCGAGCAGGGGGCGCAGGCGTTGCAGAGTGCGGGCTACGCCACCGATCCGAACTATGCCCGTAAGCTGACCAGCATGATCCAGCAGCTGAAATCCCTTAGCGATAAGGTGAGTAAAGCCTACAGCAACGATATTGAAAATCTGTTCTGACAGCTCTCAAGTTCAGCCTGGCGCTGCCGATAATCGTTAGCAGGACTTATGTCTAAAAGTGTATAAGGAATCTCCATGTCCAGTAGCTTGATTAACAGCGCCATGAGCGGGCTGAATGCAGCCCAGGCCGCGTTGAATACCGTCAGTAATAACATCTCCAGTTATAACGTCGCGGGCTATACCCGTCAGACGACGGTGCTGGCACAGGCAAACAGTACGCTGGGTGCAGGCGGTTGGGTTGGCAACGGGGTGAACGTCACCGGCGTCCAGCGCGAATATGATGCCTTCATCACCAATCAGCTGCGCGCCGCGCAGACTCAGAGCAGCGGCCTGACCACGCGCTATGAGCAGATGTCCAAAATTGATGACATGCTCTCTGGCTCGACGAACACCCTGGCCACCACCATGCAGGGCTTCTTCACCAGCCTGCAAACGCTGGTCAGCAACGCAGAAGATCCGGCCTCCCGCCAGACGCTGCTGGGCAAAGCCGACGGGCTGGTGAACCAGTTCAAGGTGACCGATCAGTATCTGCGCGACCAGGATAAGCAGGTTAACCTGTCTATCTCCTCCAGCGTGGATCAGATCAACAACTACACCACCCAGATCGCTAACCTTAACGATCAGATTTCCCGCTTGACCGGCGTGGGCGCAGGCTCTTCGCCAAACAACCTGCTGGATCAGCGCGATCAGCTGGTGAGCGAGCTCAACAAGATTGTTGGCGTGGAAGTGAGCGTTCAGGACGGCGGCACCTATAACATCAGCATGGCTAATGGCTACACCCTGGTTCAGGGCAGCTCTTCGCGTCAGCTGGCTGCCGTGCCGTCCAGCGCCGATCCGTCCCGCACCACCGTGGCCTACGTTGATGCCACCGCGGGCAACGTGGAGATCCCGGAGAAGCTGCTCAACAGCGGCTCCCTCGGTGGGCTGATGACCTTCCGCAGCCAGAACCTCGACCAGACCCGCAACTCGCTGGGCCAGCTGGCGCTCTCCTTTGCTGACGCCTTCAACACCCAGCATGCCAAAGGCTTTGACGCTAACGGCGACAAGGGCGGCGACTTCTTTACCATTGGATCGCCTTCTACGCTGAGCAACGCCCGCAATACCGGCGATGCGTCGCTGTCCACCACGGTAAGCGACAGCAGCAAGGTGCAGGCGACCGACTATAAGGTGGCATACGACGGCTCCAAGTGGCAGGTGACTCGCCTGTCAGACAACACCTCGTTTACCGCCACGCCGGATGCTAACGACGGCAGCCTGAACTTTGACGGCCTGAAGGTCAATATCAGTGCCACCAACGGCGCAGGCAATAACGACAGCTTTATTATCAAGCCGACGGCCAACGCCATCGTCAATATGGATCTGGCCTTCAAGGACGAGTCAAAAATTGCCATGGCGGCATCGGCCACCAGCGGCGATAGCGATAACGTCAACGGCCAGGCGCTGCTGGATCTGCAAAAAAGCAAGAGCGTTGGCGGCAACAAGAGCTTCAACGATGCCTATGCCGCGCTGGTCAGTACCGTGGGCAGCACCACGGCCACGCTGAAGAGCAGCAGCACTACCCAGGATAACGTGGTCACTCAGCTGAGCAACCAGCAGCAGTCTATCTCCGGCGTTAACCTCGACGAAGAGTACGGTAACCTTCAGCGTTACCAGCAATATTATCTCGCAAACGCACAGGTTTTACAGACGGCGAGCTCGCTGTTTGATGCGTTACTGAACATCCGCTAAGCAAGAGGTTAATGATGCGCGTTAGCACTCAGATGATGTATGAACAAAACATGCGTGGTGTCACCAGTTCGCAGAGCAAGTGGCTAGGCTACGGTGAGCAGATGTCTACCGGTAAGCGCGTCAACCGTGCTTCTGACGACCCTATCGCCGCCTCGCAGGCGGTGGTGCTCTCTCAGGCCCAGGCGCAGAACAGCCAATATCAGCTGGCCCGCACCTTTGCAACGCAGAAAGTCTCGCTGGAAGACAGCATCCTGGATCAGGTCTCTACCGCGATCCAGTCGGCCCAGTCCAAGGTCATTAACAGCGGCAACGGCTCCCTGAGCGATGATGACCGTGCCTCGCTGGCAACCGATCTGCAGGGTATTCGTGACCAGATCATGAACCTTGCCAACAGTACTGACGGTAACGGTCGCTATATCTTTGGCGGCTACAAAACTGAAAGCGCACCGTTCAATCAGGCCAACGGTCAGTACGGTGGCGGCGCGCAGCCGATTACCCAGCAGGTAGACGCCGCGCGTTCAATGGTGATTGCCCACACCGGTACCCAGGTTTTTGACAGCGTGACCAGCAACGCGGTACCTGAGCCGGACGGCACCGCCCCGGAAACGAACCTGTTTGCCATGCTGGACTCGGCCATTGCCGCGCTGAAGACCCCGGTAAGTGGGGATGAGACGGCCCAGACCAAGGCGCAAGAAGTAATGGATAAAACCAACCGCGGTCTGCGCAATTCTCTTAACAACGTTCTGGCCGTGCGTGCCGAAGTCGGGACCCAGCTTAATGAGCTGGACAACCTCGACACGCTGGGTACCGATCGCGCCCTGGGCCAGACCCAGCAGATGAGCGATCTGGTTGACGTTGACTGGAATGCGGCTATCTCCTCCTACACCATGCAGCAGGCGGCGCTACAGGCATCCTATAAAGCGTTTTCCGATATGCAGGGCATGTCGCTGTTCCAGATTAACTCTTAATAAAAAGAAAACCTGTCCGGTTAAATGGACAGGTATGAGCTCTCTTTGCAGGCCGCCCTCATTGATCGGGGCGGCTTTTTTTATCCAACGTTGACTACCGCTGCGCGACGCGTACCGGCTGTCAGGCGGATTGCCAGGGCAATAATTCCTGAGACCGTCGCCAGGGCCACAACGCCAGGCCAGCCCGCCATAGTGTAGATTTTACTGCCGAGGGCCGAGCCAGCCGCCATGCCGATAAACACCACGGTAAACAGCAGCGCATTGAGACGACCCCGCGCCTGCGGCTCCAGGCTATAAACCAGATTCTGGTGAGCCACCAGGCTCGACTGTAGTCCCAGATCGAAACCTACCGCCGCAATCGCAATCACCACCAGCTGCATCTGGGTTGAGAGCAGCGGCAGGGCAAACATCAGCGCAAAGGAGAGGGTTACCAACGCCGCACCCAGCTGGGTGACTTTCGCTGCCCCGACCCGGTCGGCCAGGCCACCGGCCAGCGGTGCAGCCAGCGCACCCGCCGCGCCAGCAATCCCGAAGGTGCCTGCTACCGCGCTGCCCAGGTGAAAACGATCCAGCAGCATGACTGCGAGGGTAGACCAGAAGGCGCTAAAGGCCACCGAGAGAAAACCTTGTGCCAGCGCGGCGCTGCGCAGGGCAGGATAGCGCCCCCACAGCTGGGCGACAGAGCGCATCAGCGCCGGATAGCTGAGGTTGGAGTGGGTAGCAAAGCGCGGCAGCACCGCCCACATCACGACGCCAATAAACGCAATGCTCGCCGCCGCCAGCTGGTACATCACACGCCAGCCAAAGGCCGCCCCCACGAAGCCGCTTACCGTCCGGGAGAGCAGGATCCCCAGCAGCAGGCCGGTCATCACGGTGCCGACGGTTTTTCCCTGTTTACCTTCCGGGGCAAGGATCGCGGCGGCAGGCACGATATCCTGCGCCATCGTGGCGGCCATCCCCAGCAGCAGGCTTACCGCCAGCAGGGTATTGAGATGGCTGGTCAGGCTACAGGCCAGCAGGAAGAGGGCCAGCGCGGCACATTTCACCAGGATCAGCATTCGGCGATCGTAGCGGTCCCCCAGCGGCAGCAGGAACAGAATGCCCAGCGCGTAGCCCGCCTGAGTCAGCGTCGGCACGAGCCCCATGCCGTTAACGGTTAAATGGAGATCGCGACCCATCAGCGGCAGCAGAGGCTGAGCATAATAGATGGCGGCAACGCTGAATCCGGCTCCCATCGCCAGGATAAAGATAATCCAGCGCGGTACGTCAAAAGGTGATGCCTGGCGGTTCATAATAGAGTCCTCAAAGGGGGTGTGAAGACATTTTTGCTGAAGATGGCGTGACGCGGTAGCCGGTCCAATGGTAAAAGAGCTATACGCGAAACGTATAGGCAAAAATAAAATGAAGCGAACTGAACGTATAGACAGGGTCGATCTGATGCACACTTTTGTCCGCATCGTAGAGAGCGGCTCCCTGTCTGCCGCCGCGAGGCTGCTGGAAACCACCCAGGCTACGGTAAGCCGCCGTCTTCAGTCGCTGGAGGCGCTGCTGGGGGTCAAGCTGATCCTGCGCACCACCCACGCCATGAAGCTGACTGATGACGGCGAACGCTGCTTCCAGCATGCGAGGCGGCTGCTTTCGGCCTGGTCCACCCTTGAGGATGAGGTAAGTCACGCCGGCGATGAGCCGGTCGGCACCCTGCGGGTGCGCGCCCCGCACGCCTTCGGCCAGGAGCAGTTGCTCGCGCCGCTGACTCGCTTTCTGAGCCAGCATCCGCAGCTCTCGGTGGAGTGGATGCTGAACGATAAAAACGTCGATTTTCTAAGCGCTAACATTGACTGCGCTATTCGAGTCGGCGCGGAGATCGATCCGAGTACGGTGTCGGTGCTGTTGGCGGAGGTGCCGCGCAGCGTCGTGATTGCGCCTGCGCTGCTTGCTCACTCCCCAGCCGTGACCGAGCCGCAGCACTTGGCGGCGCTGCCATGGGTGGCGCTCAGCACCTTCTATCAGCACAGTATTAGCCTGACCCATACCGCCGGGGCGGTTGAGCAGGTGACTATTGCCCCACGGCTCTATACCGACAGCCTCTACGTTGCGCGTAGTACGGCCCTGCAAGGATTAGGCGCGGTGATTATCTCAAGCTGGGCGGTGGCGGAAGATGTACGTGAAGGGAGGCTGGTCAGACTGCTGCCCGACTGGGAGCCAGCCCCGCTGCCGGTGCATCTGGTCTATCCGTGGGCGCGTTACTATCCGGCCCGGCTGCGGGCCTTTTTGCAAATGATGCGCGAGGCGGTTCCCGGCATCACCGGAATGCGCCTTCCCGCCACCGGGGCATAAAAAAAGCCGACCCGGAGGTCGGCTTTTTACTCGCAGAGCACGTTACTCGGGCTGCTGCGGGCGTGTTGCCGGGGCGGTAGCCTGATGGGTAGCGCTATGGCCGCCCGCAGAACCTTTACCATCGAAATCAAACGCCGGGCGAACCCAATCGCTGTGACGCGGTGGCTCAGGAACGTATTCCGGGGCCGGGGCGCGAGTCATCGGCGCGGTGGCAAAGCTGTGCAGCGGCTTAGCGGCGGCAGGTTCAGCGGCAGCGGCCGGTTTAACCGTCGCAGCAGGCTTAACGTCTGCTTCCGGCTTCGGCTCGACAGCGGGTTTCGCTTCTGGCTGCGGCTGGGCTTCAACCACAGGCTGCGCTTCCACGGCTGGCTTCGCCTCAACTTCAGGCTGCGCTTCAACTTCTGGCTTAGTCTCAATGACCGGCTCAGCGGCTTTCACTTCTTCAACTTCTTCGGCGGGCTCGGCGATCTCAGCGATGTGCTCAGCAACCGGCACGTCTTCCGGGGCGATCAGCTGCGGCTGCTCGTCAACCGGCGTCTCAATCGCTTCAGGATGCGTGGTGTCCACTGCGGCAGGCTTCGGCTCGCTCACGGTAGCTTCCGGCTCGACGACGGTAGGCTCAACGGCTGTCGGTTCAACGGCTCTCGGTTCAACTACAGCAGGTTCAACTACAGCAGGTTCAGCGCTAACGGATGCCGCAATCGGCTCTGCTACTGGCTCAACGATCGGCTGCTGGATAGCTTCCGGTGCGGTTTCAACGGTGGTCTCATCCTGTACCGGCTCGATGTTCTGAGCGACCGGGTAGCGGATCCACACTTTACCTGACGCCATCTCCGGCGATGCACAGGCTACGGTCAGCGGCATCGGGGACTGGGTCGGGTAGCGCTCGTCACGGTAGCGACGACGGCGCTGGCCGCTGACGCGCAGGTGACGCGGAGAACGACGTGAGCGGCGCGGCATCCCGGCGTTATCACGATTCTCGCTGGACTCTTCCTGCTCCTGAACCGGCTGCTCAACAACCGCAGGCAGATCCACCTTCGCCAGCTCGGTATGAGATGCCTGGGCATCCGTCATCGGCGTCGCGGCAGCGATCTCATCAACAGCGGCGTCGGCAGACGGCGCAGACTCAAAACGCACCTTCTGGCTCAGCTGGCGCTGTTTACGGCGCGGCATCACCTGAACGCGATCTTCCTGTTCCGCTTCGACTTCCGGGGCAGGCTGCTCTTCGCGGTTCAGTACTTTAACTTCTTGCTGAGCCTGACGTTTCTCGTCGTTACGGCGACGGTTGCGCTCGCGGCGTGACTGCTGCTGCTCATCGCGGGATTTGGACTTATCTGCGTCCTCAACAACGGCCTGCGGCTGGCGGACTTCGCGAACTTCACCGTTCGGCTGCTGTTTTTCACGGCGGCCACGGCGATTCTCGTCACGCTCACGGCTGTCGCGATTATCACGATTATCGCGGTTATCACGACCTTCGCGCGCTTCAGCGCCTTCGCTACGGCTGTCGCGACGTTCGTTACGATCGCCACGGTCTCCGCGTTCGTTGCGGTCACGGCGGTTGTTCTGGCGCGGCTTACGACGCTCCTGGGAACGGGCCGGTTTCTCTTCTTTAACTTCTTCTTCCGCTTTAACCTCTACCGGCTGGCTGGCAGGCTCGCTGGCGAACACCTTCTTCAGTGCGCCAAAGAGACGGCCCAGCAGGCCTGTTTCCGCCGGAGCGGCAGGCTGTGCAGCGGCTGGCTGTGCTTTTTCTTCAACAACCGGTGCAGACTGTGGCGCAGGTGCTGGCGGAATGTCAGGCATCACGAAGGTGGCCAGCGCAGGCTGTTCAGGCTGTTTGCGCTCGGCGTACTCCTCTTCGGACGGCAGGGCCATCGCCTCTTCATGCAGCTTCGGCAGCTTGTAGCTCAGCGTTGAGGTCTCTTCGCCTTTACGCACGCGCAGCACGGAGTAGTGCGGGGTTTCCATCTGGTCGTTCGGGACGATAACGCACTTAATGCCGCCCTGACGCGCTTCGATCGCGCTTACCGCGGCGCGTTTTTCGTTAAGCAGGTAGGAGGCAATCGGCACGGGAACAATCGCGTGAACTTCCTGGGTGTTCTCCTTCAGCGCTTCCTCTTCGATCAGGCGCAGAATAGAGAGCGACAGGGATTCGTTGTCACGGATGGTGCCGGTACCGCTACAGCGCGGGCAGACATGATGGCTGGACTCGCCGAGAGACGGGCTCAGACGCTGGCGGGACATCTCCAGCAGGCCGAAGCGAGAAATATGGCTGATCTGGATACGGGCACGATCCTGGCGCACGGCTTCACGCAGACGGTTTTCAACCGCACGCTGGTGGCGAACCGGGGTCATGTCGATAAAGTCGATAACGATCAGGCCGCCGAGGTCGCGCAGGCGCAGCTGGCGGGCGATTTCGTCAGCCGCTTCCAGGTTGGTGTTAAACGCCGTCTCTTCGATATCGCCGCCGCGGGTTGCGCGGGCGGAGTTGATATCAATCGCGGTCAGCGCTTCGGTGGAGTCGATAACGATAGAGCCGCCAGACGGCAGACGCACTTCACGCTGGAAGGCGGATTCGATCTGCGATTCGATCTGGTAGTGGCTGAACAGCGGGATCTCACCGGTGTAGAGTTTGATTTTGCTGCTGAAGTCAGGACGGCCCAGCGCAGCGATATGCTGACGTGCCATCTCCATCACTTTCGGGTTGTCGATGAGGATCTCACCGATATCCTGGCGCAGATAGTCGCGGAAGGCGCGAACGATAACGTTGCTCTCCTGGTGGATCAGGAACGGAGCAGGGCGGTTTTCAGCGGCTTTCTTAATCGCTTCCCAGTGCTTTAGGCGGAAGCTTAAGTCCCACTGCAGCGCTTCGGCAGATTTGCCTACGCCTGCGGTACGCACGATAAGCCCCATGCCGTCCGGCATCTCCAGGCTCGCCAGCGCCTCTTTCAGCTCGGTACGGTCATCGCCTTCTATACGGCGAGAAATGCCGCCCGCGCGCGGGTTGTTTGGCATCAGAACCAGATAGCTACCGGCCAGGCTGATAAAGGTGGTTAAGGCTGCGCCTTTATTACCGCGCTCTTCTTTGTCAATCTGGACAATGACCTCCTGGCCTTCGCGCAGCACATCTTTGATGTTCGGGCGGCCATGGGCACTGTAGTTAGCAGGGAAGTATTCGCGGGAGATCTCTTTCAGAGGTAGGAAACCGTGACGCTCAGCACCGTAGTCAACAAATGCGGCTTCAAGGCTCGGTTCAATACGGGTAATTTTACCTTTGTAGATGTTCGCTTTTTTCTGTTCGTGTCCCGGGCTTTCGATATCCAGGTCGTACAGGCGCTGCCCATCAACAAGGGCGACGCGCAACTCTTCCTGCTGAGTTGCGTTAATTAACATTCTTTTCATCGTAACTTACTCATTATTCTTACATTGACGACTAGGCTGCGGGCATAGTTAACGCCTTTCCGGGGTGAACCGATGGCCTCGTGTCTGTTCACGTCGCCAACCTCACGGTTATCGCACGCTTAAGAGGCGCAGAGTGTCGGTTGCCTGTATTTCATACGGAAAAACAGCGCAATTATCAGGGGAACTGCCTGGGTATTACTCTCCAGGGTCGATCCCTCTACCGGTAAGGACTGCAACCCGCAGCCCGCTAAGTGCCTGAAGGATCAATACGTCTTACGCCATTGCTGCGTGGATGATCGGACAGGCAAAACTGGTCATTCCGCAAATTTCCTTGTTTAACAAGATTCAAGCGGAAAACAGCCTCATTATTCCTTGCTAAATCTGTTATAGCAAGATGACTTTTGCCATTTATCACCCGGTTACTAACAGTTTTTTCACGTTTGCCCAGGGATTGTTCTAAAACCCAGCGAAAAGCGTGATGACGGTCAACATGACACCGGTAGAGATAAATATAAGCACATAAAAATGAGTGGCGCGAATCGGGCAGGGCTTTTAGAATCGCCCCCCATGAAAACTGAGACTCCATCCGTAAGAATTGTTGCTATCGCGGCCGACGACGCCGGGCAACGCATCGATAACTTTTTGCGCACCCAGCTGAAGGGCGTGCCGAAAAGTATGATTTACCGCATCCTGCGTAAAGGCGAAGTGCGGGTTAACAAGAAGCGCGTGAAGCCCGAGTATAAGCTGGAGGGCGGGGATGAGGTGCGTATCCCGCCGGTGCGCGTCGCCGAGCGCGAAGAGGAGGCGGTGTCGCCGCATCTGAATAAGGTGGCGGCGCTGGCGGATGTCATCCTTTATGAAGACGATCATATTCTGGTGCTGAATAAGCCGTCAGGCACTGCCGTCCACGGCGGCAGCGGGCTGAGCTTTGGCGTCATTGAAGGCCTGCGCGCTCTGCGCCCGGAAGCGCGCTTCCTGGAGCTGGTACACCGTCTGGACCGGGATACCTCCGGCGTGCTGCTGGTGGCCAAAAAGCGTTCGGCGCTGCGTGCTCTGCATGAGCAGCTGCGTGATAAAGGCATGCAAAAAGATTACCTGGCGCTGGTGCGCGGCCAGTGGCAGTCGCATGTTAAAGCAGTACAGGCGCCGCTGCTGAAGAATATTCTGCAGAGCGGGGAGCGGATCGTCCGCGTGAATAGCGAAGGCAAACCGTCAGAGACGCGCTTTAAGGTAGAAGAGCGCTACGCCTTTGCTACACTGGTGCGCTGTAGCCCGATTACCGGCCGTACCCACCAGATCCGCGTCCATACTCAGCACGCCGGGCATCCCATCGCCTTTGACGATCGCTACGGCGACCGCGAGTTTGATAAGCAGCTGGCAGGCACCGGATTAAACCGTCTCTTCCTGCACGCGGCGGCGCTGAAGTTTACCCATCCGGGAACCGGCGAAACCCTGCGTATTGAAGCCCCATTGGATGAGCAGCTCAAACGCTGCCTTAAGGTGTTGCGCGGGTAACGTAACGCCCGGCGGCGCAAGCTGGCCGGGCCTACAAAATCGTACCGCCGGACGTGGGTTTATGCTAACAGCGGATTCGCATGCTCCCGGCGTAACATCTGGCACAGCGCAATCAGCGGCAGCCCCACCAACGTATTCGGATCCCGGCCCTCCAGGCGATCAAACAGCGCAATCCCCAATCCTTCGCTTTTAAAGCTGCCGGCACAGTTCAGCGGCCGCTCCTTACGCAGATAATCATTTATCTCCTGCTCGCTCAGGTGGCGGAAGTGGACGTCAAACGGCTCGCACTCGGTTTGCAGATGGCCAGTGGTGGAGTTATAGAGCGCCAGCCCGGTATAGAAGGTGATGATATTGCCCCGCGCTTTCATCAGCTGCTGGAAGGCTTTCTCCTCCGTTAACGGCTTGCCGGTGATCTCTCCGTCCAGCACGCAGACCTGGTCGGAGCCAATAATCAGATGGTTAGGGTAGCGCTCCGCCAGCGACTGGGCTTTGGCCTGCGCCAGACGCAGCACCAAATGACGCGGAGATTCGCCAGGCTCTGGGGTCTCATCCACGTCCGGCGCGGCGCACTCGAAGGCAATGCCGAGTTTTTCCAGCAGCGCGCGGCGGTAAGGAGACGTGGACGCAAGAATAATATTCGACATATTTTTTCCACCCTATATGGCATAACGAGGTCAGGCATTTTAAACTACAGGCCGCAATGTGTGCGAATAATTGGCAAAAGGCAATCACAGACTGCCTTTTTCTTTGACTCCAGAACGTTACAAAGTTAATATGCGCGCCCTATGCAAAAGGTAAAATTACCCCTGACTCTTGATCCGGTTCGTACCGCTCAAAAACGCCTTGATTACGAGGGTGTATACACTCGTGAGCAGGCCGAGCGCGTCGCTGAATCCGTAGTCAGTGTAGACAGTGATGTGGAATGCTCCATGTCGTTCGCTATCGATAACCAGCGCCTTGCGGTATTAACCGGCGATGCAAAAGTTTCGGTAACGCTCGAGTGTCAGCGCTGCGGCAAGACATTTGCCCATCAGGTCTACACACAATATTGTTTTAGCCCGATCGTCAAAGACGAGCAGGCCGAAGCACTCCCGGAAGCGTATGAACCGATTCAGGTTAACGAATTCGGTGAAATCGACCTGCTGGCTCTGGTCGAGGATGAAATTATCCTCTCCTTGCCGGTAGTGCCGGTGCATGATTCTGAACACTGTGAAGTGTCCGACGCGGACATGGTCTTTGGTGAACTGCCTGAAGAGGCACAGAAGCCAAACCCATTTGCCGTATTAGCCAGCTTAAAGCGTAAGTAACAGGTTTCTCCGTAGTAATGGAGTTACCGTAATTGAGGAGTAAGGTCCATGGCCGTACAACAAAATAAACCAACCCGTTCCAAACGTGGCATGCGTCGTTCCCATGACGCGCTGACCGCAGTCACCAGCCTGTCTGTAGACAAAACTTCTGGTGAGTCTCACCTGCGTCACCACATGACCGCTGACGGTTTCTACCGCGGTCGCAAGGTTATCACTAAGTAATCACGCTTTACTCAAAGTATTTCGCGTTGCAGGAAGGCGGCAAGTGAGAGAAGCCCCTGAGCATAGATAACTATGCGATTGGGGTGACCGAACGCAGCCAACGCCCCTGCGGCGTGAAAGACGAAGAGTAAAAAGCGTGAGGCTTAGTGAGGGAATCCCCCGTGTTTGCGGGGGTTAACCGAACCAGGCTCGACGATACCTTGACACGTCTAACCCTGGCGTTAGATGTCATGGGGGGCGATTTTGGCCCTTCCGTGACAGTGCCTGCAGCATTGCAGGCACTGCATTCTAACCCTCAACTCACACTTCTGTTAGTCGGTCATCCCGACGCTATCACGCCATTACTTGCCAAAGCCGATTTTGATCAGCGCTCGCGCCTGCAGGTTATTCCTGCCCAGTCGGTTATTGCCAGTGATGTCCGTCCCGCCCAGGCCGTACGCAACAGCCGGGGTAGCTCTATGCGTATCGCGCTGGAGCTGGTCAAAGAGGGGCGCGCCGAGGCCTGCGTCAGCGCAGGCAATACCGGGGCGCTGATGGGGCTGGCTAAGCTACTGCTTAAGCCCATTGACGGTATTGAACGTCCGGCGCTGATGACGGTGCTGCCGCATCAGCAGAAGGGCAGAACCGTGGTGCTGGATCTCGGCGCTAACGTTGACTGTGACAGTACTATGCTGGTGCAGTTCGCCATTATGGGCGCGGTAATGGCCGAAGAGGTCATTGGTATTGAACATCCGCGCGTGGCGCTGCTCAATATCGGCGAAGAAGAGGTCAAAGGCCTTGACAGCATCCGCGATGCCTCGGCGCTGCTAAAATCGATCCCATCGATCAACTATATTGGCTATCTTGAAGCCAATGAGCTGCTCACCGGCAAAACGGACGTGCTGGTCTGCGACGGCTTCACCGGCAACGTGACGTTGAAGACGATGGAAGGCATGGTCAGAATGTTCCTGTCGTTGCTGAAATCGCAGGGCGAGGGCAAAAAACGGTCGTGGTGGCTGCTTTTATTAAAGCGTTGGTTACAAAAAAGCCTGACAAGGCGATTCAGTCACCTCAACCCCGACCAGTATAATGGTGCCTGTCTGTTAGGATTGCGCGGCACGGTGATTAAGAGTCATGGTGCAGCCAATCAGCGCGCGTTTGCTGTCGCGATTGAACAGGCAGTGCAGGCGGTGCAGCGGCACGTCCCCGAACGGATTGCCGCTCGCCTGGAATCTGTGTTACCGGAAAAAGACTGAGCGTATATGTATACGAAGATTAGTGGTACCGGCAGCTACCTGCCCGAGCAAGTGCGAACCAACGCCGATCTGGAAAAGATGGTCGATACCTCTGACGAGTGGATTGTCACCCGCACAGGCATTCGTGAGCGCCGCATTGCCGCCCCGGATGAGACCGTGGCAACCATGGGTTTCGAAGCCGCTAAGCGCGCCATCGACATGGCGGGCATTGATAAAACTGAGATCGGTCTGATCATCGTCGCCACCACCTCGGCGACCCACGCGTTCCCAAGCGCGGCCTGCCAGGTGCAGAGCCTGCTGGAGATCAAAGGCTGCCCGGCATTTGACGTGGCTGCCGCCTGCGCAGGCTTTACCTATGCCCTGAGCATTGCCGATCAGTATGTCAAAAGCGGTGCGGTGAAGCATGCGCTGGTGATCGGCGCTGACGTGCTGGCCCGTACCTGCGATCCCAACGATCGTGGAACCATCATTATCTTCGGTGACGGCGCGGGCGCGGCAGTGCTGAGCGCATCTGAAGAGCAGGGTATCATCTCTACCCATCTGCACGCGGACGGAAGCTACGGCGAGCTGTTAACGCTGCCAAACCTGGATCGCGTCACGCCGGACAGCCCAACCTACCTGACCATGGCGGGTAACGAAGTCTTCAAAGTGGCCGTGACCGAGCTGGCGCACATCGTTGAAGAGACGCTGGCGGCGAACAATATCGATCGCGCCGAGCTGGATTGGCTGGTTCCGCACCAGGCGAACCTGCGCATTATCAGCGCGACGGCAAGAAAGCTGGGTATGGATATGGATAAAGTGGTGGTCACCCTTGACCGTCACGGCAATACCTCTGCGGCGTCGGTGCCTTGTGCGCTGGATGAAGCCGTGCGCGACGGACGTATTAAGCCGGGCCAGCTGGTGCTGCTTGAGGCCTTCGGCGGCGGTTTCACCTGGGGCTCTGCGCTGGTTCGTTTCTAGTATTAAGGATAAATAAGATGACGCAATTTGCTTTTGTGTTCCCGGGACAGGGTTCTCAGACCGTGGGTATGCTGGCCGATGTGGCAGCACAGTTTCCGCTGGTTGAAGAGACGTTCCGTGAAGCTTCTGCGGCGCTGGGATATGACCTGTGGGCACTGACCCAGCAGGGCCCGGCAGAAGAGCTCAATAAAACGTGGCAGACCCAGCCTGCGCTGCTGACGGCGTCCGTCGCACTGTGGCGCGTCTGGCAGCAGCAGGGCGGTAAAACCCCGGCGCTGATGGCAGGCCATAGCCTGGGCGAATACTCTGCGCTGGTGTGTGCGGGCGTGATCGATTTCGCCGATGCCGTACGCCTCGTTGAGCTGCGCGGCAAATTTATGCAGGAAGCGGTACCGGAAGGCACCGGCGGCATGTCGGCGATTATCGGCCTTGACGATGCGGCGATTGCCAAAGCGTGCGAAGAAGCCGCTGAAGGCCAGGTTGTTTCTCCGGTGAACTATAACTCCCCGGGCCAGGTGGTCATCGCCGGGCATAAAGAGGCGGTTGAGCGTGCAGGCGCGGCCTGTAAAGCAGCGGGTGCTAAACGCGCGCTGCCGCTGCCGGTGAGCGTGCCGTCCCACTGCGCGCTGATGAAGCCCGCAGCAGAGAAGCTGGCCGCCGAGCTGGAAAAAATCACCTTCAACGCACCGGCTATTCCGGTGGTGAACAACGTTGACGTGAAGTGCGAAACCACGCCGGAAGCCATCCGTGATGCGCTGGTTCGCCAGCTCTACAGTCCGGTACAGTGGACTAAGAGCGTTGAATTTATCGCTTCTCAGGGCGTTACGCACCTGTATGAAGTCGGTCCGGGCAAAGTGCTTACTGGCCTGACCAAGCGTATTGTTGACACCCTGACCGCCTCGGCCATTAACGAGCCTGCGGCACTGTCAGCGGCGGCTGAGCAATAAAAAGGAACCCAAAACCATGAGTTTTGAAGGAAAGATCGCACTGGTTACCGGTGCAAGCCGTGGCATTGGCCGCGCAATCGCTGAAACCCTCGTCGCCCGTGGCGCGAAGGTGATCGGCACCGCGACCAGCGAAAGCGGCGCGCAGGCCATCAGCGACTATTTAGGTGCAAACGGCAAAGGTTTACTGTTAAACGTGACCGATCCTGCATCTATTGAATCTGTGCTGGAAAATGTCCGGGCAGAGTTTGGCGAAGTGGACATTCTGGTCAATAATGCCGGGATTACTCGCGACAACCTGTTAATGCGGATGAAAGACGACGAGTGGAACGATATCATCGAAACCAATCTCTCTTCTGTTTTCCGCCTGTCAAAAGCGGTAATGCGGGCTATGATGAAGAAGCGTCATGGTCGCATTATCACTATCGGTTCTGTGGTGGGTACCATGGGAAATGCTGGTCAGGCTAACTACGCTGCGGCGAAAGCAGGCCTGATCGGTTTCAGTAAGTCGCTGGCGCGCGAAGTTGCGTCCCGCGGCATTACGGTAAACGTTGTTGCTCCGGGCTTTATTGAAACGGACATGACGCGTGCGCTGACCGAAGATCAGCGTGCGGGTACGTTGGCAGCCGTTCCGGCGGGTCGCTTAGGCGATCCAAAAGAGATTGCCAGCGCGGTAGCATTTTTAGCTTCTGACGAAGCGGGTTACATCACCGGTGAAACCCTGCACGTCAACGGCGGAATGTATATGGTTTAACCACGTTATTTCCTAAAGCATCAAATGGAAATAATTTTATTTGCGTTATCAGCCCAATTGGCCTCAAAATAGCGCAAAATCGTGGTACGACCTGCCGGGATTTAGTTGCAAATTTTTCAACATTTTATACACTACGAAAACCATCGCGAAAGCGAGTTTTGATAGGAAATTTAAGAGTATGAGCACCACTATCGAAGAACGCGTTAAGAAAATTATTGGCGAGCAGCTGGGCGTTAAGCAGGAAGAAGTCACTAACAATGCTTCTTTCGTTGACGATCTGGGCGCGGATTCTCTTGACACCGTTGAGCTGGTAATGGCTCTGGAAGAAGAGTTTGATACTGAGATTCCGGACGAAGAAGCTGAGAAGATCACTACTGTTCAGGCTGCCATTGATTACATCAACGGTCACCAGGCATAAGTGAACATCTCCAGGCGGTCATTCGACCGCCTGAGTTTTATCTTTTTCTCCCACCCGTCTCTTTTTTATCCCTCCCTGGAGGACAAACGTGTCTAAGCGTCGTGTAGTTGTGACCGGACTTGGCATGTTGTCTCCTGTCGGCAATACCGTAGAGTCTACCTGGAGTGCTCTCCTTGCCGGTCAGAGTGGCATCAGCCTGATCGACCATTTCGATACTAGCGCCTATGCAACAAAATTTGCTGGCTTAGTAAAGGATTTTAACTGTGATGACATCATCTCTCGCAAAGAACAGCGCAAGATGGATGCCTTCATTCAATATGGAGTTGTTGCGGGCTGGCAGGCCATGCAGGATTCTGGCCTTGAGGTCACCCCAGAGAACGCTCACCGTATCGGGGCCGCTATCGGTTCAGGTATCGGCGGTCTTGGCCTGATCGAAGAGAACCACGCCTCGCTGGTTAACGGCGGCCCGCGTAAAATCAGCCCATTCTTTGTGCCCTCTACCATCGTTAACATGGTTGCCGGTCACCTGACGATTATGCTTGGTTTTCAGGGCCCGAGCATCTCCATCGCCACGGCCTGTACCTCTGGCGTGCACAACATCGGCCATGCGGCGCGTATTATCGCCTACGGCGATGCTGACGCCATGTTGGCAGGCGGCGCTGAGAAAGCCAGTACCCCGCTTGGCGTGGGTGGCTTTGGCGCAGCGCGTGCGCTCTCCACCCGTAACGACAATCCGCAGGCGGCAAGCCGTCCGTGGGATAAAGATCGTGACGGCTTTGTGCTGGGCGACGGTGCAGGTATGGTCATGCTGGAAGAGTATGAGCATGCGAAAAAACGCGGCGCGAAAATCTACGCCGAGCTGATTGGCTTTGGTATGAGCAGCGATGCCTACCACATGACCTCGCCGCCGGAAAACGGCGCGGGTGCGGCACTGGCGATGACCAATGCGCTGCGTGATGCCCAGCTGGATCCGGCGAAGATTGGCTACGTTAACGCCCACGGTACCTCCACGCCGGCCGGCGATAAAGCCGAAACCCAGGCGGTGAAATCCGTGTTTGGCGAAGCGGCAAGCCGCGTTATGGTCAGCTCCACCAAATCCATGACCGGTCACCTGCTGGGCGCGGCGGGCGCGGTAGAGGCTATCTACTCGATCCTGGCCCTGCGCGATCAGGCGATCCCGCCGACCATTAACCTGGATAACCCGGATGAGGGTTGCGATCTGGACTACGTTCCGCATGTCGCACGCCAGGTGAGCAATCTGGAGTACACGCTGTGTAACTCCTTTGGCTTCGGTGGTACTAACGGCTCGCTGATCTTTAAACGGATCTAACGCCGTATGACCGGGTAGCCCCTGTGCTGCCCGGTCCGTTCTGCACGTTTTCCCTTTCAATTCAGCTTTCTCCGCTTGTCCTGCGTTTCGCATCCTGCCAGACTACCCGGTCACGAATACAGGAGCCGCTATGTTCTTGATAAATGGCTGCCAACAGCAGACGCTGGCGGCGAACGACAGGGCTATACAGTTCGGCGACGGCTGCTTTACCACCGCCCGGATCCAGACCGGTGAGATTCAGCTGCTTTCGGCCCATCTTGCCCGCCTGCGCGAGGCCTGTGAGCGATTGTTTATCCCGTTTACCGACTGGCCTCTCCTTGAGCAGGAGATGATCGCTCTGGCAGGTCGCCAGCAGGCAGGTGTACTGAAGGTGATGATCACCCGGGGCGCGGGCGGGCGCGGTTATAGTGCCGCGGGCTGTCAGGCGCCCACGCGTATCCTGAGCCTGTCAGCGCCGCCTGCCCACTATGCCCGCTGGCAGCAGGCGGGTATCACCCTCGCGCTCAGCCCAATTCGGCTCGGGCGCAACCCGCATCTGGCAGGTATAAAGCATCTCAACCGCCTGGAACAGGTCCTGATTCGTACTCATCTTGAGCAGACGGCAGGCGACGAGGCGCTGGTTCTTGACAGCGACGGGTTGCTTACGGAATGCTGTGCCGCGAATTTATTCTGGCGGCAGGGCAGGACGGTATTTACGCCCTGTCTTAATCAGGCTGGTGTAAAGGGCATTATGCGTCAGTTTATTATCGACCGGCTGGCCGTCTCGGGCTTTACCTTCGCCGAAGTTAACGCCCGGCCAAAGGCGCTAGCTGATGCCGATGAGGTGCTGATCTGTAACGCACTGATGCCGGTCGTGCCGGTTAACGCCTGCGGCGAGTGGGAATGGACATCCCGCGAGCTGTATTCCTTTTTATCTCCCCTTTGTGAGCGTGCGATCTCGTCATGAAGAAAATGTTTCGTTTTGTTGTACTTCTGCTGGTTGTTCTGGGCATTGCTGCCGGGGCAGGTTACTGGAAGGTTCGCCAGCTGGCGGAGAGCAAGCTGCTGATTAACACAGAGACCATCTTTACCCTGAAAGCGGGCACCGGCCGTCAGTCGCTGGGAACCCAGCTCTATAGCGAGAAGATTATCAACCGCCCCCGCGTTTTCCAGTGGCTGCTGCGCGTGGAGCCGGCTCTCTCCCATTTTAAAGCCGGGACCTATCGCTTTACGCCGGACATGACGGTGCGCGACATGCTGCGACTGCTGGAGAGCGGCAAAGAGGCGCAGTTCCCGCTGCGGCTGGTGGAGGGAATGCGTCTCAGCGACCTCCTGAAGCAGCTTCGCGATGCGCCCTATATTCAGCACACCCTGAAGGATGACAGCTACGCCACCGTGGCAGAGGCGCTGAAGTTTGAGCACCCTGAGTGGATTGAGGGTTGGTTCTGGCCCGATACCTGGCTCTACACTGCCAATACCACCGACATCACGATGCTTAAACGCGCTCATGATAAAATGGTCGCCGCGGTGAACAAGGCCTGGGAAGAGCGGGCGGAAGGCCTGCCGTATAAAGATCAAAACCAGCTGGTGACCATGGCCTCGATTATTGAAAAAGAGACGGCGGTTGCCAGCGAACGGGATCGGGTCGCCTCGGTCTTCATCAACCGTCTGCGTACCGGCATGCGTCTGCAAACCGATCCCACCGTTATTTACGGTATGGGGGAGAGCTACAGCGGTAAAATCAGCCGTAGCGATCTAGAAACGCCAACGGCGTATAATACCTATACCATTAGCGGCCTGCCGCCGGGACCGATTGCTATCCCGAGCGACGCATCGCTGCGTGCCGCTGCGCATCCGGCTAAAACGCCGTATCTCTATTTTGTCGCTGACGGCAAGGGGGGGCATACCTTTACCACCAACCTCGTCAGCCACAACCGCGCGGTGCAGGACTATCTGAAAGTGCTTAAGGAAAAAAATGGCCAGTAAATACATCGTTATCGAAGGGCTGGAAGGGGCCGGAAAGACCACTGCCCGCGATACCGTCGTGGAGACGCTGACCCAGCTCGGGGTCGGCGAGATGATCTTTACCCGCGAGCCGGGCGGTACCCAGCTTGCCGAGAAGCTGCGCAGCCTGGTGCTGGATATCAAATCGGTAGGTGATGAGGTCATTACCGACAAAGCCGAAGTGCTGATGTTCTATGCTGCCCGCGTCCAGCTGGTGGAGACGGTCATCAAGCCCGCGCTGGCCCGCGGCTGCTGGGTGATCGGCGATCGCCACGATCTCTCTACGCAGGCCTATCAGGGGGGCGGACGCGGTATCGACGCCCATATGCTGGCCACCCTGCGTGACACCGTATTAGGCGATTTCCGCCCGGACCTGACGCTCTACCTCGACGTTGAGCCGGAAGTGGGTCTGAAACGGGCCCGCGCCCGGGGCGAGCTGGACCGCATCGAGCAGGAGTCCTATGACTTCTTCCATCGCGCCCGCGCTCGCTACCTTGAGCTTGCCGCTGCCGATCCGCGCATTAAAACCATCGACGCCACCCGCTCCCTCGACGAGGTGATGAGCAACATTCGCCAGACGGTCACCGCCTGGGTGCAGGAGCAGGGCGCATGAAATGGTATCCATGGTTACGCCCGGACTTTGAAAGCCTGGTGGCCAGCTACCAGGCCGGACGCGGACACCATGCGCTACTGATCCACGCGTTGCCCGGTATGGGTGACGAGGCGTTAATCTATGCCCTGACGCGCTACCTACTCTGCCAGCAGCCCGATGGACATAAAAGCTGCGGTCGCTGCCGCGGCTGTCAGCTGATGCAGGCCGGAACCCATCCGGATTACTATGTGCTGGAGCCAGAGAAGGGCAAAAGCACGCTCGGTATTGATGCGGTGCGCGAGGTGAGCGAGAAGCTTTACGAGCATGCACGCCTGAGCGGCGCGAAGGTGGTATGGGTCAGCGATGCGGCCCGACTCACCGAGGCCGCTGCCAACGCCCTGCTTAAAACGCTGGAGGAGCCGCCAGCCAACACCTGGTTCTTCCTCGCCTGCCGTGAGCCGGCCCGCCTGCTGGCCACCCTGCGCAGCCGCTGTCGCCTGCATCACCTTGCGCCACCGGACGAGCGCTATGCCTGCGCCTGGCTGTCACGGGAGGTTCAGGCTCCGCCCGAGGCGATCCTGACGGCGCTGCGGCTCTGCGGCGGTGCCCCAGGCGCGGCACAAACCCTGATCTCTACCGATGCGTGGGCGCAGCGCCAGACGCTGTGTGCTGCCGTGGATGCGGCTCTGACCAGCAGCGACTGGCTTTCTCTGCTGCCTGCGCTTAACCATGACAGCGTTGCCGATCGTCTGCACTGGCTGGCCTCGCTCTATCTTGACGCCATGAAAATCCAGCAGGGAGCTACGCAGCTCGGCAACGCCGACGCGTATCCGCTGGTTACCCGGCTGGCTAAAATTATCGCGCCTGCGCGTTTGCGCGCGCTCTTAACGGCGATCTTTACCTGCCGGGAGCAGCTGCTGACCGTGACCGGCGTCAATCGTGAACTGCTGTTAACCGATTTACTCCTGAGCCAGGAGCACTGGCTGCAACCCGACGCCGTGCTGCCTGTATCCCATCTTTAAGAGAGACATTATGTTTTTAGTCGACTCCCACTGCCATCTTGATGGCCTTGATTATCAATCCCTGCACCGGGACGTGGACGACGTGCTGGCCAAAGCGGCTGCCCGCGACGTTAAGTTTTGCCTCGCCGTGGCCACGACGCTGCCGGGCTACCGGGCCATGCGTGAGCTGGTGGGCAATCGTGACAACGTGGCCTTCTCCTGCGGCGTACACCCGCTCAATCAGGACGAGGTGTATGATGTCGATGAGCTGCGCACCCTGGCGGCAGAAGAGGGCGTCGTCGCCATGGGCGAGACGGGGCTGGATTACTTCTATACCCCGGAGACCAAACCCATTCAGCAAGAGTCGTTCCGCAACCATATCCGCATTGGCCGCGAGCTGAATAAGCCCGTGATTGTCCATACCCGTGACGCTCGCGAAGATACGCTGGCAATTCTGGCCGAGGAAAAGGTGACGGATTGCGGTGGCGTACTACACTGTTTCACAGAAGACAGAGAAACGGCAGGAAAGCTGCTGGATATGGGGTTCTATATCTCGTTCTCTGGCATCGTTACTTTCCGTAACGCTGAACAGCTGCGCGATGCTGCACGCTACGTACCGCTGGACAGAATGCTGGTGGAGACGGATTCACCCTATCTGGCACCGGTTCCGCACCGGGGCAAAGAGAATCAGCCTGCGATGACCCGCGACGTTGCGGAGTACATGGCCGAGCTGAAGGGCGTATCGTTGGAAACGCTGGCGCAGCAGACCACGCAAAACTTCGCCACGCTGTTCCATATCGATCCCGCGCGTCTGCTATCCCGCCAATAAGCCTGTTTTTTTAAGGCTCGTAATTAATTGACAATGCGAGTAGAGTGCACCGCCAGAAACTTGGCGGTGAGTCGAGTTTTTGATACTTTCAGACCCCGTTTTTGTAAATAAGTGAAAGTTTTCAGGTGACCGCGTTTTGAAACGTGATAACCGTCAAACAAACTTAGGGCGATTTATTTTACTCTGTGTAATAAATAAAGGGCACTTAGATGCTCTGTCCAGGGCGCGGTTCTCCCCCCGTGCCAATGCGTGAAAACGTACAAAAAAGCACAAATACTCAGGAGCACTCTCAATTATGTTTAAGAATGCATTTGCTAACCTGCAAAAGGTCGGTAAATCACTGATGTTGCCCGTTTCCGTACTGCCTATCGCAGGGATCCTGCTTGGCGTCGGTTCGGCTAACTTCACCTGGCTTCCAGAAGTGGTTTCCCATGTAATGGCAGAAGCGGGCGGTTCCGTTTTTGCTAACATGCCTCTGATTTTCGCTATCGGTGTTGCACTTGGCTTCACCAATAACGACGGCGTGTCTGCGCTGGCGGCAGTGGTTGCCTATGGCATCATGGTGAAAACCATGGCCGTGGTTGCGCCGCTGGTGCTGCATCTGCCTGCAGAAGAGATAACGGCGAAACACCTTGCGGATACCGGTGTTCTCGGCGGGATCATCGCGGGTGCGATTGCTGCCTACATGTTCAACCGCTTCTACCGCATCAAGCTCCCTGAGTATCTGGGCTTCTTCGCCGGTAAGCGCTTCGTGCCGATCATCTCTGGTCTGGCTGCGATCTTCATGGGCGTGATCCTCTCCTTCATCTGGCCACCGATCGGTACGGCTATCCAGACCTTCTCCCAGTGGGCTGCTTACCAGAACCCGGTTGTGGCGTTTGGTATCTACGGCTTCATTGAGCGCTGCCTGGTGCCGTTCGGTCTGCACCACATCTGGAACGTTCCTTTCCAGATGCAGATTGGTGAATACGCCAACGCGGCAGGCCAGGTCTTCCACGGCGATATCCCGCGCTACATGGCAGGTGACCCGACCGCAGGTAAACTCTCCGGTGGCTTCCTGTTCAAAATGTACGGCCTGCCGGCTGCTGCGATTGCCATCTGGCACTCTGCTAAACCGGAAAACCGTGCCAAAGTGGGCGGTATCATGATCTCCGCCGCGCTGACCTCGTTCCTGACCGGTATCACCGAGCCGATCGAGTTCTCCTTCATGTTCGTTGCGCCGATCCTGTACGCAATCCATGCGGTGCTGGCAGGTCTGGCCTTCCCGATCTGTATCCTGCTGGGTATGCGTGACGGGACCTCCTTCTCACACGGTCTGATCGACTTCATCGTGCTGAGCGGTAACGGCAGCAAACTGTGGCTGTTCCCGATTGTTGGCCTGTGCTATGCGGCAATCTACTACACCGTGTTCCGCGTGCTGATCAAAGCGCTGGATCTGAAAACCCCGGGTCGTGAAGACGCAACCGAAGACACAAAAGCTGGTGCAACCAGCGAGATGGCTCCGGCACTGGTCTCTGCCTTCGGTGGTAAAGAGAACATCACTAACCTCGACGCCTGTATTACTCGTCTGCGTGTAAGCGTGGCCGACGTGGCGAAGGTTGACCAGGCTGGCCTGAAGAAACTGGGTGCAGCGGGTGTGGTGGTTGCAGGTTCGGGCGTTCAGGCTATTTTCGGTACTAAATCCGATAACCTGAAAACCGAAATGGATGAGTACATCCGCAACAGCTAATTTGCAGTCTGGGGAGACTGAGGGAGCCGTAAGGCTCCCTTTTTTATGCGCTATATTAAGATTTCTATAAATGCTGAAACCGAAAGGAAGTCCTATGTCTCAACCCACGCTGTTTACACCGCTACGCATCAGAAATCTGGAGATTGAAAACCGGATCGTGATTGCACCTATGTGCCAATACTCCGCTGAAGAGGGATGTATGACTGACTGGCACATGATGCATCTGGGACAGCTGGCGCAATCCGGTGCGGGTTTGCTGACGATTGAGGCCACCGCCGTCTCTCCTGAAGGACGCATCACCTTTGCCGACGTCGGTCTCTATGATGATCGGTCTGAGGCCGCCATGGCCCGGGTGCTTGATGCCATCCGTAAATGGTCGGATATGCCCATTGCGATCCAGCTGGCTCATGCAGGCAGAAAAGCATCGACCTACAAACCCTGGGATAAGCAGGGGCAAATTCCTCCTGACCAGCAGGGTGGTTGGCAAACGCTCGCCCCCTCCGCGGTTCCCTACACCACGGGCTATACGCCTCCGACCGCGCTGGACAGTGCCGGACTAGACGAGATCCGCTCCCAGTTTGCCAATGCCGCGAAACGCGCGGCCAAACTGAATATCGATCTGATCCAAATTCACGCCGCGCATGGTTATCTGCTGCATCAGTTCTTATCCCCGTTATCAAACCAGCGTACCGATGAGTACGGCGGCTCGCTGGAGAACCGCGCCAGATTCCCACTGGAAATTTTTGACGTGGTTCGTGAAGCCTTCCCGGCAGAAAAAGCGATCAGCGTGCGCATCTCCGCGACGGACTGGGTAGAGGGCGGATTCGATATTGAGGAAGCCGTGGCGTTTGCAAAAATGCTTGAAGCGCGCGGTGTTGATGCGATCCATGTCTCTAGCGGTGGTCTCCATCCCGATCAAAAAATCGATGTCTATCCGGGCTATCAGGTTCCGTTAGCAAGAGCGGTGAAATCCGCAGTGACTATTCCGGTTGTGGCCGTTGGTTTGATTACCGAACCCCAGCACGCAGAGGCCATTGTCGCGAGCGGCGATGCAGATATTATCGGGATTGCCCGTACGGCGCTGTACGATCCGCGTTGGCCCTGGCATGCGGCGGCAACGCTGGGGGCGCAGGTGAAGGCAGCCAGCCAGTATCTTCGCTGCCAGCCTCACACCCTTAAGGACCTGTTTAAGTCCTGACATCGTAGGCGGGGGTAACTCCGCCTTTTCAGGGGCATGTGTTTGGCGGGGGGTAGCCTATGTTTGAAGGATTTACGCATACACAAATTAGCCTTTCGGAAGCTGTGCTTGATGTCCGCTATGGAGGGAGTGGCCCTCCGGTGCTGCTATTACATGGACATCCTCGTACTCACGTAACCTGGTCAAAGGTTGCGCCCCAGCTTGCCAAATCCTTTACCGTCGTTTGCCCTGATTTACGGGGATTCGGACGCTCATCTAAACCTGCTGACCAACCCAATCACGCGGGTTCGTCTAAACGCGCTAAAGCAAAAGATTGTGTTGAGTTAATGAGCCAGCTGGGGTTTGAGCAATTTGCCCTTGTGGGGCATGACAGAGGAAGCTACACCGCTTACAGGGCCGCACTTGATTACCCGGAGCGGATCACTCGACTGGCGGTACTGGATTGCATTCCAATACTTGAAGCACTTAACCGTTGTAATGAGAAGTTTGCCCGGCAGTGGTATCACTGGTTCTTCTTTGCTCAATTAGAAAAACCAGAGCGGGCAATACTGGCCGATCCTGATAAATGGTATGGCGGCCAGCCCGAAACAATGGGAGACGAGGAGTATCTCGAATTCAGGCGAGCCATACACGATCCAGAAACCGTGCATGGAATGATCGAGGACTATCGCGCCGGTCTGAGTATCGATAAAGAGCACGAGCAACACGATCGTCAGAAAGGCAAATTGATTACATGCCCGACGCTCTGTTTATGGTCAAAGTATGACGATCTGGAAGATATCTACGGTGATGTGTTAGGCATCTGGAAATCGTGGGCACCGCACGTTCAGGGTAAAGCCATCGCCAGCGGTCACCATATGGCTGAAGAAGCCCCGGAAGAACTCACGGCTGAACTCCGGCAATTTCTGTTACAACCAGGCCCGTAATACACCAGAAGAGAATAGGCGTTTTGCAATAAAAAAGTGGGGCCCGAAGGCCCCACGCAGCTTGCATTAACGGTATGTTAAACGGTTATTCAGGAAGCGCGTAAACGACGACCTGATCGCCTACCTGATCCTTCAGAATAGTATTGCCGCCCGCGACAAACGCGACATACTGACGACCTTTGTACTCATAGATCGAAGGGTTCGCTACCGCAGGCGCTTCTACCTGATCGGACCACAGCTCTTCGCCGCTATCCACTGAATAGGCGCGAACCTTGGCATCCATGGAAGCACCGATAAACACCACGCCTCCCGCCGTCACGGCTGGACCACCGATAGTTGGGGAGCCCCAGCTCTCAGGCATAAAGAAGCCATACTGCTGCGATGCACCAACCGGACGACGCCACTTCACATCCCCCGTGTGCATATCCAGCGCCACGATTTCGCCAAACGGTGGTTGCCAGCACGGCATACCCAGCCAGTTATTCGCCACCATCAGACGCATACCGTAAGGGGCACCTTCCTGAGGCGCAAAGCCGCTCTCATTGCCGGAACCTTTATCCGCCTTTTTATAATCTTCACGACTATATAGCTTCAGGTACTGCACAATGTGTGAGGTATTGACGATGGCAATCTGTTTTTTCGGATCGAAGGCCACGCCTCCCCACTGAACGCCACCGGCGCTGTCCGGATAGGTCAGGGCACCTTCGCCCTTCGTCGTCGGCGGCGTGTACATGCCTTCATAGCTCAGCTTATCCCACAGGCGAGAGCACTGACCCGCACCCACGGCATCTGCCAGTTTCCAGATCTCTGGCTTCTTAGATTGATCGAGCAGCGGCGCAGGTTTCGTCGGGAAGGGCTGCGTTGGCGAAAGCACCTCACCCTGTACCGAACCATCTCCCTGCGGCACCGGACGCTCTTCAATTGGCCAGACATCCTCACCTGTCAGACGATTCACAACAAACAGGAAGCCCTGTTTGGTTGCCTGAATCAATGCCGGGATTTGCTTGCCGTCAACGGTAATATCCATCAGGGTCGGCGCAGAGTTGATATCGTAATCCCATACGTCGTGATGGACCCACTGACGAGACCAGACGACTCTACCGGTGTTGATATCCAGTGCGGTCGTGGAGGTTGCAAGTGGAATAGGTGCAACACGGTTGCCGCCCCAGTAGTTAGGGGAAGGGGATGACACCGGCAGATAGACTAAACCATTAGCCTCATCGGCAGACATGTGGGTCCAGACGTTGGCCGTACCGGTGCGCTGGCGGATTTCTGCCGGGATCGCGTCAAAGGTCCACTCACGTTCGCCGGTTTGCGCGTTAATGGAGAACACGGTACCCGGAGGCGCTTCGGCATAGGCCCAGTCCTTCCCAGCCCAGCCGATCAGCAGATGATTACCTACCACCGTTGGTGGCTGCAGGATAGATAGCGGGTATTTGGCGTTGAGCGTATTCCACTGATTAATATTCAGCACGCCATTATCAGCAAAGCCGCTGCACGGTTTACCTGAATCGGCATCCAGCGCATAGAGGTGGCCATCTACGTTACCCATATAAACGATTTTCTGGCATGCCTGTCCGGCGACCGGATTTTTAGCCTGCCAGTACGAAACGCCGCGGTTTTTAAGGACGGGCTGAGTCAGGGCTTTGCGCGATGATTTGGTGTCGTAATGCCACTTCTCTTTCCCTGTACCCGGATCGAGCGCAATCAGGCGATCAAATGGTGTACCAATATAGAGCGTTTCGTTGGCAAAAATAGGCGTTGCTGACCAGACGGTGGCAGGGGTATCACCTTTCCCATCCGAGACGTCGCCGGTATGAAACTCCCAAACTTTGGTTAATTTATTGACGTTGTCCGCAGTAATCTGCGTCAGTGGACTGTATTTCTGGGCGTTAAGCTGGCCATGAAAGCTGTCCCAGGTGGCAGTGGAAGGCACCAGCGATGTGGCTGGCTGTGTGACAGCGTCTACCTTCTGTCCGTCATTTTTGCCCGTTGAGGCCTCGTCAGTGGTTTTTGTCGTTCCTGGTGCCTGTTGATCGGCTGCATCTACGTTCAGCTTTTCCTGGGTTCCCTGAGAGGCCTCAGCGGCGTTCTCTTGCGCATACAGCGGAAGCGGAGCAACCAACAACGCGAGCGCCGTCATGCTGACTTTCAGTAATGGAGAATGTTTTTCGTTATGCACGGGCGGCTCCTCAGACTCTGGCGCGATGATTGGGACGAACGGAAGTGTTGCTCAGCGCAATCAGACCAATGAGGCCGACCACCATTGCTGCAGTAATGAGGTACTGATGCAGCAACGCGCCTGCAAAACCAATACCAAACAGCATGACAAGGGTGACAACAATCAGGAAAATACGCGTTCCACGGCGGGATGCGGCACGCAGTATAAAGGCCAGTATCGCCAGTAGCACACTGGCAATGGCCACGCCGAGGGCGCCGATAGTGCCGGTGACGCCGGTAAGCGGCGTTAGCCACGCATATAACGCGACCGCGAAGCCAATCACGGCTGATAGCAGCAAAAGTATACTGCCGAGGCGTGAGGGTTGAGATTGCAACATACCAGGAAATCCTCTCTCCAAAAAGAACAATGAGTCATCTACTGTCATAGTAGTCTACTGCGGCTATTCATCACGCAGGGCAACGACAGCCGCATAGCTCACTAAACGTAACTCAGTATAGAAGAAGGATTTTTTCATGGGGCGTGAAGAGGCGTATTCGATACGTTCTGCCCGTAAGATAATCATTCATCCCCGGAGACACTGGGACCCATCAATGTAGCCCTTACCTGAGGAAGACTCTGCGGATAATTTTGTTGAATAAACTCAATCATTTTTTCCCGCACGTGACAGCGTAAATCGAAAGCCGTAGGCGAATTCTGCGCCGTCATTAACAATCTGATTGTCATACTCTTTTCAGTCGTATCGGTAACCTGAAGGACCTGCGTCTGTTGATCCCAGAGTTTGGTTTCACTGAGCACCTTTTCAAAGTGTTTTCGAAGAGGCTCTAAGGGCATCGAGTAATCCAGATAAAGAAATACAGACCCTAAAATTTGTGCATTGTTACGCGTCCAGTTTTGGAATGGATTTTCTGTAAAGTAGGTAATCGGTAAGACCAGTCGGCGCAGATCCCAGAGACGCACCACGACATACGTCAGGTTTATCTCCTCAATCCAACCCCACTCTTTTTCAACCACCACAGCATCATCAATTTTTATAGGTTGCGTAAACGCGATCTGAATTCCGGCAAACAAATTAACGAGTGATTTCTGTAGGGCAAAGCCAATGATTATCCCGGCAACCCCTGCGCCAGCCAGGATAGTCGTACCGAATTTCCTGACGCCAGGGAGGCTAAGTAAAATCAATGAAAGACAGAAGGTCACCAGCACAACAATAGCGACCTTCTTAACATACATTATCTGAGTGCGAATTTTGCGTGCGCGAAGGTTATTGGAAATATTAATGTCATAGCGTATGAAAAGCATATCCTGAGCAACATTAATCAATCGAATCAGGACGGAGCAAAATGACAATATAATAAATATATTAATTGTAGTTATAATAAATTGAAAAGATTCAGGTTGAATATGGACATAGTTAACCCCTACGCGTATCAACAGCAGGGGGATGAACAGGAACATTGAGCCGCGAAGGTGTTTCTCAAGGGATTTGAATAGCTTTCTGTCACGACTCTGCCAGTAGCGGATGAATCGTAGAAGTATAAATCTCGCGAGAAAACCCACCGCGAGCGAGAGCGTCACAACCAGTACAGCAGGCACCCACGTCGGCGCGACAGATAACTCACCAAATAAAAAAGACATTCTTTCCCCTTATACCTGCCAACAACCCTGTGTAGTCAGCGCGGTTAAACAATCAGTAATCCTTCTTCTGAAGCCATTCTATAGATTAGCCTGCTTTAGGCGCATTATTAGAAGAAAAGGATGAAAATCTGGCCTTGTTAGTTTATTGAAATATTTTGCAGCAGCGAGGCGTTGTGCGTAGCGCGCCGCAACACAGAGAGCATGGACGCAGTAGAATAGCCGTGGCGCTTGAGGCTTTTTGCCTCATAACGTTGAAGTGGTAAAGATGTGGTGAGGCAGAAAGAAGAAAGCCCCGAAGGTCATTTTTCAATTAACCAACGAGGCTTGCTCTTATGCTAGACAACATCAGAGTAGCCGTTTACCCGCCGCAAGGCAAGGAGAAGAAGGCTATGAAGCTGCCATGGAACGCTCTTATCTGGTGCGTATTGATAGTGTGTTTAACGCTGTTGGTATTCACCTGGCTGACGCGAAAATCACTGTGTGAAATTCGCTACAGAGACGGGAGCAGAGAGGTGGCTGCTTCGATGGCCTGCGGATCCGGTAAGTAGCAACCTGGAGGCGGGGGCAACCCCGCCTTTTCAGGAACGATGTGTCTGAGCATCGCGAGCGCCTTTATAAGGGCTGCTGGTTTAGGCCAGCAGCCTTTTTCTATAAAGGAGCATAATCTGGGAAGACCTATCGGCGGTGAAGGCGTTTGCAGGTGAAGATTATCATGTGGCGGTCACCTATCCGGATGATGAACAGTTTGAACTGCTCTCCGATCCCTACGTTTTCCAGTATACGGTGGCTGCCGTTTCGCCGCTCCAGGAAACGATGTCGGAGTTTAAATCGCAGCAGGATTAATCATGCTCTTAAGGAAGACGATGAAAATCATCAAAACTTTTTCAATCGCCGCCCTGGCAACTGTCTGTAACTGCTATAAAGGCGTTTATGCGTTCAGCTGAGCGGATACGTCCACTGCCATATCAGTAAATGCCCGGGCTGCAAAGCTCTGATAAGCATCCCTTCGACGCATCAGGACTGCTGTGCGCGTCAGGCGTTCGGGTTCGAGCGCGATCGCTACCAGATTATCCTGGGCAAGGGCGGTCCTGGCGGGCAGCAGCGTGGATAAAGTGGTCCTGCGGACAATTTCGATTACCGCCCCGAGAGCGTTAGCTTCCATCACTACCTTTGGATGAATGCTGTGTTTACGGCAGTAGCTGTCAATCTGCTCGCGGGTCGCGAATTCCTTGCTGAGTAATACGAGGGACTCGGTATTTAAAGCCTGTAGCCCGGCAGATTTTTCCTTCGCAAGCCTATGCCCGCGGTTAACGATGAGGGCAAGCGTTTCGTCCAGCAACGGTATCGCGTCAATGTCCGGACAGTGAACATCACCGAATGCTATCCCCACGTCCAGCTCTCCTTCCTGGAGCAGTTCTTCGATGCTTTCCTGTGAAATTTCCCTCACGTTGAGGGTGATTTCTGGATAGCGAAGGTGGAATGCCTCGACCAGCGGCCCGACAAGATATGTTGTGAAGGTTGGCGTCACGGCTAAGCGAAGCGATCCACGGCTGAGATCGTTCACGTCGTGGATAGCGCGCGTAGCGTCCCGCAGCTCATAAGAAGCGCGACGTACATACTGTAGATAAGCGTGTCCGGTATCAGTTAGACGTGTTGTACGGCCAGACCGATCGAATAACTGGGTACCAAGTTCCTCCTCCAGCTGTTTTACAAGCTGCGAGAGAGCGGGCTGCGAGACGTGCAGCGCCGCCGCAGCTTTGGTGAAGCTGAGATGTTCAGCAACCGCCTGGAAATACCGTATGTGCCGGGCGAGCATAATTTACCCCATAAGATTATCTGAAGTAATCCATAATAATTTAGACTTTTACCTTATACCATGGGTTGCTTACTCTTTGTCACACACCACCGACACTGAGATTGCAACCATGAAAGAGATCATTGAAGGTTTTCTGAAGTTCCAGAAAAACGCCTTCCCCGAGCGAGTTAAGCTGTTCAAAAGTTTGGCCAACCAGCAGAGTCCGAGAGCATTGTTTATTTCCTGCTCCGACAGCCGCCTGGTGCCTGAACTAGTTACTCAGCGCGAACCTGGCGATTTATTTGTGATCCGCAACGCCGGTAACATTGTGCCGTCTTATGGCCCGGAGCCGGGCGGCGTTTCAGCCTCAGTGGAATATGCAGTCGCCGCGCTCCAGGTGAATGACATCGTAATTTGCGGCCACTCTGACTGTGGTGCCATGACTGCCGTTGCCACCTGCAAATGTCTCGACCATATGCCCGCCGTATCGAGCTGGTTGCGCTACGCTGACTCTGCCCGGGTGGTGAATGAGGCCCGTCAGCATCCCGACCAGTCCGCGAAAGTCGCGGCGATGGTGCGCGAAAACGTCATCGCTCAGCTGGCTAATATCCAGACTCACCCGTCCGTGCGACTGGCGCTTGAAGAAGGCCGCATAACGCTTCACGGCTGGATCTATGACATTGAGAGCGGTCGTATTGATGCTTTTGATGGCAGAACCGGTGCCTTCGTATCCCTTGCTGAAAATCCAGAAGTAAACGCCGTTTACTCACAAGCCAGGCATGTCGCCTGAACATCTTACTTATCAGGAGAAAAGACCATGATCCAGACTCAAGTCACTCAGGCCGCACGTCAGGTACTCACCGAAACCATCATTCTGGCTAAAGCCCGCAAGGAACTCTCCTTCGCCGAAATCGTTGACGGCACCGGTTTGTCCGAAGCCTTCGTTACCGCCGCTCTGCTTGGCCAGCATCCCTTGCCTGCCGACGCAGCACACGTTGTGGGCAAAAAGCTCGACCTGAATGCTGATGAAGTTAAACTGTTGCAGTCGATACCCGTTCGCGGCAGCTTTGCAGATGGCATCCCGACCGATCCGACAATCTACCGTTTCTACGAGATGATGTCAGTTTACGGTCCTACCCTGAAGGCTCTGGTTTATGAGAAGTTCGGCGACGGCATCATCAGCGCCATTAACTTCAAACTGGACATCAAGAAAGTTGAAGATCCGGACGGTGGGCATCGTGCCGTGATCACCCTGGATGGTAAGTACCTGCCGACTAAGCCTTTCTGATCCTCTCACCATTCAGCCCGGCAACTGAAGCGCTGGGCTGCCTGTGTTTGCAGTCGCGGTGCCCCCAACTGACCCTCTTTCAAAACTCACCGGGTGTAACGCCCATAATTGCACGAAACGCAGCAGAGAATGCGGCAGGCGAAGAAAAACCAAGCTGCCAGGCAATCTGTTTAACAGGTACGTTTTCAGAAAGAAGATCCAATGATGCGTATATTCTTGCCCGCTGCTTCCATGTTCGGAAGCTGAACCCCGTATCACGTACAAACAGGCGGGAGAAAGACCTTTCCGACATGTTTGCAATGTCAGCCATATCGGTTAAAGAGGCTTCCCAGCGATGGCTTCGCATTAGCTCTCCTACAGCTCGGAATAATCGTTCATCCTGCGGCATTGGGAGTTCTGCGGATACGGATGGTGCCTCACTGATAATTTCCAGAAGTAAAAGCGCCATTTTTCGCTTCGTCAGCGTGTGGTAATCATCTATAAACAGGCCGGTGATTAACTCCTTTACCAGCGGAACGGCGTCGATCACATGTACCCGGTTATTCTTTGCGAAACGCGTGCACTCTGAAATCAGGTTAGCGCTGAAGTAAACCGCGCGCAGCTCCGTATGCGACAGAAGCCTGTAAGCGTGTTCCATCAACGGCGGGAGCCAGAGCGCCCTCTGAGGGGGAATAACCCATCGCCTGTCTGCAGCTTCAACCAGCATAACGCCGCTGATCGCATATAACAGTTGCCCCTCCAGATGATGATGAGGGAGATCTTCTTCTCCACGGCGGTAAGTTATGGCCGTTGCTGACCAACCCGTCGAGTCATCGTGTCTTGGCGTTTTATCAATGCTTACTGGCATTTCAGATTTAAACCTCCCGTTTATCATGATCCGACTGGGCGTTACCCGACCGGTTTTTTGCGAGGGATTATGTGCGCCTGACTCATTTCTTAACAAGACTCAGAAGGATATAAGCCTATGCGCGTACATTTTATTGTGCATGAACATTTCGAAGCACCCGGCGCGTTCGAAACTTGGGCCATGATGCGTGGCCATGAGGTAACCTTTTCGCGCGTTTATGCGGGGCAAAAGCTTCCTGAAGATGCACGGGACATCGATCTGTTGGTAGTCATGGGCGGGCCACAGGATCCGTCCGTCACCCCTGATGAATGTGCGTATTTTGATTCCAGAGCTGAACAGGCGTTTGTTGCCTCTGCAGTGCGTCTGGATAAAGCCGTCATCGGCGTGTGCCTGGGCGCGCAGCTGATTGGGGAAGCCCTGGGGGCACGTTTCGCACACAGTCCGGAAAAAGAGATCGGCAAGTTTCCTATTTTTATGACAGCAGAAAGCGAGCGGAACCCGCTCTTTTCTCACTTCGGTAATAAGCTCGACGTCGGGCACTGGCATAACGATATGCCGGGACTGACACCCGAGGCGGAGATCATCGCCTACAGCGAAGGCTGCCCACGACAGATAGTGGCTTATTCTAAGCTGGTCTACGGGTTTCAGTGCCATATGGAACTTACACGGTCCGTTGTTGAATTGCTGATTGCGCATTCCGAGGGGGATCTGAGTCGGGCTGCAGACTATCGATTCGTTCAGTCACCGGAAGCGTTACGGACCCATGACTATAGCGAAATGAACAGCGCGTTATTCACTTTTCTCGATAAACTTGAGTCACGCTATCGCTGTACCGGGACATAGCGTCATTACCGCAGCGGAACGACCGGCCGATGAAACCGACCGGTCAGCGGGCAGTTATTTAAGGTATTCTTTTAGTTCATAAGCGGCCTGACCAAGTGCGGTCCGCACGGCAGGCACGTCGCTCAGCGCGTTCAGCAGACCGTAATCATGAATTAACCCATTGTAGCGGGTAACCGTCACGTTGACGCCGGCGGCATCAAGCTTGCGGCCAAAAGCCTCGCCTTCATCGCGCAGCACGTCAAGTTCGGCAGTCTGGATCAGAGTGGGTGGCAGTCCCTTCAGCTGTTCAGGCGTTGCGCGCAGCGGCGATGCCAGGATGTTGTTTCGATCGCTTTCTTTAGTGGTGTAGGCATCCCAGAACCACTTCATCATATTACGCGATAGGAAATACCCGTTCTCATACTGGTTGTAAGAACCGGTATTGAAATTTGCGTCAGTCACAGGCCAGAGCATGACTTCATAGCGGATTACCGGCGCTTTATGCTGTTTGGCCTGGAGCGCTACGGCTGCAACCATGTTACCGCCAACGCTGTTACCTACCAGCGCCAGGCGACTTCCATCAACGCCAATTTCGCTACCGTGCTCGGCGACCCAACGGGTTGCGGCATAGGCCTGATTAATCGCAACTGGGAAATGCGATTCAGGGGATGGCGTGTAGTTGACAAAGACAGCCGCTGCGCCTGACTCACTCACCAGGTCACGAACGAGACGCTCGTGGGTCGCAAAATCACCCAGAACCCAGCCGCCGCCGTGGAAGAACATAAAGACGGGGAGGATCCCCTGCGAGTTGTGAGGCTTCACGATGTGAAGTGTGATGGAACCACCATCAACGTTGATCGTTTTTTCAGTGACGTCGGCTGCGGGCAGTCTGGCGCCTTTCTGGGCGTTGATCAGCACCTGACGTGCATCCTGCACAGACATCTGCTCCATAGGTTTGCCTCCGGCACCGTTCAGGGCGTTGAGAAATGCCTGCACGTGGCGCTCCGGCTGAGATGCATCGGCAAAGCTGTTGGCTGAAACGGCTGCCATTGCGGCAGTCAGCAATACAGATTTAATATTCATAATATGGCCTTGATAATATTGTTTGCTATAAAATAGCGCGCTATTTATCGAGGCAAAATACATGGTCTGTACTTGCCCCGGGAAATCTACGCACCGACAAAACGGTAAGAAACCCCGGCTTCAACCTGTTTCTTTTTAACATCGACGGGTTGAGTAAAGCCCCGGCCAGGACAGGAGTCGTGGGCCTTACGCGGGATAACGTAATAATTTACAGACCCAGATCAGACAGGCTCGGGTGATCGTCAGGACGACGCCCCAGCGGCCAGAAGAATTTCCGCTCGCTTTCTTTAATAGGCATGTCATTGATACATGCGAAGCGACGCTTCATCAGGCCATCGGCTTCGAACTCCCAGTTTTCATTGCCGTAAGAGCGGAACCAGTTACCCGAGTCATCACGCCATTCGTAAGCGTAACGGACAGCGATGCGGTTTCCGCCAAACGCCCACAGCTCTTTGATGAGTCGGTACTCAAGCTCTTTTTTCCACTTACGGGCGAGGAATCCTTCGGCTTCTTCACGATTATTCGCGAATTCGGCACGGTTACGCCATTTGGTATCCAGCGAGTAAGCCAGCGCGACTTTTGCCGCATCGCGGGTGTTCCAGCCATCTTCAGCCAGACGCACTTTCTCAATAGCCGTTTCCAGCGTAAATGGCGGAAGCGGCGGACGTACTTGTGCATTTGTCATGGTAAAATTCCTGTTAATTTCAGTTAATAGGTAATAGCAATATTCGTTACTCAGGCCCCGGCTGAGACCCGTTCCAGCAAAACTTTTGCGACGTCCCGTGCGTCGTCAGCGGCGTTCTGGTCGCTCATCACGTATGCCATGGTGATAGCCCCCTCCACGAGAATCAGCAGTTGCCGAGCCAGAACGACAGGGTGTTCTATGTTCAACTGCTCGCTGAGTTCGAGCGTGTAATCCAGCAGTTTCTGTTTATGTATTTTCGCAATCTGGCGAACGGGGTCATCCGGATCGCCCACTTCTCCGGCTGTGTTGATAAAGGCACAGCCCCGGAAGCCTTCAGACTCAAACCAGCCTTTCAGAACAGTGAACATGTTCAGAATGCGTTCCTGAGGCGTTTCGCCTTTATCAGACTCGGTTCTGAACCACTGCATCCACCGTTCGTCACGCTCATTCAACGCGGCCGATGCCACGTCCTCTTTGTTCGCGAAATGGCGATAAATACTTTTCCTGGCGACGCCTGAGGTCTTCACCAGAAGGTCCATGCCCATGGCGTGGATGCCGTTCTGATAGATGAGCTGCTCAGCGTTGGCGAGGATTTTTTCTCGGGTATCACTTGGCTTCTTGTTCATGGCTTTAAGGTAGAACGATCGTTCTACCTGGTCAAGCGTTTGTTTTGCCGTATTTAGATTCAGGTGGGCCGGACGAAAAAAAGTCCTTTTAAATCAATTGATAAATGGTAAATGATTTTTGTGCGGCAAGGTGATTTTTTGAAAAGACAACGCCGTCAGGGGATAAAATGAGCGTTGAGGGGAGGGATGAAAGATTGGGGAGAGGGGATATAAATTCTAACCGAAGCCGCACGTTTACAGGTGCGGCCTGGTTTGCTAAACGCCTTTTCTGTTGCGAAATGCAGCCACTTTCATGCGATTACCGCAGGTGGCCATGCTGCACCAGCGGCGGCGATGGGATTTACTCAAATCGTGAAAAAGTAAAATACAGTTGTGGGCTTCACACTGCCGCACGTATTCGAACTTTTCATCCGTGACCAGTTTTACAAGCGCGTCGGCAACCGGCCAGAGGAGGCCTTCGGCGCTGTCAGCAGATAAACAAACATCCACATGATAGCGCTGTGTATCTTGGTCCCATTTCAGCCGCGTCTCAGGATGGCCTTTTTCAAGGATCCTGTTAATGACCGTCAGGTCTGCCTCACTGGACTTCATCGCAGCATGCACGACTGCTCTGGCTGCATCGCGGAGCTGGCGAGCCTCCGCCAGTAATTCAGGCGGAGCCACAACGCCTTTCGGCACAAGGCCCGCCGTTTCCAGCCAGTCGATAACGCTTGTATCTTCATCAAAGCAATCATGTCGGTCATCACCCGTCCCGTATTCACTGTTGATGAAGTCCAGTGCGAGGTTATCGGCCAGGAAGAGAGGAGGGGAAGAACGTTTTTTAATTTCCATACGCACCCGTAACCTATTAAATAATTTTGACAGGTTACCAGAATTATGTGTAACCTTCAATTTAACATTTTAACGGTTACAAGGGGTTTGCTATGACGTCTTCTCTTTCGGAGTTATCAGCTGCAGATAACACACCTGCCACTCAGGTACATTACCGCTACAAACAGGCGGGCAACGTTAACGTTTTTTACCGTGAGGCCGGCGATCCGGCCTCGCCAGTTCTGCTGATGTTGCACGGTTTCGCTGGCTCATCGTTTATGTTCCGTGACCTGATTGCCCAGCTGGCAGATCGTTACCATCTGATAGCGCCAGATTTGCCGGCTTTCGGTTTTACCGAGTCGCCAGCACGGGGTGAATACGCTTATACCTTTGATCAGCTTGCTGAAACCATCGGCGTGTTCACTGAAGAGCTGGGCCTCGACGCCTATGCTCTGTTGGTCCATGACTACGGTGCTCCCGTCGGATGGCGTCTTGCGCTATCTCATCCGCAGCGGGTTACCGCCATCATTTCCCAGAATGGCAACGCTTACGAAGAGGGGCTGGGAGAAGCCTGGGCACCTATTCAGAAGTACTGGGCCGACCCGACCTCCGAGAATCGGAGCGCGTTGCGTGATTTCCCAACACCGGCGTCAATCAAATGGCAGTATCTGGAAGGTGTAACCGATCCGAGTCTGGTTTCCCCAGATGGCTACTCACTTGAAGGGATGCAGGTATTACGGCCTGGCAATGCGGAGATCCAGCTTGACCTGCTGCTGGATTACGCCTCGAACGTGAAGATGTACCCTCTGTTTCAGCACTATTTCAGAGAATATCAGCCACCCTTGCTGGCGGTCTGGGGGAAACACGATCCGTTCTTCATGGCCGCGGGTGCGGAAGCCTGGAAGCGCGATATCCCAAATGCCGAGATAAACTTCTATGACACCGGCCACTTCGCGCTTGAAACGCATGCGAAAGAGATAGGGGACGACGTTCGGAAATTTCTTGACCGTCATGTCCGCCAGGCGGATTCACTTCCTTCAGAAGCTCAGCGGCCTGGGCCGTCCGAACAATAATGGCGAAAGAGTTCGCTTTAAAGCAATCAAACCTGAACAAAGTATTTCAGAAGGAGGATATGAACAGTGTCAGTGACTCATGGTGTTCAGCATATTGGCTTAGCGGTATCAAATCTTGATGAGAGTGCGGCATTCTTCACTCATTTATTGGGCTGGCAGGAAGTTAAGCGACGCGAAGACTATCCGGCCATCTTTGTGAGAGACGGTGCACTGACGCTCACGCTCTGGAAAACGCAAACTGAGGAGCCCGTTCAGTTCGATCGAAAGAATAATGTCGGGCTCCATCACCTGGCTTTGCGTGTCGAAACTAAAGAGGAACTGTATCAGCTTCTTGACGTGTTGAAGGCAAATCAGATTGAAATTGAATTCGAACCCACCTTGATCCGCGAGGGGCCCTCTATGCACATGATGTGCTATGAGCCAAGTGGTATACGAATTGAGTTCTATTATCCTGGTTAAGTATTTTCTGGCGTCCTGGGTCAGGGGCATGACTGTGATGCTTTGTTGAGGAGCATAATCATTGATTAGGCTCCTCTTTTTGTATTCATTGATGATAGGGTAATACGCACACAGAGTTTAAATAGCATCAGCAGCATGATTAACCCCGCTGTTAAGGAAAGACCATGAAAAAAATTGCATTGATATGTTCCCTGCTGGGGAGCCTCGCGGCCCAGGCGCAAAACGCGCCGCTGCCTGAACCTGTAAAGCAGATAGAGAAGCAGGGGATTGAGATTATTAAACCCTTTACCGCACCCGGAGGCATCGAAGGGTGGTTGGGCAAATATCAGGATACCGGGGTGACGATCTATCTTACGCCTGATAAAAAACACGCTATTTCAGGCTACATGTACGATGCCCAGGGTAATAACCTGAGCGAGAAAATTATCAATGATGAGATCACTATTCCGGCAGGTCGGGAGATGTGGAAAACGCTGACTCAGGCGCAGGGGATAAAAGAGGGGAGCGAGGAGGCGAACTGTAAGGTGGTGATGTTTGCCGATCCCTTCTGTCCCTATTGCAACAAATTCTGGCATGAGGTCCAGCCGCTTATTAAAGACAATCGCGTCAGCATAACAACGTTGCTGGTAGGCGTGATCCGCCCGGAGAGTGGACAATACGCAGCGGCCATACTTGCAGCAGACGATCCCCGTCAGGCCTGGTACGATCTTGAAAACTCTAATGGTAAAAGCAAACCGGCGTTAAAAGAAAATACGCCGCGGCCTATTTTTGATCAAATTCAGCATAACCAGCAGCTTATGGATAAGCTAGGGGCAAACGGCACGCCAGCTATCTATTATCTGAATAAAGATCGCGCACTTCAGCAGATTCTGGGCATGCCCAACGCACAGCAGATGACAGATTTAGCTGCCTGTAAATAAAAAGGGAGCCTTTCGGCTCCCTCCTTCACATCACTGCTATCAGAAACTGTAGTTAGCGCTGATAGAGAAGTTACGCGGCTCGCCATAGACAATGGTGCGGCTGTCGATGTCGGTCTCGTAGGATTTGTCGAACAGGTTGTCGACGTTCGCCTGCAGAGAGAACGCTTTGGTGACCTGATAACGGGCAAACAGATCCACCAGCGCATAGCTGCCTTGCTCAGCGCGCAGCGTGCCGTCGGCAACCGCAACGTTAGACCAGACGCGGTTCTGCCAGTTAACGCCGCCGCCGACGGTCAGATCCTGAATCGTCGGTAGACGGTAGCTGGTGAACATCTTCACGGTGGTACGCGGCAGGTTCGGGTTAACGGCGTCGCCTTCGGCATCGTCCGCCACGTAGCGGGTGGCGCCAAAGGTCATCTGCCAGTTATCGGTCAGCGCCCCGTTGATCTCAAACTCAACGCCTTTGCTCACCGTGCCGTCCGCTTCGCGGTAGGCGGTTTCGCCGTTGCTGCCAGGGATCACCAGACCGGTAGACTGCGCCAGATGATCCTGCTCAATGCGGAACACGGCCAGAGAGGTGGTCAGACGGCTGTTCATCCAGTCTGCCTTCACGCCAGCCTCATAGTTATTACCGGTGATCGGCGACAGATACTTACGCTGTGCATCACGCTCGGTCTGCGGCTTGAAGATCGAGGTATAGCTGGCGTAGGTAGACCAGGTGTCGTTGATATCAAACACCACGCCCGCGTAAGGCGAGGTGTTGTTCTTCTCCATCTGCTGGTTCAGCGTGTCCAGGTTGTATTTGGTATAGCGCGCACCCAGGATCAGGTGCAGCGGATCGGCCAGCGAGAGGCGGGTCGCCGCATAGACGGATTTCTGGTGGATGGTGTCATCCTGCGCCAGGCTCAGCGGGTTCCAGTTAGTCTGTGGGAAGTTACCGTTGTAATCAGCGTAGTTACCCAGTTGAGTATCGCCGATGTTCTCCCAGGAGCTGTAGTAGATGTTGTTCTGACGACTGTAGTTCGTTCCGATCATCAGCTCGTGCTGACGGCCAAACAGATCATAGGAGCCGTTAGCGAAGGTATCAATAGCGTCAACTTTGCGCTTGCCGGTGTTGTAGCCGGTGCCGCCCACATAAGGGTAGGATGCGCCGTAAGGGCTCACCATCAGGCCGGTATCACGGTCAACCTGGCCATCGAGATAGAGCTGCTTGCTGTCGAGGTTCTGTTCAGTATGGGTACCGTTGACGGTCAACTGCCAGTTATCACCCAGCTGCTGTTTCAGCGTCGCGAAGGTGCGCTCGGACTTTTTATCGACATAGGCCCACTCCGGCGCGGTGCTGAAGCTGCGGTCCGGGTTAACACGACCACCGTCGGTATACCAGCGCGGAATGCCGCCCCAGGTTGGACTGTTGGAGTTGGTCTCCTGGTAGTCGTAGCCGACGGAGAAGGTGGTCGCGTCGGTCAGGTCGACATCCACCACGCCGTAGAAGAATTTTTTCTCCTGGCTATAGCGATCCAGCCAGCTGTCATTGTGCTGGTAGCCCGACACCATACGGCCCCGGATGCGACCGTCATCGGTGAGCGGGGTAGAGAGATCGGCCACGTAGCGCTGCTTGTTCCAGCTGCCATACTCAGCGGAGACGTTGCCGACAAATTCACGGCTGTCCGCATGCTTGCGCACCAGGTTAATGGCGGCGGAGGGGTTGCCGGACCCGGTGGTCAGGCCGTTCGCGCCGCGAACCACTTCCACTCGTTCATACAGAGCAGTATCTGACAGGGCATCGCCCATATTCCAGCGGGTTTCAAACAGGGTCGGAATGCCGTCGACCATGAAGTTATCGATCTCAAAGCCACGGGAGTAGAAGTTGATGCGCTCAGAGTCCGTCGCGCTTTGGGTGATACCGGTGGTGTTTTTCAGCACGTCGGCAACGGATTCCAGCTTCTGATCCTTTATGCGCTGTTCGCTGATGATGCTCACGGACTGGGGAATATCACGCGGAACCAGCAGCATTTTGGTACCGGAGGTGGTGGTTTTGACGCTGTAGTCCTGGCGCTCCTGATCGGCATAGGCGCTGTCTGCTGAGCCATCAACAATAACGGTATCGCCCGCGGTGGTATCCGGCGTGGCGGCAACGCCAGCGGCAGGGGCAAGTGCAAAGGCAATACAGACTGCCAGCAGTGATGGCGCGGCGGCAGGACAGCGTCCATCCCTGGCGTGAACGGTGAAAGACATGGGGAACCCTTTTCGCAAGTTAAATAGTGCGCTCTGACCGATACGTTGCCGATGCCGAGCGTGCTGTGTTTGTTCTCATCATGCAATTGCGCATGAAAATGCAAATGCGAAATATACGCATTCATCTTATCGCTGTAAACAGATGTAATATTTATTAAGTGAATTATTGCAGGGCGTTGAGTGGCGAAAAATCAGACGTAACGGCAGTGCTTAATCCTAATGCGTGAAGAAAAGCGGCGTAATAGTTGAAACATCAGGAGATTCTCGATCATACTCTCTTGTTGAGTCCCGCAGTTATTCATTAAGGAAGACGTCATGGCCGAAGAAACGATTTTCAGTAAAATTATCCGCCGCGAAATTCCGTCGGATATCGTCTGGCAGGATGAGCTGGTCACGGCATTCCGTGATATCTCTCCGCAAGCGCCGACGCATATCCTGATTGTGCCTAACCTGCTGATCCCAACGCTAAACGACGTCTCCGAGGCGCACGAGCAGGCGCTGGGGCGAATGCTCACCGTCGCCGCGAAGCTCGCCGCTCAGGAGGGGATTGCCGAAGATGGCTATCGGGTGATCATGAACTGCAACCGCCACGGTGGCCAGGAGGTGTACCATATTCACCTGCATCTGCTGGGTGGTCGCGCGCTGGGTCCCATGCTGACACATAAAGGTTAAACCGATGCTGAGAGGAGGCCTGGCCGCGCTGCTGGCGCTGGCTGTATTGACCGGCTGTAGCTCGCGTCCATCGATCCCGGTCAGCGATGAGCAGACGCTGGTAATGGAAGCAACCGTGCTGGCGGCAGGCATAAGCGCAGAAAAGCCGACGCTGAATAACGCTGAGATCCAGCCCTCTGCGTCCTCAACGCTCTATAACGAACGGGGCGAACCCGCCACCGTCAACTATCGTTTTTTCTGGTATGACGCCAGGGGTCTCGAAATGCATCCGCTGGAAGCGCCCCGGCGCATTACCATTCCTGCGCATTCATCGGTAACGCTCTACGGCAGCGCCAACTATTTAGGCGCGCGTAAGGTGAGACTCTATCTCTATCTGTAAGGGGTGAATCTTGATTAATAAACTGGGTCGTTATGCGCTACTCACGACCGTAGCGATGATCCTTTCGGGATGTATTATGCGGGGCGAGCAGCAGCCGGCGCCCGTAGAGGAAGCCAAACCGCAGCCGCAGCAGCCGGTTGAACAGCCGCAGCCGCAGCCAGTTCCTGAGGTGCCGTCCGTACCGTCGGTCCCATCCCAGCCGGGGCCGATTGAGCACCAGGATCAAACGGCGCAGCCGACGCCGCGCGAACGTCATTTTGACTGGAGCGGGGCGGTGTCGCCGATGGTAAGCAAAATGTTGCAGGCCAGCGGCGCGGCCGGTGGCAGCGTGCTGCTGGTTGACAGCGTCAATAACCGTACCAACGGGTCGCTGAACACCGCAGAAGCCACGGAAGTGCTGCGCGGCGCGCTGGCAAATAACGGCAAGTTTACGCTGGTTTCTGCCCAGCAGCTCTCCGTTGCCAAGCAGCAGCTCGGCCTGTCGCCGCAGGATAGCCTGGGCACGCGCAGTAAAGCGATCGGGATCGCCCGCAATGTGGGGGCGCAGTATGTGCTCTACACCAGCGCCTCCGGCAACGTTAATTCCCCCGCGCTACAGATGCAGCTGATGCTGGTGCAGACGGGCGAGATCGTTTGGTCAGGTAAAGGTGCCGTTCAGCAACAGTAACCCCGAGCGTGACGCGATCCTGTCACGCTTCTTTCCCCACGCAGCGCTCGTCGCCAGCCCTGAACATACCGGGCTGAGCGGCGGGAGCTGCGTCATTGCCAACGGCCCGCAACGTCTGGTGCTGCGCCAGCAGCATGCAGCCACCACGCCCGCGCCGTTTCTCCGTCAGTATCGCGCCCTAAAGCGGCTCCCCAACTCTCTTGCACCGCGCCCGCAGTGGCTGGGGCAGGGCTGGATGGCCGTTGACTATCTTGCCGGCGAGGTGAAAACCACGCTGCCGGAACCCCATCACCTTGCCGACTTGCTGTATCATCTGCATCAGCAGCCCCGTTTTGGCTGGCGCATTACCCTGCTGCCGCTGCTGGAGCGCTACTGGCAGGCGTGCGATCCTGTACGCCGCACGCCGCGCTGGCTGGCGTGGCTAAAACGCCTTAAGCGTGAGGGCGAGCCGGGCGCACTGAGACTGGCCCCGTTACATATGGATGTGCATGCAGGTAACCTGGTGCATACCGCTTCGGGCCTGCGGCTGATTGACTGGGAGTATGCCGGCGATGGCGATATCGCCCTGGAGCTGGCTTCGGTCTGGACGGGGGATGAGGCTGAGCGTCAGCGGCTTATTACCGCCTATGCCCAGGTGGCAAACCTGGTGCCTGCGCAACTGGCGCAGCAGGTGCGGCGCTGGCGGCCCTGGGTGCTGATGCTGATGGCGGGCTGGTACGAATGCCGCTGGCAGCAGACCGGGGAGCAGCAATTTATTACGCTGGCAAATGAAACATGGTGTCAGCTAGAGACAAAAGGATAAGAGAGGTCAGTGTGGGTCCGGTAATGTTAGATGTGGCAGGCTATGAGCTGGATGCGGAGGAGCGCGAGATTCTGGCGCATCCGCTGGTGGGAGGCCTGATCCTCTTTACCCGAAATTATCACGATCCGGCGCAGCTCCGGGAGCTGGTGCGGCAGATCCGCGCCGCCTCGCACCATCGGCTGGTGGTGGCCGTGGATCAGGAGGGAGGCCGGGTACAGCGTTTTCGCGACGGCTTTACGCGCCTGCCTGCCGCTCAGTCCTTTGCCGCACTGCTCGGTATGGAGGAGGGCGGCAGGCTGGCCGAGGAGGCGGGCTGGCTGATGGCCTGTGAAATGATCGCGATGGATATCGACATCAGCTTTGCTCCGGTGCTGGACGTGGGCCACATCAGCGCGGCCATCGGCGAGCGCGCGTACCATGCCGATCCGCACAAGGCGTTGGCCATCGCCACTCGCGTGATTGACGGTATGCACCGGGCAGGCATGAAAGCCACCGGCAAGCACTTCCCCGGCCACGGGGCAGTCGCGGCGGACTCCCATAAAGAGACCCCGCACGATCCGCGTCCGGAGGCGCTGATCCGCGAGCATGATATGGCGATCTTTAGCGCGCTGATCCGCGACGGCAAGCTGGATGCCATTATGCCCGCACACGTCATCTACAGCGAGGTGGATCCGCGTCCGGCCAGCGGCTCGCCACACTGGTTGAAAACGGTTCTGCGCGGTGAGTTGGGCTTTGACGGCGTGATCTTCTCGGACGATCTCTCTATGGAGGGAGCGGCGATCATGGGCAGCTATGCCGAACGTGCCCAGGCCTCGCTGGATGCCGGCTGCGACATGGTTCTGGTCTGCAATAATCGCCAGGGGGCGGTGAGCGTGCTGGATAACCTGTCGCCGATCAATGCAGCGCGTGTTACAGAGTTGTATCATAGAGGTTCGTTTACGCGTCAGGAGCTGGTTGCGTCTGCCGAATGGAAAGCGGTGAATAGCAAACTGGAACAGCTTCAGGCCCGCTGGCTGGAGCGGTCAGCGGCTCATTAACCCTCCCTGAAAGGGAGAAAGCACAGGGTGAGGACAGATGATCATCTACTTACACGGTTTTGATTCAAACAGTCCGGGCAATCACGAAAAGGTACTGCAGCTACAGTTTATCGATCCCGACGTGCGCCTGCTGAGCTACAGCACGCGCCATCCGAAGCATGATATGCAGCATCTGCTGAAAGAGGTCGACAAGATGCTGCAGCTCAACGTCGATGAGCGACCGCTGATCTGCGGCGTAGGTCTGGGCGGATACTGGGCCGAGCGCATCGGCTTTCTCTGCGACATCCGACAGGTGATTTTCAATCCTAATCTCTATCCACAGGAGAATATGGAGGGCAAAATCGACAGGCCGGAAGAGTATGCCGATATCGCCACCAAGTGCGTGACTAACTTTCGTGAGAAGAACCGCGACCGCTGCCTGGCAATCCTCTCCCGCCACGATGAGGCGCTGAACAGTCAGCGCACCGCTGAGGCGCTGCACCCTTTCTATGAGATTGTCTGGGACGAAGCGCAGACGCATAAGTTCAAGAATATCTCTCCTCATCTGCAGCGCATCAAGGCCTTTAAAACCCTTGGTTGAGACGCCATCCTATAAACCAGCCTTTTAATGGCTAATGCCAGTCAGTTAAGCAACTGACTGGCATTTTTTTATAGAAAGGCCAGGAATAATATGCGAGCCCATTATTATCCCCGTTCACTTCATACATCCTACTTATCTCAGAATATTGCACACGTGAACGTGCCAGGGGGGCTCGCCGCCACCCCCCTGGCGACCCGGGCTCCCGGCAGGGAAAATCGCCGCTACGCGATTCCCTCGGCTTATCCCTTCCGGCTACCGGGTCGGGCGTGAGGTAACTTCCCTGTAAGGCACGCCCTCAGCCCGCATCCATGCGGGCTGCCCCGGCCAGAAGTGAACGCCCCGGCGATTTTCAGCCGGACCCAACACCTCGCTTTAATACCGAGCCTACAGCGATTTCTTTGTTGCTGTGGAGTACAGTCTCACAGCGAGGTGTTGAGTCCCCGCTGAAACCGGCGAACCGGAGACCG